>Ga0153980_1000006_pt1 | contig 688896 bp, 763 predicted proteins | sample TSGA064MetaG_FD_104722 | JGI IMG/M metagenome (GOLD analysis project Ga0153980, IMG submission 104722) | Attine ant fungus gardens microbial communities from Georgia, USA - TSGA064 MetaG | ecosystem: Host-associated > Fungi > Mycelium > Unclassified | place: USA: Georgia, Magnolia Springs... | reverse complement strand
GACGACCGGAGGAACGACTGTCACGTTGACCGGTACGAATCTGTTTGATGCAACGGCAGTGAAGTTTGGTGCAACGGAGGCGACATCCTATACAGTGAACTCGGCGACACAAATCACAGCCATCGCCCCGGCGGGTAGTGCAGGAACAGTAGACGTAACGGTAACGACGCCGGGCGGTACATCAGCGATATCGGCGGCGGATCAATTTACATACCATGGCGCCCCAACGATCACAAGCGTGTCGCCGGCATCGGGTCCGACGATCGGAGGCACGACCGTCACCTTGACCGGTACGAATCTGACCGATGCAACGGCAGTGAAGTTTGGTGCAACGGAGGCGACGTCCTATACGGTGAACTCCGCGACACAAATCACGGCCATCGCCCCGGCGGGTAGTGCGGGAACAGTAGACGTAACGGTAACGACGCCGGGCGGTACATCAGCGATATCGGCGGCGGATCAATTTACGCGGTTTGTTGTTACGTACGCGATCAGCCCATTGTCGGATGAGACGCTGAATGCGCTGACCGAAGGGTATGCATCGGGGACGCAAAAAACGAAAACGGTCACCTTGACACGAACGGGAACCGGAGACTTGACGAGCTTGGCGACAGCGCTCGGCGGAACGAACGCCGGCAGCTTTACAATTACGCAGCCGACGGTGACAACGCTCAATAGTGGGACGCCGTCGACGACATTTACGGTAAAAGCGAATGACGGACTGGCAGCAGGGACGTATAAGGCTACGATAACAGTGTCGGCCGGGGACATGACGCCGGTTACCTTTTCTGTAACGCAGCTTGTTAATAGTAGCAATGGCAGTGGCAGTGGCAGTGGCAGTAGTGGTGGAACTACTCCTGTTACTTCAACCCATTCGGATATTGACCAAAACGGCATTATAATTGACTGGGCTAAAATCGACAGTAGTAAGCCGTCGGTCACTCTTGAAATTACACCAAAAGACGGCGTTGCCTATGTCGAAATACCGGCAAGCATTTTAACGAGTATTGAGGGCAAGAACGCTACTTTCTTCATCGAGATTAAGACTCCTTACGGCAGCTATCAAGTGCCGGTCAATCTGGCATCGCTCATTCCAGGGCTGAAGGACTTGTTAGCTAAGAATAACGTGAATAACGATGACATTAGCTTTAAAATCACGCTAACCGACAAGTCCGGCGATAAGGACTTTCAAGCAGTATTTGCAAACAACCTGCCGAATGGCCATGCAATGGGTGCGATTGTAGATTTTCATATCGATATCATCAACACCAAGACGGGACAAGCAATCGGAACGGCAGATAAGTTCAGCAAGGCACTTACAAGAGAGATTCTGATGCCCAAGAGCATGACCGGCATGCCTGCTCAATGGGGGGCATTTCGCTATAACGTAACGACAAAGAAATTGGAGTTTGTGGCAGCTGAGAAAAAACAGATTGACGGCGAATGGGTTGTGAAGATCAAATCCTATTCAAACAGTGTCTACGTTGTGGCACAAAACACGGTAAGCTTTGCCGATGTACAGAAGCATTGGAGCAAATCTGATGTCGATCTTGCTGCTGCGAAAGGTCTGGTCGAAGGCGTAGGCGGTGGGCTGTATGATCCTAACAAAGCGGTAACCAGAGCAGAGTTTACCGCTTTGTTAGTCCGGGCGCTTGGACGCGGCGCATCTGATAAGGACATGGCACCTTATAACGATGTCAAACCAGGTACGTGGTATTCTGGCGAGGTATCCACAGCGAAGGATCTCGGACTGCTCACCTTTGTGAAAGGAAACAGCTTTACCCCTAATCAGCCGCTTACACGAGAGGAAATGGCTAGTATGCTGGCGGCAGTGGGGAGACTTGAAAAGTTGACGATATCCAAGGAGCCGGTGAGCTTTAATGGCTTCAAGGATATCGGAAATGCGGATACAGCCTATATTGAGGACATTCATCTGATGGTCAAGCTTCATATCATGACAGGCACGGGCGCAAACATGTTCGATCCAAAGGGGGAGACGACACGCGCGCAAGCGGCGGTTGTGTTCATTAGGATGCTACGGACGCTGGGTTCAATCGATAGATAAGATTCATGGAAAACTCGCTTGATCAGAGCTGACTCAATGAGTCAATTATCTCGCTGTAAGATGCTAACAAACCTGCCGCACCCAAATGTGTCCGGTTCATTAGAACACCAAAACAGATTAGAATAACGCGAACCAAGGGCTGTCCCCGTCATATTCATGACTACGGGGCAGTCCTGTTTTTATTACCGATTCACTCAGATTAATCTGGACAGCGCGTAAAACGGATGTTATATTGTTTCTACAAGAAACAATATAATTCGTAAAAGAAATTATTAACGATAATCTCTTATGATTACTTTACGGATAATGTATCAACAAAATGGCTCAAGACGGATCTGCCAGTTGAGGCTTGAGCACAATGAAGGGATGTAATGAAGAATGAACCATATCGAGACAACCATTCAATCTTTTGACGGAACCCACCTTTATTTCAGCAAAAATATTGTAAGCGATTCCAAGGCGGCCGTGGTCATCGTTCATGGTTTGTGTGAGCATGCTGGCCGCTATGATTATCTAACGGACAAACTGAACAAACGTGGTTTTGACGTATACCGTTTTGACCATCGTGGTCATGCAAGATCAGAAGGGCAGCGTACGTTCTACAGTGATTTTCATCAGATTATTGATGATGTGAATGTGGTTGTGGAAGCGGCCTTGAAAGAGAGCGGTGACATTCCTCTTTTTGTCATTGGGCATAGTATGGGTGGCTTTGCATCCTCTTCATTTGGAACGAAATATCCAGGCAAAGTAAAAGGGATTGTTCTATCCGGAGCGCTTACTCGTTACCATACAAAGGTTGCCGGAGAACTGCCGTTTGAACTTGCCTCGGGCACGTATTTTCCGAATGAGCTTGGTGGCGGCGTATGCAGTGATCCGGAAGTGGTATCTGCATACGTGAATGATCCGCTTGTAGAAAAAGAGATATCCGTCGATTTGTTCAATAGCTTGGGTTACGGAGTGACTTGGTTAAAAGCACATGCGAAGCAGTTTGTCGATCCTGTACTTGTTCTGCATGGAGCAAACGACGGACTGGTGAGTGAACATGATTCGCGCGACTTTTACGGAGATATTGCCTCAACCGATAAAACGCTGAAAATATATGCCCATCTTATGCATGAGATATTTAATGAACCTAATCGAGATGAAGTCATCGAGGAAGCCATCACATGGATTGAAAAACATATTTAAATTCAGTACTCTGAAATAGAGAGAGAATTTGAAGGTGAAAGGGATTATTTATGAAATTAGAATGGATGGGCGACCATCGGGAACTGATTGAAAAGATCATCAAGTACGGTAATGCGTACTCCAACACCTATAAGCTGCAGCGAAGTTATGGTACGGATATGATGTTCTCTGCTTCACAGATTCAGACATTGGAGTACATTCTGGAAGCGGAGGACAAGGAAGAAAAGATGTCGGAAATGGCAGCACGACTTGGCGTGAGCCGCAGTACGTTTTCTAAAAATGTGAAGAATCTTACGGAAAAAGGATTACTTGAAAAATACCATTTAAGTGGTAATCGCAAAGACATTTATGTCAAACCTTCGGCGAATGGACGTGTGGTGTACGCCAAATATACTGAATTTGTTCGTGAGCTGTGTTTTGATGATATTTTTCGATTGGCTGGCACGATTTCAGAGGCTGACAAGGAAAGCTTTATACGCATTATGGATTTGTTTGCCGACGTGCTGGTCTGGTATGGTGAAAAAGAGCAGGAGCCGCGCAAGCTCATCAAAATTAATCCAAATCGTGATTAAATGATGTATCATGAACGATAACATTGAAGCTGCGACCGTTTCCCCATTTCTACCGGGGAACGGTCGTTTATTTTTATTCCATTTTATAAATAGTTACTTTGGGAAGAATGTACTCCGGATGAATCAGTAATGCTAAAATGGGGATAGCCAAATAAACCGCATAGAGTGAGCTGAATTTGAGTTATTATCCGTTTACAGGCATAACAGTCACGGAGGACAAGAACATGAACAACTCGGAATGGGCAGAGTCCTATTTTCCAATATATACAGCAGACAGCATTCAATCATTGTATAGTACGTCAACGATACCGATACATAGAATCCATGAGGAACTGACTATTCTATTGGCCGTTTCAAGTGGTAAGGGTACACTTCATCTCGACGATCATATTTACGAACTCACCGATGGCATAGTAGTCCTTATTCCGGCGAAGAGTGATGTTGTAATACAGGGGAATCAGATGCATCCTCTTCATATATACACGCTATCCATCACCACACAAGAACAGAAGAGATCACTGCCCGTGGAAGCCATGGGGCGGTCCAGTGTGCTTGCGGCAGGAACCCTTATTGAGTTCTATGAACCAATCATTGCAGCTCAGCTTGAGGAGCTCTATATGTATCGTTTACCTGGCAATGAAGTCAGGCATGTGCGTAACCAGATTCTGTTTCACCAGGTGCTGATGAGTCTGTTGGAGCGAATGGAAGCAAGATATATCGCGAGTGAGCAGCCGTCCATGGAACGCAGCATTACATTTATGGAGAACCATTTTAATGAGAAAATAACAACCGAAGGACTTTCCGAAATTGCGGGAGTCAGTCGCTCTCACTACTCCATCCTCTTTAAGCAGCTTACTGGATTCTCACCCAATGAGTATCTCTCACGCTTGCGTGTTCACCGGGCGAAAGAGTTATTAATTAGCGGGTCCGCTTCACTTCGTGAGATCGCGCTGAAGGTTGGATATAAGGATGAATTCTATCTTAGTCGTCGTTTCAAGCAGCAGACAGGAGAGAGTCCATCAGCTTATACACGTCGCAGACCTTCTCAACGAGTGGCTGTGTGGTGTGCACCTTATGCAAGCCATCTAATGTTACTTGGATTGGAACCAGCAGTTGTCATCTCGGAAAGCAGCGAATATGTAAGCACAGAGGGAGTTAACCCACCTCAAACGATACGTTTTATCCATTCCGACAGCTCACCTGAACAAATAAAGTCCGCATTGCTGGATGCCAATATTGAGCTCATCATTGCAGCAAATCAGCACCTAGACATGAACGGATTAAACTCCGAACGTCTGCGATTTATCGCCCCTATTATCGAAATTGCATGGATGGAGCTTGGATGGAAAGAACATCTGCGTTTTATTGCTCAGGCGATTCAAGGGGGGGAGCAGGCAGAACAATGGCTGGCAGACTTTGAAAGGGAAGAACAGCAGGCACGTGAAGCCATTCAAACGAGCCCGATTGTGAATGAGACACTGACCATTCTCGTCATAAAACCGCATACCTTACAAATATATGGAATCAGAAATGTTGGTTATGTGATGTATCAATCGCTCGGGTTACGTCCCCCGGCCAAGATTGCCCAGGAAATACAGAGGTTTGGCGACCAATTTCATTCGGTATCTATCCAACTGTCGGAACTTCAGGATTACGAGGGAACTCGTATGCTCGTTATTGTTTTTCCAGATGAAAAAGGGTCAAAGGCTCATTCAGAAATGATATTTAACTCGGAATACTGGAAAGGGCTTGAGGCAGTGAAGCGAAATCGGATCTATCATCTGAAACAGGAAGAGTGGATACCCTACAATCCGGTTTCTATTCGTTTGCAGCTTGGACGGGCGGTATCCTTATGGACTGGCATCCAATAATCCAAAGGTTTTCTCAAACAAAAAGGCATGGTTAGGTTCATCCTGCATGCCTATAATTAGCTATTGTAATGAGAATGATTTTCATATTCAAAGAGAAAAGGGAGAGAGTCATCACATGAGAAAGCTTTTTGTTCCATTTATATTCGTTCTGGTTTTATTGCTTAGCGCTTGTGGAAGCAACTCAGGCAAAGATACAACGGAGAATGCAACTACATCCAACGAATCCACTTCTTCGAACACGGATTCAGCAGGTTCTTCATCCGAGTCAGATTCGGGCACGTTCACTTATCAATCAGAGTCAGGCCCTGTGGAAGTTCCCTCCCACCCACAGCGTGTGGTTGTGCTAACCCGATTCCTGACAGGAAACGTGATGGCACTGGATGTGCCGTTGGTTGGTGTGGATGAAATGTCCAAGGAGAACCCAAATTTCAAAGATAAACTAGCGAATACAGAGGCGGTTACCGATGAAAGTCTGGAGAAAATTATTGAATTGAACCCAGATCTAATTATCGGCCTGTCTGATATCAAGAACGTAGAAAAGCTGAAGCAAATCGCTCCAACAGTCACCTATACATATGGTAAGGTGGACTTCCTTAAGCAACAACTGGAGATCGGAAAGCTTGTGAACAAAGAAAAAGAAGCGCAAGCTTGGGTTGAAGATTTTGACGCTCGAAGCAAAAAAGTTGGGGAAGAAATCAAAGCTAAAATTGGCGAGAATGCAACCGTATCCGTTATTGAAACCTTCAATAAACAACTTTATGTGTATGGCGAGAAATTCGGACGTGGAACGGAAATACTGTATGATCAATTCGGTTTAGGCATGCCAGACAAGGTCAAGGAAGCGACTAAGAAAGACGGATTCTTTGCTGTATCGAACGAAGTATTGAAAGACTACATGGGAGACTATGTAATATTCAGTAAAAATGCCGACGAGGACAATTCGTTCCAAAATACCGAAACATACAAAAATATTGATGCGGTAAAAAATAATCGAGTATTCGAAGCGGATGCTAAGGCATTCTACTTCAATGATCCACTGAGCATGGAATACCAGCTGGAATTCTTTATCGAACATTTTCTTGGCAAGTAAACCTTGAACACGATGAGAAATAAACGACTTTCTTTTCGGTTTGTTACTAAGCTGCTGGGTAGTATACTCGTACTTATCGTATGCTTCATCATCGCCATGATGTTTGGTGCAGAAGAAACGACATTCCGCAATCTGTGGCTGACCCTGACCTCTGCGACGAAGAACGATAATATTCTTATTCTGCGAGAGATCAGGCTTCCACGGGAACTCGCTGCCATGTTGATCGGAGCGGCTCTCGCCGTCTCCGGAGGCATCATGCAAGGAATTACTCGCAATCCGCTGGCTGATCCTGGACTGCTCGGTTTGACTTCAGGTGCTAATATGGCACTTGCCCTGGCTTTTGTTTTCATGCCATCACTCGGATATTTTGGGATTATGGTTGCTTGTTTTGTTGGTGCTGCCCTTGGAGCCGCATTGGTTATTGTGCTTGGCTCGATGCGGAGGGGGAGCTTGTCTCCAATTCGGGTAGTGCTGGCTGGGGCAGCGGTATCCGCTTTTATGTATGCCATCTCGGATGGTATAAGCATCTTTTTCAAAATTTCCAAGGATGTATCCATGTGGACTTCGGGAGGACTCATCGGAACGACATGGGGCCAGATTCAAGCCATTGCGCCTGTCATACTGATTGGTTTAGCTGTAGTTCCGTTTCTTTCCAACCAGATCAACATTCTTAGCCTGAGCGATGATGTGGCGACTGGACTGGGGCAAAAGCTTGTACTCATCAAAACTGTTCTGTTCCTGCTGGTCATCGTACTTACCGGAGCGTCGGTTGCATTGATCGGAAATATGGCCTTTGTCGGCTTAATGATTCCGCATATTGTCCGTAAATTGGTAGGCACGGACTATCGGTATATTATACCCGTATCCATTTTTGCCGGAGCATCGTTTATGCTGCTTGCCGAAACACTGGGTCGAACGATAAATGCACCTTACGAAACACCCGTGGTCGCCATTGCTTCCATGCTTGGTTTACCTTTCTTCCTGTTCGTTGTGCGTAGAGGGGGCAAAGCATTCTCATGACAATGTCTGCGCGAATTCGTAAGCAACGACTGATTCTGCTCGTGTGTTTGCTGCTGATCCTCATCACGGCTGTGGTAGGTATGAGCTGGGGTTATTCCTCGTTGTCTTTCAAAAGGGTAATTCCGGTGTTGTTTGGTCAAGGCACATTCAAAGAAGACTTTGTTCTGTTTTCGGTCCGATTACCTCGAATTTTTATTACATTACTAGCTGGTATGGCGCTTGCGCTGTCAGGCTCTATTTTGCAAAGTATTACGCGTAATGACTTAGCCGATCCAGGCATCATCGGAATCAATTCCGGTGCAGGTGTTGCTGTTGCGATCTTCTTTCTGTATTTCCCGATTGAAGCGGGCACGTTCGTTTATATGTTGCCGTTAGCTGCTTTTATCGGTGCATTACTGACTGCGGCGCTCATCTATCTGTTCTCCTATAGTCGGACCAAGGGACTTGATCCCCTAAAAATGGTGCTGGTCGGGGTTGGATTCTCGATGGCGCTGTCAGGCATCATGATCGTCATCATCTCTTCCGCGGAGCGTTCCAAGGTCGACTTTATTGCCAAATGGATATCCGGAAACATATGGGGGGCAGACTGGCCGTTCATATGGGCTTTGCTGCCTTGGCTGATTGTGTTAATCCCGCTTACTTTGTTTAGAACCAGAAGGCTTGATCTGATGGGGCTGAACGAAGAAACAGCGATAGGAGTGGGATTGAAGCTGGAACGGGAACGCTTGGTACTCATGGTGATTGCTGTTGCAGCTGCCGCATCTGCTGTATCGGTTACGGGAGGGATTGCATTTATCGGATTAATGGCTCCACACATCGCCAAAGCGCTGGTCGGTCCCCGTAACTCGTTATTTATTCCTGTTGCCGTTCTGCTTGGAGGCTGGCTTCTATTAATTGCCGATACGGTTGGGCGCAACCTGGTTGACCCTGATGGAATTGCCGCAGGAATTATGGTCTCCCTAATCGGTGTGCCGTATTTTGTCTATTTATTATTGAAGAAATAATCCAAAAAGTTTAGACGAATTGAACACTTAGCTAATCAGGCTATCTTTTGTCGTTAAGACAAGGGATGGCCTTTGTTTATAATTTTGACGGGCAGAAGATAAAGCTTAGGTTAGCCAGTATGACTCATGTTATAAAATAAAAAAGGCACAGTTTAAACCGATTCTAAAATAGAGCAGGTGGAATCATCCTGTCAGATGTGGATCAATTAGCTTCACTTGGAAGGTATATCAAAAAAAGCCGCTCACCCGTCAACATGACGAGGAGCGGTTTCTCTTTTTCACAAGCCGACGATTTCGTCGGTCTGCTTAACTAATTAATGTAAGGCCCGTATTTTAGCGTTTAACCACTTCTCCAGCAAATACTTCAACGTTCATTGGAGCGGCCATGAATGCTGCTGCTTGTTGAACGAAAGCTTGGAAATGGGCGCTGGTGTTGTGGGAAGCTGTAGCGGCTTCGTCTTTCCACAGTTCAATCATCGTGTAATGATGTTCGCGTTCAGTGCTTTTGGCGAGATCATAGCTGATGTTGCCTTCTTCATTGCGTGTTGCAGGGATCAGTGCTTTTGTCGCTTCCAAAAAAGCTTGTTCCTGGTCGGGTTTAACTTGCAAGTGAGCGTGAATGATAATCATAATATTCAACCTCCATTAGTGTATTTAGAATGTTTTTATTATTGAAATGTAAATGGTACTGGAGCACGTAAAACATTGACTGATATTATGCCCAAGTCGTAATTGTCTCAACAGGCAGACGGTAGGAAGGGTGACCTTCTTTGGCCGATTTACCGATCGAGATCAGCATAACGGGTTGGTAACGTTCTTTATCCATACCAAATGCTTCAGCAATTTGATCTTTCTCATAACCACCAATAGGGTTGGTGTCATACCCGTGAGCACGTGCAGCGAGCATCAATTGCATCGAAGCCAAGCCTGCGTCAATCAGATTGACGTCGCGAAGAGCGGAAGCAGGCATATTTTCGTAATAAGGCATTACAGTTTTGAGCTGCATATCCTTGACTTCTTGTGGCATATAACCGAGCTCTACCGCTTTACCAAAAATTTCTTCCATGTACTCAACATTGTTCATATCAATAAATACGCCAATTACTGCTGCGGAAGTCAAAACCTGATTTTGGTTGAATTTCGCGAGAGGAGCAAGCTTTTCTTTGCCTTCAGCTGTATCTACAACGAGAAAACGCCAAGGCTGCAAATTGATGGAAGATGGAGCGCGAGAAGCTTCTGACAGAATTTCTGTCATTTCTTCACGGCTGATTTTGACTTCAGGATCGTATAGCTTTACAGACCGGCGGCCGTAAGTAATTTCGTTAAAATCATTTGTCTTTTGAAAAGTGCTTTGGAATGTACTCATGTATGGTTCTCTCCTCTATATATGGGTTTAGAAATTGTTTTGCATACGTTCCAGAAAATCAGCAAGCAGATGAATCTCATCTTCGCTAAAATCCTGTAGGATTTGGTTGATAAAATTGGTTTTCTCTACCTTGTAGCCTTCAATCTGCTTCCGGCCATGATCTGTCAGACGAACAAAAGTTACCCGGTTGTCTTCGGGATTTTTACGTCTTGTAACCATCAGGTCCGACTCAAGCTGTTTCAAGTGGCGTGTGATTGCAGCACTATCGATGTTGATGATTTTTTGGAGCATGGACTGGTTAATCTCATCTACTTGATCCAACTCATGCAAAATTTCAAAGCGTGATGAGCTGATGCCCGTACAGCGTTCGAACTTGGGGCTGATCTTGTTGCCCAGCCCGTTAAGCAGATTGATAATCTGCTCCTCTTTGGAAAAAACACGTGTCATGACTAGACCTCCCGGGTGAATCTCGACCATGAACAACGGCTTATATGAACAAAATACATAACGTTGCCATTATACAGTGCCATTGCTTAGTCAGTGAAATCTGCTAAGTTAATCTTTGACGTATCAATATTTGACTCATCAATCATTGATGGCTCAATTAATATATCATGAGTATTTTGTTTTTGCAACAGGGTAGTCATGAGAAGATAAATCCATCTACTCCAAGGCGATAGTCTTCTTAGTTCCGTAGGTGTAGGTTATCCATTAAAGTAACTATATATCGATTTATATTATGATTGAGAATTATCATATAAATGAATCAACCTGCAGCGGCTTGGGTTTGAGCCACCGTTTGCGTCATTACTATGAGTCTGGAAGAGGTAAAACACCATTTATGCGGACTCCCGACGATTCAGGCAAACATTTGGTTACAACCCAAACAATCTCAAGAAATAAAAGGTATCAACTGTTTTTGCAATGGTTCGGGCTTTCCTATATACTTCAGCTATTGATCAATTAATTACTAATGAATGGAGGCGTGATTATCATGGCTAAAGATGCAACAGTGTCGGTTAATCGACGTAGTGACATCATATCCGCAGCGATTGAGGTGTTCGCTGAAATAGGCTATTTCCGGGCGACCACAGCTCAGGTAGCAGAAAGGGCAAATATTTCGCAACCGTATATCTTTCGTTTTTTTAAAAGCAAAGAAGCCTTGCTCTTAACAGCATTGGAGGTATCCTGGACACGAGTAATTGATTCATTCCGAACGGTGGTGCAGACAGCTACTCCAGATCAGTTGGAGAACGAGTTAACTGAAGCCTATGAAGAAATTCTTAAATCTCACAAGAACGAAATTTTGTTGCAAATGCAGGCGCAGACGATTCAGGAGGAAGTCATCCGTCAAGCCATGCAAAAAGGGTTTACTGAGGTGCGAGATATGGTATTGGAAGCTTTCACAGCCGCAGGCAGTGCCAATCCAAAGCAAAGAACGTTAGTATTCCTGGCAATTGGCATGTTATGTAATATATCAAAATCACTGGATATGCCAGAGCTTATGGACAGATAGAAAGGGAAGAATCCCTTTTTGCATTTTAGTTATTGATCAATCACTAAATATACGTTATATTGTGTTTAAGTAAGTAATTGATCAATAACTAAACGAGAGAAAGAGGTTGAGATGAAATGAAAAGAGCAATCGTGGTTGGGGCAACAGGTGGAACGGGCGCAGCGATTACAGAAGAATTGATTAAACGTGGCATTTCTACAATCATTTTTGGCCGCTCACGTCAAAAACTGGAGCAACTCGCGGTAAAACTGGGTTCCCCTGATCACTTACAGATTACTGTCGGAGATGCGTTCCAATCCGATGATATTATAGCTGCTTCACTAGAAGCCGATGTAATGTTTCACTGTGCGAATGTACCTTATAACGAAATGGAGAGCAAGCTGATCCCCCTGGGTGAATCCGTTATGGAGGCGGCAGAACAACTGGGCCTGAAGGTGGTCGCCATTGATGGGATCTATCCTTATGGCAGAAGACAAATGATAGAAGTGACTGAAGAACATCCAAAGCAGCCGCATACTCGAAAAGGCAAAACTCGACTTGCCTTTGAGCAGATGTTATTTAGCGGTCAATGGCGCAAAGCACAAGTGATGATTGTTCGATTGCCTGATTATTATGGTCCCACTGCCAATCAGGCTTCTTACCTGGGATCCACGCTTGAAGCAATAGCGGAAGGGAAAATGGCTTTTTTTATCGGAAACATGAAAACGCCACGAGAATATGTCTATTTGCCAGATGTAGCGGTCATGGTTGTGGAGTTGGCACTCAGAGAAGATACCTATGGTCAGAACTGGAATATTCCTGGTGCTGGCGTAATATCGGGCAAGGAAATCGTACGTATTGCACAACAGGCCGCGGGTAAAGCTAAACCGGTCATAGCCCTCGGCAAAACAGGACTTTCACTGCTTGGATTGGCCGTACCGGTAATGAAAGAAATTGTTGAAATGTTATATTTGACAGAAGAACCGCTTGTGTTGAGTAAAAAGAAATACGAGGCCAACATTGGGCCGGTGAAGATGACTTCTTTTGAAGAAGGGATTACACAGACGATAGGTAAGCTGCAAAAGAAATAAATGTGTTATGTTGACTTGTAATTGATCAATCAATAATTGAAATACGTTATGACTCGGTTAATGCTTACGATCTAAACCCAAATGATGCATGGTGATATGACTTCATTAATGGGCGGTGCACAAAACCTGTCCTAGACATAGAGTGTAGTATTGCAAAAGCGGAGAATTGATACGGTGTACAAGGAGGGGGATTTTCTTGTGAGCTATATATCCAAAAAGGAGCGCAAAATGTCCTCCATAGTACAACCAAACGAAAATTAAAAAAGCAGGCACTCGCGTTTCTAAAAAAGAAAAGTCAAATGTAAATCCCAAAAGAAGCTTACGTTAAAAAAAGAAGAGCAGCCAGATACAGATGTCATGTGCTTCGTAGACCGAGGGGAACCTACTCGATTGTGACAACAATCAATTTTTCTACAACTGCCGCGATCGCCATCTCATTGGGTGTTGGGGTCAATCCGGCGTTTCTGGTGCAAAGAACATCCCCCACTACGACTACATTGGTCAATGGACTATTGCCCATCCTGAATATTAGTGTAACGCTACTCACGTTGCGGGCAGTGCTTGGGAGTGGAGCCGTAACGCTAGCTGCGCAGGTTACGCTGAACGCAGGCGATGTGATCGGGTTGTTTTACGCAGCGAATGGATTAACGATTACTCTGAACTTGGGGATTGGAGCAACGAACGGTATTGTATGGTCAGTACACGAATTGACATGAGGTGTTGATTTTCAGCACCCCACCTATTTGAAAATAAGACAAAACGAAAACAGATCCGGGTTGGATCGACCATTAATATCCAACCTGATCTGTCTTTTTTACATACAGGACGAAGTCATTAAAATTTGGTTTCGTTATAGTTAACAAGCATGTTAGATATTTTTAGGTTTGATGACAAGAAATCTGTCGTGATATTCAAAAAAGTGACCCCAACTCATATAATAACGCTAATACTCATGAAAACGATGTAAGGTATTGAGACGAAATTCATCGTAATTATCCATATGGTAAATGAATTAGGCTGCTTTGAACTTACAGAATATCCATTAACGAAATGAATTGTTACACAAACATAACATTAAACGAACGGTTCGTAGCAGCATACGAGTGGACGTTGAAAGGGTTGATGAATGATGAGCCTTGAAACATTAAACCAACGAGTACAAGATGATCTGGCTTATCTCGCATATGGAGGTGCGGATTGGATTCGTCTGCGGGAACATGACGAAGGCCATATCTATGATGTCGTTATTGTAGGTGGTGGGCAGAGCGGCTTAGGGGCTACTTTTGGATTCCTGCGTGAGCGGATATCAAACATTCTGGTCATTGATGAAAATGCCGCTGGGTTGGAGGGACCTTGGGAAACTTACGCGCGTATGGTCACGTTACGTACACCAAAACATCTGACTTCCATTGATCTCGGTATTCCTTCGCTGACGTTTCGAGCATGGTGGGAAGCGCAAGCGGGTCCTTCGGGATGGGATGAAGTTGATAAAATTCCGCGCAGCGAATGGATGAACTATCTGCGTTGGTACAGGGATGTGCTTAAACTACCTGTCGTGAATGAAGTGAAACTGAGACTGATTGAACCTGCAGATGGAGGCTTACACCGGCTACACATTACGGGTGCAGGGGCTCCAAGTAATATGTTGCTGGCACGAAAGGTTGTCTTGGCTACGGGCATCCAGGGTGGTGGAGAGTGGCATGTACCGCCGATGATCGCTGAGAAAGTACCTAGACATCTGTACGCTCACACGTCCGAGCTAATTGATTATGAACGGTTAAAAGGAAAAAGGATTGCCATACTTGGTGGCGGGGCGTCTGCCTTTGATAATGCCAACTTTGCACTTGCCACAGGCGTGGCTGAGGCTCACGTATTTGTGCGGCGGGAACAATTGCCAAGCGTTAACCCGATACGTCAGATGGAACAATCCGGTATGATCGAACGTTTTCACGTATTGTCGGACGAGGATAAGTATGCGACCATTTCCCATTTTTTTAAATACAATCAGCCACCCACCAACGATACCTTCAACCGGGCCGCTGCATGGCCAGGCTTCCAATTACATCTTCATGCGCCTTGGCTGGATGTACAGATGAAGGATGGGAAAGCGGCAGTGACTACGCCACAGGGCCAGCACTCCTTTGATTTTCTGGTTATCAGTACGGGGATGGTGAGTGATCCGGCATTGCGTCCTGAGCTCAGAATGGTGGACGCACACATTGCACGCTGGGCAGACCGTTTTCAAGCTCCACCCGAACAAAGGAATGCACTGCTTGACGCACATCCTTACCTTAGCCCCGGGTTTGCAATGACCAGCAGAGATGAAGAGGGGGAGGATAAGCTGCGTGGATTGTTTGTATTTAACTACTCTGCACTGGCAAGTTGCGGCCTCTCTGCCTCCGCAATATCGGGGACAAAGAATGCTGTGCCGAAGTTGGTATCAGCTGTAGCCGACCAGCTTTTCCTGGATGACCGGGAACAGATCTTGGAGCAATTTTTGAAGTATAACGAACAGGAGTTTACCGCGACTTGGGTGAAAAGTGAAATTGGAATCTGAGTATTCAAATTGACCGTACAGCAGAGTAAGATGCTGTACGGTTTTCCTTTTCCTAAAGTTACGTTTACGATGCTTATATAATGCTGTAAAATATCGAATTATACAGCGTTAAGGCAGGCGATAGATTATTGTGAGAATCATGGATTATGAGGGGTTCAGAACTCATTTGAAGAAAGCGTCACGCAAACGAAATGAACCCTTGATCAAAATTGTGGCTTTTCAGGAAAAGTATATGAAGATTGATGAGATCCAATATTATGATGTAGAGCAGAACTATATGAGTGTTCAGGCGTGTAATACGCTGTGGATGAACTTGAAGGATAAATCGTTCCGCAATCTGGTATCCCATGATCTGAAGTTTTTCCAAACCATGGACAACCTTGGGCGTCATTCATTGGAGAATCTAATTAAAGAACTGTACGATATGGCTGTTCCAATTCCGCTGGATTACGATCCAAGTGATTATTATAGTTTGCAGCAGTTGTCCGAAATTCTGGTACTGGATGAGATGAAGCTAGTAGAGAAATTGGAGATGGGGCGTTTCAAGGGAGCATTTATTAATGAAGAAGGAAATTGGGTAAAACCCAAGCCAGACAGGGCTGAACTATTTCTATAATTAAAAAGAGACTCGTGTCAATTCCACAATGACCGAATATCCATTCTGCAATGGTACGCCGAATACGGCACATTGCAGTTTTTTTCTTTAATGAATCTGTCAACGAAGAAGTCTCAGCCGTTTCGTTTCACGACGAAAGAGTCACCGCGTGGACCCGGTGCTCCTGGAATGGAAACAACCTGTTTTTGCTGAATCATGATGCCTTTCTCTTTGGCAATGAAGCCGGGGGAGCAACCGTTCAGGCGACAACATTTGAAAGTGACGGGCGTGATTTTTGCCATCTTGGAGATGCAACTTCCCACAGATGGCGCTTCTACAATCCACTCCGCGGATGATTGCTGGCCAGTATATTGCTGAACGGTTCGGAAAGTCCAACTTTGGGTCAGGTTATGGAGTGTGATACACCAGCGGCGGGTACGATTGATTTTATAAATGGTAGCTCTGATCCGATCTCCTGGAGAGACAGGAAAAGGGATGACCGTTTCAACGTCCGGAAGAATTTCCCACCAGGCGTAATAACTAGCCTGGCCATTAACCCAATCATGACCTGTTCCAGTCTGAATGAGATTGGAATTTTCGTATCCATCGATCCCGATCCAGGCTGAGGAGTATGAGGACTTGGACGATGGTAGAACAAAGGGCACGTTCCATTCAGCCGAGATACGTCTGAATTTAGCTTTGTCACCTGCTCGGGCATAACCGCTCCAGTTGGAGGAAATCCACCCGAAGCGTAGTGAAGAATTTGTTTTGCCTCTATGAGGAATACAGGGTTTTCGGCGTTTATTTCTATTATTCGCCATATGGCCACCTCCCATGTGAGAATAAAGACGAATGTATTCGTTCGATATTATCAAATGCATGAAAGAAGAAAGAGGATATGGACATTCTGAATAAGAAATAAGGTTTGAACGATTTTGAACGATATTTAGGGTTGGATGTGATGTTTGATGTCTATTAAGTGTCGGATCTTGATGGTTTTTGAATGTTTTTAAACTAATTTGAATGAAAGTGATTGTTTTTTATGGATTTTATGATACTATAAAAGCAGTTGGAGGAATGAAAATGCTAACTGAAGAACGATATGCTGCAATTATAGAGCGCTTACACGAAAGAGGTATTGTGAAACTGCAAGAGCTCGTCGATGTGCTTGGTGCTTCTGAATCAACGATACGGCGCGATTTGATTGATCTTGAGAGCCGTCAGATGCTCAAACGCATACATGGTGGTGCTGCTCTAGTGAATGAAAAGACGCCAGAACCTGGTATGGAAGAAAAAACGTTCAAAAACATTCAACAGAAAACGGCGATTGCTCGTTTAGCTGCGCAGGAGATCAACAATGGTGAATGTATCTATCTGGATGCAGGGACGACAACATTAGCCATGATTCCCTATATTGAAGCCAAGGACGTTACGGTAGTGACGAACGGACTTTCACATGTAGAAGCGCTGGTAAGTAAACGAATACGCAGCTATCTGCTTGGCGGAATGATGAAAATTCACACCAAAGCCGTGATTGGCAGTATCGCATTACAGAACATGGACAACTTCCGTTTTGATAAATGTTTTATTGGAACCAACGGAGTGGACGCCGAAATGGGGTATACAACTCCTGACCCGGAGGAAGCCTTGATTAAAAGGCGTGCACATCAATTGTCCGGTAAATCTTACGTGCTGGCTGATTCCAGCAAAATTGGGGAAATTACTTTTGCCAAACTGTTTGACCTTGAGGAGGCAGACTTGATCACAGAACGTATGCCGGAACACTGGCGCTCTGTAATCGCCGAGAAAACTAAAATAATTGAGGGATAGCCATGATATATACCGTAACACTTAATCCTTCCATTGATTACATCGTGGAAGTGCATGATCTGAAGCTTGGTGATTTGAATCGTATGAATCGGGACCTGAAACTTCCTGGAGGCAAAGGCATTAACGTATCGCGAGTGCTTAATCAACTAGGAGCCGAAAACACTGCACTCGGATTTCTGGGAGGGTTCACGGGCCGCTTCATTAATGACAAATTACAGGAAGATAAGATCCTGACGGATTTCGTTACCATCGCAGATGATACGCGGATTAACATCAAGCTGAAGCATGGGGACGAGACAGAGATTAACGGATTGGGACCAGCCATTCGACCAGAGGAAGCAGCGGAGTTGCTTAACAAGTTATCCGCACTGCGAAAAGGAGATATCGTCATTCTTTCGGGAAGTGTACCGCCTTCACTGGGAACTGATTTCTACGATCGTCTGATCAATGTGTGCAAACAAACGAGTGCCGATTTTGTAATCGATACGACAGGCCCCGCTTTAATGGATGCTTTGGTACATGAACCGCTGCTGGTGAAGCCAAACCATCACGAACTGGCTGAACTTTTCGGAGTAACGATTGACACTCAAGAGGAACTGGTGACCTACGGTCGCAAGCTTTTGGAAGCAGGTGCCAAACATGTGTTGATCTCCATGGCAGGAGAAGGAGCGCTGTTGATTACCAAAACAGATGTCTACCATGCGAGTGTGCCAAAAGGTGTCGTGAAGAACTCGGTTGGTGCTGGAGATTCCATGATCGGTGGATTCGTAGGGACATTTGGACTAAACGAAGACCTGCTTGAAGCGTTCCGAACAGGGGTTGCTTCGGGTAGTGCGACGGCTTTCTCGGATGATCTGGCAACTCGGGAACTCATTGAACAGCTGCGTACTCAAGTCACCATAACCCAAATATAATCCGTACAAAATGAATGAATTGCATGCCCCTTTTTATAAGGGGAATTCATTTAATGGCAGATAACAGCGCAAGAAGTACAATTATAAGTCGGTCTGCATCACAGAGGCCGACTGAATTTAAGGGAGTGTACCAAAATGAGAATAACAGACCTGATGATCCAGGAAACGATGATCATGGACCTGCAAGCCACAACGAAAGAAGAGGCTATCGATGAACTCATTGCAAGCTTAAACCGTAGCGGACGTATTAATGATCCAATTCTGTTTAAGGAAATGATTTATAAACGTGAAGCGGAATCCAGCACAGGGATCGGTGGCGGTATTGCCATGCCTCATGCCAAGACAACAGCAGTTAATGAACCAACAGTTGTATTCGCCAAGAGTCGAAAAGGTCTTGATTTTGAAGCACTTGATGATGAACCGGCTCATATTTTCTTCATGATTGCAGCTCCAGAAGGGGCGGCCAATACACATCTTCGTACACTTGCGGCTCTTTCCAGGCTGTTGATTGATAGCGATTTCATCTCGCAGCTGATGAGCACGGACACTCCTGAAGAAGTGACTGCATTATTCGATGCCAAACAGGCGGAGGAAGCGGAGAAAAAAGCTGCCAAAGAAAAAGCTGAAGCGGAAAAAGCAGCAAAAGCAGCAAAAGCTGCAAATAGAACAAACGCTGTATCTGGCTCGGACAATGCGAATGGACAGAAGCAAAATACATCAGGCCTTATTGTTGGTGATGCGGCATCTGAAGATTTTGTCGTTGCAGTAACAGCATGCCCAACAGGTATTGCTCACACATTCATGGCTGAAGACGCTCTCAAAAAGAAAGCACAGGAAATGGGTATAAATATCCGCGTGGAAACCAACGGTTCCGAAGGAGCACAGAACGTACTGACAGCTGATGAAATCGCGCGTGCCAAAGGGGTTATCGTTGCGGCGGATAAAAATGTGGAAATGGCGCGCTTTGATGGCAAACCGGTATTGCAAAGACCTGTAAGTGATGGCATTCGCAAATCCGAAGAACTGATTCGTAAGGCAGTTAATGGGGACGCTCCGATCTACCGAAGCCAGGGCGGTAACGGTGGCAAGAGTGAAGGAGAAAGCCAAGGCAAAGTGAGCATGGGCAGCAAGATTTATAAAGATTTGATGAACGGGATCTCGCATATGCTTCCATTTGTCGTGGGTGGCGGGATTTTGCTCGCTATATCCTTCTTGTTTGAACAAATTGCAAGTCCGGAAAATCCTATTGTGCAACTGCTGCAAACCATTGGTGGAGGGACTGGTGCGTTCCACTTCCTGATTCCTGTTCTAGCCGGATTTATTGCGATGAGTATTGGTGATCGTCCGGCCCTGATGCCTGGTATGGTCGGTGGATTGATGGCCGTGAATTCAAACGCCGGTTTCCTTGGTGGTCTGGCTGCCGGTTTCCTGGCAGGTTACGTTGTAATTGGTCTGCGCAAGCTGTTTAAAGGACTGCCTAAAGCAATTGATGGTTTGAAACCGATCCTGCTGTATCCTGTGTTCGGATTGCTTATCGTTGGTGCAATCAGTTTCTATGTATTTGATCCAATCTTCGGTTCCCTTAACACATGGCTTGTAGATGCGCTTGGCAATCTGGGTACTGGAAATGCTGTATTGCTTGGCTTGCTGCTTGGTGGCATGATGTCCATCGATATGGGTGGACCGTTTAACAAAGCGGCTTATACGTTTGCTATCGGTGTATTCACATCGAGCGGTAATACGGATGGTGCTTGGATGGCAGCTGTTATGGCAGGCGGTATGGTACCGCCACTGGCGATTGCACTCGCTACAACGTTCTTCAAATCGAAATTTACGGAACAAGAACGTAAATCAGGTTTGACGAATTATGTGCTCGGATTTTCCTTCATCACAGAAGGTGCCATTCCATTTGCTGCGGCTGACCCGCTGCGTGTCCTGACATCCTGTATTCTCGGTTCTGCTGTTGCAGGCGGACTGACTCAACTGTGGGGCATTAACGTACCCGCTCCGCATGGCGGAATCTTCGTTGCGGCACTGGCGAATCACGCATTGCTCTTCCTGCTTGCTGTAGCAATCGGTGCAGTAATCTCTGGTCTGATTCTCGGACTGTGGAAAAAATCGCCGACCATTGTGAAATAAGCCAAAGAGTAAATATTCCCTAAACGTTATAAACAATCTCTATCTCATAGTTTGTTTAAAATAAGAAGGCATCTTCTCAGTGAAATTCACTAGGGAGATGCTTTTTTATTTCGCTCCAGGACATTCTGTGATAAGATATATATTATCAAAATAATGAAACTTAGTTTCATCTAATGAAACTTTAAGGAGGAGAGAGTATGTCTAATGATCAGATTAAAGGACAGGTGCGCAAACAATTTGCTAAAAATGCAGAGAAATATGTGACTAGTGCCGGTCATGCTAAGGGGGATGATCTGGCATTGCTTGTGGCTTCATCTCAAGCGAGCTCGGATATGAAGGTGCTGGATATTGCCACTGGAGGAGGACATGTTGCCAATGCGTTAGCTCCGCTTGTGGAGCAGGTTATCGCATTGGATCTAACAGATGAGATGTTACAAGTGGCTGAACGCTTTATCCGGGGAAACGGGCACCAGAATGTGGATTTTATTGCAGGAGATGCTGAACATATCCCTTTCGAGGATGAAGTCTTTGACCTTGTGACCTGTCGCATTGCTGCACACCATTTTCCAGACGTGGCTTCCTTTGTATCAGAGGCCCTTCGAGTAATGAAACCTGGTGGCAGACTGTTATTAATTGATAATGTGGCACCTGAACGAGATGAAAACGACCAATTTTACAATGAAATCGAGAAGTGGCGTGATGGAAGTCATGTTCGGGCATGGCGTAAGACGGAATGGATTCGGATGTTGGAGCTTGCCGGATTTCGAATGGAAACGATGGTTTCCTTTGAGAAACACTTTACATTTGAAGACTGGTGCAACCGGGCTGGACTTCCGGAGTCGGAAAGTAGAGAGCTTGAAGCAAGCATGCTGAGCGCGCCATCCGTGATTAAGAAGTATTTCAATTTTGAAGTGACCCAACCAGGCAGACTCGTTAGCTTCAAAGGAGAGAGTGTGTACATTCAGGCGGTAAAAGCGAAATAAGGTTATTCGCGTTATCAGATTAATCCCTTGTAGGTGCAATAGTTAAAGTGATATAAAAAGCAAAATCAAAAAAAGCAGAGGAACCATGTAAGGGACTTCTGCCTTTTTTGGTCGTCACACAATCAAGGTTTCAGTATAACTTTGGTACATTCATCTTCATGTTCGTAGAAAATCCGGTAAGCTTCCTTCGCATTTTCCAGCGCAATGCGGTGGGAGATGATCTCGGTAGGGTCGAATTCGCCAGCCGTGATTTTGCGGAAAAGCTCCGGCATATAGTGAATGACAGGGGCTTGTCCCATTCTCAGGTTAATGTTTCGTTCAAAAAGATTGCCTAGGGGGAACATGTTGTAGGACGAGCCGTAAACCCCCGTCAGTTGCATCGTCCCGAATTTGCGTACAGCCTTGATGCCGAATTCAATCGCACTCAATGTACCGCCATGAATTTTCAGCTTCTGTCCGATTTCCTCCAAAGTGGATTTCTTGCCATCCATACCTACACAGTCGATGACAACATCCGCTCCGCCTCGGGTTATTTCGCGAATATGTTCACCCATATCATCGTAATCTTCGAAATTAAATACTTCGGAATCATTCATTCGTTTGGCTTTTTCCAGTCGATATGGAAGGCGATCCACAGCAATCACTCGCTTGGCACCTTTCATCCAAGCGAATTTTTGTGCCATAAGGCCAATCGGTCCGCTGCCCAATACAGTTACAGTGTCTCCTGGCTTCACCCCAGCATTCTCAACACTCCAGTACGCAGTAGGAAGCACATCGGACAGGAATAACAGAGCTTCATCCTCCAGTTCACATGATTCGGGAATGACAAAAGGCATGAAATTCCCATAAGGAACACGCAAAAATTCAGCCTGACCGCCAGGATAATTTCCGTACCGTTCCGTGAAGCCAAAATAACCACCAGTATGAACCTCCGGATTGCGATTCGAGTTGTCGCACTGGCTCTCCATGTCGTGATTACAATAAAAACATTCGCCGCAGGAGATGTTAAATGGCAACACCACACGATCTCCTTTTTTTACTCGGGTTACCTCGGGTCCCACTTCTTCAACGATGCCCATCGGCTCATGGCCAATGACATAATCCTTTTGGGCGGGCAGTGCTCCCTGATATATATGAAGATCTGATCCACATATGGCAGTAGAAGTAATACGTACGATGATGTCATCCTTTTGCTGCAATCTCGGGTCTTCAACCTCTTTTACTTGAATATCCTTGGTTCCTTGAAAAGTAACAGCTTTCATCTTTATATACCTCCTTCATATTGGGATTATTTAACTTTTACCCGGTTTGCTTCTATTTGATAGAAGAGTAGCTCGACTAAACAACAGGCCATTTTTCTTTACGCAGTGCATGAAGTAGTTCAGGGGAAGCGTTCAGGTTGTCACGTACAAGCTCTTCCGGGGTTAATGCCATCCATTGATTTAGGGAGATATCCTCAAAGCGATCACTTCTAAACATCTCCAAAAACCATAACGTGTCGGTGCCCGTATTCTGAATATAATGCCCCATGGCTACCGGTACGTATCCAACATCTCCAGCCCGATAGTCAAATGTGCGTGCAATGCCGTTCCCTCCAAAAACCGTCATCCTTCCTTGCCCAGTCAAATAGTATTGCCATTCATCCGCATTGGGATGCCAGTGAAGCTCACGCATACCACCAGGCTTAATTTCTACGAGTGCTGCAGCAACGGTTGTGGAAATTGGAAAGTTGGTGGAGTCCACAATACGTACACTGCCACCTGGTGTAATGATCGGTTTCTGAGCTAATAGCCGGTGCTTGAAGGAGAGAGGCACTGTGCCATAGGGGGACTGAACTTCCTGACTAGCGAGGGAACCAGGGACCTGATCTTGGAAAATGTAAACCTGTTCCGTTGGCATGGATTGAAATGCGGATTCGGGTACGCCAAAATTGACGGATAACACCTCTGGTGGCGTATGTGCGAACCAGTCAGAGATGGATAATGTATTCAGATCGGAGAAGGACCCATCATCAAATACAAGCAAAAACTCACACCCATCAGCTAAGCCCTGAATGGAATGCGGCAGACCTTTTGGAAAAAACCACAGATCTCCCGGCCCCACATCTGTAATAAAATTACGTCCTTGCTGATCCACGGACGTAATTCTTGCCGTACCCCAGATCATATACGCCCATTCGGATTGCTGATGCCAGTGCAGCTCCCTTACACCTCCAGGTGTAAGACTCATATTTACACCGGCCAGTGTCGTAGCGATGGGCAGGTCCCGTACTGTAATTTCGCGGGACCAACCGCCATGGTTCAACTGCATATGTGTATCAGAAAAAGACATTCTCAGGTTGGGTAATAAGCCGTTGTCGGTTTCCGGAGGCACCAGCATATCCGGATTTTGTAAATCTCTCATCACATCCCGAGGTCCCAGATCGGGTCCTCCGGCACCGTCTTTTCGAATTGGCTGCGGTATAATTAATGGCTTGCCATTGTTGTTGTTTTCATTTTTCATATGCAGATTCCTCCAGTTCATTACTTCATCCCATGACAGGTGTCGGTATAGAGAAGTTATGAACCAGAGCCTGTCAATTATGAGGGACGGGGAATTATATCCAAAGTACAGAAGAAAGCTCAGACACTTTTTTTTCTTACTGGATCGGTCTTGGAGTCAAGCTGCAAAAATTCTTGTTCATAAATTTCATGCACTCTGTTCAGGATAGCTGGGCCTTGCTCCGTAAACCGGAGATTAGTGGGTTTGTTTTTCATCAGAAACGTACCGGATGTAAGTCTGGTTTGCGCAATGGTAGCCTTATACAGCAGAGAAGCTCCGTGACTTGGATGTGGGAAGAACAGCTTCATGATTGGTTTGATATAAAAGGGTAGTCCGGATGTTTTGTTACCTCTGAGTGTATTGTTGCCCCCGGGGTCCACACTGAGTAACCGAATCCCTTTAGCCGCAGGGGAAGCAGCAGCTTCGCGTGTCCATAAAGACAGTGCGAGCTTCGAAGTCGCATAAGGACCGAACAGCTTTTTGAACTCGGCTGGATGTTCCAGGATGTCCAGGTTAAACTGTTTGACCATATTAAACGCACTGGTGGATGTATTAATAACGGTTTTCAAGGTGCTTTTGTGAAGAAGAGCCTGTAGTTCCATGTAAATGATGTATGGCACCACGGTCTGTAATTCAAAGTGCATTTCATGTCCCTGATCCGACAAACGAAGATCGTAACCACTGCCCCCGGCATTATTAAACAACACATCAATGGTATCCGTTTCGGATTTAATCTGGTTCAGTGCTATTCTCAGACTATCGTACTGAGTAAGATTAGCTTGAACCCAACGGAGCTGGCCGGAGCGCAAACCGTCCTGAATATCACTGTCTTCCTTCGGAAAAGCGGAACGATTAAGGCCGATAACCTGCCAGCCTTCGGCTAACAAACTGCGGGTCAGTTCAAGACCGATTCCCGAAGTTGATCCTGTAATTAAAGCTGTACGACGTGTATGGTTTGAATTCATATTAATACCTCCTGAGTGAATGGGATGACAGAGCGAATCTGTCTAATGCGCTCATTCTATAATTTGGAGTCGACTCCAAGTCAAGCGTACTGTTGGTTTATATTTTAATTTTTTGGATGTAGTATCGATGAACTCAAAACAATCTTGACTTGGAGCTGACTCCAAGTTGTAAGATAGATTTCAATGAAAGCGGAGGAGGTCGACGATGATGAGTGATACTGAAGTGTTCTCCATTAAAGAGACATCAGAACAAGCCGGATTATCGGAAGATACCATTCGTTATTATGAGAAGATTGGACTTCTTCCCCGGGCTGAACGCAAGGCCAATCGCCATCGGGTATACCGTTCGGAGGATATACAGACGATGAAGCTTATTACTTGTTTGAAAAAAACAGGCATGTCTCTGGAGGAGATGAAGCCTTATTTACAGATGTCGATGGATTCGGACCTGGAAGATTTCCCGGATGAGCGTGAAATGCTGCTAAACCATCGAAAAAAAATTGAGGCGCAGATTGCATCCTTGCAACAGATCGTCGATTTTATAGATGAGAAGATGGAGAAGCGAAGCATGTTTCCGGATGAATGCCCCATTATCGGGGAGAATCAGATGTCTGTATTTGAAAAGAAGAATATCTTCCCCTGAACGCTGCTAGCCAACAGTAACCCAAAAAACCACGTCATTATGACGTGGTTTTTTGCTTATATTTAGCATTCGATATGGAGTGTCTTGCGAAGGCGTTTGATATCACTTTTGGGAGGAAGACCATACATGCGGGCGTACTCCCGACTGAATTGTGAAGGGCTTTCGTACCCGACCTGGAATGCAGCATCGGCTGCATCGGTTGAACCTGCAAGCAGCATTCGCCTTGCTTCCTGCAATCGAATCTGTTTTTGATATTGCAGTGGGCTCATGGCAGTAATGGCTTTGAAATGATAATGCAATGAGGACGTACTCATGTTGATCATGGAAGCCAATTGCTGAATTCGAAGTGGAAGAGCATATTCTGATTGGATCACTTCAATGACTTGAGCGATATGCTGTGCATGACTGTTCTGGACTGCAAACTGCCTGATGGAATGTCCGTGTTCATCCTGAATCAGGCGATATAGAATCTCGCGAGTCATAAGCGGTGCAAGTGTAGGAATATCTTCAGGTGTATCCAGCAATCTGACCAATCGAATTACAGCTTCCAGAAGCGGGGGTTTGGTTGAACTTACAAACAACCCACGACGTGTTGATTTGTCGGGTTTGGTTTGTGTAGAGGGAGAATCCTGAATAAGATCAAAAATCTGCCCTGAATTAAAATCAAGTCGCAGGCAGAGATAGGGATGTTCTGTCGTAGCCTGTACAACTTGCCCTGAAATAGGCAAGTTTATGGAAGCAACCAAATACTGTGAAGAGTCATAAGTGTAGCTCTCCTGTCCGAGAATAACCAGTTTGGACCCTTGGGCGACAATGCACAGGGCAGGTTCGTGCACGGCATGAATGGGCTCGGAAACTTGGGAAGCACGGATCAAAGCAAGCGAAGGAATTTCTGTTAGATGAACCCCGTCTTCGTGGGTGAAACATCCGATCAAACTGGCCAATTCCTTCTGCTGCTGCATAATAGCTGTATCCTGTTCCGTTTTTGAAAGCATGGATTGCAGGCCCTCCTTTCCTCGTACTCGTAACTATTTTAGGATGTGCTGGACAAATAGGCAAGAATACTGTGGGATTCTTCTATCGTACAGAGACTGATCTCTTACATAATGAAGGTAAGCAATCGAATATGTTGGCATCAGAAAGGAGTGTCATGGAAATATGGCAGGCAACACAACGGGAAATAAACAAGAAGTAAAGCACCCCTATGTTGGGATGTGGGTGACGAAGGATGGGTACATCAGGCACGAACTTCTCCCTGACGGTCGATATGATGAAGCGAGGGGAAAAAGGCAAAGTGCATATCAAGGTCGGTATGTAGTTGATGGAGACCATATTGATTATGTGGATGATACTGGCTTTACCGCGGATGGAGACTTTAAGAACGGTGTGCTTTATCATGCGGGCATGATTTTGTACAGAGAAAAAACACAATAAAATACCTAATAGGGAGAGGAATCAACATGTCTAATGTGAAAGGGAAAGTTGTTGTGATCACTGGAGCAAGCAGCGGAATTGGGGAAGCAACGGCGCGTCTGTTAGCAGAGCAGGGGGCACATGTTGTGATGGGTGCAAGACGAGTGGATCGTCTGGAGACGCTGGCTTCCTCCATTCGCTCGGAAGGTGGTTCAGTAGAATATCATACTCTTGATGTTACACAGCTGGAAGAAATGCAAACGATCGTAGAACTTGCGCTCAATCGTTATGGACGTTTGGATGTAATTGTTAATAATGCCGGAGTTATGCCGCTATCCCCCCTTGAAGCACTAAAAGTGGACGAGTGGAACCGTATGATTGATGTTAACATTCGTGGAGTTCTACACGGCATTGCAGTTGGGCTGCCGGTTATGAAAGAACAGGGCTACGGTCAGTTTATTAATATCGCCTCCATCGGAGCCTACGCTGTGACACCAACAGCCGCGGTATATTGTGCAACCAAGTACGCGGTCCGTGCAATCTCGCAGGGTCTGCGGCAGGAGGTAGGCGCAGATATCCGCGTGACCCTCGTATCGCCAGGTGTGACTGAATCCGAACTTGCCGAATCGATCTCTGATGATGAAGCGCGTGAGCTTATGAAAGATTATCGGCGCATATCCATTCCGGCCACGGCTATTGCTCAGAGCATTCTGTACGCGATCAATCAGCCAGCTGAGGTGGATGTGAATGAAATTGTGGTGAGACCCACGGCAAGCATGGCTTGAACCTTTTGTTAGACTCAAAGATGTCCACAACCATTTATGTGGGATGGGGGGCGTCTTTTTTTTGTATCCTGAAAGAGAGCTCGTCTCGGTTGCAATATGGTATAGTAATGATCAGGTAACGCACCAGAGAGAGGGGAATAATGCATTGACGCTGCAACAGCTAAAATATGTGATTGAAGTCGCCACGCGTGGCTCGATGAATGAAGCCGCCAAGCGGTTATTTATTTCCCAGCCCAGCCTGTCGAATGCCATTCGGGATCTGGAGCAGGAGCTGCGGATTACCATTTTCGAACGTACGAATAAAGGAATTACGCTGTCCAAAGAAGGCGTGGAATTTCTAAGTTATGCACGCCAAGTAGTGGAGCAGGCGGAATTGTTGGAAAATCGTTATTTGAATGCGAAGCCGTCTCCGCAACATTTTTCCGTCTCTACACAGCACTATGCGTTTGCAGTAAATGCCTTCGTCAAGCTGGTGCAGCAGTATGGACAGGATGAATATGAACTGGCTCTGCGAGAAACGAAAACGTATGAGATTATCCAGGATGTAAAAAGCCTGCGCAGTGAGATTGGCATTCTATATCTGAATGAATTCAATGCCAAGGTGATAAACAAGCTGCTTAAGGATGCGGGGCTGGTGTTCAACAGTCTGTTTGTTGCCAAGCCGCATATTTTCATCAGTGTGCAAAATCCGCTGGCGAAGCAGGAATCGGTTGCGATTGAACAGCTTCAGGATTATCCATACCTGTCCTTTGACCAGGGGGAATATAACTCCTTCCATTTTTCAGAGGAGATCCTAAGCACACTTTCTCATCCCAAAAGCATACAGGTTAACGACCGAGCTACGCTGTTTAATCTGCTAATCGGTTTGAACGGATACACTATCTCGACAGGTGTACTTAGTGCCGACCTGAACGGGAACGAGATCATCCCTGTGCCGCTGGAGTGTGAAGAGACCATTAATGTCGGTTGGATCAGCCATAAGAATGCTTCGCTTTCCAATCTGGGTGTGGAGTATGTCGAGGCTCTGCATGAGGCGATTCGATCCTGAATGCTTATGAATGAACCGTTTCCGTTCAAGCGGAGTCGGTTTTTTGTTGTTTTCGTATAATAATAGGAACATACTTTAATCATTTGCGTAAAAGTACGAAGGGAGAACGGTCAGTGCGAGTTTTATACCGAAATAAGAGTGCACAGCATGAGTTGACAATATATGATACATCCAAACTTTATGGGGAAAAGGGCCGGTTTCGTGTGCTGGAGTTCTCCAATGCAGCAGTTCAGGGGGCAATGGATCTGGACAACCCATCCCGAATGGTGCTGGAGTATCCAAGAGCGATGGTGCATCTAATGGAACGAAATAATCCCGAATTTGAATCGGTTTTTGTGGTCGGCCACGGCATTGGAACTTTATCAACCTACCTGTCTAACCGTCAAGTAAAAGTAGCCGAACTCGATGCGGAAGTCGTTGAGCTGAGCAGAACCTTTTTTGGATTTAGTGGAGATCATGTGTTGGTTGGTGACGGTCGTGAACTATTGAAGCAGGAAGCCTCAGGTTCTTACAATTATATTATCGTGGATGCCTTTACGGCTACGGGAACTCCTGCACACTTTACTTCAAGCTCATTTTTCACGATGTTAAAAGACAAATTGCATTCGGGTGGTATCGTATTGCTGAATGTATTTGGGCGTGCGGGCAATGACAGACTCGTGAATGCGATTCACACCACGTTACAGGTACACTTCACTTATACGCGCTCATTTGCATTGCCAGCTGAAACTCCTGATGAAGTCCAAAATCGCATTTTGGTGGGTAGTGACGAACCCATTTTGTTTCAAGCGCGTCATATGGCTGGGTTTGTGGAACAGCAGCCTGGCGAGGGTTATGTTATTGTAGATTCAACTGAATCTTAATCTCAATACAGGTCCATACGCTTCGAAGAACTGCCATTAGATGTAATCAATTGTCATTAAATCGTCAATCTTCCTATATAAATATTCGAATTTCATAAACTATTTATTTCTTCTTAACAACTTTCATATAAAATAGAAGGAATATGCCTTTTCATGAAAAACCGGGGGAAGCAATAATGATCGCAGAGAATAAAAAATCCAGATTAAGAAGAAAAGTAAGGGAGATCAAAAAAATCAGCCTTACCGCTCTGTTGAGTGGATTGGTCACCATTGCCGTTTTGATGACATTGACCATTATGTTTATTTCATCTTATACATCCCAGAAGCAGTCTCTAATTGATAATACGCTCTCACTTAATTATTCAAGTGCGGTGCAAATGAGCCAAACATTGGACTCGTTGTTCCAATCCATGCAGGCAAGTTTGAAGTATTCATCCAACTATTTTCCGGACATAGACTATGCAGACGCCAAAAAACTGGATTCCACACTGGATTTGATTCGGAACAGCAGTAATTATTTCAATTCAGTTTCATTGATAGATGCATCAGGAATCATTCGAGGTTCATCGCCTTATTTGGAAAAAAGCCTCGGACAGCCTATAACTTCTAATGCAGCGAAAAGTGCGTTCAAATCGAGGGATTCCTATATATCCGAAGCGTATCGTGCGCCTTATTCGGAACGCATAGTCGTTTTTGTGAGTGAACCGATCTTCAGTCCATCAGGTGAATTCAAAGGTTTAATTAGTGGGAGTATCTATCTGCAGGAAAACAACATTTTGAACCTGTCATTTGGCAGTCAGCTGAGGACCAGTAATGGCTCTTATTTTTATATTGTAGATGCCAAAGGGACGTTGTTGTTTCACCCGGATACGGAAAGAATCGGTGAAAATCTAAGCAAAAATCAAGTTGTGCAGAAATTGCTTAACGACCAAACAGGCAAAGAACAGTACAAGAACCTGGCGGGTGTGAATTCACTCGCAGGTTATTATAAGGTCCCGACAACAGATTGGGGAGTTGTCGTTGTATCTCCAACACAAATGGTATATGATCAGCTGAATCAACATATTCGCATGTTGCTGTTGTACACTTCAATCCCGTTTATTATTCTGACACTTATCGTTATTCGTGTAGCTCGCAAGTTGGCCAGTCCGTTTGTTTATCTTGCGGATTTGGTTAACCAAGTGGATCAGGGTAAAGTAGATCTGCCTGTAATGAAGCCGCATTGGAACAGGGAAGCGGACTTGTTAACCCGCACTGTGCTGACCACATTGGCGAATTTTCGAAAACAGAAGGATCAGCTGACTTATGATGCCAGAACGGATGTATTAACCGGGATGACCAATCGCAGAACATTTGAAGAAGTCATTCAGCACTGGATTGATGAAGAAGTTCCGTTCTCCATTGTGGTCCTGGATATTGACCGATTTAAATCCATAAACGATACGTATGGGCATCATGCAGGAGATCAGGTTCTGAAGCATATCGCAAATATCATTAAACTGTCGGTTCGGACGCAAGATGTGTGCTCGCGATTTGGCGGCGAAGAGTTTGTTGTGTTATTGCGACATACAGAATCCAAAACAGCGTATCAGATTGCTGAGCATATCCGTGTATCGGTGGAACAAAGTATATTGCCCATTGATCGTTCGGTGACCATTTCGGCAGGCATTGCTGAATATCCGCTGCATTCCACAACGGCGACAGAATTGTTCCATTTGGCGGATAATGCGTTATATCAAGCGAAGGAAGAGGGACGTAATCGTACGATTACCATCCAAACGGTCATAAAATAGGGTTTACTCCTTTCATATCGAAAATAAAAAGAAGCTAATCCCATCGAAGAAAGGGATAGCTTCTTTTGTCTTTTGTTTAGACTTCTTGTGATCTGGCCAGGACTTCATTTGTATACTGTTCTCCCCAGTCTCGCATGCTGTAAATAATCGGCCGTAGTGTTTCTCCAAACGGTGTAAGCGAATATTCCACCTTGGGTGGAACCTGAGGATATATTTCCCTGTGAACAATTCCACTGCTTTCCAACTCTCTTAACTGGAGAGTTAACATCCGCTGGGTAATATCAGGGAATAACTTTCTAATCTCGTTGAATCTTAACGAGCCGGAGAATAGGTGATATAGAATCGCACCTTTCCATTTGCCTCCGATGACACTCAGTGTGACTTCAACAGAACAGCCATAAGGCGAGGGACACACGTCTTTCGGGCCCATTTTCATTATAATTGCACCTCCAGTTTGTGGTGGTTATTTATAGTATCCATTTCAGTACTACAGCACATAAATGTACATATTACTCATCTATGAGCATATCACTTCTCCCTTAGATTATAAACCCCATGCATCGCCATATGGTTAAAACGCAAAGAACCCCGGTTTCGTATTACAAAACACCGAGGTTCTCACTCTGAAGGTTGGATTAGATTAAGCTATCAATTGAGTACGCTCCTGCACCCGCAAGTCCAACGCCGATCAGAGATCCGAGCATAACCAAATTGTATTCGAATCCTCCGTTTAGATTCCAAAGTCCATTACCTGCATGAACCTTCGCTATGGCAACAATCATAGGGATGATGAGCAAAATGACAGCAAAACCAGTCGAGAGACCCGCCCCAAACAGGAATCCGCCTATTAGCTCAATAAGGCCTCCACAGACAGCCATAACTCTTGCAGGCCTCAGACCAATCGCTCCGAAAAATTCGGCTGTTCCTGATATGCCCTCTCCACCAAACCAGCCAAACAATTTCTTGCATGCATGACCCATCATAATGAAACCAATAACAAGTCGAATGATAAGTAATCCGGCGTCTAACATGTGCTTCTTTCCTCTTCTCTGGTTGTATAAAATGATTGGTCTTATATACCGTATGAACGTCAGATCAGCGACGCCAGAATGGTATCACATAACGCCATGGTTTCAATATTATCCGTGCCACTGGAATGTGGAACAGAGTTATTCTGGCAGCATTCCATAAAATGAGCTATCTCTCCTACAAATCCCCGTAAGTAGAGGTCGCGATAAGCGCCTGACATGGGAGAGCCGGAGGGGGTGAAAACAGTATCTTGCTCCTCAAGAGATTTCCAGGGAAGGTTTCCCCCTGTACGAGATTGATGAACCGTAAGTGTATTGATTTCATCGGCAAACGCAAATCCGTCGTCAAAAGTGACTAGTACACTTTCACTCTCGCGTGACCATGCACTCATTCCAGAAAAGTAGGCACTACCCACCACACCGTGTTCAAATTTCAAGGAGATGCTCTGGTTAATATGTTCTCCGTCCTTAACCGTTGTACCTGTGACCTGTACGGCTTCCCCGAACAGAAAACGCATCAGATCAACCATATGAATGGCAGCCAGTTTTATGAATTGTTCCTCATCCTTGCAGAATGGTGTGCTGTCTACAGCGAATTTCATTTGGAAAGAACGTGCTCTACCCAATGATCCACCATCAATCAGTTCCTTGAGTTTCATGTAGACCGGGGCATATCGTTTCATGAATCCAACCATGACAACGACACCCGCCTCTTGGGCAGCTTCAGCCACAGCAGCAGCTTCGGCAGCATTCCATCCGAGGGGTTTATCCACGTATACATTTTTGCCAGCCCGTATGCATTCAAGGGCAAGTGCTGTCTGATCCTCTGGTTGCGCCACAACAACGACACCGTCACAGTCTTCATTCTGTAACATCAGCTGAGTATTGCCATACGCGTTCCCACTGCTCCCAAAACGAAGCAGAGCCGCCTCGGACCGTTCAATACTGCGGGTGGCGATGGCCTGAATGTCTGCTCCTGCTTCAACAGCAGATGGATATATATTCGTGGATGCATGGAATCCTGCACCGATGAAACAAAGTTTCGCACTTTTCATATGAACCTCTCCTTTAAATGCAGATCACCAATCACACGGATTAGATTTTGTAGCTTAAATGCTTCAGCATCTGTCCGGCAATGGAGTTGTTAACGCTATGAGGAACCGGCTGTGGTCCTAGGGTGAGATGTTGACGCTGCTGCACAAGATATAGGAGGGAAGCGGCTTGCAGGGACAAGCCCAGATCCATCGTTTCAGCAGGGTTGCCGCTGCCACCGGCCAGGTTCAGCATCTCGCCTTGAGTAAGCAGCATGAGTCGACGTCCGTTGGGTAATGTGAATTGTTCGATATCCGTTGTCAGTTGTTCCGTATGCTCCGCCTCTTGACGGAGACTTTCCAGATCCATCTCCCAAGAAAAATGTCCGGCATTGGCGAGGATCGTTCCGTCATTCATTTGATTAAAATGTTCCTTCAGAATGGCGTTAGGACGTCCAGTGACAGTAATATACACTTGGGCAAATGCAAAAGTATCCTCCAGTCGCGCCACTCTGAATCCATCCAGTGCCGCTTCCAAGCCAGCAATCGGATCGGTTTCAACAACGACGACCTGACTGCCCAAATTCCGCAAATACCTGGCAATGCCTCGTCCACAGGTTCCATAACCTACGATGACGAAACGACGTGTGGGCAGAATCAGGTTTGTAGTACGCATAAAACCTTCAATAATGGTCTGTCCAACACCGTGTTCATTTTCCATAATTCGTTTGAGTGGGCTGTCATTAATAACAATGATCGGGAAAGGAATGTTCTCACCCGTCTCTTCACGCAGCAGATTGGCACCAGTCGTCGTCTCCTCCGTACCACCAATAAGAGAGTTAGGATCATATTGTTGAATGAGCGTGCGCGCCAGATCAGCTCCATTATCCATAAGGAGATGGGGGTGGTGACGAAGTACGCTGTGGATATTTTGCAGGTGCTCATTGCGTCTGTCCGCACGTTGACCATATACCGTGATGCCTTCTTCTTGCAGAGCTGCTGCGACGGCGTCTTTGGTTGTGCCCGGGCTGCCAGTCAATACAACGTTGGCTCCACCTGCCTGGAGTGTGCGGCATAGAACAGCTGTTTTGGGCTCCACATGAATACATATACCGATGGTTAAGCCAGCAAAAGGCCGCTCTTTGGCAAACTGGGATTTCAATTCGCCGAGTAGGGGCATATGCATTTCCGTCCAGTGAATGTTGCGTTTTCCTTCTTCAATACGTTCATGTGTTGTGTTCTTGATCGTCATGCAAAACTCCCCTTTTCTATGCAAGGTATAGCGTGTCCAGCAGGACACATGATCTGCTTAATGTCTACGATAGGGAGTTTGATGGGGTTAAAAAAGGACATATGTCCTATTTATTGCACCATGGAAAAAGGTATTGCAAACTTATTTGAGAGCATGTATACTCTTAATTACGGTAAAACAAGCAATGGCTTGACCGGAATGCTTTTCATCCAGGATGAGAAGATACATATTATGCGGTCGTGGCGGAATTGGCAGACGCGCACGGTTCAGGTCCGTGTGGGCTAACCCCCGTGGAGGTTCGAGTCCTCTCGACCGCATCGAAGAAAAAAGCTCGCGGAATTGCTCTAAAAGCAATTCGCGAGCTTTTTTGTTTTTTATTTATTGAATATGAATTGCTGCACACATAGGCCTGCTATCGCTCCAGCAATACCAAAGAGTGCAACACTGGCCATCACCTCATATGCTTGAAAGCGAAACAAAAAGGCGATGCCGCTGCCAAATGTCGTTCCTGCGAGAAATCCGAGAGAAATCCCTATTTCTTTGGTTAATTTCATAGGTTCACCTGCTTGGGAATTTGAGTTTTGGGTTTGCAAATTTTGGATACAGGAAGTAAAGTGTGATCAGGAAAATACTCACATTTTATTTCCTTTTTTCATTTTGTGGTTTTCTCCATGTAATTATGCATGATATTTCTTAAGGGAGGTTAAGAGCGAAATGAATATGAACGAGCGGATTGCCGCATGGAACGAAGAAGCGCAGAATTGTACTTGTGGGCATGATCATCGGTTGGTAGAAATGCAGGTCTATCTGGAGCATGGTGCTATTCAGCAATTACCTGGTTATTTGTCCAAGCAAGGATACAGACATGTAACAGTGGTATATGATCGATTTACAGGTCCGGCAGCAGGACACGAGGTGGTAAAGAACATCCGAGAAGCTGGCGTTTATGTGGATGAGATATGCCTGCCAGAGAACAAAGCAGGCGACGTGGTCGCCGATGAGGGCGGGATTGTGCAGGTACTGCTGGGTGCGAAACAGGAAAGTCAGGCGATCATTGCTGCTGGTTCAGGGACCATTCATGACCTGGTACGATTTGTTTGCTCCAAAATGAACAAGCCTTTTCTGTCCGTACCTACAGCAGCTTCGGTTGACGGATTTACTTCGGCAGGTGCTCCTCTTATTGTAAGTGGCGTCAAACAGACGTTCCAGGCGGTGCCGCCTGAAGCTATTTTTGCGGATATCGATATTTTGGAGCAAGCTCCCCAAGAGATGAATGCTGCCGGATTCGGAGATATGCTTGGTAAATATACATCACTGGCGGACTGGGTGGTTTCCAGGGATCTGGGTGGAGAACCGTTCTGCCCCGTAGCTTATCGCATGACGGAAGAAGCACTAACGACCTGTGTGGAGAATATCAAAGGTATCGCTGAAGGACGGACCGATGGTGTGACTGTATTGATGGATGCGCTGATCGCTTCCGGCATTTCCATGCTAATCATTGATCATTCCCGTCCGGCATCCGGCGGAGAACATCATCTGTCCCATCGGTGGGAGATGGACCTGATGGAGTCTGGGCACAAGCCTGTTTTGCATGGAGCCAAGGTGGGAGTAGCCTGTGCACTGCTTACCGTAAAATACAAAGATCTTGCACAAAAATCCGAAGAGCCGATTTTCCGTATTTATAATAATCTGCCGGATGCTTCTCAGCTTATAGCTTGGCTTGAGCAAGTTGGGGGACCTACGACGACTGAACAACTGGGTGTATCCATGGAGATGGTGGAACATGCTTTCACCACAGCTCATTTGCTACGGGATCGTTATACGGGACTGAAATATATCAATGAGATTCTAAATGTCGGTTCGAAATAAAGAAGGAAGAAATAGTTTGAATAAGTGTTATCTTATACAATTAGTTGTACGTACAAATTAAGAATGCTTAATGTGATGTATGAGACAGGATAGCGTCGTTGTATACAATAGAGGTATTGGTGCTTGATTGGAAAGCAATATATCCAGATGAATTTCTGAAGAACAAGGTCATATAAGGGTTTAGAATAGATCGGGGAATGGAGCTAACGATGAAGTTTTATTTCTATAATGATCAATGATTTAATGGAATGGTTGGTTAGCATGGATAAGAAATATATTGGCATATGAGTATAAGTCGCGCTTATTTCGACAATGGGATTTTCGCCTCGTTCAGAGAGCACGCTGTACCGGCCCAGGTTAAGGAGTGACTGGGAATGAAGGGAATGATGCACCCAAAGGTGTTTGGTGGGCAAGAGGGCCGCTTATCGCCCTTGAGAGACGATGCTGAGTGCAAGCGATTGGATAAATGGTAACTTAATATAATCTGTACGATGAAAATGGTATTTTAAAAAGGCTCTGTCTTTCCCATTGGGAGAGGACAGAGCCTTTTGGTTGTTCGCTAATTTAGTTATTGTGGCTATCTTTCAAGATGACATCTGCGAACAAAATAGTTTTCGGGATGCGGAAAAATTGTTCCGCTTGTTCCTGAAACGCAGCAGAAGGCAGCGTTCCCTGATGCAGCCATTTGCGGAAAGTGCCGGGGTGAACCCCGATCCAGTGGCTGACATCTGTCACCGACAAATCATGGACCATACACAAGCCTGTCAGAATACGGTTGCTAACCGGAGAACGGGTCACCGTACGCTTCATGAAGCGGGAAGGCTCGGGCTGACAAATGACAGGGCTTTTGCGTACCACTTCTTCATTAAAAAGAATGTGGCGCGGGTAGCCGAGCAATTGGCATGCCTTGTCCAAATTGGTACTGCCGGGTATCCGTCCTTCATACACCCACGCGCTGACGCTGCGTGAAGAGATGGATAGATCTTCGGCGAGCTGAGACAACTTGATATCATTGGCCATCAGCACGGCAAGAAGAACACGGTTGCGGATTTGACAGCGTGTCGGTTTTCGGAATCGTTTAACACGGACGCCTTTTCCCAAATATTTACGGTTGATCAGAGACCACGCCTGGATGGAATGTTGTTCTGGTTGATTAGGCATATTTCCTCCGATTTTTTTAACCAAATACTACAATAAGTATGGGGGTACTTTCAAGTGCCGGGTGCACCTGTTTCAAATGAGTGGATGCGCGAATCCGCTACAAAGGAGGAATTATGAACTAGACCAGACGCAATTCACATCCTAGTATATTCCTAGATTACAATGTTTCACTAAATTTAAGGGATCAAATAGATAATGAATAAAAATAAAATAAGTCTAATTACCTATTAGTGAGACTTTAGTACTTTTATCTATTTTTTGTTGATATGATGCGGTTTATTTCCCTGATTTACCCATAAATACTCGATTTCCGATAAAGGAAGTGATTTCCAATGTGCACAAATCTGAAATTAGAAATCCGCGTGTTCTGCCAGGCATGTGGACTGTCAAAATCTCTTATTCTTACATATCTTGTATGGAGATCGATGAGAGGGAGAGGTGAGAAACGTGAGTCCATCCGTAAGTACCTTTGCTGCCATTTCAGGGGCGTTTATGACGTTTGCTTTTGGTGGATGGGATCAGCTGCTTAGCTTACTGGCGGTTGCAATGGCTGTGGATTATATTACGGGTCTCGCTGCGGCACTAAGAACGGGGAAAGGGTTGAATAGTAATGTTGGATTCTGGGGGCTCGCGCGCAAAGGCCTCATGTTAACGGTTATTCTGCTAGCACATCGAATTGACCTGCTTATGGGAACTGACATCATTAAAGGGGGAGCCATCTACTTTTATCTGGTGAATGAGCTGATATCCATTACCGAAAATTATGCCCGCATTGGGCTTCCATTGCCTGACAAGCTCAGACAGGCTATAGCGGTGCTGAAAAAACAGGAGGGGTTGTCTGACAGGGAATGGGCTCAACCGCAACCAGATGTGGAGAATAAGGAAACTAAAGAAGAACAATTGACAGAAGTAGTCCAGGAAAAACAGACAAATCAAACTGATCAGACGGATAATAGGTCTCAAGAGAAATCCAAGGCGAATGAAAGCAGCCCTAATTAAATTGTCTTTTAAGAGAACGTTTCCAAGTATCCTTTCGTAATAGAGGACGTTATGATATATTTTGGATACAAGAAAATTCATTCATACCAATTATTATACTCAAATGAGGTGCTTGTCTGATGATTAAACATATTGTTCTGTTTAAAATGAAAGATCGTTCTCCTGAAAGTATTGAAGCTGCTGCCAATGTTCTTCGTAATCTGCAAGGGAAAATTGATGTTCTGGTCTCGCTTGAAGTGGGTATCGACGTGCTTCGTTCGGATAGATCTTTTGACATCTCACTTACGGCAGAATTTGCATCACTGGAAGATCTTCAGGCATATCAGGTGCATCCGCTGCATCAGGAAGTCATCAAGTATATGAACGAGGTCAGAGAGCAGTCGATTGCAGTGGACTACGAAATCTAATCTGTTATTCATTCTACTTTGGATAAAGGGGACTCTGCATGAGCGATTTAAGAGACGTTATGGAATTTTTATATATTTTTGTCGTGTTTCTGATCGCTTGTCCTGTGATGTTATTTTGGCTGAAGCGAAGAGGAAAAAGGAACCGATAATTCACTGAACGGGAAGTGAACACATTGTATTACGTAAACAGAGAACAGATTGCCCGCAGGCTTGCTGCCGTACCTGAGGTGGCCGAAGGTCTTCGCCGTGCGTCACAAGCCTGGGATGGCAGTCTCATGCTGGGTTTGGTACAGGAACGCTGTCTTCATCTCGCAATTGAAATCGTTACAGATGTAGGGAGTTATCTGATAGACGGCTTCATCATGCGTGATGCGAGTAGCTATGACGATATTATTCAGATTAACCATGAAGAGAAGGTTTTTGATCATGCAACCTATGAGGTGCTGAGCCGCCTTGTATCGTTGCGCAAGCCGCTTGTTCAGGACTATTACAGCTGGGAGCGGTCTGAACTGCATCCGCTGAGCAGTGACTTACCAGGCGTGCTTGAACATTTTTCCCATCAGGTCAATACCTATGTGGAAAAAGAACTCGGGCCTTTCCAGACTGCACAGGCCGAGGTACAGAGCAAGGAATGAGGGGAAGCAGCATGACGAACGAATGGAAAGAAGATCGAGAAGGAAATAATGAAACGAACGACATACCCTCCGGATTTCATCCGGTATATATGATTGAGCTGTTATTTCAGGAACGTCCCGTTATAAATCAGGGGCGTTTGCAGGATGCACTGAGCCGTCACACCGGACAAGTCCGGCTTGACGTGAAGCAGGGCAGCGAGGAGCATAATCCTGAGATGCTGGTTTTCTACCATCTGGACCATAAGGTTTCTTTTCAGGAAGGTAATATTCCAGCACAGACTTGTATGCTCCCTATTACTGAGATTGTAGATCGCGCCCGCTTTGGAGGGGCTTTGCAGCAAGCCTGGCATTGGCCAGAAGCAGGACAAGCTATGGATACGATCCAATATTCCATCCGGCTTCATGATATGTTCACTGCTGCCATGCCGCGCAAACAGCGACTAGAATTGTTCCAAAAGACGATTCAGGCTGTCATGGAAGTGTTGCCTTGTGAGGCGTTATACTGGTACGGAAGTGACAAATTAGTTGAACCGGAAGCCTATGTGCTGTCACAGGAGCGTGAGGAGCATCTCTACGCTGCAATGAATGTGCGCATGTATCAGGCTGGGGGCACGGAGGAACAGCGTCAGCTGGTTATGGACACGGTGGGTTTGTCAGCGCTTGGCGTGCCTGATGTACAGTGTCATTTCATTGGGCTCGATCCGGACACGGTAGCCCAGACATTACTGGGTGCCGCCTATTACATATTTGATCAGGGAGATGTTCTACAGGATGGACAGACGCTGGGATCTTCCGGCGGACGACGCTGGCGTTGTGAGCATCAGGCGGCATTGATTGCACCAGGAAGATATGTAATTGATCTGGACCCGGGTGATGAACATGCCGCTGCTCCGCTTGAGCCGGCGCGGCAGACTTGAGACATATCTCGATAACGTCAGAAGGTGTGAAAGACGGTATCCAGAATTTTTTTTTGGTATCCGAGTGTCAGGTCAAGCCCTTGCTGCTTATACTGCATCAACAGAGTAGGCATTCGCCCGGATTGACGAGCAACAGTCCGTTGCTTCGTTATTCGGTACTTCATTTAAGGTAAAGGGAGAGATGCGACGTGAAGGATTCTAACAAAAGTTTGTTGTGGGGAGCATTAATCGGTTCAGTTGTAGGTTCGGTGACAGCGCTGCTGCTGGCACCAAAATCTGGACGTGAGCTGCGTCAAGACATTTCGGAAGGTGCACGTCAGGTGAGTGAGAAAGGTCAGGAACTGGCTACTAAGGTGGGCGAACAAAGCGCACAGATCGTATCCAAAGTAAAAGAGACGGCAGATGTCGTTATCCAGGATATCCAATCGTGGCGCAATTGCGCTGAGGGTAAAGAAGTGCGCGTATCCGCCGTCATTACTGATTCCGATTCTTCCATTGATGCAGATGCAGCAAATGAGTCGGGTATTGAAGTCATTGCGAAGCTTCCAACCGACGACTCCAAAGATAACATCTAAAACTAAGCTTGAACGCGAGCGGGCTTTCCTCCATCTGGAGGGGAGCCTGCTTTGTTGTGCGTGGTCGTACAGGAGTTGTACGATACGGTATTTTGTTTGAACCCTGCGATGAAATCGGGTAAGATGTAGGTACCTTTTTGCCTGAACATTCATACGGTAGGAAGAAAGCTCTGGGAACCAATTTGTTAACAGAACCAATTCAATAAAGAAGGAAGCGGTGTGTTCGTGCAGCAAGCAATCGCTATATTAGACTCCGGTGTAGGGGGATTGACGGTCGCCAAGGAAGTGATGCGTCAGCTCCCACGGGAAAAGATCATCTATTTTGGAGATACTGCCCGGACACCGTACGGACCCCGTTCGTCCGAACAAGTTAAACAATTCACGGAACAAATCGTTGATTTCTTGATCCAGTTCGATCCGAAGGTTATCGTTATCGCCTGTAATACGGCTACGGCAGCAGCGCTCGACTATATTCGAGCCAAGGTGAATGTGCCTGTCATTGGTGTCATTCATCCGGGAGCACGAGCAGCCATCACAGCCACACGCACTGGACGCATCGGTGTCATTGGCACCGTGGGAACTATTGGTAGTGGTGCATATACATCTGCACTCAAACAGTTGTCCCCTTATATTGATGTGGTCAGTCAGGCTTGTCCGGCACTTGTGCCACTGGTGGAGCAGGGCGAATTCCGTTCCGAGCAAACGACAAGTACGGTGGAGCAATCTTTAGGCGGAATTAAGCAGCAGCCAATTGATTGTCTTATTCTGGGTTGTACGCACTATCCTTTTCTCATGGATACCATCCAGGAGGTTATGGGGCAGGAAGTGAAGCTGATTAGTTCGGCAGATGAAACGGCGAGGGAAATTAGTACGATTTTGTATGATAAACGAAAGCTGGCCAGTGGGGATGAGACGCCAGTCCATCAGTTTTTTTGCACAGGGGACCCACGCATGTTTCAGAATATTACCCGCCAATGGTTGGGAGAGCAGATCTCCAAAACGCCCGTTGTATGGCAGGTTACGCAATTATCATAGCGTTATTTTGATTTCTAGGCTTATAAGAATCCCGGAACACTTCGTGTTCCGGGATTTTTTTGATCATATGAGAAAGTGTAAGAGCTTCGGAATGTGATCACATCTTTTTTATGTTGGAGGGATTTACGCGATTCATGTCACATGACGGACAACCAGATTGGCATACATATTACATACAGTAAGGACACAAGCGAGAGAAGGACAGGAGATTACACAATTTCCTAAGGGAAAGGAGATCGACATGGAGCTGCATTGGATTATTGTTCATCAAGGAGATACCTTGTCGCGTATTGCGGCAGCGAACCATATGACGAAGGAGTTACTGGCCGCTCTCAACCCGGAAGCAGCGTCCCAGCCCTATTTACTGACAGGACAGATGTTGCGCATTACGCCGGGGACGGGGCGCAGGTATGCAGTACAGCCTGGGGAGAAAGTGGCCGTGATTGCATTACGTTTTGGACTGAATGAAGAAGAATTGCGCGAGGCTAATCCAGAAATAGCAAATATTCCGGACTGGTGCGGGCGGTGTATTCATATTCCGGATTCAAATGGAAAAACTATCGTCAAGCTGCAAGGAGAGTATGGTTACCGTGAAATGAGTCGTGATATCGGTTTGCTCGAAAAGAAGTATCCATTTATCGAGATTGGCTCGATTGGCAGCAGTGTCATGGGCAAGGCTTTGCCTTATCTTCGTTTGGGTCAAGGACCGAGACATATTCATGTCAACGCATCTGTTCATGCAAATGAATGGCTGACAACAGCGGTTCTGATGCGATTCATTGAAGAATATGCGAAGGCTTACAGTACCTCTGCGCCGTGGCATCAATTCCAGCCGGCACGTTGGATGCAGGAAACCACGCTGTGGGCTGTGCCTATGGTCAATCCGGATGGTGTTGAATTGGTGCAAGAGGGCGTGGTCAATGATCATCCCCATGCTGAAGAACTGCTGGAATGGAATGCCGGTCGCTCTCATTTTACGCATTGGAAGTCCAATATCAGGGGAGTAGACCTGAACGATCAATTCCCTGCTTATTGGGAGGAAGAGGCGGCTAGAAGAGGGATAACATCCCCAGGGCCAAGAGATTATGCAGGAACCGCTCCTTTATCAGAACCGGAGGCGTGGGCACTTGCACAGTGGACCGAGCAGCATCATTTCGATGCTGTTGTTTCGCTGCACAGCCAAGGACAGGAGATTTATTGGAACTACCGAGATTTGGAGCCAAAGGAGAGTGCCCCGATGTCACGCAGACTGGCAAGGGCTTCAGGGTACAAGGCGGTTAAGCTGGGTGGAAGTGATGCAGGATACAAAGACTGGTTCATTCAGAAGTTTCGGAAGCCTGGCTTTACAGTAGAAGTGGGGCTCGGGGTTAACCCGCTGCCCTTGGATCAATTCGATGACATCTGCGTAGAGGTTGGCATGCTGTTGGCTGAATTGTTATCCGATCGGGAGCACTAACAGGGAAGTCCGGGAATCCATGAAACCTGACTTCACATAATCTGGATGGGAGAACATGAAACTTACGGGTTGTCCACTCGTATAACAGGAACGGGCGCTGTTACCGGCGTTCGTTTTTTTTAATCTGCATATTGCATCATTCGTTCCGGATCATTCTGGAACGGGTAATGATGGGTGTGACTATAACGTGTGCTGTTTTATTTCAGTGCATCAATCATACGGAGGGGTTCATATGAAGTGGAGAAGACTGCTGTCATTCAAACGATGGACACAAGTATTCAAACGGCTGCCGCGTCTGTTGCGGGCTCCGCAGATCCCTTTGGGTGAGAAGCTGCTGTTTATCATCCCAGCCCTGCTCTACTGGGTGCTTCCTGACGTGATGCCGTTTATGCCTATAGATGATATCGGGGTTACGTTGTTGCTGATGAACTGGTTTGTAAGTCGTGCGGAGCGCAAATATCCGGTACTTACAGCAGGTGCGTCGTCTTAATCCGACACAAAATGGGTGGTTTTAACATCGATTTTGCATCAATGTTATTGCGTAGAGCAGTAATTTTCTTTACAATAGATGCTGGAGTTTAGAAATACTGAAAAATTGTTGGAACCAGCAATTACGATATAGGAGATGAACGAAATGAACTGCAAAATTACACGTAATGCCGCGAAAGTATTGAAACTTGAACTGGACAAGCCTGAGAACGAAGGTAAATTGCTGCGCGTTGTGATCACACATGCACATGGAGATCATGCCCACTACGGCCTCGATATCGATACGCCAAAAGAAAATGATACGGTTGTATCTACCGATAAAGAGATTGACGTTATTCTTGAGAATGATCAGCCTTTGCTGGATGGCGTTAAAATTGATTACCTTTACTTCCCTGAAGAAGGCTTCGTTATTACGAACCCATCCAAAGGCAACCACGGCGACCACTAAGGGAGCGAAGAAGGGGAACTCATGGCTAACGATATCCGCGTATGCGAAAAATGTAATCATATCAGACTAAAATCGATTGTGGCCAAGTTGGAGAAAATGGCTCCGGATACGGAGATCAAAATTGGTTGCAAATCGTATTGCGGTCCTTGCGCGAAGCGTGCTTTTGTCTTCATCAACGGTCGGTACATCAGTGCTCCGTCAGAAGAAGAAGTGCTTGCAAAAGTAGCGAAATTCGTGAAGTAATTGTATGGTATGCAGTGGCAAACTTGTCCACAAAAAAAAGAGAGGCTGCGGCCTCTCTTTTTTAGTTGTCATGAGGAATCGTGCGAAATTAGAACGTAAAGTCCGGCATCATTTCAAAAATCTCAAAGGTATCCTCTCGAATCTCTATGGCGATGATAGTATCACTTTTTTTCAGAAAATGAACATGCCCCATTCGCTCTTCTTCTAGCTCAACCCAACCTGCTTCAGATAACTTCTCAAAATAATCGGATGGTACATATAACCCCTGTTCTCCTCCGATATGTTTCAATTCATAATTAATGCCTGTTTTAATGTTTGGATTGTCTGAATGTGTCGTTATGCTTAGCTGCTTTGCATTCACGGGGACCGGAATCTCGTTATTAATGGAGGAGCCTGTATATCCCGTTATTTCATAAGTTGAAGGTGTACAGCCGCTGATGAGCATTAATAAAAGTACCAGTATGAACACAATCCCAAAGTTCTTCAAATACACACCTCTTTGTGAAAAAGTACTTATCAAATAAACGCAGTCAGACCGGAAATGGTTATACATATCATTGATATTTATCGCTAATCGTATAAGGGGAACAGTGAAGCAATCCGTCATTGTTTTAGCAAAAGAAGAATAAGGAAGGCCGATGTCAACCATCCTAAAGGGGTAACAGGAACATGATCCCAAGGAGGAATACTCATGCCGAAGCGTTATGATTCCAGTTTGCAAGCCGATACGACCGTATCCCAGGCGCAGAATGCAGTGAACAAACTTCATTTTGCCGTTTCACAGGCAATGTCACATCCAACAGAACAGACCATTGAACAGGCAGAACGTCGTTTGGCGCATACCGAGCAGGCTATGCTTCAAGCAGAACGTTCACTTGGAGGTCAGGGCGTTGAGCTGGCAGAAGAGATGTTCATTGAGGAGAAGAGAAGATTGAACTCGATCCAGAGTCAGAATGGGCAAGGGGATCTATAGGCGTTCCTGTCACACCAGAACCCGCAGAGCAGCAGTGCTTTGCGGGGTATTTATGTTTCTTTTGCAAGATCCGCAAAATGGATATCAGCCAAACTGTATGCAAAGTGCCGCTTAAAATTTGGTGAGAAGGTTAATAGACCAAGAGCAGGCAAATTTCACACAGGAGGTACAGAATGACAAAACATATTACAGATTGTACGATTCTGAACAACGGCGTGACGATGCCATGGCTGGGATTTGGGACCTATCGAGCAAAGGGCAAGGAAGTACAGCAGGCGGTAGAAACTGCATTGGAAGTCGGATATCGGAGCATAGATACGGCGTCCGTTTATGGAAATGAAGAGGAAGTGGGACAAGCCATTGCGAGCAGCGGTATTGCCCGTAATGAGCTGTTTGTGACAACCAAGCTGTGGAATGAGGACCAAGGGTTTGACTCGACCTTGAGAGCATTTGAGGCCAGTCAGAAGGCGCTTGGATTGAATGTCATTGATCTATACTTAATCCACTGGCCTGGCAGAGACCAGTATAAAGAGACGTGGAGAGCATTCGAACGTCTATATAGCGAAGGAAGTGTACGTGCCATTGGTGTAAGTAATTTCGAAGTACACCATTTGCGCGATATTATAGATGAAGGTGGAACGGTACCCGCGGTGAATCAGGTGGAACTGCACCCAGGTCTGATTCAACAGGAGTTACAGGATTTCTGCGGGGAGCAGGGCATTCAACTGGAGGCATGGAGCCCCATTATGAGAGGTAAACTGAACAAGGAATCGGCTTTGAAAAGTCTGGCCCAGAAATATGGGAAAACACCAGCACAGGTTATTCTGCGTTGGGATATCCAGAACCAGATTGTGACGATTCCGAAGTCGGTTACCCCGGAGCGGATTCGCGAGAATGCGGATATCTTTGATTTTGAATTGACTCCAGATGAGCTGAAACTGATTGATGCGCTGGATTCGGATAAACGGACGGGACCACATCCGGATCAGCTGTTTTGGGATTGAGTGTGTAGCTCAATATCTAAATAAGTGTTTAATGATCTGCTTGTAGTTGTTCCGGTGACGGATCGTTCTTCCGATCGCTGTTGTCTCCAAATTTTTTGATTCAATATTCTCAAGGTGAAAATTTGGAGACAGCTTATGCTTCCGAAGCAGCATTCTTACAGAAAGCTTTCAGGCGAACGCTCCGCTTCTTCAGAATCGATTCCGTCCCCTCCACTGCAACTGTTCATCAAACACTAAAACTTTATACTGAGCTTGAGTTGTAGATTGTAAAAAAAGCAGCAGGATCAGGGATACTCCCCCAATCCTGCTGCTTTTGTGTTATTTGGATTGATCCGGTTGCGGAACCTCGCAGCCGTCTTCTGTGCATACTCCACTGCCATCTGCGTCAGTGGTGCTTGATTCTACCATGGTGAAAGGGGAGCGCTCGTCCCATGCTTTTTGGATAGCGTCAAGGAACACCTCATCCGGTTGAGCGCCGGATACAGCGAACTTGCGATCAAATACGAAGAACGGCACACCCCGGATGCCTAACTGTTCGCCTTCGGCCTGATCGGCACGAACCTGTTCTGCGAATTGATTGCTTGACAGCACTTCTGCTGCGGCATTACGATCCAGACCCACTTCTTCAGCCAACTCGATCAGTACATCGGTATTGCCGACATGTTTGCCTTCAATGAAGATCGCTTGAAATAACCGTTCACTTAGCTCCAGCATTTTCCCTTGTGTTTCTGCCCAATGCGTCAGGCGATGAGCAGAGAAAGAGTTGGTAGGAATCATTTCATCAATGTTGTATTCCAGTCCAGCCGTGCGAGCATTGGCATTCATCTGTGCATTCATGCCGCGTGCCTGCTCCACACTCATATTGTATTTGGCAGCCAGATATTCTGCGTTGGTTTTGCCACTGTTCAATTCAGCATTTGGATCCAGCTCAAAACTTTTGAACTGTAATTGCACTTCATCGCGGTGTGGGAATTGTGCTAATACATTCTCCAGACGACGTTTGCCAATATAACAGAAAGGACACATAAAGTCGGACCATATTTCAATATTCATTCAATAAAACCTCCATTATCTCTAAATGAAACCAATACAGTTACAATTATATAGTGACTTTCCATCATTCGCAAGGTTGTGGTTATTACCAGCCTCGAAAAAAGAAGTGCTGAAGCATGCAACGGATTGCAGCCTCAACACTTCTAGTTTAACTTCTTACTTATCCCGATATGCTTTGGTCCAGTGGTAAGGCTGAATTTCGTCCAATCTTTTGTAAATTAAAGCTCCATTCGGATCGTACACGGCAGCCTTCACGTCTTCTCCCCAGAAAAACAATCGTTCCTGGCACACACCACAAGGGGTGAGGACCTTGAATTCTGAGTGCTCATCGCCACGTGCCACACAGATTGAGTGGGTGACCCGCTCATTTAATTTGTGGGCTTCCAGATAAGCTCCTGTTTCCATACATAAGTGCGTGGCGTCATTAATCACTTCTGGAGCTACGCTGATTAATAGCGAGCCAGCTACAGTATAAACGGCAGCTGCGCCACCCCACCCTTGGGGGTAGCGATGTTTTACAAAGTTTGCAGCTTCATCGAACAGTTTTTGCTCGATATTGAATTGATCTGGATGTGAGGTCATGGTAATGCATTAGCTCCATTTCATTGTAGTGTCGGGTTAGCTTTAATAATTGATTTATACCGTTCCCTCAGCATACCGCCCCATATCTGTTAGGATTCGGAATCAGACGCTTGCTGCTCACGAAAACGCGAGATCAAGTCAAACGTATTAACCGTATCTGACACATGCAGTCGTTTTGTTGCTTCATCATGACCAGATCGGCAAGCGTTAATATCTGTTTTGGTACCAGTAGACAGATCGTAACAGGAGCCGCTGTCATACAGGTAATCATCCGAAGGAATATAGAACAGGGAGCCATCTGTAAATGCACCACTGCGCAATACGACCATGCGGGAGGAACCATCGTATACATCGTTGCCCATGTGGTAGTAAGATTGATCTGATATCCCCAGCAGATGCAGTACTGAAGGGGTAACATCCAGTTGTCCGGCAGGCTCGTCAATCGTTCCCGCTGCGGCTCCGTCTGGCAGATGCACCAGCAAAGGCACTTCGTTCATAATCTGCTCCATATCCAGATCAGTTAGCGAACGTCCGAGAAATTTCTCGTATTGAGGCTGCTCCTTGATGGAATTATCGTGATCCCCATAGAACATGAAGATGGTTTTGTCCCATAATCCCCGATTTTTCAGGTCTTCCACCATGTTGCCGAGCGCAGAATCTACGTAATGAACGGATTGCAGATAGTTACCAAACATCGTTCCTTTGAATTCACCCACATCCAGCTGCTGCTTATCTTGGGGCAGTGCGTACGGATGATGACTGCTGAGTGTAATGAGGAATGAATAGAACGGCTCTGTAACCTCACTGCTCATTTTCTCAACCGATTGGCGGAAAAAGGACTCATCCGATAGCGACCAGCCAAGCGGGTCATCCTGTTTGAAATCATTTTTACTGTAAAACTTGTCATACTTCATATTCTGATACATCGTATAACGATTCCAAAATCCGCTCTCATAGGCATGAAATACATTCGTACTATAACCATGATCCTTCAAGATAGAAGGCAGAGAATCATAACTGTGGTCTGCGTAACGGACAAACGCGGATCCAACCGACAGTGGATGCAATGAAATATTGGCCCCAAAGTCAGCATCCGATGTTCGCCCCTGACCTGTCTGGTGATAAAAATGACTGTAGTACTGGCTTTCCTTCATCAGCTCGTTAAAATGAGGCGTAATTTCCTGTCCGCCAATGCTCTGACCAATCATGAAATTCATGAAGGCTTCACCTTGGACAATGATCACATTGCTGTCTTTGTACTTGCCAAACATCGCATTCTTCAGTGGATCAGCTTGTTGTCTGCTAGCGAAATAAGCTTCCGCCTGCTCCAAATCGGCAGGATCGACCTCTGGACCGGAGCCGAGATGGTCTTTGGCATAGTTGTACAGGTCATAGCCATGAAAAGCAAGAAGTCCGGTAACGTTGTACATGGATACGTTCCACCAGTTGTTATCAAACAACCCTTTTGCCCAGGTTTTACTATAAAAATAAATCGGACCAACCGCGAGCCCCAGACCCAACACCAGAGCAATGCTGCCTGCAGTGAGTCGACGACGCATGCTTGATTTGCGGGAGTTTGATGAGTAAGAATGCAACCCGTTCGAATATACGCTGTAATCTTCACGACGGTTGCGTTTGCTGAACAGCAGGATCGCGGCATACGGGATAACCACCAGCCAATCGACGAAGAACCACAGATCACTGGCATAGATAAGCGTAGCGATGCTGTCTCCCAAAGCGTCGACTTGTCTGGCTTGCATCAGCACAGGGATCGTTAAAAAATCCTGAAAGTAGCGATAATAAACCATATCCGCATAGATCAGTGCAGTGAGCAGCATATTGAGTATAACGAGTGATATAATCATGCCCCGGCGAGGCAGCCACCAGGTCCAGAAGGACAGAAGCAGCAGCGAACCGATGGCAATCACTTTGTCCAGAAGCCCCATTGTAATGTTATAGGCGTGCAGATTGTGGTGGAGCCACATTAATTTGAGCAGCATGAGTACAAGAAAAATAAGATATAACGTAAGTGGATGATTCAGAAGCCCACGCGGCGTAAGGCTGCGTGTTGGCTTAGTGACAAACATATATGTCTCCTCCCTGATGAATGGTTTTGTTAACGGAATGTAAAATAGGACTTTATCCATTATAGCGTGGTGTCATGGCTTTTCAACTATGCCCAAGGGAGAAATACTTCATACGGAAGACATGCCATTAAGTTCAATCATAGTTCTCCCGGAATACATACAAAAAAAACGCACCAGCCGTGGAAGGCAGGAGCGCTTGATCATTCCAATAATATTATTGTTGTGGTGTTTTATTACGTGGAGGCAGTGGCCCCAAATACTGATAATATTGGGTTTCAATACGTCCATTGAACAACTTACGACGTTTGTCTGCCTTGTGGCCAAAGTCTTCCTCGAAAGATTTGGTCGACGTGATGGCAAAAAAGGACCATGTAGGCAAATCGAGGTAACTGCGCCCTAAAGAACGCAGCAGCTTCTGCACTTCTTTCTCTTCACTCAAACGTTCACCATATGGAGGGTTGGTAATAATGACACCATATTCGCCCTGTGGTCTTGCACGATGAGCGGGCAGGACGCTGACTTCAATCTCTTTGGCGAAGCCGGCACTCTTGATTGCTGCCTGTGCAACTTCAATGGCTTCCGGATCGATGTCGCTGCCCGAAATTTGCAATGGAATATCGTCGCGAACCGCGTCAAATGCTTCTTCGCGCGCCTGTTCCCACAATTCTTCAGGAATGACAGCCCAGTCCTCGGAGTTAAACGTACGACGCAGTCCTGGTGCAATGTTCCAGCCGATCATGGCGGCTTCAATCAGCATGGTGCCTGATCCACAACATGGATCATAGAAGGGGCGGGATACATTCCAGCGACTGAGCTGAATCAGTGCCGCAGCAAGCGTTTCTTTGAGTGGTGCTTCGGTTACGAGTTTACGATAACCCCGTTTATGCAGACCTGGTCCCGTCGTATCTAAAGTAAGCAGAGCGCGATCGTTCAGCAGAATGACCTCAATCACATAACGAGACCCATCCTCTGGGAACCACTCCGTGTCATAAGTCAGCTTCAGTTTCTCTACGATTGCTTTTTTCACGATCCCTTGTGATGCAGGCACACTGCTTAGCTGGGATTTGTGGGAGCGACCTTCAACCGGAAATTCGCCATCGGCTGGAATCCACTCCTCCCAAGGTAACGCTTTGGTACCTTCAAACAATTCATCGAATGTTGTCGCAGGGAATTCTCCCATTTTGACCAATACCCGATCGGAACTTCTTAGCCACAGATTACACCGGCAAATATCAATATAATCTCCAGTGAAGAAAACCCGGCCATTGTCGATCGTAACATCCTCATACCCCAGCTGCTTCAGTTCCCGGGCGACAACAGCCTCGAGTCCCATCGCCGAGGTCGCAATCAATTGCAATTGAGCCATGTGATTCATTTCAACTCCATTTCAAGCCGGAGAAGGAATATCCTTCTCTCAGCTGTATAGTGACGGTGCGGCCTTGCCGCTTTCCGTGAAAAAACTTACAATGAGAAATGCGGTGAGCTAATGCATTTATCTTTCGAGCTGATGCAGCAGTTCAACCGCCTGTGTTTGACAACAAACATTTATTATAGAACATTGGCATCCATATGGAAAGCAGTCCAAGTGTCCAAGGAGGATTTTAGCGGTGAATCTGACCCCTGATGAATATGTAAATCAATTATTTCAAGAGGATGATCTCTTGTTAAAGGTAAAAGAAGCCATCCGATCGAATGGCATGCCGGAAGTTTCGGTGGCAGCAGCCTATGGCCGTTTGCTCACTTTTCTCGCGAAGACATCGAAAGCGGAGGCTGTACTCGAAATCGGTGTACTGGGCGGATACAGCGGTATCTGTCTTGCTCGTGGTTTAAGTGACGGGGGAACCCTGACTTCGCTGGAACTGAAAGAGGAATACGCAGCGATGGCACGTGGTCATCTGGAGGAAGGAGGTTTTGGGGATAAAGTCGAATATCGAATTGGCCCCGCAGCCGACAGTCTAGAGCAGTTGGCGCAGGAAGGACGTACCTTCGATTTCTTCTTCATTGATGCAGACAAGGAGAATTATCCCGTATACCTCGATTACGCCATTAAGCTCGCGCGGCCTGGGGCGGTCATTGTGGGAGATAACTGTTTCCTGCGCGGCCGTACGCTGAATCCGGACAAGCAGGGTCCGGCTGTCCTCGCGGTTCGGCGCTTCAACGAGCAGATGGCCAGTGACCCGAGGCTCGTAACGACGATGCTGCCGGATTATGATGGTCTGGCTCTGGCCTGGGTGAAGTAAGCATATCAGCTTACAGGAGAATACTTCGGATGGATTGACATTCAAGTGATTTTTTCTGTTTCTGCGATCATCCAATGAAATAAATAAGTCAGTATATAGATGGAACGATATCCGTGTTGCACCTAAATCTTCAATGCAGGAGATGGAGGGCAATGTTACAAAAACAAGAGACGATCACAACCCTGAGACAGGGAGTGAATCGTCTCTTGTTTTCTTTTAAAGATATTAAGTGATGAGAGCCTTATTAAACTTCTGGAGTTCCATAAGTCTCGAACCATTTTTTGATCGTGTCAAAATCATCGCTGAAGGACAGTCCGAGCATCAACAAAATGCGTGCTTGCTGAGGACTGAGGTTGTCACCGGCAATAACACCTTTCCCTCCGCCATATACACTGCCTGAACCTGTCCGAGTGGTCGTTACGAAGATTACGCCATCCTCCACCGCTTTGGTACGTGCTTGCCCCATTGCTTTGGAGATACCGCCTGCTCCTGTGCCGGACGTTACGATTCCCTTGGCGCCGCCTTTCACAAATCCTTCAATAGCCTCGCCGCCAGCTTCCTGATAGGAAATCGCAATTTCCACCTTGGCCAGATCTGCCTTCGTGATTTTGCTCAGGTCGAATGCCGGTTTCAATGCACCTTCAGGCTTCAAGGCACGTGCAGGAGCGCGGTAAATTCGAATGTTCTCTTCATCAATATAACCTACTGCACCAAGCATCGGGGTTTCGAACGTGTCTGTTCGATAATCATTCGTTTTGGTCACGCCACGTGCCAATTGAATGGTATCGTTCAACATCAGCACGGTCCCAAATGAAGTGGTGCGCCCGCTGCCTGCGAGCTTAATGGCGTTGTACAGATTCGCTTGTGCATCTGAGCCGATAACGGTCCAAGGGCGCATGGACCCTGTAATGACGACGGGTTTGTCGCTTTGTACGGTCATGTCAAGGAAGTAGGCGATTTCCTCCATGGTATCTGTACCGGTGGTAACTACAACGCTGTCATACTGAGCCAAAGCCTTATCTACCGTCTGAGATAAGTCATAGAGATCAGCCATGGTATAAGAACCTGAACCTGAATTTCCAAATTGGAGTGTGCTAACATCTGCAATCTTCTGTTTGTCCGGTAAGGCGTCGACCATTTCTCCAATCGGGAGTGTACCAGCTTTATAGTTCTGGAAGCTGGTTGCATCCTCGGATTGACCAGCAATCGTACCACCCGTTCCAATGACCAGAACATTAGGCAGTGCGGATTGTTTGAACGAATCTGCTAGAGCAGGGATGGTCGTATTGCGAGCAGGAGTGGATGATGCGGTCTGAACCGCACTGGTTGTACCGCTCACTTCTACCGTAGCCGCCTGAGCCGCATAGGTCCCGATGGGGGACAGGGAAATGGTCAGAGCTGTCAAAGCGGCTGTGCTCCATACAGCCCAAGGACGAAGATTTGAAGTTTTTTTCATGAATAGCACTCTCCTTCAGGTTAGTTTCGTGTGATGTTTGATAAGGGTGATATGTATATGAATTCAAATTGATTGTATTTCATGTTAAATAATATGACAATTGTAGATAAAGGTAGAGTAATCGCTTACATTGATAGATATATAGAGTATATAGCGTATTTATGAGGTTTTATGGATAAATGTGAGGAGGTGAAAAAAGAGGAGAAGGAATATAAAATCATAATAAACAACTTAACATGTTATATTTTATTACATATGAGTCTTTTGACCTGATAGATTTAGAAGAAAATTTTGGGTAAGTGTTGCAGAATCGTTCCTAGCAGAAGTGGTCTTATCCAAAACGAATAATGGGGGGTGTAAGTTAACAAGTCTTGACGATTTTTGTATTGCGATCTAGGAGAAGAGGCTCAATTATTGCCAAATATTTGTATGCCCGCAGTGTTGAGTCTATGATATATGGTGATTTCTATATGTAAATAAATATATATTAATGATTGGAGGAGAAACGATGAACCGAGCACCCAGAAAGTATGCCAATTACATTCCGATCCGGGAGCTGGAGGCGGTGGAGCAGCAATTACTTCCCTTCCAGGTGTACGCTGAACTTCGTGAGAATACTCCAGTCCGCTATGACAACCATCGAGAATGCTGGGATATTTTCCGTTATGAAGATGTGCAATATGTGTTGAAAAACCCTAAACTGTTCTCTTCTGAACGTGATCGTGCCAACGCCAGCATGCTTACTACAGATCCGCCGAAGCACAAACAACTGCGGGATATGGTTAATCAGGCGTTCACACCTAGGGCGATCGAAGCGTTAGCTCCGCGTATTCAGGAAATCGCTGATGAATTATTGACTCCGCACTTTTCAGAAGGCCGTATGCGTCTTATCGATGATCTAGCTACTCCACTTCCGGTTATCGTGATTGCCGAATTGATTGGCGTTCCTGCCTCAGATCGCCAAAAGTTTAAAGACTGGTCTGATGCACTTGTGAAGGGTGCGCGGGATGACAGTGATGAAGCTTTCCAGGAATTGATGGAAGAAAAGAAACGGAACCAGCAGGAACTGGCGAGCTACTTCACGGCCATGATGGAACAAAGACGTCAGCGACCAGAAGATGATCTGATCTCTTTGCTGCTTGCTGCCGAGATTGATGGGGAGAAACTAACGGCAGAGGAAGTAGTCGGATTTTGCATTTTGTTACTTGCTGCGGGTAATGAAACCACAACCAATCTAATTACCAATGCCGTTCGTGTTCTGTCAGAGCAGCCTGAGCTTCAACAGCAGCTGCGAGAACACCCTGAACTTATCCCGACTGCGGTAGAGGAAACGTTGCGTTATTATCCGCCAATTGTGGCTATTGGGCGTATTGCCAAAGAAAACGTAGAATTGAACGGACAAACGATTCAGGCTGGGGAACAGGTGATATCCTGGGTAGGATCAGCCAACCGGGACAGCGCTCAATTCGATCAGGCAGAGGAGTTCGTGCCTGACCGCAAGCCGAATAGACATATGGGTTTTGGTTTTGGTATTCATTTCTGTCTCGGAGCGCCGCTTGCACGACTTGAGGCGAGGGTTGTACTTCAGACGATGCTTCGCCAAATGGAAGACATTCAGCTTGTACCGGAAACGGTTTTGCAGCCGATTCAAAGTGCTTTTGTATTTGGCGTTAAAGAATATCCGATTCAATTCACAAGCTCAATCAATTCAAAAGCCATCTGACACACAATGGATCCATGTTGAGGTTTGAGCAAATGAATGTGAAAAGCCGCTTTCATGCCTGATAAGGCGCTGAAAGCGGCTTTTTCTTAAGAACAAAATATCATTTGAATCCAAGCGTCACGGTTCTCTGATCAGAGGGGGCTTTTTGTACAGCTTGAATCTTACCCATACCATGTTGAGCAGCAGCAGCCCACCAGAGACGATGAACAGTCCTTCAATGCCGATGAACCCGGCCATAAAGCCGCCAATTACGGCTCCAAGCATGTTACCGAGCGCCAGTGTGCTCGTATTAAAGCTGAACGCGCGGCTAATCATGCTATCTGGCGTATAGGAGCGAATGAGCGCGTTGACACTTGGAAGCAGGCCACCCATGAACACACCCATCATGAAACGGACGATAATGAGCTGCCATACCGTCTGCACGAAAGCTTGCGGTATAAGCATGAGCCCTGTTCCTATAAGAGAGAATGTAAGTACCTTGTGTGAACCTATCCTGTCACTGAGCTTCCCGAGAATTGGGGACATGGCCATGTTGGATAGTCCCGTGACTGCGCCGACAAGCCCTGCCCAGAAGGCAACGTTGACATCCGAACCGTGTAACTTCTGTACATATAGCGGCAAGAGTGACATCGGGCTGATCATGGCAAATTGCAATAGGAATGTTACAGCAAATAGCGCAGGTAACTGGGGAGACTTGTTCAGTTCCTTCAGACCGGACAATACGGATTGTTCCGGCAGTTTGGCCGCTTCCTTGCGGTCAAACTTCTCTCTGACCAGGAACATGGCGAGCATCGATGCCGCAAAGATCAGTCCGCCAGTAATATAGAAGATAGGGCGGAAGCCCACTGCATCAGCAAGCAAACCGCCGATCAGCGGACCCAGAATCGTACCGGCCACCTGGCCGGACTGACTGATACCCATGGCGAAACCCATACGATCCTTCGGCGTTGTGCCCGAGATCAATGCAACTGCTGCCGGGTTGAAGCCGGAGATCGTACCGTTGAGCAGTCGTAATAAAAGGAGCTGCCATGGGTTCTGTGCAAAACCCATCAAGGCAATAACAATCGCCATCCCGAATCCGGAACGCAGCAACATAATTTTCCGTCCGTACTTGTCAGACAATTTGCCCCACAAGGGCTGGAACAAAAATGAGGTGAGGAAGTTGGCAGCAAATATAAATCCCGCCCATATGCCAATTTCATGCTCACCAACCACGCCAAGATCCCTGGCGAGATAAAGGGACAAAAACGGGGTAATCATGGTCATGCCCGAGTTGACCAGAAATTGTCCAAACCAAAGCACAATGAGGTTTACTTTCCACGTTTTCAAAGTGCTTTCACTTCCTTTCCGATCGTTTCTGCAACGTTTCAAAAAAACACGATTCTTTCATTATAACATAATTTGCATATGGATGAGGGGATGTAAGGAATGTCATAGTATTGTCATCGGAACAGATCGACACGTGGTTGTTACCGCTCTTTAAAAAGGGCATAATGTTATTTATGAGTCCAAAAACTATTGGAGGCTTCTTACATGAGCTATAATGATCGTCTGATTCAGGCCAGCTTCAAACAGCAGGTGGACCGTGTTCCCGTGTGGTACATGCGTCAGGCTGGGCGTTATGATCCCGAATATCGCAAGATTAAGGAAAAGTATTCTTTGCTCGAGATTTGCCGTCAACCTGAGCTAGCAGCTGAAGTTACACTCATGCCGGTACGTAAACTTGGTGTGGATGCGGCTATTTTGTATTCCGATATTATGAATCCGGTTGCTTCCCTCGGTATAGATTTTGATATTGTTAAAAATATTGGACCTGTTATAGACAATCCAATCCGCACGGCGGCAGATGTGGATCGTTTGCGTCCTATTGATGTGGAAGGAGATCTGTCTCATATTCTGGAGACGATTCGAATTCTGGACAAGGAACTGGATGTACCTCTGATTACGTTTGCCGGTGCACCTTTTACCATTGCCAGTTATTTGATTGAAGGCCGACCTTCCAAAGGGTACATACGGACCAAAACGATGATGTACAGTGAACCTGAAGTGTGGCATAAATTAATGCAAAAACTGGGCGATATGGTGATTACATATGTCCGTGCACACATTGCGAACGGCGGTAAGGCATTCCAACTGTTCGACAGCTGGGTTGGCGCGCTTTCGCCAAACGACTTTAGAACATATGTGTTGCCGACGATTACTCGTATCTTTACCGAATTATCGGATTTGAATGTACCGAAAATTTATTTCCCGGGTGTGGCTTCTGGTGAATTGCTGCCAACATTGCACGATCTGCAAGCTGATGTGATTGGGCTGGATTGGAGAGTATCAATCTCCGAGGGGCGTAAACGACTGGGCGGAAAATTTGCTGTACAAGGCAACTTGGACCCTTATGTGCTGACAGCACCGATGGATCTGATCAAGCAGCATGCCAAATTGATTATTGACGAAGGTATCAAGGAGCCGGGGTATATTTTCAATCTGGGGCACGGACTATTTCCTGAAGCATCTTTGGATAAATTAAGAGAACTCACGGCGTATATTCATGAATATTCAGCTGAAGCACTGAAGACTGGGGTGACGGTTACTAATGACTAATACAGTAGGTGTACTGGTGATGTCGTATGGCACACCTGAGAATATGGAAAGTATTGAAGCGTATTACACACATATCCGGAGAGGACGTCCGCCTGAACCGGAACAACTGAAAGAATTGACCGACCGTTATGAAGCGATCGTTGGCGGTGTATTCCCACTTCGGGAAAACACGGATAATCAGGTTAAGGCCCTCCAGGAGACGTTAAACAAGGATGACCGTTCCAATGAGGTTGAATTCCGTTGTTATCAAGGGTTGAAGCATGCGTATCCGTTCATTGAGGATGGCGTGGAACAGATGGCGAAGGATGGAATTCAGACTGCAATAGGCATCGTGCTGGCACCACATTTCTCCACGATGAGTGTAGGGAGCTACATTAAGCGTGCTCGTGAGAAAGCGGAAGAACTGGGTATTCAGATGTCCTTCATTGAGAGTTATCACCTGCATCCGAAGTTGATTCAGGCTCTCTCCACACGTGTTAGTGCCAAATTGGATGCTTTTGAGGAAGCGGGAGCCAAACGCGGGGATGTGCGAGTGCTGTTCAGTGCACACAGTCTGCCTGCACGAATTGTAGATATCGGTGATCCATATCCGCAGCAACTGATGGAGACTTCGGAAGTCATTGCTTCCCGTTTAGGTATTACGAACTGGCAGTTCACGTGGCAAAGTGCGGGACGGACGGCGGAGCCGTGGCTGGGCCCTGATATTCTGGACACGCTTCAGGATCTTGCTCGTGAACAGGTGGAAGATGTGCTTGTAGCACCGATTGGATTCGTATCGGATCATCTGGAAGTGCTCTATGATCTTGATATTGAGGCTAAAGCGATTGCCAAAGAGATCGACATGCGTCTTATGCGCATCGATTCTCTCAATAGTGACCCACTTTACATGGAAACGTTAAGTGACGTCATTATTAACCAATGGCAGCAAGGAACGGATGAGTAATGGAAGACCATAAACGTCGTGTCGTTGTTGTCGGCGGAGGTCTGACCGGCCTAAGCGCGGCATTTTATATTCGGAAGCATTACCGGGAAGCAGGGGTTGAACCTGTCATTACCTTGGTTGAGAAGAGTTCTTCCATGGGTGGCATGATTGAAACGCTACACCGGGATGGGTTCGTCATTGAGAAGGGACCAGATTCTTTCCTTGCCCGCAAAACGGCGATGATTGATTTGGCTAAAGAGCTGGAAATTGACCATGAACTGGTCAGCCAAAATCCGGAATCCAAAAAAACGTACATCATGCAGCGTGGCAAGTTGCATCCTATGCCGGCAGGACTCGTTCTCGGTATTCCGACGGAGTTGAGACCTTTTCTGAGAAGTGGTCTTGTATCTCCGGCAGGCAAGCTGCGCGCATTAATGGATTTTGTCATCCCTCCCCGTCGTACAACGGAGGATGAATCGCTTGGTTATATGATTGAGCGCCGCCTTGGAGTGGAAGTGTTGGAAAACCTGACTGAACCGTTGCTCGCAGGCATCTATGCAGGTGATATGCGGCGATTGAGTCTTCAGGCAACCTTTCCGCAATTCGGCGAAGTAGAGCGGGATTATGGTAGTTTGATCCGAGGAATGATGACGGGCCGCAAACCGGCAGAGACCCATACGGGAACGAAGAAAAGTGCTTTTCTGAACTTCCGTCAGGGCTTGCAGAGCCTGGTTCATGCACTTGTACATGAGTTGCAGGATGTGGATCAACGGCTGAACACTTCCGTGAAGTCTCTGGAGGTTCAGACTGGAGATGCGGCAAGGTATAGCATTCAAATGGATAACGGAGAGCGTCTTGAAGCAAATGATGTAGTCATTACCGTGCCTACGTATGTTGCATCTGAACTGCTGCAACCACATGTAGATACAGCGGCTCTGGATGCAATCAATTACGTATCGGTAGCGAATGTGGTGCTGGCTTTTGAGAAAAAGGATATTGAACATGTATTTGATGGGTCTGGTTTCCTCGTTCCGCGTAAGGAAGGCCGCAATATTACAGCATGTACTTGGACATCAACCAAGTGGCTGCACACCAGCCCGGATGACAAAGTACTGCTTCGTTGTTATGTTGGCCGTTCTGGAGACGAACAGAATGTGGAACTTCCGGATGATGCACTGACAGATCTGGTACTCAAGGACTTGCGCGAAACAATGGGCGTAGAGGCCGTTCCAATCTTCTCGGAAATTACTCGGCTTCGCAAATCCATGCCGCAGTATCCGGTAGGTCACCTGCAGCAGATTGCAGCACTCCGGGAGGAACTTGGCAGCAAATTGCCGGGGGTATACATTGCGGGTGCTGGTTATGAAGGGGTAGGTTTGCCTGACTGTATCAGACAGGCAAAGGAAATGTCAGTGCAAGCTACGCAACTCATTGCTGCAAAATAATTAACGTACATGGCTGTCTCGATCGTAGAGTTTTTCTACAGGGGAGACGGCCTTTTTTTGCACCATAAAGCGAAAAGGGGAGAGAGGTGAATTTTTTCAATGTTCGCACTTCCAAGGAATGATGGAAATCCAGAATATGCCTGATATAATATGATAAGGATTGCTGTGAACAAGAAGAGGAGTTGCCTATGTATCCCCCAAGATCAAAACGAAGTGTACAAAAGAAAAAAGTAAAACGTGCCCGCAAACGTATGGTCTGGATCATTAATTTGGTATTGATTGTGGCTATCGGACTTGTCTGCCTCTATTATGCAGTTGGAATGAAGGAACAGCAGGCGGACCCGGAAGTAAAAGAAACGGTTGTGAATCAGGAATCTGTGAATGAAGAGAGCCCTCAAGGTGGTGAGCAGGTAAGTTTACCTGATACTGACACGGAGGCAGGTAATACTTCGGATGATGGGTCGGAGGGTTCTACTGAACAGGTAACTGAAAATTCCGGCGGTAAGTCTGGTGAGAAAAAGCCTGATGCTGCAGACTCCAAGGCAAATGGAAAGACAGATACGGGAACGAAAAAAACGACGGATACTTCTGCTTCTTCTGGCTCCAAGGGGAGTGAAGGTACAGGAACTGAGACGACACAGCCATCTAATTCGGCAAACGATGTAACCATTAACTTTGTTGGGGATATCCAGTTTTCGGGCAAAGTGGCTGAATTGTTGGATAAGAATGGTTATGACTATCCCTTTGCAAAGCTCGGCAACTTGTTCAAGGAAGATGATCTGACCATTGGAAACCTCGAAACCCCCGTAACCCTTGGTGGAACTGGTGCAGCAAACAAAACCTATGTATACAAGTCTTCGCCAAAAGCGCTCGAAGCGATGGCTTCAGCAGGTTTTGACGCCGTGAATCTCGCCAACAATCATATTCTGGATCAAGGTGTAGAAGGTCTGGTTGATACATTAACTTACCTTGAGCAATACGGTATAGCGCACACAGGAGCGGGTATGAACAGGGATGAGGCTTATGCACCAGCTTATCTGGAGCGCAAAGGCATGAAGATTGCACTGCTTGGATTCAGTCGGGTTGTGCCTGAAACAAGCTGGAAAGCGGAAGGGAATCGGGCAGGTGTTGCCGAGACCTACGATTCTACTGGAGCTGTAAAAGCAATTCAGGAAGCCCGCCAAAAGGCTGATCTGGTCATCGTTGTTGCACACTGGGGAGAAGAACGGGTCAGCACTCCGAATAATGATCAGACCCGACTGGCTCATGAATTTGTAGATGCAGGTGCCGACCTGGTCATAGGTGGGCATCCCCATGTCTTGCAAGGGGTGGAGTACTACAAGGGCAAATGGATTGCATATAGTACAGGCAACTTTATTTTCTCGAAATCAACAACAGAGGAAACGTGGAAAACAGCAGTTTTTCAGGCGAGCTGTAGTAAGGATGCCAAATGCAGCATGAAGGTTATCCCTTATGAAGCAGGGTTGGGTCAGGCGATTCCTATGGTGGATCAAGCCAACAAACTTCTGCTGGAGCAGATGACCCAGCTCTCGCCAGGTATTCGTTTTGATGCGAATGGATTCGCATCGGTAAATTAAGATTCAATTTATTTATTTAGGAGGGGATGAAATGAACAACCTTTGTGTAGCGCACCGTGGTTTTTCGTCCATTGCACCAGAAAATACGATGGCTGCATTTCTGCTTGCCATGGAACAGCCGGAAGTTCAGTGGATGGAGCTGGATGTACAGTTATCACGTGATGGTGTGCCGGTGGTTATTCATGATTTTACTTTTGATCGGACTACGAATGGAAAAGGACTTGTTCGAGAAAAGGACTGGGCAGATATTCAACAGCTGGATGCGGGATCTTGGAAAGGAAAAGCCTATAAAGGGGAACGTGTTCCTGCGCTTAGTGAAGTGTTGGACCGTACCTGTGGCAAAGTGAGATTAAATATCGAATTAAAAACGCAAGGGAACATGTATCCCGGTCTGCCGGCAGCGGTTATTCATGAGGTAAGGAAGAGACATATGCAGCATGATGTGGTCATCACCTCGTTTGAACCTGCGGCTCTGGTTGAAGTGAAGAAACTGGCTCCGGAGTTCAAAACAGGTTTGATTATTGATGCACGGCCAGGGGATCTGGCAGCAGTGCTGCGGCAGATGAATTGCAGTTTTCTTTCCATCGGATATACCAATGTGGACAAATCGCTGATGCGCGAGATGCGAAATGAAGGCATTCAGGTTATGGCCTGGACAGTGGATGACAAAATCATCATGAAGCGTCTTGCGGCGATTGATCCGGAGCTGATGTTATGCACAAACCGGCCTGATGTGTGGGAACAGGCTTTTCAGGAAACGAGCAGCCGATTTTTCAGACCCTAAACTCCAATTTTTTTAATAGCGAAAATATGATATGTACTTATATAATAAAAAGATGAACATGCTCGATATACGCTAATGAATCCGATAAAGGTGGTCGTAAAATCCATGCTGACAAACATTCGCAATGTATACTGTGTAGGACGAAATTATAAACTTCATGCAGAAGAATTGGGTAACGCGGTTCCGGATGAACCGATGATCTTTATGAAGCCTTCCCATGCGGTTGTGGCGTTGAATAGTGAAACGCTGCAATTGCCTGCGACAAAGGGCGAAGTTCATTATGAGGCTGAATTGGTCATTCAAATCGGGCGGGATTATGAGCCGGGTATGGCTGTGGATGAGTTGGTTGACGCGTATGCGTTTGGCATTGATTTTACTTTACGTGACGTACAGACGGTTATTAAGAAAAAAGGCCATCCGTGGACGGCAGCCAAAGGCTTCAAGAACTCGGCTCCGGTTACTGCATTCCAGCCATTTCCGGGGGCCCAGGCTCTTCTTGAGAAAGACTTTACACTCACCAAGAACGGTGCCGAGGTCCAACGTGGCAATATTCGTAACATGATCTTCAGTCTACAGGATATTGTGGATTATGTAGGTCATCATTACGGACTGGGACCTGGAGATATCATCTTTACAGGTACACCAGAAGGGGTTGGACCAACGGCAGCAGGAGATGTGCTTGAACTAGCCTGGGGCGGCGAATCTTTGGGCAAATGCACGATTGCAGCAGCAGTTCAGTAAGTGTCATGCATCATGAGTCTGTTTATTTAGAGTAAATATGAAACAGATAAGGGGCGTTTCGACGCTCCTTTTTGGCGTGCCCTCATTCTCTGCCTTAGCATATGGGAGACTATTCATTTACGCGAAGCTGTATGCTGTATTGGCACTCTCCGTGACCAACTCTTCCAATTCACTGCTTTGCACTGCGTGCTGCTCCGCGCTAATACTCCCACTTGCGAGTCGTTGATCTAACTGCTCCTTGAGCTGCCTTATTTGCAGTGCGACAACCTCGTTGAAGTCACCAGCGTTCTCATCTGCAATCATCCTCAGCGATTTACCCGCGTACAGATCCTGAACCAAGTCATCTTCAGAATGTTGATTCAGAGCACTCAGCAACTCATCCTCGCTATTGTCTTTGGTATCTATGTTAACGATGGACCATTTCGTCAAAGGTATCGGGGTTATCGCTGATCTGCCCCAGGCTGTTCCGGCGAAAGACATGGTGACAATCATTGTTCCGACAATGATTACGCGCTTCATATTCATATGTGTCATCCTCATTTCTGTGGTTAAGTACGAACTGAATCGTAGCTGGTTTGATGTAACGCTCTGAGGATAGTGTAACTGGGAAAGCTGAAGTGAAACTTAAAACCGGATAAGTAATCTAGATATGAGGGACATCGAGCTACGAAAAAATAAATCTAAATTCACACTTGACAGGTTGGGTTAGTGGGTTATATGATGAACTCAATTATTTTAACACTAATTAAATGAACAGTGAAATAAATTGAACTGAAGCGAGCTGATTGGACCACCAAAGGCTCCCGGGACTACTCCACTATGGAATGTCCGCGGGAGCCTTTTTTCGTATTTGCTGCCGTTTCAGTTAGACAGGGAGGATGAAATGAGCAATAACGACTGGGAAGCGTTGGAGAAGACAGATTGGTTGTTTCGTAAAATGGTCAGACGATTCGTGAAAGAACGAGATCGTATATCGGTAGAGGGGGTCAGTTTACCGGGCATGCTTATCCTGCACAAAATCATTCGTGAAGGGGAACAGCGATTGGGGGATTTGGCGGAACAACTGGACTTCACTTCAGGTGCCATTACAGCGTTAACAGACAAGTTGGAGAAAAAGGGACTCACGATCCGCAGGCGCAAGGAAGATGACCGTCGGACGGTTTTGCTCGACATTACTGCCAGTGGACGAGAGATGTTTGCACGTAACAGCAATATCGGTGCCCGATGTATCACGCTTCTGTTTGAGGGCTTTACGACGGAGGAACTGGAGCAGCAAAGCCAATTTTATGAGCGGGTGATAGCGAATCTGGAGGGATTCTCGGATACGCTGCTGGAATTGGCAGAGAACAACGGGAGGCAGGAACACGATCCATCCACCGAAAGTGACCCTGAACAGAAGCAGAGGGAGAATACCGGAAAGAGCAACTATCTCAGTTATTAACGTTTGATCCGATGTGAAAACAAACAATCCAAGGGAGAGATGATCAATGGGGCATTCAACAATTTATCCAACCGGGGCAACCGTATATAACCCTGATAAGGCTTGGGGCGGTTATACCGTCTATCAGGCAGGTGAGGAAGGGGTTGTACTGATTGATATGAATGGTAAGGAGGTTCACCTGTGGAAAGGGCTGCTGGGTTTTCCGGCCAAAGTTTTCCCCGGTGGCTTCGTATTGGGCAGCACAGGGCGAAGAGATCCGAAGTTCGGTATCCAGGACAACGTCGATTTGGTTCAGGTGGATTGGGAAGGCAATATTGTATGGAAGTACAACAGTTACGAACACATTGAAGATCCGGGATATGAACCGCTGTGGTACGCTCGTCAGCACCATGATTTTCAGCGTGAAGGCAATCCGGTCGGCTATTACGCCCCTGGGCTTGCACCTAAGACCCAGAGCGGGAAGACACTGATTCTTGCTCATAAAAATGTGAATAACCCATCCATTTCGGATAAACCTCTGCTTGATGATGCGATTATAGAAGTCGATTGGGAAGGGAATGTATTATGGGAATGGCTGCCGAACGAGCACTTTGAGGAACTTGGATTTGATGAGGCCGCCCGTAATGTTCTGTACCGTGACCCGAACACACGCTCATTCGGACATCTCGGTGGTGGTGTGGGCGATTGGCTACATATTAATTCAGCTTCTTATGTTGGTCCAAACCATTTCTATGAAAATGGAGACGAGCGGTTCCATCCCGACAATATTATCTGGGATGCCAGAGAAGCAAATATTATCGCAATAACCGACAGACAGAGTGGAAAGATCGTATGGAGATTAGGTCCGGATTACTCTTTGCCTGAAGTGAAGCATATCGGCACCATTATTGGACAGCACCATGCACATATCATTCCCAAAGGTTTGCCTGGAGAGGGGAATCTGCTGGTATTCGACAATGGTGGCTGGGCCGGTTATGGCCTGCCCAATCCGTCTTCTCCATACGGCTTGAAACATGCTGTTCGCGATCATTCACGCATACTGGAGATCAATCCGGTGACGCTGGAGATCGTTTGGCAATATACATCCGCAGAAGCCGGATTTTCCGTTCCGACAGATTCCTATAAATTTTATAGTCCGTATATCAGCTCCGCTCAGCGCCTGCCTAATGGTAACACGCTAATTACGGAAGGCTCCAACGGCAGATTGTTCGAGGTTACATCTGAGTATGAGCTGGTTTGGGAATATATTTCCCCTTATAAGGATGGACGGAACACCAATATGGTCTATCGTTCGTATCGCGTGCCTTATCACTGGGTACCACAGCTGGAGAAGCCCCAAGAGATTGCTATTGAAGCCATTGATGTTTCCGCCTACAGAGTGCCGGGAGCAGCGCCCAAAGGTTCTTCATCCGTTGTAAGTGTTGAAGTAACACTGCCGTTTGTTGAAGGTGCAGCCTGTGTGGCAACCTCAGATGAAGGCAAGTAAGGTGGCGCAGAGCGACGAACAATGATTAGAACGAATGGGGTGCATATTGTGAGAAAACCATCCACCTTAACCGGTGCGTTATTAATGCTCTTATCCATGTTATTGATATTATCGGGATGTTCTGCAAACGAATCGGTATCCGAAGCAAAGGGGGCCTCCGGCACAGAGGCCAAAAAAGTGAAAATCCGGATCGCAGATACAAGTACTAACCCAACGTTCAGGGTAGCTATTGCCAAAGGTTTCTTTGCAAGCCACGGTATTGATGCAGAGAGCATTACGTTTGGTTCGCCAGCGGAAGGTGTAAATGCGCTATTTATCAAGCAGGTGGATATTGCGTACGGAGCTGACTTTCCTGTATTGAACGCTCTGGCAAAAGGGGATTACTCCATCATTGCTTCCGCAGGTCAGGCTACGAATGAAGCAGCAGCTGCGTGGAAGTTGTATGCCAAGAACGATATACAGAGTGGTGCAGATCTGAAGGGTAAAAAAGTAAGTTTCATCCGCGGTACATTTATTCCTTACCTGTGGGATGAATATTTGAAGGACCAGGGATTGGAGTTAGGTGCAGTAACTCAGATCGGTCAGGGAGCATTTGACGAAGCGTACATTGCACTAAAGCAGGGCGATCTAGATGCAACCTGGGTCATTGGTTCCGCCTTGACTGATAAGTTCGATGCGCTTGAAGGAGTACATCAGCTCACCGACATGTCCCAAACTCCTGTACGTCTAGGAATGGGACTCGTAGCAAGCAATGAGTTTATCCAGGCGAACCCTGAAACGGTGAGTGGTTTTCTCGCTGCGCTGAATGAAGCCTCCGTGTATGCCCAGGCACATCCTGAAGAGGTTGCAGACCTGATGTATAAGGAAACCAAGCAGCCTAAGGAGGCCACCTTGAAGGATCTTCCGATCAATCCATGGGAAGTTGGATTTACCCAGGCAGCTTATGACAGTCTGGCAGGGCAGAAGCAGTATATGGTGGATAACGGGATCATCGAACACGATTTTGATCTCGATAACAAACTGAACCTGGAGCCCCTGAAGCAGACACTGCCAGATAAAGTGACTTATAATAAATAACTCGCAAATTGAATTGGAGGTGTTCTCATGTCCTTACCTGCAGATCAGCATACGATCCGTATCGAGCAGCTTCGCAAAACATACAATGCCCCCACCCATGGGGATGTACACTATATTATCAAGGATGTCGATCTGGTCATCAAGGGAGGGGAATTCTTTGTCCTGCTTGGTCCCAGTGGATGTGGCAAGTCCACGCTTCTAAATATGATTGCAGGCTTTATCTCCAAGTCGGGCGGTCAGCTCAAGGTGGATAATAAGGAGATCGATAGACCGGGCAAGGATCGGGCCATGGTATTCCAGCAGGCGGATTCTTCTCTCTTTCCATGGCTTACCGTAAGGGAGAATGTGGAGTTTGGACTTCGGATGGCCAAGGTGCCCAAATCTCAGCGGCGTACAATATCAGACCGATACATCGAGCTTGTTGGACTGGGTAGTCATGAAGCCAAATTTCCAAAGGAACTATCAGGTGGCATGAAACAGCGGGTGCAATTGGCCCGGGTATTAGCCAACGATTCGGCCATTCTGTTGATGGATGAACCCTTTGGAGCGTTGGATGCGATGACTCGGCGTACGATGCAGAAAGAGCTGGTCAATATTTGGCAGGAAACTCATAAGACCGTTATTTTTGTCACTCATGATATTCAGGAGGCGCTCTTGCTGGGTCAACGGATAGGAATTATGTCAGTAGGGCCTTCATCCAAGATAACGGATATATACGACAATGCTCTGTCTTATCCGAGGAATATTGCCTCATCCGAGTTCAACACCCTATATGACCAGATTCAAAGCCATTTTGAAGAATAATTGAGGTGATAGCAAGATGAGACGGTTGGAGAAAAAGTGGGTGTCTATCCCTCTATTGTGGGTGACGGTAATTCTGATTTGGCAGCTAGGGGCCATGCTTTATGGTCCTGAAGTGATTCCCGGTCCGTGGGATACCATTCTTGGTGCCCGTGAACTGCTTGCTGACGGTACACTGATGCAGTATATCGGAATTAGTTTTACACGTGTGCTCGCCGGTTGGGTGCTTGGCAGTGTGATAGCGATTCCGGTAGGGCTTATCATCGGCAAGGTTCATATGATTCGCCTGTTTGCCGAACCTTTCCTTAATTTTATCCGCTTTATTCCGCCGATTGCATTCATTACTCTATTCCTGGTCTGGTTCGGGATTGGGGAGCAATCGAAGATTGCACTCATCATGTATGCAACGTTCTTCATCGTTGTGTTGAACACGCTGACAGGTGTACTCTCCATTGAAGAAGACAAGATCCGGTCAGCCCGCAGCATGGGAGCAAACGAATGGCAGATTTTGCTGCATGTCGTTGTTCCGGCGACGACTCCGTATATTTTCACAGGGGTACGACTGGCAATGGGCACTTCCTATATGGCTATTATCGGAGCAGAAATGATTGCTGCGAATGAAGGCGTAGGTTATCTGATCTGGAATTCCCGATTATTCTTTCGTACAGATTGGATCTTTGTCGGCCTGATTTCTCTGGGCTTTATGGGTTTTCTCACCGATCGGTTGTTCAATTGGTTTGGTCGCAGCGTGCTCTACCGTTACGGTGTCATTGGTGGAACGAAGCGGGTCTGAACTGTCACTTGAGGTGATGGAATTCTCGAATTCTTGATCAAACGGAAGCAGGATCATTCATCACAGTTTTATCACAATATCATAGACCTGATTTGGCAGCTTTCAAAGTTGCCAAATCAGGTTTTTTGTATGCGGGGTCAGGGAGTTTCGGCATTGGGTTCAAACCGTGGTATAATTAAATTTCAAAAATATAAAACGTCATGTGGGCCATAGATGCTGCCACATGCAGGAGAACTTATGGACTGGATTATTGGCGCCATATGCGCTTTTATTGTAGCGGGTGCTGCCTACGCGAAGAAGTCGTTAACCCTGTCCGGCTGCCTGGCGGCTGTGATCATGGGTACGATATATTACGGAGCGGGCAACCTGTTCTGGTTTGGAACACTGCTGTTGTTTTTCATTACCTCAACGCTGTTCTCCAAATTTCGCAAGGATCGCAAGCAGGAGCTTGAGAAATCGTATGCCAAAACGGGCAATCGTGATGCAGGACAGGTCATGGCTAACGGTGGAATCGGCATGTTTCTTGTTCTGGGGAACTGGATCCTTCCACACCCGGCTTGGATGTATGCTTTTATCGGTGTTATGGCTACCGTTACTTCAGATACATGGGCAACCGAGTGGGGAAGTCTTAGTCGTAAGCCTCCACGCTCTGTCGTGACGTGGAAGGTGCTGACACCAGGTACCTCTGGAGGTGTTTCATTACTTGGGACGCTGGCTGCTGCCATAGGTGGAGCTTTAATCGGGGCAGGAGCATTCTTCTTTTCCTGGATTGCCGGGATCGGAAGTTTAAATCTGCTCAGCTGGACGTGTGTCGGCCTTGTAGGCGGATTGGCAGGAGCTTTTGCCGATTCTTATCTGGGCGCGACGGTTCAGTATATGTATCGTTGTACTGTGTGCGGCCGTGAGGTCGAGGTAAGTGAACATTGTGGACATAAAACCGTTCGAGCGCGCGGCTGGTCTTGGATGAGTAATGATCTGGTGAACGTGCTCAGTTCGGTGATCGGCGGATGTTTGGCGATCGGTTTGGGTATCATTTTGGCGTCGTAGGGAGGGAGTGCATTTGAGCACTGTGCAAGGAGACAAATCGGAGGCTATTTTGGATGCAGCTTACGGTATTTTCGGTTCTAAAGGATTCTATGAGACGAAAATGTCCGATATTGCGGACGAAGCGGGCATCGCGAAAGGCACCATTTATTTATATTTCAAAAACAAGGAACAATTATTCGTAGCCGTATCCAAGCGGGATTGCGACAGTTTTATCAGTCGCCTTGATCGTGCATTGAACTCTCATCAGAGTACGGGGGATAAGCTCGGTGCGATCGCTAAGACTCACCTTACGTATTATTATGAGCGCCGCAATCATACCAAGCTGTTTTTTATGGCACCTAATAATGATCCGGATCTGATGAAATTCATGAAGGCATTTATGAATGAATATATGAGCATGGTGCGTGAGGTGTTAGAGAATGCTGGCGTACCTGAGCCTGTGCTGCTCGCAGAAGCTTATATCGGGATTCTCGATCGCCTCAAGATGGATATCATGTTGAATCCGGAATTTAATGAGGAGCATTTGAACAAACGAATTGCCTTTGCAGCAGCTCTGTTTCTGGACGGATGTCGTTCCTTTCTGCAAGTATAGCGTGAGTGAGCGTAGTTGCATCTTATGTGCAGCCTCTCATATTGAATACATTTTACAGAGAAGTAGGTTACGAGCAATGAACATAATGACGGTAGAGCAAGTTGCGAAAAGCTATGGTGAGAAAATATTGTTTAAAGACGCCTCATTTGGTATGGGCGATCAGGACAAGATTGGTGTCGTTGGTGTCAATGGAACCGGAAAGTCCACATTTTTGCGTGTCATTGCAGGTATGGAGCCAGCGGATGAGGGACAGATCTCGATTGGGAATGACGTACGTATACAGTTCCTGGCACAAAATCCGCAGTTTAACCCGGATAATACAGTCTTGCAACAAGTATTCGAGGGCGACAGCCCGGAGATGAAAACAGTACGTGAGTATACAGAAACAATGGAGCTGCTGGAGCTTAATCCTTCCGATCCGGCACTGCAAGAGCGTTTGTTGCGTTTGAACCAGCAAATGGAGCAGCTCCAGGTTTGGCAGATGGAAAGTGAAGCGAAGAGCATTCTATCCAAACTGGGCATTCGTCAATTCGATGCGCTGATGGGCACATTGTCTGGTGGACAACGTAAACGGGTGGCGCTTGCTTCTGCGCTGATTCATCCCTGCGAATTGCTCATTCTGGATGAGCCTACGAACCATATTGATAATGATTCCGTAGTTTGGCTGGAACAGTATTTGCAAAAACGGCGCGGCGCCTTGCTCATGATTACGCATGATCGTTATTTCTTGGATCGTGTAGCAAATGTGATGCTGGAGCTGGATCATGGACGTTTATTCCGGTATGAGGCCAACTATACCCGCTTCCTGGAACTGAAGGCTGAGCGTGAAGAGCGTGAATCCGCATCCGAACAAAAACGGCAAAATTTGCTGCGTACGGAGCTCGCCTGGATTCGTCGCGGTGCAAAAGCACGGACCACGAAACAAAAAGCGAGAATTGATCGCTTTGAACAGTTGAAGGATCAACAGGGACCCAATCGTTCAGGCTCACTAGAGGTTTCCGTGGGTTCTACTCGTTTGGGTAAAAAAATACTTGAGATTGAGCATCTGTCCAAATCGGCAGATGGCCGCAAATTGATTGACGATCTCAGTTACATTGCGGTACCAGGTGACCGGGTAGGTATTGTCGGCCCGAACGGCAGCGGCAAATCAACCTTGCTGCAAATGATTTCTGGTAAGTTGGAACCCGATGCCGGTGAGGTTGTTGTAGGCCCGACGGTTAATCTGGGCTACTTCACTCAGGAGCATCAGGAGATGAATGAATCTCTGCGGGTTATTGAGTACATCAAGGAAGTGGCCGAGAATATAAAAACGGCTGATGGATCTCTTATTACAGCAGCTCAGATGCTGGAGCGTTTCCTCTTCACCCCTGCGTCACAGTGGACACCCATCTCCCGTCTGTCTGGCGGAGAAAAGCGTCGTCTGTACCTGCTGCGTGTGCTGATGGCTGCACCGAATGTTCTGCTGCTGGATGAACCTACGAACGACTTGGACATTCAGACACTTGCTGTACTCGAAGATTATCTGGATGATTTCCCGGGTGTTGTATTTGTTGTATCCCATGACCGGTACTTCCTGGATCGGACGGTGGATAAAGTACTGTCTTTTGAAGGTGGCGGTGCTGTGCGTGTGCATGTTGGGGACTACAGTGAATATGCAGAATGGATGCTGAAAAATGCACCCGGATCTTCTCAGGATAGTGCGACGGGAACAGCTGCTAAAGTGAAACCGGCAACGGATGATAATAAACCTGCTGCCTCGGCGGCTAAACCTAAGCTGAAGTTCAGCTTCAAGGAACAGCGTGAATATGACCAGATTGATGAGAATATTGAGAAAGCTGAAGCCAATCTCGCCCGCATTAATAAAGAGATGGAAGAATCGTTCAGCGATTCAGCCCGTCTACAGGAGTTAATGGCAGAGCAGGCGGAGGCGGAGCGTCATCTGGACGAACTGATGGAACGGTGGACCGTTCTGAATGAGCTTGCGGAACAGATTGAAAACAGCAAGTCTTAAAGTATATTTCAGTGAATCGTCTTCTCTTCAAAAGCGACTTGTAGTCGTCTTTTGGGGGAGGGCGATTTTTTTTGCATTGATGAAAATGAATTTATATGAAACGTTAACCATATTCAAACCGTTTATTAAATAAAGAATTCCATAGAAGGGGGAGAACTCCACATCCATGTACAGAGAACTGAATGAACAATTGGCAGTGATCAAGGAAAAGGGAAGAATGTACGATAAATGGAATGATCGGCTGGAGAAGCTGAATCAGGAGGAAGCGGAATGGAAAAGGAAAGTACAGCAGCGTCTGGAGCATCTACAGAAGGAACAAAACGATGTGGATCGCCTCAACAACATGACGTTATCAGCATTCTTTTATCATTTAATCGGCAAAAAAGAGGATCGACTGGAAAAAGAAGAACTGGAGTTGATGGAAAGTAAGGCAGAGTACGATACAGCATGCCAGATGTTAACGGATATCCAGAAGCAGCGCTCGCAAGTTAAGCAGCAACTGGACGGACAGCGGCAATACCAATTCTGGCATAGTGATTACAAGGTGTTATTGGGCAAGAAGGAAAACGATTTGCTCGATAAAGATGCAGAATTGCAGCAGATGGCTGAGGATCGGGAACATCTCTCTGGAGAGCTTCAGGAGCTAAATGAAGCGGATCGAGAAGGTCAGTATCTGCTCGATGCACTTGAACGTGCTGAAAAGGCTTTGTCCTCTGCGGGAAATTGGGGAGTATACGACATGATGGGTGGGGGGATGGTCTCGACCCATATTAAGCGCAGCAGAATGGATGACGCTCAGGTTGCTATTGTCGATGCCGGAAGACGTCTTCGCCGATTTCAGAAGGAGCTGGAGGATGTGAAGATGGCTGTAAACACGGAATTACACCTTGGAGGCCTGCTTTCATTCGCAGACTATTTCTTCGATAATCTCTTTGTGGATTGGATGGTACAAGACAAAATTCGCAAAGCTGAAACTCAGGTGAAGGATGGACTGAGTGCAGTGCGAAGCACGTTGCGTGTGCTGAAGGATGAAATCCGGGATCACAAGGTGAAGCTGGAGCTTCTGGAACGTAGGTATTGCGAATATATTGAACGAGCAGATTGAGACATTTCCAAGAAGAAGGACACTCCCGGCTTGCCCTAAACGGCGCAGCTGAAGTGTCCTTTTTTACATGATAAAAGTGAATGATAGATATCCAAGTCGGCATGCCCGATCAGATCGAGATCACAACTCTGATCATTTATTCAAATGCTGCATTTCCATTCGACTTGTGCATGACCATGTCACAATTTACTTGGTCGTAATATATGCGGCGAGCAGTCTCGCTGTATTCAGGACAGCGTCTTTATGCGTGCGTTCCATGGAGTGGGAAGCATGAACGCCCGGACCAATCAATGCAGCACGAATGTTATTTCCTCCACGTAATGCTGCACTGCCATCGGAGCCGTATTGTGGATAAATATCAACGACATAATCAAGGCTTGCTTGTTTGGCCAGTTCGATCAGTCGCGAGGTCATATCGTAGTCATATGGTCCGGATGAATCCTTGGCACAGATGGATACATCCGTCTCCTTGCAGCTAAGGTCGTCACCCATTGCGCCCATGTCTACAGCAATCAATTCGCTGATTTCCGCAGGAATATAAGATGCGCCGTGTCCAACTTCTTCATAGTTCGAGATGAGCAGCGAAACGTTATGCAGTGGTTTCCAGTTTTCCCGATGTGCAGATTCCAGGATACCGAACAAGGCAGCTACGCTGGCTTTATCATCAAGGTGACGCGATTTGATATATCCGCTGGGCGTAATGACCGCACGGGCATCGAAGGAAATAAAGTCCCCTACAGAGATACCCAATGCCAGAACATCTTCCTTGGAAGAGACCACTTCATCAATACGTACTTCCATATGGCTCTCGCTTCGCTCAAACGTACGTGCATCCGGATAGACGTGTACAGAAGGGTGCAGGGAAAGGATGGTACCTGTGTAGGTCTTTCCATCGCGTGTGTGGATGGTGCAATACTCATTCTCGATACTGTTCATGGTAAATCCACCGACAGAGGTAAGCTTCAGCGTGCCGTAGGAAGTGATGGAACGCACCATGGCTCCCAATGTATCCACATGTGCACTCAGTCCGATCGTTCTGGAAGAGTCCTGTCCAGGCAATGTGAGCACAGCTCCGCCTTTGTTATTTAATTCAAAAGCGACATCGAGTGATTGGGCTTCCTTGCGGATCATCTCGATAATATCGTGGGTATAGCCGCTAGGGCTGGGAGTATCGAGTAACTTTTTTAGAAAAGACAGGACATAGGATTCGTCAATGGTAAAACTCATATGGAAATTTCCTCCTCGTTAATGAATGTGCAGAAAGTTGTTCTTAAAACAGAATACAGCCGTCTGGCAGAATGTACATTCCATTCTTGATAGCCAGCAGGCTGCCTCTGATGTGTTACAGCGTACCCGAAGGATTTCCTTTTCGTTGACTCTGGATGGAATCGGACTCCACAGAATCGTTGTCCGAATCGATCGTTCCGAATGTATCCGTCGATTTAAATGAATCCAGAGAAGAGGAAGAGCTGTTTGCTGCGGAGCTTTCCAACTCGGATACACGCAGCTTCAATTGCTTGTTCTCGCGTTGCAGTCGATATTGGCGGAAGATGCCATAAGAACCTACAATGATTCCACCGATTAGGGTGCAGCCAAGAATGAGCAGAATCAGCGGGATTTGAACCGTGTTAAATAGCAGGTTGACTTGTACGGAATCCACATTAATGACCGCAAAAATTCCGGTAAGTAATGCAAAAACGAGACCTGCGATGAGTGCCCATTGCATTTTCATGGTGGTGCCTCCTTGTTGAACAATTCTTCAGGACTATGTATGCAATTACCCTAATTTATGGAGCTTGCATCTTGCTTGATTATAAAATCCCTTGCCCGAATGGGCAAGGGACACAGGTAACAGGGACGAGAAAGCAACCTTATTTCGTTAGTTGTTCCATTTGCTCAATCAATTCCTTGAACACACTCATAGCTTCGCGAATCGGCTCTGGCGTAGACATATCCACTCCTGCTTTTTTCAGGATGTTGATGGAATAGTCACTGCCACCGCTCTTGAGGAATCCAAGATAACGGTCTACAGCAGGTTGGCCCTCTTCCAAAATTTGCTTGGAGAAACTGGTCGCTGCTGAGAAGCCGGTCGCATATTTGTACACGTAGAAGCTGTTATAGAAGTGGGGAATACGCGCCCATTCCATTTCAATATCCTTGTCCACCACCATGCTATCTCCATGGTATTTGACATTAAGGTCATAATAAATCTCGGAAAGCAGCTGAGGTGTGAGAGCTTCACCCTGTTCAGCACGCTCGTGAATGATTTTTTCGAATTCTGCAAACATGGTTTGACGGAATACCGTGGTACGGAACTGATCTGCATAATACGTCAGCAAGTATAGCTTTTCCTTCGGATCTGTCGATTTATTGAGCAGATAATCCATCAACAAGGCTTCATTCGTTGTAGATGCAACCTCAGCTAGGAAAATGGTGTACTGTGCATCACGATATGGAAGCGTAGTGTCCGAATAATGGGAATGCAGTGCGTGGCCCATTTCATGTGCCAGTGTAAACATGCTATTCAGATTATCTTTGTGATTCAACAAGACGTATGGGTGGGTGCCATAGGCTCCCCAACTGTACGCGCCTGAACGTTTATTCTCATTTTCGTATACATCAATCCAGCGATCATCATAGCCGGCCTGTAATGCGTCTGCATAATCCTTGCCAAGCGGCTTCAAGCCATCTTTAACCGTTTGTTTGGCTTCCTCGTAGGTAATGTCCATTTTGTATTCATCCACCAGTGGGGCGAAAAGGTCATACATATGCAACTTATCTACGCCGAGCAATTTTTTGCGCAGGTCCATATAACGGTGTAACAGCGGAAGACTCTCATGAATTGTATCCACAAGATTGGTATAGACATCCTTCGGAATGTTGTCGCCGTAAAGGGACATTTCCATGACGGAAGGGTATTTCCGAACATCGGCATAAAACATGTTTTTCGTTACGTTAGCGTTCAGAGCTGCAGCAATGGTGTTCTTTTGCTTGCCATAGGTTTCATACACCGCTTTGAAGGCGCGTTCGCGAACTTCCCGATTCGGATTTTCCAAGAACTGAATATAGCTGCCATGAGTCAGTTCCACTTCGTTTCCATGCTCATCCTTGATTTTTGGGAACTTGAGATCGGCGTTGTTCAACATGCTAAAGATGGTTTGCGGTGCCTGGGATAGGTTACCCACCTGTGCGAGCAAGGCTTCCTCGGCTTGGCTCAGTACATGAGCCTTTTCACGTTTCATCTCTTCCAATGTGAACTTATAGGCAGAGAGTTTCTCGTTGGAGATGAGGGCATCCAGCTGATCATCCGGAAGGGACAAGATTTCGGGTGTAACATAAGATAGTGCTTCACCAACCTGCACGCTTAACTTTTGTGCTTTTTGGGACAGGTTTTGATATGTAGGGTTAGCTGTGTCTTCATCTTGATGCATCCGTGCATACACGAAGAGGCGTTCAGTTTTGAGACTGATCTCATCTTCAAGTTCGAAACAGCTTTTGAGTGTCTCAGGTTTGTTCAGTTTGCCTTGGAATTCGGAGGCTTTCTTAGTCAAAGACGATACTTCTTCATATTCCTGATCCCAAGCTTTCTGATCGGCGAATAGATCTTCCAGTTTCCAGGTTTGTTCAGTAGGTACCTCGGAACGTTTCAATAGTTGACTCATGGGAATCCTCCTTTGATGAAGTGATGAATATATAGACGAAGCTGCCTTCGTCCCACTCGCTTGTGCGGAGAGAGACGAAGGAATCAGACTAAGTACCAGCAGAATGAACATTGATTTGCGGTATTTCAACGGCCTTCCTCCTCACTATACGAATAATCCCGTATAGTATGACCTGAGGGGCATTGAAATATTTGATGAAGCTAGGCTCCCATATTGACCAAAAAGTAAACGATTAGGAAAAATGCGAAACAAATCAACAGGGTGGCAATCAGAGCCATGCCCCGTCTTAGACGATCGGGGATGGAGTTGCGTCCCAGAATCAGCACGATTCCTAAGGAAAAAGCAAGAATAATAAAGATGACGACATTGCTTGAGTCAAGCTGCATGGGCTAGACCCCTTTGAAGGCAGCCATCAGTTGACGCCATTCGTCCTCGCGGTTCTCGAAATCTTCTTTCGGGAAGCGACGTTCAGCCCAGTGCATCAAAGCAGGACGGCTGAGGAAAGTATGGCATTCTTCGCCCCATTCTTCCGAGATTTCACGAAGCACCAGATATTTGCCTTGAACTTCTACGGTCATCATATTCCACTTGTCTGTTTTGTATATTTCATGTTTTTTTATCATAAGGTAGTCTCCAAACTAACGGTTTTGGTAAAATGATACCGTACCCTTGGATTCAAAGCAAATTTTTTCGACTTTTATGGAAAAGATAAATTGCAATGTAGAAGGTCATACAGTATAATGAGGGTATTCGCCATAGATGGCGATATTTTTAGGAGGTTGTTCATTTGAAAGGTACAGTTAAATGGTTTAACGCAGAAAAAGGCTATGGCTTTATTTCAGTTGAAGGCGGCGAGGACGTATTCGTACATTTCTCCGCAATCCAAGGCGACGGCTTTAAAACATTGGAAGAAGGTCAAGCGGTAGAATTCGAAATCACTGATGGAAACCGTGGTCCTCAAGCAGCTAACGTAAACAAATTGTAAGAATATTTCCGGTCATACGGATTTCTTATAAATGATTGGCTTCTAGCTGAATATAAGAACCCAAGCACAGTCCCCAACATGGGAGGCTGTGCTTTTTTTGATATATTTGATAAGTGGAGTTCCATATGGGAAATGCTTTTTGGATGTTTATGCGCGGCTAGTCATGCTTGACCAAAGCTTCATGCAAAATCCCACAAGTGCGGCCAGGGAAAACGCCATCGCAGTGAGATAAAAGGTGCTTCTATTTGTATGCTCTAGCAGCAATCCTCCCAGCGTTCCGCTGAGCAGACCGGAAGCGCTGGACCACACAATGGTGAAGAGGGCCATACCAGTGGCGCGATAGCCATCCGGAACAAGGCGGGTGATATAACGGACCGCAGTGACGTAGAAGATGCCAAAGGTTACGCTGTGCATCGTCTGAATGGCAACGACCGCCGCGGGTGTATCCGAGATGGACATCAGAAATAAGCGAATCGTATACATCAGCGCAGCGATCGTGAGCAAAGGAAGCTCTTTGTAGCGATTACCGTATCTGCTTAGCAGCAAAAACACCGGAATCTCACTGACCGAAGAGATCAACAGGGACCAGCCGATCAGCCCTTCACTGGCACCTAGATCTTTCAGTGTAATAGTGAGAAAAGCTTCATTCATCCGGTGACCTAGAGCGAGCAGAAAAACGCACCCGAAAAAGGTGAGGACATCCCTTCGTTTCAAGATGGACCACAGTCCCGAAAGATCCATTTTAGTGCTGCTGCCCGAAGGCTGATCTTTTAATCGAAAGCCGATCAGGAGAGTAGTCGCGGCCAGCGCGATACATACCCACATCGTCCATCCCGGTCCGAAAGATCCGAGAAAATATCCAATGCTTAACGCAAAGAACGCATATCCGATCGAGCCAAATACACGAATAGAAGTGAAATTTCGCCCATACTTGCTCGCGGTTGTAATCGCCATCGTATCGGAAAGTGGATAAACCGGGTAGTAGAAAAAGTAAAACAGGGTTACCAGTACGAACACTTGACCAAAGGTTGTGGCATTGGCAAGCATGACACCGGTGATCAGTTGCCCGGCAAGCAGGATGATCATCACTTTGCGTACGGTTTTGTAACGGTCACTGGCCATACTCCAGAACATGTTGGAGAATACGGAGACGAGAGGACCGATTCCGTACAGGTAACCGATTTCGGCCCGACTGAACCCCAGATGACTGAAATAAAGCTGGAAATACGATACCACCAGAACGGTGGAACCGAAGATGGTGAACATAAGTGCCCGCAGCCAGTTTTGATCTGGCCGGGCGGTATGACTTGATTTCATGATGAAAGGCTCCATTCTTGATTACAGTTCAAATTAATTATCCCTTGAGGGAAGATGATTTCCCAGATGAGTGCACAGACATGCTAGGTTCCTTCTGCGTACGCCGGATGACAAGCCAGACAATGACAAGCTCGGCAAGCAGGCCGAGGGATTGAGCCACTGCACCGATCATGCCGTTCCACGCAGGGAATATGCTAACCAGAATGAGCAGGACGATCACCGTACATATGGCATTGGCCGTTTGGGAGCGAAACATCGTTTTGGTCTGTCCGCGCAGCAGAATCAAACCATTACTGAAGTCGAGAAAAGGTGAAATCAGCGGAAAGAGTACAAACGCACGCAGTGTCCACAAACTTTGCTGTAACAGATTGCCCTGAACACTCATGACATTTTCCAATACCCACGGTCCAAGCGGGGTGTAGGCAATCGATACGGTCATGGCAAAGGGAACAAATCCGGTGACCAGTGCGAACTTCTTCACCAGTTTGGCATCAACAAGATAGAAATTCAGCACGATTTGGTGGATGTACGTAAAAAAGCTTAGCATGAGCTGCATCAGGCTACTCGCAACGGCAAAGGAAGAGATGGCCAGAGCAATCCCGGTCGTTTTGCCAAGTACGATATTAATGACGGGTCCGATAAACAGGGCTACAAAACTGGATAATAACAGCGGCTTGTAAAAGCGAAAGACGTCTGCCTTGTTTTCAACAGGATGATCTTCCAGCTTGGCTGGCATCTTGCGTTTGATGCTGTTGCCTTCAAGAAAACTCACCAAAGCCTCAATCATCATACCTGCCGCAAAAATGATAGCGCCTACACGTCCACTGTCAATGCTGTCTGTATATATGAAATACAAGGACAGGCCATACATGCCGGCAAGGCGGAATAACATGCCGATTGTCAGCCATTTCGTACGGTTATTCGTAATAATGATGCCCTGATAGATGTTGCGGATGACCGAAAAGATGCTGACATACATGAGAATCTCGTAAACATCGATCACTTTGGATAACAAATCCGGGCTTACGCCAAACAGATATTTGAATACACCTGTACCAATGGGAGAATATACGATGAGAAATCCGATTAGAAGCACACAAGCGAGAAAAATTTTGGTCACAAACGTGAGGGCCTGAAAGGAAAGGCGGTCCCGAACCAGCGCCGAACAGGTTTGACGCAGCAGGGTTGAAGGGCGCTCGGTGAGGGTCAGCAGGCTACCGGCAATGGCGTAGCTGGCAATGACCGTCTCGGGATGAGCGGAACGTGCGAGTGTACTGTTAATGATTACATGCGAGATGGTAACGAGAGAGGCGGATATGCCCAGCGGCACAAAAAATGCAAATAACCGTCTCCACGAAAGTGGTTCACTTGACGTCATGTCAACGACTCCTTTGATGGATGAAATATGCCTAGTATATCACAAAGCCTTGAAAGCGGATGCGATTTTTTGTGCGGAATATGCGGGAGATCATTTGTACAATTAAGGGGATCATATTATAATAGGATTGGTTAAAAATCGCTCTAATACGTATTCAACCAAGTGGAGGCACATTTATTTTGAGCCAATCAAATCGAAATCGTCATCAATATCCGCGTGGACCGTTGGCATTGATGAGAGGGGTGTACAAATACACCATTCCGGAAACGCGGAAGGAATTGGATGGATGGCGTGCCCAAGCTGAGAAAATTCCGAATGAGGAATTGCGCAATCAGGCACTGGCCAGTCTCAGGGACAAGCAGTTCCACTGTGAAGGCGGGACCGTTTATGCTTTACCTGATTTGCCGAACAGGCACATTCTGATTCCACTGATCGTTTCATATCAGACTATTAGTGATTATTTGGACAATCTGTGTGATCGCAGTACATCGATGGACCCGAATGACTTTCGGCTTCTCCATCAATCTATGCTTGATGCGGTAGATCCCGAAGCAACCCCTGTCAATTATTACGCGCTCCGTGAGGAGCAGGATGATGGTGGATACCTAAGGAATCTGGTGACCTCATGTCAGGAGCTGACTCGTCAGCTGCCAGGCTATGCATCCGCCAAGCCTCAAATTCAGGATCTGGCAGGCCTATACACGGACCTGCAGGTATATAAGCACATCAAGCCGGAACTGAGAGAAACGGCATTGCTGGAATGGTGGTCAGAACATCGCCATCGCACACCTCAGTTCCGCTGGAACGAATTTGCCGCCGCAACCGGCTCTACGCTGGGCGTATTCATGCTGTTTCTGGCTGCGAGTGATGATCAGCTGACAGAAGAGCAGGCGGCTTCGATCCACACTGCCTATTTTCCTCATGTATGCGCACTGCATATTATGCTCGATTATTTAATCGATCAGGATGAAGATCGTATCGGAGGAGATCTCAACTTCTGCAATTATTATGAGAATGTGGAGACAATGCTGGACCGAATTGCTTTTATTGTGGAGATGGCCCGCAGTGATGTGCAGAAGATTCCGGGGAGTTCGTTCCACCGGATGATTATCGAAGGACTGCTTGCCATTTACCTGTCTGATCCCAAAGTCAGCGAACAGCAGGAAGTTCGCGTCGTTTCCAAGCGTTTGATGAAGAATAGTCCGATGACAAGAGTATTTTTCTTTATCTTTAGCCGCTGGATTCGAAAGCATATGTAAGTCAGGCGTAATTTGGTGGGAGCCTGAAGTGAAACTAGAGGAGGAAGAAACATCATGACAGCAGTAAAGAAAATCGCAGTTTTAACGAGCGGTGGTGATTCACAAGGGATGAACGCGGCTGTTCGTGCGGTTGTTCGCAGCGGACTGTTTCACGGTCTCGAAGTGTACGGGGTTCAACGTGGCTACCAGGGTCTTTTGAATAACGATATTTTCCCGATGGATTTGCGGAGTGTAGGGGATATCATCCAGCGTGGGGGAACGGTTCTGCAATCGGCACGCTGCAAGGAATTTTATACAGCTGAAGGTCAGCAAAAAGGTGCAGACATTCTGCGTGCACGTGGCATTGACGGCCTGGTTGTTATTGGTGGGGACGGTTCATATAACGGCGCCAACAAACTGAGCAAGCTGGGCATCAACACGATGGGTCTTCCCGGAACGATTGATAATGACGTTTCTTTCACCGATTATACGATCGGATTCGATACAGCAGTAAGCGTAGTAGTAGATGCAGTTAACAAATTGCGCGATACCATGTCTTCACACGAACGTTCTTCCATCGTTGAAGTCATGGGTCGTCACTGTGGCGATATCGCTTTACATGCAGGACTCGCATCGGGTGCAGAAACGATTCTTGTACCGGAAGTTCCGTTTGACATGGACGAAGTGGCAGATCGCATGAAAGCCAACTTTGCACATGGCAAACGCCATAGTATCATCATCGTTGCTGAAGGCGTGGGCAAAGGTGAAGATGTAGCGAAAGAACTGATGGAACGCTGCCCAACGTATGAGCCACGTGTAACTGTCTTGGGTCACATTCAGCGTGGAGGTACGCCAACTCCGTTTGACCGTAACCTTGCCAGTCGTCTGGGAGATTTCGCCGTACGCAGTCTGATCGCAGGTGAGACAGACAAAGGTTGCGGTATTATCAAGGGTGAACTGACCCTGACCGATATTGATAAAGTGGTTAATACGAAAAAAGACTTCGATATGGAGACTTACCAGCTTGCACAGCGTTTGTCCCAATAATCCAGTCATCAACAAAAGTTTAAATTAAAAGAGCACAGTCCCGTTTTACCGCGGGCTGTGCTCTTTGTTATATTTCTATTATTTATTTTCAGCCATACGAACAGAGGCTTGCTTCTGAACAAGGAACAATCTCCAGAGAAGCGCTGTTGCTCCAACAGCGAGGCCGGTAATGAGTCCAACCCAGTATCCAAAGGCACCGAGTGAAGTATACGTAGCCGTGATGTAGCCGACAGGTAGACCGATGATCCAATACGCGACAAACGTTATGATCAATGCAGGATTCACGTCCTTGTAGCCTCGAAGTGCTCCTTGCGTTGGGGTGGCAATGGCATCAGAGATTTGAAAGAAGATGGCGTAAATCAGGAAATGCTGTGTCAAAGCAATAACTTCGCGATCATTCGAGTACACACCCGCAATTTGTTCCCCGAATACCAGTAATACCACAGCTGTTAACAGAGAGAGCCCAATGGCTCCTCCGATACCCAGGAGGCTGTATTGCTTTGCGTCTCTCACACGCCCTGCGCCCGCCTCATAGCCCACAAGAATCGTAAGGGCCATACATATACTCACAGGCAGCATATACAGCGTAGAAGCGAAATTCAGGGCTGCCTGATGGGCAGCAATCGTAATCGTGTCGAACCGGCTCATTAATAATGTGACCGCTGCAAAGATAGAGGTTTCAAAAAAAGTAGCAAAACCGATGGGAACGCCGATCTTGAGCAGCTCTTTCCATTTGGTCAATGAAATGTTGGGCAATTTTCGAAAGATCCCATATTGGGCAAAGGGCTCAATCCGGTGTACGAAAAAGAGGCTGAGGAGAAAAATGAGCCAGTATGTACTTGCTGTAGCTACACCTGCTCCAACACCTCCCAGTTGAGGGAAGCCCCAGCGCCCAAAGATAAGCAAATAGTTCAGGAAGATGTTTACAGGCAGCGAGACCAACGTAATCATCATGGTGATCCGTGTCTGGCCCAGTGCATCCATAAAGCTGCGCAGCACAGTGTAGCCGAAAAGGGGGATAACCCCAAAAGCCAAAGCACACAGGAAATAGAAGGCGACTTGGGCAACCCGCGGCTCCAAAGGCATTCCGTTAAGAATGGGACTGAGCAGTAATGTACCTGCTGCAAGAACGACGATTCCGACCGCCACACCGAGATATAAGGCTTGAATGACGCTATGACCAATCTTGTCATTACGCTTCGAACCGAGCAGGTGGGAGACGACAGGTGTAATGCCGATCAGAATACCACTTAGTCCTGTCTGCACAGGTAACCACAGACTTGTGCCAATGGCGACACCCGCAAGATCAGCAGGGGAGAACTTGCCTGACATATTGGTATCGAAAAACGACATGGCAGAGAGGGCGATTTGTGTGGTAAAGATGGGTAGAAATATAATCAGGAATTGCTTTACTTTTTGAGAAAAGCTGGTGGTGTTCATGTTCACTGGCAGTGCCTCACTATTCTTAAGAGTTATCACTAAACTGTCATGTACGGACAGCTATTTATTGTAGTGGATTTTGATCGATTTGAATAGGGAGGGGGAACTTGGTTGTGTGGAAGGTAAGGTGGAGAGCATAGTAAAAAACCTCGCTCCAGAGAATACGGAACGAGGTTATTGGAGTATAGTGGACAAAAATAAGAGTGCATTATTTGTAGTTTACATCTGGTGTATATCGATTGGAGGCATTCCAGAGCAGGTACTCATCCACATCCATGTCTTTCATCGCACGAATTTGGTCCTCTACCTGTTTTTTGCCGTATTTGATGTAATGTCCACTGCCTAACCAGCTTGCGGTAAAGTCCTGAATCCATGGGCGGATAACGGGTTTCAGCTCCTTGGTTGGATCGAGTTTCTTATGTGTATCTTTCATGGAGCCTCTGATGGTCGTATAGGGATCTTTGTCAGGGTCCTTCACACCGTACCAGCCGGTGGAGTAGTGACTCGGGTACACCATTGGCGAGATGACATCCACGTTTTCAGATATTTTCACAAAATCCTGTCCAATACCCTCGGCTGCGGGCACTGAGGCTGCGTAACCGAATATATCTACCGAGACTCGGACACCCAGCGGTGCGAGCTCTTTGCGTGCATACTGCACGAATTCGGCTACAATGTCGACCCGGGACTTGTCGGACTTGGTGTATTTCAATGCGTCTGCACGCGTTTCAAAACCTTCCGGAAAACGAACATAGTCGAACTGAATTTCCTTAAATCCCAATTTAGCAGCTTCCTTGGCGATCTCTATGTTGTAATCCCATACTTCCTTACTGTAGGGATTCACGAAGCTGTCGCCTTTGCCATTGGCCCATACAGAACCGTCCTTGTTGCGGAAAGAGAGCTCCGGATTTTTCTTGGCGAGAATGGTATCCTTGAATACAACCACTCGTGCGATCGGGTAAACATCATGCTTTTGCAGGCGTTTCATCAAGGCATCCATATCACGGATAAAAGGCTGGGATTTGCCCATTTCCTGTAACGTCTTGTTCTCCGTAGGATAAGTTATGTATCCGAGATCGTCCTTGATATCAATGACCATGGAATTGAGCTCTGTGTTATCCATCAGATCGAGTAATGATGTCATACGTGCACCACCGGCGCTGTAAGCCGTCACATAGATGCCTTTGACAACGGGTGCATCGGGTTGAGGGTCAATTTTGGCAGGTGGGTTATCGGCATCAATAACGACTTGATCTTTTTGAGATTGAATGATGGCGGTGTTGAAACTATTTGATAAAGATTGAAAAGGTTGATTCCCTTGATCGGCTGTAACTGGTGTACCACTGATAGTTCCCCAGGCCATAGCCAGTAAAGCCCAAAACATGTTCATTCATTTCCACTCCCCTATGTGCAGTCCATGTTTGAATTATACAATAAAGCCTCTGGGCTTTTAACCATATTATTCAAGTGATGAAACACAAGGGCAAAATGAAAACCGCTTCCTGTTGAGGGGGTAACCCCCACAAGAAGCGGCGTGATCAATCTAAAAAAATTATTGAATGTAAATCTCATTTTGATGCTCACAAATACTGTACTGAATGATTTCCATTGCGTCTCCCTGTTCCAGAATGCCCAGCCCATCCCGGAGAACAATCAGTGAGTCGAGCTCATTCGGTTTTAAGAAAGGGAGCATTTCCGGGCACCATCTGTTGACGATTTCAAACAGTTTTACCGTTTCCATATCCACAATAATCACCCTTTCCTACTCGAATTCCAAAATGGTAAGTCATTCGGCGCGAATCGGAAAAGCACATGGTTCTGTGAAATTGAAGGGCACATCCTGCTATACAACATATTTAGGAGCCGTACACCGTTATTATACCACAATGTTTAGAATTGTTAACCGTACATCTGTCTCAACTTCGGCGGAAAGAGCCCATAACTCCAACTGTTTCCACAATATTAACAAAGGCGTTCGGATCGGTTTCCTTGATAATTCGTTTGATTTCAACGAGTTCGTAGCGAGTAGTCACTGTCATTAACATGTCCTTTTCGATGTCTGTATATGCTCCCTGGGTTTTGATTTTGGTGACCCCACGAGGGCGAACAAGCAATTTTTTCAACATCGCTTCGGTTTCATTGGTAATAATGTACAAGGTGACTTTGACATGGCTGATGTGAATCAGATCCAGCACTTTGCCTGTGATATAGATCGATACCATGGAGGCAAGTGCGATGTTCCAGTCATCATTCAGATAGCCTGCGAGCATAATAATGGCTCCGTTCATGCCAGCCATTACCGTACCAATCGGGAAATCGCGATTACGGGTGAAAATGGAACCAACAATGTCGAGCCCGCCTGTCGAGCCGCCGACTCGGAAAGAAACTCCGGTACCCAATCCCACTAACACGCCGCCAAATACACAGCTCAGAAGGGGATCTGTTGCCACAACAAAAACAGGCAGAAGCCCGATGAACCAAGAAGTGGCTGCTACCGAAACAATACTTAATGTAATGAAACGTCGTCCAAGAATAAACCAACCTGCAATGAGCAGAGGAATGTTTAGAACAAAATACATTATACTAAGATTCAAATTCGTAAAATAGCCGAGAAGCATGGAAATACCGGATACCCCGCCGCTAAGAAGCTGATGGGGGACCAAAAACCAGTTGAAGCCGCAGGCAATAGCTGCAGCACCCAATACGATCACTAAAAAGTGCCAAACCATTTTGGGCAATTTAATCACCTCATTTATATTTAAAACCAGATTGCTGGTAATCTTGAATTGTTTTGTGATATAATGATTTGTGGATATTCTTGAGTAGGAAACTTTTTCCAAATGGAACGATAAAATTTGAAATGTTTCAAACGCATGTATGTAGTTTTAGTCTTATGTTGGGGACCCATTCACGAATTATGTTGTTTGTGAAAATAATTTGGCTTGATGGGATAACCTATAAATATTAACGCTACTTAAGAATACAGACAACAAAGTGGATTGTCCACCATGTCCACCATATAGAAGGAGTATGAATAATTTTGACAAATTTAAATTTCACAGATTTCAATCTTGAACCACTGGTGCTGCAAGCGATCACCGAACTTGGTTTTGAAGAGGCAACTCCGATTCAATCCAAATCAATCCCTCTTGCTCTTGAAGGAAGAGACTTGATCGGTCAAGCTCAAACGGGTACTGGTAAAACCGCTGCATTTGGTATTCCATTGATCAGCAAAATCTCCAAAAGTGATGAAAAAATCCGCGCCCTCATTATGGCACCTACACGTGAACTTGCGATCCAAGTTGCCGAAGAAATCGAAAAACTTACCCGCTTCAAAGGTTTGCGCTCCCTGCCAATTTACGGAGGACAAGACATCGTTCGTCAAATCCGTGCACTGAAAAGAAAACCACAGATCATTATTGGTACACCAGGACGTCTCTTGGACCATATCAACCGCAAAACAATCAAACTTGATGATGTACAAACTGTTGTATTGGATGAAGCAGATGAAATGCTCGACATGGGTTTCATGGAGGATATTCAATCCATCCTGAAACAAGTTCCAGACGAGCGTCAAACGATGCTGTTCTCAGCAACAATGCCTCCTAACATTCAAAAATTGGCTCAACAATTCTTGAACAACCCTGAGCACGTTTCCGTAATTCCTAAACAAGTAAGCGCGCCTTTGATTGACCAAGCTTACATCGAAGTGCCTGAGCGTCAAAAATTCGAAGCACTCAGCCGTTTGTTGGATATGGAATCTCCTGAACTGGCGATCGTATTCGGACGTACTAAACGTCGTGTTGACGAATTGGCTGAAGCTCTGCAAAAACGTGGATACTCTGCTGACGGTCTCCATGGTGACTTGTCGCAAAACCAACGTGATACAGTAATGCGTAAGTTCCGTGACGGCAGCATTGATGTACTCGTTGCAACAGACGTAGCTGCACGTGGACTCGACGTATCCGGCGTAACTCACGTTGTGAACTTTGACCTTCCGCAAGATCCGGAGAGCTATGTTCACCGTATCGGTCGTACAGGTCGTGCCGGTAAAGAGGGTGCTGCATGGTCTTTCGTAACTCCGCGTGAGATCGACCACCTGCACTTCATCGAGCGTGTAACACGTCACCGTATTCCGCGCAAACCACTGCCAACAATGGCTGAGGCTGTAGAAGGAAAACAACGTTTGACAGCAGAGCGTTTGCTCGAAATCGTACAATCTGGTGAACTGAACGAATACAAAGGTATCGCGATTCAAATGCTTGAGCAATATGATTCTGTTCAACTGTTGTCAGCTGCGCTGAAGCTCCTGACAGGTGACAAAAAAGATGCTCAAGTTGATCTGACTCCTGAAGATCCGATCCGTGCAAAACGTCGTAAACCGGATGTTCGCTCTGGCGGACGTAAACCATCTGGTTACAGCGGCAACCGCAGCAGTGGTGGTGGCGGTGGTTACAACCGTGATCGCAACAGCAGTGGCGGCGGACGTGGCGGATACAACCGCGATCGTAACAGCAGTGGCAGTGGAAGTGGAAGCAGAGAAGGTGGTTACAACCGTGACCGCAAACCACGTCCAAGCAACAACGAAGGACGTCGTCCTGCCAAAGATTCTTCTTTTGAATAATATACAAGTGTGAACTGGGAAATGGAGCAGGGCGACTGCTCCATTTTTTTATGTGCAGATTATGCGAAACCGGTGAGCCATTGATCTCTTTTCGGGAAGGGCTGGCTTTTCCTATCTATAATAAGGTATATTAATAATATTAGAATTAAGGCTAGACGCAAGGCTGCGGAGGAGGAGAATTGTTTGGAATTTAAAGGAGCTATGGGTGGGATCTACCGACTTACAGAGTGGATTACGAGACTGGCCGCAACCAATCTGTTGTGGGCTATTTGTTCGTCTCCGTTCTTGTTTTTCTTGTTTATGAAACTGCTCGTGATGCAGCAGAACCTGGCTAACGAATCACTACAAATGAACTGGGCTATAGCCATTGTGGCACCGCTTACACTATTCCCGGCGACGTCGGCGCTGTTTACGGTTGTTCGTAAATGGAATATGGGTGATACGGACGTGCCGATCTTCCGTACTTTCTTTGTAGGTTACAAAGAGAACTACAAACAGAGTTTAATCGGAGGCATATTTTATACTTTGCTGTTTGCCATCATGTATCTGGATTACACAGTATATATGACACAATTCAAGAATATGCAGCTGGTCGGAATTATTATGCTCGTACTGCTGCTGCTGCTGTTTGTTTCTCTCTTTAACTTCTTCTCGATGGTTGTGCATTACCACATGTCCATCGGAATGATTATCAAAAATGCGGTTTTATTGACGCTGATCAGACCATTCCGTGTATTTTCCACGTTGCTTGGAAGCGGATTGTTGTTTTATATCGGTTTTCGTTATCCGGTCTTATTCATCTTCTTTATTATTAGCATTGTTGCCTGGTTTGCTTTCTTCAACTTCTACGCTACGTTTAATAAGATGCAGGAGCAGATGGAGAAGATGCAGCTGAAGAAAGAAGAAGAGGAAGCTGCACAAGCGGCTGAACAGGCAGGGGAGTCAGTTGAGACGATAGAGACAGCTGAACCATCTGAGCTTAAGTCATCTGACGAAAAACAAGATAATATCCAAAAATAAAACATGAGCTGTCACCATTTACTTTTTACACAGTTAGGGATATAATAATTGTACATCCTGCGATGTACGTTTCGGTTATTCGTTGTTTTGAACCAATGATGATGTCTTCGGGAGATCAATACAGAATGTTGCTGAAACGCCCTGTCTATATGACATGGGGACTTCAAAAAACATTTTTGCGGCCACCCACCTGCTAAGCAGGTTCATAAGACAATGTAGCCGGACGGCATAGGCGGGTTCCTATTTTATCATGTACAGCACCCTGACTCTTCCTCTAATCCAGGAATTTCAGGGTGCTTTTTATTTGAGCTTATTTTGTTGAATTGGCTGTATTTTGTTAAAAGTGTTGCTTGCCCTTTTGTTACTACATGAACAATGTTACACTAGTATACATAAATGGAACGGTTACATTCAAAGGAGGAAGGGTCTTGACCTTAAAGAGAACGCTCGTCGGTATCATCCGCAGCATGGAGGGAACCAGCGATCGAGCCAAGGATCCCAAATTAAAAACACGGTATTATAACTTATCCAAAGACAGAGCCTGGGAAGAGGTTTCTTCGACACTCAAAAAAATTCCGGGTTATAAAGTGCTGCATGAAGTGCCATCTGTAGGAGAGGTCATACTGGAGAAGCGGACTACCTTTGGACGGACGATGGATATTACGGTTTCCATTATATCGGTAAGTCCTGTGCGTAGTGCGGTCGATATGTATTCGGCTTCACGTGGTTCACTTGGAGATCTGGGTTCTAATTATCGCACGATCATGAACTTGTTCTCCGTATTGGATAAAAAGCTGAGTAAGTATAAGTCAAATGATTGAAATAGATGGATGAATAACAAAAAGCGAGAGAAGGTTAACCTTCCTCGCTTTTGTTCTGAACGTGAACTACCTTTTATAGCAAGGCTTTTACAGCGGAAATCGCTTGCTCGAAGTTAGGGGAGTCTGTCATTTCAGGCAGATATTCCACATATGTAATTCGGTCTTCAGCATCCAACACGAAGATGGAGCGCATGTCCAATTGGAATTCTTTGATCAGAACACCGTAGTCTTCACCGAATGAACGGGTTTTGTAATCAGACAGTGTTACGACGCGGTCAACTCCGGCTGCGCCACACCAGCGTGCTTGTGCAAATGGAAGGTCAACGCTTACTGTCAATACGACAACATTGTCTCCAAGATCTCCTGCTTCAACATTAAAGCGACGAGTTTGGGCATCGCATACGCCAGTATCCAGTGAAGGAACAACGCTGATTAATTTGATTTTACCTGCGAAGTCTTTCAGGGATGCATCTTCAACCAGGTTTTTGCTCAGTGTAAAATCGGGTGCTTGATCGCCCGCTTTCAACTCGGGTCCGATCAATGTAATAGGGTTGCCTTTAAAGGTGGCTGCGCCTGTACGTTCTTGTGCCATAATAATGTTCCTCCTTATAAGTTGGTGATCCGTGCCAAAATCCATTATAATCTTTTATGAAAGGCATTGTCCAATTCGGACGAAGGATCATTAAAATGGGCCATACTTGAAGGCTGATCTGAACAGGGTGGAGTGAAAGCAGAAACTTATGATATTTATAAGGTATGAGAACTGGAAAAGTTATTTGAAATTTTTCCCTTTGACGTCGATTCTTTTAATTGCCAATGTTGTTATGTTTATTGTGTTGAGTTTGAATGGTGGTTCCACTAATAGTATGACGCTGCTTAAGTATGGAGCGCTTGTTAATCATGAATTATTTGCAGCGGATTGGTGGCGTTATATTACGTCGATGTTCCTGCATGCGGGTTTCAGCCATTTGTTGTTTAACAGCTTTGCCCTTATTGTATTTGCACCACCAATGGAACGGCTGCTTGGGTCCGTGAGATATGGTGTGTTGTACTTGGGTGGAGGCATTCTGGGCAACATTCTGGCTGTTGCTTGGTATAACTCGGTTGGAGCAACGACAATCTCGGTAGGTGCTTCAGGAGCAATCTATGCAATCTATGGTGCGTTTCTGTATGTAGCCTTATTCCAGCGGACGATGATGGATGAGACCTCACGTAAAACGTTGTATACACTGCTTGTATTCGGGATTATTTTTTCCTTTGCCATGACAGGCATTAACTGGATGGCGCATTTGGGTGGGTTGTTAGGTGGATTCTTCATTTATGGATTGCTCATCCGCTTGTGGAAACCCCGCAGCTTTAAGCAGTAGTCGGATTGGTCTGAAGACGGAATGCAATCAAGGATAAGTAGGGTATAGCAGATTGGAGAGATCAGGGGCAGTGGAATTAAGACAGTTGCATTACTTTTTGAAAGTGGCACAGAAGGAGCATGTTACGCAGGCGGCGGAGGAATTGCACGTAGCGCAGTCTGCAGTGAGTCGTCAGATTCATCAGCTGGAGGAAGAACTGGGAGTAGACCTTTTTATGCAAAAAGGGAGAAATCTGCAGTTGACCGCCGTTGGGCAGCTCTTTTGCAAACGGGTTGAAGGCATATTGAAAGATCTGGACAAAGCGGTCGGGGAGGTTCATGAGTTTCTCGACCCGGAGCATGGTGAAATTCGTATCGGTTTTCCTCATAGTCTCGGTATTCACTTGATTCCTTCGGTTGTAGCAGCGTTCCGTCAGCGTTATCCTAACGTCAAATTCAGATTCAAGCAAGGCATGTTCCCGACGCTCATTCGTGATGTGTTATCGGCGGAAGTGGACTTGGCATTTATATCTCCATTTCCGGAAAAGCACGACCAGGTGGATGGTGACATTGTGCTTACGGAAGAGCTGCATGCAATTCTTCCGCCGAATCATCCATTGGCCGGTGAAGAAAGCATTGCGTTAGAGCAGCTTAAAGATGATAAGTTTGTATTATTCAGTAAAGGCTATTCCCTGCGTCCGATTGTTTGGCATGCGTGCCTTGAAGCCGGGTTTACGCCCAAGATTGCTTTTGAGGGGGAAGAGACGGATACGATTCGAGGGCTGGTTGCGGCTGGCATGGGAGTGAGTTTGTTGCCGGAAATGGCGCTATTCCAGACGAACCCGCTGCAACCGGCGCATGTAGCCATTTCTCATCCAAAAGTGACGCGTACGATCGGGTTGATCCATCGTGCTGATGACAAGCTTCCGCTTGTTGCGCAGTCATTTCGTTCATTCTTGCTTAATTATTTCGGTTTACAGCAAAACAATACCCCATCCGATTAACGGTGGGGTATTGTTTTTGTTTGTGTATTCGATTAGTCACGGCTATTGAAAATTCCGATGTAACGAATCAGCTCGAGTAAAGAGATTAACGCTGCAGCGACGTAAGTTAATGCTGCGGCATTCAGTACTTTGGCGACGCCTCTTTCTTCTTCATTCCGGATGTAGCCTTCCGATACCATAATCTCTCTTGCACGGTTGCTTGCGTTAAACTCGACCGGCAACGTAATGAGTTGGAACGCAACAGTTGCGGAGAAGAAAATAATACCAATACCGACAAGGTTCATTGCATTAAAGATGATTCCAGCAATGAGCAAGAAGGGCGCGAGTCCGGATGCAAAGTTGACGATCGGGAAAATCCGGTGACGTAGTGCCAACATCGGATAACTTTCCTTATGCTGGATCGCATGGCCAACTTCGTGACACGCAACGGAGACAGCAGAGATTGAATTTTCATAATATACAGGCTCAGACAACCTCACGACACGATTGATTGGATCGTAGTGATCAGAGAGTGCTCCACGCACGGGTTCAATAGGGACGTCGTGTAGCCCATTAGAGTCCAGCATGTGACGGGCAGCATCGTACCCGGTCATTCCATTGAGGTTTTTAACTTCTGACCAACGGTTAAAGGTACTCTTGACGCGGAATTGCGCCCACAAGGAGAGCACAAAGGCGATAATGATCAAAACGAACATACCGTTATTAAAACTCATATTCATTCCTCCGCTTTCTAAATAATAAGTTACATCATGGTGTTCTCAAGCAAGATTTTCAAAGCTTCCATCGTACCAGCACTTTTGGCGAGCAGTCCGGCCATCATCTTACGTGCTTGTACAGGTTTCATCTCGCCTAGCAGCGGTTTAAGCTCATTTACCTCTCGCTCAAGCTGTTGTACATGGAGCTCCAATGTTGTCAGTTTGCTGGCAACCTGTTCTTCCGTGCTCACCATACTCCACTTCTCAAGAGATTGCTTAATCTCGTCGAGACTATACTTCTCTTGTTTCATGTGTACAATACGTTCGAGCCTGGTTAAAGTTTCATTACTATAAAGACGATAGTTTTTTTCTGTTCGCTCTTCAGGAGCGATGAGACCGAGCTTTGTGTAATAATCAATCGTCCGTTCGCTCACACCTGCAGTTTTGGCAAGCTCGCCAATCCGAAACAATTTCATATCCCCAATGATATTCACCTCGCTTGCAAGTTCAAATGTAGGGAATTGTAGATTCCAGTTGCGGCTTTGCATAACCCGCCCAATTTTTTTCTTACTAATAGTTATGATACATGATCTTTAACCATACAGTCAAACGTTACGCTTTGGCAGCAGTCAGGCTGCGTTTCTATATCTATGTGCTCATAGGACATGAATATGTACTTAAGTGCAAGAAAAAGACGTAAGACTTTATTCCCAGAAATATTTTTCATTTTTGCTGAAAATACTCTTGTCAACTTTCCTGTCTTCTGCTTATAATGGCATTAAGAGTTTCACGATATGTGAAGAAACTTAACATAAGAGGGAGTGGGGTATATGAGAAAGAAATGGTTGGTTTCGATGTTAATAATGCTTACTTTATTGGCTTTCCCGGTCAGCGCATTTGCAGCTGCGGAGGGGCCGACTAACATCGAGCTTCAAAGCGGTCTGAACTCAGCCTTTACGTTTCTGGCTGTTGTGCTGGTTTTCCTGATGCAAGGCGGATTTGCTTTACTTGAAGCGGGTTCGACTCGAATGAAAAACGCAGGGCACATTGCGGGTAAAACAATCCTGACATTGGGAATATCGGTTATTGCCTTCTGGGCTCTTGGCTTCGGTCTTGGTTTCGGTAATGGTAACAGTTTCTTCGGAACAACTGGATTTTTCCTGAGTGGGGACGGAATGGCGGCTTCGTTTGAGTCATTGGCCTTCTCTGATGTTCCGCTAACAATTAAGTTTGTATTCCACCTTGCCTTTGCAGCGGTATCCCTGGCTATTGCCTGCGGTGGTATGGCTGAACGTGCAAAGATGAGTGTATATATCGTTTTCGGTACGCTTTATACCATTATCATGTATCCGGTTGTTGCTCACTGGGTATGGGGCGGCGGCTGGTTGGCTGAGCTTGGTATGCAAGACTTTGCGGGCTCGACGGTTGTTCACTTGACGGGTGCAACTGCTGCGCTGGTAGCTACCATCTTGTTGAAGCCGCGTATCGGTAAATATAACAAAGATGGTAAACCTAACATCATTCCAGGTCATAACCAAGTTTACTCCGTACTCGGTGTAATTATCCTATGGATCGGTTGGTTCGGTTTTAACCCAGGTAGTACATTATCTGCCATGGGTGATGGATTCTTCGGTTATGTAGCATTGACTACAAACGTAGCTGCGGCTGCTGGTGGTGTTGCGGCATTGTTGATCTCATGGGCTGTATTGGGTAAATCTGATATTCCTAGCATGCTGAACGGCGTGCTTGCGGCACTCGTTGCCATCACAGGTGCTTGTGCTTTCGTAGAACCATGGGCAGCGTTGGTGATTGGTGCTCTGGCAGGTATTATCACATTCTTCACTGCTCAATTCTTTGAACGTAAAGGAATTGACGATCCAATCTATGCTTTCTCTGTACACGGTATTGCTGGTATGTGGGGAGCGATTTCCACAGGTTTGTTCGCAACACCGGAACTTGCTGAGAATGCAGGCGTAGGTCAAGCGGGGCTGTTCTACGGTGGCGGTTTCCACCAACTGGGCGTTCAGCTTCTGGGTCTGGCAGGCGCATTTGCCTTCGTACTCGTCATGTCCTTCATTATTCTTGGTGGTATGAAAGCTGTCATGGGAATCCGTGTAACGGAAGAAGAAGAAACGATGGGTCTGGATTTAAGTGAGCACGGTACTTACGGGTACCCTGAACAAATGAAAAATGTAGAAACTAAATCCAATGGCGGTACGTTCAGCTCCTAAGAGGAATGATTGCTGAATCATGCTTCAAGGAGGCTGGACATGATGGAACCCATCCCGTATATAAATCAATCCTGGTCCTATCAGGGAATAGATGGTGCGGCATCTTCTCAAGAACTGCGCCAGGCACGTGTGATATTGCAGAATGAGCTCCAGGAATTGTTGTCCGCTTCCTTGTCGCCGATTGAATGGTACCAGACGGTAAATGAACTGCATGACAGGGTTGCTCGGCGAGCAGTAGAGTTATGCATCCAGGGGATGGTAGAGGAAGGCTTAGGCCGCCCTCCCGTCCCCTATGCCTTTATCGTTTTTGGCAGTTCCGGCAGGCAGGAAGCGACGTTGTGGAGTGATCAGGATAATGGCATGATTATCAGCGATATCCCCCATGAGGGGAAAGAGGCATATTTTGCTGAACTCGGACTTCGAATGACCGATATGTTGGAGGCGCTTGGTTACGCCAAATGTGAAGGCAAAGTGATGTGTTCAGAGCCTCTATGGAGGAAAACGCTGGAGTCTTGGAAGGAACAACTGAAAGCATGGGGATCGGACTTGTCATGGGAGCCGGTTCGCAATCTGATTATCGCTTCAGACATGCGTTTTGTTGCAGGTGAGCCAGAGCTCGCGGAGGAATGGATTTCTGCATTTTACGAAGGGTTCAGATCGGTTCCTGAGCTTTCCGATGCTGTGTTGCGCAATACCGTTAAACACAAGGCGACGCTGAACATTCTTGGAAGGGTCGTAACGGAACGATTCGGTGAACATGCAGGTGGATTTGATGTGAAATACGGCTTGTATATTCCGCTGGTGAACAGTGCTCGTTTCCTGGCTTTGCAGCATGGTATCAAAGAAACGTCCACGCTCAAGCGGATTCAGAGGTTGGTCTCGCTCGAAGCAGTTCCACTTACTCTGTTGGATGCTGCTCAGCGTGCATTTATGACGGCTTTGAAGCTGCGACGCAGTACACCCATTGTGGTCAAACAGGGGTTGCAGCATAGCGGTGGTTTCCTGAATGAAAAACAGTTGAAGGAAAAACAAATGCTTTATGAACTACGAGATACGTTAGGGTTGGTGCGGCGAGTACATCGTGCGCTGCAAAGACAACTTCGTTTTGCAGAAAGGAGACGTCCATGAGAGAGCCGGCAAGGGGCAATACTGGATTCTGGAATTCGCTGCGCCAGGGAGGGGTTCCTTCCGCCATCGCTTCCATAATGGGAGCCCCTACGGCGCAACATATGGCGTTTATCCGTTCGATGATGAGAGAACAGCGCAGGCCCGAGGTGCTGCACACGCCCTTAAACGAATTGAATGCTGTCGTATTCGATCTGGAAACGACGGGTTTCTCTCCCCAGCATGGGGATGAGATCCTTTCCTTTGGAGCGGTGCGTATTAATGGTGGTGTGATGCTGGAGAATGAGCAGTTCTATACCTTGGTTCAGTCCAAAGTCTCCGTTCCGGAACATATTACCGAACTGACAGGAATTACACAGCAAATGACGATGGATGCTCCGTCGCTGCTAGAAGGCTTGCATGACTTCATGTCTTTTGTGGGCGGGAGTGTACTGGTTGCTCATGCAAGTGCGCACGATCGGGCTTTTCTGAATGCGGCCTTGTGGCGGACATCCAAAGTAAGGTTAACGCACCGGCTCATCGATACGATGATGCTGGCACGTTGGCTTGAGCCGAGTAGACCTGGTTATGGACTGGATGAATTGCTGGAATCGAAAGGCATTCCCATCTATGGGCGCCACCACGCATTGGAAGACGCTAAAATGACTGCACAGCTATGGTCCTGTTATCTGGAGGATATGTCTCGCAAAAATGTAGAAACATTGGGTGATCTGTACACTCAGTTAAGTCACGCATAGCCGGGCGGGCTGTAAGCTGTATGGTTGGACATGGCTCATTCCAATGCTTGAATCAACATTAGAATGAATTTGATAACCATTTAGTAGCATCTTTGATTGTGTGTCAGCTTTAGGATCTGGTGAGCCTATAAAATAGACCTGAAGTAGTCCAGCGAAAATCGGTAGGTTGCGCAGATCCTCCTTAGAAGGTATGGGAGTGGTTCGAGGGTGAGAGTGGAAGAGCCCGATAAGTTGCGGCTCATTGAACACACATCGGATCCATTCTGCATCTTCCAATGCGAAATGGTGCAGCGGGTCAGGCGCTACGTTACGAATGGGCTGAAACCGACTGATTCGTATGCCGCCCGCTGCGGCTTCACCCAGCACAACCCCGCAGGCTTCCATTGGCAGCGAAGCGAACATGTACTTAGACATCTCCTGCTCTACGGAGGAAGGGATGTAGAAGGTGTTTTGCTGCCCGTGAAGTGCTGCCATTTGTATTCACCCCTCTCTCTTTGGCTCCTGCTTCGGCAGGAGTCCTTTTTTATTTTATTTTGTGTGACTCGGATTGTAAAATTTTAAAGGAAAAGGGTACAATATGAGAGAGAGCTTGAAATATCTCACATGTTAGAAGAACGTGAATCTCAATATGTTTGATTATACAAAAGGGTGGCTGGTCATGAAACGAAATATATACATACTGCTGGGTGTTATATTGCTGGTGGGCATTGCTTTGGCTCAAAATGCAGACAGCGGAATCGCAGCCGTGTTTAAGCAAGAGGAGCCGATGCCTACGGAGACGGGGCCGAAAGCGGGTTTACTGGCACCAGCGTTCTCTTTGCAAGCCATGGATGGGAAAACCTATTCTGTAGGCGGAGCCAAGGAAAAGGCCATTTTCGTCAGTTTCTGGGCATCCTGGTGTGAACCGTGCAAGCAAGAAGCTCCTGCGCTCAATACATTGGCAGCAAAATACAAGGATAAACTGGATCTCTATGGTGTAAATGTAACCACGTACGATAAAATCAGGGATGCCAAAGCTTTTGTAGATGAATACAAACTGACGTTCCCTATTCTGCTTGATGAAGACGGAACAGCGTATGCCAAATATAACGGTTTAGCTTTTCCAACGAATGTACTGATTGATTCCCGAGGAGTCGTTCAGGAAATTATCTTGGGGATTTTGCCTGAGAAAGAGCTTGAGCGAAAAATCAAGGAGTTAATTGCGGATTAACCAAGCAAGAAGCTAGCCAATCGAGAAGCAAAAGCGCCTGTCTTCCAATGTTTTTGGAAACAGGCGCTTCTTTTATTTTCCGGGAAATATGCATTAATGGTTGCTTAGACCGTGAGCAGGAATGTTGACTACATCAGGCTCGTCCTGTAATTTTTCTTGAAGAAGGGCATAACGGAAACTGTGTACGAGAGCTTCCCAGCTCGCTTCAATCACGTTCTCGGATACACCGACCGTATTCCAGGTGTTTTCTGTGTTTTTGGATTCAATTAATACACGAACCTTCGCGGCAGTAGCATCTTTTTCATCCAGAACACGTACTTTATAGTCGGACAGATGCATGTTGGCAAGGGAAGGGAAGTACTGTACAAGTGCTTTCCGAAGTGCGTTATCCAGTGCGTTGACGGGACCGTTGCCTTCAGCTGCGGTATACGCACTTGTTCCACCTACGTTAAGTTTAACAAAGGCTTCCGATACAACTGACTTGCCAGCCACTTTTTCAACAAGCATCTTGAATGATTCAAAGGTAAACAGTTCTTTCATGTCACCGTTGGCTTCACGGATCAACAATTCAAGAGAGGCATCGGCGCCTTCAAACTGATAACCCTGATGTTCCAGATCTTTGATTTTCTCAATGATCTGACGAGAGTTGGCACTGCTTGGATCAAATTCAAGACCCAGTTCCTGTGCTTTGGACACAATGTTACTTTGTCCGGCCAGTTCGGAGACGAGCACACGCTGTTTGTTACCAACCAACTCAGGAACGATGTGTTCGTAGGTCCGGGAATCACGCAGTATGGCAGAGACGTGAATACCACCCTTGTGAGCGAAAGCCGCATTTCCGACATAAGGTTGGTTGATTGGCATATTTACGTTGGCAATCTCACTGACATAACGGGCAACATTCGTGAGCTGTCTCATCGAATCCTCAGAAACGCACTCATATCCAAGCTTCAGTTGCAGGTTAGGGATAATCGAAGCCAGATTGGCGTTTCCACATCGCTCTCCATACCCGTTCATTGTACCTTGAACCTGTCTGGCACCAGCTTGTACTGCGCTTAAGGTGTTGGCTACCGCAAGTTCACAGTCATTATGTGTATGAATGCCCAGATGGGCTTGTGGAAGCCGTCCAGCAAGTGTGGATACGATCTCGTACACCTCATGAGGCATCGTGCCACCATTGGTGTCACACATTACAAGCCAGTCCGCTCCAGCTTCATGAGCTTTGGTCAACACGGCCTGTGCATATTCTGGATTGTGCTTAAATCCGTCGAAGAAATGCTCTGCATCAAAAATGACTTCCATACTGTTTTGTTTCAGATAGGCAATGGAGTCGTAGATCATGGACAGATTTTCTTCCAAAGTGGTCTGTAAAGCAGTGTGTACGTGGAAATCCCATGACTTGCCTACCAGAGTCGCTGCCTGAGCACCGGATTCAATCATGCGCTTCAAATTGGCATCTTCACTGGCAATACTGCCTTTGCGACGTGTACTACCAAAAGCGACAACCTTCGCGTTCAGGTTCAGTTCCTTGACTCTTTTGAAAAACTCAATGTCCTTGGTGTTGCTGCCTGGAATTCCGCCTTCAATATAATGAGCACCCAGGTCATCGAGCTTCTTGGCAATTTTGAGCTTGTCATCTGCCGATAAGCTGACTCCCTCCCCTTGTGTGCCGTCACGTAAAGTCGTATCGAAGATGGAGATGGCCTTTGACATGAAGATCCTCCTTTAAGATGAAGCGCTTTTTTTTAGAAAGTTTAATGGTGTGTTTAAAAAACATATGAGCATGTTGGTGACGAATCCTTCGATTCTGTACCGCTACACTGTATTAAATTCAAAGTGTAGATTTGTCCTAAAATCGTGAATTTGTATAATTAATTATTATAGCACCATTATCGCCAAATGCTACATCGAATTCACCATTTGGTGTAACAAATGATGGATTGTAGAGTTAAGTGAACTGTGAACGTAATCTTGTAATATGTTATGCTTCATCTAAATACAAGTATTCCAGAATTGAATATGAATTCAAATCTTGTCTTTATAAATGGAGGAAAGAGAATGCATTTTGTGTGGGAGAATACAATTATTTCATTCATTATAATTGCTATTATTGTCGTTGCCGTGTGGGGTATCATTCGATCGATCGTTAAATCTCGCCGAAAATAAGGGGACATAAGTGATTTTTACATAAGGGATTTTGATATAATAAAGTAGAGATTGCATTTAACGGAATTGTGTATACGAAAGGGCGGTGGTGGATCATGTCTTCAGACCAGACGCATAACAACATAAATGTAGATCGATATTATCCTACCGCCGGACGAGTGATTTTGCATGTCGATATGAATGCTTTTTATTGCTCTGTACATGAAGCCGAGGAACCGGAATTATATAGAGGAAAAGCGACGGCCGTTGCGGGCAGTAGTGAAGTGCGCAAGGGTGTCATAGTCACTTGTTCGTACACGGCTCGACGCAGGGGCATCTCTACAGGTATGGTGGTTCATCAAGCATTGAAGAAGTGTCCTGACTTAATTGTGATTCGACCGGATTTTCATTTATATCGTAGGTATTCAAAAGAATTCATGAAAATAGCTTACAGTTATACCCCGCTGCTTGAAGCGACCTCAATCGATGAGTGTTATCTCGATATTACGGGGTCCAGACAGTTCGGTACACCGCTGGAAATTGCGGAAAGTATTCAGACCAGAATTCGGGATGAACTGGGGATGCCTTGTTCGATTGGAATTGCCCCCAACAAGCTGCTTGCCAAGATGGCCTCTGATTTGAAAAAGCCGAATGGCATTTCGATTTTGCGGATGAGGGATGTACCTCAGATTTTGTGGCACAGACCTTGTAACGAGATGTTCGGGATCGGTAAAAAGACAGCGGAAAAACTGAAGAAACTAGGCATTGAAACGATAGGACAGCTGGCCAAATCGGACGAGCGGATGTTAACCGATGTGTTTGGAATTAATGGCTCTTGGTTAAAAAATTCAGCAAACGGCATTAATCATTCGGCAGTTCAGGCTGAACGTGAAGCGAACAAATCGATTGGGCACACAACAACGTTACCTGCGGATATATCTGAAGTGGATGATGTACATCGGGTGTTACTGAATATAAGTGACCAGGTTGCCAGACGGTTGCGCAAGCACGAAATGCTCAGTCAGGGCATTCAGATTACGATTCGTACACCGGATATGAAGACAATAACGAGATCACGGATGATGGAAGTGCCTACTGAAGATGCATCGATCATATACCGGGAGGCCTGTGCTTTATTTGCGAAACATTGGGGCGGTGGGAAGCCTGTTCGAATGTTGGGTGTGACCCTTCAAACGCTGATTCCGCGTGAGGAGTCGGCGATACAGCTTGACCTCTTTGAATATGAGCAGAAGCCGAAGAAGGAAAATCTGATTCGCATTATGGATCAGTTACGTGACAAATTTGGCGAAAATGCTGTCGTTACTGCTGGCATGCTGGGGGATGATCCTTCCGTATTACTGCGCAATCATAAAGTCCGGGGAACATCGCTGCAAAAAGATAATTTGCAAAGTCTCGATTAAATAGGGCATAATGGAGTCTTGAGGCTGTTAAAATGATTTGTAATAACTCTTACTTTGTATTAATATGTTTCTAGATAAAAATACTGTACGTTTTTGAATAATAGGAGGAGAGATTGGTAATGAGTAAATATACTTGGGTAGAAAAAGATACATGTATTGCGTGCGGAGCATGCGGAGCAACGGCGCCAGACATTTATGACTATGATGATGAAGGTTTGGCAGAAGTAATCTTCGATGGAGATGCCAACCAAGGGATTAAAGCAATTCCGGATGACTTGTTCGACGACATGCAGGACGCTTGCGACGGCTGCCCTACGGACTCCATTAAAGTTGCGGATGAACCTTTCAACAAAGAAGGTTAATTCCTTTCATATGAACATACAAAAGCACATTCTTCTGTCTTTGGGACAGTGGGGTGTGTTTTTTTGTCGAATGTTAAGGCTTAGATCCGGGTACTCAAGTCCTATGGATTTCTTGTCATCATTTGCCGATATATATAGAAACGGAAAAAGGCGAAATGATGGAGGATCGGATGCAGAATACTCACCTACGAACATATGTAAAGAAACATCCAGATAATAAAATGGCCTGGTATTTACTCGGTAAGGAATATTTGGGTGAAGGGCAGGAGGCCAAGGCGAACTATTGTTTTCAACAGGCGGGTGAAGTCTACGAGGCTTTTGAGCGGAGTAAAGCACCGGCCGATATATGGGTGGATTATCAGGAGAAGCTGGTTGAAATGGCTGAGCAAAAGGAGAAAAAACATCGTGTTCGCAAGATGTGGCTCACCCTGCTGATGCTGCTTGTACTGGCAGGATTACCACCTGCGGATGCTCCTGGTTTCAATCGTGATGCAGCCGAGGCTTTGGCTTCAGCGTTGGAGTCGACGGAAGATTCCATGGATAACGAATCAGGGAATAACCCGATGGAAGACTTGGCTCTTGTTGCGAACTCTAATGTGTTTACAGCTGGAGCATTCGGTGGAGGTGACCAGGGGGAGGCTGCTCTTGCAGCTGCATGGTCGGGTTCTGGTGCGAAACTACAGACATCAGCTGTGCTTGGAATGCAGGTCGCAGATAAATGGACATTATGGAAGCGAAATATGGCGGTGAAATATATTGTTCAGACGAACAGCAGTGGCAAATTAACGGCACAGAGTTATGATGCCAAACAGTGTAACTGTGAACCACCGGAAGTATCACCTGAGATCAAGCGGTTGGCACGGGCCTGGACGTCCAAACAGGAATCCGCGGCCGCTCTGTCAAGTGCAATGATTACATATAAGAAACAAAACGGAGCCTGGCCGAGAAGTGTGGCGCAACTTGCCCAGCCATTCCCAAATAATATTCTGGGCGAAACTGCACCTGGCATGACCGAGATGTTTCCGGCACTACTAGCCATGCATCAACAAGGGCAAAGGGGAAAAGGAAAGAACACAGCTGAGGGAACACGTGAACGTTCAGGTTTGCCGGAAGGCAAAAACACTGCATTTGTGGATACGTTAGGCGGAAAGCCTTTTTTGCAGGATCGGCTTGAGATTATCGTGGATAAGAGCAGGCATAAGCTTGCACTGATTAGTGGTGACACCATTATTCGGAATTACGAGGTGGGGCTTGGGGGAGATCGTACTCCAGAGGGTTCGTTTGTCATTTCAGATAAGGTTGTAAATCCAAATGGTCGCTCTAACGGCGAATTTGGAAGTAGGGGCATGCAGCTATCGGACACGAATTATGCCATCCATGGGACCAACGAGCCAAACAGTATCGGGCTGGATGAATCCCTTGGATGTGTGAGAATGAGTACTGAAGATGTGGAAGAGCTATTTGCTCTTGCTCCCCAGGGAACTCCGGTACGCATCGGGAAAGATTTGCTGCCAGAGACAGCTATGGTTCCAGAAGCGAAGGATCGCTACCAGTACACACTCGTTCCCAAGCAAAATAATCCGAATAAGACGTATCATTGGTTGAATTAAACGATAAATCAAGTGATTCAGACCGAAGAAAACGTAAAATCCATGCTGGATTGGTATGTAGATGTAGAAACAGTCGGTTGAAGCATTTACAGGTTGGCGATAATAATAAGCGCACCAATGATAATGATCAGTCCACCGACACTGGCTGCGGTCCAGATAATGGCTTTCCGGTTGACCTCATCTTTCTTTTGCTGCAAAGTAGGTGGTTTGCGTTTGGGAGCCATGGGCTGTTCCTCCTTCATGGAATAAGGCTATATAGATGTAGCCATGCTCCCATTGTAAAGAATTCAACTCGCCATTTCCAGTAGGCGGGTGGATTTCTTGTGAGCATTTTGCATATTACGAATCCTTCTGTCTATGCTCAAACTACTTTCCTTTTGAAGAAGAAACGGATAGACTTGTGTATAGAGTGTTTTTTTACATATGAAAAAGACGGAAAGCATTTTTTCAGCGTACCGGACCAGAACGGAGTGAGTGATTTGTTATACAGAAGTCTTGCTAAACCCTTGTTGTTCAAAATGGACCCTGAGCAGGCCCATCATCTAATTATTGGCGGCCTCAGTGGAATGGGGAGTATTCGCCCGGTTCCTTCCGGTTTGCGTGTCATGTATGGCGTGCGTGAAACATCGGATCTGGCTGTGGACATGTTCGGCTGTCATTTCCCTACACCTGTAGGACTTGCGGCTGGTTTGGACAAAAACGGACAGGCTGTAACAGGCTTTTCTTCCATCGGGTTTGGCTTCATGGAAGTGGGCACAGTCACACCGCTAGCACAGCCAGGTAACGACCAGCCGAGGTTATTCCGCCTGCCTCCCGATGAGGCATTGGTGAACCGGATGGGCTTCAATAACCTTGGAGCCGAAGCGATGGCGGGTGAATTGGCACGTCTCACGGAGCGCCGTATTCCAGTGGCCGTAAATATAGGTAAAAATAAGGCGACACCGAATGAAGAAGCGCATTTGGATTATGCGAAATGCATTCGGGCGCTATACGATTATGCGGACCTGTTTGTGGTGAATATTAGTTCACCAAATACACCGGATTTGCGTAATCTGCAACATGGGAATGAACTGAAAGAGTTGCTTGCCGCTGTCATGAATGAGATGGAGGCGCAGCGCAAGAGAGCCGGCGGTTCCGTTAAATCCGTACTGGTCAAAATTGCACCTGATGTGAATGACCAGGAGCTTGAATATATGGTGAGTACCATTGCAGATAGTGGAGTGGCCGGTATCATCGCAACGAATACAACGATCAGCCGAGAAGGTCTGTCCCATCAACATGCCAAAGAGACAGGTGGACTAAGTGGCAAGCCGCTGCGTGACCGTTCCACGGAAATCATTCGCCAAATCTATCGCCAGACCGAAGGCAAACTGCCAATCATCGGATCGGGGGGCATTTTCACAAGCGAAGATGCTTACGAAAAGATTAAAGCAGGAGCCAGCCTGGTGGAAATATATACGGCATTGATCTATGAAGGACCTGAAGTGAACCGGCGTATTCATGCCGGACTGCGTGAATTGCTGCGCAAAGACGGTTACAGTCATATTTCGGAAGCTGTCGGTGCAGAGCATCGTTAAGCAATGTTTCGAAGTTCCCCGGATTAAAAATTAGAAGCGTGGAAGAGGTAATGTCGTACGGGACTCTTCCCCCCGCTTAACATCATGTATAATGGATAAGAACAGGGGAAGCTATAGAGACAGGAGGCATAAGCATGGACGGTAGAGACTGGGGTACATTTTTACTTCCTTATGAACAAGCGGTAGAGGAATTGAAAGTTAAGTTTAAAACGATGCGGGCGGAGCTTAAGAAAAGGGAAGAATACGCCCCGATCGAATTCGTTACCGGTCGTGTCAAAAAAATATCCAGCATTCTGGAGAAATCCAGACGCCTGAATGTGCCGCTTGATCAGGTGGAAACAGGCATTGAGGATATTGCAGGTATCCGCATTATGTGCCAGTTTGTGGATGATATTCGGCGGGTAGCTGAGTATATTCGTGGTCGTAAGGATTTGACGGTATTAATCGAGAAAGATTATATCACCAATTTCAAAGAGAGCGGCTACCGCAGTTTCCATATGATTATTGAGTATCCTGTTCAGACGGCTCTAGGGCAGAAGAATGTGCTGGCCGAGATTCAGATTCGGACGCTGGCGATGAACTTCTGGGCCACGATCGAGCACTCCCTAAGTTACAAGTTTCGGGAGAGTCTGCCGGATGATATGCGAGCACGATTGAAAAAGACGGCCGAAGCCGCTTTTGTACTCGATAATGAGATGTCGGCGATCCGTTTGCAAATTCTGGAGGCGCAAAAGGCCTTTGAAGATGATTCCAATATCGTATCAAGAACACTGAAAATCATACATCAATTGTACTTCTACCACCTCGTGAACGAAGCGATAGAAGCACAAAAGCGCTTCAATGACTGCTGGGAGCGTCATGATATGGAAGGGTTGAAAGACCTTCTGGATGATGTGAAAGCACTTCTGAACGCAGCAAGAAAGGGCGAAAACCCGGATGAGCAGCTATGAGCCGCTGTATGTTGACTATCTGATCTACTTCAATCGCGATCAGGACTACTTTGAATGCCATGAGGTATTGGAAGAACTGTGGCTTGAACGGAATCGGGATTCTCTATACAAAGGATTGCTGCAGATTGCAGTAGGGCTGTATCATTTTAGGAATGCTAACTTTCGCGGAGGACGCATGATGTTACAGAGTTCGGTAGATCTGTTAAAGTCATATCCGGAAACTTCGCGAGGTATTGCCCTTGGGGCGTTGGTGCAGGAAGTACAGAAGCTGGTTTATGGACTTTCCGGTCCTGAGCCGCAGAATTTTCCTTACAGAGACTTGCATATTCAGATTCAGGATGAGGTACTGGTGCAGGAGGTTCAAGAACGAGCTCTTGAATTGAAACCTAATATTCCACAGCGCCGAAGTCCTACACGCGGACGAATCTATGAAGAGAAGATGAAAGCCTTGCAGCAAGAGCAGAACTTGCAGAGCGAGTAGGCCTGTAATGGAAAGTCATCATTCACTCAATCATTAACTTATTATCAGACAATATGATATTAAAAAACACACCCCGACCGTTTCACTAGTGGAATTGGCCGGGGTGTTTGATATTAAAGGACATCATTAAAGTTTGGAATGATTCCAGAGCTTGTCCATGTAAGGACAATATGATCCATGCGGGTCTATCGCAACCCCGAAGGTTATACGATTAGCTTGCCGATGGAGTGGCACTGCCTTTATATTTCTCGAAAAATTGCTTATAGTCATCCAGGGTATAACCGTTGTCACTGCCATTTTCCTGCAGCCCGCCAACCATGCGGTCTTTCTCAACACCATCCTGATAATATACCAGAGTTGGTGTGTACTCAATGTTATAATCGGTCCAACCGGAATCGAATTCGCGCAGATTGAACTGAGGCAGTTGAATCCCTTCCTCATCGACCAGTGGCATCAACTGAGGTGTTGTCGCACGGCAGTGTGAGCAGTCGGAAGCAAAGAAATAGACAAAGAAGCTGTCTTTGTTATCAATTCTGGCTTTCAGATCAGCAGGCAAAATAATTTGTTGGTAGTTCGGATCGTTCAGCAGTTCACGGGTTGCAGGATTAAGCTTTGAGGCGGCTATGCCATAAGCATTCCCCACGGCGTCCATTTGTTTCTTGGATTGCTGGTTCACCAGGACAAGTGCTGCAATCAATACGACGAAAATACCCAGGAAAATAAGGATCGCAGCGCTTTTCTTTTTCTTCTTGGATTTCATTAAGACATCCCCCATCGATCATATCGAAATATAGTTTTGGCAAAAATACAGGATGGGATAATATGCATAAACACCCGAATTTTTGCACATCCATCAATCTACTTGCCATTATACTACATTACACGCTGTAGTGGAATATGTATGAAGCAATAGGAAAGCCATGCCCGGATATGATAACATAGAACTAGTTGCAATTTTAACAAGACAGGATGAGTGGGATTATGGCTGTACAGCTGCCTTCGATATTTGCCGAGCGAATGAAAAGCTTGTTAGGCGATGAATTTGAACAATTTATGAAATCTTATGAGCAGTCACCACATGCGGGGCTGAGAGTGAATACGTTAAAAATATCGCTGGAACAATTCAAGGAAATTGCTCCATTTGATATGCGACCCATTCCGTGGTGCGGAACGGGTTTTTATGTGCCTCACGGGGTTAAGCCGGGGTTACATCCTTATTATCATGCAGGTTTGTATTATATCCAGGAACCAAGCGCCATGGCCCCAGTTGAATTATTGAATGTGAAACCGGGGGAACGCGTGCTGGATCTATGTGCGGCTCCTGGCGGGAAAACAACCCAGATTGCAGCTAAGCTTCAGGGGAAAGGTGTACTCGTTACGAATGATATCCATGCGGAACGTACGAAAGCACTGGCCAAAAACGTGGAATTGTATGGAGTACGCAATGCTGTTGTATTGAATGAATCACCGGAACGGATTGCGAATGCATTTCCTCATTATTTTGATAAAGTGTTAATCGATGCGCCTTGTTCGGGTGAGGGCATGTTCCGTAAAGATGAGGACATGGTGAAATCCTGGGAAAATCATTCGGTGGAAAAATGTGTGCTGATGCAGCGCGATATTCTGGAGACTGCGGCCAAGCTGCTTGCTCCAGGGGGAACCATCGTATATTCCACATGTACGTTTGCGCCGGAGGAAAATGAAGCGATGATAGCGGAATTTCTGAACATCAATCCTGATTTTGTGGTGAATGACATCCCGGAAAGTGCAGGATTTGCTCCAGGACGAACGGAATGGGTGCGTCAGATGTTGCCCGAAAAAGCAGAAGAGACGGAATCTGTGCTGGAGCAAACGCGCGGCACCGCGAGGTTGTGGCCTCACCTGTTGGAAGGGGAAGGTCATTATGTTGCTGTATTGCAGCATCGTGCGGAATCTCTTGCAGAAGAAGACGGAAGTCAAGAACAGGGTAGCGGATCACAGAATGGACAGGCAGTGAGCTCAGACTTCTCGGAACCAACTGAATTGGTAGATCCATTTATCCGTGCATCTGCACCCATCAGTAAAGAAGAGCGGAAACGGGAACGTCTAATGAGAACCGAATCCAGAGAGCACAATGACAGGCATACCCGTGGCGGCAAAGCTCAGGGAAAACAGGGCAAAGGAAACGAACGTGGTGGTCGCAAAAACGAACGGAGTCAGGGACGAGGAGCCGATCAGGCGAGTGTTGATCCAGGAACGGTGTATGCTCCATTTGTACAAGATAATCTGAAAATCGAGCTTGCTGGAGAAACCGTGTTTTACGGTGATCGCGTGTACCAATCTTCTGTGGGTGCTGCTCGTCTGGAAGGGCTTAAGGTTATACGGCCAGGGTGGTTTATGGGTACCGTGAAGAACGGGCGATTTGTGCCCTCCCATCCGCTTGCATGTGCTTTGAATGCAGCTGAAGCCCAGAGATCCGTTAATTTATCTTCGGTAGACGGTGAAGCGGTAAGGTATCTCAAAGGAGAGACGTTGAACATCGAAGAAGCAAGAGTTGAACGTCAAGCAGATACCGCTGCCAAAGGTTATGTGTTGGTGTGTGTGGACGGATATGCGGCTGGCTGGGGGAAATGGCTGGATGGTGTACTGAAAAATGAATATCCGGCAGGCTGGAGGTGGACATCGGTATGAGCGGAAAAGGCAAGCAAACGCTGCGTCTGGATAAAATATTAAGCCATATGGGTGTGGGGTCTCGAAGTGAGCTCAAAAAGATGGTGAAGCAGGGTAGAATCCGTGTGGACGGGAAACCGGTAAAAGACAGCGGTGTGCAGGTTAATCCAGACGTAAACGTAATTGAAGCTGACGGAGAGCGGATCGTCTATCGGGAAATGATCTACCTGATGCTGCACAAACCACCTGGCGTGGTGTCGGCAACCGAAGATAATCGGGATAAAACGGTGATTGATCTGCTGCGTAAAGAGGAGCGTGTCTTCGATCCGTTCCCAGTCGGACGGCTCGACAAAGATACCGAGGGCTTGCTCATTCTCACCAACGATGGGCCACTTGCCCATGATCTGTTGTCTCCGCGTAAACATGTGCCCAAGACGTATGAAGCCCGTGTGCTGGGGAACGTTGATGAAGAAGATATCAAAAAATTCAAAGCCGGCATTCAGCTGGATGATGGATATGAGACGTTGCCAGCGGAACTGACTGTGCTGGAACGTGAGGAAACGGAAGAGGGCGTATTCTCTTCCATTTCATTGATCATTCATGAGGGCAAGTTCCACCAGGTGAAAAGAATGTTCCAGGCTGTTGGCAAACGTGTGGTTTATTTGAAGCGTGTTGCCATGGGTGACCTGGAGCTGGATGGCAATCTGGAAATTGGCAGTTATCGTGAACTAACCGCAGACGAGTTAGATCGTCTGCGGAAGTAACAGCTCCCGTCCTTCGCGAAGCGGAGCAGGGAGTCTGGGCAGGATGCGAAGTCCTGCCCACCGCACCAAAGGTGCAGCAGCTCACGTCCTTCGCGAAGCGGAGCAGGGAGTCTGGGCAGAAGGCGAAGCCCTGCCCCTAATGGTCCCGCTTGAGCTTGGGTGGGACCGCCGCTGTTAAGCGGCAGACCCGGCAACCAAGCGCTCCCACACCGACCGTCACATAGCAAGATCCAAACCGCCGCCGGTAAACGAGACGGGAGTCCAGAGGGCAGAGCCCTCTGGGGCCCTCCCTCGGAAGGGAGGGTTTGGGTGGGTGCGACTCTTTTACAGATAAGGAATGAAGACAATGACAATTAAATTAATCGCACTGGATGTCGATGGAACGCTGCTTAATGATCATCATGAACTCACCGAAATGACGCAAGAGACCTTAATTCGTGCTTCCCGTCAGGGAGCTGAGATTGTCCTATGTTCAGGCAGAGGTCCTGCGAACACGATCCCGTTTATGGAGCAGATGGGACTTGATGGATATGTCATTACACATAATGGGGCGGTAACTGCCCAGGTCCAGACCCGTGAAGTGGTGCACCATTTTGCCATGGATGGACAGGGACTGGAGCCTTTCATAACTTATTGCCGTACCCAGGGTGTGCATTTTGATATCAATACAGCGTTCGGACTCTATGTGGATCAGCCGGAAGGTTTGGAGTTGCAGGTACGCGAGATGTATCAAAACTTCATGGCAGAGCCACTAAAGCTGCCTCAATGGGCGGATATGACAGAGCCGCTTGCGAAATTCACTGCGTTTGGACCGATTGAGCAAATGAACGCAGTGCAGCAGGAATGGTCGACCTGGAATCTTCCATATTATATGACGCGCAGCGGTGATTTTTTCATTGATCTGATGCATCCCGAAGCCTCCAAAGGTGCAGCCCTAAAAAGACTGGCTGAAGCAAAAGGAATCCAGCCTTCCGAGATCATGGCGGTAGGTAACTACTATAATGACATCACCATGCTGACCTTTGCAGGCAAAGGAGTGGCGATGGACAATTCCCCGGAGGAAGTGAAGGCTGCTGCGGATGAGGTTACACTTTCGAACAACGATCAAGGTGTGGCCCACGCTATCCAAAAATATGTATTGTCTGTCTAACCGTACCCTCTTCAATCTGAATAGACGCTGAATCTTATAAAATGCCGCTCTCAGGGGTAACCTAACAGAATAACGTTAGGAACTGAGGGGGACAGGTACATGGAACTGAAAGTAGAGCTGATTCCTGATCTTCGTACTTCAGGTGGTGAAGTACAGGATATTATGGTGGATGGTCAATATGTGGGTTCGCTGCTGCTTGTGTTCAGGGAAGGGGATCGGGTATCCGGCAGCCTTCAGATCGAGCAGGATTCGTTACCTGACGAGACAGAGCAATATATTGTGGAGCAGGTGCACGAATATATTCGTTCTCTTGCGGATGCGGTAAGCGCTGCTGAATATGAAGTGCTTGTAAGCTGCGGCACACTGTACTCTGTGTTACAGAAGTCAGAGTCTCAAACGGACGTGTTAGTTCCGTCGTTACGGTCCGAAGATAGGTTTAATTACGATGAACAGAATGATCGGGTTGGTGTAAATGAAGTACACGTCATTCCCGGCTCACAAGCCGAATCATTTACATATGAAGACCCGGAACATTTGCTGGAGATGGAGCTTGTAAGCGCCGGACGCAGCATATCAACCTATATATTTAATGACCCCAATGGACAGGAACTGGCCGAAGCCTCTCTGAGACAATATGGTGCAGATGTACAGGGCGAGATCCATTGGTATGATGAACCAGCGGAGAGTTATAAGGATGCGGCTGCTGAGCTGTTGGTACGAGAGCTGGATGAAGAAATCATCGATACAATTACCATCCGCATGTGGCATCAAGGCCAGGAGCTGGAATCGGTTGAATGGGTACACCGGGATTTTGCTGATGATGATGAGTTCGTGTCCGAAGAAGATCTCGAAGAGATTGACACTGCTGAAGAAGCCTGTTATGTCATGTTGGTGCGCAAAGATCGGGAGTTTCGGGTATATGAACTGTTCCTGCAAGAACGCGGGGGGTTACCTGTAGGTACAGCAACGATTGATACATCACAGGCAGATTTGTCAGGGTATATGGATTATCAGGTTCCGGGTACAAGTGCTCAGCGAATGAGTCTGGTCGAAGTTCTGATGCGAGAGCTGGACAAAGACCTTGAATTTGATACATTACATCTCACGATGTTATATCGAAATCAAATTATCGATGAAGCAAAGATCGAAGGGTAAGGGGCACAGCCTCTTGCCTTTTTTTTGTTTTCTTTTTGACGAAAAAGCCATTTCCCGGTATAGTACCATTAGTTTAAGAGAGACCTGGAAGCGGAGGAGAATCATGAAGCACTCATTCAGTATTACAACAGACTATATTAATGATGAATTTAAGGCATTGCAGGCTCAACCGGAAGACACGGAAGATGTGATGTCTCTACTTATGGAAACAGCCGAATGGCTTCGGAGCCAGGGGTCTTCTCAATGGAATGCGTTGTTAAAAGGTGAGGATTCTCATAATACGGCGGAGGCCATTCAGCGTGGCGACGTATTTGTATTTAAAAAGGGTTCTGACGTAGCTGGCATGGTTATTTTGATGAGCCAGCCAAGTCCATGGGATGTGCATTTATGGGGAAGCAAAGCGCATGCCGGGGATGGCGCACTTTATCTGCACCGATTAGCCATTCGCAGAAAGTATGCCCAGAGTGGATTGGGAAGGGCGATTTTGCAATGGTCCAGCAGCGGGATCCAGTTTGAGGACAAACATATCGTCCGATTGGATTGCGGAGCCGAGAACGCAACATTGAACGCATTCTATGCCCGTAATGACTATACTTTTGTGGGAGAGACAGACGGCTTCAGTACGTATGAGAAGGCGGTCACACATCAGTCTGTATAACACTGTATGCAACATATCAGCTGCATTCAAAAAGCCGGGAGGTATCATTGCTCACCGGCTTTCATTTGCATGTGGGCAAAGAGGTTTAACTTTCAAACCATACATCCGCTTCTTAGCCGAGCATCTTCTGAATATGTTGTATATACGACTCCGGAGTAAAGGCTTACGCAATTATTTCCAGTGGGATTCCCCAGTACCTAACAGTATTCGTAATGTCGTCAGTGTCAGATGCAACATGGTACAATTGATATTGAAATGAATTCTAGTATTCCGCTGTAAATGAGCGAGTGATAAGGAATCTCATTTTGTACCTTTACTGAACATATGTTCTGATATATCATGATTGAAGATGTAATGAAAAGATTATGCTAGAAAGGGGGAAACTAACGGTGAGATTGCTGCAGGCGCTTTTCTTTCCTCCGGAGCAGCCCGGAGGTGTATCCTCTATGATTCCGTATATGCAAGAGAGGTTTACAACCCCGAGGTGGGAAATGGATCTGTTCTCGCTGCCTAAGCGAATTCGCAACAAGGGCAGGGAAGATATCCAGTTTGAGACGTTCGATTGGACTCCGTATCAGGACAGTCCTGTCGTGCAAAAATATATGCAAACCTACCGGGATTATTTGTGGTGGACCAAGCTGCGAATTCAGAAGCCTTACGATCTGATTCATGCCCATCACCCTATTGCGGGGCTTGCAATGAAGACGGTTTTTCCGGATGTTCCTCTCATTCAAACAATCCACTCCAGTTATGAGCGAGAGCTGATACTGAATGGACGCATTGAGCCGGATGGACCGGAGCATCAATTCCTGTTGGCCATCTATGGTGAGCTGGAGCATCAGGCAGAGCGGTTGTTAACCGTATCGGATTCTTTCCGTCGATATCTGGCGCCTTATGTACAGCATCCCGATGTCATCGATGTGATTCCGAATGGTTTTGATGAGAAAAGGTTTAAGCCAATTCCCCATGAGAATGCAATACCACAGCTGGTCACTGTATGCCGTCTGGTTCCGGCGAAAGGGCTGGATATTCTGTTCAAAGCCTGTGCGGAGTTGAAAGCGCGGGGGCATGATTACGTTCTTCATATTATTGGGGACGGACCGATCCGTCCAGACTTGGAAGAATTGGCCCAGCGGCTGGGCATTTATAATGAGACTATTTTTTATGGCTACACGCTGCACCCGGAGGAATTCATGCCATTTTTTGATATCTTTGTACTTCCTTCACGGGCGGAGGCGTTCGGGTCTGTTTTCGCGGAAGCAGCGCTTAGCTGTCTCGCCCTTGTAGGTACAGATGTTGGCGGCATACCAGAGCAGATCGAGAACGGCAGTAACGGCTTGCTGGTACCTTCAGAAGATCCGTCTGCACTGGCAGAAGCGCTGGAGAAGGTGATGGTTGACCCGGCGTACCGTTATGAACTCGCACGTTCGGCATGTGAGAAGGCCAAAACCCATTACTCTTTGGGCAGATCGGTCAATGCACTGAAAAAAATGTATTTGCAATTCCCGAGCCAGTACTAACTTCTGGAAAGGGAAAAGAAGGAAGCCGCTGTGTGAACAGCGGCTTTTTTATGTTTAGGGAAATGATTTTCGCAAAAAACACGTTGTTATAGATGTTTTTTGCGTCCACGAAAGCTTCCCCATCGATCCATTACTAATTTTGCACCCCAGATTAGTGCCAAACTGCCGAAAATGGGGTAAAGAATAGAGAGTAGGGAACTGAATCCAAACTGGCTAAGAGAATAACATAGCAGCATGATGGCTAGTATGATTAGTTTGGGATGTACGTGGACATGCTGTCTAAGTTGGAGGGTCATTCCATAAATATCGGCTACAAATGTACTGAAGATTTCCATAAAAATCAGGGATACATAGATAGACTGGACTACCCATCCAAGTTGAAAGGCAATGCTGCCCATCGGAATTTCAAATTGTGTGATGCCAGGCATCTGGGCTGACATGGCGAAGTGAGCTGCCATAAGCATGAATCCTACACCAATCCCGCCGAGAACGCCGCCCCATTTCAATACCTTTCGGCTGCGAATCTGGTTACCGACCGGGACGAGTACAGCTTGGGCAAGTGCCAGGTTGAATGAAGTATACAAAAGAGGAGATAACCAGACCTGGATTGGATTGCTGTCCGTGGTTAATGTAATGAATCGATTTGCGCCGGGATGATGTATGGTGCTGGTGATCATAAGCAGGGAGAGTAGGAGCATCATGGGTACCACGATACTGTTCATTTGCAGAATGGCCTGAATACCCCGTCCGAGCAGCAGATATGTACCGATAAGGGTAACAATCAGTCCGGTCTGGTAATGAAGCCCCAGATGCTCTACGAAGACCGAACCTGCTCCGGCCAGCATGACACTGTTTACTCCAATGAGAATTACAAGGGTAACCCATGTAATCCAGTTTCCTGCTTTATGACCGAATAGATGCTTGTTGAGATCTTCGTAAGAACGCGAGCCGGTATCGTGGGCGATCAGCATCATTTTTGTACCAAGCCAGACAAAGAGCATGGTCGATAAGCCAATGGTGATGGTGGCCCATTTGCCATACTGGGTAAAAAACTGCAATATCTCTTGCCCTGTTGCAAAGCCGGCTCCTACTACCGTTCCAATGTATGTAAATGCGATCTGCAGCACCCGAAATGCCTGTTTCATGCGTTTCCCCTCTCAGGCCCCTGAATAGTTTGGACATGTGGGTGCCATGGTACAAGGTATGCTTGACCCATCAAAGTCATGACAATTGAAGTTCGGCAAAGGGTCATTTAACATGCTCTGAATAAGAGCAAAGGCAATTTCGCTTGAACTGATAGCCTGATCTATGATACTTTTACGTCATAGGATAGGCTTGGGAGGTCAAATTATGGAAGTATTGAAACAACGAATTTTACAAGAAGGCGTAGTCATGTCAGATCAGGTGCTGAAGCTGGATGGTCTGCTGAATCACCAGATTGACCCTGCATTGACGATGGAAATGGGACGGGAATTTGCCGCTCGTTTTCGTGAAAGTGGGGTAACTCGGGTCATTACAGTGGAGTCTTCCGGGATTCCGGTCGCTTTTGCTGCGGCACATGAACTGGGTGTTCCGCTGGTATTTGCCCGTCGCAAAAAAACACTTTTGGCTGACCCCGACGCCTACTGTGAAAGAGTGCCTTCTTTTACCAAAGGGATTGTAACGGATATTATGGTGTCCCGTGAATATATTCATGAGAATGACCGCATTTTGTTTATTGACGATATCATTGCGAATGGCGATGCCGCTCGAGGTGTCATTAAAATTATTGAACGCTCGGGTGCAGAACTGGTTGGATTCGGTGTCGTGGTCGAAAAATGTTTTCAGGCCGGAGCGCGCACCATTCGTGAGCAGGGCATCCCGGTTGAAGCGTTGGTGCGCATCCGTTCATTGAACGATGGCACGGTGCAATTTGACGATAACGAATTGTGACTTTTTAAAGGAAAAAGTGCCTATTTTTATAACAATGCCTTTGCATGACCGCTGATTTCATTTATAATGGGGTTATGTTAGGGAGAGGAGGCAACACCATGGGTAACCAACCGGCAACAGAACAATTTTTTATTGATAAGCTGGCGGAATCGAAAGTACATTTTGAGCGTGCCCTGGATTGTAAACATACGGAATTCGATGACCTTTATCCCTATATGATTGAACATCCTCAATTTTTCTGGTACAAACGCTACGTTGCCTGGTCAGAATTGCTGACGATTGTAGGCTTGTGCGAAGAGTTGTCCTTCTCTTGGAAAGAACAATTTACACCGCATCAAGTGGAGTACCTTGAAGAACGTGTGATGTCCGCCAAAGTGCTTGATTTTTGGTTTGAGAAGAACGACAGCAAAGAGCACGCGCAGCGGTAACTTTCAGTCGGGACATACTTTCGAATGACATGACAGTCCAATACAGTCACGTGAGACCTAAATGACTTTTCATTTAGGTCTCTTTTTGTAAATAATTTTTTTGGGAAAGTAGGCGCCATAAATATGATCAGTGATGCAGAATTGGATGCACTGCGTTTATCGGGTGAAAAAGTAAGAGTAGTACGGGACGAGATTCAGTCCAATGATGTGACAGGCATTGTAGTAGCTTGGGACGGGGAGCAGGTGCTCATTCGTCGTCAGAATCGTCGTGTGGTCAAGCTTGATCGGAATTATCGGTATCAGTTGTTCAGCGAACCACGTAAGAGCCCGCTTGAAGAATAGGACATGCATTTTTAGGTTCATTTACCATGGATGTTTTGGCATAATTGCACCTCTCGGGAGAGAAGATAGGTACAGTGAGAGCTTGTAACATATCAGCCGAGAGGATGTGCGGTAACGATGACATTGATGAATGATAAGGTTCATGCCTATAAAGATCAGATTGGTGAATTAAGCGACGTGCTGCCAGCTGTGGTGAAGTCTTATCATGAGTTCACTGGAGAATGTTTTCAGGCAGGGGCGATTGATGCCAAGACTAAACAGCTGATTGCGCTGGGCATTGGTTTGTTTGCAAACAATGAGGTATGTACGTTTTACCATGTGGAAGAGGCGCGTGCCAAAGGAGCGACCGATCAGGAGATTATGGAGACGGTTGCTGTGGCTGGAGCCGTAGGCGGAGGCCATGCGTTGTCTCAAGGTGCAATGAGAGTACAGAAGGCTCTACATTAAGTATAGAAGTCTACAGCACAGCGGATTTGTAAACAAAAGTCCCAAAACAAAGAGGAGGTCCCGGATTCACCCGGAGCCTCCTCTTTGCGCTATTTCCAATCAAACTTATATTTTGCCCAGCATTTTGTTATACATAAACTGACCTGTTACCCGGCGTGCTGTTACATAACGATCATTGAAATATGGATTGGATAATTGGGTGATACTAACACCCTTGCTGCTGGAAGCATGAGCGAACTGTCCGCCCCCGATATATACACCTGTATGAGAAATGCCATTGCCCATCGTATTAAAGAATACCAGATCACCTGTCCGCAGATTAGCTTTGGATACCGGTGTGCCGGCCTTAGCTTGCTGCTGGGAAGTACGTGGTAATTCAATGCTATATTTGTTGAAAATATATCTCATAAATCCAGAGCAATCAAACCCGGCGAGTGTCGTGCCGCCCCATTTGTAAGGAATGCCTGTCATGTTGTTAACGACGGTGTTAATACTGCTTGCCTCTGTGCTTGCTGCACCGGATGTAAATAGAACTGCTGCTCCAAAAATAGAGATGATAAGCTTTTTCAAAATTGTTGTTCTCCCTTCGATGCCTACGGAGTTAGCTAAGGGTTCGGTAGAAGGTTCCCTATATTTCCTATGTATAAGAATAATTCACCCAAAATGGTTCCCCCGTTTTCAAACATGAAACTCGGCAAATGAATAATTAAGTTTTTGTAACCTTTTGAAACTATATTGCATAAATGCGAAAATGTCAAACCGTTCTTGAACACTTCTTATCATCTCAATGTTAACGGAATTATCGCTTTTTATGTAGAAATAACTCGAATGCTGGGTTCTGATAGATGACAAAAAAGTAACTACTGTTTCAAATGGATAAAAAGTGGACAATAAAATACTTTTTTTATAATTTCGGGAACGTTAGCAGGTCTCTCATAAGTTCCGACCATAATAGGAGACATCGCATTCATCGCCAGACTCTTCCAGATCACAGTAAACAATTTCAAGTCAAAGGCCGAGAGGCTACTCTAAGAAAATTTATTTTTTCTTGTTGACACTAATTACCTGCACGTGATATATTATTTCTTGTCGCCGCGATATAATTTCTCGGAGATATATATTACATGCGGTCGTGGCGGAATTGGCAGACGCGCACGGTTCAGGTCCGTGTGGGCTAACCCCCGTGGAGGTTCGAGTCCTCTCGACCGCATCATATGTAATACGAAGAAGGTTCCTAGTATGGCATTATTGCCACGCTAGGAACCTTTTTTATTGTTTTCGGATTAGAGCGGTTGCTTATCCTGAACCTTCACAATCTATTTCTTCAACTTGAGCGAAGAAGAAGTTTATCTTTGTTTATTTATCCATAAATGGAAAAATGTTTGTTCTGCGACGGTTTGCCCCTATATTTCAGGTGAATTGTACGTAAAATACCGAAATGTACCTATCCTGGAAATCCATCATCCACTATTCTCTTCTCGTATGGAAGCGCTATCAACAAGGATTTGAATGACCAAATTCAGAGGGGGTAGGGATAATTTGAAACGAATCGGAAAAAAGATGGCAATGTGTTTCATGGTGTTCATGATTGCGGCAGTACAGTTCGGAATTATGGGAACGACAGGTAATGTGGCACAAGCAGCAGATAAGAGTCTGGCCCAAAAGCCGTATATGGGTTGGAGCAGTTACAGCATGCAGGTATATGACGGAGCGGGCAACTGGACATCGGCCGAGAGTATTAAGAAGCAATCGGATGCTATGCGCGAGAAGCTGCAAGCCCATGGATATGAATACATTAATATTGATGCTGGCTGGAACGGTGACGAAGATGAATACGGCCGTCCTATTCCGAGTACTGTTCTTTATCCAAATGGATTTCAGGAGGTTATTGATTATGTCCATAATAACGGACAGAAAATCGGGATCTATCTCATTCCGGGTTTATCAATCACCGCCTATAATAAAAATCTTGAGGTGTATGGAACGGGCGGGGCATGTCGTATGCAAGATATTGCAGTAAAGCCGCTCGTTGTTATGGATGCTTGGGACTCGTACACTTACAAAATCGACTTTTCCAACCCATGCGCACAGAAATATATTGAATCCATTGCGGATCTTCTTGGCGAGTGGGGGATCAACTTTGTCAAATTCGACAGTGTGACGCCAGGATCAGGGATCAATAACCTGAGCCGGGATGCACGCGGAGATGTGGAGGCGTGGTCCAAAGCGCTAGACAGGAATAACATCTGGTTTGAGCTTTCCTGGGCGCTTGACCACAATTACGTGGACTTCTGGAAAAAGTATGCAAACGGCTGGAGGGTCGACTGGGATATAGAGGCCTACGACAGTAGTAAGGGCTTAACGGAGTGGTCGAGTATTTCACGCTTATTTCCTATAGCGGCCCTCTGGTGGCGTGATGCAGGCCCAGGAGGCTGGAATGATTTTGATTCCCTGAATGTCGGGAATGGCTCGATGGATGGTCTGACCAGGGATGAACGGAAGACCGCTACAACGTTCTGGGCAATCTCTTCAGCACCGCTTTATACAGGTAATGATCTGACCAGGCTGGACAGCTATGGGCTGGAGCTGCTGACGAATGATGAGGTCATTGCGGTCAATCAGGCCGGACGCCCAGCTCATCCCGTTTCCATGGACACCAAACAGCAGGTATGGTATGCGAATAACGGAGATGGTACGTACAACGTAGCTCTGTTCAATCTGGGCAATCGGAGTGCCGAGGTCAAAGTCAAATGGAGTGATATTGGCCTCGAAGGTCCGGCTTCGGTCCGTGATCTCTGGAGCCATTCCGAGCTGGGGAATTTTAATCATGAATTCAGTGGCGGCGTACTGGAACCCCATGCTTCCCGGATGCTTAAGGTAACCGCACTGAGCGGCACATCAGCTGTTAATGATGATGATACGGGCATGCGCTATAGTGGAGATTGGAAGCGGAACGGAGGCAAGGAGCAAATCGATGGCAGACAGGATCTGAGCATCGCTATTACGGATTCCTCGACGGGCACTGGTCCAGCCAATATGAATACGCAGCAAGGAGCTGACTTGGAAGCCGGAGATGACCCAACCGCGAACGCAGAAAATGTAGCCAATGCTGCTTCCGTTGATGCGGCTGCTGTTACCGATGTGGTGTACATTAATGATGATGACAGCAATATTCAATACACGGGTTCATGGAGTCCAAATACCGGCAGAAGTTTTGGGGATTACAAAGATGATGTACATTTTACTGAGAATGACGGAGATTATTTTGAATATACCTTCACGGGCACAGGTATTGATTTGCTGACGGAGAAGGACCAGGGTCTGGGAGACATGTTAGTCACACTCGACAATGAAACGCCTGAAATGGTTAGCGCTTATGCCGAAGATGAACGAGAAGCCCAACAGGTGCTGTATAGTGCTGCTGGGTTGACTAACGGTTCACATACCTTGAAAGTCGTCAAACAATCGGGCCAATATATGCTGCTGGATGCGCTTAGAGTAACAAGGGAAGTTCCTACAGGAGAGCAGAACAGCACCATTAGTCCGGCTTCTGCTGACTTTGACAAGGCAACAGAACAACAGAAGGACATTACTGTCACGCTGTCATTGAACGGAAACACATTAACTGACATTGAAAATGACGGAGTAATACTCAGTGAAGACGACTACACGGTGGTCGATGACCAACTGAACATCAAAAAAGAATATCTCACCCAACTGCAAGTAGGAACAACAGAATTCGTTGTCAATTTCAGTGCTGGTGATCCGCAAACTTTTACTGTACGAGTTAGTGATACAACGGGTATTCGTTATGCTCTGATCAATAACGACGATCCGGCAATTAAATACAATGGCTCATGGTCCCGCAGTACCGGTAGAGGCATGGGCGACTACAAGGATGATGTACAGTATACCGAGACGAATGGTGATTCTTTTGAATATACCTTCAGAGGAACAGGGATCCAGCTGTTCACAGAGGTAGACCAGTCACAGGGAGATATGGATATCTATGTGGATGGTCAATTCAAGGAAACGGTCAGTGCGTATCGCAACGGCAGATTGGCACAGCAGAATCTATACAGCATATCGGGCCTGCCTGATGGGCAGCACACGCTGAAGGCCGTCAAGAAATCGGGTAGATTTATGCTGCTTGATATGCTCAAGGTTGAGCTCCCAAATATGATTAATCCAGTGAATGCGAGCTTTGACAAATTAACTTCTGCTCAGGCTGACATTGATGTCACGCTGCTGATCCAGGCGGGAAGCTTTAAGGGCATTACCAACGGCTCCAATGAACTGACACGAGGGACTGATTATACGGTTAATGGCGGCCACGTTACACTGAGCAAAACATATCTTGCTGCCCAGCCTGTGGGAACGTTAAATCTCAGTTTTTCCTTCGGCGGTGATTATCTCAATGACGTACATTCTACGACGGCGGATGGAGATTTCTTCGAATACACCTTTAAGGGTACCGGAATAAGCCTGATTACACCTATGGGACCGGAGCAAGGAGAAGTCGATATCTATGTCGATGGACAACTGAAGCAAACCGTGAACGCCTATAGTCCGAGTCGCCAAATGATGCAGGAGATTTACAGCATCTCAGGGATGGCAAATGGCCAGCATACACTTAAAGCTGTGAAGAAATCTGGTGATCTTATGCTGGCCGATCAATTGAAATTTACGGTCCCTACTGGAAACGGAAACGGTGAACCAACGAATCCGTCGAATCCGTCGAACCCAGGTGGACCATCCAATCCAGGCGGACCATCAACTCCAGTCGTTCAGCCATCAGACACTTCTGTGCCTGTGCCAACTCCTGAATCTGGAACTACAGACGGGACAACAGAAACAGAGGGTGGTCAAGATATTCCGTACAAGGCGTATATTCAAGGATATCCGGGTGGTTTGTTCAAGCCAGATAACAAACTCTCCCGTGCAGAGATGGCAACCATACTCGCATTGGTATCTGAGAAAGAAGCCACAGGATCTGCTGTTGCATTCAGTGACGTTAAAACTGAATATTGGGGAGCCGACGCTATTGCTAAGGTAAGCAAGATGGGGTTGATGAATGGGTACAAGGATGGCACGTTTAAGCCAAATCAGCCATTGACTCGTGCGGAGATGGCAACTCTTGTGGCCCTTCTAGGTCCGGCTTCCGAGAATTCAGGCGATGGATTCTCGGATATCGGTGGCCACTGGGCGAAGGAAGCTATTTTAAAAGCTCAAAGCGCAGGCATTCTGAAAGGCTATAGTGATGGAACTTTTCGACCGAATGCCTTACTAACAAGAGCGGAAGCCGTTGTAGCAATCAACAGAGCTTTGGGCAGAGCACCGCTCACGAACGTTTCGCAACCGCAGTGGAAGGACGTTCCTTCCACACACTGGGCCTTTGGTGATATTGAAGCAGCATCCGCTGATCAGATTGTAAAACCCCGGACAGAGGGGGAAGAACCAAAGAAGAAATGATGTAAACTAGGATTGGGGCCATCTTGGCCCCTTTTTTCTGAATGATAAGGAATTGTGGAAAAGGAGGGGGACTGTTCAGATAAACAGGCTTTTGGAGTCGTGGATCATTCAAACCAAAAGAACTTCGGAGTTGTTAAAAAAAGCAATGATAATCGTCTTTTTATCGTTGCCTTTTATTCATTTCCGAATGGAATACGATTGAAGAATGAGATAAAACAATTGACTAAGACGAAAAATATTATTATCTTTGATAACGCTACCAATACCTCAAGGAGGGGGAGGAGGGTTACCCATTAAATATTCCAGTGTTTTTCGAAAATTTTTAATTTCCTACGTGATCATTTTGGTGATACCCAGCATTGGCGGTTATATGTCTTATCTGACGTCCATCTCCGTGACACAGTCCATTTCCATCGAAAATAGTGTTACCCAACTTCAGAAAAGCCAGGAAATACTTGAGGGACGCATGGCGGAAGTGGAGGGTTTCACCCGACAGCTTGCGGTCAATCAGGAATTGAACGTTCTTATGAATGAAAGGGACAACGAAACCAATGTATATGGAATATGGAGAACCATGGAAAATGTGTTGACCTTTGGACAGACCAATGATTTTCTGCAAAATTATTATATTTATCTTGCGAATTACAATCTAATTTTGACCCCGGGCTCTTCTTACAGACCGAATCACTATTACACTGATTTTCGTTATAACGATCTTTCGTTGGAAGAATGGATGAAGGACGTGTTGCGGAAGACCCACCGGAGTGAGATTAAACCGCTCAGTTCCTATGTCAGTAGGGGGAAGCAGACTTCGGTAATCACATATATGCAGTCATTGCCTCTGGACAGCTTCAATGATTCTTCACCGGCTGTCGCCGTTGTAATCATTGACGAGAAAATGATTCTTAGTCTGTTGTCCAGCCTGAATGACCGATACGGTGGCTGGGTTCATATCAGTGATGCGGAGGGCAATACCATTGCTCTGCAAGGGAGCTCCGAGCCCGAGATGGTGAAAATGGCCTCTGATGCACATTTTGACCCAAGTAGAGTCAGCCAGTTCTATGGGGATGATCTTGTGATTACTACAAGATCCGATAAGAACGGATGGGTATACCAAGCGGGTATTCCGCGTCATGTCCTGATGGAGAATGCAAACAGGATCAAGGGAATGACGATGCTGATTACGGGCGGCACACTGCTCATCGGACTGATTGTTGGACTTGTGCTGGCTTATCGCAACAGCGTTCCAATCAATCGACTGTTAAGTGTAATGAAAGAGCAGTTTGGGAAGGATGAATCGGCTCCCAAAAATGAATTTGACTTTTTGAGTGGAAATATCGCTGATATGCTTACCAAAAACAAGCTGCTCGAATCCGAATTGAATCGCCAGCTCCCATTGGTCAGGGATGCTTTCCTGAAGCGATTGATCTCCGGCGAATTCAAATCACGGGATGAGATTCTTTCCGCCGCCGAACAGGCAGATATTAGTTTGTATCAAGGCACGGGATATGCAGGAATTGTCCAGATTAAGGGTTATGCCAGTATGGACAGCGTTGAGATCCTGAATGAACTGAATGCCTCCCGACTACTGTTGAAGCAGGCTTTGACTGAACTGGGCGTAGATGTCCTGATGACGGATATGGGCTCGGATAAAGTGGTCATCCTGTTCTTTTCCAAGGAAACCGACTCCGAAAAAGATCGTGAAAAGGAAGATATCACGCATATCATGGAGAATCTTGCACAGTATGTGTTCAATGAATACAGGATCACCATCCAGTCAGGATTCGGAAATCTCTTCACATCGTTGACAGAGGTCAGCCTTTCCTTTGATCAGGCGAACCAAGCGCTGGAGTATGCAGTCTACATGAACAAAAAAGGCTTGATGTGGAACAACGAAGCCCAAACCGAAAATACAACGTATTATTACCCGCTGGATTCGGAGCAGCGACTGATTGGCACGATTCGTGCAGGTGAACTTGAAGAGGCCAAACGGATTGTCGATGCAATCATTGTGCAGAACATGGAGCAGCGGGAGTTGTCCATGGAAATGAAGCATCAACTTGTCGGAGAAATGAAGGGGACTTTTCTCAAGTTGCTGGATCAAAAGGCGTTTACGGAATATGCCGCCATCGAGAATGTGAAACGGCGGGTCATTGATATTGGTTCCTCGGAGCCGCTCGAAACGATCAAAGCTGAGTTTTATGAAATCATGGAAGAGCTGTGCTCCGTGATTGCAAACAAGAAGAAGGATGCCCATATTCAAATCATCAAACAGATTAAGGAATATACTGCAAAAACGTATTCAGATACAGAGCTGACGCTGTATCGGGTGGCAGAGCATGTGGAGCGCCCCGAGAAATACATCTCTCAATTATTCAAAGAGATTACGGGTGTTAATTTCTCCGACCACCTGATCAAAGTCCGAATGGATCAGGCTGTGATTTTGTTGAAAGAGAGCAATTATACTGTTGACGAGATTGCGTCACGGGTAGGTTACAACAGTTCTCACTCCTTTAGGAGGGCCTTCAAACGATTAAATGGCGTTTCGCCCAGTGTGTATAGACAATCGGTTGACGATTAAATGAAAGGAAGGACCTTTAGGCTGTGTTGTCCGTGCTCCGGACAATGCGGTCTTTTTTTGCGAATACGCCTCCGTAATGGAAAAATGGCTGTTGTACTGCGGATTTGTGCCCCCAAAAACAGGATAACTGTACGTTTAACGGCGCAGGTGTACCTGTTTATGGGACATTAAAATCGACTATGATCAGAAACAAGAAAGCGCTATCAAAATTTTACGCGTAGTAGACAGCTTGGTAAGGGGGGATTGTTCTGGAGAAGGAAATCGTATTAAATCACAAGACATCAACACAGCCGAAGGCACCTGGTTTTCTGACCAATGCCCGCAAAAGAATGATGAAGCACTGGCAGTTACATCTACTGGTGATTCCGCCCTTGCTATTTTTTCTCATCTTCAAGTATTATCCGATGATCAATGCGGTTCTTGCCTTTAAGGACTATAACGTCATCAAGGGAATATGGGGAAGTGATTGGGTTGGTTTTCAAAACTTTCGTCTGTTCTTTGAGAATCCATTATTTTGGACCCTGGTGAAGAACACCATTTTACTTAGCGGTTATTTAGTGTTGGCCGGATTCCCAATTCCGATTGTGCTCGCACTCATGATTAATGAGGTGCGCGGAGCCAAATTCAAGAAATTCGTCCAACTCGTATCCTTTGCACCCTATTTCATCTCAACAGTCGTGATGGTGTCCATGATTATGCTGTTCCTGGCACCACGGCTTGGATTTGTGAACATCGCCATGAACTTCTTTGGGCTGGATTCCGTGAATTTTCTGGGTGAGCCGGGCATGTTCCGCTCGATCTATGTCTGGTCTGATATTTGGCAGACTGCGGGCTACAGTGCGGTTATTTATTTGGCAGCACTTGCCGGAATCGACCCCACATTGTACGAAGCAGCCAAGGTCGATGGAGCCTCGCGTTTTCAAAAAATCCGTCACGTGGATCTGCCAGGGCTGGTGCCAACCATTGTTATCATTTTGATCCTGAATGTCGGCAATGTCATGGCGATTGGCTTTGAAAAAGTCTACCTGCTACAAAACCCGCTCAATCTGGCTAATTCTGAAATCATTGCAACTTATGTCTACCGAGTCGGCCTGTTGAATGCCAACTATAGCTTTGCAACTGCCGTAGGGCTGTTCAACTCACTGATCAATCTGGTCTTACTGGTTACGGTGAATGGTTTGGCGAAGAGAGTTACTAAGAATAGCATTTGGTAGGAAAGGAGTTCACCTATGGCTGCAAACGTTCAAACCAAGATTAAAGAGTCCGCCGTGGACAAAACGTTTCTGATTACAATCTACATTTTGCTCAGTCTCGTGGCGCTGGTGGTCATTTACCCACTGATATTTATCGTCAGCAGCTCAATCAGCAGCCCGGCAGCAGTAACTTCCGGCCGGGTATGGCTCTGGCCCGTAGATATTTCCTTCAACGGTTACAAGGCATTATTTAATACACCTGAGATTCTCATCGGCTATGGTAACTCCATTTTCTATACTGCAGCCGGTACGCTGATCAGTGTAGCGTTGACCATCATGATTGCCTATCCGTTGTCACGCAAAACTTTTTTCGGCAGAAACACCCTGATGATGATCATCACCTTCACCATGATTTTCAGTGGAGGGCTGATTCCGACTTATATGGTGGTGAAGCAGCTTCATCTGATTGATACTCGCTGGGCCTTACTGATCCCGAATGCAATCTGGGTATGGCAGGTTATTATTGCTCGCTCATTCTTTCAATCTTCGATTCCAGGGGAGCTTCTGGAAGCTAGCGAAATTGATGGCTGTAGTGATATGCGATTTATCTGGAGTGTTGTACTCCCGTTATCGAAGCCGATTATCGCCGTGCTGGTTCTCATGTATGCAGTGGGGCAGTGGAATGCGTACTTTGATGCTCTGATCTATCTCAAATCGGCAGACCTTTTCCCGCTGCAACTCATCTTGCGAAGTATCATCATTCAGAACAACGGTTCGGGTGCCATGGACGTGGCGAAAATGGTGGAAAGACAGCAGCTTACCGAACTGTTAAAATATTCGTTAATTGTGGTCGCCACTTTGCCTGTACTTGTCATCTATCCATTTGTGCAGCGTCATTTTGTACAGGGGATGCTGGTCGGTTCCGTTAAGGGTTGATCCTTAGATTCGGTGTATGGAGAAAGAAGATATAGACAGTTCATACGCAAGGTACCATCGTCTCAACTGGTAAACTACAAAAAGGGAGTGATCAGATTTGAAGAAAAGTATGGTAACGTTATTGATGCTGGTAGTGGCATTTACAGTTGTCATGAGCGGGTGTTCCAATGGCAGCTCGACCTCACAACCGGGGAGCTCGGAAGAGGGCGGCAAGGTGAATATCAGCGTGTTCGCGGTTCAGGATTCTAGCATTGATATTCCGACCAATAAATTCACTGCATTTGTGGAAGACAAATTCAATATCAAATTCAATTGGGAGATCAATCCATCGGATGGAGCCAAGGAAAAGCGTCAAATTTCACTTGCAAGCGGCGACTATCCCGATGCCTATCTGCTGACCCACTATATAGACCAATTCTCTCAAGCAGATCTGCTGAAGTATGGCAAACAGGGTGTGCTCGTTCCTTTGAACGATCTCATTGATCAATACGCTCCCAACATCAAAGCGGCCATGGAGAAGAACCCTAATTTGAAAACGCTTAATACAGCGCCTGATGGTAATATCTATGGACTTGTTGCGTATACGGAATGTTTCCACTGCTCCTATCCAAGCAAGATGTGGATTAATACTGAGTGGCTGAAAAAGCTGAATCTGGAAATGCCAAAGACGACCGAAGAATTCAAAAACGTGCTGCAAGCTTTCAAAACGCAGGACCCGAACGGAAACGGCAAAGCAGACGAGGTACCGCTGAGTGGTTCCATAGAGGAGTTCGGCGTAAGAATTATTCCGTTCCTGATGAATGCATTTGTTTATGATGATGACCGGAACTATCTGCAAATGGAAAATGGAAAAGTTCAATCTGCAGCTATTACACCAGAATGGAAAGACGGATTGACTTACATCAAGTCCCTCTTTGATGCAGGTCTGATTGACCCTGGTGCATTCACACAAAACGCAGAAGCATTCAAGAAAATCGGTGAAAATGCTGACGCTGAAATTCTGGGTGCTGGTGCAGCTATGCATCCCGCGATCTTCGTAAACATTGACGAAGGCAATACGCGTTCGGCGCACTATAACCCGCTGCCACCGATTTCTGGACCACAGGGTGTGTCCTATGCAACGCATGATGCGGGCGGTGTATCTCCAGGAGCGAAGTTTGTAATCACCAACAAGGCAAGTGAAGAAGCACAGATTGCCCTGATCAAAATGGTTGACTACATGTTCACGCCAGAAGGCCAAACGAACGGTGCGAGCGGTATGAAAGGGATTGACTGGACTGACCCGGTGGAAGGTGATGTGGCACTGGGTAAAGACGTTAAACCTGTAGTGAAGCAAATTCCTATGGCTGAAGGTGAGGCACCACGTAATGCGGGCTGGAGCGGCATGGCTCACTTCTATATGCCAAAAGAATATCGTGATACCTTCGTACAGGGCACAGATATTTATGCATCCAATGGTTATGAGCGCAGATTATATGATGCATCGCTGTTGTACGAAGGACATGAGCCTAAAGAGCTGTTCCCAATCTGGTCCGTCTGGATTGATCCCAACGAAATTGATGAAGCCAGTTTGCTGCAAACCAACATCAGAAACTACATTGAGCAAAATGAATTGCAATTCATCACAGGCAACAAGGACTTGAATAAGGACTGGGATGCGTATGTGAAAGGTTTACAGAACCTGAAGCTCGATCGTTATCTGGAAATTTTGCAAAAAGCATATGATACAAGCAAGTAATGAACAGGGATATCGGAATCAGGTGCCTATGATGTACCGGCACCTGATTTTCCTTGTATTTAGGCAGAAGAGAAGTATGATGATGGAGTATATGTGATGATAGAAGATAAGCAATGGATGTGTTACATACCAAGAAGGGTGGGATCAACATTCCTGTGACTGAACAAGAACATATCACGAATTCCACGACGATAAGACTGACGGATTATGGCGCTGTGCCAGACTCTGAGTTGGACACCCAGCCAGCTATGGCTCGTGCCATTCAGGCGGCGGCCGAAATCCCTGGTCCGGTGGTGCTGGACTGTGCGAGAGGTAGATATCATTTCTACCCGGAGGAAGCGATTCGGGAGTCTTATTATATCTCCAATACAACGAGTGAAGAAGAGAACCCAGACGTAACCAAGACCATTGCCATTTTGCTTAAAGGAATGAAGGATGTAACACTGGAGGGCAACGGCTCTCTGTTTATTTTCCACGGCAAACAGACCCTGTTTTTGCTGGACAATTGCACCAATGTAGAGATTCGCAACCTGCGTACAGACTATCACCAGCCTACGGTGACCGAGATGACGATTATCTCCAGCGGAAAGCATTATTTCGATGCGCGGGTTCACCCCGATTCCCGTTATCACATTCGGGACAGCAAGCTAATCTGGCTCGGTGAGGGCTGGAGTTTTGCGGAAGGTCCCATGCAAACCTATGATCCATTGCGAAATACAACCTGGCGAATCGACAACTGGCTGGAATTGGCCCAATCTGTCGAAGAACTTGAGCCCATGACCATCCGTTTGCATTTTGATTTTCAACCTGATGTGGTCCCGGGTCATGTACTACAAAACCGCGATGGCATTCGTGATCAAGTAGGAGTTTTTATGACCGAATGTTCGGATATAACGTGGAGAGACGTAAGTCTGCATTTTTTGCATGGACTCGGTGTCGTCGGCCAGTTCAGCACAAATCTGACCTTCTCACGGATGAACCTGGCTCCCCGCACTGAAACGGAACGCACGGTTGCCGGCTTTGCGGATTTCTTGCACATTTCCAGCTGCAGAGGCAAGGTTGCCATAAGGGACAGCTATTTTTCCGGTTCGCATGATGATCCAGTCAATGTCCACGGTACCTATTTACGAATTGTAGATCAGCCGGCGGTGGATCGTGTGAAGGTTCGATTCATGCATGCCCAGACGTATGGGCTTCCGGCATTTTATCCTGGTGACGAGATCGAATTTGTTCGTTCCGGTTTGTTAACGACCTACGCTTCTAACAATGTGGTTGCGGTTGAGCGTTTAAGTGCTCGTGAGCTTTTACTGACTCTTGCTCATCCAGTACCGGAAGGTATTGGCAGCCATGATGTCATTGAGAATGTAACCTGGACACCAGAAGTGGAAATTACAAATAATCATTTTGCCCGAGTGCCAACACGAGGAATACTCATAACGACTCGTCGGAAAGCGTTGATTACCGGGAATACGTTTGAACGCATGTCCATGAATGCTATTTTGATTGCGGTGGATGCCGAGTCCTGGTATGAGTCCGGAAGGGTAGAGGATGTGACGATCTCCGATAACCATTTTATTGAATGTGGCGGCAGTGAGCATCCCGTGATATTCATCTCCCCAGAGAATGTGGTGGTTGATGAGAGCGCTCCTGTCCACCGACAGGTCGTTATCCTGAATAACCGTTTCGATACTTGTAGTGCTGTCCCAATTCTGAGTGCCAAGTCCACCCGTGGATTGGTTTTCAAGTTGAATAAAATATGTTCTTCCAGCGAGACAGGAAAGTTATCCTGCGTTGAAGAAGCAGTCTATGCAACCGCCTGCAGCGAGGTTGACATTGCGGATAATACGTTCACTAATGTTCCAGAAGAACTGACTAGAAATTGAGAAATCATAAGGGAGAGTGCACATGAAACTTCAATATGACAAACCTGCACATGTATGGACCGAAGGGCTTCCCATAGGTAATGGCCGTCTTGGCGGCATGATCTTTGGTGGGGTGGAGCAGGAGAAAATCAGCTTGAATGAGGACACACTGTGGTCCGGTTATCCGAAGGACGGCAGTAATCCTGGCGCAAAGGACGCTCTACCAAAGGTTCGCAAGCTGTTACAGGAGGAACGTTATACGGAAGCAGACACGCTGACCAAAGAGATGTTGGGTCCGTACACCCAGTCCTATCTTCCTTTCGGGGATTTACTCCTGCGCTTTGAGCACGGGGACATCCACCATTCCTACAAGCGGACGCTGGATGTAGAAAATGCAGTGCACAGCCTTGAATATCAGATTGGCCATGTTATCTATACCCGTGAAATGTTTGCGTCGCATCCGGATCAGGTACTTGTACTGCGGCTGGCTGCAAGTGTGAAAGGTGCACTGAATGTACATGCGTCACTGGATAGCCCGCTTCGGCATGTGACGAGTGTTAGAGAAGGCCGCTTTGTTCTGGAAGGAACAGCCCCGGAGCATGTCGATCCCAGCTACGTTGCAAGCGATGAGCCGATCCGATACGGTGACCCCGGAAATAACAAGGGCATGGTCTTTGAAGGCCAGCTAGCGGTGAAGACAGAGGACGGACAGGTGACGGTAGATGGCAGTGGAATTCATGTATTGGGTGCGACAACGGCAACCTTTTATTTCAGTGCGGCTACAAGTTTTAATGGTATGGATGCCATTCCGGGAGTTGAGGGAAAAGATGCTTCCTTCACTGCAAGTTCATTTCTGAATGAGGCGGTAGCCAAGCCATATGACAGCCTGCTTGACTCACATATTGCGGATTACCGTTTGCTATTCGATCGGGTGAAGCTTCAGCTTGGGAATTCACCTGCTCCGAAGCAGATGTCCACTGAACAGCGGATTACAACCTATGGGGCGGAGGATCCGGGGCTTGTGGAGCTTCTCTTTCATTATGGGCGTTACTTGCTGATCGCAAGCTCCCGTCAGGGAACGCAGGCTGCAAATCTTCAGGGCATATGGAATGCAGTAACTCGTCCTCCCTGGAGCAGCAATTACACGCTGAATATTAATACTGAAATGAACTATTGGCCGGCTGAAATATGCAATTTGGCTGAATGCCATGAGCCCTTGCTGGACTTGATCAGCCATTTGGCGAAGAAGGGCGTTGAGACCGCACAGGTCAACTATGGTACCCGCGGCTGGACCACGCATCATAACACGGATATCTGGGGACATACGGCACCGGTGGGCAATTATGGTGACGGTGATCCAAGCTGGGCTTTCTGGCCGATGGGAGGTATTTGGCTGACTCAGCATTTATGGGAGCATTATGCCTTCAGCGGAGACGAGACGTATTTGCGGAATTCCGCTTATCCAGTGATGAAGGAAGCTGCGCTGTTCGCACTGGACTGGCTCATTGACGATGGTAGCGGTCACCTTGTAACTTCGCCTTCGACTTCGCCGGAGCATAAATTCCGGACAGCGGAAGGCGTAGCAGCGGTCAGTCCGGGTTCAACTATGGATATCTCATTGATTTGGGAGTTGTTCACTAACTGTATTGAAGCCTCAGAGATCCTCGGAGCGGACCTGGATTTCAGAACAGAATTGGTGAGCATCCGCGATCGTCTTCTGCCGCTGCAAGTCGGCAAATATGGTCAATTGCAGGAGTGGGCGAAGGACTATGAGGATGAGGACATTTACCACCGGCATACCTCGCATCTGGTAGGCGTTTATCCGGGTCGACAGCTTACGGACGAAGAGACACCAGAGTTGTTTGTCGCCGCCAGAACCTCCCTTGAGCGGCGGGGAGACGAAAGCACGGGTTGGAGCCTGGGATGGCGTGTTGCGCTTTGGAGTCGTTTCAGGGAAGGAAATCGTTCCCTACATCTGCTCTCCAACATGCTGCGCCTGGTCAGAGATGGAGCGTCGGAGCAATACAACCATGGCGGTGTATATCCGAACCTTCTTGGGGCACATCCTCCGTTTCAGATCGACGGCAACTTCGCGGCCTCTGCCGGGATAGCCGAGATGCTGCTGCAATCTCACCGTCCTTATATGGAACTGCTACCTGCACTGCCGGATGCTTGGCAGCAGGGTAGCGTTTCCGGCCTGCGTGCCCGAGACGGATTTGAGGTCAGCATCCGGTGGGACAACGGACAACTTGCAGAAGCGCACATTACTTCACACCTGGGCCGGGACTGTGTGCTTAGAGGTAAAGGCCCAATTGTGGTAACGCTTGACGGCAGCGTAGTTGAAACGGAGAACACCGCTTCAAATATCATAAGTTTTCCTACATCTGCAGGACGTACCTACAAGATTAAGATGAGTTAAATCGCGTTATGGATCGGAAGATCGTTGCATGGAAAATGCTCTATTCGGTCTTTATAATGAGGGCAGACTTGGGCAGGAGAGACATAACCAACTCCACTCAGGGCACAGCATGCAACAATAAGGAGGCATATGATGCTAACTAGCGATACAGCCGTACAAGTGCAGCAACTGGATGTTAATCTTGTAAGCGTTACAAATGGCCACGTGAGCCTGGAGATCAATCTTGAGAATGGTGAAGTGTGCTTCATCGGCAAGCATTCTTCCCATGTGAAAGGCATTCGTAGTGCTTTTCGCTGGCAGGGCCGGGAATACAGCACGGATCATTATCAGAACCATGAGCTGACAGCACAGGAAGATATTATCCGAGAAGGATTTGGAAAAGGCATCCGCTTGGTTGTTCTGCATAAAGCCTCGCTGCTGCCGCAACTGGAGCAGCATTTCTATATCTATGAATCTTCACCATATGTACTGGTGCAGACCGCTATAGTCGGCGATGAAGAGCTTAAGGCGAATCGCATGGCTGTCATCCAATCCAAAACCATATCCCTCGGCGGAGAATCCGGCCAGGATGAACCAAGCATTCTGCGTGTTCCGTTTGACAACGATAAATGGGTCAGATATACGGTCGTTAAGCCGCCGCTTGATGTGGAGAGTTACGAGGCGACAGCCTTGTTCGCGCCCGACAGCCGCCGGGGAATTGTGATGGGATCCCTTACGCATAAGGTATGGAAAACAGGAATTCGCATGCAAAGCGAAAAAAGCGGATATATCGAGGGACTTGATCTGTATGGCGGTGCCGTGAGTGAACTGACTCGCGATTCCCAGCCTCATGGTTATGTGAAGGGAAAAAGAGTTGAATCCCCATTGGTATTCATCGGGTTCTATGAAGACTACCGTGAAGGTCTTGAAGCCTATGGTCAGGCGAATACCTGGATTGAGGCTCAATTACCTTGGGAGGGCGGTGTCCCGATCGGATGGAACAGCTGGTCCGCGGCCATGAGTGATCTGGACTATGATCTGTATACAGCGACCAGCGATTTTCTGAAAAATGAAGTACAGCCGCTTGGATTCGAGAATGAGGAAACGTTATACATCAACTTTGATGCTTTCTGGGACAATTTTACGCCGGAAGAGATGAAGAGCGCGCTGGACCGGGTGCGGCAAAATGGACATAGAGCGGGAACGTACTGGACCCCATTTGCCTTCTGGGGAGGCCCTGATCAGTTCGGTCAGGAGGTCGAAGGAACGAACGGCAAATACACCTATGCAGATATCCTGCTGCGTGACAGTGAGGGCGAAATTCTGCCAGATGTAGACGGTGGTCTGGCAATAGACCCGACACATCCTGGCAACCTGCAAAGAATCGACTGGTTTACGGATAAATTCATCGCGGAAGGTTTCGAATATATCAAACTGGATTTCTTGGCACATGGCTCGTTGGAAGGACAGCACCACAATCCGGATATTACTACAGGGATCGCTGCTTATCACTATGGCATGTCTTATTTGCAGCATAAGATCTCACCAGAAGTAATCGGACGGCCATTTTTCATAAACTTGTCCATCGCACCATTATTTCCATATGCATTTGCTCACAGCCGCCGTATTTCCTGTGATGTCTTTGGTACACTTGCGGATACGGAATATATGCTGAACTCGCTGACACACGGTTGGTGGATGAGCAATACACTCTATCGCTACAATGATCCGGATCATTCGGTGTTATACAAGAGCTTCAACCAGGAAGCTACCGGCTGGCATGAAGGACGTAGCCGTCTGACTGCTTCAGTCATTTCCGGTACGGTGCTTCTACTCGGGGATGACTTCCGTAAAGAGGAAGCTGCCGAACGAGCAAAAGAATGGCTTGGCAACAAGGATATTTTGAACGTTGCTCGTATGGGCAAAACCTTCCGTCCAGTTGAAGGTGATTTTGGGAAACTGTCTTCTGATGTGTTTGTCCTTGAATCGCTGGAAGAGAAGAGTTTCTATCTCGCTGTCTTCAATTTTGATGCTGAACAAGCTGCGGTTAAATCCATCTCGCTGGAGCGGGCCGGACTAAACAACAATGCCGTATACCGCTTGCAGGATCTGTGGGAAGGTTCACAGGGGGAAACGTCTGGAGAGCTTAACGCCTCGCTGGAACCGGCGGAATCCAAAATCTTCAGATTGACCGTGAAGGGAAACTGACTGGGCGACATGACAAGCCAGAGCTGTGAACAGTTATAGGATATAAAAAAAACAAAGTCAAACGCGCGCTTTTGTATCTCACAGATCGCGCGTTTGTCTATTTTGGGAATGAATCTATTTCTAAAGAAATTTATTATTGGACTGGAGGACATGATATGAACGATTTTACTTTGTGGTATTCAACCCCTGCAGCGGATTGGTCTCAAGGCCTGCCGCTGGGCAATGGAAGAATAGGGGCAGTTGTTATGGCGTCATCGCATCGTGAGGTATGGAGTATGAGCGAGGTTACCTTCTGGTCGGGGCGGATTGACCCGGAGCATCCTTCCGAAGGAGGCAAGGCTGCACTGGAAGAGATGCGTAGCTATTTCTTCTCCGGCGATTATGATGAAGGAGATCGACTTGCCAAACAACATTTGCAGCCAAAGAAGCGTAATTTCGGCACCCATCTTGGATTATGTGATGTTGTTATTGATTTTGGGAAGAAGAATTCGAATTCTGATGAAGTTGGAAGCTTCCTACGTGAGCTGGATCTGACTCATGCATTGGCCGGGGCTTTCTGGAAGGATGATGACATCACGATTCTTCGTGAAGTTTTCGCTTCTCACGCCGATGATATAGTGGCCTCCCGAATTTGGAGCGATGCTCCGGGTGGCGTATCCTTTACACTTGGTTTGCAGGCAGGCACGGAATCTTTCAAGGTTATAGCCTTAGATGATAACACGCTTGAATTCCAAGGGCAGGCAACGGAAAATGTACATAGTGATGGGACTTGCGGTGTATGGGCCAAGGGTTTGGTCAAGTTGGTTATATCCGGAGGGGCTGTCGCAAGTAGAGATGATCGATTGACTGTAACCGGAGCGGATGAGGCCTGGATTTATTTTAGTGTGAGCACAGATTATCGCCGTACAGATCAGGAGTTGGAAACAGAGAACGAGTCTACGCTGATGAGGGCTTTAGAGAAGGGTTATGCCTTGCTGAGGGAGGATCATATCCGTGATTACGGTGATCAATATGACAAGGTAGATATTCAGTTGGGGCACAAGGGGAAATCCGGTTTGGCTACAGACCAACGCATTCGTTTGTTGGAACAGGGTGAGGGGAATGAAGATCCGCAGTTGTATGCATTGTTTTTTCAATATGGTCGGTATTTGACCATTGCGGGCTCTCGTGAGAACTCACCGCTGCCACTCCATCTCCAGGGAATCTGGAATGACGGTGAAGCGTGCCGAATGGGCTGGAGCTGTGATTATCACCTTGATGTGAATACCCAGATGAATTATTACCCCACAGAGATTACGAATCTTGGAGAGAGCCATCTTCCGTTATTTCGGTATGTTGAGGACCTGGCACAGGCGGGCAGGGAAACGGCTCGGAATGTATATGGATGCCAAGGATGGGTCGCTCATGTCTTCTCTAATGTATGGGGCTTTACGTTGCCTGGGTGGGAGACCTCATGGGGGCTGAACGTTACAGGTGGATTATGGCTGGCTACACACCTGATTGAGCATTATGAGTATAGTCAGGATCGTGTTTTCCTAGAGAATGTGGCCTATCCTGTACTTAAGGAATCCGCGGCCTTCTATCTGGACTACATGTGTGAGCATCCTCGGAACGGTTGGCTGGTGACGGGTCCTTCCAATTCGCCGGAGAATCATTTTTATCCCGATAATTCGAGAGAGGGGGCACAGCAGCTGTCTATGGGAACAACAATGGACCAGATGCTGGTGCGCAGGCTCTTCGAATTTTGTCTTCATTCAGTTGAACTTTTGAATAAAGACGAGGAATTTGGACGCAAGCTGGAAGAAGCAATTAGCAAGCTTCCACCTCTACAGATCGGCAAGAAAGGCCAGTTACAGGAGTGGCTGGAGGATTATGAGGAGGTGCAGCCGGAGCATCGGCATTTGTCTCATATGTATGCGCTGTATCCCGACAATCAGATTACACCTGACCATACACCGGAACTCAGTGCGGCAGCGCGGGTAACGCTGGTGAACCGGATGGTCCAGGAAGAGCTGGAGGATGTTGAATTTACAGCTGCTTTGTTTGGACTGGGTTTTGCGAGATTGCACGATGGGGAGACGGCATATAAACACCTCTCACACTTGATCGGCGGCCTGTGCTTTGATAATCTGTTCACCTATTCCAAATCCGGAATTGCTGGAGCAGAGAGTAATATTTTCGTCGTTGATGGAAATTTCGGCGGTACAGCTGTCTTAGCGGAGATGCTGCTGCAAAGTTATGCGGGCGAGATTCACCTTCTCCCAGCGCTGCCACAGGCATGGAGCACCGGCTCAATAACCGGGTTGAGAGCAAAAGGAAATGCAGAGGTTGACATCGTCTGGAAGAATGGAAAGCCGACCTCTACGAACATTCACACGTTCTCGCCGGGAACGTTCACCATTTGTTGGGGCAACCATAGAACGATCCTTCATGCCGAAGCAGGCGAAAGTTACTATTTCAATACCGAGCTGGAGTTGGTAAAATAACGATCTATACTTGAAAATAACTTTCATTTATATGGACCATGGTCCCACGGGGGGAAAAACATATAATAGAGACAGAAAGAGACAAAGGGAGGGGACGTTGATGTATAGTATTTTTTTGGTAGACGATGAAGAGCTGGGACTTGAGATGATGAGGGATTATATCCGTTGGGAAGAGATGGGCATCTATATCATGGGAACGGCGAGTAACGGCAGGGAGGCCTTGGAGAAGATCGAGGCTACCCAGCCTGATATCGTTCTTACCGATGTTCAGATGCCGATCATGAACGGTATTGATCTGGCGAGAAAGATACATGAGAGCTACGACTCGATCCAAGTGATGTTTCTGACCGGGCACGATGAATTTCAATATGTAAAATCGGCTATCAACGTAGGGGCCGTGGGATATATGCTAAAACCTTTGGATTTAAACGAAATTGAAAGCGTTATCAGTAAAGTTAAACAACGTTGTGACGAAGTTGCAATGAAGAACCGTTCCATGGAGGCGGCCAAAGCCAATATCCTGAAGGAGTTATCTTACGAAAAAAATAAGGATCGTGCTATTGATCTCGCTAGTAGTTTCAGCCGTCTAACCCGACAATCTGAGACCACACGATATGCAATGGCCTTGTTTAGTATCGATCCCAAGGAGGCTGAAGAGGAACAGCAAAGTCTGGAGGAATGTACGGCTCGGCTGGTGTCTTTTCTCGATCATTTCTTCAAAGCGAAGAACCTGAAAGCGATCTTTGTGGATTACAAGGAAGGAGAGACCGGTGTATTTATGGAAGCGACCCAGCAGCCGGGACATTATGCGTGGGAAGACTTGGCTGAGGCTATTCGTAGTGCCTTGGATTTTACGGTAACGGCTGCTGTAGGCGGACAAGAGACCGAGTTATCCAACATTCACTATCTGTACGAGCAAACGCGAACCATCTTGAACGAGCGTTTCTATGAAGGTACAGGCACGATTATTCATGCGGAGAAGCTTTCGAACCAGTTTTATACGGAGCATATGCCCCCTTTTGAACAAAAGGAATGGTTTGAGGCCATTAACCGACTAGACTTTGAATGGGCTGCACAGAAGCTGCATGGGTATATTGAGGGATTGGCAACACTGCGAGTCAAGAAGAAAATCATCTGCGACTGGTCGATAGATCTCGTTAATGAGCTGCTGGAGCAGCTTCATAAACCTGTTCCGAAGCGGGCTGAGCTGTATCATTCCATCTATAATGCACTGACTCTGCATGAGATCGAGGATCTGATTCTCGGTACTGCGGAAGATGCGGTGAGTATGCTGGGTGAGCGATTTATGGACAAAAATGCAAAATTGATTCACAAGGTCCGCACCCTCATCGATCAGAATTACAATCAGCCGATTACCATCAACAGCCTGTCTGATCAGGTCTATTTATCACCGAACTATTTGAGATCCATATTTAAGGACAAAACAGGGATGACCATTCACGATTATCTGACACGCATCAGACTGGATAAAGCCAGAGAACTGCTGGCAGATGGCTCACTCAAGATTCACGATATCGCGCAGAACGTGGGATATGAAAGTACTTCTTATTTTATATCTCTTTTCCTGAAGACACAGGGCGTAACACCCAACGAATACAGGAAAAGTATATGACGATAGAGGTTGTTTGGTAACGATCATGATCCTCCCGTTTTCCTTGAACATGATTTGGATAGGCTCCCTCTTACTAACCCATGATATGGCAAATGAAAGAGGCTTTCCTGTATGAATAGTAACATTGTGGTATGGAACATCCCTCTCCTCCTTTTTACAATTAGGCATATAGGAAAGGAAGGAGGAGAGATGGGATTTAACAGCTCTTTATGAAAGCGATTACAGATAATGGCTGTGAACCACCGCAGGATAGGCGTATGGAGACCTGACTCAATCAAAAGAAAATGGAGGCATGTTATGTTGGGACGGATGATGAAAAAAGGATTGGTGTTCTTAATCATTTTTTGCTTGGTAGTTGGTGGGGGCCAGTTCGTCCGAACAGCTCACGCCGATGATACGAATACCTATGAAGCCGAGGCCGAGGGGAATATTTTGCATGGCAACGCGAAAATCTCTGATAGCCCAACGGCTTCAGGGGGCAAAAAGGTTGGTGGCATGTACCAAGGCAGTTCATTGCAATTTAACAATGTTACTGTAAGTGAGACAGGAAATTATAAGATTTCCGTTTACTACATTTCAGGTGATTCGCGGCCGTTTAATATTAGTGCGAATGGCGGGGAAAAGCAATTTGAAGAACCGCCCAAGACAGTCGACTGGGATACGGTGGGAACGTATGATGTGACTCTTCCGTTGAACGCGGGTACCAACACCATCCTGATTGATGACAACAACTGGTATTCTCCTGACATCGACAAGATTGTGATCCGCGGTTTGGACAGTGGCCACCCGGGAGAAGGGGGCGGAGACGACTGGAAGAAAAATTTGCATGGTGCAATCATTGAGGCAGAAGCAGCCGACAATATTCTGAAAGGCAATGCCAAGGTGGTGGACAGCAGTATCAGTTCAGGCGGAAAAAAAGTAACGGATCTGAACAAAAACAGTTCACTGCAATTTACGAATGTTACTGTACCGGCAGATGGTACATATTTGATCCGGATATCTTATATCTCCGGTGACCAGCGACCTGTTTATATGCAGGTGAACAATGGCACGGATGAGATGATTGATCTGCCCAAAACGGCAAGCTGGAATACGGTAGGCACGTATGATGCGGAAGCTTCCCTCCATAAGGGAGCTAATACTATTACGTTCTCGGATCATGATTGGTACTCCCCCGATTTTGACCGAATTGAAGTCATCCCGTATACGCTTAGCTATGAAGCCGAAGATGCGGGCAATACGCTGACTGGTGAAGCGCGTGTAACAGAGAGTCCGAATGCTTCCGGTGGCAAAAAGGTCGGCTATCTGAATGGTGGGAGCTCCTTGACATTTAATAAAATTATAGCCCCCATGACAGGTGATTACCGCGTTAAGGTAGATTATTTTTCAGGTGATCCGCGGAGTTTCTATGTCCATGCAAATGATGGGGAAGAGCAGTTCCACGACCTGCCCAAAACCCCGGATTGGGATACGGTAGGTACGTATGATCTTACACTCCCATTAACTGAAGGCGAGAATACGATTACCTTTTCAGACAACAATGGCTATTCTCCCGATCTGGACCGGATTATCGTAGAGCCTGCGATGGAGACAGAACCCGAAAATCCAGGTGAAGGAGATGACGATCTGGGGACACCGGGTGACTCGCAACGATACGGGGATATCACGGTGACTGATTACACGTATGGCCTTCTGGTATCGAACGGACAATACGAAGTGTCTTATAATACCCAGACTGGATTCGTCGGCTATAGCTGGGCAGAAGGGCAGAAGATGCGGGGGATTTTCAGCAGCATTAAACTTGGTGACGACCTTGTGGAAACCAAAGGTTATGAGAGTCATACGAGCGGTGGAGCACCGCTGGAGATTCAGGATGGATTCGGCAAAGGCATTGAGTTGAACTTTGTTCATACATCAACTGGAAAACCAACCCTGAAGCAAGTCTATCGGTTTTATGAAGATAAATCGTATTTCCTCAACCGTTTGGACGCCATCAGTGATACAGACATCCAGAGTAATTACATGTCCCCAATTACCGTGAAAAATACAGGTGGTGTGGATATCGGTGTCAGCTCGGATAACCGCGTGCTTACGGTACCTTTTGACAACGATGCCTGGATTCGCTATAAATCTCAAACGATGAACCGGGCGGATACCAGTTACGAAATGACAACGGTGTTCAATAACTCAACACGTAACGGTCTTGTGATCGGCTCAGTAACCCATGACACCTGGAAGACAGGTATTGACTGGAAAGGCTCAGCTAATCGTCTGAATGAATTTGCTGTGTATGGTGGTGCAGCGAGTGACGTTACTCGTGATACCCAGCCACATGGCAGCCTGACTGGTACTGAACTGTCCTCACCGCTGATTATGGTAGGTGGTTTCAGTGACTACCGCACAGGACTTGAAGAATACGGTAAAGCCAATGCGATTATTACTCCCCCGCTGGCGTTGAATCCGGAGCTGCCACAGGGTGTTCCAGTAGGTTGGAATAGCTGGGGAGCTTATGATAGCGGGCTTTCGTATCAGAACGTAGTGGATGTGTCCAATTATTTCAAAAACAATCTTAAGAAGTTCAACAATAACGGCAATGTATTCATTAATATGGATTCCTACTGGGACAATCTAAGTGATGCAGAACTTGCCCAAGCCGTATCTGTAATTAAGGACAATGGTCAGCATGCAGGCATCTATTGGGGACCATTTGTGTATTGGGGCAACGATATGAGCCAAAAAGTAGATGGTACCAACGGGCAATATACGTATGGTGATATTGTGCTTAAGGATGCTGAGGGGAAACCTCTGCCTACACTGGATGGAGCATATGCACTGGATGTGACACATCCGGGGAGTCAAATGCGCATGGATTATTTTTTGGATAAGTTTAAAGCACTTGGATTCACATTCATCAAACTGGATTTCCTGACCCATGGCTCACTGGAAGGCCAACACTATGACACTACCGTGACGACAGGAATCCAGGCATACAATGAAGGGATGCGTTATGTTGAAGAGCGATTGGATGGAAAAATGTTTATTAGTGCGTCCATTGCACCGATTTTTCCAAGTCAGTATGCGCATAGCAGACGGATCTCTTGTGACACCTATGGCAAAATTAATGAGACGGAGTACATGCTCAATTCATTGACATATGGTTTCTGGCAAAATGGAACGATCTATTCTTATACAGACCCAGATCATTTGGCATTAAGCAGTGCTTCAACCCTGGAGGAAGCCCGCAGCCGGGTGAATTCCGGTGTAATTGCCGGCACGGTGATGATGGATTCCGATGATGTGAACGATCCCAAGGCACAGGAATACATGACAGCATTGTACAATAATACGGATGTTCTCCAGGTGGCGCTGAAAGGCAAAGTATTCAAGCCACTTGAAGGAAATACGAATGCAAATGCCGCAGATACGTTTGTTCTGAAAGACGGCAATGATTATTACCTTGCCGTATTTAATTACAGCGCCAATAGTTCAGCGAACAAAACGATTCATTTGGATCGTGCTGGATTGAATGAATCCAAATCCTACACGTTACAAGATTTGTGGACAGGTGAATCTTCGTCAGCCACGGGTTCATGGTCCATCTCGCTTGGACCGGCTGCATCGAAGTTGGTTAAATTGACCGAAAAACCAGTCAATCCGGAAAATCCAGGTAACCCAGGTAATCCAGGTAATCCAAGCAACCCTGGCAACAATGGCAATACCAATAATACTAGCGGGAACTCCGGCAGCAGCGCGACTCCGGAGAACGATACAGCAAAACTGGTCATTACAGCCGATATGCTGAAAGTGGACAGTGGGGCAGGGAAAGCCGTTGTGGACATCAAGGCTGGTACTCAGGAGCTACAATTGTCATCTGCTGTTTTACGCCAGCTCGGCGACCTTACACTGGAAGTGAAATCAGGCAAGCTAACCCTGCAAGTACCCGCGAGTTTGTTCCAGCAGCTGTTGAGCAAGCTACCAGCGGGGCAACAGGAAGATAGTACGATTTCCTTGAAAATGGTTCCGCTGGGCAGCAAGGCCAAGGAGGTCGTTGCTGCAGTGGAGTCATCTTCCCGGGCAACGGTTTCCCTTAAGGGTGAAATCTATGAGTTCAGCCTTTCGGTAACAACTAAATCTGGTGCAACCGAAACACTCTCTGCGTTTGATCATCCAGTTACGCTAAGTCTGGCAGCGGCTGAAGGCTTCGACCCTTCACAGGGAGGAATATATTATATTAATGAAAATGGGAAATTGGAATTTCTCAAATCGGATTACGTGAATGGCGTATTAACAACTAAAGTGAGCCACTTCAGCAAGTATGCCGTTCTGGAACTGAATCGGACGTTTGCTGATGTTCCGGCCAATCATTGGGCCAGCTCTGTAATCAAGGAGTTGGCAGCAAAGGGCTATGTCGAAGGCACAAACGAAGATCAATTTGAGCCAGGACGGGCAGTCACTCGCGCTGAATTCACCGCCATGCTCGTTCATTCTCTGGGACTGAACGTAGCGGGGAAAGTACAATTTACAGATGTAGCGACAGATGCCTGGTACGCGGAACCCATCTCGATTGCGACTCAAGCCGGTATTGTTAACGGCCGAAGCGCAGCCAGTTTCCAGCCGGACGCACAGATTACCCGTGAAGAAATTACGGTGATGTTGATGAAAGCATACGAACTGAATGATGGTAAAGTGCCTGTTGGTTCTACAGACATCTTGTTTACAGATATGGCTCAGGTTTCTTCATGGGCAGCTGTTTCGGTGAAGGATGCAGCCCGACTAGGACTGGTCCAAGGCCAAAAACAAGGACAGTTTGTACCTAAAGGGATTGCTTCCCGTGCAGAGGCGGCTCAGGTCATCTATAACCTGATTTTGAAGTAAGTTATAAGGCTGCGAATTGCATCGCAGCCTTATTTTCATAACTTAGAATGACAGATGATTTCCCCTATGGATTGTAAGAATGCGATATGGCTAATTTAACACCTGCTTCCTACAATAATATGTATGTTCACAACACACAGCACGAGGGTAACAGGAACTCGAAAGGATGATAAACTTGACGATTCAATATAATGAACAACTACGTATATTTGCAATACAGACGCAAAATTCGTCCTACATTTTCGGAATTAATGAAAGGGAACACCTCCAGCATCTGTATTGGGGTAACCCCGTGGACATCGAGGACAGCGCTCCGTTGCTCCATCTACAATCCCACAGCTCTTTTGACGCGGAAGTGGAAGGAGAGGTGGAGGAGTACAGCTTCTGGGGAGGAGCATCTTATACAGAGCCATCTCTGAAGCTGCGTATGCCTGATGGTGTCCGCGATCTTCAGGTAAAGTATGACCGTCACGAGATCATTGAACAAGATGGCAGACAGACGTTGATGATCACGTTGAAGGATCAGGTGTATGCACTTGAAACGCAGCTGGTATATCGGGTCATCCCGGAATTCGACCTGGTGGAGCGTTATGCCAATATCGTAAATAAGGGACAAGAGGATATCGTGCTGGAAAGCATGCAATCCGCAGCCTGGACTTTGCCATATCTCCAGGATTACCGCCTGACGCATGTTACGGGGAAATGGTCGGGTGAATTCCAACTGCGCAATACCATTTTGACAGAGGGAAAAAAGGTACTTGAATCGCGGAGAGGTTTCACGGACGGTCATGCTAACCCATGGTTTGCGATTGATGATGGTCTTTCGACAGAAAGCGGCGGCGGGGTATGGTTTGGTGCTCTGGCTTGGAGCGGCAACTGGAAGATGGTCGCTGAGAAGACCCCATTCACGCACGTGCGGGTAACAGGTGGCATCAATGATTTTGACAATGAATGGTTGCTGGGTGCGGGCGAAACGTTTGAGACGCCTGTCTTTGTCGGCGGATTCAGCCCAGAAGGCTTTGGCGGAATGAGCCACCGCTTACATCAATATCAATACAATTACATACTGCCTCGCAGTGAAATTGGGAAAGTGCTGTACAACTCCTGGGAAGCAACCTACTTCGATGTTAACGCACAGGACCAAATGGCGCTTGCCGAGCGGGCAGCCAAGATGGGCGTGGAGCTATTCGTCGTGGATGACGGCTGGTTTGGACAGCGGCATTCCGACCGAGCGGGGTTGGGCGACTGGAACGTGAATAAGGAGAAGTTCCCGAACGGACTTGTTGAGCTGATTGACCGGGTTCACGGACTTGGGATGGAGTTTGGCATATGGGTAGAGCCGGAGTCGGTCAACCCGGATAGCGATCTTTATAGAGAACATCCAGACTGGGTATATCATTTTGAGACCCGGGGACGTACGGAGCTTCGCAATCAGCTGCTGCTGAATATTTCCAAGCCTGAGGTTAAGCAATACATTATCCATTTTATGACCGAACTGCTTGGCAACCATGAGATTAAGTTCATTAAATGGGACATGAATCGGACCATCACGGAGCCTGGCATGAAGGGGCACCCTATTAACCGCCAGAAAGAGGTATGGGTAAGGCATGTCCAGAGTCTCTATGATATATGGACACAGCTGAGAGCCAAGTTCCCGGATGTAGAGTTTGAGACTTGCGCAGGAGGTGGCTCGAGGATTGATCTGGGCATCTTCCGTTATGCGGACCAATCCTGGCCGAGTGACAATACGGATGCGTTCGACCGTCTGAGCATTCAGGAAGGCTTCTCCTATACGTATGCACCACGTATGATGACCTGTTGGGTGACCGAGTCACCTACAGGAATGAACGGTCGAAACGTCTCCCTGAAGTATCGTTTCCACAGTGCAATGATGGGCACGCTTGGTATTGGTTCTAATCTGAACGAGTGGAGTGATGAATGGATCGAGCAGTCCGGGGAATTCATCGGACAATACAAAGCCATTCGCCACCTCGTGCAATTCGGCAGACAATTCCGCCTGACTGCGCTTCGCGATAAGGGGGTTACGGCTGTCCAGTACAGTAATGCTGCCGCAAGTGAACATGTTCTGTTTGCTTTTCTTCACTCGCAGAAGCTGGGTGAACCGTTGCCTAGACTGCGTTTGGCGGGTCTTCAGGCTGACAAGACCTATCTCATTGAAGAACTGGGATTATCGGTCAGTGGCCGTGCGCTCATGAACATCGGGGTGGAGCTGCCTCTACGTGGCGATTTCGACAGTCTGGTATACCGTATCCGTGAGCAGGTATAAAAGGATGCTGTATAATGGTTTAAAAGGAGTGCTTTGCAAGCCAATAGTGGCTGCATTGCACTCCTTTTTATTGGATCTCTTTTTGTGGCAGACGAATTTGGACCGTGGTTCCCATGCCTATTTTGCTATACACTTTAACACCGTAATATTCACCGAACTTCAGCTTAATTCTCCGATCCACATTTGAAATGCCATAGCCTCGACCTTCTTTCTCTTCAAACAAAGACTGAAGCGTCTCACGCCGCATGCCCATTCCATCGTCTATAACAGATAAGATAATGCTATTGTTCTCGATAACGCCCTTGATATGGATATTTAGGGGCCGATCCTGATTCCAAAGAGCGTGAATGACTGCATTCTCCACAAAAGGCTGTAACGCAAGCTTCACGGTCGAGTAGGGCAGGATCGATTGATCTATTGTGTAGATGATGTTTAGCTTGCCTTTAAATCGAATAAGCTGTATGGCATTATAGCTCTGCGTCAGTTTTAATTCCTCATTGATCGTCAGGATGCTCTTTCCTTTATTCAGGGATATCCGATAAAACTTGGCCAGATGAAGGACCATATCCTGAATCTGGGGATCCTGATGCTTTACGGCCAGAGAGGAGATTGAGCCGAGTGTGTTATACAGAAAATGAGGATTGATCTGAGCTTGAAGCAGGTCAAGCTCGGCTTCCTTGCTCTGTAGCTCCTTCTGGTAGACCTCCGTAACCAGACTTTTCAACCGGGTTGTCATCTGCTCAAATGCAAAGTGAAGCTGCCCTATCTCATCACTGCCCATTTGTTCCTCATGGGTAGGGTTGAAATCCCCCCGTTCAATGCGTCGAATCATTCGTATTAACGTCCTGATGCGTTTGCTGAACAGTGATGCGGTAATATAAATGAGCAACAGGGCTACGCCGATGAAGCCCAGTGAAATTTTGATAATAAGCTGAGAGAGAGATTTGGCATCTTTGATAATACTGTCGTAAGGGAAGATGGATACCGTTTTCCAGCCGTTTTTGAGCGTATTATAAACCGCCAGTGCCTTCACGCCTTGATACGTTGTATCAAATCTGCCTGAAGCTGTCTCGTCAAAATTCTGATGAAGCAATTTGGGCAAGCTTGTGTTGATTAACTGCTTGTCCGCTGAAGATAAAATAATACCTTTGTCATTAATGATAAAGATATCCTTACCGCCTGCTTCTTTTTCCATGAGAGAATAGATGACAGACTCGGAAATTTGAAAGACCAGTATGCCGTAGGGATACTGATTACTATTGTTGTTCAGCAGCCGGGCAAGCGTAAACATGGCGGGACCATTCTCGGTCTGCGGCGATGAGAGATGAATAATGTTCCCATAGGATTGTTGCAATTTGTGGAACAGTTCCGTGTTCTGAACTTCGGGTGTAATTGGCCGGATATAATAATTGTCTTTGGGCAGCGATGGATTGTCCGAATAAATGAATGCGCTATCAAAATCGGGGTAAGCAGCCATCACCGTGTCAATTCGATTGCCAATATAATTATAGACATCCAGATAAGATGGATCATCCTGATACTCGTTTGTAAGGTAATTGGCAAGGCGATTATCCAAATAAATTGAGGCGGAAATATGTTCGTAGCTGTCCAGTTTATTCTCCAGATTTTTGGTGATCTGAGCTGTTGAGTTCGTCATATTGATGTAGATCTGCTCGGTAAGTTTCGTTTTGGTAAGTTCATAGGAAAAATAAACCAATAACATCATTGGAATAATGGTGACTAGAACAAATACCATGAACAATTTGGAACGAAAGCTCAGGTTAACAAAAGGCATGTATATGTATCTTCTATAAAATTGGCGCATTTGGAAGCCCTCTCTTGACTGAATATTCGTTGCACAGTTCATCATAGCAGAGTGATTATGGAAATCCAATCCTCTCTTTGCACAAAAACATCTTTAAAAAGCGGTATCTTTCGGAGAATTCGACTATGGCAAGCGATTGGCGTCAAATTTATGATAATAGGAGAGAAGTTGAATCCAGATATGGCCGGCCATGCTGCTGTATAGAAAAAGGGAGGGTATTTAATGCATAAGGTAAGCGCTATCAAAACAGTCAGGAGCAATAATCTGATAAGCAGACTAAAAGAGCAAAAATGGTTATTCGTGCTTATGCTTCCTGCCTTCATTGCTACATTGTTATTTTCCTATGGTCCGATGTTTGGACTGTATATGGCGTTTACGAATTATCAGCCGGGTGGGGGTTCGTTCTTTTACCAGTTCTTCCATGCCGAATTTGTAGGTTTCCAATGGTTTGAGTATTTCTTTACTACAGGGGATTTCTATCGGGTTATGCGTAACACGCTTGCGACAAGCTTGCTGACGCTGTTCTTCGGATTTCCTGCCCCGATCATCCTCGCGCTTGTGTTGAATGAAGCGAGACAGGGATTTTTCAAACGTTTTGTACAGACGGTTTCTTATCTGCCGCATTTTATCTCATGGGTTATCGCAGCCAACATTGTGATTACGCTGCTGGCTTCGGATGGAATGCTTAACAATATTCTGGTTCTGCTGGGCATCGTTAAAGAACCAGTTGCATTTTTGCAGAACGGGCCTCTATTCTGGTGGATTATCGCATTGTCGAACATGTGGAAAGAGATGGGTTTCAGTGCCATTATGTATCTCGCCGCAATCGCTTCCATAAATCCTGAGCTTTACGAAGCGGCCAGGGTGGACGGAGCCAGTCGATTTAAGCAAATGTGGCATATTACACTGCCATCCATGCGCCCTACCATTGTCATATTGGCTATTCTTGCGGTCGGAGGCATTTTGAATGCAGGATTTGAACAGCAATACCTGCTGCAAAATAATACCGTACTTGAATACTCCGAAGTTATTGATATTTATGCTTACAAATACGGACTACAGAACAGCATGTTCTCATACGGGGCTGCCGTGGGGATGTTCAAATCCGTTGTTGCCTTTATTCTTGTCCTCATCGTGAACCGGATTTCCAGAAAAGTGAACGACCAGGCGTTGTTCTAATTATAAAAGACAGAGGGGAGCGCTTGTAATGATTCTGAACAGATTCGGGGATCGTATTTTCAAAATTATTGTGTATTTCATCCTTATTCTTGTATTACTCGTTACATTTCTTCCGTTTTGGAATATACTCGTTCTTTCATTGAATAGCGCGGAGGATACGGTACGGGGCGGCGTTTATCTGTGGCCCAGGGACTTGACATTGGACAGCTATCAGCAGATTTTGAAAGATAGCGAGATTCTAAACGGGCTGTGGGTAACCGTCAAACGAACGCTGATTGGCGCACCGCTATCGGTTCTCGTCATTACGATGCTTGCGTATCCGCTAAGTCGGCGGAATCTCATTGGTCGCAAAGGATGGAACCTGTACTTCATCTTCACCATGTATTTCAGTGGCGGACTGATTCCGTTCTACATGGTACTTAAGGCGTTGAACATGATCGATACATTTTCGGTGTTCATTTTGCCAAGTTTGATGAATGTCTTCTATATGATTATCGTCCGTACCTTTATGGAGCAGCTGCCCCATGAGATTGAAGAATCGGCGAGGGTGGATGGGGCTAACGATCTGACGATTTTCTTCCGGATTGTGATGCCATTGACAACACCAGTACTTGCAACAGTTGGTCTTTTTCAAGCCATTGGGCATTGGAATGCCTGGTTTGATTCCTATGCGTTCACCTATAGTTCGGACCTGAAGACTCTGCAAGCCGTGCTCGTGAAAATATTGAATCAATTCCAGACGGGTGGCATGATCTCTCAAACGCAAATGCTGGCCAACTCGGCCAAACGAAATGCCGTTTCAAGCGATACCATTCGGATGGCTGCTACGATGGTAGCTACCTTGCCGATCGTTATGGTATATCCGTTCCTACAAAAATACTTTGTTAAAGGCATGACTTTGGGAGCGGTGAAGAGTTAATCTATTCCATAATCCGGTTGCAGGGAAGGCTTGTCCGGTAGCCTCTTCCTGAAAGGGGGTGGGCAAAGATCGTTTTGGAAATGCTCAATCTAGCACTACAGGAATTTATTCATTGGGAGGAATTAGGGTGTCAATGACAAAGACAAAAAAATGGATGACCATGGGGATTACAGCTGCATTAGTCGTTGGTTTGCTTGCGGGCTGCTCCTCCAGTGATGGGGAGAACAAGACAGCGGGAAAAGATGCGGAACAAGGGCCGATTACGCTGACCTGGTTTGATGGCAATACCAAAGGAGAACCTTTTACCGATGCAGTGGCCCAGGAAATTACCAAAAAGACGGGCATAGAGATCTCCATCCAACAGCCAACGGGGAATCCAACGGAAAAACTGAGTCTGATGCTGGCGAGTGGTGACTATCCGGATGTGGTGGTCATGAGTCGTGGAGATGCTTCTCTCGATAAGTACATTTCAAGCGGCGCATTCATTCCACTGGATGAGTTAATTGAAAAGTATGGTTCTGATCTGAAAGAAATGTACGGCGAAACCTTGACCAAAACACGATATTCAGACGGCAAAAACTACTATTTGGCAAACTGGTATGGACTCGACAGTGATCCGGTCTTCGGTATGCTGATGAGACAGAGTCTGTTGGAAGAGTTCCTTCCAGACAAAGCAGATGGTTCACAGCCACTCACCACGGACGAGTTTGAAGCACTCCTGAAAAATTTTAAAGAAAAATACAACACGATTGATGGCAAAGAATCCATTCCCATGACGATGAACGGTGAAAACATGGGCGCAAATCTAGGAACATTCAAAGGCATGTGGGGTTTGAAAACGTATTATGACAACAACGGACGTCTGCAATATGATGTCAAGGACCCCAAATATCGTGAAATGCTTTTATACATGAATAGGTTATATAGAGAAGGTCTGATTGAGAAGGAATTTGCGATTAGCAAGACGCAGACATGGATTCAAAAGCTGACAACTGGTGCGGTATTCGCTACCCCAGGAGCATATTGGGACCCAGGTAACGGCAATGCGGCCCTGAAAAAGGATGGCGGGGAAAAGAATCAGTTGTTCGCATACAAGGTTGTTGCTCCAGGTGTAGATCCGGCCCAAACCACATTTGGCCCAAGAAGCTCGCTTGGATGGGATGCAATCGCCATTACCAAAAACAACAAACACCCGGAAGAAACGATAAAGCTGTTTAATTATCTGGCGAGTGATGAAGGACAGCATTTGCTGCTGTGGGGTAAAGAAGGCGAACAATATACCATGGTGGATGGCAAGCGACAACCGGACCCTGCATTCCTGCAAAGCTTCAAGGATAATTGGGATGATACGGTGAAGAAAAGTGGCGTTCGTAAATGGTTATGGTTTATCAAAAATGGTCTGGATCCGAATGGACAGCCTTATGACATGGCCGTTAAATTCCAACGCAGTGAAGTGGATGAACTGGCCCTCAAGAGTCTTGGTGATTCCGTATGGGATACAGCACAGTATGATAACCTGAATCCGGATGGGGGAACACCTCAAGCTCTGACGGCCCAGAAAGTGAAGGATATTATGGATCAGAGCATTACGAGAGCCATTATTGCTCCAAGTGAAGCTGAAGCCAACTCCGTATTTGACAAGATGCTGGAGGATATGAAAAAGGCTGGCGATGAGAATGTGGAAGATATCATAAACGAGAAATATGCTCAGCGTATGGAACTGTGGTCTTCCAAGTAATTGAAGTGTAAATTTGGTAATAAGAAGCGTCCCGGGATTGCCCGGGACGCTTCTTATTTATGGACACATTTTACAAGATGAGCTAAACCGTTGCTTTAACAATGGAGATGATATCCCCTGCTATTGTACAGATCTTGCCAACCAGACCAGATAACATATATTGTTCACCGGTAGGGAGGGTACACAACGCCCCTTCTGCCCATGGAATATAGAAGGAAAGTGCAGTACCAGCTTCGCTCTCAATCTGGATCCAGTCCGTCTCGCCATTCACGAAAGCGGCACTGACAAGGAAGCCTCCCACTGCACGGAGGGTGTGGAACTCTGCTTGTTGACCGTTTGGCCAGTTGGGGAAGAAGCGCAGGATACCATTATAACTTTGAAGAAGGCATTCATTGATCACGGCAGGTATGGAGAAATTTTCGAACCAGATGCCCATGCGGGACATGAAATCGAAGTTCTCCGTGTCAGCATAGCGACCACCGCTCATCAGGACTCGATCAGTACAAGTGCCGTTTGGTAGCAGACAATACTGGATTTGACGCTTGAAGCGTTCCAGATCCAACACACCAAGACGGGCTCCGGCAAGATGGTAGAATACCAGTTCATTCCCACCTTCGTTGCGGTGATTAAGGTAGGAGTTTACTGCGGTCTGGTATTCCTTCTCTGACGAGTGAAGCCCGTGATCTTCACCCGGAAATACAGTCGTAATAGGAATCGGGACGTTATACACGACGTCAGGATCCTCACCTTCCACCGACACAAAGACTGGACCGTTGCGGGATTCGGCTGTGGGATAAGAAGGGAAATGGCTCAAAATCTCTTTTATTTTCTCCAACAGATCCTGCTCGGATTCCATCCTTTCAAGGACATCGCAAGCCTGAGTGAACGCATTGAACAGAAATCGCGTTAGTGTAAGGTCAATCAGGCAGTCTTTGTTTTTGGCAAAGCCTGGTGAAATCTCATATAGCTCCGGCACCACCGTCGGAAAAATGTGATAATTACCATCTCCCCAGCGTTCACCCTGTGCTTGGGGACGATTCATGTAATCGACCATAAACAGCACGGCTTCTTTCATGGGTTGAAATGCACGATCACGCAGGAACGTCTCGTCCATGGAATATAGATAGTGCCACCACAGACTTTGTACGGTCCAAGGCGTCTCACAGATTTCCCATCCCCAGTGCGGGACAGGATAGGGCATCATGGACATTTCAACAGGATAGGCTGAGTGGGGGAAATAAGCTCCGCTCAGTCCGTAATAATCACGTGCCCAAGCTCGGCTGACAGGAAGTACATGATCAACCATATCCACGTAGGGAAGATGTTTGTCGAGATGATTGCTGGAGAAGGCGAGCCAAAATGGCTGCTGTGTGTTGTAATTCATGTGGTAATCCCCATGCCAGTCTGCACCGATGGTACGGTAGCTCCAGTTCGCAAATAGACCTGGACAGGTAACGCCCTCTCTCACGGCACAATTAAAAAAGTATAGGTTGTGGTACCAGATACGCTCCAGAAATTCATCTTCCAGTGCGACGGAGGAGCGGCTCCAATAATCACGCCACATTGCATTCGATTCTCTTTTAGCTTGACTAAAAGAAGATAGATCTGGCGGGTGGGCCTCATCATCAAGTTCACTGTAAAAGCCTTCCCAAAGCTCTGCGCAAGCCAAAAAGCCTTGTTCAAGTTCTCCCTGAGAAGGGTTGACTACGGGTGTCTGATGATGCAAAGCATGTTCATTCATTGCAATTAATCCAGACGAGCTAACAGCGAGCCGGAAAGCTTTATCTTTTTTATGTGTGAAATAGGGCACAGTGGGATGCTCAACATGAGGCAAAATTTGCGTAAATGACTGTCTACCCGTAATTTCGCTGGTTACGACTGCTGCTTGAGGAAATTCAGGCGGTGTTTCAGGATCAGGAATCAGCTTGATCTCCTCGAATAAGGGAATCGGAGCACCCGTCGCGCCATCCCTTACCTTCATCCAGATCCGGTCGTGCGCTACTTCTACAAAGAGTTCGAATATAGCAGGTTTGCCATCGATCAGGAAATCAATTGTGCAAAGGCCATTGGCAATGTCAATGGTATGGCCGATGACTTCGGCCTTTCGCCGATCATACCGGAGCAGCAGTGACCCGCAGGGCATGGGCTTGGGATATGCCTTACTGTAATTTTGGCCAGCCATCTCACAATATTGTTTGTACCACGGATGATCCGTTAATTGCGGCAAATCTGCTGGCAGAGCAGCAAATCTGTCATACACCTCTTGGAAAGTCGTGAGCTCTTCACGGTGTTCTTCGGCGAGACGAATATCCCATATATTGTTGTGTCCAAAATGGAGCATCACGGCGTCAGGACGGGTTGTTACGACAATACCCAGTCCTCCATTGCCCAGTAGTGCGCCTTCAAAAAAATCCGGCGCAGGACCATTAAAGGAAATGGGATGCTGCTTCGCACGTTCATAGCCTTTGTTCTGGTTTACCTCGTATCTTCTTTTCGGTTGCTTATCCTTCTTCTGCATAAGTCATCCTCCTCATGAAGTCATGCGATGTACAGTTATTACTGTATCTGAACAGCAGTTTGCTGTATTTAGCAAGACGTCCATGATTTGCACGATCGTCAGATCAATTGATGCTCTGCTGATATGTACCTCTAGTCCCCAATTGTACCTTTCGGGGATGGAGATGAAAGGTTAACATCGAGACTAACTTAACTTGAAAGGAAACTACCAATGAATTTTACCTCCTTGCATCCCTATGTATATTTGGCGACTCGGTACCCTTTTGCGAAGGGACAATCGAGTTCTTTGCGAATTTGTTATACCAGCTCTATTTACTTGATCAGCGAAGGGTATGGTGTATTAAGTACAAGTGGAAAGAGCAGCAGGCTTGGTCCCGGTTCGCTGATTTATATTCCAGCAGGGCAACTGCATGTATGGTGGCTGATTCGGATAACCCTATGGTTCACCTGTGTTGTTATTTTGATTGGCATTATGTGGAGCGAAAAGATGTATTTGATACGGCTTGTCCGGTCTGTTATCCGCCAAATGTGTTACAGCAAGCTTTTGTGGGCCCGACTTTTCCGTATGCGCTTAAAGAAATATCAAAGGTGGAATCTCTGCAGATTTGGCAGAACCTTTTCGAGGATTTTTATAAAAGCGGGTCATACACCAATGAGCAGACATTTATGTGGAGCTTGATGATTCAGCGTAATTTCCAGACGTTTATCGATTATTTTCTGAACTGCTGCATGGGAAACGACTATGTAATCCCTGATCGCCGGATATCTCAAATGCTTAAAATTATGGAGCAGGACTTACTTCACGGAGCGCCCAAGCCATTGGATAGCTACTACAAAAGCCTCAATATGAGCCGTGGACATTTTTTTGAGCTGTTCAGGAAGTCTACCGGATACTCTCCAATCCAGTATATGAATTACTTCCGTATTGGACGTGCGAGGTACGATTTGCTTCACACCACATTAAGTATCACTCATATCGCTGAGAAATATCACTTTAGCTCGGTACATTACTTCTCCCGCCTCTTTCATCAACTGACAGGTCAGGCTCCGCGCCAATATCGTTTAAGTCAGTCCAACAGTGCGGCCTCAAGCGCTCCATTGGAATGAACAGGCTTTTTTTGTCTACATATTCCCCCTTCATTGTTCAAATAATGATGGGACAGAACAAAGGAGGGAACGATGGATGAATAAGGCCGGACGAAAAGGGTGGTCCTGCATCTGGAAATTTAAGATGTCAATGGTACTCACAGGTGCGATAGTAATGGTTTACGGTGTAGGTCTCTCTGCCAGCAGTGCAGAATCACAAGTTCGTACAGGGCAGGTGCAAGAGCAAATTTTAACGGAGCAGACCTTAGTACAAGTACCTGGTTCAACTTCAGGTGAGATATCACAAAATCCGGCAGACAAGTCGCAGCGTAAACGAATGGCAATTATCATTGATGATGCAGGAAATGACATGAAAGGGACTTCTGAAATTTTGGCGACCCCGGTTAAGTTAACGCTGGCTGTGATGCCATTTTTGCCAACAACGAAGAAAGATGCGATTGCCGCACATGAAAAAGGAATGGATGTGATTGTTCACATGCCTATGGAGCCCAAAAAGGGAAGACCAGAATGGCTCGGACCAGGTGCGATCACATCCAATCTGACGGATGAGGAAGTGCGTGAGCGGGTGGAGAAAGCCATTGATGAAGTTCCTTATGCCGTCGGTATGAACAACCATATGGGTTCCAAAATTACGTCTGATAAACGTATCATGTCCATTGTATTGGATGTATGTCGAGAGCGTGGGTTGTTTTTTGTGGATAGTCGAACCAATTTTCGCTCTGTGGTAGGGGAATTGGCCATCACCAAAAACATGCCACCCGTCGGCAACGATATTTTTCTGGATGACCACAATTCCAAACAACAGATACGCAAGCAAATGGATTTGGCAGCCCAACGTGCTCTCGATAAAGATGTGTGTGTAGTGATTGGTCATGTTGGCCATACCGGATTAAATACCTCTGCTGTCGTCCATGAATCGGTAGCTCGGCTCAAAGATCAGATTGAGTTCGTCGGTATTAGCGATCTGGTCCGAGATGTGTGGCATTGGCAAGCTGAGCCTAAACTGCCGACAGATAATAAATAATGCCATTTGCAATGGATTGTGCGATCCGTTTCTGTTCGCTAGGATCGCTGATCATTGCGCGATCGTGTGCATTGCTCAGAAATCCGGTTTCAACAATTACAGCTGGTTGTTTCACATGATTTAACAGGTAAAAGGGCTTGCCCCATACAACTTCGCGCTTTGTCTCGTACAATTGATTAAGCTGATTCTGAATGGAACTTGCGAGCATGTAGCTTCGTCCTTCGTTCTGATGTAAAACGACCGGGCCTTGTGCAGATGATCTTGGACTCCAATTGGCATGGATACTGACGACGATATCAGTGCTGACCTCTTCGCTAAGGCTTTTGCGTTGAGCCAAATCTCGGCGATGGCGTGAGCGACTGTTTAACCAGCGATTCTCGTCACTCAGCGCATAATCGCCGAGTCGGTTGATGATGACTGCATAACCCTTGCTGCGAAGCAGGAGATACACCTTTTGGCTAATGGCTAGATTGATGTCTTTTTCCAGTACGCCATGGTCTGTTGTTCCACCGTCAATGCCGCCATGACCAACGTCCAGGAGGATGACAGGTGCTGCAAATGCATGATGAGAGGAGTGATAGGCATCTCCATCGGTTACTGGCAGCATGGATGGGCTTATGGGCGATCGCTGTGAAAGCAATGGAGGCAGGTCGGTCAGGGCTAATGTCGCCGCGCTGGCAAGAGAGGTCAGGGGGATGGAACTGATGCTGATGAGCAATGCCATCGATGCGGCCAGCAGCTTATACATGAGAATACACGCTCCTTCTTGAATAGGCATCGTATGCCATAAAGTGAGTGAATGGATACCTTTGGCATTAGACTGTGCATTCTTCTGTTTTTCATACTCTTTGCAGCAAAAAAAATGTTTATTGATGATCCCTTCTGCACACAATAGAAATAACATAAGCCCCGGCTTTGCCGGAGCTAAGGGAGGCAGAGGTTATGGCCAAAAGTGATGAGCTGGTGAAATACATTACAGAGCGAGTCGTTCATTATATCGATACTCCGAAGGATGAGCGTAAAGGACGCACCAAAGCCAAAGAACCGTGGACAATGAAGTGGTTTGGAATGATTCCTTTTGCCGTATCTTTATGGGTGGGGAAAAAGGAAAAAGCAATGAATTCGCAGGGGGAAATGCAGAAACGAAGCTCTTCGGGTAAAGGGTAAATCAGAACCAACGCAGGTCGTAGCTTCCTCCAAAGAAAAAGACGCATTCCTATGAAGAATCAGAGGAAGGCGTCTTATTTGTTGTATAATTCGGTCACGGTTTCACAGCATAGAAATGCCCGTCCCGCAGCAAGGTCTGAAGAGGTATAAACCGTCTTACCGAGGTATTCCCGCCAATAGCTACATACTGTTTTTGAATGGTTCCACGGTCGTCACGCCAGATCTGATAACCACTGACAGGCAAAGGCCCGCCATATAAGACATTTTGCTGGTCCGCAGAGAAAACGATCTTTTTATGTTCTTTCCATTGCTGATTCAATGTCTTAACGCCGCTGATGGAAAGTGCTTTTGACGTGATCCATAACAGATTGTCCGCGGGATCAAACAGAGGCTGCAGATCCATGGAGTCAACGGACAACGAGGAGACTTGTGGTGAATCTTCGGGCGTCATCACGACCGCTTGTACAGATATTGACCGTATGGATTTCATTCGTTTCGAAGCCTGCCGTGAGTCCGTATCCAGTGCTTTCAGAACACCTGTTGGCAAGGTATCGCCGTTGGTCGCATCAATATAGACTGCTTCATCGTTAGGCCGTTCCACTTTCCAATAAGCGAGCAGGGGAGGCGCATAACGTAATTGAAGCCCTCCTCCGTCAGTAATCAGCTCTTTCAAGTCCAGTTGCTGTCTATTCAGGGCATGGTCCAACAAGGAGAAGTTGTATGGTCGTTGTTCTCCCTGACCGTACTCGCTAAGTTGAAATTGTCCTTGATCGTTAGCTGAAATGACCATATAACCAACGGGTGACTCTCCAACATTAGCGTATACCAACCAGCTGCGAGTGCCTGGACCGAGGGGATAAAAGTCCAATTGAGCATGATCCCAATGATTCCCTTCATGTTCAGTACTTAGAATGATGGCTTGCTCGCGAGCAAATTGTTGTACTGCATCAGGAGCCAGCATGTCCGAATGAAGTTCCGCCGTACTTGTGGCCGATATAGTGGGTAGTACGGACCTAAATGCATTCTGAATTCCAGCTCCTTCAGCTTGCAGTATGGGCAGCAGGGTGATTACACATAGAAGGCACATTACAATTCCGGTAATTCGGCGAATCACATTCCATCCTTTGTGGAAGGGTCGTTTCATGCTAACACCTACTTTTCTGGGGTACATATCCTGACAAAACGGTCTCAATTTCGCTGCATGTTCGTTTCTAGTTCCATTTTAGAGGACATGCTGTGCAAAGGTTGCTGCAACCTGTCGGGCTGCCACTCATGAATAAACACTACTTTTGCCGTCATTTGCGGGAAAAGTAGTGTCTTCGTCGTCTATCTTAAATGAAACATGCCGCTGCTAATCGCAGTCACCTTCACTTTGGGTTCATATTGCCAGATCATCTCGGTACGGCGTGTATCATATTGCAGCTTCATAGCTTCCCGGTCCATGGCTGCTTGGTGGGCTTTATCCTGTTCCGGGTCCGTTTCAGGTTCTGCCTGAACAGCAGCTTCAGCCGCGAGTTCGACATCTGATCCGATTGTTACACCCGTTGGTTCGACGGGGTGTAGACGTGCATTCTGGATACGGGTAGGGCCGGATTGAGAAGTCTGAATTGGGGCAGATGGCCTGATCCCTGCATGTTCCTGATCCGTTAAACTACTATCTGTGCTGGAGGCAGAGGTTGTATCTACTTCAACTTCAGGGGTGTCCTCTCTAAGAACTGCCTCATAGTACGTGTCCACAACAGCAAGCTCCAGATCAAGCCGTTCTTTGGCTTTCTCTGCCCAGCTATAGTCCAGTTCTAATAAGCGGTTCGTCAAATGCGACTCCAGAGCAGCCCCGGCATCGGCTATCGATACTTTGGCGGTCTGTACGTGCATATTCTCAGCCAGCCTTGGGCTAAGATCACGCCTGTTCAGCTTCGATCCGAACTTCTCGACAATTTCCCCTGTTCTGAGGGAGATGCCAATAAAATGAAGTTCCTCTTTTTTCAGATCACAGGCAAATTCCACTTTGAAACACACACCAAGCCATGGCTCGTATACTGCTGGTGCGGTAGCACGCAACTGCCTTTTTGCAGCCTGTTCGAACAGGTTCACGAATGCGCCGCCTTCACGCGCTGCATTGAAGATCTGCTGCAGCCTGCGGCTGCCATATACAACATCTTCTTTCAAAATCCGTCCGGGTCCCAGCTGAGGCAGAGAAGGGACAATACCGAAGTATCGACCTAGAATAGTCTCTTTGGGAGCCTCGGGGGTACCGGGACCGGCACCTGGTGAGGCTGGTGGAGCTAACTGTGCAGCTTTTGCTTCTTCAGCTTCTAACGCTTGCTGATAGGCATCCGGATCAAAGACGAATGTAAAGGACATCGTTTCCGCAGGTGCTCCGGTTCGCTCCACAAATCCCCAATAATACGGACGGTTGGTTAACGCCTTGTCAGCTTCAGGTGAAAGTTTTACCGTAACATGGGCAGGCGAACGCTCCATAATCTGACAGTCGAGTGTTTCCAGGTAAGTGAGCACATACGCCTGCACTTCATGGGGTGACATGGTCATGATCAGAGGCCTCCTTTACGAATATCAAGCCCGGATACGGCGGGTGCCTCATCTGCGACTTCACGTTGAATGGAGTTCAACGATTGTCCAAGCGAGTCCATTTTACGGCGGATATCCTCTTCGTTTTGTGATTCAAGCATGATTTTGTACAAACTTTTTTCGATTGACTCCTTCTTCTCCAGCCGCTCCAGAATGACATCCAATCCACCAATAACCATCTCAAACATATTGATCTTCTCATGAAGCAGATTCAAAATATGCTCCTCGATTGTGCCTGTCGTCGAAAGGTTGTAGATATTCACATCATTTTGCTGTCCCAATCGGTGTACGCGACCAATCCGCTGCTCGACACGCATGGGATTCCAGGGCAGATCGAAGTTAATCATGTGATGGCAAAATTGAAGATTGATACCCTCACCGCCGGCTTCGGTTGCAATCATTGCCTGCACGCGGCCGCGGAAGAGGTCCATCATCCAGTCCTTTTTCCCCCGGTTCATGCCGCCCCGGTAGGGAACAGCGGTCAGGCCGTTGTTGCGAAAATAATTGAGCAAGTACTCCTGTGTGGCACGATATTCGGTGAAAATAATAACCTTCTCATTCATATTACGAACGAGTTCCATCGTTTTTTCCGCTTTGGTATTTTCCTTGATCGCTTTAATATGGGCAACGAGCTCCCAAATCTTATCCCGCAGCGGGGAGTCCAGTGGAAGCTTCTTCGACAGATTGACCAACGTCACAAACACGGCATCCCGGCTGCTGCATACTTCTCGCTGCAACGTCACCAGGGAAAGCATGCTGCTCAGATTGCCGCCCGCTTCTTGGTACTGATCCTTCACAAAGGAAGTCACTCCATCGTAAAGGGCCTGTTCTTCAGGCGAAAGCTGCAAATTCACATTGGACACGTTCCGTTTGGTAAATTGAACAGGTCCTTCACCGCGACGGTTACGGATCATGACTTTGGACAACTCATCCTTGAGCTGCTCCTGATTTTTCGGAATGCGTTTGTCGACAACAAAGTTGGCTGCAAAATCACCTTGACGGCCAAGCTGTCCCGGCTTGAGCAGGTTAATGAGGTTGAACAGCTCGCTCATGTCATTCTGCACCGGTGTAGCCGTAAGTAGCAGGCAGTACTTTTTCCGCAATTTCAGCATGAATTGATAGTTCGTTGTTTTTTTATTTTTGAGCTTATGAGCCTCGTCGATAATAATCATGTCGTAATCCGTATTTAGCAGCATATCTTTATGCGGGTCACGCTTTGCTGTATCCATCGAGGCAACCACGATTTCATTTTGCCAGGAATACGCCTTTTTCTGTGCAACCGCAGGGATGCCAAATTTGGAATTCAGCTCCCGAACCCATTGCAGTACAAGGGACGCAGGCACGAGAATGAGCACCTTGGATACGAGTCCACGAACCATATATTCTTTCAAAATCAGGCCGGCTTCAATCGTTTTGCCAAGTCCAACTTCGTCCGCAAGAATGGCACGGCCTGACATTTCAAACAGTACTCTGCGTGCAGTGTCCATCTGGTGTGGAAGAGGGGTGAGTCCCTGTAAATGCTTCAGACACTGGATTTCATCAAAGTTGGGAATCAGATTCGTCTCTTCGGCTTGAATGCCAAGTTGAAAGAGTCTGTAATCGCCCCAAGGGCCGCCTTTATCGAGTCTGGACTCCAGTTGAGTGATCCAGCTCCGATCGAATTCAAGCGGAACGGGTAGTTCTGCTGCAGGTTGATTAATTTGATGCGGGTTTTTCCGGTTCATGGTGCTTCCTCCCCTGCCATTCGTGATGACGTTTATTCGTAGCTAATAGTATGGACGAATGAGAGGCAGTTCATAACCAACCTTGGAATAAGGGGTGATTTCAATCAGGAAATCTGGAAGGGTTGTAAAATGATAGGTATTCACGTATGTTGATGAATAGTCACTTTACCTAAGTAGAGTGAGCATTGTATCTCATTATATATCCTGAATATAAAGGAGGAGAATCTGTTTATGCTTTCATTGATTTTTGATATGGATGGTACGTTATTTCAAACAGATCGGATATTGGAAACTTCGCTGCATGACACGTTTAATCATCTGAGGTCAAAGGGATTGTGGGAGCAGAATACGCCAATAGAAAAGTATCGTGAAATTATGGGAGTTCCTCTGCCCGTCGTCTGGGAGAATTTATTGCCCGGATACTCGGACCAGATCAGACAACAAGCAAATGAGTGGTTTCATGAGAAGTTGATTGCGAATATCGAGGCAGGCCATGGTGCACTGTATCCTTACGTAGAAGAGTTCTTTCTCTACTGCAAAGAGAAGAGTATACCGATATACATAGCGAGTAATGGACAAATCGAATACTTGAATGCCATCGTAACCTATTATCATCTGAATGAGTGGGTAACGGAAACATTCAGCATACAGCAGATTTCATCACAAAATAAGTCTGACCTCGTACACGCCATCGTGGAGAAATATAAGATCACTCATGGGATGGTTATCGGGGATCGATTGTCTGACATTAAGGCTGCGAAGGATAATAAATTAATTTCCATTGGATGTAATTTTGACTTTGCTCAAGCCGATGAGCTAGCTCAGGCTGATCGGGTTATTGATAGCATTGAGGAGTTGAAGGCTTTAATCGGTGTACTGTAAAAAGGATGCAACAAAAAAAGCGGCCCATGTGGCCGCTTTATTATTTAAAGAAGTTAACTCCAATATTTCTTGATAATTTCATCGCGTCCGGAATAAATTCGGGATTCTTTATAATATTTCGGATCTTTGCGATGGAAATTTTGATGATATTCTTCTGCCGGATAAAATACGGAGGCTTCCTCAATGGCAGTAACGACAGGTTTATCGAATCGGCCTGTTTTGCCGAGTTCCTCTCGTGACTTCAAGGCCAATTGGCGTTGTTCTTCATTGTGATACAAGATGGCAGCCCGATATTGGCTCTTGCGATCATTACCCTGACCGGTGGCATCTGTTGGATCGATCTGTGGCCAGTACAGCTCAAGCAATTTCTCATAGGGGAAAATGGCTGGATCAAACGAGATTTGCACAACTTCCAAATGTCCTGTTTCCCCGGTCAATACTTGCTCATATGTAGGGTTTTCTACGGTTCCACCCATGTATCCGGATATAATCCCGTGAATGCCAGGCTGCTCTTCAAAAGGGCTTACCATACACCAGAAACATCCCCCGGCAAACGTTGCTTTTTCAATCACTGCTATTCCCCATTTCTCAGTTGTGTTTAATCAAGATTACTATGAATGCTAGTCATAACGCAATCCATTTGATAGTTCATCTACCCGCTCCCAATCGAGCACAACAAACCCTTTTCTTTTTTTGCATAGGATTTCCAGATCGGACAGTTTCTGAATGAGGCGATTCAAGTGACGGGGCGTTGTACCGATCACGGATGCTATTTCCGGAATGTGAGGCGTGCTAATTTCCCTGCCAAACTCTTTGGGCAGACGAGTGGACATCAAATAGATGGCAAATCGTTCTTCAACGGAGGAAAGGGAGTTGATACGGGATGCCGCCGTACATGTCTGCAATTTATAGGACAGATGTTTGAGCAGTTCATTCAAAAAACGATTATCCTGCATTAAATTCCGTTCAACGGTCTGTATGTCTATAAACAGAAATTTGGACGGCTGCACAGCCTGAACTTGTGACTGTACAACCACCTTCTGAATCAATTCAATATCACCAAAGATGGACAAGGGATGGCAGAAACGCAGCAAAAGAGATTTGCCAGTTTCGACACTTGAGGAGACTCTGGTCAGACCTTCCACCTGGAAATAAAGCCCATCCAACTCATCGCCTTCCGTAAGAACATATTCATCTGAATCATACTCCCGAAGCTGAATGGGAAGCAAAGCAGCGTCAGCAAAGATTTGTTTCAAATTAAAAAGGGACATATAAGGTTGTATTTTTTCGTATCCCCTGTACATTTTCATTTTTTTCACCTCGAATGGACATCGGTCCTTTTCATTATATATGAACTTGATATGATTAGAAAAACGAGGGGGATTGATGATGAAGTTTGTGTTTGATCTGGATGGCACGATCTGTTTTCAGGGGAAAGTGTTAACCAAAGAAATGGTTCAGACATTGGACTTTCTTGTGGAGAAAGGTCATGAACTTATTTTTGCATCTGCACGACCGATCCGTGATTTATTGCCTATACTGCCTGTCCATATGCAGCAATTCCAGCTGGTAGGTGGTAATGGAGGGTTTGTATATCGCAGTGGGCTTGAGATCTCCACAGTTTATTTGGAAGCATCCATTGCTGATCATATACTGGCGTTATTGAAGCAGCATGAAGCAGATTATCTCATTGATTGTCAGTGGGATTACTGTTATTCAGGCAACCCGGAGCATCCCATTCGAAGAAACCTGGACCCCGAGTGCAGAGCCAAGAATGTGCTGTTGGAGGAATTAACCGAGATTGTGAAGGTAGTCGTCTTAAGCAGCCGCAATCACCAGGAGATGCTGGATGCGTTGTACAACCTTCCTGTGGTGACCTACATGCATGGAACAGAGAATATCATTGATATTAGTCCTGAGGGTGTGAATAAATGGACAGGCTTGCAAGCACTTGGGGTCTCCCCACATGAGTTTATTGCTTTTGGAAATGATGCGAATGATATTCCGATGTTTGAGTATGCCAGTCGTTCCATTTGTGTTGGGCAACATGAGAAGCTTGCTAGGATTGCGGATGAAAGGGTAGAGAGCCAAGAGAAGAATGTCATCGACAAAATCATTGAAATTGCAGAAAGATTGGAAGAAGAGGGCAGTGCATTTAACGAGGCAATGGTAAAGGTCGAAGATATTGCGACAGGATGATCATTATCAGGATTTGGCATTAGAGATAATCTGAAAAATCAAGAAAGAGTCCGCCATAGGTGGACTCCTTCTTCACATAACAAGCATCTCTCTTCTAAACGTAACCGACGATCCCCATGATGAACTCATAGAGGAAGTATAGGGAAAATCCAAACAGCAGTATTCCGGCTATGACGGAGACCCAGCGAATCATGGAGCGACTCATCACTCTTCTGGTGACCGACACCACCGACAAAAGCCCTAGATCGTGGATTAAAATACCACTCATTACGCCGCATGCTGCAATAGCAAAGCTGCCTGAATGTGCTGAGCTATAGGAATCAGATAACACTGCACCGAATACGGAAACCCAAAAAATCAAATTCCCTGGAGATACAGCGACAAGCAACCCATTGCGATATGTACTAAAGAATGATTTCTGAGTCTTTTCGTCTGCGGGTGTAATATCTTTATCCGCATTTTTAATGGAATCATAGCCCAGATAGGCTAGAAATCCTGCACCTACCAGCCAAAGCGGGATCTGCACATACGGCAAGGCCAGTACAGAAGCGAAGCCAAAGTACATCGCCAGTATAAGCGTGACATCGATTGTCATACCGCCGAGCCCGACTGCCCATCCGTGGATAAACCCATTTTTTAAACCTTGTTTTGTCATTTCTACAGTAATTGCTCCGACTGGCATGGCAATGGCAAGACCAATCAAGAAATATTTTAAATAAACTTCCATTTCAAATCCCTTTCATCTCAGTTGATTCATCCTACTGTTGTATAGTAAAAATGTATTTTTTAATTTAATATACCTATCTTGGAATATCAAGTGAAAATAATTCAAGAAATACAGCAGTGGCCCCGTTTTCGCTTATATTTTCGTATATTCGAAAAGTGATTCGTGCTGAAGAAAGTAATTCTTTTTCATCCTTTACTTATATTGTATAATAATGGATGAGAAAAAGGGCCTGATGCTGCTTTGGGGCCAATTGAAACGAAGAGGTGATCAGATGCGGAAACCGATAGATGAACCTATGTTTTATTCATATCCCGGTATGGTGGCGGTGGTGACGTCCCGTCATAAGGAAATGCAGAATGTGATGGCCTCAGGCTGGCATACCTATATTGGATCGTCTCCCGGAATTTATGGGATATCGCTGCGTAAGGAAACGTACTCTTATGAATTGATTGAGCAGAGTGGAGTATTCGGGGTGCATTTCCTTCCGGGTCATCATTCAGAGTGGATTCAGGCTGCGGGGACCTTCAGTGGAAGAGACACAGACAAATTCTCGAAATTCGGGATTACATACGAAGAAGGAATCAAAGTGAATGTACCCATTCTGACCGAAGCTTATTTTGCTTACGAGTGCAAGGTTATCGATATTACAACGTATGGAGATCATGAATGGATTGCAGGTGAAGTATTACAGCGGTATCAAGACCCGGAATACTTCCTGAACAATGGGATGGTTAATCTGGACAAATTGCAAATTCCAATGTACGTAGGACGATCCTCTTATCGGATCCTCAATGGGAATGCGGAAGAGAAGGTTCATCCATTTTACCTCTAGGGTCCTAGGCACCAAGATGCAATTATGAGCAAAACTTTCAATCCAGCAAGAGATAGGTTTATAATGGTTATTGGCTGCTGAGCAAGTCGGCAGCCTTTTTCTATTGGCTCAAGTGTACACTCCAGACCCTCAGAGGGATCTGCTCATATATGAAATAAAAGGCAAGGTAATATTATCCATTCCATGAAAAATGCTGTATTAAACAATAGAATTAGAGTATGATTTTACAGCTATATATGCTTGGCAGGAAAGGTTACATCGTTTCACTGGATTGTAACTATTGCTGTAATTTGTGAATAATCCTTCGGGCGTATAATGCTAACGGGAGATAACGACAAAGATATAAAGAAATCGTAAACATCATGATTAAGTAACACGTCTTCTTTATGTTGTAAATGAATGATGGAAGGTGCAATACGTATGTTAATGACAACCAGAACCACAAGGAGTTCTCGAACGCCCCAGACATGGATGATATCAACTCACATTGTCAAGGAGGGGCTCGCATGTCACAATCGTTGAAAAGCAAGCGGCATATGAACGGACTGGATGGTTTGCGAGCCATCGCAGTGCTTGCAGTCATAGGGTATCATTTGAATTTAGGTTTTCTTCCTGGCGGTTTGCTCGGGGTAGGCATTTTCTTTGTTCTATCAGGATATTTGATTACAGACATTCTTTTGACACAATGGCAGGAGCATGGCCGGATATCGCTCGGTGATTTCTGGGTGCGAAGAGTAAGGCGTTTGTTACCTGGCATGATCACGATGACAGCAGTGGTGATGATTTGGTTGCTTTGCACAGATCCATCTCGACTCGCTTCGTTGCGTGGTGACATTATCTCGGGAGTATTATACATAAGCAATTGGTGGTATATCTTTCATAACGTTTCCTATTTCGAAAGTTTCGGCCCTCCATCACCCTTTGGACATTTCTGGTCGCTGGCTGTGGAAGAACAGTTTTATATTGTATGGCCTCTTCTACTGGTCGCAGCAATCGTCTTGTTCAAAAGAAAGGGATGGCTGGTCGTCTTTATTGTTGTGGCAGCAGAATTGTCTGCTGGTGCAATGGCCATCATGTATAATCCGGATCTAGACCCGAGCCGTGTTTATTATGGAACAGACACAAGAGCATTTGCTCTACTGGCTGGTGCTGCACTGGCCGTGGTTTGGCCGAGTCGCAAGCTATCGTCATCCCTTGCCCGCATCAATCGCCTTGTCCTGGACGTATTAGGCTTAGTTGCGCTGGCTTGGTTAATCTACATGATGCTGAATAGCAGTGAGTACGACCCTTCATTGTATCGGGGAGGAATGCTGCTTCAGACTATTGCGACGACATTGCTCGTAGCTGTACTAGCTCATCCATCATCCTTCCTTGCACGGTTCATTGGCGCTAAGCCATTGCGCTGGATCGGGGAAAGATCCTATGGATTATATCTGTGGCACTATCCTGTCATAATTTTGACGAGTCCAACGGTAGATACGGGTGGAGAACATCCTGTGCGAATGCTTCTACAGGTTGCAGCAACGATTGCACTGGCCTCCTTGTCACTTAAATATATTGAAAATCCAATTCGTCACAACGGATTTCGTGATTCTTGGTCCAAGTTATGGGGAAGAGGACGCAATACAACAGGTGTTCGTAATGTATGGTGGAAGCGCGCTGGATTGTTGATGAGCATTCTGCTGATGTGTTTTACGGTGTCACAGATGATGATTACGTCTGCAGCAAATTCTGATTCCCATTCGGTATCGATGTCGGCCACGCTGAATGGAGATCATTCCGTAACGGAGGAAAAGGGGCAGGACGTTCTCCCGGCAACAGTAAGCACTTCCGGGGCAGACAACCAACCCGCGCCACAGAAAAACGATAAACCAGCAGCGAATGCTGGAGATTCAGCAGGCAAAGAAGAACAGCAAACGACGAAGCCAGATAATGTTTCCAAATCTGAGGAACCTACTTCAGGTGAACAGAAAGGATCAACTCCTGGCGACTCTAACCACGTTGTTGGTAAACCCAAAGGCAGCATCGACAATCCGGGAAATCCAGAAGACAACGGTAATGGGCAACCGGAGGATCCTGTCAATACGTCAGATTCGTCCAAAGAACAAGAGGAAACAGCCCCTCCAGCCAAAGACGGCAAGATTCATTATACCGTCATTGGAGATTCGGTTATTTTGGATGCTAAGCCTTATCTTGAACAAACCATCTCGGGCGTGCACGTGGACGGTCATATCGGCCGTCAGATGTGGGAGGCTGCCGATGTACTGGAAGGCCTGAAGAGAAATAACCAAATGGGCAGTCAGGTCGTATTGGAACTTGGAACGAACGGTTCCTTTAATTCCAAAAGTCTGAATTCTGTGTTGGATTATCTGAAAGATGAAGAACATGTTTATCTGGTTACCGTGCGTGTCCCTCGCCCATGGGAACGAACGGTGAATAAAGCACTGAACGAAGCGGCTTCCGATTATAGCAATGTATCTATCATTGACTGGCACTCTGCAAGTGAGGGACATGACGAATATTTCGAAAAAGATGGCGTACATCTGACGAAGGAAGGTTCGGAAGCTTTTGCAGCACTTGTGAAAGACAGTATGAATTAACGAAACCAGAACTTATCTATTCCTTTATCTATAGTTCATTAATGTTTTACGAACCGAAATTAGAGACATTCAGGTTAGCCCATAAAAGAACAAAACAGCCGATGCTTCCCCAAGGGATTCATCGGCTGTTTGTTGATCAAGGCTGTGCGTGAATACACGCATCATTATTGATAAGATTCGTACCGTTGCTGGAATGAGGACTCCATCTCCAGTTGCCTAGCCAACTGCTGCTTCACTTTTTCTCCACGTCTGGCCTGCAGCTCTTGCAGCCGTTCGGTAGAAGTGAATTGATCGGCGGACATATCAATGAGCAGCTCAGCGAGCACGTCCGCATCTTCCAATGCCGCATTCAATCCAAAAGCGCCCGTCGGAGTCATCGTGTGAGCGGCATCACCAAGCAAGACCACATTGTCCTGTCCCCACGATTCGGCGAAACTGCTCTCTACGGATAACAAAACAAAATCACTCCAGGTCTGGATATGTTCAGCTACCGAATCAGCGAGACAGGGGAAGGCCGCCACGAGTTTCTGTACAAAGGGAGCAAAGGGCTGTTCACGCAGCTTAGAGAAGGACCCTTGCGGAATGTTCCATCCGATCTGTACGAAACCTCCGAATTGTGAGAATAACGCCAACTGCTGACCATCCATACTGGCCATCCGAACAGCAGGTTCCCAGCCTGCTGGAGCAGGAATGCGCGCCCATAACAGGTCGTATCCATGTTTGCGGATATCCGGGGTCAGACCAGCGTGTCTGCGTACAGCTGAATATCTGCCATCTGCACCAACAATAACGGCTGCTTCAATGGAAGCAGGCCGTCCTTCATGCCGAACATTGATGCCAACGATTTTGTCTGCCTTATTCCGCAAAAATCCAGTCATGACGGTATTAAAAAGCACATGTTCGTTATCCTGTTTCAATGATTGTGACACGATGCTTTCCAGCAGATGATCCTGAGGCACGTGAATACCAACGTGGGATGCTTGCTCACCAGGGAAAATGGTGTGGATGATCTGACCATTCTCCCAATATTGAATTTGCTCCAGGGGCAGCACGCCACGCTGGGTGACAGAAGAGTATAAACCATGCTTGTTCAATACATGTTCACCATCTGCATTAAGCACTTCGCCACGAAACGACTTAAGCAGGTGCGGCTGGCGCTCGATCAGAATGGTGGATATTCCCTGCCGTTTCAGCAGGAATGAGAGTAGTGCCCCTCCAGGGCCAGCTCCCACAATACAAACGTCAGTTTTTAGATGCGTATTTTGATTCATGTGTAAAATTCCCTTGCAATATAATGGATGAATATCGTATTACTTTATAATAACAAATTTATAAAAATCATTAAGTAACTAAAAGTAACTTTAAAGATATACGTTATTATAAACAAATTCAATCTAATATTGCAACAGAATCATCTTTTTCTCTATGGAAGGAGGATTCAAGCCTGCAGTGCGCTGCTTCACAGCTTATGAGCGCAGGCTTGATAAGAACAGCAATTTCTTTTAAGTGAAATACTCTGATTTCTATGTGATCAGTCGGTTGGTTATGCGAGCCACGCGTTCTCCCAGAGCTTTACCCAGTGCCATGCCCTGTTCGCTGAGCAGATCATCACTGTCCACCGGACAAGTCACTCCCACACCATAATAGGAGCCGTATAATGCGTTATCTGCAAAGTTGCCAGGCAGTCCGGTAATAATCATGCCCTGATGGAGCATCGGTGTCAGCAAATGAATCAACGTTGACTCCAGCCCACCATGCTCGGTTGCGATGGTACAGAACACGGCACCAACTTTGTCTACAAGCTTGCCTTCTGCCCAGAGGTAGCCCAGCTTGTCGATCCACTTTTTCAACCCGGAGCTAATGGAGCCAAAATGTCCGGGGCAGCCCCAAATAATGGCGTCCATTTCCACCAGCTTGTAGATGTCGGCTTCTTCTGTGGAATGCAAATGAACGGTTGCACCATGCACACTGGCCGCGCCAGCAGCAATCGACTCGGCAAGTGCTCGTGTATGACCGCCTTCACTATCGAAAACAATATAAATGTTCATTGCTTGATTCCTCCTTGTGTGGTTATCTGTTCATGCTATAAGGTAGCTTGTCACATGTAACGGCAAAATAAGCATGAACTTTACAGACAAGTAAAGGTTTTTGGGAAACAAGCGCATTTTTCACAAACAAAATAGTACAAATATGTTACAATATCAGGTAGGTTATGATCAAAGGTAGGAGGAACGTTTATGAGCCCGGATACGGAGCGAAACTCTCAATTGGCAAATGTGGATCAATTGTTGGAGGCCTTCTTCAGATATAAAAATAAAGTATTGGATCAGCAGCAAAAGAATGAAACAAACTGCAAATTGAATCCGACGAAAAGTCATATATTGGGCATGATTTTACGTGAAGAACGCTGCATGGCTGTGGATGTGGCCAGACAACTTAGTCTATCTTCAGGAGCAACCACAATTGTGCTGAATCAGCTGGAGAGCGAAGGTCTAATTCAGCGGGTGCGCAGTGAAGAGGACCGAAGAATTGTATGGTTATCCTTAACGGAAGAGGGCCAGCAGCTTGCAAGAACGTTGATTAATAATCGTGGTCGGATGACGTGGGAACTTTTGCAGGCGCTTACGGAAGAAGAACAATTGCAAATGTTTGGCATGCTGAAGAAAATTGAGCTAAAGCTGTTAGAGAAAATGAAAACGTTGGAACAAACGCATCGCTAATTAAATGGATGTGTAAAACGCCAGTCTTCAAGATTTTAAGCCCGCTTAGGGAACTTGAATCTTGAAGGCTGGCGTTTTAATTTTCCATTAGAGATGGAAGCGTTGAATGTGATCGGTCAGACCTTCCTGAATCAGAATTTCCTTCTGTTTTTTACCGAGCAGGTCAAAATGGGGAAAAGGCTGACGCCGATGTATATAACGGGGGTCGAGTCCATGCTCTCTGCACCAGTCCTCAAGACGGTTCAGATCTGCACAGCCCACTTTAGTCACACTGGTAATGCCCGGAAAACGGTTGTCGATCCAGAAATGAGTGAGATAGGCTAGGTCGCCACGAGATACACGTGCTTTCCACTCAGCTAGCTCCTGTCGTTTAATGCCAAATGCCATAGACACCAAGTTCCTTTCCAAACGGGTATTGTCCTGAGCATATTGTAACATCTTATATACAGAACCAATCAGAAATCTTCGAGCAGACTGTTGTCCACACGTTTTTGTCGAGTATTTAATATGACAACATTTTTATAATAAACTTTGGTTTATGTTAAAATAAGCCTATACAAAATGGTTTTCACCACTTCATTACTCGGAAAGGGATTGTCATCATGGAACTGTTTATCGCCGTACTTGTCTTGCTGGTACTGATCGGTTTATCGAATATTTTGAACCGATTTGTACCCTTTATCCCCGTTCCGTTGATTCAGATTGTTCTTGGTGTAGCCATTGCACTATTACCTGCGGGGGTGCATCTGCCACTGAATCCGGAATTGTTTTTCGTGCTCTTTATCGCTCCGTTGCTGTACAACGACGGGAAGCGAACACCAAGGCACGAGCTGTGGAATCTAAGAGCGCCCATCCTTTTGCTGGCCCTGGGCCTTGTATTTGTCACGGTTGTCGTGGCAGGTTATGCCATTCACTGGCTTATTCCAACGATTCCGCTTCCTGCGGCTTTTGCTCTCGCGGCAATTCTGTCCCCGACAGACGCTGTGGCTGTAGGCGCTATGGCAGGTCGTGTGCATTTACCCAAGAGCATACATAGGCTTCTTGAGGGAGAAGCATTGATGAATGATGCATCCGGTCTGGTTGCATTCAAATTTGCGATTGCCGCCACGGTTACAGGAGTATTTTCCCTGGCTCAGGCGTCATTTAGTTTTATACTTATCGCGATTGGCGGGTTGCTGATTGGTGCCTTGTTATCGTTCCTGCTGATCCGACTGGGTGTCTGGATTCGGCGTTTGGGAATGGAAGATGTTACCATTCATATGTTATTGCAAATCTTAACGCCCTTCGTCATTTATCTGGTAAGTGAAGAGGTCGGTGTTTCGGGCATTCTTGCGGTCGTCGCCGGCGGAATCATTCATGCTATTGAGCGTGACCGGACCGAGTCTGTACAACTGAAGATGCAGGTGGTATCTGCCAGTACCTGGTCTGTCATTTTATTTATTTTAAACGGATTGGTCTTTGTCATTCTGGGGGTTCAGATCCCGGATGTGCTGAGTACCATCTTCGAGAATGTCTCATTTGATAACCTCCAAGTACTTGGCTATGTAGGCCTCATTTCAGTGCTATTGTTGGTACTTCGTTTTGTCTGGATATATCTGTTCTGGAAAGGAAATGAAAATTCCGGTGAGGCGTTGTCGAGCGGAAAGCCCCGGCTGAAAGAAATTACGATCATTACCCTTTCCGGTGTGAGAGGGGCTGTAACGCTGGCGGGGGCCTTCTCCATTCCTTATGTTCTTCAAGACGGATCTCCTTTTCCTGAAAGGGATCTGATCATTTTCCTGGCGGCAGGCGTGATCCTGTTCACTCTGATTGCTGCAAGTGTGTTCCTTCCTATTCTTGCGAAGAATGAAGAAAAAGCGGAGGAAGGCACACCGCAAACGACTGAACGAAAAGCACAGGATATTATGCTGAATGCAGCCATTCGTGCAGTGAAGTCGGAAATGAACGACCAGAACAAAGCTGCTGCGCTTGCGGTTGTTTCCGATCTGTCAAAATATATCAGGCAGGCGGCTGGCGAGCTTACTGCCGGTAAGCGCAAGGACATTCTTAAGCAGGAAACAGCAATTAATCTCATCGCTACGCGGGCTGAACGTAAGGAAATTGAGAATATGATGGATGAAAATGTAATTGCTTCGGAAGCCGCCTTTAGATGTAACAGCTGGCTGGATCGTAAGGAAATGATGCTTGCGAACCGCACCAATACCCAGATGATGTTTTCACTTAGTGAAATTGGACGCGTGTTTGGACATGTGTTTACGAATCGTTCACAGAAGCCGGATCAGCCATTTATGATTGAGAATGCGGACCTGTTCCGTCAAGTAAAGATGCGTACCTCTGAAGCAGCAATCAAGGCGATTCGTGCTAATATGAACGATAGTAACCGCATTGTGGCTTTGTCGGTCATCTCCAGATATGAGCGGGTTATTGCCAAATTACGCACCTGGAATCAGGGCAAAACAGAAGATCCATTTGATCAGGAGAAGCTGGAGTTGCAAATGGTGGCCATGCAGGAGCAGCGCAATACCATACAGCAGCTATACGAAAATGGTGAAATTAATCGCGATGTGGCTGCAAAACTCCGTCGATTCATTAATGACGTGGAAGCCACTGCGCTGAAAAACACCTAATCCGATAAACCCGATATTTTAAATATGCTTAATCCTTTGATATAATATATGTGAGTTACCAACGCTCAGAAAAGGAGATGGATGAGACATGGCAGAACAACGTACTCGTTTGGGCAAAACCGACCTGATTGTTAACCCGATTGGATTGGGGGCAAATGCAGTAGGAGGACATAATATCTATCCGAATATGCTGAATGATGAGACAGGCAAGGATGTTGTTCGTACGGCTTTGAAACAGGGCATTAACTTTTTGGATACTGCTTTCATCTATGGACCTGAGCATTCAGAACGGTTAATTGGTGAAGTGCTGAAAGAAACGGGTCAGCGCCAAGATACCATCATTGCAACGAAAGCTGCACATAAATTCGTGGATGGCAAGGTAGTTTTTGATAACTCACCTGCTTTTCTTAAAACCTCTGTAGATGAGGCATTGAAACGTCTGCAGACAGATTATATCGACCTGTTCTATATTCATTTTCCGGATGAACATACACCGAAGGGTGAGGCTGTAGGGGCGCTGAAACGTTTGAAGGACGAAGGTAAAATTCGTGCCATCGGAGTTTCCAATTTCTCCATTGATCAGTTGCGTGAAGCGAATCAAGATGGAGATGTAGATGTACTGCAGTCTGAATATAATTTGTTCAAAAGAGAAGCGGAGAAAGAATTGCTGCCTTATACGGCAGAGCATGACATTTCTTTTGTACCTTACTTCCCTCTGGCAGCAGGGCTGCTGGGTGGCAAATATAATCGGGATACAACCTTTCAGGATGGGCGGGCGAAGAACCCGTTATTCACAGGGGAAGCCTTTATTCAGAATCTGGACAAGGTGGACCAACTCCGCAGTATTGCACAATCCAAGGATGCTGAAGTCGCGCACCTCGTTCTGGCCTGGTATTTGACACAGCCATCCATTGATGCGCTCATTCCTGGTGCCAAAAAACCGGAGCAGGTCATCAACAATCTGAAAACACTGGATGTTGAGCTCACAGCTGAGGAAATTGCAGTCATTGATCAAATATTTCGTTAATTAGTTCTAATGAATCGGGAAATGCTAACAGGGAGTTTACGTTTGAGATAAAGAGAGGACATAAACATGAACCTGAAGGCAGCCCGATGCATCGGATTGTGTACGCTCGTTTTTTTGCTTGGCAGCAGTTCTGCCTACGCCAAACCTGTGCAGAAGAATCGACAGTATTATGAGGAACGGGGAGAGATTGTGTGGGAGGTTCCGACACATGACAAACTCATCGCACTGACCTTTGATGATGGGCCAGATCCGGTCCAGACCCCGCAGATTTTGGCTTTACTCGAAAAATATCAGGCCAAAGGAACTTTTTTTGTGCTTGGCAAATGGGCGGAAAAGTTTCCTGACCTGATTAAGCAGGAGCAGCGGGAAGGACATGAAATCGCCAATCATACGTATGCACATACGTACGCAGTCAGGTCAACAAGGGCGGACAAGTATAGCCACGAAATGAACATAGCGGAGAAATCCATTGTTGGAGCAGGAGCACATCGTCCCACGCTGTTTAGACCCCCGGGAGGCTATTACAATGACATGGTCATTCAGGTCGCCAAGCAGCAAGGGTATACGATTGTGCTATGGTCCTGGCATCAGGACACACGTGATTGGGCTTCGCCAGGTGTATCAGCCATTGTGAATAAAGTGCTGAAGAACGCACGAAACGGGGATATCGTTCTGTTTCATGACAAAGTGGAGGGCAAGTCGCAGACAGTTGCCGCGTTAAAAACGATTCTGCCCAAGCTGCAGGAGCAAGGTTATCGCTTTGTAACCGTATCGGAATTGCTTGCCGTCAAGGCGAGAGAGGCTGCCAAGGATGACAATTCATCCTTACCCCAGCATCCATAGTGCAAGCCAAAAACCGCAGGTCTCTGGATTGAAGAGACTTGCGGTTTTTATTGTTTGATTTGATCTAAGTGAAGCCCACAGATCTGATCTGTGTAATACAGGTGTATATAGAGTCTACGGTTGCTAGACGCCACTTTTAGGTTCAGGCTTGACTTTGCGAGGACGGGAGCGAGCCCGCCGCAGGAAGAGCGACAGAAACAGACCAATAATCGAAATCCAGGTCGCTACAATGAAAGCATCATTAATGCCTTCAATGGTTGAGGTCTGAACAGCGATACCATAGAGCTGCTGTAACGCAAGGCTTGAACCTTGTTCGGGCGGCATTCCAGCCGCAGTTGCCATTTGCGTGCCGAGTATACCCACTTGTTCCGTCAGGGCCACATTGGTTGTGGTCACGGTGTTGCTGTAATCCGCCAAATGAATGCCTGCACGTGTTGCCATCACGGTGATGAGCAGGGCAGTTCCGATTGAACCTGCGACCTGTCTGACCGTATTAGACATGGCCGTACCATGACTGGTGAGATGAGGCGGCAATTGGTTTAACCCCTCTGTCTGTACAGACATCATCAGCATGGACATGCCGAAGCTACGAAACGTGTATAACATCATGATATGACCGTAGGGCGTCTCCCCCGTCAACTTGCTAAACTCGAAGGTGGAGATGGCGGTAATGATCAAACCGACAATGGCGAGGGGGCGAGAGCCGATCCGGTCAAACAGCGCTCCTGAGATGGGAGACATGACTCCCATTAGCAGTGCACCAGGCAGCAGCAGCAACCCGGATTGCAGGGGAGAGAATCCCCTTATATTTTGCAGATAGATCGGTAACAGCAGCATTCCGCCAAAGAGTGCCATGTTAATCGTTGCACTGACCAGCGTCGAGATGGTGAAGATGTCGTATTTGAATACACGAAATTCCAGCAGTGGGTTCTTCATGGCCGTTTCTCTGAGAACAAAGAAGACGATGAAGAGCACGCCGATAATCAGTGTCAACAGCACAGTTGCACTGGTCCAGCCTTTATCTCCGGCAGAGCTGAATCCATATAGCAGAAAGCCGAAACCGATGGTGGAGAATAAAGCGCCAAAACCATCAAATTTCGGTGAAGTAAGCTTGGACACATTTCTCAGCCAAATAAAGGCAAACAAAATATCAAGCAAGGCAAGCGGGATGACCATATAGAACAGAATGCGCCATGTATAATGTTCCACAATCCATCCAGATAAGGTCGGGCCAATAGCCGGAGCAAACATCATGGCAATACCCATCGTGCCCATGGCGGTTCCCCGTTTCTCAGGAGGGAAAACAGTCAGAAACACGTTCATAACCAAAGGCATAATAATACCAGCCCCACTGGCTTGTACGATTCGACCGATGAGCATGACCGTAAATCCAGGGCTGATGGCACAGATCAACGAACCTAACGTAAACAACAGCATCGCTGTCACGAACAATTTGCGGGTCCCGAACGATTCGATCAGGTAGGCGGTAATTGGAATGAGCACCCCGTTCACCAGCAAATAGGCTGTGGACAGCCACTGCACGGTCGTTGCTGATACGTTAAAGTCATTCATCAAATGGGGGATGGCTACATTGAGCAAAGTCTGATTCAGAATGGCGATAAAGGCGCCGAGCAGCAGGACAGCGATGGTTTTCCCAAGAGGTACTTGATTATCCATCAGCAGCCTTAGATATGAACGCGCACGGTAGCGCTCATGCCGGGAACCACACCCAGTCCTTTATATCCTTCGATCGTAATGATGATCGGGATGACTTGTGTTACTTTGGTGTAATTCGCATTCGTATTGGACGACGGCAGCAGTGAAAAGGAGGACGCAGTGGCAAGTCCGATCTGGTCTACTTTGCCTGTCAATGTCGTGTCCGGAAAAGCATCGACATATACATCGACGATCTGGCCCGCTTTAATTTTATCAATTGCTGTCTCGTCCACATTGGCTGTTACGTACAAGTTATTGAAATCATAGGCCCGTGCGAGGGGCGTACCGGCAGATACTAGTGAATTTTCGACAGCGGTCTGTTGTACAATGGTGCCGTCAACAGGCATCGTCACGGATGTTGTTTTACCCGCAGCGGTGACGGTGGCGACGGTATCGCCTGCATTAAATGTCGTACCTACCTTGCCTTTCCAGGATCGAAGCTCACCGCCTACTGCGGAAGCCACGGAGATAGGCTGTCCGGTAACAAGTGCATTGTCAGTTTTAACGTAGCTGGTGGATTGGTTGTAATAGTAGATCCCGGCCGCCCCGGCTCCCAAAATCACCAGTATAACAATGATATTGATCAAAATAGCACGTGAATTCATGCTGATCATTCCTCCTTCATTCGCGGTTTTCTGGAAAACTTCTCTTCGCTCGGTGCTGAACGTCTTCTGCTGACAATCCTGTTTGGAGCATTCCCGCTACTTTGTCGGTCTATACGAAACAAGGTGAAATATTATTCGCAGAATAGGGCACCAATATATTGATTAAGGTTGCCTACAGGCGGATGATAAGGAGGATGCTCATATGTTGATCATTTTGGCGGTAATTGTTGTTATTGGGATTGTGTTTCTGATGATTTATAACTCCAGATCGTCCCGCAAGGCTGCAGAAGCAAGAGCTTCCAAAATAGCAGAGGTGGATGAAGGGCCTGTACTGCTGCATGAAGAAGACCAAGCACGGAAGGAAGACCGAATTTACGCAGAGGCAGATCATGCAGAGGTTTTGGAACATGCGGATCATAGGCAAACGGAGATTCACCAGATGGATTCTACATCGGAAGTGCCCCCTTCACCACAGAAAAGAGAGACGCAGACTACAGATGGTGACCAAGCCTACCGTCAAGCGTTGCTTCATTTCCGTAAACCTGCTGAAGTTGAAGAGGAAGCGGTGCTGACGGAGACAAAAGAACCTGAAAAGAGTGCAGATGAAGTTTATCGATCGGCTCTGAAAGTGATGAAAAGTAAATCTTCTGATCTCTCTTCCAAGCGGAAATAACTGTTCAGTTATGTTTTTGAACATTGGACACGGCTTTCGTTTTTAATCCAAAACGTCTACAATAGATGAAGCTTTGTGAATTATGGCTACATGACATGGAGTACGTTGAAGAGGAGAGAGAAAACCATGAATGGACAACAACGAGTAAATATCAAACCGGGTCTTGAAGTGGATATCGTGCTCAAGCAGGATCAGCCTACAGGTAAGCTGACACGCGGTATCGTGAAGGATTTGTTGACCAAATCGCCTACACACCCACATGGGATCAAAGTGCGTTTGACCAGTGGACAGGTGGGTCGGGTGAAACAAGTCGTTACTGGAGCGTCGGAATGAGCCGCTACCCGAGGTTGTGACATGATTACAACTACGGATGTAATGACACATCTGGCCTCGGGGAACGAGCGTCAGCAGGATGCATATAGGGTGTTGCAATCCAGTGGATTGTTGAGCATATTGGCTGCTTACCATCCTTATCCGGCTGGAACAGTTCCGATTGATATTGACATTCCCGGAAGTGATCTGGATCTATTATGTGAGGCAGCGGACCTCGAGGCGTTCGAAATCTTAGTGCACCGACATTTGGGCGGCATGCAGGGTTTTCGATGCGACCGGGGGGATGGCGCTGGCCAGCGTCCTTATGTGACCTGTAGTGTGGAAATTAGAAACTGGCCTATAGAGATTTTCGCTCAATCCCTATCTGTACGCAGGCAGAATGCTTATATTCACATGTTGGTAGAGTGGGAATTATTGCAACTCTGGGGTGCAGCAGGGCATCGGGAGATTCGCAAACTGAAGCTGGAAGGCTGGAAGACAGAGCCTGCATTCGCTGCGGTCCTGGGACTTCAGGGAGACCCTTATGACGCAATGCTTCATCTGGCCTCAATGAGCAAGGATGAGCTTTGGCAATGGGCACGCTTGAGTACGTCTTTTCAGTTCGAATAGTATGATTAAAGGAATCAGATTAGAAAGATAGCCACAATGGTAGTAACGGTTAACCCGAGCAGTACAGGTTTCAGATTGCGGCGTGCCAGTTCAAATGGACTGACTCCGCAAATGGCCGCAGCTGGAATTAAGGCCCATGGAATTAAGGTCCCACCGCCTACCCATATGGCGGCGACCTGACCCAGTGCCGTCAATACAGGCGCGGAATCTGCCGAGCCTGCAAACATGGACGCAATGGAGCCGACCAGGGATATTCCTGAGAAACCCGAACCATCCATTCCCGTGACCGCTCCGGTCACAGTCATCGTTATAGCACCTACCGTATTATTCAATGGCACTAGCCCCGCAAGAGCAACCCCCAAATCATTCACAATACCGTGTGATCCAGCAGGAAGCGGGTTGTTGAACAGTTCTGTGATCGCAGCATCCCCAAGATAAAAGAAAGCGGCAATCGGGATGACAGGACCAAACACCTTGAACCCAAACTGAAATCCTTCAATTAAATAGTTTGTTGTTTCTTCCGGACCTGTATGACGATGCGCGGCAATTGATACGGCAATTAGAATGAGCACGGCCGTTCCACCAATTAGTGCTGTGGCATCACCGCCTTGTAGTTTAAGTAAAAACATCAGAATGACGTCGACTAAGAATAACAATGGGATGATCAGAGCAAATGCCTTTTGCAAACGTGGGGGCATTGCTTGACGTTGAACGGATGGCTCCTGGGAAATCGGCGCAGAGTCTGACGAAGGTGGATGAACGGTTACTGCTTCACCAGAGATCGGATCACTAAGTTTAACGGGGGAACCTGACTTCATCTCCTTGCGCAGCATCCAGAATGCCGTTACGGTAGATACCGTCCCCATCACGATGACAAGTGGGATACTTGCAGTCATAACAGCGGTAACGGGAAGGCCAGCTGCATCAGCTGTCAGTTTGGGTGCCCCTTGGATAATGTAATCCCCTGATAAGGCAATGCCGTGACCGAACAGATTCATGGCAATGGCAGCTCCGATGGGAGGAAGTCCGACGCGTACTGCTACCGGAAGAAGTACAGCCCCAACCAGGGCAACGGCAGGAGAGGGCCAGAAAAACAATGATACGATCATCATAATGAATCCAATTCCCCAATAGGCGACCTGTGGAGAACGGATGAACCGGGTGAGTGGTGTCACCATGACTTCATTGATCCCCGTCCGAATTAACACCCGGCTCATGGCAACAATGATCGAGATGATAAAAATGGTGCTGAGCAGCTCCTTGGCTGCGTAGATAAAACTGTTGAAGATTCCGGAAACCGATCCGCTTAATGTTTCAGTTGCCAGGAGTCCAATGGTCATGATACCTGCGACACAAATGATGGTTGTGTCTCTACGCCTTACCATGACAGCGATAATCAAGACGATAAAAGCCAGATATACATAATGCAATGGGACGAGTTGAATATTCATCGGACATGCCTCCTTACATCCTTGGTGTCAATCCAAGGAGTGATATATCGTATGCATGTCATCACCGGGCGTTCGTGGAGGATGGAGAAGGATTTTTTTTACAGATGGAGAACTAATTAGAGCATGGACCCTCGAACACGCACTGTAAAGCAAGTCACCAGAGTTGACAGTGACAGGTCACGGAACCACATAGACAGATGCAAGCAAGTATGACTACAATTAACATGCCATTATAAGGAAGAAGATGGAAGAAACACAGAGGTAGCGCATCAGAACACGGAAGAAATCGCTTCAACTTGATAGCGGTTACAACGATGTGCAACAGAACTGAAATTCAGATTTCACAAAGGGCGGGAATTCATGAACTTCATCCGTTCACTGCGCTTTAAGTTTATCGTGGGTCTGACATTGATCATGCTGCCACTATTCATGCTGCTATATTACAACAACGTATATGCCATGAAAGTTGTACGTGATCAAGTGTCTCTCACCAATATGAATCATCTTGCAAAAAGTGTGGAGCAGAACGAGCGAGTGCTCCAGGAGACCAATCGTTATTTATACAGTCTGGGCGAGCGAGACCCGGACATTATCTCCCTGTTTTTTCTCAAATACGGCAGCGGCGATTATATTATTGCTAAACAGCGTATTATGAACAAATTCATGACTGATATCGGATTTTATAATCTGATCGATTCATTTTTTCTGTACGATGCGGTGAATGATGACCTGTTACTCGCCACTTCAGGCAATTATGATGTCAAAATGTCGATTGTGCAGGAGAGCATGCCGGTCCAGATGCAGCAGCTGGAGGGGGAAATCCAGAAGCCAGAGTGGAGCATCGTTCGGGGAGGCACATGGAATGCCTTGGTCAAAACGGTGCGGATCAACGCCCAGTTCTATGCGGGGGCTCTTGTGGACATGAATGCACTGAATCACCCCGAACAATTTACGGAGTCCGGTGACCGGGGAGGCGCAGTCATCGTGGGAGCAGATGGCGGGGCACTGTCCGATTCAGCCCTGAACTCGGCACAAATCAAATTGGCCGCAGCCCATATCACGGGATTAAATAATCCCTACCAGGTGATCTCTGAAGTAACGTCCACAGGCAGTGCACGTCAGTATCTCATGCTTGGCATTCCTTCAGCCATGTCTGAGATGAATTATATTGTTCTGCTGCCTGAGGAGGATATGATGCGAAACTTGCCATTTTTTCAACAGATCATTCGCCTGCTTCCAATTGGTGCAGCGGTTATCCTGATCACAGCTATGTTTTTTCTCAGGCAGCTCCTGTTCCGTCCGATGAATGTGCTCATACGTGGGATGAGGAGGGTTAGCCGAGGAGAACTTGATGTGAGGCTTGAGACGCCGGCTTCCTCTGAACTGGAGTTTGTCACGCACAGCTTCAACCAGATGACAAGTGAGATCCAGCATCTGAAGATAGATGTGTATGAGGAGCAATTACGAACGAGAGAAGCAGAATTTAAACAATTGCAGATGCAGATTAATCCTCACTTTTACCTGAATTCATTGAATATCATTCATAGCCTGGCTTCGTTGCAAAAGCATGAGCTTGTGCAGCAGATGGCTGGTCATCTGGCAGATTATTTCAGGTTCAGCCTGCGTGCAGGCAAACGTGTCATTCGATTGGATGAAGAATTGGAACATATCGGTCATTATTTGGAGATCCAGAAGCTTCGGTTTCCCAACAAGCTGGATTTCGTACTGGATGTTGGACCGGATCTTGGACATTATGTGCTGCCGCCCTTAACGATTCAACCTTTTGTGGAGAATGCCATTATTCATGGCTTTCAGCGTCGCACAGAGCCTTTTGTTATTCGCATAGAAGCACGGATGTCGAAAACGTTATCTGTTCCTACACAATCTTCGGTTCTTCAAATTTCGATTACAGATAACGGTGTTGGATTTGAGCAAGAAATACTAGAGCGCCTGCAGCAAGGGCAATACGCCGAAGATCCGGGTGGACAGCACATTGGCATCTGGAACGTTATCCATCGGCTGCTTGTAAAGTACGGCGAATATGCCGGGTTGCAGTTCAGCAATCAGACTGAAGGAGGGGCAGCAGTTCATATTCATATGCCGGCCCAGACGGAAGAAGAAGAAGGGAGAGCCTATGCGGAACCTGTTGATCGTGGATGATGAAGTATACGCCCTGCAAGCGATGGTGGAAGGGGTGGACTGGAGCCTGGCCGGAATTGATCAGGTATTCAGTGCTGGTGATGCGGAAGAAGCGAGAATGCTGATGAAATCCCATCCCATTGATATTATGATCTGTGATATTGAGATGCCGGGTGAAACGGGACTGGATCTGCAGAGCTGGGTGTTAAAGCATGATCCAGGCATGCTGACCATTTTTCTGACAGGTCATGCCCTGTTCGATTATGCCCAAACGGCAATCAAGCTGAACAGCTTCGATTATGTACTGAAGCCTGCTCCCGCAGACCAGCTGCTCAAGGTTGTGAGCCAGGCAATGGACAAAATCAAGGATGACGAGCAGCGTTCCCGCACCAATGAAGTATATGAGAACGTGTATAAACGCTGGCAAACGCATAAACCACTGTTGACCGAGCGTTTCTGGAAAGACGCCATCTCACAGCGTGTAACCTTAACCCAGCAAAAGCTTCAGGAGCTGGCCGAGGTCTATGGAGCCGAGATTGATCCGCAAGTGCGCGTGTTGCCGATTGTTATATCCGTCGAAGAATGGGTGCGAGACTTCGATCTGCGTGATGAGGAAGTGCTGGAATATGCGCTCCGCAATGCTGCCAAGGAAATGCTGCTTGGTGACAAACCTGGGGAGGTGTTTCAGGATCACAGTGGACTAAATATTGTGCTTGCATACGAACAGGATGGGATCATACCTACGGCGAGTGAAATGGCACAAGGATGTCAGAGTTATATTCAGGAGTGCGGTACCTACTTTTATTGCCGATTGTCCTGTTACGTCGGAGTCCCGGTAGCAGTTACAGATTTACAGGGGATGCTGAATGAGCTGATGGACATGGAGCGACGCAATATCAACGAGCTTGAAGGGGTCTTTATCTATGACGAGGTGGGCCGAGATACGGAGGATCGTTTTCTGCCAATACCGTGGTTCTCCGAGCTGTCCATCCTGTTCGAAACGGGAAAGTTTAACGACCTGCGCGAGCGTGTGGACGAAATCTTTGAATTACTGGCTGCACAGGAGCGTTTGTCACCCGAAATTCTGCGCTTGTATTATCATGCCATGCTGCATGTCATCTACCCGTTGCTGCATCAGAAAAATGTATCCGTGCGAAGTCTGTATCCCGGAGAACGGGAGCCGGAAGAACACGTTGTGACACGTTCGCTGCCCCAACTGAAGCAGTGGACATCAGACCTGATTAGTCGTGCCATCCCGGTATTGTACCCGGACGATCACAGTCCAATGACGATTGTGGACCAGTTATGCATTTACATTGAAAATCATATTGGCGAAGAGCTGATGCGAGAAGAACTTGCATCCTTTGCCGGATTTAATCCGGCCTATCTATCCCGCCTGTTTCGTAAAGAAAAGGGCATGTCACTTTCCGAATTTATTCTCCAGCGCAGAGTAGCCAAAGCGAAGACATTATTGTCCCAGTCTACCGTGAAGGTGACGGATATCGCAGGCAAGGTCGGGTACTACAATTACTCTCATTTTACGAAAATGTTCAAAAAGTGCACGGGCATTACCCCACAGGAGTTTCGCAAACAGTCCCGAACGGTACAGATTTGACGCAGCATGCTGCGTCTTTTGTTTTTTTTGTGCCCTAAAGTCATAATTTGATAAGTGAACAGGTCACCACAGCAGATAGTGGACCTGTGCGCCTCGCCGTATACTTGAACCACAGGAGACACAGCGGTGTTTCATCCTGAGGATGAAATTCAAGAGGAGTGAGGGAGAACAAGTTATGAAGACACAACCCCAGGCGGGTAAGGCAGCACGTCTATCGAATGGAACGGACCTACCGGATATACCGGTTCGAAAACGAAAGTCTGTCCTGTACAATCTAGGTAAATTCAAGGTTTTGTATCTCATGTTTTTGCCAGGCATTCTATTTCTGCTGGTAAACAACTATATGCCGATGTTTGGCGTTCTGATTGCATTCAAAAATGTAAACTATGCCGACGGTATTTGGGGCAGTCCGTGGAGCGGCTGGGATAATTTCAAGTATTTATTCTCCACCAGCGATGCTTGGGAGATCACACGTAATACGCTCGCTTATAACACGGTATTTATTGCGCTGAATTTATTTGTAGGTGTAGGGCTTGCGATTTTGTTAAATGAAGTGAAAAACAAGGCGATGTCCAAATTGTATCAGTCACTCATGCTGCTTCCGTATTTTCTGTCGATGATTGTAGTCAGCTATCTGGTGCTCGCGTTTCTCGGCAAGGATTCGGGCTTCATGAACTCGACGATTCTTCAGCTCTTTGGCGGACAACCAATTGACTGGTATTCAGAGCCCAAGTATTGGCCGTACATTTTGCCGCTGGTGAATACATGGAAAAATATTGGTTATTATGCCGTCATTTATCTGGCAGCAGTGGTAGGTATCGATGAGGAATATTATGAAGCGGCCGTGCTGGATGGCGCGAGTAAGTGGCATCAGATTCGCTTCATTACCGTTCCGTTTCTCGTACCGCTAATCGTGATTATGACATTGCTGCAGATCGGTCGTATTTTCTACGCGGATTTCAGTCTGTTCTACCAGGTTCCGCTGGAATCGGGCGCATTGTTCCCGGTGACGAACGTTCTGGATACGTATGTGTACCGAACCTTCCTTATTGGCGGTGATATCGGGATGTCCTCGGCAGCTGGGCTGTATCAGGCTGTTGTCGGATTTGTACTTGTTCTCGTATCCAATACCATCGTTAGGAGAATGGACAAAGATAATGCATTATTTTGAGAGGAGGCAAGCCAGCTGTGAAATCACGTGATCCATTAGCCGTGTCGCGGCGTTCCGCGTCTATCATACACGCTATGTTTATATTCTATGCCATTGCCTGCATCGTGCCGATCCTGCTTGTCTTCGCGATCTCATTCTCGGACGAGACGACGGTCATTGCGAACGGGTATAAGCTGATTCCGGAGAAGTTTAGCCTAACTGCCTATGAGTTTCTGTTCAAGGACATGGATCAGATCATCCATTCCTATGGCATATCCATTATCGTAACCGTGATAGGTACAATAACGAGTGTAGCACTGACGGCATTGTACGCGTACCCGCTTTCCCGGAGGGATTTGCCGTATCGAGGATGGTTCGCCTTTTTCATCTTTTTCACCATGCTATTCAATGGCGGTCTGGTCCCGTGGTATCTCGTTTATGTGAACGTACTGGATTTGAAAAACTCGATTCTGGCACTGATCATGCCGCTGCTGTTGTCACCGTTCTTCGTGCTGGTCATGCGTACATTCTTCGCTAACTCCATTCCGGTATCGATTCTTGAATCGGCACGGATTGATGGAGCGGGTGAATTGAGAACGTTTACACGTATCGTGCTTCCGCTCTCCCTTCCGGTGATGGCGACCGTTGCACTGTTCAGCACATTGAATTACTGGAACGATTGGTATCTCAGCATGATTTTTATATCTGATAACCGGACGATCAGTCTTCAGTACCTTATGTACCGGACGCTGCTCGATATTCAATATTTAACATCCAACTCCAATGTCTCTTCACAGATTTCCTCGCAGGGCGGATTGCTGAATCTGCCAAATAAAACACTGCAAATGGCGATGGCTGTAGTCGGTATTGGTCCAATCGTACTGGCATATCCATTCTTCCAGCGGTATTTCATCAAAGGCCTAACCGTAGGCGCAGTGAAGGGGTAACTCCGGCCGGTTAGCGGAGAGGGAAACGGATCATTGAAGATGGACCTGAGAGGGCATATACAAAAAGCAGCGAGTACAGACACGCCGGAGGGCCGGCAAGCGAAGGGACTTTTGCAGATTGGGGAGCATTGCGAATTGGGGCAATCGGGTGCAGGGTCCAACATATGACGGGAGGGGTTCACTTGGTTAGAACGTTTAAGGTATGGCCGCGTTTCGCGGCAGCAGTTATGGCGCTGAGCCTGGTGCTGGCAGGTTGCTCATCAGACAAAGGCGGAACAACACCGGAAGCACAGGGTGGCGGTGCAGCGGAGAGTGGGGGCAAGCCCTATGAAGTGACGTTGTATTATCCAGGGACACCACAGAAAGATGTAGCTCTGGTCGAAGCAGAGATCAACAAAAAGATGGAGCCAAAGATCGGGGCAACACTCAAGATCAATGCAATCGACTGGGGTCAGTGGGATAACAAATTGAATCTTATGATCTCTTCCGGCGAAAAATCAGACATTATTTTCACGGCGGCTTGGCAAAATTATACGGTCAATGTAGCGAAAGGTGCGTTCTTGCCACTCAATGATCTGCTCGACAAGTATGGGCAGGATATCAAGAAAAATCTTGATCCAGCCTTTCTGGAAGGTTCCCAGGTGGATGGCGTGAACTATGGCGTCCCTACCAACAAGGAATTGGCAGCAACGCGTGGAGTACTGGTACGCAAAGATTTGGCGGACAAATACAAGCTCGATCTGACTGCAGTAAAAACGTGGGCTGACCTAGAGCCGCTGCTCAAAACGATCAAGGAAAACGAGCCGGGTGTAACCCCGTTCTATATGTCCAATACCAATGGTAACGGTCTGCTGGAAAATCTGGATTGGGATTATCTCGGTGATGCATCCGTTCCAGGCGTCATCTCCAAAACAGCGGGTACAACGACGGTACTGAACGAAGTGGAGACCCCTGAATTCAAGGAAGCGGCTGAGCTTGCACGCAAGTGGTATCAGGCTGGATACATTAACAGTGATGCAGCGACTTCCAATGTGTTCCCAAAAGATCAGGCGAAGGCAGGTAAGGCTTTCCTGTGGACCGATGGCATGAAGCCGGGCAAGGATAAGGAAGAAGAAGGGTATGTCGGATATCCATTGACTCAGATTGAGATGACCCAGCCTACGATTACAACCGGTGATGCTTCCGGTGCCATGCTGGCGATCTCCCGTTCCTCTGAGCAGCCAGAGAAGGCGATGCAAGTCATTAACCTGCTGCATTCCGACAAAGAAATCAACAACCTGCTCAACTTCGGTATTGAAGGCACACATTATGTGAAAAAAGACGGTCAGGACAACATTATTACCCTCCCGGAAGGGGTAGATGCGAACAGTCGCACCTACAATCCGGGCGCACAATGGCAGCTGGGTAACCAGTTCCTGAACTATCTCTGGGATAATGAAGATCCGCAGAAATGGGAAAAGTTCAAGGAGTTTAATGCCAAAGGCGTCAAGTCACCTGCACTGGGCTTTACCTTCAACAGTCAATCCGTCAAAAACGAAATTGCTGCGGTCAACAACGTGAACAAACAGTTCAAACCAGGCATGACCTCGGGTGCAGTAGATCCGAACGAGATGATCCCGAAATATCTGGAGAAGCTGAAAGCCGCAGGTATTGATAAAATTATTGCAGCCAAACAAGAACAGCTCGACGCATTCCTGTCCAAAAAGTAGACTTGAGCTGCAAAACCAAACCAAAGACGTTTTCGGTTAAAAACCGGAGCGTCTTTTTTTATTTGGATCATAAACCATAATAAGGAAAAATATGATATAATCAGGTGGTTGATTAGGGGGGTGTTCGAGTGTCGAGGACCAGACTTGTGTTCTCTGCGATGTTATTGCTGTTTGGCATCATTTTTACGTTTAAGCATCACCTTGGTTTCTCTGTGGGGGACACGATGTTGTCTGCTATAGGCATGTCGCCTTATACCACATCCTACGTAAGTGGTGTGCATATCACTATTTTTTTTGGAATGGGTATATTAGTGTGCAGCTACTATCTTACACGCAAAGAAATCATGTCATTGTATCCGGTTCTGGCCAAACGGCTCTGGCTGATCGTTCTCGCTATCGTTCTAAGTTATTCCTATATGACGGATAAATTAATGTACGTAGCCAAATGGGGGGCTTCCGGAATCAATGGTGTTTCCTATGTCCAAAATGATAGCTCCTGTACCTATGATGTACTGGACAGTGGTATTACACGAGTAAACTGTGACCTGACACTCAAAAATTACACCCGAGAGCCTGTAGCAGCTGTACTCTTGCCTGACCTGGCCAGTAGTTACAAACATCATGATGATCCGCTTTATGAATCCCTGCAGTCTGTCGAGCTCAAGCCTGTACATATAGAGATTGAGCCGTATGGAACATTTAAGGGTCAACTGGCGTTTTCCGGATTAGCTGACTCCCCGTTACAAGTGAATGGAAAGCTAACCGATATTGTTTTGGATGTCGCCGTGGATGGAGAGAATACGGTGTTTGATTACGATATTCCATAATAGATACTGCGTTAGCAAGATGATATGAATACATAAGAAGAGTATTTTGAATTAAAGAGATTAATCCATATATAGTGTTTAGAAAAGAGCTGACGGTTGTCGGCTCTTTTTTTGCGTGGAAGTTGCAATTAGTGCAGAAAAGTTGGTTTTGTCACCTTTATGCATGTATATGGTAACGCTTACGATATATAAATAACCTCTTTAAAGAGGTTAAGTCAGGAGTAACAGATGAGCTGTGAAGCGGATCCGCTCAGAAAAAACAGTTTATGTTTAACGCTTTCATCGTTAAAATTAGATTCACTGACTAATGAAGGCAAGGTGAGGTAAGAAGATGTCATACCGGACGAATCTATTTTCCAAAATGGTTATTTTAATTCTAATTATGCTGGTTCCAGTCGTACTGCTGTACTGGTATTCCAACCATAAAACAACAGCAGTTCTACGGGATGAACTCAATCGCTCCAACAGTAACCAACTTGAATTTTTTCAAAATCAGGTGAATACACACATCGAGTTGTTATCCTCCTGGCCGAATCTGCTCATTCATGATCCCGATATTGCGAGCTTTCGGCGGATCTACGCCGATTCCAAATATTTCGATCTGGATACGATCAATTTGGTAAAACGTATTCAGAACAAGCTGAGTATCCAGGAAAGTTCATCCAACTGGACAACGAAATTGTACCTTTATTCGCCGACGCTTGGCAGGGTCGTCTCTGAACGAGATGCCGGTTATTACGATCAGCAAACGCTGCGAGGCAACATATCATCCGGATGGAATGTTCGAAAGACTCAGGAGGGGGAAGATGATAAATTCATCTTCAGCTGGATCACCGCATCTCCATACGGCATTAGCGATCCCGCAGCCAATGCGCAGACCGTTATTAAGCTTGAATTCGATAGTGACAACATTCGAGATATGCTGGACAAATTCAAGGATGATGGTCGCCATGACCCCTTCTATTACCGGGAAGAGACGGGGGTTATCTATAACCGAACCTCGGACCGAGCTCTGACAGGTGAGCTGATGGATAATCTGGCCATTGATAAGCTTAAAGATGTTGATAACCGGACGGTAGTTATCGACGGTGAACCTTACATGGTTAATACGGTAAAGTCCAGCACGACAGGCTGGTATCTGGTTGATTACATGCCACTATCAGCTATTCTGAAGCCGATTCATCAGTCCAATATTCTATTTTATTCGGCCATGATCTGTCTGCTATTGATGAGCTTTGCCGTAGCCTATCTGTTATATGTACAGGTTCAAGTCCCTGTCAAACAATTGATTCGTGGATTCCAACGATTGAAGCAGGAGGATTATTCAGTCCGAATTACGCCCAAGGGACGCAATGAATTCAGCTTTTTGTCCGAACGATTCAACTCCATGGTGGCGCAGATTCAGCAGTTGTTTGAACACGTGTATCTGGAACAGATTCATGTGCGTGAAGCCCGGCTGAAACAGCTGCAATCTCAGATTAATCCACACTTTTTCTATAATTGTTTCTCATTCATTACGAGCATGGCCAAGCTGAAGCGTGTCGATGCTGTCGTTGCCATGTCGCATAATCTGTCCCGATACTATCGCTATACAACGAGGCAGGAACGTGATGTGGTGCCGCTCACAGAAGAAATCGAGTTCGTCACCTGTTATCTGGAGATTCAGCAGATGCGTATGGACCGAATACGTTTCAAAATTGACTTATCCGAAGACATCCTGAGGCAGGAGGTACCACCTCTCATCGTACAACCACTGGTAGAGAATGCGGTTATCCACGGGATTGAAACCAATGCCGAAGCTGGGGAAATACGGGTGTCGGGAGAACAGAGAAATGGCATGATGATTCTTACCGTCGATGACGACGGACAAGGTATGGATGAACTGGCTCGGCAGATGCTGCTCCACAAACTCACAGGAGGTATGGATCAAGAAATGGGTTGTGGGTTATGGAACGTCAACCAGCGTCTTCAGCTCAGATATGGGGAGCAGGCGGGAATTAGCATTATGGAATCACCTCTTGGTGGGCTGCGTGTTACCTTGTCCTGGCCCGCTGACGAAGAACATCTTCTTGAATAGCAAGATAGAACTAGTGTGTTTATATGACTACAGCATAAGAACGATAGATTTCAATGTATAACGAAGCGGATAAGGAGTGACTGTCTTGATTGATATCTTATTGGTGGATGATGAAACGTATGTAACGGAAAGTCTGGAATTGACCATTCCCTGGGGAGAGCTCGGTGTTACGACGGTTTTGCGTGCGGCATCTGGCAAGGAAGCGCTGCGGATATTGGAAGAGAATGCGGTGGACCTCGTGGTGACCGATATTCGAATGCCGGGCATGTCCGGGCTGGAGCTGGTTGAGGAGGTAAGCAGTCGGTGGGCGCATATCCGCTGTATTCTGCTGACCGGACACAGTGATTTTCAATATGCCAAAAAAGCTATTCAACTGCAGGCTGCCGATTATATTCTCAAGCCGGTGAACGATGAGGAATTCATGGCTTCGGTCTCTGCTGCCATCACGTCCCTTCGGGATGATTGGGATGAATTTGATAAATACCATCGGTTGTTATACAGCCGGAAGTCAGATTATAAAATTTTGCGGGAGAATCTGATGCATGATTTGTTATTGGGCCGTGAGATTACAGCACGAGCACTGGGTGAACAGCTTGAGAAGTATGAGATTGTGCTTCAGCCAGATCAACCGGCAGTTATGATGCTAATTCGCCTTACAGGCCGGTTCTCGGCAATGGATCAGCAATCACTGGATTTGATGGAGTTTGCGGTTGGTAATATTGCCGAAGAGGTGTTTGGTACTCATTTCAACGTGTGGTTTGGACGAGGTCCTCATGAGAGTCTGGTCATGATTATACAGAATCAGGGTTGGACGGAGCCTGTTCAGACGAATGTGGAAGAGCTGAAGCAGCCAGTTGGGACTTTCCGCGAGCATGTCATTCGGTATCTGCAAGGCGATCTGTCCATGGTGGTCACAGCGCCGTTTCAATTTGCCGATCTGACGACCGCTTATCGTAAAGGTTTGGGATCACTCGTTCTATCGGGCCCAGAGGAAAATACGATTATTTACATGGATAAAGAGCCGTCGAAACGACCGGAGAACGATGCGGCTCAAGCGCTTGAAGAGCTCTATAAGCCACCCGTACTGCCTCAATTGCTTGAAACCAAACAGTGGGAGGCAGCGGCACGTAAACTGAATGCCGTATTTGATGCAGCGGACCGCGTATGTCTTTCCAGAGAGCATGTGTATGAAATGTATTTGTCTGTAACGAATGCCTTTATGTATATCGCGCATAAGCAGGGGCATCTCGTACATGAGATTGATCATGCGGGATTTGACCTGTTACTCGCGCATCAGTTGATTCAATCACCTGACAAACTTCGCCGCTGGGCAACTGAGATGCTTGCCAAGTTACAGGAGGAACTGTCGGATCAGGAAGGCGTACAGAGCCGCAGACACGTCATCAAGCAGGTTCAGGAGATGGTAACCAGAGACACAGGACAGGATCTGTCCGTGAAGATGATCGCAGACAAGGTGTATTTGCATCCCGTTTATTTGTCCAAGATCTACAAAGCCGAGACAGGTGAGGGGCTGGGCGATTATATGATTCGCATGCGGATGGAGCGTGCATTGTATTTGCTCAAAAACACCAACAAAAAGATTTACGAGATTACGAGTGAGTTAGGGTACCAAAATCCGCAATATTTCAGCAAAATGTTCAAAAAACATTACGGAATGACGCCGAATGAATATCGGGATCAAGCATAATTTCAACATCATTCCAATATATAGGTTGCCAAAGGTGCAGAAATCTTGTTTTCGTGACATAGGCTGAAAGACCCGGCAGGCCTATAATGAAAGGGTAACCAAAATGATTGAAGGGGGAACAACATTGAGAGCGAAATCCACGAAAAAGAGATTACTGTCGCTTCTCGCAACGGCGGTGTGTCTGACCGGCGTCCTTGCAGGCTGTACAGGAGGAAATAGCGGAGGAGATAGCGGAGCATCAAGTGCGCCAGCTGTTGAAAACGAATACAAAGAAAAATATGATCCCGCAGTTACCATTACAACGGCATGGGGAATTGACCCTGAGCTAAAATTCAAAAATGGCGAATCAATGGAAAATAACGTAGCCACCAAGTGGGCCAAAGATCAATTCGGAATTGACATCAAATCTTTGTGGTCTGTAACGGATACGAACAACGCATTCGCGACAAAACTTCGTCTTGCGATGTCATCCGGGCAGGAGATGCCTGAAGTGGTAGTGGTAGGGGACAACCTGCTTGCACAGGATCTGATTGATTCTGGTATGTATCAGGAAGCGGGGCCGCTGTTCGACAAATACGCTTCAGACACATGGAAAAAAGCGATGGAGCAGGATCCCAATGTATGGAACCAGTATAGCCGTGACGGCAAAAGAATGGGTATTCCCGTGCTGGACTATGCGTACAACAATGATTACCTGCTGTGGATTCGCCAGGACTGGCTGGACAAGCTGAATCTGGAGGCGCCAAAAACGATCGATGAACTGGAAAAAGTTATGGATGCGTTCAAAAATCAAAATCCGGATGGACTGGCTCCAGACAAGGTTACCCCACTGAGCATCGGTTTTAAAACATCCATGAACACTTGGATGGGTGATCCATCCTGGATTTTCGGAGCATACGGAACACTGCCATTCCAATGGAATGTAGCTGAAGATGGCAAGTTGGAGTATGGTTCCATCAATCCTGGCATGAAGCAAGGTTTGACCAAATTGAGCGAATGGCTCAAAAAAGGATATATCCCACAGGAAGCAGCATTATGGGATGAAAACAAAACAGCCGAGCCAGCAGTGGCAGGTACAGCTGGTATTATCCCAGGTCCATACTGGATGAGCGGATGGCCGCTTTTGGATACAGTGAAAAATGTGCCAAGTGCCGTTTGGAAACCGATTGAAATCCCGACCGGTCCAGAAGGCAAAGCTATGCGCCATGGTACACAGTTTGTTAACGGTGTCATTCTGATTAAGAAAGACATGGAACATCCTGAAGCGTTCTTCACGTATGAGAACTACCTGTTCGACAATTATGCAGACCCGGCACCGGGTAGCCCGTATGATAACGGCCTGTTTGCAAAGTATGACTATCAATTGGATGCCAATGGCAAACAAATGCCGATTGACCAAATCGAAGGCGGTTATGTGAACGTTGTACGTTATTTGCTCGTTCGTGACGGCGCTCGTATTCCAGATGCTCAGATGAAAGCCCTGCTGAATCTGGCAGATGGCAAAGAGCCGGAAACCAAGTTGGAGAAAGACGTAGCCGTTAACTATGGTCCAGAAACCCCTGCTGCTGCAAAAGTATTGCTCAGTCAGGAAGAAATTTCGTTCAAAAACATGTTTACGGGTCCAACGACTGCAACGATGAAATCCAAACTCGACTACCTGAACAAAATTGAGAACCAAGCATTCAACGAAATTATTTATGGCAAAAATCCGGTCGATGCGTTCGATACATTTGTACAAACGTGGAAATCGGGTGGCGGTGACCAAATTACACAAGAGGTCAACGAATGGTATGACAGTGTGAAAAAATAAGGAATAGCGGCGTGCAGACGAACCAAGTCTGCGCGCTTTTTTTGTGTTATGAGTGCTTGATTTTGCATATGGGAGTTTGGTCAGCACTGGATGAATGACTGGAATAACAGCGAGTCCAAACTAGTTGCTTTTGTGCCATTTATATTGCTTTTATGTGCTGTTTGACCTATGCAAACGGTTGATATAATCGCTGTATAAGCCGCTCAGGGAGCAATTGAGTAGGAAGAATTACAGGGGGAGCAATCATGAGAACTTTAAAACGAACTTGGCCATTTCACGTAATGCTGCTGCCAGCCATCATTTTTTTGATCATATTCAGTTATGTGCCTATGGGCGGAATTGTTATGGCATTTCAGAACTACAAGCCATGGCTCGGCATCAGCGGCTCGGATTGGGTCGGGTTAGATAATTTTAGATATTTGTTTGAACGCGAGGACAGCCTGCAAGTCATCTGGAATACACTGATCATTGCTGTGCTCAAACTCATTTTTAACTTGTTTGTCCCGTTTGTGTTCGCGATTTTGTTGAATGAGGTTCGCAAGATGGCGATCCAGCGAACGATCCAAACCTTGGTGTATCTGCCTCACTTCTTGTCTTGGGTTATCCTGGGCGGGATTCTGATCGATCTGTTATCCACCGGGGGACTGGTAAACCGGGTACTGGGGACATTCGGACTTGGGCCATATTTCTTCCTTGGAGATAACAGCTGGTTCCGACCGACGATCATTCTAACGGATGTGTGGAAGGAATTCGGCTATAACATGATTGTCTTCTTGGCTGCTCTTGCAGGCATTAACCCGGCGCTGTATGAAGCAGCAGAGATTGACGGAGCTGGTCGTTGGAAGCAGACGCTGCATATTACCATCCCGTCTCTTGTACCGATGTTGATGGTGGTTGGAACACTGGCACTGGGTAACGTACTTAACGCCGGGTTCGACCAGATTTTCAATCTGTACAACCCGCTTGTATATCAAACGGGCGACATTATTGATACATTCGTTTATCGCTCGGCGCTGGAAAATGGAGAGATGGGCTTCGCGACCGCCATTGGATTATTTAAATCGGTGATCAGCATGGTCTTGATCCTTGTATCATACAGCTTAGCCAAAAAATACGCCGGATATCGCATATTCTAATCGAATGAACGGAGAAAGAAGGGACCACGATGTATCATAAATCAACGCCTTATCGCGTGTTCAACGTCATCAATATTTGTTTTCTCATTTTGGTTGCCATTATGTGTATTGTACCGATGATTCATGTTCTGGCTGTATCCTTCAGTAACAAGGCTGCCGCAGATGCCAACCTCGTCAACCTCTGGCCGGTAGGATTCTCACTTGAAGCATACAAAAAAACGATGAATAATCCGATTTTCTTAAACTCTCTCTGGATTTCCTTGCTGCGGACAGTCATTGGTACGGGAATTACGTTACTGATTACCTTTTTGGCGGCGTACCCGTTGTCGAAAGAAAATAATGAATTTAAAGGAAGAACCGTCTATTCATGGATTTTTGTTTTTAGTATGATCTTCAATGGGGGACTCGTTCCCTTCTATATGGTCATCCAGAAAATCGGCCTGATGGATTCCTTCTGGGTGCTGGTGCTTCCGGGAGCTGTTAACACCTTCCTCGTTATTTTGATGCTAAACTTCTTCCGGGGTATTCCGAAAGAGCTTGAGGAAGCGGCGCTGATGGACGGTGCCAATCACTTCAGAACATTGTTCAGTATCTTCCTGCCGATTTCCATGCCATCTATCGCAACGATTGCACTGTTCAGCATGGTGTTTCACTGGAACTCCTGGTTTGACGGATTGCTTTACATGAACAATGCCAAGGATTATCCGCTGGCTACTTTCATGCAGACCGTAATTATCAAACGTGATATGAGTACGATGGCCATGAATCCAAAAGAGATGGAAACCATTTCTCAAACCACAGTAAGAGCGGCACAGATTTTTATCGGAAGTGCGCCAATCCTCATTGTGTATCCATTCCTGCAGCGCTTCTTTGTCAAAGGGATGACCTTGGGTTCCGTTAAAGGCTGAGCCTGCATCTAATTAAACGGAGGTTGATAAAGTGAGCAATTTAAAGGAAGAGGCATTCATTCTCGGAATGGATGTGTCATTTATGGATGAAATTGAGCAGCATGGTGGGAGCTATCGTGATGAACATGGGCAGCAGACGGACTTGCTGACCCTTCTCAAAATGGGTGATGTCAATGCAATCCGATTACGAATCTGGAATGATCCTGTAGGTGGATTCTGTAATCTGGAACGGACAGTAGCGGTAGCCAAACGGATCAAGGAACAAGGCTTGCAATTTTTGCTGGATTTTCATTATTCCGATCGTTGGGCCGATCCAGCCAATCAATGGAAGCCGAAGGCGTGGGAGAAGCTGTCTTATGAGGAACTGCAACGCGAGGTATGTATCTATACGGCAGATGTACTGAGAACACTCAAAGAGCATGATGCATTACCGGACATGGTCCAAGTGGGAAATGAAATTACACCAGGCATGTTATGGGATGATGGTCGTGTCGGTGGGGAAGAACATGATACCGATGAACAGTGGGAGCGTTTTGCCGGACTTGTGAAGTATGGTATCGCTGCTGTTAAATCTATCGATCCTGATATCAAGATCATGATTCATATAGACCGCGGTGGTGACAATGCAGAGAGTCGCAAGTTCTATGATCGGTTTGAGGCGCTAGGTGTGGAGTTCGATATCATAGGGCTCTCATACTACCCTTGGTGGCATGGAACACTGGATGCACTGCGAGATAATCTGCATGACCTGGCTCAACGCTACGGCAAACCAATCAATGTTGTTGAAACCGCTTATCCTTGGACATTGGAGCAGCCTGAAGGCCACGAGTGGATTCTGAATCAGGAAGAACTGTTGCTGCCGGGTTATCCGGCAAGTGTGGAAGGTCAGACACGTTATCTGAAGGATCTGCTGCAGATTATTCGTGAAGTTCCGGGCGGTCTCGGAGCGGGATTCTATTACTGGGAGCCTGCCTGGATCCCTAGCAAGGAAGAGTGGTCAGTAGGGCATCCGAATAACTGGGGCAACCTGACGATGTTTGACTTCAAGGGTCAGAAGTTGCAATCGTTTTCAGCGTTGAAGGCTGGAGAGGAAATGAACACTGCATTGGATGAGCAGCCAAGTGCTGCATTGATCAAATAGATAATTAAAATGAAGTAAATAAGGAGTTGTCAGCATGACATACAAATATCCACCTGTAAGTTCCAAAGCACCTCATATGTTGCATGGTGCAGACTATAACCCGGAGCAATGGCTCCGCTATCCTAAAGTCCTTGAAGAAGATATCCGCCTGATGAAGCTTGCCAAATGTAATGTAATGTCCATTGGCATCTTCTCATGGGTATCCCTTGAACCAGAAGAAGGTGTATACACGTTTAACTGGCTGGATCATGTTTTGGATACGTTTGCAGCGAATGGAATCTACGCATTTTTGGCCACACCAAGCGGAGCAAGACCTGCATGGATGTCAGCAAAGTATCCCGAAGTGTTGCGTGTAGGGGCCAATCGGGTTCGCAACCTGCATGGCTTCCGTCACAACCATTGTTATACATCTCCGGTATATCGTGAGAAAGTGACTGCTATCAATACAAAACTTGCAGAACGTTACTCGGATCATCCCGCAGTCATTGGCTGGCACATTTCCAATGAATTCGGCGGGGACTGCCACTGTGATTATTGCCAGGATGCTTTTCGCGGCTGGGTGAAAAACAAATATGGCACACTGGATGAGTTGAATCACTCTTGGTGGACGACATTTTGGAGCCATACCGTGACGGACTGGAGTCAAGTAGAGTCTCCTGCCCCGCACGGAGAGACTCAGGTCCATGCGATGAATCTGGACTGGCGCCGGTTCGTTACAGATCAGACTGCTGATTTTATCGTGCACGAAACAAAACCGCTGAAGGCCAAAAATCCGGATCTGCCCGTCACCACCAATCTGATGGAATTTTATGAAGGATTGAACTACTGGAAGTTTGCTGACATTCTGGATTTCCTGTCATGGGACAGTTACCCGACATGGCATGATGCGGATGAAGAAGATACGCTGGCATCCAGAGTGGCGATGATGCATGACATCGTTCGTTCCATCAAAGGCGGGCAGCCGTTTCTATTGATGGAAAGTACACCAAGCTCAACCAACTGGCAAGAGACCAGCAAATTGAAACGTCCGGGCATGCATTTGCTGGCATCTTTGCAAGCTGTAGCACACGGCTCGGACAGTGTACAGTACTTCCAGTGGAGAAAGAGTCGGGGTTCCAGTGAAAAGCTTCATGGAGCGGTTGTAGATCATGTTGGGCATGAACATACCCGTGTGTTCAAGGATGTAACTGACGTTGGTACAGCGCTCGAAGGTATGAAAGCCGTTGTTGGAACGTCCGTTCCGGCTGAAGTTGCCATTATTTTTGACTGGGAAAATCGCTGGGCGGTAAAGGATTCCCAAGGACCGCGTAACATCGGAGTGAAGTACGAGCAGACGGTAGAATGGCATTATGATGCCTTTTGGAAAAAAGGTGTGCCTGTGGACATCATCGACATGGATGCTGATTTCTCCAAGTACAAACTGCTCATCGCACCTATGCTCTATCTAGTACGTGAAGGCGTGGGCGAGCGCATTGAACGATTCGTGGAAAATGGCGGTACATTTGTAGCCACCTATTGGTCAGGAATCGTAAATGAGAATGATCTGTGCTTCCTGGGAGGATTCCCTGGACCGCTTCGCAAGACGCTGGGGATCTGGTCAGAAGAAATCGACGGCTTACATGATCGTGATCTGAATGGGGTTGTGCCTGTACAAGGCAACGAGCTTCAACTGAATGCCGAATATGATGCTTTCGAATTATGCGACCTGATTCATCTGGAAGGTTCAGAAGCGCTAGCGACATATCGCTCAGACTTCTATGCCGGACGGCCTGCTTTGACCGTTAATCGTCTTGGTTCAGGTAAAGCTTATTACTTGGCTACACGTTTGAAGGCACCGTTCTATGATGATTTCTATGGCAGTCTAATCGCTGATCTAGGTATTGAGCGTGCTCTTGAAACTCAGTTTCCTGATGGAGTTACGGCACACATCCGTACAGATGGCACAGCTGATTATGTATTTGTGCAGAACTACTCACCGAAGCCGAAGCAAGTACAACTGGACAACAAGTCCTATCGTGACCTGCTGAGTAGTGCTGTTGTTGAGGGCAGCCTGGATTTGCAGCCATATGACATCCGGGTACTGCGCAGAACAGCTGAGCGTATATAATACAATATTACTCACTTTGCTGAACAAGCTGAGTTAGCATGCGGAAGGGCTACCTTAACGTCTCGATAAGACGGAGAGGGTGGTCCTTTTTGTCGTGTTAAGGGCAAGTTGAGTACTTTTTCTGGGCAAGATAAAGGATAAACGTGTCCGCGCAGCGAAGACAAACAGGTAACATTGCAACTCATGACTTTCAGTCTGGGAGGAATTGGAATGAATCAAAGGAATTTAGACGGTAACAGCTTTATTATTCGGCTGGAAATGACAACAAAAGACATCAAGTTTGGCGAAGTGGCCTCGGCCATCTCGGAAGCTGGCGGGGACATTATCGCCATCGACGTAATTTCGACCAATCAGGATGTAAGTGTGCGCGACTTAACTGTCGCTGTAACGGATGCACAAGATAACAACAAAATTATAGAAGGGGTGCGCCAGCTTAAAGGGGCATCCATCATAAACGTATCGGACCGGACGTTCCTGCTGCACTTGGGCGGCAAGATCGAGGTTACTCCGAAGGTCCCGATTCATAACCGGGAAGATCTGTCGCGCGTATATACACCGGATGTGGCCCGGGTATGTTCGGCTATATCAGAAGAGCCTGGAAAGGCATTTTCGCTGACAATCAAGCGGAATACGGTTGCCGTAGTATCAGACGGCAGTGCGGTGCTCGGACTTGGCAATATTGGACCACGTGCCGCGATGCCGGTCATGGAAGGTAAAGCGATGTTGTTCAAACAGTTTGCAGGAGTGGATGCTTTTCCAATCTGCCTGGATACACAGGATACCGAGGAAATCATTCGAACTGTGAAAGCGATCTCACCAGCTTTTGGCGGGATTAACCTGGAGGATATTTCTTCACCACGTTGCTTCGAAATTGAGCGTCGACTGAATGAGGAACTGGACATTCCAGTATTTCATGACGATCAGCACGGTACAGCAGTTGTGTTGTATGCAGGTCTGATCAATGCGCTCAAGCTGGTTGGCAAGTCCATCACAGATGTAAAAATTGTTGTCTGTGGTATCGGTGCAGCCGGTGTGGCATGCAGTAATATTCTGTTGTCCGCGGGTGCGAGTCGGGTTGTCGGAGTCGATCGTGAAGGTGCGCTGGTACGGACGAATACCTATGAAAATGAAGTATGGAGCGACTATGCAGCGCGTACCAACCCGGAACTGGAGACAGGTTCACTTCGTGATGTGATACGTGGGGCAGATGTCTTCATAGGTCTGTCACGCGGTAATCTGTTAACCCGGGAAGATGTGCAAACCATGGCCGCGGATCCAATTGTCTTCGCCATGGCGAATCCGGTGCCGGAGATTATGCCGTCTGTGGTGGAAGATATCGTGGCTGTCATGGCTACAGGGCGATCGGATTATCCGAATCAGATCAATAACGTATTGTGTTTCCCAGGTATGTTCAGAGCCGTGCTGGATTGCCGTGCCAGTGAAATTAATGAGGAGATGAAGCTGGCAGCAGCACAGGCGATTGCTTCAGCCATTTCGGATGAAGAGCGTACCCGGTATTATATTATTCCAAGTGTGTTTAACGATAAAATTGTCAAATCGATGCGTAATCGTGTAATTGAAGCAGCGGTCAAGTCCGGTGTGGCAAGACGTATACCTCGTGAACAAACTCGCGAAGGCGGGGACGTGTAAGATGCAAGAGAAATCCCCTCAACATCTGAACCTAGGCACGCAACAATCAGGGTATGGGGATCAGGTTGATGGAACGTCAACAGGAGAGGCTATTCTACGGGCGGCTCGTACCTTTGTACAAGGAGATGCGGCCGCACATACAGATGGTCATGACTGGCCTCATATCGAGCGGGTGACCGCACTTGCGGTTGAGCTTGCACACCGTATGGGTGCCGATCCCTTTATCTGTGAACTCGCTGCATTGCTTCATGATGTGCCGGATGAGAAGCTGAACGAAAGTCTCGAAGCCGGAATGGCGAAGCTGAATGCATGGCTGGATACCCAGCCGCTTGAAGCGGGTACACGGGAAGCTGTGGTACACATCATTAGTTCGATTTCCTATGCTGGAGGACAGCGCCCTGCTGTTTCATCCCTGGAAGCTCAGGTCGTGCAGGATGCGGATCGCTTGGATGCGCTGGGCGCTATTGGTATTGCGCGTACGTTTGCTTTTGCTGGTGCGAGAGGTCGTGAGATGTATGACCCCGCCCTTCCGCCACGAGAGCAGATGACGCGGGAGGAATACCGGAATGGACGCAGTACAACGATCAATCACTTTTACGAAAAGCTGTTTAAGTTAAAAGATCTGATGAACACATCCTATGGCAAGGAACTGGCAGAGCAGCGTCATGACTTTATGATGCAGTTCGTTGAGCAGTTCAAGCGTGAATGGGAAGGAAGGTTCTCATAACTTTCTCCGTTTGAGTTAAACATACAATACCCCTACTTCCGAGAGTGGAGTGTGGGGTATTGTTTTGTATACATAGAAGTAGTAGGAAATTGAATTTAACTCAACAACAGGATACAAGGCATGGTAACCCAAAGGCTTCCATGATACAATAAATCGTTCTCCTGAATTGATTCGGGCAAAAAAAGAAATATGGGGTAATAATGATAATGATCATCCAACGAATGAAATCAGTTTTGAAAAAGAGGAGGGGTCACCATGTCATTTGGTGCACGTGTACTTAAGACAGGGATTGCGGTCACGCTGGCCCTGTACCTTAGCAGCATGTTCCTGAACCCGCAATCTCCCGTTCCCGCCGCGATTGCGGCCATCTTTGCGATGCAGCCATCCATATATCGTTCCTGGAAGTATTTCCTGGATCAGCTGCAGACCACCACACTTGGGGCGATTGTGGCCCTGCTGGGAGGCATGGTGCTGTCCAATGAGCCCATCGCCGTCGGGTTAATTATTGTGCTGGTTATTATGATTTGTCTTAAATTGAATATGGGAGAAACGGTTGGCCTGACGCTGGTCACCGTTGTATCAATTATGGAAGCGTCGGGTGACTGGCATTTTGCTTTGAACCGTTTCCTGCTGACACTTGTCGGCATTGTATCTGCGTTTCTTATTAACATTACGGTATTTCCACCCAAGCCGAAGATTCAGTTCGTGAAGCAGATTCAGAGTGTGTTCAGTGGCATGTCACTGCTACTGCGTACTTCGATCTCGGATGAGATCAAGGAAGTAGTGTTCCGGGATGAGAAAAACAATCTTGGCGGTTCGATTAAATCTTTGTCAGATAAATATAATTTGTTTGAAGAAGAACAGAAGAAGATGAAACGTTCCAAATTCAGTGAGACCCGGCAGATGGTCGTATACAAACAGATGCTGCTGAGCCTGCAAAAAGGATTCGATGTGCTGGATTCGGTAGAACGCCATTATTTCCAGGCACAGCGCACACCCGAAATGGATCAGTTCTTTGATACACATCTGGAACTTGTAATCAAATTCCATGAACATGCGCTGCTCAAATTCGAGGATAAGCTGAAACCGAATGGAGAAGAAGCGGCACAGTTCATTTTGGATAATGATCGTTTTATGGAGCAGGCCATTTCCCAGTTTGATATCGATCAGGAAGGGATGCTTAGACTGTCCATCGTAGCCGCTGCAATCTATGATTATGGCTATCAGCTGGAACGATTAAACCGGCTTGCCGAACATGTGCATAGTGCCAGTGAAGACAAGGAGTCACAGGATAAAATTCTGAATTGGCTTAAATGGCCGTAAACATGGTAGTACAGTTTGCGGTGATGTGGTTTCATCATATACAATGGAACCACAACCAGCCCGGACAGCGTGTCCGGGTTGTTTTGTATACATAGCGCAAACCTTGCGCAACCAACTCAATCGAACCGAGGTAGATACGTATGAATTTTACACAGCTTAGCACTGAATGGATGGAGTGGTTCAATGGACAGGATCTGGAGCAGAAGCAGCACGAAGCGATGCAATTGCTGACGGTGTCCGAAGATGGATGGCCGCATCAGGCGATGATTAGTATGGGGGAAGTCATTGCTATAGCACCCAACTTGCTGAGACTGGCTTTATGGCCGGGAACACAGACAAGTATGAATATGAGTCGAACAGGCAAGGCTACCTTGATTGCTGTTCATCAGCAAAGCTTGTTATCTATTCGTCTGAATGTCATTTCACTGCCACAGCTCATGGAAGCTGTGCATCCGAGAGATCGTTTTGAGGCTCAGGTGTTAAACGTTCGAGTAGATCATGCACCCTATGCGGAGATTAATTCTGGAATAACATTTCAATTAAAAGACGAATCTGGGGCCATCACGCGCTGGAGAGAGACCATAGAAGAATTACGACAATAGCATATGGAAAGTTCTATATTCATCCCATCCGAGGGTAATAATAGAATGAAAACAACAAAAAACGCCTCCGCTTGCATCGGGACGTTGTCACTGGTACAATAAAAAATGGTTTTCAGAAAATTAGAACTAATTAACATAAAATAAAAATGTTTACTTTCTAATTAATTATACCATAGCCTTTTCGGGCTTGTCAAATGGGCTTTTGAGGACACAATCCGGGGAAAGAGGGGCGTATTAACATATGAGTACAGACCAGCAATGGAGCGAGGAGCAACAGCGGGTCAACGTTGTAACGGAACAGATTGATCGGAAAATCGACATCCTCGAAAAAGAGGTAGGTTCCTTCCGGGACGAAGTTGTGGGGATGCGAAAAGACTTCTGGGACGAAGTTACCATGAACTTCAGCGAAGCAGATGACGTGGGTGAGACCTCCACTAGTATGAGGCAGCAATCACAGGTTCTATCGGATCGGGAGCGTAGTCATCTGAATACGGCAGCAGCGCTGGACAAAATGAAACGGCTGCATCATTCACCGTATTTTGGACGCATTGATTTTAAGGAAAATGGCTATCCGAACGCAGAGCGAATCTATCTGGGGATCGCATCATTGTTGGATGAGAAGGAGGAATCCTTCCTTGTCTATGACTGGCGTGCACCCATATCGAACCTGTATTACGATGGTGCGCCAGGTCCGGTCACATATCATACACCTAGCGGTGAGATAAGTGGCGATATTGAGATGAAGCGGCAGTTTGTCATTCGGGATGGACGTATCCGCTTTATGTTCGACACCGGAGTTACCATTGGGGACGAACTGTTACAGGCCGTTCTCAGTCGAACCTCGGATGCACAGATGAAAAGCATTGTAGCGACGATCCAGAAGGAGCAGAACCGGATTATCCGTAATGACCGGACTCGCATGCTGATTGTGCAGGGAGCTGCTGGCAGTGGTAAAACATCCGCTGCACTTCAGCGTGTGGCGTATCTTCTCTATAAATACCGCGAGCATCTGCAAGCGGATCAGATGGTCCTTTTTTCGCCAAACCCAATGTTCAACAGTTATGTTTCCACCGTACTGCCTGAGCTTGGGGAGGAAAATATGCTGCAAACGACCTTCCAGGAATATCTGGAACGCCGTCTGGGCCGTGAATATCAGCTGGAAGACCCATTCATTCAGCTTGAATACGTACTGACCGGAACAGAAGATCCTGAGTATGAAGCGCGTATGTCTGGCATTCGATTCAAGTCATCCGAATCTTTCCTGAAGGTGATAACGCGTTATAAGGACAGCATGATGTCTGAAGGTATGAAATTCAAGCCAGTTCGTTTCCAGGGACGGGCTGTGGTTACAGCTGAGGCCATGGCGGAGAAATTCTATAGCTTCGAGCCATCCGTCAAACTGGTGAATCGATTGGAAATCCTGCGGGACTGGATGCTGAAAGAGTTATCGGCCTTTGGCAAAGGTGAATTGGAAGCCCCTTGGGTAGATCAACAAATGGATCTGATGGAGCCGGAAGATCTGCAGCGGGCCTATCAGCGTCTCAAGCGAAAGCAAAAAGGGAAGGCAGACACGTTCGATGATTTCCAGCAGGAAAGGGAGATCCTCGCCCGGATGGTGGTCAGTGATCGGCTCAAGCCTTTGCGCAAATGGATCAAATCGTTACGTTTTGTCGATGTCCGTCAACTGTACGCCAACTTATTCAACGACCGGGTTCAGATGGTTCGCCTGTTGGGAGAGGAAGCACTGCCTTCACACTGGGAAGAGATTGGTGAGATGACACTTCGCAGATTGAAAGTACAGGAGCTGGCCTATGAGGATATCACACCATATTTGTATTTGCGTGAGTTACTTCTCGGTTTCCATATTAACTCCAATATTCGCCATGTGATCATTGACGAGGCACAGGATTACTCTGCCTTCCAACTGGCCTTTATGAAAAGATTGTTCCCGAGATCCAAAATCACTGCACTTGGAGATTTTAATCAAGCTATCTATGCACACTCTTCGGTATTGAGTGGTACGGGGCCGCTGACCAACCTGTATGGACCGGAAAATACGGAAGTGATCGAGCTGACGAGAAGTTATCGTTCAACACAGGAGATCGTGGAGTTTACACGCGGCATGGTTCCGGGTGGAGAAGAGATTGTTCCATTTAACCGGGGCGGGGAGAAGCCAAAAGTGATCGTTTCCTCCAATGAACAGGAGCATCTGGATGTTATTACAGCCGATCTCAAACATCTGATTCAGGAAGGGTATGAATCGGTTGCGGTCATCTGTAAAACCGCGGAAGAGAGCCAGGACATCCATGAAGCGTTAAGCAAAGTACTGCCTACGCCACCGAAGCTGATCAAGAAAACAACGTTAGCCTTTGAACGGGGTGTGCATGTCATCCCGGCGTATCTGGCCAAAGGTGTGGAGTTTGATGCCGTACTGATCTATGACGGATCTGCATCGCAATATGCGCAGGAACATGAGCGTAAGCTGTTCTATACGGCATGTACCCGTGCCATGCATTTGCTGCATGTCTATTGTCTGGGTAAACCGAGTCCATTCATTACGTCTCAGTCCGAAGAATTGTATGATATGGGCAACGTGTCTGCTGCACAAGCCGATTGACTTTGTCTTTCATGTTCATGAAGAAGGCTTCCGTTCGAAGGGACGGGAGTTTTTCTGTGTATTGGGGAATACGATGTGGGGAATAAGAAGCACCATAAGGTTGGCTTTTGCTGTGGGAGGTATGAAGTAGATCTCTGGAAATTAGGTATCTCTTCTAACGTGGGAATAGGATGGATTAGGTTTTATGGATAAAAAATGATCCAGCATTTGTATTCATACACAATAGGTGTGAATTTTCTTTACACATGACGGCGAGACTCATATAATCGTAACAATCTATTTTTTTGGATCGTTTATTTCATGAAGGAGGCAGCAACATGAATACACCATCTTTTGAACGCCCATTAATGGCGGATTGCGTACCGGATCTGGTGGCAACAGCACGGGGAGACTTGCCTGCAACCTTGGTCATTCGGGGCGGAACACTGGTTAATGTGGTTTCGGGTGAAATTTTGCCAGGCATGTCTGTGGCGGTACAGGGAGCCCGGATTGCATATGTTGGCAAAGATGTGAGCCATACGATCGGAGAGCATACTCGTATTATTGAGGCTGAGGGTAGATATATTGCTCCCGGATTGCTGGATGGGCATTGTCACATAGAAAGTACACAAATGAAAGTAACGGAGTTTGCGAGAGCCGTTCTTCCTTCCGGTACAACGGGAGGATTCTTTGACCCGCATGAAATCTCCAATGTACTTGGACTCAAAGGTTTGCGATTGATGCTGGATGAAGCTCGGACGACGCCAATGGCTGCTTATATGCAGGTGGCTTCCTGTGTTCCTTCCACACATCCTGGGCTCGAGACAACAGGCGCTCATATTGGACCGGATGAAGTGGCGGAAGCCCTCTCCTGGGGTCCGGATATGATTGGTCTCGGTGAAGTAATGAACTTCCCTGGGGTCGTGTACGGGGACGAGACGATGATCGGAGAGATCCAGGCGACGCTTCGAGCAGGAAAGGTGGCAGATGGTCACTTCACCTGGGCAGCGGATGACTGGCGTCTACCAGCCTACGCCGCAAGCGGTGTTACGGGGGATCATGAATGTGTTACAAAGGAAGATGTGGTGGAACGCCTGCGGCTTGGCATGTACGCCAAAATGCGTCAGGGCTCTGCATGGCATGACGTGGCGGAAACGATCAAAGCGTGCACAGAGCTTGGCCTGGATACACGTCGTATGATGCTGGTGACGGATGACCGGAGTTCGGAATCACTGCTCAAAGAAGGTCATATGGACTTTGTTGTGCGATTGGCCATTTCTCAAGGGGTGAAGCCGGTTACCGCCTTCCAGATGGCAACGATTAATACGGCCGAACGTTTCGGTGTAGCACGCGATATTGGTGCGGTTATTCCGGGGAATATCGCCGACATTATTTTGTTGGATGGACGCTTGGCTGATGTCCGTGTAGGCATGACGATTGCCGCAGGGCATGTTGTGGCAGAGAACGGTAAAATGACAGCGGTTTGGGACAGCTTCGCGTATCCGGAAGAGGCGCTGAACACCGTGAAGCTGGAAGCTAACATCCAGCCGAAGGACATGGAACTGTCAGCGCCGATTACCGAAGGGACGATTGGAGCAAAAGTGATTCATGTGACGGAGAATCATGTGGATACTAAGGAGAAGCATGTTAATGTCACGGTGGAACATGGCAATGTCGTCGTTTCAACATCAGGTGAAATCTGCAAAATTGCAGTGCTGGAGAGGCACAAACAAACCGGCAATCGCGCCGTTGCTCTTGTTGGGGGAATTGGCTTCACAGGTCCTGCGGCTATTGCGATGACCGTTGCACATGATAGCCACAATCTGCTCATTATCGGTAATGATGACGCATTGATGGCCGAGGCAGGCAACCGGGTCATTGGGATGCAGGGAGGCGTAGCCGTCGTGACTACCTCTGGTGTGACCGAATTCCCTCTGCGCATTGCAGGCCTGATGTCCACGGAATCTTTTGAAGTGGTAGCAGCTCAATCTGCAGCTATAAGTGAAGCGTTACGGTCTGCAGGTTGTACGTTAAATAACGCATTTATGACGCTGTCTCTGCTGGCGCTTGTCGTTATTCCGGAATTGCGCTTGTCTGATAAAGGACTGGTACGCATTTCGGCAGAAGGCATTGAGCTGGTATCTCTGTTTGATGACATGGTGGAGAATACACCGGCAGCCCCGGCAGGGAACTAACGAATAATAGCGAGTCCATTCTTCCTTGAAACGGGGAGAGAAGTATAGGTCGCCTTTGGGCGGCCTTTTTTTATTTTCACAGGAAAACGCTTACTAGGTCTTGAGTCGTCTGTTGTACATATGCAAAAAATGACCCATGTTAGGGTGAAATTAGCCTAAAATTAAAAAGTTTTTCATAAATGAGACTTTGGGACTATAAATACAGAAGTATGAATACCCGAAATAATGTTATATGATTCTTTCGTCGTAAGTCTAAGAGATGATGTTGCATATAAAAGCAATGTAAATAGTCGTACATCGAAATTATATCCAATGAATGAATATAAAACGACAGAATTTCATCGAGATTTGCACGATAGAGCTGCATAACATCAAAGGGAGTGTACAAATATGAAAAGCAAAAAGAAATACCAATTCATTTTGTTAATTAGTTGTTTCATGCTGTTTGCGGGGAATTCTTATGTTTGCAAGGCCACTGCACTTGGCTCAGTCGATAGTTATGAAACCATCCATGGAACGGTACAGGGATCCGTAAGAGCAACCTGGGTATGGGACACCACTCAGATACAAAGTAACCCTCAGCTAGTGCTGAAGTTTGCCACAACGAACAAAATCAATACGATCTACCTACAAATGAATCGGGATGTAAAGCTTCCATACTATACATCTTTCATTCGTCAAGCCAGAGAGAAAAATATTGCCGTGGACGTTATGGATGGAAGACCTGCTTGGGGACTGACAGATAGTCGGGGTCAAATTGCAGATTTTCTGGACTGGGTTGAAGCGTATCAAAATCAAGTAGAGCCCAATGAGAAATTTGCCGGCATCCATCTGGACATTGAGCCTCATGTACATCCAGAGTGGAAAACCAATCAAGCTAGTGTGATTACGCAATGGCAGGGGAACGTTCAATACATTGTCGATCGGGCCGCACGCATGAAGATGCCTGTAGCCGCTGACCTGCCTTTCTGGCTGGATGGTTATAAGATTCCGGGTTCCACGATGAATGTAAGCAGCTGGATGATCCGCAAGTTTGACTCGATTACCATTATGGCTTACCGGGATACGGCTGCGGCCATCTATAATGTGGCGAAGGATGAGCTTGAGGAAGCGTCACTTTTGGGTAAAACGGTATCAATCGCCGTGGAGACCAAGCAAAGCAAAGAAGGTGATTTTATTACCTTTTATGAAGAAGGAACAGCGTATATGGAAGCACAGCTCAAGTTGGTAGAGAAAATGGCAAGTGCGCATTCGTCTTTTAACGGATTCTCGGTGCATGAGTACAGCTCATGGGAGACACTGAAAAAGTAAAATGAAATTCCATTCTTCAGAATGATAAAAAAGGTGCTTACGGCTGAACGGGCTGAAGCACCTTTTTTGCATCTGTTAACTCATATAAAAGTGGAGAACAGTGAAGTATCATCAGTTCAGAGTGCCGAATGCTCGTCCTGAAAGATGTTTAAGCTTAGACCAGTGCAGGTTCCATCGCCACTTTCTCATAAAACATTTTGCGATATTGGGACGGGGTAATATTCTTGTGTTTCTTGAATGTTGTAATGAAGTAGCTCAAATGCTCGAACCCAACGTCCATGGCAATATCAACAATTTTGTGATCGGTATTCTCAAGCTGAACACAGGCCTGCTGGATGCGATAATAGTTGATATAGTCGACCGGACTTTTCTGCACCATCTGTTTGAAAAAGCGGCAAAAATGTCCTTCGCTCATATTGGCCTCATCTGCCAGTTCTTTTAACTTGAGTGGTTCGGGGTAACGCTTGTGAATATAGCTTAACACTGATTTAAGACGCTCCACTTTATCATGACTGCCTGACGGAATGGTGCCTTTGAGTGCAGCAGGTCTCATATGTTCAAACATTTGTGCAAATATTAAATAGAGGTAAGCTTTGGTTGTCATCTCGCAGGTTGGTGTCCCGGCGGCATGATCGGCGAAAATCCGTTTCAAATGTAAAATGATTTCTTGGCCCCACGCTTCATCCGTTTGGATATGGTAAGGGGGGAGAACCGTTTTGTGCACCAGTGGGCCAACGAATTTCTCTTGTACAGCATCGAATGTACGGCTGCCTAATAGCTCCGGGTTAAATACGATGGATGAAAAAACACAAGGGACATCACCTTTCAGATAGCCGGCGTGAATTTCGCCCCGATTGATAAAGATGGCTTCTCCCGCTTGGACTTCTACCGTATTCATATCAATTTGAAAAACAGCACTGCCCTGAGTCACCATGGTGAACTCCATCTCATCGTGCCAATGGCAATCGAGAATGCTGTCCCCATTCAATTGTTGAATATCCGGGTATACACTGACTGGATACATGGCATTGCCGTGAATCCGGTCTTCCCGTAATCGTTCACGTTCCATATGAGAATCTCCTTTTGCATCATTATTAATGTAAACGTTCCCATAGATTGGTGGTGTTTATAAAGAATCGGATAAGAAATATCAGAATCGTGATATATTTGGTCAAAATATGAGAAGAAATTCGTTATAAATGTCAATATTATTATAGTATAACCGAAGGGGGAAAGAAAACATGAAATTTACTGATGGATTCTGGATGACTCGTGAAGGGTACCACATTCAAAACCCGACTGACATTCGTGATATTGTGCAAAAAGAGAATTCCTTGACCGTATATGCGGCAACTAAATATATTCGTACCAAAGGCGACACGTTGAACGGTACATTGCTGAAAGCAACGTACAGCTCACCTATGCCTAACATTATTCGTGTAACGTTGAATCACCATAAGGGCGGAGTGAAAAAAGGGCCTGTATTTGAGCTTAATACGCAAGATGCAAACGTTGACATCTCGAAAAATGAACAAGGTGCTGTTTTGAAAAGCGGCAATCTGGAAGTTCAAATCGACAAAACGAACGGTTGGGACGTCAGCTTCCTGTACGGAGGAAAACGGATTACAGGTAGCGGTCAAAGAGCAGCTGGTTATATTACTGGTCCAAGTAAGGAAGCGTACTTCCGCGAGCAGCTTGATCTTGGCATTGGTGAATACGTTTACGGACTCGGTGAGCGCTTCACACCGTTTGTTAAAAATGGTCAAATCGTAGATACCTGGAATGAAGATGGCGGTACAAGCAGTGAGCAGTCCTATAAGAACATTCCGTTCTATCTGTCCAATAAAGGATATGGCGTATTTGTAAACCATCCGGAACGCGTATCGTATGAGATTGCATCGGAGAATGTATCTAAAGTGCAGTTCAGCGTAGAGGGCGAGACGTTGGAGTACTTCATTATCGGCGGCGACAATCCAAAGGATGTACTTGATAATTATACGAAATTAACAGGTAAACCAGCACTTCCGCCAGCATGGACGTTTGGTCTGTGGCTGACCACATCATTCACAACGGATTATGATGAAGCAACGGTTAACCATTTCGTAGATGGCATGGCTGAGCGTGATCTTCCGCTGTCTGTATTCCATTTTGACTGCTTCTGGATGAAGGAATACCAATGGTCTGATTTCGTATGGGATGAAGCGATGTTCCCGGATCCAGAAGGCATGCTTGCACGTCTGAAAGAGAAAGGGCTCAAAATCTGTGCTTGGATCAATCCATATATTGCAGAAAAATCCTACTTGTTCGATGAAGGCATGGAGAACGGTTATCTGGTAAAAAGAGCGGATGGCAGCGTATGGCAATGGGATATGTGGCAAGCAGGTATGGCTCTAGTTGATTTCACGAATCCGGATGCTGTGAATTGGTATAAGAGCAAGCTGGAAGTCCTGCTGGATCAAGGTGTAGATTCCTTCAAGACAGACTTCGGTGAAAGAATTCCGGCAGATGTCGTGTACTTTGATGGTTCTGATCCGGTTAAAATGCACAACTATTATACACAGCTCTATAACAAAGCTGTATTTGAATTGCTCGAAGAGAAGATTGGCAAAAACGAAGCTGCCCTGTTTGCACGTTCTGCAACAGCAGGTGGTCAACAGTTCCCGGTTCACTGGGGCGGTGACTGCTCTTCCACGTATGAATCCATGGCTGAATCGCTTCGAGGCGGTCTCTCGCTTGGGCTTTCCGGTTTCGGATTCTGGAGCCATGATATCAGCGGCTTTGAAAGCACAGCGAGCCCTGATGTATACAAACGTTGGGTACAATTCGGACTTTTATCTTCACACAGCCGCCTGCATGGCAGCACTTCGTATCGTGTGCCTTGGCTGTTCGACGAGGAATCCGTGGACGTTGTTCGTGACTTTACCAAACTCAAAATAAGCCTGATGCCGTACCTTTACAATTCTGCGGTGGAGTCGACGGTAAAAGGTATTCCGATGATGCGTGCTATGCTGCTGGATTTCCCAGAGGACCCAACAACATATAGCCTGGATACCCAATACATGTTTGGTGATTCGATTCTGGTGGCTCCAATCTTCAACAAGGAGGGTGATGTTCGTTATTACCTGCCTGAAGGTACATGGACCAACTATCTGACAGGTGCTAAAGTTGAAGGCGGACGCTGGATTAGCGAAAACCATGACTTCAAAACATTGCCAATGATGGTTAAGCCAAACAGCCTGATTGCTGTTGGTGCTGTGGATAGCAAACCGGATTATGACTTTGCGGATAATGTGTCCCTTCACTTGTTCGAACTGGCTGACGGCAACTCCGCTCAAGCGGTGGTTGTAAACCAAAGTGCTGAGCAGGAGCTGGTTGTTAACGTATCCCGTAACGGCTCTGTTCTGGAAGTTCGTGCTGAAGGTGCAGGCAAACCATGGAATATCGTGCTGCGTGGCATCGAGAGTGTATCCAGCGTAGAGGGCGGTTCCCAAGCGTCTGGTACAAATGGTGTTGTCGTTACGGCAGCAGCAGGTACTAGCTCGCTTACAATTCAACTGTAATGTTTATTGGATAAACAGAAGGACGGTACCGCAAGGTGCCGTCTGTTTGTCTACTGTCGTACCATTGGAAGATATGGTTATAGAAAAGAAATGGTAGTATCATTTATAGATTGAACTAAACTTTTACATGAGAACGTAGAAGACAGAAATAACCTGAAGAAGTGTAGCGTTCGGAAGGTTGTTCTGTCATTGGAGTGGCAAATGTAAATATCTTTAATTCAATTTATAAAGCGACAGATAAAGATAGGGGATTATATCAAATGAGTACAACGAATTCAGGTTTACACCGAACCATTACAGCTGAGATGCTGTATAAGTTGGTAGAGAACACTTTTGGAACCGCTACCATTGTGAAGAGTTTTGCACTGCTGCAGGGTGGACTTTTTAATACAACGTATCGAATTCAGCTTGAACATGCGTCGTACGCGGATGTGATATTACGTTTGGCTCCAGAGCGGGGAGAGATGGCGTTCGGTTCTGCTGACGATCCGTTATTTTCATTTGAACGTACGATGATGTCTGCTGAACCGGTTGTTTATGAATATTATCGTAAAGCAGGCATTCCTGCGCCAAATATTATTGCCTGTGATGACAGCGGATCGATCATTCCGAGAACCTATATGTTTATGGAGTTTATCCCCAGTAAGCAGCTGGATCATTCATCGATTTCGGAAGTAGATAAAGAACGATTATATCATCAGCTCGGCGCTTATACGGCTGTCATGCATCAGATTGAGGGTGCATCGTTTGGCTGGCCGCAAGGTGATGGGACGATTAAAGGCTCGGATCAATGGTCCGAGGTGCTGCACGCTTTTGCAGAAGAGACGGCACTCAAAGCGTCACAAGCCGGGTATATGCCAGGTGTGGGAGAAGAAATTGCAGATCTGTTCATAAAAAATAAGGATTTATTCGATCAGGTTACTGTTCCGGTTCTTGTTCATAACGATCTGTGGGAAGCCAACGTGCTTGTCCATGAGGAGAACGGGCAGCTAAACATTGCCGCCATCATTGATGGGGATCGTTCCATGTTTGCGGACAGGCAGTTTGAGGCTATTTTATCGACAGAATCATCAGATGGTTTTCATGAAGGTTATGGTCAGTCACAAGATATGACCGTTGAGGGACAGGCACGCCTTCTGGCCTATCGCATACTTTCCTCTTTCTTTAACGCATATGTGCATGAACATCAGGTTGATCAGCCGGAGGCAGGACAGAAGTATCGCGAGCGTACGCTGGATCTATTGGAAGAATGGAAGGAACTCAAACTTAACGAATAAGTAGGAGGGTTTAGTATGAAAGAGTATATTCAATATCCGATGTGGGACGCAACATTGCCATTGGAAGAACGATTAAATGACTTGATTGCGCGTCTGACAACGGAGGAGAAAATCCGATTAATTCCTACACGCGAAGCAGCAGTACCCCGCTTAGGAATACCCGGCTACAATGTGGGAGGCGAAGCAGCTCACGGGGTCGCCTGGATAGGTGAGGCTACCGTTTTCCCGCAGCCGCTCGGTCTGTCGAGCACCTGGAATACCAAGCTTATGCGTGAAATTGGTTCCGTCATCGGAGATGAAGCCAGAGCATACCACCATCGTGCACCCGAGCGCCACGGTTTGACCTTATGGGCGCCAACCGTTGATCTGGAACGAGATCCGCGTTGGGGCAGAACGGAAGAGGGCTATGGTGAAGATCCCGTACTGACAGGTGAAATGTCGGCTGCTCTTGTGAAGGGCATGCAGGGTAACCACGCTTTCTATCTTAAAATGGTAGCGACGCTGAAACACTTTTTTGCTAATAATAATGAGAAGGATCGGTTGAATTGTTCATCCAGCATCGATCCGCGTAACTTGCGTGAATATTATTTAAAAGCCTTCGAGACGCCTTTCGTAGAAGGTGGGGCCTTGTCCATGATGACAGCCTATAATTCGATCAACGGCACACCCGCCATTGAAAGCCCATATGTGAATGAAGTGGTCAAGGGTGAGTGGGCCATGCCTGGATTTATCGTGTGTGACGGGGGAGATTTGTCCCAGACGGTCAATTATCACGGTTATCATGCCACGCATGCGGAATCGGCGGCAGGGGCATTAAAGGCCGGTGTGGACTGTCTGACGGACGAGGTTGACTTAGTCGTATCTGCCTTGGAAGAGGCGCTTGAGCGAAATTTGCTGGAGGTCGAGGATCTTGACCGGGCCATTCGAAATATTTTTAGCGTGCGGATGCGGCTTGGACAACTGGATCAGACGGGACTTAACCCGTATGCTTCGATATCGGAATCTGTATTGTGTGCGCCTGAACATGCCAAATTAAGTTATAGAGCAGCAGCAGAGTCTATCGTTTTACTCAAAAATAATGGACTGCTTCCTCTCCAATCGGAAAGATTTCAGAAGGTTAGCGTAATCGGTCCCCTTGCGGATGTAGTCTATACCGATTGGTACAGTGGCACACTGCCTTATCGTGTTACCGTTTTGGAAGGACTGCGTAAGCAGCTTGGCGGTGCGGAAGTAACTTTTGCAGATGGGAATAATCGCATCAGCCTGAAGACAGCCGATGGCAAGGTGATCACGCTTGGGGCGGAAGGAAAGCTTGTTGCAGTGCCGGAAGGCAGTGCAGAGGCTACTGAGTTTATTCATCAGGACTGGGGCTGGGGTAGTCACACGCTTCGCAGTGTGAGAAACAATCGCTATGTTTCGTTAACCGAACAGGGCATCTATCAGGCAAATGCGCCAGAGATTGGTGGATGGTTTGTCAAGGAAGTGTTACAGATTGATTCGCAATCGGATGGAAACAGCCTGTTGCGTGCATGGAACGGTTTGCCGCTCAACTTGCATGAATATCAGGGGCAACTGGTGCTGTCCCCATCGCCTGAACAAACTGACGAAGACCTGAATTCACCTGGTAATCCAAACGCCGTGGAAGGAAAGCAGCAACCTGCTGTGTTCAAGCTGGACGTTGTTGCTAACGGAATAGAACAGGCGAAAAAAGCTGCCCAGAATAGCGATGTTTCTGTCGTTGTTGTTGGTAATAGTCCGTATATTAATGGTAAAGAGGAAATTGATCGTCCAAGTTTGCTGCTTCCACCTGAGCAGGCCCGACTGGTAAGAGAAGTCTGCAAAGTGAATCCTAATACAGTCGTTGTCATTGTTGGCAGTTATCCATTTGCACTGCAAGAGTTAAAAGACGTGGCTCCAGCTATCGTATACCTGACACATGCTGGTCAGGAACTGGGGAATGCAATTACAGATGTCTTACTTGGAAATTATGCTCCTGCCGGCAGACTGAACATGACATGGTATGAGGATGAATCGCAGCTTCCTGACATTATGGATTATGACGTTATTCAAAACGGAACAACCTATATGTATCATGAAGGTCCTGTCCTGTATCCATTTGGTCATGGGTTGACCTATTCCGAGTTTGAGTATAAGGAGATACGAGTGGAACGAGCAGAGGGATCTTCTGGAAATGATGTGCTGAAGATTGAAGTACAGATCGAGAACAAAGGTGAACATGCCAGCGATGAAGTGGTGCAGCTGTATGGGCATGCCCAAACTTCACGGGTGAAGCGCCCACAACGTCAGTTGATTGGCTTTCGGCGAATTCATCTTGCTTCAGGCGCCGTGGAAAATCTTTCTTTCGAAATTCCTGTTCAGAAATTGAGCTTTTGGGATGTCACTCGAGACAAATATTGTCTTGAAACCGCCGTCTGGTCCATCATGGCTGGACGTTCCACAGTAGATATTCGTCAGACCGCAGAAATTCACATCGAGGGTGAAACCATTCCTCAACGAGCACTGAATATGCCTACGTTTGCGGAAAATTACGATGCTTATGCAGATGTACTGTTGGATGAGTGCATGGAAGGTCGGACAGCCGTCCGTGCCATTGCTCCAGGTGAACCGCTGTATAATGAAAGCCGTTCTTCCTGGATTTCATTCCAGGACAATGCTTTCCGCCAAGCTAGTGAGTTTGAGGGTCGGGTGGCAGCCTTCGGATTAGGCGGCGAATTGGAGATTCGGACGGAAGGTCCAGATGGCCCGCTGCTCGGCACTTGTGTCATTCCAGGTTCCGCTGGGACAGTCAACGGCAAGAATCTTCAGTGGAGCACAGCTCGCTGTTCCCTGAAGGCAGAGAGTGAGATTGACCAGCTGTGCATTGTTTTCAAGGGCGGTGCGGCCCTTCAACAATTTGTATTGAGATAAATATTGATTTGTTGGTCTTTATAACGTAAGTGAAAAGGCTGTCCTGACACTGATTTTAGTGCGGCAGCCTTTTTGCGCTGTCATCCCAAGTGACCTTTTTTACATAAGCCGTATATTCAACTGCAGAACAACCCACAATAACGTTGTTGTTTTCTGATTCTGTAAAGGTGGTTGAGGTATGAAAGATAAAAAGTGGGACCTCGTCGCACTCGCTTCCATCCCGGTCATTATGACACTGGGCAACTCCATGCTGATCCCCATCCTACCGCAAATTGAGCGTGAACTGAAAGTGTCCTCATTCAAGGTCAGCATGTTAATTACGGTGTATGCGGTCGTCGCAATCCTGCTCATTCCACTTGCAGGATATCTGTCGGATCGTTTCGGCAGGAAAGCCGTCATTATTCCCAGTCTCATCATTGCAGCTGCAGGAGGCGCGGTAGCAGGAGGAGCAGCTTGGATGCTGAATGGAAATGCGGCATACTGGACCATTCTCGGTGGCAGACTTTTACAAGGGATAGGAGCGGCAGGGGCTTTTCCGATTGTCATTCCATTGGTTGGTGATATGTTCGATGATGAAAACGAGGTGAGTAAAAGCCTTGGCATTATTGAAACCTCAAATACCTTCGGTAAAGTACTAAGTCCAATTTTGGGTGCAGCTCTGGCTGTTTGGATTTGGTATTTGCCTTTTATGGCTATTCCGGTACTCTGTGTGCTTTCATTAGTTCTCGTTATTTTCTTGGTGAAAACGCCCAAGAGAAGGGAAGAGCCACAGAGTTTTCCCGAATTTGTGGCTTCCATTCGCAGTGTGCTAAAAGAAAAAGGCCGCTGGCTGTATGCGATTTTTGCCATTGGCGGTATCTGCATGTTTGTTCTTTTTGGTGTGCTCTTTTATCTGTCGGAGACATTGGAATCGGAGTTCAAATTAAAAGGTGTACTTAAAGGCCTTGTGCTTGCCATACCCCTGGCAGCTTTATGCCTGGCGTCTTTTTTTGCCGGAAAATGGATAGGAAAGAACAAGACACGGATGAAATGGCTTGGATTTATCGGGCTTGCTGTGTTAACAGTATCTCTTGGCGTGATCGGGCTTTTTGACAACATTTATGTAGTTGTTGGTTTGTTTACCCTTGGCGGAGCAGGAATAGGGGCTGCACTTCCATGTCTGGATGCTATGGTTACTGAAGGGGTGGATAAGGAACAGCGCGGCACCATCACGGCGTTATTCAGCAGCATGCGTTTTATTGGTGTGTCTCTCGGTCCTCCCGTCGTGTCATTGCTGATCTCTTCCCACCATTTCCTACTGTTTGGTATTCTTGCCGCATCGGGGGCGGTAGGAGGATTGCTCACGTTATTGGCAGTCAAGCCGGATAAGGGGAACCAGCCCACATCAGGCAGTGGTCAAAATCATGAACGTGAGTATGATGAAGTAAAACAGCCGAGTGGTTATCTGCCAGGGCAACGGAAGAAAAGTCCATTCTGATTTATTTTAAGATAATAAAAAACGCGTTTACTCTAAGGGATGTATTTCCCTTACAGAGTAAACGCGTTTTACTGAATTGAAGTTCAGCAGCGTCGTTGAATCAACTATCTTTTTGCTGAGTAGTTGTGTTTTTTTTGGTTGCAGTTTCAGCAAGCTCATGCCGATCGGAATCCTTCGCAGCGATATGTGTATGCGCCAATAGCGGATGTACTGGCACTGCAAAACCGCCATTTCGTTTCCCTTGAATCAGGTAAATCAGGAGAAATAGGATCATGAACACGATGGAATAACGGTACATGTCGGTATAACTGGTTATGGAAGCAATAGCGCCCAGCAGAAGTGCTCCTAGAGCAATCCCCAGATCCAGCGTATTCAGAAACATGCCGTTAGCCATACCGCGCTGTGAAGGGGAGACAATCTGAATCATCCAGGTCTGCATGGAAGACTGGATCGAACCATATCCGATTCCATATAAAAATGCAGCGACAAACAAAATGGGCATCGACGAAGCGTATGAGAGAATCATCAGTCCAGCAGCGATGAATATCGCTCCTGGAATCAGTAATGCTTTGGGACCTTTACTGTCATAGATCCGTCCCGCAAACGGTCTGACCAGCAGTACAGCGAGAGCATTAAACAAGAAGAACAGTGCAGGATTAGCCAGGTTGGCTTCCTTTCCGTACAAAACGATGAATCCGACCAGTCCGCCATACGTGATGGACAGTAAACAATTCAGTATACTTGGCAGAATCAATTTGCGGTTGAAAGGTGTCTTTACCTTGGTACCTGATATCGCAGCTGTTCCAACTGGTGGAGTGGGGACCACCTCATCATTGCCCCTGTGAGCTTTCTTGCGTGTCAGTGAATAGCTGAGCGGATAGATGACCGCGATAACACCTGCCGTACATAACATGAGTGTCACGAAACCGGCACCTTGAAGCACGGTGACCCCAATAATGGGACCCATGGACATAGCGAGACTTGTGGAAAGGCCGAAATAGCCCATGCCCTCACCCATTCGTTTCACAGGCACAATATCCGATGCCATTGTGGGGAAAGCCGTGCTACTCATACCGAATCCGATACCAAACACCATGCGCAGCAATAAAAGGACAGCAATCCCAGCAGCAAAGTAATATCCGAGTGTAGCGAGTATGGCAACCGTCAGGCCAATATAGATCATGGCATTACGAAGACCCTTCTCCAATGCTTTGGCTGAATAGAGCCGGGCAGCAATGGCGCTAAGGGCAAATAGACAGGTGAAGAGGCTAACTTCAAAGGCATTGGCGTGAAAACGGTCCTGCACATATGAAGGAAGTGGGGATACAATCATGTGAAGTTGCAGAAAGAGTAGAAAGTTACATAACATGAGCAGAATAAAATCGGTGGTCCATAGTTTGACTTGTGCTGATTGTGATTTCATTAGTTGTTCATTCCCCCTGGTGTTAAAGTTCGTTACAAGTTGCTGTTCATGAGGGAAAGAGTATGCCTAAATGCTTCCATCTGGTCTTCGGGAATACCTTCAATCAGATTTTTATTCATTTCTCTTTCGAGCGGAACAAGCTGGTCGAGCAATTTTTTTCCTTCTTCGGTCAAGTAGAGCAAGTAGGCTCTGCGATCCTGTTCGCTGGTCCGACGATCGACCCAGCCTTTCTTTTCCAACAGATCAATAATGCGGGCAGTAGTGGGCTGATCCTTGTAGACGCGAGTAGCGACTTCCTTCTGATTCACGCCTTCACCTCTACCGATGTTGAACAGAACGGAAAATTGCTCTGTTGTAATATCATAGGGTTTGAAACGTATGGCTAGTAAAGCCGACGCCTTACGGTGTGTCATGCCCAGCATGAATCCAATGGATTGATCGAGTGAATAATCGTTCCCCATATAATCCTCTCTTTCTTTAAGCAAAATAGCCTCAACTCATTTACTTGTTATAACAACTATATGCTAAACAATTAATTTTGTCAAAACGGATTTATGAATATCAGCGCATTGATAAGATCCGTTCATTTGTGAATTTAAATTGGAATAATCGTTATGCGACATTGAAATATGCAAACGTTGGAAATTACTGATAAAATGGAAGTGCCGCTGTATCGCGGTAATTGGGTTACATGATGGTGAGGTTACGAAGACGAATCTGCTCCAGCTAATTCTGGAGCTGACTGAGGAGAGCTGAGTATGCTGAAGAACATTCCCGCAATAATACCTCCGGATTTGCTAAAAATTATGTCTGAAATGGGTCATGGAGACGAACTTGTACTGGCCGATGGCAACTTTCCTGCAGCTAGTCATGCCCAGCGTCTGATTCGCTGTGATGCGCTGGGTACCGTGGAATTACTGGATGCCATTTTAAGTTTGTATCCACTGGATACGTACGCTGAGCGGCCGGCAGCCGTTATGCAGGTCGTCAAGGGGGATCAGGTGGTACCCATCATTTGGGAAGATTACCGCAGACTGATCCTTGACCATGAGGGTATCACGGATGCATTTGATCATGAAGAGCGTTTCGCGTTTTATGAGAGAGCTTCTCGCGCTTATGTCATTGTTGCAACCGGTGAACGTGCGCAGTATGCCAATTTGATTTTGAAAAAAGGGGTCATTTTCCCAGATACAGATCCTTACCCACAAGCGAAAAAAGTTGAACTGAACTGAATCCAAAGTCAAGGCGACGGGGCGGGAGAAGCCTCGCTCGTCTTTTTGCCTTTCCCGAAACGCAGCCAGTAAACAACAACATACACTATCGGCATGCATTCGATAAGCACGCCATATGTAGCAATGGCGAAAGAACGAATGGCTAATTCATAAGAAGCCGCGTCTTTTGCATACTGAAGTACATATGAAGCCGCTGTTCCTGCCAGCAGATAGACGACCGTTCTATCCTTCCGGACTCCAGTAAGTTTAGCAAGACAAATGGATGCGACGTATAACAGAAACGAGCTGCGCGTGAACATGGTCGTAGACCAGATGGCAATCAGGAAGGGATCCAGGTTATCCAGAAAATCGCCGTAACGGGCAAAACGTATCATCTCCAGCAAAGGGTAGCGAAGACTGCTGGCTTCGTAAGGTCCAAAATTCATTAAAGTAAACATCCAGAACACGATAATGAATAATGCAAGTGTAGAGCCTGCAAATAACATACTTCGTAGAAGCGGCCGCCTGAAAGCAATGGCCGGGGCGAGGAACAGGAACATCATCCATTCTGAAAACCAAGGCATGGTTGAAATCGAGCCTGTCAATATTTCTTTCAGATCATGATGAGTTACCATGGCAAGAAGTACGTCAGGATTTCCTCCACCCATTACAGCAGGCATGAGAAAAGTAGACGTGAAGACTTGCACCAGAAAAATCCCTTCTGATAAATAGACAATGGTAATTAAACCCGAGCGTGCTGAAAGGCTGATACATAAAATGGTTATAGTTGCTGTCAGCCATATTGGTGTCTCCGGTAGATACATGGATTGCAGAAAAACGATGAAATTCTCTACGTCAACTGATATCAAATACAGGCACAGCAACACGATGAGACCGAGGAACAGCTTGTGAACAACCTTGCCCACAATTTCTTCACCAAAATCAATCCATGGTCGATCCGGGTAAACCGCTCCCAATCTGTATGTGAAAAAGAGAAGGATCAGACTGATTGCAAACCCACCAAGGATGGATATCCACCCTTGATACCCGCTCATTTTGAACAAGCGCTGCAGAAGAAAAGCAATGGGTTCGGAGTAAAGGTAGACAAACATAAAACGGTACGCTTGTCCGGCTGACAATTTGATCATGGCGTGTTCCTTTCTTAGCCAAACAAGCGGTCTGCCCAGCCAAAGACCAGCCTGATGACATCATTGGGATTAGGCCAGCCCGGTACAGAGACAGCCAACGTATTCCACAGCAGAAATATTCCCAGCAGAACGAAATAGGTCTGTTTCATTCCCTTTTTGCTGGACTTGATCATGGGCCACTCCAGTATGTACAATACGGCAAACAATACAACAGCAATCATTGGTTTACCTCCTAAAGTGGCCTGACGCTTCCGTGGTTCCATTAGTAACTGGATTCCGAACCTACAAACTGGATGTTAATCTGAGCATGCACCTTAAACTGCAATTCGTTTTTGACATAATCATTCCATACGGGACGTAACTGTTCCCAGATGTGAGGATATGCCCATTCCAGGCGATAACCGAGCATCAAAATATCAGCTTTTTTACGTTGGCCGGTTCGTATGGCGTCTGTCAGATGGGCACTTACTTTTTCATTAGCTTTTTGCTCGATCTGTTTGACACCCACAATATCTTTTACCTTGAGAATCGGAATTACGGAATTCAGTTCAGCTTGCCCCCGTAAAGTGATATCAAAGAAAGGCTGTCCATTTACAAGTCTAACCTTGATTTTTGAACTTGTATTATAGACCGTCATACTTGCTTTTTCATCCTCGGTTTCCACGGAGACAGCCAAGGTATCCAGTTTACGATTGGCCCAGGCTATGCTCCTTGTTTCATCGGCAGAGATCGAATCGACCATCTTCATCTGTTTAAAAAGAGCACCTCCTACCTGGCTGGTCCATTGCTTTCGTTTATTATCTTCACTTGCCATCGCGGTTGATTTTGATTCCAGTAAGGGGGCGACAAAGCCCTGATTCATTTTGTCAGCCATAAGTACACTGAGCATTTGTGTCTTTAGCATGTTCTCTTCGGTTGCAAATTCCCTTAACACATCACTGGGTGTTTCTTCGAAAACCGGTGTCAGATCAGCCACGTCTCTGGCTCTGCCTTTGGCAACCATGACGTAACTACTAAGATGGAACAAAGGTTCACGTGAGATCCATTCCATCGCATCTTGAATTCCCTCTCTGGCGTATGCCTCACCGAATACCACTACTCGTGTGTGCCCCCAGGAAATCTTTCGTGTGAGATCGGTTTGAATTCTCTCCAGGGCATCAGCGATGGTGGATGCGGTAGCCGAAACGAGAGCATATGGGTTTTTCCCGGGGCCGCCCGTTCCTTCCGGAGACAGACGGTTGGGCAGTGGCATACTTAGTGAAATATCAATTTCCCCCGGCTTTTCACCTTTATCCACATACATGGTCGTAATAAATGTACGTTCATTTATCTCCACTTTGGACCAGCAGCCACTGCACAGTAATACACACATCAAAGCGACAGTCAGTTTGGGTGTAATCATCAATCTCTTCATGTCTTTTGCCTTTTCTTATTAGCATCTTCGTAAGCTGCTGGTCGCTTCTTCATTAGGAACCAGGGCACACGAACAATCGTATCTTTGATATCACGCAGCACGAGGGGGGCAAATGGCTGCATGTATGGCACGCCAAATGAACGCAGACTAACCATATACCAATAAATCATAAAGATCGAAATCACGATGCCGAACAGACCCAACGTTCCACCCATAAAAAGCACCGGAAAACGAAGCAGTCGGAATGCCAGTCCAAGCTCGAAGTGCGGGATGATAAAAGCGGCGATCCCTGTGATAGACACAACAATGACTAGTGGTGCCGAGACAATCCCAGCCTGTACGGCCGCCTGACCAATAACAATCCCGCCAATAATGGACACCGTTTGCCCCAGCGGCTTCGGGATACGAATCCCCGCTTCGCGCAAACCTTCGAAGGTCACTTCCATAATGAGCGCTTCAATCAATGCAGGGAAGGGGATGTTTTCTCTCGCAGAAGCGATTGTAATCAGCAGGTTGGTCGGAATGATTTCCGGGTGGAATGTAGTAACGGCAACATAAAAGGATGGAAGCAGAAAAGCTATAAAGGCAAACAACAGACGAATAATCCTGATAAAGGAGGCAGAATAAAATCGTTGATAATAGTCTTCCGAGGACTGCATTAAAGAGAAGAAAGTAACCGGAATGAGCAGGGAGAACGGTGTTCCATCCTGCATGACTCCGATCCGACCTTCTACCAAGGCAGCAGCCACGGTGTCGGGGCGTTCGGTATATTGATATTGTGGGAAAGGAGAGAGGGGGTGATCCTCCAGAAATTCAGATAGATAACTTACGCCCAAACTGCTATCCATATCAATATTACCAAGACTCTCCAACACGTTTTCTAGAATTTCTGGCTTGCATAACCCTTGGATATATACAACGAACACCTCGGTTTTGGTGTATTTTCCAACGGTAAATTTGATCATCTTCAAATCAGGGTGTTTGATTTTGTGTCGAAGCAGAGACATATTCACATGAATATCTTCAATGAAGGCTTCCTGAGGACCGACAATTACAACTTCGTTGGTTGATTCCGCTACGGAACGCCTTTGATAATTTTGAAGTGCAAAATGAATCATCCCCGAGATACCCTCGATATATAAGGCTGCATTACCTGACACGATATCATCCACTATTGCTTCTGGTGAATTCGAGTGGTGACTGTTGAGAGTGAAAAATGATCCCGTCAGGACCCGGGTAATGAATTGATGATCTATTTCATTTCTTGAGGCTTCCTCAAGCAGTGGTTTGACGATGGCTTCCCGCATAGTAGGGGTATCCACAATGGACTGTATATAAAGTAGTTCACAATGGAAAGGTCCGATTTGAAAAGGCTGATAGATTATATCGGCAACACCCAACAGATTAGCTCTAACCTGTTCATAGATATTGTCTTTTTCCATTTCAGTTTCGCCTCCCTATGCTGTAATACCGAGTCTGTAATCTGACTATAGTGTGCGACGCTTCCATTGAAATATACTTTTAAGTTTGGATTGTCGAAATATATTACAAACTTTGATGCAGATGATGAATGGGGAGATTGTCAGATCTGTTTTAAAATAAGATGGTGATATGAAGTGGGTAGACGTTTTACACAAGGAGATGAGTGAAGATGGCATATAGGATCAGACGTGCTGAACTTAGCGATGTTAAGGAAGTGGCACAGTTGTTCAATGAATATAGGATGTTTTACAATCAGCTTACAGATCTGAACGGAGCGAGTGAATATATCAGAGAGCGTATGGAACGTAATGAATCCGTGATTTTGATAGCAGAATCGGAGTTGGTTGCAGAAGAGGAAGATGAAAGCAGCTTAACGGATAAGCCATTTTCCAGTGGGTTTGGCGGATTTGTACAGCTGTACCCAAGCTTTAGCTCAGTGTCGATGAAGCCAATCTGGGTGCTTAATGATCTGTACGTACATGCGGATCATCGCCAGCGAGGAATTGCGCGTAAGCTACTGCAAGCTGCACGACTGCGGGGAAATGAGAGTGGAGCTGTGCGAATAGTACTCTCTACGGCGATAAGTAACAAGAAAGCTCAGGCATTATATGAGTCGGAAGGCTATACGATGGATACCAAGTTCCTGTATTATGAACTTCATATATAAGAAAGACTTGGAGTACGCCAAAAGTTCAGGATAAGCAGGAGGGATTAGCATAAAATGATGCAATGGATAGCCATGATCACGATGTTGATCGATCATATAGGGGCCGTCTTTTATCCACATGTGGGGGAGCTGAGAATCATTGGACGGATTGCTTTCCCAATCTATGCTTTTGCCGTTTATATCGGTTATAAACATACTCGCAACGTACAAAAGTACATATGGCGGTTGTTCTGGATTGCAGTAATTTCTCAATTACCGTTTATGGCAGCTTTTAATCATTTTTCACTGAATGTGGTATGGACATTGTGGTCATCCCTGCTTGTATTGATCGTGCTCGATAAACTTTCGATCCGTATGCTGAGTATCCCGATTGTCGTCGGTGCAGGCTTGATCATGGAAATGACCCATATGGATTACGGTATGTATGGCTTACTGCTTGTATTGTTATTCCGTTATTTCCAGGGTCCCGTACTGGTAATGGCTCATCTACTCTTAAATGTGTTGTATATTTTTCTGCACAGCAGCTCTATTCAGATGTACAGCGTGATTGCTACCGCAGGAATTGCAATTGCACAGTATTATAACGCAGGGTTCCGTCTGAAAGGTCCGCGTTGGATTTGGCGTTATTTTTATCCTGCACATCTGGCTGTTATTGCCTTGATCCGGTGGATTTAAGAGGTCTTCCCGATGAAAAAAAGCCACCTTATCCGTCATCACTGACGTTGAGGTGGCTTCTTTGTATTTATCAATGGATGCGCAATAAATGCATTCACTTTATTGGACTTATTCCATCGTTGGAGAAGTGTCGAACTGTCCTCGGACGGCCTTAGGGAAATAACCAATCTCGATGGCATGTTCCAGCATTTTTGAGATGAAGAGATCATCTGTTTTGGCGCATGTAATGCCGGCTGGTTCCACATAAGCGGTTGTTACAGGAGAAGCATACACATATGCTGAATCCTTGGCACCGTCTCCTTCAAGCTGGGCGATAGCCAATTGAAGTGCCTCAGGGTCTTTGTTTACACTGCCATCGAACAACCAGCTGGTGTATTCTGCAAAAGGCAGAGTCTCCACTTCATATCCAGCCCGATTTACAGACCGGATCAGATCATCATAGCTGATAGGCTCTGGATTACAGATATGGAAGACACGTCCTGCTGTATCCTGACGTAATGCCAGATGTACAATGGCCTGACTTGCATAATCAATAGGTGTAAAGTCAACCATCCAGTCGGCTGCTGGAGCTTTGCCCAGTAATAACATTGCTTTAATCATACGATAAAAGGCGTTGCTATCAATATTAGACTGGAAAAGTCCCGTCTCGGAATGACAGGTCAGATTACCTGCACGATAGATGCTCACAGGTACGCCTTCTTCGGCAGCCATCATAAGCACTTTCTCGGCTTCAAGCTTGCTGTCCGAGTATAGGTTTTCCACATGCAAGTCGGCTGGGAAGCGATCGTATTGTAATGAGGATTCCCACTGCCCACTGAGTGCAAGATCTTCCGGTATGCCCATCGTCGATACATGGTGGAAGGAGGCGCCTGGCTTGCTGCGAACGAGCTTAAGCAATGCAACGGTTCCATCTACATTAGTTTTGGCGAATTGTGCTGCATCCCCGAAATGTCGTACATCTGCGGCACAGTGTATGACTCGATCAATTCGTTCTTGGACGTAATTCGTCTGCTCCGCTAAAAGACCTAGATTCGGCTGCTCCAGATCACCTTCAATAATCTCGACACGGGATGCGAGGAGAGGTAGCAGTTCCGGTCCAAAGTAACTTTTCATGACGCTGCTCAGTCGTTCCATCGCAGAGCTTCCGTCTGCGGGGCGGCGAACAAGAGTATAGATGCGTGTATTCGAAGTTAGAATCAATTGCTGCAGCACATGGGATCCGAGATATCCGGTAGCTCCTGTCAGGAGCACATGCTCGGGATTCAGAATTTCCGGATATCCAATCTGGGATTTCAGCTCTACAGGATGTTCGGACAATTGGGTGATTACGCCGTCATTCACAGAGGAATGGTTAGTTTCTTCTGTAGCTTGAGCCAGCGTCTCCACGCGTTGTGCCAGGGCACGAATTGTTTTCTCGGCAAAAAAGTCGGCAATTTTCAGCTGTGGATAATGCGGCTTCAGAATGACCAATACATGGATGACCCGAAGGGAATCGCCACCAATGGCGAAGAAGCTGTCTTCCACACCAAAGTCATCGTGCTGAAGAATTTCTTTCCAGGATTCCATAATAATCGCTTCAGTTTCCGTCTCTGGTAGTACCCGATCAGGTCGATTTTCATGACGCTCTACGTGAGGCAGAGATACCATCGCTTTGCGATTGATTTTGCCTGTCGGTGCGATTGGCATTTCATCGAGCTGACAAATCCATTTAGGTACAAAATAAGAAGGAAGCTTAACCGAAAGCTCTGCTTTAATGTCTGCTACGGATAGGGTACTGCCATCTTTGGATGTAAAGTATCCTACGAGCATGTTTTGACCATCAGATTCCTTCTTGGGAATCACGGCCACATCCTGAACCTGATCCAGACGGGCAAAATGATCCTCGATCTCTCCAATTTCAATCCGGTGACCCCGGATTTTCAACTGGGAGTCGCTGCGTCCAACATATTCCAGCAGTCCGCTATCGAGCATTTTGGCAATATCGCCAGACTTATAAATTTTCTCATCAATGGCAAATGGATTATCAATGAATGCCTGTGCTGTACGCTCTGGTTGGTTTAGATAGCCTTTGGCTAGTGCTGGCGTTGCGATATATACCTCACCAGGAACGCCTACAGGGCAGAGTTGCTCCTCTTCATTGACGATGTACACTTTATAGTTATGAATTGGTCTGCCAATTGGAATGTTAACGACACTTTCCGGAACTTGCTCACTAATTCGATGTGTCGCTGTCGCTACTGTACATTCCGTAGGCCCGTATACATTGACGATATCAATTTGGTTGCCGAATTTGCGCTGGAAGGCACGAACTTGCTCACCATAGAGAGCTTCTCCAGCTACGGTTATAATTTTGACTTTGGCCAGCTTGTGGAAGCCTTCATCAGACAGGAAGGAAGCAAGCTGGTTGAAAAAGATGGTTGGCAGTATCGTAATAATGGTTGTACCTGTGCGCTCAATGGCACTCGCAAATTCTTCAACGGATACACGTTCTTCCGCAGACAACAGGTACAGTTCTGCTCCGTAGAACAAGGCGCCAATCGTATCCCACACTGATGCATCGAAGCTGTATGTAGCAAACTGGGTTAATACGTCACCTGGTTGAATATCACAATCCCGTTGCACCACACTACCAAGATTGGCAACCCCCCGATGGGCAATAAGGGCACCTTTGGGCTTGCCGGTGGATCCCGAGGTGTAGATGATATACGCCAGGTCGTCTGGCTGAATATCCAGATTGGGGTTGCTTGCTGCAAATCCGGCTAGGCGTCCATCCACAGCCAGGATTTGACGAACGGTAGTAATTCCTGAGAATAACCGTGAAGCTTCAGACAAAGCGGACTCTTTGGTCAGGACAAATGATGAAGCTGTATCTTCGACAATATAACTGTTGCGTTCTTGTGGGTGCTCAGGATCGACAGGAACGTATACTCCCCCGGCTTTGAGAATACCGAGCAAAGAAATAATCGTTTCCAGACTCCGCTCCATAAAGATGCTGACGAATTCCCCTTTTTGCAATCCGTTCGATAACAACACACGGGCAACCTGATTGGCACGTTCATTCAATTCTCTATAGGTGTACCGGTTAGTTGATGAAGTAATTGCTGGCGATTCCGGATATTCAGCTGCTGTTGCTTCGAACCAGCCATGAATGGTCTGATGCTCAGGTTCGAGAACGGCGGTATCGTTCATCTCTCGGTATAGCAACCGATCTGAAGTGGATAAAATGTCCACTGTTCCGATGGCTTTGTCTTGGTTACGCAGCATAGCCAGAAGTAGAGTCTGATAATACTCTGCATATCTTGTGACCGTAGATTCATTAAGAAGTGAACTGTCATAAAACAGGTCCAGCGTGAGCATATCCTGATCATCACGTATATTCCAATTTAACAATTGAGGAGATTTAGGCAGTTGAACACTGTTAAACATGAACAGCGTTTCTGGATGGCCTCCCGTTTGGAGCGTATGATGAGGCTGGAGTTGATTGGAAATCTGATGAATCAGCTCTTTAAAGGTTAACTTACCATGGATCTGTAATACTACATGGGAAACTGCCTGATCAGGAGCCAGTGTACCAATGGCAAGTTCCTGTTCAGCTGACAAACGGAACAACAAGGCTGCATAGGCAGACAACAAAGCTGGATACACGCCCTCTGAGCCGAACTTTTGTTTCAGTTCCCGACCCAGGGACGTTTCCAGTGAAATATGAGCAGACTCAAAAGTGAATGATTGTTGACGGCGCCCAAAATCCAGTGGAATCTGAAGAACTGGCAGGCCAGATTCCACGGTTTGGGGAGATGATGATTGATTTTCGACCACTTCAGTTGTTCCTCCTTGGTTCAAACCGTTCAAGTTGTGAATTTGATTTATTGTTTGCTTACATTAAAATGTGAAATCAGTTCTTGCAGTTCCTCGGACATGCTGTTCAAACGGGTAGATGAATCAACAAGTGTAATCAGAGATGCTTTTTGCTCATCAACGGATGAAGAGATCCGTTCACTATTGTCAGCTGTCTTACTCACACTCGCAGACAAATCATCCGCAGTTGCAGTCATTTCTTCTGTACCTGCCGAAATTTCTTCTGTAGCACTGGATACTTCCTGAATCTGATTGGATACTTTCTTGGCTGCTTCCAAAATTTCTTCGAACAATTGACCGGTTTGATCCGCTACGCTGAGCCCGGTATCCACTTCAGACGTTCCTTGTTCCATCGCACGAACGGCTTGTCTGATTTCAGCCTGAATCTCCTGGATCAGTACGGCAACCTGGCTTGTGGATTGTTCAGACTGCTCGGCAAGCTTACGTACTTCACCTGCTACAACCGCGAATCCTCGACCTTCCTCACCAACACGTGCAGCTTCAATGGATGCGTTGAGTGCAAGCAAGTTCGTCTGGCTGGAAATGCCCGAGATGATATCCAGAATATCGCCGATTTCCTGCGAGCGGCTCTCCAGCACTTGGATGGCCGAAGCGGTATTTTTAACAGATTCTGTAATCAGATTCATCTGTTCGGACACTTGACGGACCACACTGTTACCTTGTTGGGATCGACGTTCCATCTCATAAGCTTCGTCAGCTACACTTGCTGAACTGCTTGCAATAGTCTGAATAACGATAGCCATCTCGGACATCGCACGGGCACTATCCCGGGTTGCCTGTTCCTGTGCACGAATGTTGGATGTAATCTGAGAAACGTTGTTATTGATAGAATCAGCATTCTCGCTGTTTCTCTCGGAGACTTCATACAGTTCCTTGGCAGACTCGTTAACTTCTTGCGATGTGATTTGTACTTTGACGATAGTGTCGTTGATTTTTCGTACCATGGTATTGAACTTTTCGTTTACAATGCCCAGATCGTCTTTGCCTGTCGGAATTTTGACATTCAAATTACCCCGGCTTACGTCATCAATCCCTTTGATCAGGTGACGAATAGGGGAAAGCGTATTTTTGACAACTAGATATTGGATAATCAGGAACAACAGCAGGAACGCTACCAGGATGATAATTCCGTTTTTGAGCAGTTTGTTCAGTCCGGCAGGTACTGCTGATGCGTCTGCATCGACTGCAAAGTAAGAGTATATCTTGCCGTTACTATCCTTGATAGGGTAAGCAATGGTTGTCCAGGTTCCGAAATCATCGGAATAAAATGTGGTAAATGTCGGGCGATCGGTATTCAACATTTCTTTCAGTGCATTTGCCACAACAACAGGCTGTTCATACATGTCGCCGATATTTACATTTTCACTCTGGAAGGCTTCCTTCAGATTGGTTGGCATGGCGACAAGGGAAGTTAACCGCTTGTTATCTCCACCCAGCTCAACACCAAAGATGTAGGCTTGTGCAATGTTGGGATAATATTGCTGCATTTCATCGAAATAAGCACGCAATTTGGTTTGTGCTTTTCCATCATAGTTGCCTTCTGCAATAGCAGTCTCCACTTCAGTGGACTCAATACCCTCTGCCCATTTTTTGGTGATTTGTTCCACTTGACCGTGCAGTTGGTCTACGAGGATCGTTTTTTGAAAGTAATAGCTGCTGGCAATAAGTGCCACGCCGATGATAATAATGTTAGTAAAAGAAAGTAATAAATTTTTGGAGAAAAAAGACATGCTTTTCCAACTTAATGATTTCACTAAAGTCCACTCCTGATCTTCTTTGAATTGATAATATGTTGATGTCTTCTTGATGCAAATTAAGTCATTTCCTTATCCCCTCCAAAGGCATGATGTGCGACCATGGTCTTGGGTTTTTGGTCGCTATGTAGAGATATTTTTACCTAGATACCCATAGGTGTCTAATTATTAAAACACATCTATACTTAATATGTCGTATAAAATGTCGTCAAATTGAATAGTTTTGTTAAAACTTTTTTAATATTTTACGTATTTATGGACATATGAAATCTAGACATAGGTATTTAGAACTGTTTATTTAAAATAATTCCCATTTTTTAGTTTCATTCTGTATTCTATAACATGGTGGGTTAAAAAACACCCTTAAACAATGAAAAAATAGTGAAAACGACAGAAAACGTACTTTCTTCTGCCAAACAAATCAGATATCAGGGAGGAGAATCTGACCAAGAATTTACATCAGCAGCATCATAGATATATGTGAAGCTGAGAAACAGGCCGCGTTTCCCGTTTGAATACGTCGTGCACAGATATACATCGGAAGCGGTTTTATCTATAATAACTACATATGCATTTCTCAAATCATGAGCAGGCGGGGGTTTATAGATGAATCTTAAACAAATAGCAGCTGAGCGCGCGGCAGAATATGTTGAAGATGGAATGAAGGTTGGATTGGGTACAGGATCAACGGCGTATTACGCTATTTGTCGAATTGGTGAGCGGGTACGCGAAGGGCTGAACATTCAGGCTGTAGCAACTTCGGAAGCATCGGACAAGCTCGCTAGAGAGTGGGGAATTCCCATCATTCCATTTGATCAAATTGGACGGTTGGATCTGACCATTGATGGTGCAGATGAAGTTGATCTCGAGTTTAACCTGATTAAAGGTGGCGGCGGTGCGCTTTTGCGTGAGAAAATTGTAGCTGCAAACAGTGACAAACTGATTATTGTGGCCGATGGCAGCAAAGCCGTACAAAAGTTGGGGAAATTTCCGTTGCCGGTTGAAGTGGTTCCTTTTGCATCAGAGTGGACCCTTCAGGCGCTTGAGAAACTCGGATGCCAACCTGAGTGGCGTATGGATGGGGACCAACGTTATCTGACGGATAATGGTAACCTCATTGCGGATTGCCGCATGGAATCCATAGAACATGCTGCGGAGCTTAACGTTCAGTTAAATATGCTGCCAGGTGTTGTCGATAATGGACTGTTTATTAACATGGCGGACACTGTCATTCTTGCGAAAGATGATGGCAGCATCGATGAGCGTCATCGTTCATGAACGGAAAGTGAGGTCATTGCATAGATGAGAGAATACCCGTTAGCGGATGGTGAAATTGTTCTTCGATGTGTGGAGAAAGAAGATCTGCCTGAACTCTATGAATTGATCTACAGTGAAGTCGTACCGGAATGGAAAAAATGGGACGCACCTTATTATGCGCTTGAACATGAGAGTTACGAAGATTTCGAACGTAGTATGTTAAGAAGACTTGAAGCAACGGAGAGCAATTCTGACCCGGACTCCATTCGAATTATTGAGCTGAATGACCAAATCGTCGGTACAGTCAGCTATTATTGGGAACATCGTCCATCTATGTGGTTGGAAATGGGAATAGTGCTATATCGATCAACCCAATGGGGGCGCGGGATCGGTACACGAGTACTTCAGATGTGGTCCAGTCACTTATTCGAACAATTGCCCTTGGCCCGGGTTGGATTAACAACATGGTCGGGCAATGAACGAATGATGCGTTCAGCTTCGAAGGCGGGGCTACAGGTGGAAGGACGTATGCGCAAATGCCGTATCGTGGATGGCAAGCATTATGATTCAATTCGTATGGGAATGCTGCGCGAAGAGTGGGAGCAGATTGAATCTTCAGGCGCAGGTCGAAATGTAAACAACTGATGGAGGATTATAGAAATGCCGAACAACGAGGACAATCGGGAACTGTCTTTACAATTATTTGTGGTTCTCGCTCGCGCATACAATTCCGTTACATCCAGGTCCAACCGGGATATCCAGAGTCATGGACTGAATACGACAGAATTTGGCGTGCTTGATCTGTTATACCATAAAGGGCCGCAGGCATTGCAAAAGATCGGTGAGAAAGTGTTAATGTCCAGCGGCAATATCACGTATGTTGTGGACAAGCTTCAGAACAAAAATCTGCTGATTCGTCGAGCTTCCAAGGAAGATCGGCGTGTCATATACGCTGAGTTGACGGAGGAAGGTAGACATCTGTTTACACAAATCTTTCCTCAGCATCACCAGGTGATTATTGATGCGGTGGACGGACTTGAACCTTCGGAAAAGGCAGATGCCATTCGTTTGTTAAAAAAGCTTGGACTCGCTGCAGAGGGGAAAACTGACTTGCGTTAATACGCAGGTCAGTTTTTTTGTCAAAAAAAGGTATCAACCTTGCTAAATCACTTGCAGGACTATTCATAATATAGGAAAATTGTTGTGAGTAATAAATGAACTGAATGTTAAGTCGATTCAGGATTCAGGAATAAGAAAGAGATAATGTTTACCTGAATAATATCCCAAAAACAGTTGGCCGACCTCAATCAACCTTATTAGGGTACAAGGGATGTACAGATTGAGAAAAGGGTGCCGGCGGAAGGAGGGATGATATATGACTCATCAAGAAGCTGGAGAGCATCTATTGAAAAGGGCAGATGCCTTGGCAGACAAAATAACAGAGAAACAATATGTTTTACAGCCGGACCTGATGCAGCGTTTTGGCGAAAATGGACGAATGCGAACCAAACAGGATTCTTTATATAGTTTGACCTACCTGGCCGAGAGCGTGCTTGTGAAGAGTCCGAACCTATTTACTCACTATATTTCCTGGCTCAAGGTTCTTTTGGCGGGTTATAACGTGTCGACCGAAGATCTGGCAATCAATCTAAATTTGATCAAACAAACTTTGGAAGAAGAATTTGACAATCCATCCAAATCTCTGGTGATTGAATATTTGAACAAGGGCATCTTCAGAATGGAACAAGCCGAAACATTGCCGGGCTATATTAATGACTCCATGCCTTATGGAAAGGCAGCTAAATCTTATCTTTGCGCGTTGTTGGACAGTGACCGGAAAGAGGCTGCACGTATGATTGAAGCACAGCTGGAAGGCGGAGCCACCATTCGTGATATGTATCGATTTATTTTTCAGCCTGTTCAGTACGAGATTGGACGATTGTGGCAGCACAATGATATCAGTGTGGGACAGGAGCATTTTTGTACTGCAGCTACTCAGGCGATCATATCCCGGTTGTATTCTCGCTGGATGATTCATACCGGTCAAGAGAAAAAGTTGGTGGCAGCATGTGTAGGCAGCGAGCAGCATGAAATTGGGCTACGCCTGCTCACGGATGTGTTCGAGATGGAAGGATGGGACACATACTATCTGGGGGCCAATGTTCCTAATGGAAGCATCATTGAAGCGATTGAGCGGCATCAGGGGGATGTGATTGCGCTCTCGGTTACAATGACGTATCATCTTCATCTCGCTAAAGAGCTTATCCAATTAGTTCGTCAGCATCCTGCAACAGCACACGTGAAAATTATGGTAGGGGGCTACCCTTTCAATATTGATCGAGAGTTATGGAGAACGATTGGGGCAGACGGTTATGCGCCAGGAGCGGAGGAAGCCGTTGAAGTTGCAGAGCATCTGTTGACACTGCCATCATCCGTACCTGATATGGGCATGATTCGCGATTAAAAGAGGGGTGACGTGATGTCTAAAGAATACGAAGAGATAGAATCGTTGCGCAGAACGATTGAGCAGTTATCCGACCAGATCATTCGCAGCAAGGAGCAGGAAGAGCGAATTTTGAGTGAATTTTCAGAGATGAATAATGAACTTGTTACTCTGCAGCGTCTGCTTGCCAAAAATAATGCCAACCTCGAAGCGGCAAGAAACGAAGCCGTAGCTGCAGGTAAATCCAAAAGTTCGTTTATCGCCGTGATCAGTCACGACTTTCGTACACCATTAAACGGTATTCTGGGTATGGCGGAGCTACTGCAACTGTCTGCCCTGACGGATGAGCAGCAAAACTCGGTAGCTGTCATTCAGGAGGCTGCCAAACTGCTTCTTAACCTGATTGAGGATCTTTTGGATCTATCCAAATTGGAGGCAGGACAGATGCGACTTGAGATCGCCGAATTGGAGCTCAAATCCATATTCGAGACCATTTTTCGTTTGCTTGAGCCAAAGGTACAACACAACGGAAATCAACTGACATTAGATTATGATTCGGGGATATCCACTGTACTTAAAGGGGATGTCACACGAATTACTCAGGTTCTGATTAATCTGATCCAGAATGCCAATAAGTTTACTGTTCAAGGGTCTGTCCAGATTCGGGTTACTCTGGCCAAAGACTGTGAGGCTTCACAATTTATAAGATTTGAGGTTGAGGATACAGGGATCGGGATTTCCGATGAGGATCAGAAGACACTATTTCAACCTTATACACAGACGGAGCGAGGACGATCTAGCGAATACGAGGGCACAGGTCTCGGTTTGTCGATTTGCCATTCTCTGGTTACCTTAATGAATGGTCAAATTGGCGTACAGAGTCAGGAAGGACAAGGCTCCACATTCTGGTTCGAGCTTCCACTTGAAAAGGCAGATCATGACAGATCTTCTTCTCAGGCTGATCAGATTTCCTCTCCGAAAAATCAGGATCAGAATGACACCACGGATACTATATCGATTCTGCTGGCTGATGACAATGTTATTAATCGACAAGTTGTGATGATGCAGCTCAAAAAACTCGGCATTACCGAGGTGGACACTGTCTCAAATGGGGAAGAGGCTGTCTCCGCTTTTCTCAGTAAAGCATACAGCCTGATCCTCATGGATAACATGATGCCGATAATGGACGGGCTTGAGGCGACACGCAAAATCAGAGCCATGGAAGAGGACGAAATGCGTCATCCTACTCCGGTAATCGCCATGACAGGAAATGTGATGGAAGGAGAAAAGGATAAATGTATTGAAGCTGGAATGAATGACTTTATTGGTAAACCCTTCACACTGGAAGAACTGAACAACGTCATTCAGAAGTGGCAGCAATCATCTCTGTCTGGAGAAGTACTGAATATGAGCATTGTGAGTGAAATCGTAGATTTAAGCAGTGAGGGGGACCAAACAGTGCTTGGCATGTTACTGAATATGTACCGGGAAGAAACACCAGGGAAAATTGAAGTGTTGCGGAGACATATCGTGTCTGGAAATCATGCCGCTGCTGTGGAGATTGCTCATGATCTGAAATCTGGCAGTCTCAGCCTCGGTATTGATTATTTATCCACGCTGTTCGCCAAAATCGAACAGTTTGCCAAGGAGGGCCAATCCAGAAAGGCGGAACCTTTACTGAATGCCTTGTTACCTGCGTACAAGGAAGCTTGCTCCGCGTTGGAGAGAGTGAGTAACAGCTAATGAAACGGATGGATACTGAAATGAACCAGATTGACTGGGGATCATACAACAATTAGCAATAAAGCATATCAGGGTGTGCAATCTGACGTTTCAATTCAGATTGCTGCCCTGCTTTGTATTCAACCAAGGGGATGACATACATATATTTTACGTGGAAGATTTACTGAAAGTGAGGAACTTGCTTATGTTCATTTACGGATTTGCGTTGATGGTGCTTGTCGTACTTATTTTGTTATGGATAGGAGGACTTTACTTCTTCAAAACCGCCATTCGGCGTGCTCCAAAATCATTTTTGGTTGATAATCCGAATCTGATGCCCGAACCGGATAACGAAATAATTAGCAGTGCGTCTGACTTGGCGTGGCTTAATACGCAGACAACCGAAGATATATTTGTAGAATCACATGATGGATTAAAGCTGCATGGAACATGGCTACCTTCCCACAGGGGATCGCAGCAACCAACAGTTATCCTGGCTCATGGTTATTCGGGAAAAGGCAGAGAGATGGCAGGTTTTGCGCGCCTTTATGCTGAAAAGCGGGCCTACAACGTGCTGATGCCGGATGATCGGGGTCATGGTCAAAGTGAAGGCAATATCATCGGATTCGGCTGGCTGGACCGTAGAGATTATGTTCAGTGGGTCCATTGGGTTCTGGGCAAGGTCGGCACAGAGACGGAGATCATCTTGCATGGAATTTCGATGGGAGGCGCTACAGTATTGATGACAGGTGGTGAAGCTCTCCCTGATCAGGTGAAGGCCATCGTATCGGATTGTGCGTATACCTCAGTGAAGGATGAACTGACCTTCCAGCTCAAGCAGCTATACAAGTTGCCCGCATTTCCGTTTATCCCCGTTACCAGTCTTATCTCTAAATGGAAGGCAGGCTACTTTTTTGGGGAGGCATCGGCACTAAATCAACTCACCAAAGTTCAAATTCCTGTTCTTTTTATTCATGGTGAGGCAGATACGTTTGTACCGACGGAAATGGTTTACAGACTATATGAAGCTTGTCCGACAGAAAAGGAACTATTGACTATCCCCCGTGCGGGTCATGGAACAGCGTTTCAAGTGGATCGTACCCGATACGAGGAGGTCCTTGAATCCTTTTTGACAAAGAACCTATCGCATTCTTCTGCAGTATCATCATTCACCTGATTCCAATAAAGCAACCTGGGTATTAAGTAGAAGATGTTCTTAAGGGGAGGTGCGAGATGCCATATACACCTAGAGTTTGTTCATATTGTCATAAAACAATGGCAGAGGATGAGTTCAAATGCAAATCCTGCGGCAATCTGGTTACTACCAAAACGGTTCAGCCTGAACAACCATACATGATTGAAAATGATGAATTGATATTGGATCGATATTCAATTGTGTTGCTTGTTCTGATGACACTGTTTCTTCCTCCGGTAGCCATGACGATTGGCGGTGTAATGTTATTTAATGACAATCCGTATAAGCAGGATACGGGTAAATTGCTCGTCACCGGGGCATTTGTAGTGATGGTTATTCTCACCATTATTCTGTTTGCAGTTTCGGGGACATTGACGATTAATATCTAATCTATGGAGGTGCTTTTTATGGGAAATGAACAATTTGAGGCTGCACGGAAAGCAGAGGCAGGTTACCATTCTAACTTCTACCAGAATAATGAATTATTCGCGTCCGGTACCTGGATGGCGAAGCCCATGCCTATGGTTATGGATATACTTGAGCGTTTACTCACCCATAAGACAGAGCTGCGTGTTCTCGATTTGGGATGCGGTGTGGGCAGACATACAATACCCATTGCACAGCGTCTCGGGCAAACAAACAGTGAAGTGATCGGGGTGGATTTGCTGGATGAGGCTGTAGATGGACTCCGCAAATATGCGAAAGAATATCAGGTTGATCATATCGTACAAGCAGAGAAAGCAGATGTTGAGCATTACGCTATTGAGCCGGATCATTTTGATTATATTGCTGCTTGCTCTTGTCTGGAACATGTTTCCAATAAACAAGCTCTGGTGGAAGCTATTGAACGTTTGCAAGCGGGAACCCGTACAGGCGGCATTCACTGTATCACGATGAGTACGAGTGTAGAGGAAAAGGAAATCAACACAGGACGGGAGATTGAGCCGTTAATTGAATTAAATCTGCCCACAGCGGAGGCTATCGCATTCCTGGAGAAAGCGTATACGGATTGGAATATTCTTCTCCAGGAACATGTAACACAGACGATCGAAGAGGAAAAATACGATGAACCGACACAGTTCCGTTGTGAACTGCTTCGTTTCGCTGCACAGAAGCAGTAGCAGCCTGCCGGGATCGCGTAGTAAGGTCCCGGCAGTTCGTATTACTCGGTAGCTTAATAGGAACATCATGAGAAGCATCATGGGACAGGGGACATCATCATATCAGAACATGGGGGATCAGAATGAGTACATATGTGATTGGGATGGATGGCGGGGGAAGCCATACTCGTGTGGCATTGGCCGATGAGAACGGAAAGGTTTTGTCTTATGTGCAAAAAGGCGGTTGCAACCGCTATCATGATACCAACGCAGAGCAGAATGTATTGGAGGGCATTGCTGAAGCTATTCGCGGAGCTGGATTAGAAGTGGAGCAGATTGCTTCTATTCAGGCAGGGATGGCAGGCCTGGATCGGCCTGAAGATACGGTCTGGGCTGAAGCGTTACTCGCCCAAACCGGTATATTAGGCAGAATCAGTGCAGTAAATGACACGTTTATTGCACATACGGCAGTCTTTGGTGGTAAGCCGGGCATTGTAGCTATTGGAGGCACGGGCTCTCTGATTCTCGGTAAAACGGAACAAGGGATCTGGCTCCGCAATGACCAGTTCGGCCACTATGCGCCAACAGCAGCTCGCTTTCTGGCTTATGACGCGGTGCATTCCATCCTTGCGGGACGTTATGGTCCGCAGGATCAACCCTGGATCGAACAGATATTAGCCTATTGGAATGTAACTTCGATTCCGGAGCTTGCAGCACTGGGCGTATCAGGTTTTGCTGAAAATAGACAGGCCATCAATCGGATATTTGGTCAAATGGCTCCTTTGGTTACCGAAGCAGCGGCCGAAAATATTCCGCTTGCGGTCAGAGTATGTGATTCAGCAGCGGACACGGCCGTTGTGGGTATTCTGATGCTTGCATCATGCTTTGAAGATCAGCAGGTGTGCATGACGCTTACAGGAAGTTGTCTGAGTACATCTTATATGGTGGAGGCCGTTCGAAAGGGGCTGGATGCAGCCTATAAACCGGGAGGACAACAAATTCATTACATGACCAGCAATATGCCGGCAGTCGGAGGTGCGCTGCTGGATGCATATCATTTGGCAGGATTCCAGGTGGCTGAAGGTATCACGTCTGAACTCCAATCGGAGCTGAAACGGCATACGACTTGAACTTTTAATGGCTAACGACTACAATACGATAACGGAATCAAGCAAGTTATAGGAGGAATCAGGGTGTTAATTCAATTGAAATCACGCATACAGGAGCCGGAAGTACAGGAGCTGTTGTCCTACTCGGTCTTTCCCGACCCGGATCACCTGAATCGTGCGTTGCAACAGTATGTTGATAAGGACGAGCTGCATTTGGACGGTTATGAAGACGAAGGCCAGCTGATCGGTCTGATTGGATATGAAAGTACAGGAACGAGTGAGATCACTATTCATCACATCGCTGTCCTGCCTGAGAACCGTTTTAAAAATTATGGTCGTGGCATGATTTCACAGGTGCTGGCCAAATATAACCCGGATAGACTGATCGCAGAGACCGATGTGGAAGCGGTAGAGTTTTATCGAAATACCGGATTTGTGGTGTACAGCCTGGGTGAGCTGTATCCGGGTGTGGAGCGATTCCGCTGTGTGCTGGAAAAAGACGAAGAGCAAGACGAAGACTAGCAACTGTCTACTACTGTGTAACGTAAAGAGAGCATAATCATAACAGGATGTTGGATTTGGCGAAGCAGCTGAGTCGGACGTCCTGTTTTTTTGTCGTTTGTTTAAAAAAAATAGGAAAAACGTATTGCTTTGCAATATAGTTTCATTATAGAATAGTTTCATTGGAGAATAGTTCTATAAGTGAACTATATTTAGGGGAAAGGAGAATGAAAAATGAACACACCGGATGCTAGAAGTTTGGTTAACCGCTATTTGGATGCTTCTTTCCTGGTAACCAAACGGTTTGATACCCAGATACGCGAACGCCTGGGCCAAACGATTACCACTGATCAGTTCTGTGCACTTCGTTTGATCGAGGAGAAGCCGTTATGCACGCCCTCTGATCTGGCAGAGCTTTTATGTGTGGGCAAGAGCAGTATTACTGCTCTGGTTAACAAGCTGGTGGATCGGGATCTGGTCCATCGGGCCGGGGATGAGCGCGACCGTAGAGTGGTCTATTTGACTCTGACAGACAATGGACGTGAAGTATACAAGGAAACGGAGCAGGAAATACAGCAGCTTTTGGAGCCGTATTTGGTCCATTTCAAACCGGAAGAGGTTCAGAATTTCATTGAATCTTTTGAGAAGCTGGCAGCCCTACTAACGCATGAAGGAGGACAGGAGAACGAATGAGAACGATTTTGAAAGCGCGATGGTGGTTGATGGGGCTATGGGTTGTTGTGGCCGCCGTATTAATGTTCACAGCCCCTAACATGAGTGAATTGATTCGGGAAAAGGGGCAGTTTTCGGTTCCTGAAGGACACTCTTCCACCCAGGCAGCGGCGATTCTGGATGAAGCCGCAGCTCAAAAGGGAGAGCAGCAGGGCAGCCAGTTGGCACTTGTCTTTTACAATCCGGATGGTTTGGGGGCCGATGGTAAAGCAGAGGCAGAACAGGCCGTTAAGAAACTGGAGGCCGAAAAAGAGAAGCTGGGCATTTTGTCCATACTGGAACCTTTCTCTCAGCCTGAATTATCAGACAAAATGATCTCTGCCGATGGCAAGACGATCTTAACGTCGCTTTCCATTGATCAGGGAGACCGTACAGTCAAGGAAATGCGTGAAGACCTCAATGAAGCTTTATCATCGGTCAATGTGGAGCATTACATAACCGGTAAAGGGTTGATTGATGAGGATACGGTGGAAAGTTCCCAAGAAGGACTCAAAAAATCGGAGTACATTACGGTAGTATTTATTTTGCTTATCCTGTTCCTTGTATTCCGCTCTTTTGTCGCTCCATTTGTTCCACTGCTTACGGTGGGGATCAGCTACATTGTTTCACAGCAGATTGTTGCGTTCCTTGTGGACGGACTTGACTTCCCTATATCGACGTTTACGCAGATCTTTATGGTGGCAGTCATGTTCGGGATTGGAACGGACTATTGCATCCTGTTGATTAGCCGGTTCAAGGAAGAATTGGCTCATCATGAAAATACGTGGGATGCCATTATTGCAACGTACCGCACAGCAGGCAAAACGGTATTCTTCTCAGCACTGGCCGTGCTGGTTGGATTCATTGCCATTGGTTTTGCGCAGTTTATGTTGTATCGTTCCGCGGTAGCAGTTGCTGTCGGTATTGCCGTGATGATGCTGGCATTAGTCACGATTGTTCCATTTTTCATGGCAGTGCTTGGCAAAAGGCTGTTCTGGCCTTCCAAGGGTTCACTGGAACATGCCGAGAGCAAGATTTATGGTGCAGCCGGTCGTTTCTCTCTAAAGCGTCCTTGGGCAGCCCTGCTCATCGTTGCAGCGGTATGTGTGCCATTGCTGGCAACTTATGATGGCAAACTGTCGTTTAACAGTCTTGATGAGATCGGTGAGAAATATGATTCGGTCAAAGCATTCAATATCATTTCGGACAGCTTCGGTCCGGGTGAATCCCTGCCGGGTCAGGTCGTTATCCAGAATGATGAAGCCATGGATAATGCAAAGTATATGGCGCTCGCCGAAAAGATCAGCCGGGAAGTGGAGAAGGTGCCAGGGATCTCTGGCGTCCGCAGCATGACACGTCCAACTGGTGATGAGATCAAAGATTTTGAAGTGACACAACAAGTAGGTACATTGTCTGATGGTTTGGGCGAAGGCAAAACAGGTCTGGATAAAATCCGTGATGGTCTGAGCGAAGCCAGCAGTCAGTTAAGCAAAAATGAACCACAACTTAAAGAAGCTGCGGATGGTGCTGGAGAACTGACCAAAGGTACTTCCCAACTACAGTCTGGTATTACACAGTTGTCGGAAGGACTTCAGCAGATTGAAAAAGGAATTCGTGACGGCTCCTCGGGCGCCGGTGATCTAAAAGCAGGTCTGCAGAAAGCCAAAACGAGTGCAGATCAACTTGCACAGGCCAACAATCAGTTGCTTCAAGCCTATCGTCAGGCAGGAGCAGGTGTCGCTGCGCTGGGTGATGGCGTAGGTGAACTGCAACAACAACTTAAAGGTGTATCTACAGCGTTGACCAGCTTGAATGAATCGTTCACAGCGCTTGAAGAGCGCTATCCTGATCTGCTGCAAGACGCCGATTATCAGCGGGTCAAAGGAACCCTTGGCGAAACTGGTACCGGCACGGCACAGCTTGCTCAAGGTTTGGGTCAAATTCAAACCAAGCTGGGAGAAGCCGCGGCTGGAATCAATCAGGCTAACGAAGGCTTTGCCTCCGCAGCTTCTGGACAGAAGGCACTTGCCGATGGTCTGGGTCAGATAGTGACGGGGATCAGTCAGTTGCAATCCGGTCTAAAACAGGCCGCTGACGGTCAAGGTAAAGTGATTAGTGAAATTCCTTCCATCCAGAAAGGACTTGGTCAGCTTCAGGGCGGTCAAGAGAAAATTCAGCAAGGCTTCTCGGATCTGAGTGGTCAACTGACTCAATTGACAGATGGTCTTAATCAGAGTGTAGATGGAATCGAACAGGTTTCAGGTGGACTCGATTCAGCACAGGACTACCTGACACAATTGCAAAACTCTCCTGATTCCGATCTGGCAGGCTGGTATGTTCCTGAAGAAGCACTGAATAATAAGGACTTCACACAGGTATTCGATACGTATCTGTCCAAGGATCGGAAAACGATGACGATTGACGTTATTTTTGCTGAGAATCCGTATGGAACAGAAGCGATTGATCGTGTTTCGGATATTGATGCTGCGGTACATCGTGCCGTACAGGGTAGTGCGCTTGAAAAAGCAGATATTGCAATTGGCGGGGTAACCAGTACATTTGCAGATCTGCAGGAAGTCTCCAACAACGACTACACACGCACAGTTATGCTGATGCTTGCAGGAACGTTTATCATTCTGGTCCTGCTGCTCCGTTCAGTTATTATGCCGCTGTATCTGATCGTCTCGTTGCTGCTGGCGTATTTCACATCGATGGCTCTGACTGAAGCGATCTTTGTGAATATACTTGGGTTCTCGGGCATCAGTTGGGTTACGCCGTTCTTCGGCTTTGTCATGCTGATTGCACTGGGTGTGGATTACAGCATCTTCCTGATGGACCGTTTCAATGAGAACAAAGGTATGAGAGTCCAGGATGCCATACTGTATGCCATGAAAAACATGGGTACGGTCATCCTGTCTGCAGCCGTCATTCTGAGTGGCACCTTTGCCGCAATGTATCCATCGGGAGTTCTCTCGATGATGCAAATTGCGACGGTTGTACTTAGCGGATTGATCTTGTATTCTCTGCTATTCCTGCCATTCTTCGTTCCTGTAATGGTGAAAATGTTTGGCCGTGCCAACTGGTGGCCATTCCCGAACAAGGAACAGGCAAATTCCGTTGATTCGGATCGTAATATAGGCATGTAATCAAATGATATATGATTAGCCCCGCTGGATTCCCAGCGGGGCTTTTTGTATGGTTTAATGCAATCCATTTATGAAACGGACAAATAAATGTGAATGCCTACGGACACCATCCCGCGCCTTGTCTCCGTTCCTCTCATACGATATATAGGAATTGTATATGGCGTTTGATAACACAGCAGAGAGGGGCGGCGGGATGGTATATCGATATGTGGCTATAGGAGATTCATTAACGGTAGGTACAGGAGCGCTGCTGGGCACCGGCTTTGTTCCTTTATATCGGAGAATGGCAGAAACCAATGTGCGTACGTTTGTGTCCATGGATAATTTGGGCGTGAATGGACTTACGTCAGGGGAAATGCTTCAGATGATTTCCAACAATCCAAGAGTACGGCAATCGCTGCGTGAGGCGGATATTATTACGTTGTCCATTGGTGGCAATGATCTGATTCGTACGTTCAAAGCAAGTGGCGGGAATCCAAACGCTAGTAAGATGACACAGGTGCTTGGGGATACTCGCAGTAACGTGTCCCAGATTATGAGGCACATCCGGCAGTTAAAAGGAAACAGTGTATACATGGTCCGTACGATTGGGTTGTACAACCCGTTTCCGCAAGCGGCTGAAGCTGCATATTGGGTGCGGCAGTATAATTCCTTTCTGAATGGTGCGGGATCGGGGAACTATGCCTGTGCTCAAGTCTATGACCGGTTTGAAGGGCGAGAACGTGAACTGTTATTTTGGGACAGGGTTCATCCAAATGCAAAAGGCTATCGTGTGATTGCAGAACAGCTGAATCGTACAGGGTATTATCCATTTGCCTGATCAGCAGGCAGTGAAGCTTAGAATGACTATTCACTCGGAGCTGTAGACCGAAAGAAATACTTCCGTTAAGATGAGGACATATAGAGGTTGTATTATGTGAGATAAAGGAGTTATTTTTGGTGCACATCATCGATTCAGATTCCCTAAATGATTCAGAACAGCAGCTCATATCCACTGTTTTATCCTCATATGGCTTCACGTCCGACTGGAAAGCCCAGCGTGGAAAGGGAGGCATGAACAACTCTACCTTCATGGTAGAGATGGGCCAAGCATGTTACGTGCTGAGGCAGTATGAAACGCATAATGATCGAATGAAAATTGCTTTTGAACATGAGGTGCTGTCTGCATTGTCACGTTCAGAGTTTGAGCTTGGTGTGCCTGTGCCCGTTAGCCTTCATGATGATAAGCATGCAACATTTCTTGCGGTGCAGGATCGTTCCTCGGGCCAGAGCAAAATCGTGACGCTGTTCCATTATCGCGAGGGCCGTAATCCCGTGTGGAATACACCCGATCAGCTCAGTGGGCTGGGCAGGGCGGCTGGCATGCTGTCTTCCATTATGGCGCGCCTTCACATAACCCTGGCTCCCGTTTATCCGCCCTATTATCAGATTCAGGAGGCTTACCCGCTCTGTTCGCCAGAGAAACTATTACAACTATGCACCTCGCCCCCGGATACGCTGATGGCATGTGCAGATGACCTGCAGAAGCTGAAGGGTGTATTGCCAGACCTATTCGATACGCTGCGAGGTATGGAGAATTTGCCGCATCAACTGGTCCATGGGGATCTGAATGCATCCAATGTATTGGCAGACTCACAGGATATCATATGTGCCATTTTGGACTTTGAATTTGCCACATGGGATCTGCGGGTAATGGAGCTCGCTGTGCCCATGTCTGACCTTCTGACGGTGGACAAGGAGCAGGCATGGGTGTGGGAGGCATTGGAGGGACTGATTCAGGGATTCAGGCAACAGGTCAACCTGGAACCAGAGGAACTGAACGTCATTCCAGCGCTTATTTTGCTTCGAAGCCTGGATGTGGTGATGCATTTTATCAGTCGGTTATTTGAGGGTACAGATGAGCCTGAAGTGGCTGTGCAGCAAATCAGGAAGCTTAGAGAACGGGTAGACTGGATGAAAGGTAATGAGGAACGGCTGCGTGAGCTGCTGATGTAGCTCTGCAACATGGGATGTAAACCAAAAGTGCACTGATTTATGCCTTGAGGCAATAATCAGTGCACTTTTGGTTTAGTGAAATCGTTTATCATGATTAATGAATGGACGATTTAAATTCAAGGCGTCCAATTCAAAGCCGAACTTAATGTTGCCTGCAGCCTTATAGCCCACGCTTGCGGAACCAGCTGCGTACAGCCCAGCGACGCTCCTGGCGCTTCTTATATTTTGGCAGGGAGCGATACACGTTCAGTGATTGCTCATAGGCTTGCTTTGCATCTGCGGTACGTCCAAGGGAGCGGTACACCGAGCCGAGCAGATAATACGCTTCACTGGATGAGGAATGAATCTCCTGAAATTGCTGAACGTATGCTAGCGCTTTGTCCCGGTGGCTATCCTTGAATGCACCTGCAAGTGTCAGATAAGGACGCCCATATTTCACTCTTGGATTAATATCCAGTGCCTGTAAAATATGACGCTCGCCTTCTTCCGTTTGGCCCAGATGAAGTTCAGTTGTGCCCAGCGCCTCCCAATATTCGGCTGATTGCTCGTAGGGACGTTCCAGTTCGAGCAGCAAGGAATGAGCTTCGCTATAACGTTTGCGTTCAATCAACAGACGGGCCAAATCGAGCTTGGAAGAGACTTCATTCGGACTCATGGCAAGCTGCTGCCGGAGCCGTGAGATGTTACGCATACGCTTCAGAGGCTTCATGAAGCTTGGCATCACCCCAACATAGCGACGGTCCAGGAAATACAGAATGATGAGGAAAATAAGAACTGCCAAGAATGGATTGCCTACAATCCGCCACAGCAGGCCAAAGATTAGAAATTTAATCAGCACGACAAAGTCAACTCCAATTATGATGTAATCGCATTTCGAACACTTAAAATATATTTGGATTGGTCCAGCGGGTTAACTCCTCTGCGTTTCCGCGTATGGGTCTGATCCGAGGGACAATCCTGGTACCCGGCAAAAGAAGTCGTGAGCACCCCGCGTCCGCTCGTCTCTGAACGCAGCTTCACCGGATAATCCATGGAGCTTGCCAGAGGCATACGTCCTTCAACGATGCATCGTCCACCTCCGATGATCGGCGCTTCAAAGGTTGCCCGCATATGTACCAGATCACTAAGCGCTTTGCCGCCGTACTCCTCCGGGACCGTTAACCGGAAATTCAGAATGGGTTCCAACAGGGTTGTACCTGTGTTTGCCAACCCATCCATAATCCCCATCGGTGTGGCTACTACAAAATCCAGTGGATGGGTATGCCAGACATGGTGCTCTCCTTCGATTAGGGTGATACGCAGGTCGGTAACTTCCCACCCCAACAACCCCTGAGATAGCGCTTCGGGAATGCGGCGCTCCACTTCATTCTGATAACGAAGCAGGAGATGATCCGTCCGGACGGTTGATGAGTAGATCAGACCGCTGCCACGCGGCAAAGGCTCAATGCTGAATCGAAGAATGGCCCAGCAGGGCTTGGGCATCGTATACGCGATGAATCCTTCCCCGGAAGAACGAGGAGTTTCCTTATAGATGACGGATGGTGGGTCAAATACGACATCCAGTCCGAAACGACTCATCAGCAGACTGGACAGAATCTCAAGCTGAATGGTTCCCATGACTTTAAGATGCAGTTCACGTTCTTCAGGCAACCATTGCAAATCGAGTAGGGGATCTTCATCCGTCAGCTCTTGCAATGCCGCTACAAGATCAGGATAACGAGCCGTGTCTTTACCATGGACCTGCACAGTCAACAAGGGAACAGCAAGCTGGGGTACAGGAGGCACACCTTCGGGGCTGCCAATAACATCACCAACATGGGTTTCGCTTAGTCCATACAGTGCGGCGATCTGTCCGGCATGAACAGCACCGGTATCCGCCCATTTTCGACCATCCATTCGGCGAATCTGAGTCACTTTCTCTTCCAGATTCCGAGTGGAGTTATAGATCGTATCCCGATTATGCAGGCTGCCTCCATACATGCGAACATAGGCTGTACGGCCCATCGTTTTATCCCGTTCAATTTTGAATACAACTCCGGATACTGAAGGTTCTTGAGGCTGTGCAGGTGCAGGAAGAAATTCGATGATGGCATCCAACAGTTCCGTTACGCCGATCCCTTTGCCAGAAGCACCATAACAAATGGGGAACACTTCACCCTGATGCACCTTTTTGCGAAATGCTTCATCTAGCTGGTTATCAGGCAGCGTTTCACCATTAATGTAGGCTTCCATCAGATTTTCGTCGAGTTCGGCAAGTAATTCAAAAAGGCCGGGGATAGATGAAGAAGAACCCTTCACTTGCGTTTGGTTATCATTCCATAAGGAGTCAATGCCCTCAAATACATCTTCATTCATACGAAAGGATTGGATCTCGCATACGAAAGGAGAAAGGCTGGAGCGGATCTGATTGATAACCGTCTCAGCAGAGGCACCAACCCGATCCATTTTGTTAATATAAATCAGAGTAGGAATTCCAAGCGAGCGGAGAGCATGCCAGATGGTCTCGCTTTGGGATTGGACCCCTTCCACGGCGGATACAATCAGTACGGCTCCGTCCATAACACGCAGGGCTCGCTCTACCTCAGAGCTGAAATCGATATGTCCCGGCGTATCAATCAGATCAATAATCGTATCTTTCCAGATCAAAGAGGTCATAGCCGCCTGCACGGAAATGCCTCGTTCCTTTTCAATATCCAGAGAGTCTGTGGCTGTAGTTCCGTCATCTACGCGACCTGGACTACGTACGACACCGCTTTGAAATAACATATGTTCTGTCGTTGTTGTTTTCCCGGCATCGACGTGTGCGAAGATGCCGATATTTCTGCGATTCAATTCGTTTAACATGGGATGTAAGGCTCCTCTGGCAGCAGAAACGCATCGTTTCCGACATTGTAATTCAGTATTATAACATACCACACGAATAGTATGGAAGAATATGTTACACACAGACAAATCTCTACATTTCAGGATGTCGTGACAATCACGTTTGATCCTGATTCTTCATGGTTTTACGGTAGGCAGCGGGTGTGGTGCCCGTCAGTTTCTTGAATTGTCGATAAAAATGGGGCAGGCTCTCAAAACCGCAGGCATCGGCAACAACGGCCATCGTCTCATCGCTTCGAAGCAGATGCTCTTTCGCCATAATGACCCGGCGGGCCAATGCATAGTCCGTTAGCGTCATGCCGGTATACCTTTTGAACGCACGGCTGAAGTGCGCCGGGGACACGGCTGCCTGCCGAGCCAGTTCCGGCAAGGAAAGTCCGCAGCGCAGCTCTTCATCCATATGAGTCAGCGTAGAGGAGAGCCAGCTTGGTCCAGAAACACTTCTGGCAGGACTTGCAGGACCAGCTGCCTCCAATCGCTCCAGATAAATAAGTAAGAGCTGCAACCGCAGCAGAGCGGCGTAGGCACTCAGGTGATGTTCTAACTGGAATTCTGCATGAATATCGTCAATTAACGAAGCAACCTGGGCTTGCTCCTTGGCTTCCAGATGCCTCTTGTACACCCTGCGTTTGCGGCATCTTTCAAATAGAGAGAGCATAGCTGATGCACTTCCTCCCGCTGTGGAGGCGAGCAATCCTGAACTGAAGAACAAGGCCGACGAGGTCACCGGATTTCCGGCATCCGGCAATGCACGGTGTACCGTGCTGCCAGGAATGATAAACAAATCACCCTCCTGCATGTCTTCAAGACCGGTATCAATGAAAATGGTACCCTGACCCCGGTATACATAAATAATTTCATGCCAGTCATGAAGATGATCCGGCAACTCGTTCTGGGGGGACTTGGTATCTGCATACACCAGACGAAAGGGAATCCCCGATTCCGCCTGAATGGTTGTACGAACGGGCGAACGTTCCATTCGATCTCCTTTCAAAACAGTGCTTACAAAAAAGGGGTTACATCTGATCATGAAAGAGTACATTTACCGCAATATAAGCAATTAAATTTCCTTTTATTGATGATACAATGAATTTAAAGCGTTTTCAATGGAAGTGTAAGCGGCTGTGTGCGGTACAGCGGGACATCTGATATTGACAAATAAACGATGAGGTGAGTGTTCATGTCGGCGAGCACGAAAAGACCAAGGCTAAAGCTGAATCTGCTTGGAAGTGATAGCCAGCGCAAGTGCAAAGAAGTGATGGAACGTCCCGTAAAGGTACTACAGATTGGGGAAGGAAACTTTTTGCGTGGGTTTGCAGACTGGATGCTTCATGAGAGTGCCAGACAAGGCAAATTCCATGGCAGTGTTGCAGTGACCCAACCTCGGCCTGGGGGGAAGGCAAAGCTGGAACAAATTCGTGATCAGGATGGATTGTACACGATGATTACCCGAGGGCTGTCACAGGGAAAAGCAGTGGAACGTACGGAAATGATTTCGATTTTTTCACAGTGTATTAATCCGTACGAAGAATGGGAGGATTTTCTGAAACTTGCGGAATTGCCCTCCCTGGAGTTTGTCATCTCCAATACAACCGAATCGGGATTGAAATACACGCATTCAGAGTACACGCAGGGTGAACCGGTACAATCATTTCCCGGTAAGCTGACGGTCTTCTTGCATCAACGTTATCTGCGGTTTGATGGGGATCCATCCCGAGGATTGATTCACCTGCCGTGTGAGTTGCTTGAGGGCAACGGGGATGTACTGCGCAGTTGTGTACTGCGGCATAGTGAGGATTTTGGTTATTCTGAAGGCTTTCGTTCATGGATTGAGAATCATAACTTGTTCCTGAACAATCTGGTTGACCGGATCGTCACGGGTGCACCAACTCAGGAAGAAGCCGAATCGCTGACCAATCGCTGGGGATACGAGGATCAACTGGTCAATACAGCTGAGCCATATCATTTCTGGGCCATTCAGGCAGATGAAGCACTAGACAAGAAACTTCCCCTGAAACAGGCGGGGCTCAACGTACATTGGGTGAAGGATTTGAAACCTTTTCAGTTGCGCAAAGTTCGTATTCTGAATGGTGCTCATACCCTTATGTCATCGCTCGGCATTCTGCAAGGCAAGGAACATGTTAGAGAGACGATGGAAGACCCAGAGTTTGGCTCTTGGGTCAGAGAAGCGGTACATCAGGAGATCGTGCCTGCACTGGATATGCCGGATCATAATCTGGATCAGTACGCAGGGGAAGTGTTTGAACGTTTCCTGAATCCGTATATTAATCACAAGCTGCAGGATATTGCATTAAACACAGTAGGAAAGTTCAAAGTTCGTGTGCTGCCTACCCTTTTGGCCTATGAACAAAATCAGGGAACCTGGCCAGCACGGCTCGTGAAGGGATTTGCGGGATTTTTGTGTCTGTATCGTCCAGTGAACACGCCGGATGGTTATATGGCACAGCGACTTAACGGTGAGTCCGTCCTGCTTCGGGATGATGTGGATGTATTGGCTTCACTTGCCAAGCATTGGGAGAGTTATGATCCTCTGAAGAGGGATAAGCAGCAATTAGAGCAGAGTGTAGCTGCTGTATTGTCTGATGAATCGATCTGGGGCGAGAATCTGGATGATCGAGAGGGGCTACGCGAAGCACTTGTTCATGAAATTGGTTTGCTGGAAGGTGAGAGTTAATGAACACAACACGTACAGTTAATGACTGGATCGCGATTCAACCGCAGGATGATGTCATTATAGCACTTCGGGATTATGTAAAAGGAGAACATATTACCCTGCCAGACAGCACTACTTTTACATTGAGGGAAGACGTACCCAAAGGCCATAAAATTGCTGTGCATACCCTCGCCCCGGGCGCGGATGTGATGAAATATGGTTTTTCCATTGGGATAGCCAAGGAACAGATCGAACAGGGGAGCTGGATTCACAGTCACAATCTGAAAACAGGACTTCACGGTTTACTTGAATACCAGTATCAGCCGGGACCACCTGTCCAGACGGACATGCCTCCTGAACATCTACGTTCATTTGAAGGGTATCTGCGCCCTAACGGTGAAGCAGGTATTCGTAATGAAATCTGGATTGTAAATACGGTCGGCTGCATTAATAAAGTGTGTGAGGCTTTGGCTCGGATGGGCCAGTCTCAGTTCGGCAGCAGGGTGGATGGCGTATATCATTTCCCACACCCGTTCGGCTGCTCTCAGCTTGGAGATGACCTAAAATATACGCAGCAGGTACTGGCTTCCCTGGTGGAGCATCCGAATGCTGGTGGCGTGTTGGTCATTGGTCTGGGTTGCGAAAATAATCAGGTTGACCAGTTCCGCGAATGTATCGCACCGGAATATCAGGGGAAAGTCCGTTTTCTCAAAGCGCAGGAAACAGATGACGAGCTTGAGGAAGGACTGCGTCTGATGGAAGAACTCGTGGAGCTCGTCGAACATGAGCAGCGTCAGCCGCTGCCTTTGAGTAAGCTCAAAATTGGATTAAAGTGCGGCGGTTCGGACGGTCTGTCCGGGATTACGGCGAACCCACTCGTTGGCTCCGTAGCGGATATGCTGGTTGCTGCCGGAGGTACGGCCATATTGACCGAAGTTCCCGAGATGTTTGGTGCAGAGACCATTCTGATGAATCGGGCGGCCAATGAGCAGGTATTTGATGATTTGGTAGACTTGGTGAACGGTTTCAAGCAATATTTTGTGAACCACGGTCAGAATATATATGAAAATCCTTCACCAGGGAACAAAGCAGGCGGGATTACCACGCTGGAAGAAAAGTCTTTGGGATGTACGCAAAAGGGAGGGCGTTCTTCCGTAGTTGATGTGCTTCGTTACGGCAAACGTGTCACTCAAACCGGCCTGAACATTGTGGAAGCTCCGGGGAATGACCTCGTGTCTGTTACAGCACTGTCAGCTGCGGGAGCGCACATTGTTCTTTTCACGACAGGTCGCGGAACGCCGTTTGGAGGCCCGGTACCTACGGTCAAAATTGCAACCCAATCCGACCTCGCAAACCGGAAAAAGCACTGGATCGATTTTAACGCAGGTCAACTGCTGGAAGGGAAGACGATGGAGGACGTGAAAGTGCAGCTGTTCAGCCAACTGATCGATATTGCTTCAGGACGGGCGCATACGCTCAGCGAGCAGCATGGATTTCGGGAAATTGCGATATTCAAGGATGGAGTCATCCTTTAATTGTATTCGTTCGTTGTTTTATATCTGTTGTATATATGGTAAAAGGTATACAGCAAATCCCGGTGGCCGAATTCGGCCACCGGGATTTGTCGTTCAAAGGGCGTTTCAATCACTTTATCGCAAAGGATTTTTTGATTTTGGCCAGTGCGGCAGCAGAAGTGTGTTTCTCCAATTGTTGTACCAGGAGTTCGCTCGCATCTGCAATGCTGCCCTCAAATGGTTCAATACCTTGACGCTTCATCCAGCAGCCTGAGGTCTCATAAGCAGAGCTGTTCCATGCCACCTTGCCTTCAGCGAGGCCTTCTTTTTCTTTGGTGCCGCAGATGACAATGGCACACATGCTTTGAAGGTCCAGCAGCCCCTGGTCAAATGCCTTTTTGTCCTCTTTGGCCCCAAAACCTGCCTGTGAACGTAACTTCCGTCCATCAATCCCCTCATGTTTCTCGATTATCTCATACAGTTTGAATGCTTCTCGAGAGAGGAGACCCGTGTCATATTGTTCTTCCATGACTCTGGAGTCCGCTAACAGACGGTGCACCCATGGGAAATATTCGCGTGAGACAAGCATGGCTTTCTTTTTGAGAAATTTGCCGTAGGCAGCGATCCCTTCCTCAGCCAGACGTGAACGCCACAACCAGGGATCAAGCTCGTTATCCTTGTGCCAGTTTTCTTGAGGCGTTATAGAGGACAATGAAGGGTATTCAGGAAATAAAGGGGCGAGTGGGAGCAGTCCCACTGCCTCTATTCGCTGCACAGCTTCTTCATAAGTTACGATCGATTCATGCTCATTCATCATGATTTTGGCAAGCTCCTTTTTAGCGTGTGTTACAACGATTATTGTTGGAAGTAAGATATTTCTGGTAGACTTCCTCGGCATGTTTACGAATATCGCAGCGAAGGTTCTCAGGTTCAAGTACTTCTGCTTCACGTCCAAGTCGATAAAAGAATTGTACGGCCCAGGCCCACTCACCAGGAGGGCAGAGAAAGGACAGCTCCCAGACATCCGGAGCAATCTCGGTCATCCGTTCTCCAATATGCTTGTCCTGTTCTGCTTCGATCATTCCGCTGTAACTCAGACGTGCGGTAACACGTGTAGGAGAAGGTTCGGGAGATTTCGGTTTGCTGCGCTGTCGCTGAGCCTGTTCTGCCAGCTGTTGTGATTCAAGCAGCTCAACCGGCGTAACATCCAGAATGCGATCTGCCCTGAAAAGGCGCTGTTCACCATGTTCCTCCGAATACGCTTCACAATACCAGAAACCGGCTGAAGCATAGATTCGAATGGGGCAGATTGTTAGCCAGCGTTGATGGGAAGCAGAGCGGTACAACATACGCAGCCACCCTTGTTCCGGGATACAAGCCAGAAGCGGTTCCAGATGATGAAGGATGTAGTTTCGCTCGGGAACATCATGCTGCAGTTGTTTGAGCATGGGATCCATCCTTGCCTTGACATCATCCGGAATAATGCTTTTGATTTTGTCCATTAATGTCCAGCGTTTCTCTTGAAAAGGGGTATCTGCATAATGGCTTAGGCCTTCGAGAGCAAAGATGAGAGTAGCTGCTTCAACCGGGTCTAATTGCAGTGGGGGCAGTACAAACCCCTCCATAAGTCTGAAGCCGCCTCCGGGACCGGAGATAGCAATGATCGGGACATTCATCTCTGAGAGAGATTGGATATCCCGCAGGATGGTACGGCGGGAAACTTCAAACTTTTCTGCAAGTGAATGTGCCGTTTCGTGACCGTGCTGCAATGCCATAACGATGGCGGCAAGCCGATTTGTTCTATTCATGTCAGCCACTCCGTTTCGAGGGTTGCGCCGCCGGAAAGGATGCTGTAGTGTTCCTCCCATTGTAGCAGTGTATAAGTGACATCATGATTGTCACCAATATTTCGCAGCATTATATTATTTATTCTATACAGTGCAGCGCCTGCTTTCGGAGGGTCGCTTCCTTTTCCCGGCGGGGCGTCGTTAAATTGTGTGTCTCGTCCAATTCGCTTCGCTTCTCGGTATTTCCTTCTAACCGATAGCCTCACAAATAATGACAAAAAACCGTATCCGGTCTAAACGGATACGGGAAGTAGCAGATTGAAACAAGATCAATCATATAATACTTTAAATTTTAACAATTGACACTCTTTTAAGCTGCAAATATAAATCAATGCGATTTCCATGTAACATGTTGTATCATCAATTTTCGATTATTATTTCATTTCAAGCAGCTGCACACCGCGTCCTTCAATCTCGATCATACCTGAAAGGGACCGATCTGTGAGCAAATCATGAGCCTCAGTTTGACCCAAATCATAGGATTGAGTGGTAGCATTGTGATTCATGACAAACAGGTACTGTTGTCCATCCTTGGTACGAGCAGTAACTTCAACACCTTCTGGAGTATCCAGAAGAGAAGCGATATTTTTGGTTGCAGCCAGTTGTCCCAACAAGCCGTCCAGGAATCGATCTTCCGGATCGGAAGCTACATACCAGGCTTCACCTTGACCAAACGTGTTACGGGTTATTACAGGCATGCCTTTGTAGAAGTCGTCTCCATACTCCGCAATGATGTCTGCACCTTCACTGTGCAGTAAGTCACACAACATGCCGCAACCATAGTCTCCTTGAAGTTCGCCATAAGCCTCTTTCATGACAATACGGTTTCTTTGTTCAGGCAGCAGGGCATCAATTTCTTCGACCCAGATACCAAGCAGTTTGCGAAGTTCGCCAGGATAACCCCCGGTTGTTACGATGTCACTCTCATTGACGATCCCACTGAAGAAGGTTGTCAGGAATGTACCGCCTGCTTCAACGAACTTCTCCAGCTTGGCCGCAAAGCCCGGTTTAACCATATAGAGGACCGGAGCGAGCACGATGTCGTATTTGCTGATATCGGTATCCACACTAACGATGTCCACCTGAATGTTGCGGCGGAAGAAGGCAGCGTAGTACTTGTGAATTTGATCTACATAGTTCAGTGCAACGGTAGGTCCGCTGGATTTCTCGATCGCCCACCAGTTATCCCAGTCAAACACAATCGCTACTTTGGCATCCACGGTTGCATCCAGCGTTTTGTCACCCAGCAACTGCAATTCCTTTCCCAGCTCCGCGACTTCTCGGAATACACGGGTATGCTCATGTCCAACATGTTCAATGACTGCACCGTGATATTTCTCGCATGCGCCAACAGAACGGCGGAGCTGGAAGAACATGATCGTATCCGCGCCATGAGCAACGGACTGGTAGCTCCACAGGCGCATAACGCCAGGACGCTTCAAGGAATTATAAGGCTGCCAGTTTTGCTGGCTTGGTGTCTGCTCCATGAGCATGAACGGCTGTCCGTCCTTTAATCCACGCATCAAATCATGAGCCATAGCTGTGAAACTTACCGGAGTTGCAAGACCCGGATAGCTGTCCCAAGAAACGATATCCAGATACTTAGCCCATTTGAAGTAGTCTAGCGGTTTGTAAAAACCCATTAGATTGGTTGTAACCACCGAATCCGGGATATGTTTTTTGATCGCATCATACTCCAGCCGATAACAATCAAGTATACTGTCGGAGTTAAAGCGAGAGTAATCTAGCGAGATTCCCTGGAAGGTCGAGTTGTTGTCTCCGGAATGTTCGCTCAGATTACTTGGAAGTACAATCTCGTCCCATTCATAGAACGTATGTCCCCAGAAATTGGTGTTCCACGTTTTGTTGACATTATCCAAGGTCTTATAGCGCTCTTTCAGCCACACGCGGAATGCTTTCTCGCAATTTTCACAATAACAGTCGTCGCTGTACTCGTTGGAAACATGCCATACAAGAACAGCTGGATGATCTTTGTAATGTTCCGCCAGTTTTTCTGCAATCTTCTCAGAATATTTGCGATATGTTGGACTGTTCGGACAGGAGTTGTGGCGTCCGCCGAATTTACGCTTACGCCCATTAGTATCTACACGGAGCACATCGGGATATCTCTTCGCCATCCAAGCAGGATGGGCAGCAGTGCTCGTTGCGAGGCAAGTATAGATACCGCTTTCATAAAGATTGTTAATATATTGGTCAAGTCCTTCAAAATTATAAGTCACTTCATCAGGCTGAATCAGCGCCCATGAAAATACGTTGATGGTGGCAATATCAATACCTGCCAGTTTGAACATGCGCAAGTCTTCAATATGGGTTTCGTGATCCCACTGTTCAGGGTTGTAGTCACCGCCATAGAACATTTTGGGTAATTTGCTGCTAATCAATGTGTTCACCTCTTGTATAAGAATAATTTTATATTATATGATTCATATGACTTTTAAAATATAAGAAAAGTAATGATGAGTATAAGAATACGGAAATATATTATTAATCTTTATGCCCAAAGGAGAGCCTGCTATGCTTGTTTCACCTCACTATCAGCGCTATTTTATGACGCAACGGGATCAGCCACTTCCGCTCTACATCGAAAGTATAGGGTATAACGGCAATCAGGAGAATGTGTACAGACCTGCCGGATATCCTTGTTATCACTGGCTTCAGACAGTGAAGGGAGCTGGAGAGTTCAAGTTTGCAGGTTCAACTGTACTACTGGGAGAGGCATCCGGTATTTTGCTGCCGCCGAATGAGCCGCACGAGTATGTACGCTCGCAAGGAGAATGGGAGACACTTTACATTACATTTGGAGGCTCCCAGTGCCCAGCCATTACAGAGTCACTTGGTTTGGGGGAGGCAGCCCTTCACCAGTGGGATTCAGAGAGCCCGCTTGAATACTATGGCAGGGAAGTGCTGGGTTCCATCAGCAGTGACCAGGATTTATCCGGCTTGGAAGCGTCAGCGGACATGTATCGATTTCTGATTTTGCTCAAAAAACATGGCATGACGGGCAGTCGATCTTCGATCTCTCATGCCGTGGAACGGCTGGCTCCGTTAATTTCATTTATGAATGAACACTATGCCGATCCCGAGATCGGCCTTGAACAGATGGCTGCCATACCAGGCATTACGCCTAGGCATCTGAACACTCTTTTCAAACAATCCTTTGGCATGACCGCCTATAGTTATTTCATTCTCCTTCGTATTCGCAAATCGAAAGAATGGATGACAGGGAACAGCAAACTGACCGTCAAGGAAACGGCAGCGAAGGTGGGTTTTCGGGATGCGAGTCATTTTGTGGCTACATTTCGGCGGATTGAGGGCGTAACTCCCGAGCAGTATCGAACGTTATATTAATCATTCTGAGGTATAAAGGTGCTATAAAACACTGTTCAAGCATGAGGATTCCGTGTAACCTGTTACAAATTGAACAAAAAGTGATGCCAGGAAGGTATTGATGCGCAAGGGTGCTACCCGTTATGATGATATCGATTCCTTAGATTGGAAAATGACTATACGGATCAATGTATCCGTTCAACCTAGAGAGGATGATAGAAGTGACATCAACTATACCATTGTGGGACCATGCAGCGCCTTATGCGGCCAAGGGTCATGAAGATGAAATGCCTCATCTGATTCCATTTATCCAGCCCGGTTCCGAGAGCGCTGTCATTATCTGTCCGGGCGGGGGGTATGGATTTTTGGCCGATCATGAAGGAGCTCCAATCGCTGAATTGCTGAACCGTGCGGGAATTAGCGCATTTGTGCTGAAGTACCGTGTGGCGCCTCACCAGCATCCGGCACCCATGACAGATGGCCAGCGGGCGATCCGCTATGTACGGGCTCATGCTGAGCAATATGGCATTCAGCCTTCCAAAATTGCCGTGCTTGGTTTCTCGGCTGGCGGCCATCTTACAGCGACGTTGGGAACTTTGTATGACGAGGGTCAACCAGATCATGAAGACCCTATTGAACGGGAGAGTTCGCGTCCGGATCGGGTTATTCTTTGTTATCCGGTAATTACGATGGAGTCCTACGGACATGCCGGATCTCGTGAAAATCTGCTTGGGCCAGATGTGTCTGCTGAACAGATCAAGGCTTTCAGTGCGGAGCAGCAGGTGAAAGCCGACGCTCCTGAAGCATTCATCTGGCATACGAGTGATGATCAGGCGGTCCCTGTAGAGAACAGTTTGCGTTACGCGCTTGCCCTGGGTGCACACGGCATTCCTTATGACTTGCATGTATTTGAAAAAGGTTCACATGGTCTGGGATTGGCAGAGGATGACCATGCCGTTCGGGCTTGGTCTGATCTGTGCCTAACCTGGCTTAAGAATCAAGGGTGGTAACCCGGCATCTGGGTGATCTATTTCTTTTCTGAATATGAAATATGAATACGCGTGAACTCACATATTTTAATGCTTAATACAGCGAAGGAGAAAACGATAATGAAATTGCAAAAGAATGATAAGCTGCTCTTTATTGGAGATTCAATTACAGATTGTGGCCGTGAACATCCTGTTGGTGAAGGTAGTTCTGGACTGGGGCATGGCTATGTGGCGCAAGTGTATGCCTTGCTGCGTTCCATCTACCCGGAATTGATGCTGCGGATTCAAAATGTGGGTAATAGTGGGAATACGATCCGGGATTTAAAGCAGCGCTGGGATCGTGATGTGCTTGATCTCAAACCAGACTGGCTAACGATCATGATCGGGATCAATGATGTATGGCGTCAATTTGACAATCCGTTATCCACAGACTCGCAAGTTTTTCTGGAAGAGTATGAATCCACACTACGAGATCTGGTTGCTTCTGTTCGTCCTGGTTTGAAAGGACTTGTTCTGATGTCTCCTTATTATTTGGAAGCCAACCCGGAAGATCCGATGCGGGCTACGATGGATATATACGGTGAGGCTGTTCGTAGAGTAGCCGCTGAATATGACGCCATTTTCGTGGATACACAGGCTGCATTTACTCCATTCTGGGATCATTTCTATACGTCTGTGCTGACTTACGATCGGGTTCATCCCGATGCAACAGGCCATATGGTGCTTTCCAAAGCGTTCTTGGATGCTATTGGTTTCGAATGGTCAGGCGGCGTCAAATCTTAAAAAGGACGTGATGGCATGAGCGATTTGAACATTGCAGTACATACCCCGGCACTGTTGGGCGAAGGTCCAAGCTGGGATGCTGAACACAATCGATTATTATGGGTGGATATTGAAAGCTATAAGATCCATGTATACGTTCCGGCTACAGGAGAGGATCGGACTTATGATGTTGGCGAGCATGTAGGTGCGGTAGTGCCATACCATGATGATGAGGTTGTCGTTGCTTTGCGCAGTGGCTTCCACACCTATAACTTGCTCACGGGAGAGTTACAGCCGATTGAAGATCCGGAGAAAGGCAAGGACAACAACCGTTTCAATGACGGGAAGTGTGACGCTCTTGGACGCTTCTGGGCAGGGACGATGAGCATGAACAATGAAAGCAAGGCAGGGGCATTTTATTGCCTGGAGGAAGGACAGCCTGTTCGGACGTTGTTCAGGGATGTATCCACATCCAATGGTTTGGGCTGGAGCCCGGATCAACAGAAGATGTATTACATTGATACGCCGACACGATCCATTGACCGTTTTGATTTTGATCTGGCTGCTGGAGAGATAACGAACCGGACAAGTGTAATTGCTATACCGGAGGAATTTGGCTATCCGGATGGAATGACTGTAGACAGTGAGGGAATGCTGTGGATTGCTCACTGGGGCGGAGGAAGAGTCACTCGCTGGAATCCGCATACAGCAGAGCTGATGCAACAGATTGAGGTACCTGCAGATCAGGTGACATCCTGCTGTTTCGGGGGGCCGGAGTTGGAGGACTTATATATTACGACTGCCCGAATCGGTATTGGAGAAGAGCGGCTGACAGAGACGCCGAATGCTGGATCTCTATTTGTAGTCAGACCGGGTGTGAAAGGGCAGAAAACCTACGCTTTTGGCGGGGGAGCACAGCCGAATACAAAATGAATGAAGGACCGTGTTACTGGAACTTTGTTCTTCGTATATAATTTATGTATCAATGGAGAAGGGTGCTGGTTTAAACAGCATCCTTTGTTGTGTTCTCAAAAGCGAGATGTAGAAAAAAATTACAAAAAATAGAATTTGGGCAGGAGGGGTTTTTGTATTGCCATCGAATGTTATTTATTGAAAGGTTGGCCTAATCCTTGGTTATCGAAATCGATTTATGAAAGCGTTTTATTAAATGGAGAGGAGGTGGGGCTGGCTGCCTGTTCCACTGCATTAGATGTCTGACACTGCACTTCATCAACATGATGACACAGCGGGGTTTACCGGATGCGACGAACATATTGAAGAGGAGGCTAAGTAATTATGAAAACGTTTTTGGGAAAGCTGCGGGTGATGAGTTTCACGGTAGCCGTGGCAGCAGTTTCGCTGGGAGTACTCGCTGGAACAACAGATGCGGCACCGAGTGATTCATATCAGTGGAAAAATGTCGTGACCGGGGCTGGTGGCGGTTTTGTGCCGGGAATTATTTTCAATGAGTCAGAGAAGGATTTGATTTATGCCCGGACGGATATCGGGGGAGCTTATCGCTGGAATCCTTCGAATGAGAGTTGGATTCCGCTCACCGATTTTGTCGGCTGGGATGACTGGAACAAAAACGGTGTCGATGCGCTGGCAACAGACCCGATTGATCCAAATCGAGTGTATATGGCTGTCGGCACGTACACGAATTCATGGGACAAAAACAACGGCTCCATCCTGCGCTCTACGGACCGCGGTGATACTTGGCAGACCACCACTCTTCCGTTCAAAGTCGGCGGTAACATGCCGGGTCGCTCCATGGGGGAACGCCTGACCGTTGATCCGAATAAAAATAGCATTTTGTATTTTGGTGCACGCAGTGGCAACGGACTCTGGAAAAGTACGGATTACGGCGTAACCTGGAACAAAGTAACGAGCTTCCCGAATCCGGGTACGTATGTGGAAGACCCGTCTTATGAGTATACCAGTGATATCGTAGGTCTTTCCTGGATCACGTTTGACAAATCAACAGGTTCTGCTGGACAGGCAACACAGACCATCTATGTCGGGGTAGCCGACAAAAATCAAAGCATATACCGTAGTACGAATGGAGGCGCAACGTGGAGCGCTGTTGCTGGACAGCCTACAGGGTATTTGCCTCATCACGGGGAACTGGATGCCAATGGAAATCTCTATATCTCATACAGCGATGGTGCTGGACCTTATGATGGGGAAAAGGGAGACCTCTGGAAATTAAATACAACTACAGGAGTATGGACCAACATTAGTCCAGTACCAAGCAGCAGCACGGACAATTACTTTGGATACGGCGGACTGGCTGTAGATGCTCAGCATCCTGGTACACTGATGGTGGCAACCCTCAACTCCTGGTGGCCTGATGCCAATCTGTTCCGCAGTACGGACAGTGGAGCTACTTGGACCCGCATTTGGGAATTTGAAGGATATCCAAACCGTAAAATGCGCTATACACAGGATATTTCTGCCGCTCCTTGGTTGACCTTTGGGACGAATCCTGCACCGCCTGAAGTTTCTCCAAAGCTGGGCTGGATGATTGGCGATCTGGAGATTGACCCGTTTGACTCTGACCGCATGATGTATGGAACAGGTGCGACCATCTACGGCACGAAAAATCTGACAGACTGGGATGACGGGAACAAAATCAATATTTCAGTAATGGCCAAAGGGGTCGAGGAGATCGCAGTTCTGGATCTGATCAGCCCGCCAAGCGGAGCACATTTGTTAAGTGGGGTAGGGGATGTCTCGGGATTCCGTCATAACGATCTGGATCAGGCACCAGCTACGATGTTTACCAGTCCCAACTACTCTTCTACGGAAAGTCTAGATTTTGCAGAATTAAGTCCCAACACCATGGTTCGCGTAGGGAAAGCAGACTACAGTGCTGATCCGAACGCAAAATCTATTGGTTTATCCAGCGACGGTGGGACCACGTGGTATAAGGCGAACGCAGAGCCTGCCGGTACAACCGGAGGAGGAACCGTAGCGATCTCTGCAAATGGTAACCGACTTGTATGGAGCACGTCAGACAAGGGAGTGCATTATTCTACTGGCGGCAACTCATGGACAGCGAGTGCAGGTATACCTGCACAGGCAAAAGTGATCTCTGACCGCGTAAACCCGAACAAATTCTATGGATTTGCTGCCGGTAAAGTCTATGTGAGCACCAATGGTGGTGCCTCCTTTACTGCATCTGCGGCTACCGGGCTTCCGGTAGAAGGAAATGCAGATCTGGACGCTGTTCCAGGTACGGAAGGCGAACTTTGGTTTGCAGGTGGCAGTGAAGAAGAAGGGCCATATGGTCTATGGCATTCCACCGATTCAGGAGCGACCTTTACCAAGCTTGCAAATGTGGAGGAAGCGGATAGCATCGGTTTTGGTAAAGCGGCACCTGGGCAGAACGTGGTCGCGCTGTACACGATTGCAAAGATCGACGGAACACGTGGATTTTTCCGTTCCGATGACGGTGGGGCGAATTGGGTACGGATTAACGATAATCAGCATCAATATGCACGTGTGACCACGATTACAGGTGATCCACGTCTATATGGAAGAGTGTATCTGGGTACAAATGGACGAGGCATTTTATATGCTGACCGTATTGGTGGGAACAATGGCGGTGGAGAAGGTGGAGGCGAGACTCCGGTGACCAGTTCGGCCATCACACCAGTGAATGCGGAATTTGACAAGAATACAGGAAATCAGATAGATATTCCTGTAACGCTGACACTGAACGGAAATACGCTTAGTGCAATCCGTAATGGCAATGCAACGCTGGTTTCAGGTACGGATTACACATTATCGGGCAATCAGGTTGTGTTGAGTAAAAACTATTTGGCTTCGTTGTCCAAGGGAAGCGCAGCGTTAACCTTTCATTTCAGTGCAGGCAATGATGCGATCCTGAATCTGAATATTAAGGACACAACGGCTGTACCTGCGGGAGCTATTCGAATTGAGATGTTTAATGGAACGACTTCAGCAACGGGTAACTCCATTAATCCCAAGATCATATTAACGAATACAGGCACTTCGGCCATTAATCTTTCCGATGTCAAAATTCGTTACTATTATACGATCAATGGCGCTCAAGCCCAAAACTTTTTCTGTGACTGGGCAACAGCTGGAAACGACAATGTTACAGGCACGTTTAGTGCGCTGCCGACCCCAGTAACCGGAGCAGATTCCGTGCTGGAGATTGGTTTCAAAACATCTGCGGGTTCATTGGCATCGGGGCAAAGTACTGAAATTCAGGCACGGTTCTCCAAAACAGACTGGACCAACTACACTCAGACGGATGATTATTCGTTTGCTCCAAGTCAAACAGCCTATGCTGACTGGAACAAAGTAACGGGATATATTGCCGGAAGTCTTCAGTGGGGGATCGAACCTTAGACCTGAACTTAAGTAAAGTTGGAGTTAATCTAAACGTACATTGATAAAAAGTCCTGGCTCGCCGAAAATGATTCATGGCGGACTGGGGCTTCTTATTTTGTCGAAATATAGTGTACACTAAAGAGAGTTTCCATTGCTTAAACGTTCGTTTTGAGATATAAAAAGAAGTACAAAACTTTTAAATTAATGTAACCGCTAACACGGGGAGGCTATTCTATTCGATTTATGATGGTGTAACCTGCACAGACATAGAAGAGAGATTAGACAAGGGGGTCAAGGGTCATGAACCGGTTGTGTAAGGTGCTGATTGTTGACGATGAGTTTCTTGTAAGGCAAGGCATTAAGCACCATATGAACTGGGAAGCTGAAGGTTTTCAGATTGTAGGTGAAGCTTCCAACGGGGAAGAAGGGCTTGCACAGGTACAATATTTACAGCCGGATATTGTCATTACGGACATCGTGATGCCTGTGATGGATGGGGAAACATTTGTCCGGACGTTAAAAGCCAGTCACCCGCAGATTGAGGTTATCGTACTGAGCAGCTTTAGTGAATTTGAATATGTACGTTCAACGCTCCAGAATGGAGCAGCAGACTATATATTGAAACCAAAATTGGATACCAATGAATTATTACAAGTACTTCAGCGTACCGCAGGCAAAATTCCCGAATTGCAGTTTGAGCCTTCACATGATGAATGGAGGCTGGGACAACTGATGGAGAAAATGCTGTCCGGTTTTACGTTGGATGAAGATAACGAGTTGCTTATGATTAAGGAGACGTTTCCTCACCGATGTTTCCGTCTACTCGTATATAAGCCGCAGGATACGCAAGTACATGTGCACAAGCTGGATAACGAGCAGTTGGAGTCCAGGTTACGAGACCTGCTCCCTGATGTGGAGTGCGCAATCGTTCCGGCCGAAGGCACGTCGCCAGTGGTGCTTCTTAATGTTGAGCCTGCGAAGGATGAATGGATGATGCAGCGAATTAAGGAGCTGGCGAGCGAGAATAAGGATGGGCAGGACGGACCTTGCTGGGTGCTGAGCGACAGTTTCTCTTCATTTGAAGAGATGGGGGACGTATATCGAACACGTCTGATCAAGTTAATGGAGTATCGCTTTTATTATGAGGACCGATCTATTCTGGTGTATGGCGAGCTTCCGCCTCTTCATCCTGCCGGGTATCAGTTCAATGTGAACATGTTTTTGCAGCATGTGAAGCGAAATCGAACCGAAGCGGCAAGAGAATATCTGCAGGAGCATGCCCTTACGTTGGGACGGGATTATATTGCGGATGTGTTTGAAATTAAGTCCTTTCTGGGCAATCTGATCTTTAACGTAACCATTACGTTGGCAGATATGGATGTGCAGTCTGCTGCGTTGGAAGAGAGCAAGTATGCCTATTTCAAACATGTGGATAGCGCCTCTAGTCTAACAGAAGCGATGAATGTGCTGGATCAGTTCATGGCTGAGGTACAGGAGTGCACGACTGGAGAGGGCGCAAAACGAAGTGATCCGAATATGAAAATGCTGCTGGAATATATGCATGAGCACTTTGATCAGCCGCTCGGACTTGCCGAGGTAGCCAAGCATTTTCATTTTAATCCATCGTATTTGTCCAGTTATTTCTCTTCACACAAAAAAGAAGGATTTAACGAATATTTGAATAAAATTCGGATTGAAAAGGCAGAGGAACTTCTGCGCTCAGACGATGTCACTATTTCCGAAATTAGCAGTATGGTGGGGTATTCCGACCACAGTTACTTTTGCAAGGTGTTCAAAAAATTTACCGGATTGTCACCGAGCCGATACCGGCGAAAATTCTGGGCATAACGTCAGAAGGAAGAAATAAATGAAGAAATGGATGAATGCATTTTCAAGGCTAGGACTTTTCCCTAAACTGTTCCTCGTTATGTTCGTTAGCATCATTCTTGTCTCCGTGCTCATCCTATGGACATCGATTCATATGTCGACCAAGCTGTTTACCGAGACGTTCAGTATTACGAACTCCAAGGTACTTAGCCAGATCAAAACGAACTTTGAATCTTTTAACGATGCGATTGCTGCTGTATCCAATAATGTTAGCCAAAGCGGGGCAATACGGGGTTATCTGTCTGAAGGGGAGGGTGACTCCCTCACAATGGCAAAATCCTATTATAATATGAGGGAAACGATGGACCGGATTCAGTCGATTACGGAGTCCTATGAAGTCGGTATAACGATTAGCGGTATTAATGGACGCACGTATTCCACCGATCGTTCTCATCTTCGTTTATCAGCGGATGAATTGAAAGAACAACCAATTACGCTGGAAGCAGCGGCCAGTCCGAATCGAATCATTTTTGACGATTATCAGACGAATGATGAGACTGCCCAGCAGATGATCTCAGCGACCAAGGCACTGACGGATCGTGCCCAAAACCGACTTTACGGTACGTTGTATGTCACCATGAGAGAGAACGCATTTCGTCAGTTCTACAGCAGCTTCACGAGCAGAGGCAATGATGTGGTTATTCTGAATGATGCAGGTGAGATTGTATCGTCCAATCGTGAAGAATGGATCGGAACCACTCAGCTCGAATTGCTGACTTATGCCAGAGAAATGAATAACGAAAGTGTAAAAGGTGTAAATGCACGGGTCATGGACCAGGACAGTGTGGTGCTTTCCGAGTACTTGCCCTTTTATCGGTTTTATATCGTAAACGTTGTTGATAAGGATCTCGCGATGGGGCAGCTGATTGACATGAAGACGATTGCTCTGATCTGTGCAGCCATTGTAGCCGGAGCGCTCATACTCGTGTTCCTTATTACGAATCAGATCACCAAGTCGCTGCGCCGACTTGTGAAGCAGATGTCCAATATAACCAAAAGTGATCTGGACAACTATATTCCAGTCAGTGGGAGTTATGAGAGTCAACAGTTAGGTCATGCCTATAACTACATGCTGGACGAACTTCATGACTATGTGGATCAGCTGGTACTTACACAGCGGGAGCAACGAAATGCCGAGCTGGCGGCGCTGCAAAGCCAGATTAATCCTCATTTCCTGTACAATACCCTGGCTTCCGTGAAAGTCCTGGTTCAGCAAGGCAACAAGGATAGGGCTGCCGAAACCATTAATGCGCTGATCTCCTTATTGCAAAATACGATTAGTAACGTGAGTGAGACGATAACGGTGGAGCAAGAGGTCGAAAACCTGAAGAACTATGTATTCATTAATCATGTCCGATACGGAGGGCGTATTAAAGCAGCCTTCTACGTAGCTCCGGATTGTACGCATTATCATGTGCCCAAACTGGTGATTCAGCCCTTTATCGAGAATGCCTTCTTCCATGGATTCATTTCCAAAGAAACAGGCACCATTCATGTAATGGTCTCCAGAGCCGGAGAGTCATTGATATGCGAGATTATGGATAACGGGGACGGGATTGAAGGATTCTCCATGGGGGAGTCGCTGCCCAATCCGAAGAATAATCGGCAATTGTTTAGTGGCATCGGTATCCGCAATGTACATGATCGCATAGAGCTTTTGTATGGAGCCCCTTATGGTGTAACCATAATGAGCAAACCGGGAGAGGGGACAAGAGTTACTGTTACACTCCCGTTGATTACAAGCTGAGCAATAGGATTAAATTGAAGCAAGCTCGTTATTTTTATGAAAAGATGGCTTTAATAGAAGGTCTTCCTAAGTTGTCGATGACAACACGGGAGGGCCTTTTTGGTGTTCAGAGCCTAAGAATGCAGCCTGACTTGTAAAATTTTCAGATCCAAAAAGTACAAAATCAAAAGAAATTACAAAAAAACAAATTTAATGCAAGCGGTTTCTGTAAAGGTTTTCATTGTGGTAATAAGATGACAAATCCACACAAAATTATTACTAACGAATGAAGATTTGGGAATGATAAGATGACTATATCGAAAGCAACCGCTTTCAGAAAACGCAAACAAATTACACATAAAGAGGTCGAAGGGGAGTTGAATCTTTTGAAAAAAATGTGGGTACTTATGCTCGTCACTGTCCTGCTGTTGTCGGCATGTTCTTCCGGTGGTGGAGGGAACACGGCAAGTGAGGGTGAAAAAACCTCCAATGAAATTACGATTTGGGCTTGGGATAAGGCTTTTAACGTCGCTGCATTAGAAACAGCAAAAGAAGCTTATCAAAAACAAAATCCCGATCTTAAAATCAACATCATTGAATATGCTCAAGCTGACATTATCCAAAAGCTGAACACAGGTTTGAATTCAGGAACAAGCAGCGGCCTTCCGAACATCGTTCTGATTGAAGATTACCGTGCGCAAAGTTTCCTGAACGCTTACCCTGATGCGTTTAAAGATATGTCTTCTACCATTAAAGCTTCCGACTTCGCGGAATACAAACTGGGACCAACTGCTTTTGATGGCAAACAGTTCGGTGTTCCGTTTGACTCTGGTGTAACAGGTCTCTATTACAGAACAGATCTGCTGGAGCAAGCAGGCTATAAAGCAGCTGACCTTCAGGACATCACATGGGATGATTACATCAAAATCGGTAAAGATGTGAAAGCCAAAACAGGCAAAGATCTGATCACACTTGATCCTAACGACTTGGGTCTGATCCGGATGATGATCCAATCCGCAGGTTCATGGTATTCCAAAGAAGATGGCAAAACACCTGATCTGGCTGGTAATGCAGCACTCAAAGAAGCATTTGTAACTTACAAAGCAATGATGGATGCAAATGTCGTGAAGTTGAACTCCGACTGGAGCCAATTCGTGGCAGCATTCAACAATGGTGATGTAGCTACCATTCCTACAGGAAACTGGATTACACCATCTGTTCGTCAAGAAGCATCCCAATCCGGCAAATGGGCGGTAGCTCCGCTTCCTAAAATGGCTGGACAATCGAATTCTGTACACGCATCCAACTTGGGTGGTAGCTCTTGGTATGTCATGAACAATGTTGCTGGTGCAGACCAAGCTGCTGAATTCATGGGTAAAACATTCGGCTCTGACAAACAATTGTATCAAGATTTGCTGAACAACATTGGTGCGATTGGCACGTACAAACCGGCAGCAGAAGGCGAAGCGTTTGATAAAGCCGACGAGTTCTTCGGTGGACAAAAAGTGTTTGCTGATTTTGCAAAATGGACACAAGAAATCCCTAGTGTAAACTACGGTATCAACACATATGCCATCGAGGACATTCTGGTTGTTGAAATGCAAAACTTCCTGAACGGCAAAGCGATTGATGACGTTCTGGCTGATGCACAGAAACAAGCTGAAGCGCAATTAAACTAAGATGATCCACGGTAACTTATAGAACCCAAGGAAGCATTGGAGCCGTTCCACTGTCTGGCACAAGCAACAGCCGACCCGGACATGGTGGAGGCTCCCTGGGTTCTATCCATGTTACACGGAGAGAGAGGAGCCATACTGTGAAAGCCAAAGCCATGAATACAGGAGACAGTCTGCAAAAGAAAAATAATTTGACTGGATGGGCTTTTATATCGCTCGCTGTTATCGGGATCGTTGCATTTTACTTCTATCCGATGCTGCAAGCGCTGCTCTTATCGTTCAAATCTGGTGTAGGAGCCAATCTTGAATTTACGGGCCTAGCTAACTATAAAAGATTGTTCATTGATACAACGTTTCGTACTGCCGTATCCAATACATTTCTGTACTTGATTATTCAAGTGCCTGTCATGATTATTCTCGGTTTGTTTATTTCCGTTTTATTGAATGACAGTACGTTGCGTTTCCGCAGCTTCTTCCGTACTGCCATCTTTTTGCCTTGTGTAACCTCATTGGTTGCCTACTCTGTCGTATTCAAATATCTGTTCTCTTCTGACGGAATGGTTAACCAATTCCTGATGAATCTGCACGTGATTGCTGAACCGATTCAATGGATCACTGACCCATTCTGGGCTAAAATTACGATAATAATCGCCGTTACTTGGCGTTGGACCGGATATAACATGATTTTCTATCTGTCATCTCTTCAGAACATTGATCAGTCGATCTATGAAGCTGCACGGATTGATGGCGCGAATGCTTTCACGCAATTTTTCAAAATTACCGTTCCATTGCTCAAACCGATTATCCTGTTCACCTCCATTACATCGACGATTGGTACATTGCAAATTTTCGATGAGATTATGAACATCACCAAAGGTGGTCCGGGTAATGCGACGATGTCCATCTCCCAGTACATCTATAACCTTTCGTTCAAATATTCACCGGACTTCGGATATGCGGCAACCGTTTCGTATTCCATCGTGCTGATGATTATCGTATTGTCCATTATCCAGTTCAAAGTGGCAGGTGAGAGAAATGGCTAAAGCAAAAGCAAAACGTATATTCACATATGTCTTTCTGTCCATCGTTGCATTTGTGTCCATCTTCCCGTTTTTCTGGATGCTTGTCAGTTCGACCAATGCTTCTGTAGATGTCACCAAAGGCAGACTGCTTCCTGGATCGGTTTTCCTTGATAACTTCAACAAATTGCTGGATTCGACCAATCTGGTGCAGGCTCTTGGAAACTCGGCGATTGTTTCCGTTATTTCCACGATTCTTGCCCTGTTGATTGGTTCCCTGGCTGGTTATGGATTCGAAGTATATCGGACAAAATCACGTGATATCGTATTTAACATTCTGTTGCTGTCCATGATGATTCCTTTCGCAGCGTTGATGGTTCCTTTATACCGGATGTTTGCTACGATCTCTGGTTTTGCACCGTTCATTGGAATCAACACCATGGCCGCAGTTATTCTGCCGACCATCACAACGGCGTTCCTGATCTTCTTCTTCCGTCAGAACACTAAAATGTTCCCGAAAGAAATGCTTGAAGCAGGCCGGATTGATGGTTTGAGTGAAATAGGAATCTTCCTGAAAATTTACATGCCAACGATGAAAACAACATATGCAGCTGCTGCGATCATCACATTCATGAGCAGCTGGAATAACTACCTGTGGCCGCTCGTGGTGCTGCAAACGCCAGACCAACAGACGATTCCGTTGTTAATCTCGAACCTCGGTTCCAGTTATTCACCGGACTATGGTGTCATCATGACCGCCATCGTCATCGCAACATTACCGACAGCCCTTGTATTCTTCATAATGCAAAAACATTTTGTCGCAGGTATGGTTGGTTCCGTCAAATAATGCATCATCAACAAACCGTCTGAATGGACGTCAATACAGAAAAGAGAGAGGAGAGCGCCTGATTTGGTGTTCCTCTGTCTTTCTGTTTGTTTATGTTTGTTTCGTAAAAGGAAAATAAGAATCTGTACTGAATAAGTAATAAATATATTTGTTTCAAGAGGGAGAGAGAGCCGAATGAAAGCAACACATGCAGATATTAACTGGCTTGGTGATGTAAGCGTTTTTGAAGTAAACCGCCTTAACGCTTACTCGGATCATCGCTATTACCGTACTATGGAAGAAGCGAAAGCATCCGGTGCAATGGCTATGCGCTACAATCTTAACGGCACGTGGAAATTTAATTATGCGATTCGTCCGGACTGCCGCCCCGAAGCTTTTTATAAGCAGGAGTTCTCCAGTGCCGGTTGGGATGATATTGAAGTACCGGGACATATTCAGCTTCAAGGGTACGGTCAGATCCAGTACGTAAATACGCAGTATCCTTGGGATGGCTTAAACGATTTGCGTCCACCTGCATTACCTCAGGACCAAAACCCTGTAGGCAGTTATATTCGCACATTCCATTTGCCAGCAGGCTGGCAGAACAGTCCGGTATATATTTCGTTTCAGGGTGTAGAATCTGCATTCTATGTGTGGCTTAACGGACAATTTGTCGGATATGGGGAAGACAGCTTTACGCCATCTGATTTTGATCTGACCCCATTCCTCCAGGACGGAGAGAATAAACTGGCTGTGGAAGTGTATCAACGCAGCACAGGCAGTTGGTTGGAGGATCAGGATTTTTGGCGGTTCTCCGGTATTTTCAGAGATGTATATCTGTATACAGTGCCAGCTGCGCATATTCGCGATGTGCGGGTTGTAACGGATCTGGACAAGTCATATACCAATGGCACGCTAAACGTGGATCTAAAACTTGAAGGAAAAGCTGTTGCTGGAGCCAAAGTGGAGGTTGAACTGCGGGATGCTGTAGGCAACTTGGTGAAAACATTTGGTGGTATCGAAGTTACCAATGGTCTGGTGAGTCTTCGTGAGGAGATCGGCCAAGTAAACCTCTGGAGTGCGGAGATTCCTTACCTTTATCGTCTGTACATTCAAGTATATGATGCAGCAGGGGAGCTGTTGGAAGTTGTACCTCAGGCCGTTGGCTTCCGTACATTTGAAATGATCGATAAAGTGATGCACATCAACGGTAAACGTATCGTTTTCAAAGGGGTAAACCGTCACGAATTCAATCCGCGTCGCGGACGTGCTGTAACCAAGGAAGACATGCTGTGGGATGTTCAGACGATCAAACAAAACAATATGAATGCTGTTCGTACATCTCACTATCCAAACCAAAGCCTATGGTATGAATTATGTGATGAATATGGATTGTATGTGATTGATGAAATGAACCTGGAGACGCACGGTTCATGGCAAAAACTGGGTGCAGTTGAGCCTTCATGGGTTATTCCTGGCGATCGTCCAGAGTGGCATGATATCGTTATGGATCGTGCGGTGTCGATGGTAGAGCGGGATAAAAACCATCCGTCCATTCTGATCTGGTCTTGCGGTAACGAGTCCCATGGTGGTGAAGTGATCTATAAAGTGTCTCAGTACTTTAAAACAGCAGACCCGACTCGTCTCGTCCACTATGAAGGAGTCTTCCATGACCGTCGTTTCAACGATACGAGTGATATGGAATCACGCATGTATGCCAAACCGGCGGACATTGAGGAATTCTTGAACGCAAATCCGGAAAAACCATATATCAGCTGTGAGTACATGCATGCCATGGGTAACTCCATTGGCGGTATGCATAAGTATACGGAATTGGAAGACAAGTATCCGATGTACCAAGGCGGCTTTATTTGGGATTACATTGATCAAGCCATTTACAAAAAAGATCGTTACGGCAAAGAGTTCCTTGCTTATGGTGGAGATTTCGGTGATCGTCCTTCGGACTATTCGTTCTGTGGAGACGGTATTGTGCACGCAGACCGCAAAGTGTCTGCCAAGATGCAGGAAGTCAAATTCCTGTATCAAAACATCAAACTGTTCCCGGATCGGGAAGGTGTGAGAATCGTTAACGGTAATTTGTTCGCGGACACGTCTGAATTCGAACTGGTATACAGTCTGGACCGTGAAGGTCATGAAGTGCTGCGTGGAACGCTGGAGGTGAATGTGGGCCCACAAAGAGAGACCGTTGTGAAACTTCCACTTGATGTGGAATCTCTTGCTGGTGGGGAATATGCAGTGAATACCGCGTTTGTATTAAAAGCAGCAACATTGTGGGCAGAAAAAGGCGAGGAAGTTGCCTTTGGACAGTTTGTATTTGCTCAGGAGAAGTCGGAAACTGCGGTGTCGGATCTGAACCTGACAAATGAAATTCAGTTTGTTGAAGGGGACGTTAATATCGGGGTAAGGGTAGGCCAAACCCATGTCCTGTTCTCCAAGGCTTTCGGAACATTGGTATCCCTGAAGCTGTCAGGTCAAGAGACGATTGCACAGCCTCCAATGCCATTGTTCTGGCGTGCGACCACCGATAATGATAAGGGTACTGCCATGGGCTTCGAGCTTGGGGCTTGGTATGCTGCCAGTCTGCTGCCTAGATGTGTGAACTGGAAAGCAGAACAAAACCCGGATCAATATCGGATCGAGTTCACGTACAAACTTAATATTTCGGCAGATGTAAAAGTGAAAGTGGCTTATACCGTGCGTGCAGATGGTAGTGTGCATGTGCATAATACGTATAAAGGAGCGGCAGGTCTGCCAGATCTTCCGATTCATGCGCTTTCCTTCAAAACATCACCGGAGTTTGAAAATGTGGAATGGCTTGCGATGGGACCGGAAGAAAATTATGCGGACCGTGCATTTGGCGCTCGTCTGGGTATCCATGACAGCAAAGTAACTGATACCGTTGCTCCATATCTTGTACCGCAGGAGTCGGGCAACCGTACGGGTGTACGTTGGGCCAAATTGACCGACAACGCAGGACGTGCCTTTAAAATTGAATCGGCTGCAGCTCCAGTCGAGCTGAATGTATCCCCATATACGGCATTTGAGCTGGAGAATGCACAGCATGCGTATGAGCTGCCTCCGGTGCATTATACGGTTGTAACGGTAGCCGGCAAACAAATGGGCGTAGGTGGTGACGATAGCTGGGGCGCACCGGTTCATCCGGAGTACCGCATCGCCTCGGACGGCGAACTGCAATTTGAATTTGTCATTCGTGCACTGTAATAGCGTTGTATAAGATGTAGCTAAGGATAGAGGTCTCCAACACTGGGGGCCTCTGTTTGCTGTTATCAGATGATGATCTATGAAACCGCTACCGTATCTGTCTCGTACTGTACTGGACATGGATAAAGGAGGGGTTTATTTTGAGCAGAAAAGCAAAGACAGGTGTATGGGTAACGACTCTCGTCATACTAGGCATCATCGTAGGATGCTTAATCTGGTATTTCAACACGGCTTCAGGTGAACGTGCGCTGAAAACGATGCGATCCAACAACTCCGGGGGTCTGGAGCGTGTGGTCAACGTATACAGTAATTCGGGAGAATTGATTCATACGTATGAGGGTAAGATTGATTTGCAAGATACGGAGTATGGAAATAAGGTGCTTTTTGATCTGGATGGCAAACGGATTGTGATCTATAACGCGACTGTGATTAGTGAAGAGAAATAAATGAGGGGCAGTTCAAGAGTTCAGGCAGGAGCATTCCGATGACACTCTTTCGCTCATATGGTAAAATTAAGGAAATGGAGTTGAGAGGTGATTAGAGGCATGTTCATGGAGATGTTGTTGGCCTTGATTGCCATACTGGGAATGGGTGCATTCTATTGCTTAATCGCTTATTTCCTAATTCGTCTCATTGCCAGAAAAGCATTCAAGCGTACGTTAACCAAGTATGAAGCAATTGAAATATTGGTATGGGCAGCAATGGTGTTCTTTGCTATTGTGATGATTAAGAATCAGTCATGGAATATGTTGTTGCCTGTAGTTCTCCTTATGGTTTCAATGATTAACCTGCGCCGTTCAAATCGGAAATACAGTGAGATGAGCAAAGAGATAAACAAAGAGGGACTTTAATATGATACTGGATAAGTCGACAGATACCTCAGGGTTAACACAGGTTGCCGCACTTTCGGATGAATTACAGCCGGTGTTTGATAAAGCAGAAAGTAAGTATCAAGCGTGTGATATTGAACTGTTTTTTGTTTTCAGATGTCTGCCTGAAGAATATGAGAGAAAATCGACGGTCAGATATGCGAAGAGTGACAATACGATTTATTTTGATATGACGGTCAGTGAGGATCAGTATAAAACGTTTAGCAAAAGCAGACAGCGATATGAGCTGAGTCATTATTTCTATGCTTTTCTGAGCGACAAACTGAAGAAATATAAGATTGAACACTTGGATCATACGGAATTTATGAATGACATGGAGGAATGGCTTAAAGATATTGGATGGTTACAATCCGAATTCGAAGCCAGTATGAATGAATATGGGGAATAGTGTTGTCTGAGGGCAACGGTTTTATAATTGGTCAATGCGGTTATGGTACATAATATTGGATAACAAAAAGAAGCCCTCTTTCGAGAGCTTCTTTTTCATGGGAGAGGAGAAACCGGACGAAGAGCTTATGGGGAAACGTAAGTCTTCTCCGCGGTTGTCTACGACACTTGTGATGTCGATAATTACAGGATGGCCGGAAAGTTTCCTTTTTATACATATGCGTCAACAATTCGTCAACAATATTTCGGCGACAAAGCAGACGCACTATTTTTCAAACTGAACCCGATTGTGGTACGATAGCTTTATCAATAAACTTACATAGAGAGAAAAGGTGACTCATCAGTGAGAGTGGTATCTGGGAGTGCGAAAGGCAGACCGCTGAAGGCTGTTCCTGGCACAGGGACGCGGCCGACCACCGACAAGGTGAAGGAAGCGTTGTTTAGTATGATTGGCCCGTATTTTGAGGGCGGTACAGCATTGGATCTGTTTGCAGGCAGTGGTGGTCTCGGTATTGAGGCGCTGAGCCGCGGCATGGACAAGGCTGTTTTTGTTGACATGGAATCGAAAAGTATTGAAGTGATCCGTGCAAATCTGAAGGCAACAAAGCTGGAAGATCAGGCGGCCATATACCGGAATGATGCCAGTCGAGCATTGAAGGCACTCGGCAAGCGAAGCACACAGTTTGATCTCGTATTTCTGGATCCGCCCTACCGTATGAAAAATGGGGACGAGTTAATGCTTACGATGCACGAACTGGATCTGCTTAAACCGGAAGCGACCATTGTGCTTGAATATGAATCCAAATATAGTTACCCTGAGCAATTCGGCCCGTTTGAACAAACGCGCAAGGCATTGTATGGGGAGACAGCTGTATCCATCTATTATTATGCACCTGCTGCAACAACAACAGAAGATGGAGAACCTAGCACAGCGGAAGAGGAGGCTCCTCATGAGTGAAATGATACATCGTCAGGAACGAATTGCCGTATATCCAGGCAGTTTTGATCCCGTAACTATGGGCCATCTGGACATTATTGCCCGGGCGTCGAAGCAGTTCGATCGCGTCATCGTGGCTGTATTGAATAATATGAGCAAAAATCCATTATTTACGGTTGAAGAACGCAAGAGTCTTATTACGGAAGTTACGAGTCATCTGCCTAATGTGGAGGTGGACAGCTTCCGTGATCTGACGGCAAATTATGTACGGCAAAAAGATGCTCAAGTCATTGTCCGCGGTATCCGCTCGGTGACAGATTTTGAATATGAGCTTCAGCTGGCTTCGACGAACAGCAAGTTAAATCCGGATGCGGAAACCATTTTTATGATGACCAATCCGAAATATTCTTATCTGAGCTCCAGCATCGTCAAGGAAATTGCCCACTACCACGGAGATGTCACGGATCTGGTCTCACCTGAAGTGGAAGCTGCGCTGCGTCAGAAAATTAGCGAGAAAACCGGCGGTTAAACCAGAAGGTCAACCCGGATAGGCAGATCATGACGGTGAGCAGCAATGCCAGACCGATACAGGCAGCAGGGAAACCAATCCAGACAGCATCGATGATGTCAGAGGTGTTCATGCCTACCAGGGATTGCTTGGTTAAGAATGGTGCCAATCCATTGCCCGGATTGGTCTGAAACGTGGCCAAGACTTCGGAGCTGTAACGGCTGAAAGGCAGCCACAGCAGCAAGCTGATGAAAAATGCAACCAATGCATGAAGCAGGCGGATTCCGGCAAAATACAACATGGACGTTGTGGCAAGTCCCGCAGCTTTCAGCACGGCGGAAATTTGCAGATGAGAGCACAGACCTCCCCAGCCAAGGGCGGCCGCAAGCAAAGACATGAGCAGAATGGGTGTCAGTGGGCTTTGACTCAGCTGATAGCTTCCCAGATGCAGCTCCAGAAGTGAGGGCCAAAAGGCAACTGAAGTACCGGGGGTGATATAGAGATTGAGCAGCCGAACAAACACGGCAAACACAATCATATATCCTCCCGTCATCATTAAGGTTTGTACAGCTTGGGAGACTGTGTCACCAAGCAATTTGCCGAACCCGCGCCCGTCACGTTCCTGGGCTTCGCGCGCTGCAAGCATCATCTGGGACCATAGGTTCCGTTGTTTATATGAAGAAGAGTTTGCCGTTGAGTGTTTTCCCCCTTTTGATTCCTTGGGTAGGAGTCGTACTCCGATCATGGTGGCGATCCAGCCACTAACCCAGTGAACGATCAGAAGGAAATATCCGGCCTCAGGCTGGTGAAGAAAAGCTGCGCCGATGACAAGTATAATCATCAATGGATTGGCGAAATGAGATGCTGCTGCGACTATACCCGCCTGTTTGGCGGTAATTTGTTGATCCTGCACTAGGCGGGAGGCGGTATCTGCTCCTGCCGGAAAGCCGCCGCACATGCCGACAACAACAGCCAGTCCGGCTTTGCCCGGCAGACGGAACCAACGCTGCATTAATGGCCCTAATAAGACGCCAAGTGCGTGGGTAAAGCCGAATGCATTCAGCATTTGGGATAACATCAGGAATGGAAGCATGGCTGGGAAGATGATTTTCCACCAGATATCCAAACCTTGAATAGAGGCATCAAATGCATCTTTCGGAGATACAACTACTGCAATTACCAGCAATAAAGCGCCGGTACTCATAAGTACCGTTCGTAACGGTCCTGAGCCCGTAACTTCGCTCTGCATTGTCATTGTTTCACCTCATATGGATAGTGCCGCATACACTCGGCCAGGATTAGTTGTGGACGGCCGAATGACGTCCGTGGACGCTTCGGCCTTGACCGGATAAGCGACTGTAAACAGCGGCCTATCCGGCCTGTACCATTGTATGCAAAAGCATGAGAGTGTTAGACTTATAATTATTGAAAGATACGCAAAGAACGGGGGCTCATGCAATGAATCGGATTCGGAAATCTGGCGGATTCAGAGCTTCGATCTTTGTGATCGTGGTGGCTCTGGTCGTCTATGTTGCGGTATATATGCCAACGCCATATATCATTTATATGCCTGGCAGTGCCGACGAAGTAAAACCCATGGTTACCGTGAAAGAGGGGGATAAGGAAGAACGCGGTGTGTTTATGATGACGACAGTGTCGGCAACATACGCCAATGTGTTTTTGCTAGGAACCTCCTTGTTTAATCGAAATGCTCAAGTGGATAAAAAAGAAGATCGGCTGCGCGGCAAAAGCGAAGCGGAATATTCTGCTGAACAGGTCTGGTTCATGAGTGACTCACAATCCTCGGCCATGGAGGCGGCTTATGAGCAGGCGGGAGTAAAATACTCCATTGTTCCTGAGCATATTTTTGTATTTGGGCTGTCCGAAGATCCAAAACCTAAGGGAGATATTGAGCCCGGAGATATTATTTTGGGTGTGGACGGAACGGCAACTCCAGACAATACGGTGCTGTCTGAGCAGTTAAAGAACAAAAAGGTCGGAGATACGGTTGAAATGCAATTGGAGCGAGGCGGAGAGACCATCAGCCGCGACGTTCAACTGATTGAAGTGAAAGATAGCAAAACCGGTGAAGTTCGCCCAGCACTGGGTGTCATGATCGGAGCGGTTCAGAAAGTGAAAGCAGAAGATCCGGATAAACAGATATCCTTTACGGATACTCAGGTAGGTGGTCCATCTGCCGGACTGATGTTCACCCTGGAAATTTACAATCAGTTGACCCCAGGAGATTTGACGAAAGGTCACCGGATTGCTGGCACAGGCACCATTAACAAAGAAGGTGTGGTTGGCGCTATTGGTGGCGTTGTGCACAAAATTGTTGCGGCAGATCGGAAGGAAGCAGAGTTTTTCTTTGTGCCGAAGGATAATTATAAAGAAGCTGAAGCCAAGGCTGAACAGATTGGTACCAAAATGAAACTTATTCCTGTCAGCACGGTGGATGATGCACTGGCTTATCTGAAAACCTTGTCTGTCAAATCCTAAAACGATCCTGATTAGTGATTAGCATGACTAAAAGAATACCAGGATGATGTAAAATCCCCCTATTGCAACGATGCCGAATCGGTGTGCATTAGGGGGATTTTGTGTTAGTGATCGATATAAAATAACGCATGATCAACGAGAGTCCGATCGATTTTAGAATAATAGATCAGGATTGCATCAATCGATGGTTAAGCGTTGGCTCCAGCAAAAGCTTGTGAGTCGATATATTGAACTTGTGTTTCGAAATCGTTTATGTTGAACCAGCTTTGGATAGGACTGAACGTAGAGTTAGAGCCTCACAGGCGGGTCATAGTAGTCGCTGTACATCATACGTGTATCGGTGTGTTCGCAGGCGAGTGCATATGCTGCCTGAGCCTGTACATCCAGCTCCAACTGATTATGGACAAAGGTTGATGGTTTCAGCAGAACGGGCAAAGAAGCCGTCTTTTTCATCTGTTTCAACAGGCCCTGTCCTTGTGCATTAAACCCAAGCACTCGAAGATATGCGGGCCCTTCAGCCAGCTTCTCGGACAAACATTCGACCTTGGTATGATTCAGCAGGATATGGGTCAGCATGCGTTGTAGTTTTGTGCGTGTGTACCGTTTCGTTTTGAGTGCGTTCAGCAACGCCTCGACTGAAGGCTCCGGGAGCTGAGCGAGAGTGCGGCTCAGCCTGTGTTCGAGTCCTTCCGTGACCTCGGCGATCTGCTCCAGTTCGGAGGCACGGCGTGTGGCCGCGATATGCAGCAGCGGCTGTGCAAAGCGCTCCCAGTGCACAGGAGCGCGCCCTTCCTGCCATTCGCGCTGCAGAATGGCAAGGGTTGCCGCCGGCACGTATGGCGCGGCGGCTTCGGGCCCGTCCGCCATCAACAGGCGGCGGACGGCAGTTGCACTGGCGATCGCCCCCGGTCCGGGCGTCGCCTCATGATACGCGGCACCGGTACGCGCCGCCGTAAAGGGCTTGATCGCGCTACCCAGCCGTTGCAGCGCGATCAGGTAATGCAGCCCAAGCGAATTGTTGGGCTGCCCCAGCAGTGCAGCGGCGTCGTTCGCATCGACGCCGCCAGGCGCCAGCGCTGCCGCCGCACCTGCGTATGCGGCGGGGTAGCTGGCGCCTTCCCGCAGGCGGCGCGCGATATCTTCGCGCAGCCCTGCGGGCTCCACAGCCAGCACGCGCGCAATGCGCTGCAGGCTGTCCAGGTCGCCGGACTCGCTGCCAAAGCAGAGCGAGTCCACCACGCCTGTGCGGTGCAGCAGGGACACCGCACCATAGGCGAACCACTCGGCCGGTTGTACAGCATAGGCAACCGGCAGTTCAATTACAAGATCGGCGCCAGCATGCAGCGCCATCTCAGTCCGTGCCCTTTTGCCCACGATGGCGGGTTCGCCGCGCTGGAGGAAAGGGCCGCTCATCACAGCCACAACAACGTCTGCTCCACTGAGCCGTCTGGCTTCGCTTAGATGATAGACATGTCCGTTATGTAAAGGGTTATATTCAACAATGACGCCAACGGCTTTCATATGAGAACGCGCTCCTTTCGTTAAATATTTAATTGCGGTTCAATTCTTTACTCCTAGCCCGATTATATCCTAGCTCATCTTGTTCCATAATAGGACATAGGTATACCTTTGTTCAAATCATATCGCAGTGTACACACCTAAAAAGAAAAGAATCCTTTTCGTCGATATAGCCCGAACCTACCTTCAAAATGCATGACTTGTAGTTTGACTTATAGTAAGTCTATAATGTATCAGACATCAAACGCGGATTAAGATCGTCATTTTCAAAAAGGGTGTAAAGTTAAAAGTGTTGACAAACGTCTTGAAAAATCGGTATAATGATTTTTGTTTGTTAAGTCAATTTCATAATACTTTTAACGATGATTCGTCAGAATACATACAGTCAGGAATATGATGTGTTGCAAGAGTCAGGCTTGACCTGTATAACTGTCGTAAGGCGTAAAATTACATTATGAAATTGGTTTCGTTTGGAGTGATGGGAAATGTTAATGCCATTTCGCAAAGTGGCTACCAGTGACCGACCCCTGCAGTTCAATGAACAGTGGGATATCAAGGAACTGGTTTCTAACCGACAGGATATCACAGCCGTTACCCCGCTGACTGCGGATTTATCTGCAGAACACAGAGAGGGCGACGTTGTGGATGTTCATGGCAAACTGACAGTAGGGGTGGACATGTTATGCTCCCGGTGTCTTAAGCCGATTAATGAACATTTTCATATTGATTTTCATGAGCAATTCAAGCAGGGGAAACAGCCAGAGGAATTGCCTGAAGACGACGATACTTTCTACGTGGATGGAGAGAGCGTTGATCTGAAAGGTTATGCCGAGGAAGCTTTTCTGCTGGATCTTCCGTTTATACCGCTATGCAGCGATACATGCAAAGGGTTATGCCCCAAGTGTGGCCATGAGCTGAACGAAGGTGACTGCGGTTGTGATAACCAAGTTATCGATCCGCGGCTTGCAGGGCTCAAGGATTTTTTTAAATGAGCATGAGTGAAAATCGAACATTGTAACAACTACCTGCAAAGGTTGATTTTGATAAGGAGGTGGGAATAATGGCAGTACCTCAACGGAGAACGTCCAAGACGCGTCGCGACAAACGTCGCACTCACTTTAAATTGGCTGTACCGGGCATGGTGAAATGTGAACAATGTGGCGAACTTAAACTTAGTCACCACGTGTGCAAAGTGTGCGGAACGTACAAAGCAAGAGAGATCATCTCTCAATAATAGCTAGACATCAAGTAGCACTTCATTTCGATGAGGTGCTACTTTTTTTAGACTATAGCATCGCAAAAAAGACCCTTTCTACCTGTACTCTATCTACTTGAATAAAGTTCAATATACGTATTTGATATTTTAGTAAGGCTCATTACGGGTTGTATTCAGGACTGTGCAGCCAGGGTCCGCAAGGCAGGATTGTTTTTGTGCAGCCAGCCTTTCTTTTTGACACGGGATGAGATATACTATAGTTTAGTACCAGGTTCTAAGATTTGACGTTACATAAACATGAACCATAATATGTGTGAGAACGACCCTGCTGAACAGGGATGCAACTATAGAAGCAACGTGAAAGAATATATTGAACTGACCGGATTAGGCGGTTCCTTAAACGATACAGCGGGGGGTGTCAGGCATCGAACGTGTACCGAAGAGACAGAGGCAGCAGCAGTTAACCAAAATGATCGAAGACAACCCGTTTGTGACGGATCAGGAACTTACACGCCAATTGAAGGTGAGTATTCAGACGATTCGTCTCGACAGACTGGAGCTTGGGATTCCCGAGCTTCGGGAGCGGATGAAACTGATGGCGGAGCGTTCCTATGATCAGGTGCGCTCCTTGCCCCTGCATGAGATTATCGGTGATATTGTGGACTTGCAGCTGGACAAGAGTGGGATCTCCTTGTTTGAGATTAAGGAAGAACACGTATTTTCGAGAACGGGCATTGCTCGGGGACACTATGTTTTTGCACAGGCCAACTCATTGGCTGTAGCCGTTATTAATGACGAGATTGCACTGACGGCTTCCGCAGACATTCGTTTTGTCCGTTCGGTCCATTTGTCTGAGAAATGTATTGCGAAGGCCTATGTGAGATCGATCTCGGGACAAAAGGGCAAAGCCAAAGTGGAAGTATTCACATATGTGGGTGAAGAAATGGTGTTTCAAGGCAACTTTGTAATCTACCGTTCAGGTGGAGAAGACAGCGTAGAAGGAGGTCATTTGGGATGAAAATCGTCATTGATGCCATGGGGGGCGATAACGCACCTGCGGCAACAGTAGAAGGTGCGATCGCCGCGGCAACGGAATGGGCGGATACACAGATCGTCCTGGTCGGCGATGAAGCCAAGCTGGAACCTCTTCTGAGTCAGTCAGGTGCCAAACCTGCTAATCTGACTATTCGGCATGCTTCCGAAGTGATCGGTTCGGATGACGAACCGGTGAAGGCAGTCCGTCGCAAGAAGGATGCCTCCATGGTGGTTGCGGGTCGTATGCTTAAGGAAGGCGAAGCAGACGCCATGATCTCAGCAGGCAATACTGGAGCGCTGATGACAGCCGGCTTGCTAGTAGTAGGCCGTATGGAAGGTATTGAGCGCCCGGCGCTTGCACCCATGATTCCAACGATCGATGATGTGGGTGTACTTGCACTTGATCTCGGCGCGAATATGGATGCCAAACCGGAGCACCTCGCACAATATGGTCTGATGGGAAGCTTGTATCGGCAAAAAGTGCAGGGAATCGCGTCACCAAGAGTGGGTCTGCTCAATGTTGGAACGGAGCCTGGTAAGGGGAATGAGTTAACCAAGCATGCTTATCCTTTGCTGGAGCAACTTCCGATTCGTTTTGTTGGTAACGTAGAGGCCCGAGATGTGCTTACAGGCGCATGTGATGTGCTTGTATGTGATGGATTTGCCGGGAATATATTGCTCAAATCTCTCGAAGGCACAGCAGGTGCCATTTTTGCTCTGCTTAAGGAACAATTCTCATCGTCGCTCAAAAGCAAACTGGCTGCTGCTGTGCTTATGCCTGAGCTGCGCGGTTTGAAACGGAAACTGGATTATACCGAACATGGTGGTGCACCACTCCTCGGTTTGAGCAGACTTGTGGTGAAAAGTCATGGATCGGCTGATGGCAATGCCATCAAAAATGCTGTGCGCCAAGCACGAATTGCAGTACAGAACCAGCTGGTGGAGAGCATATCTAAGGAAATTAGCGGGAAGTGAGTGACGACATGAATAATTTGCGCCCGGTAGGGGTTATCGGTACAGGTAAATATGTACCTGAGAAAATTTTGACAAACAGCGATTTGGAGAAAATGGTTGATACGAATGATGAGTGGATTGTCAGTCGTACTGGAATCAAGGAACGTCACATCGCTGCACCGGATCAAGCAACTTCGGATCTGGCATATGAGGCAGCTATAAAAGCACTTGAATCTGCTGGCATGATTGGCAGTGATCTTGATCTGATTATTGTGGCAACTATTACACCGGATTCTTCATTCCCTTCTACTGCTTGTATTTTGCAAGATAAGCTTGGTGCCAAGGGCGCTGCGGCATTTGACTTGTCTGCTGCCTGCTCAGGATTTGTATATGGTCTGGCAACAGCAACGAGCTTTATCCAAAGCGGCATGTACAACAATGCACTTGTTATTGGTGCAGATTGTTTGTCTCGTATTACTGACTATACCGACCGTAATACCTGTGTGCTGTTTGGTGACGGAGCGGGCGCGGTTATCGTTGGTGAAGTGCCGGAAGGCCGTGGATTTAAATCATTCGATCTCGGAGCTGAAGGTGCGGGCGGAAGCCTGCTTCAAATGGAGGGCGGAGGTTCACGTCTGCCTGCATCTGTAGAAACGGTTGAGAACAAAAAACATTACATTTACATGAATGGCCGTGAAGTGTTTAAATTTGCAGTACGGGTAATGGGTACAGCGACAGTAGAAGTGCTGCGCAAGGCTGGCCTGGAACGTACGGACGTGGATCTGTTTGTTCCTCACCAAGCCAATATCCGGATTATCCAATCTGCAATGCAGCGACTTGAGCTTCCTGAAGAGAAAGTTGTAGTCAACGTGGATAAATACGCCAACACATCTGCAGCATCCATTCCGCTTGCTTTGGTAGAAGCTGCTGAAGAAGGCCGCATGAAAGCCGGAGATACCGTGCTTATGGTTGGTTTTGGTGGCGGATTGACATGGGGCGCATCGGTACTCGTTTGGTAAACTAGACAGCTGGGAGAGATGAATTGGATGGGTAAAATAGCATTTGTATTTCCCGGACAGGGATCGCAGACTGTGGGCATGGCCAAGGATGCATATGAGTCTGTGCCTGCGGCAACAGAGATTTTTCGCACAGCCGATGAGACGCTGGGTTTCTCGCTGAGTAATCTTGTTTTTGAAGGACCAGAGACCGAGTTGAAACAGACATCAAATACGCAGCCGGCTCTGCTGACAGCAAGTATTGCATTGCTTGAAGCTTTTAAAGAAAAAGGAATTCAGCCTGATTATACGGCCGGACATAGTCTGGGTGAATACAGTGCACTGGTCGCGGCGGGCGTTCTTTCGTTCGCGGACGCGGTAAGCATTGTGCGGGCACGCGGTCAATACATGGAACAGGCTGTTCCTGGTGGACAGGGTGCGATGGCTGCTGTATTGGGTGCGGATCGGGAAGCGCTGGGGGTGCTTTGCCGGGACGTATCCGAAAGTGGTCATGCAGTTGAACTTGCCAACATCAACTGTCCGGGACAAATCGTGATTTCCGGTGTGAAGGAAGGGGTAGCTGCTGTCGCTGAACGGGTTAAGGAAGCAGGCGGCAAACGCGCCATCACACTTGAAGTAAGCGGTCCGTTTCATTCTTCCTTAATGAAGGATGCAGCAGAGAAGTTAGCTGAGAAACTGAAAACTGTTTCGTTCTCACCCGGGACGGTTCCTGTAGTCGCGAATGTGACTGCAAGACCTGTAGAGGACGGTAAGGTTCAGGATTTATTGACAGCTCAGGTCTATTCTCCGGTTTTATGGGAAGACAGTGTGACATGGCTTATTGAGCAAGGTGTGGATACCTTTATCGAGATTGGCTCTGGCAGTGTGTTAACAGGTTTGATTAAAAAAACAGATAAAACCGTTAAACTGTACAATGTAAACAGTCTTGAGACGCTCGAAGCAACGGCAGCTGCACTAATTTGATTAACCATGATTAGATTTGGGGAAAGGAGGAATGATTATGTCTAAACCATTACAAGGCAAAAATGCGCTCGTTACTGGTGCATCCCGTGGTATTGGGCGTAGTATTGCACTCGCTTTGGCCGAGGCAGGCGCCAACGTGGCCGTGAATTATGCGGGCAGTCAAGCGGCAGCTGAGGAAGTAGCGGAAGCGATTCGCGCCAAAGGTGTCCAGGCAATTACGATTCAAGCAAATGTGGGCCAGATGGACGAAGCCGAACAAATGGTCAAAGCTACGATTGAAGCGTGGGGCAATGTTGATATTCTTGTTAACAATGCTGGAATTACCCGCGATAATCTGATCATGCGTATGAAAGAAGAGGAATTTGATCAGGTAATCGAAACCAATCTCAAAGGGGTGTTTAACTGTCTTAAGGCGGTTACGCGTCCAATGATGAAGCAACGGTCTGGTAGAATTATCAATATCTCCTCTGTTGTGGGTGTGCTCGGAAATGCTGGACAAGCAAACTATGTTGCTGCCAAGGCAGGGGTCATCGGTTTGACGAAGGCATCTGCACGTGAGCTTGCCTCCCGTGGCATCACTGTTAACTGCGTTGCACCAGGATTTATTGAGACCGATATGACGAAGGAATTGTCCCAGGAGATCGTGGACAACATGTTGAATGGTATTCCGTTGTCCCGTCTGGGCCAGCCGGATGAAATCGCCGGTGTTGTCACGTTCCTGGCTTCAGAAGCTTCATCTTATATGACAGGGCAGACACTGCATGTTGATGGTGGCATGTACATGTAATTCTTCCCGGACTTGAACAATAGTCGGGGAACAGGCGCTGGACGATCCGAAATGCCGGAAAAAGGCCGGGTTCCCCGGCCGGGAGCCGCATATGTCTTCTATGGCATTTTGCCTGCGATTCTCGTATAATACCAAGGAGGAGGTGAACCGGATGTCCGATGTATTGGAGCGTGTAAAACGCATCGTCGTCGACCGCTTGGGCGCAGACGAAGCTGAAGTTACACTTGAAGCATCTTTCAAAGAAGATTTGGGTGCTGATTCTTTGGATGTAGTGGAATTGGTCATGGAATTGGAAGATGAATTCGATTTGGAAATCTCTGATGAAGATGCAGAAAAAATCACGACCGTAGGTGAAGTTGTAAACTACATACAATCTCATACCTAAAGTCAATTCAGTCCCGCACCTGTTTTCGAACAGGCGGGACTTCTCATCATTCATTGGTTTTTCTCATTCCGCAAGCGGCGCAGGTCAAACGGATCTTCGGGTCCTGCTAGGCTAGATGTCTGCTTGCGGATATTCCCACAAAATACTTGCGTAATGCAGTCGATATAGAGGTGAGTCGGTTTGAAACAAAGAGTTGTAATTACCGGAATGGGCGTAATGACATCGCTCGGAAAAGATTTGGAAACGTTCTGGGGCAGTTTAATGGCAGGCAAGTCCGGAATCTCTCAGATTGAGGCGTTTGATGTAAGTGAATACACCACTCAAATTGCAGCCGAGATCAAGGATTTCAACCCGGAAGAGTACATGGATCGCAAAGATGCACGTAAAATGGACCGTTTTGTTCAGTTCGCTGTAGCAGCTGGTTTCAAAGCCGTTGAAGACAGTGGTCTGAAAATTGACGAGAACATTGATGCAGAGCGTTTCGGTGTGTCGATCGGATCGGGTATCGGTGGATTGGGTACTTGGGAGGACCAACATAATGCATTGCTGCAAAAAGGTCCTAAACGCGTAAGCCCATTTTTCATTCCGATGATGATCTCCAACATGGCTTCTGGTCAGATGTCGATTTCTCTAGGGGCGAAAGGTCCTAACATCAACGTGGTAACGGCATGTGCTACAGGAACACATTCCATTGGAGATTCCTTCAAGCTGATTGCAAACGGTGATGCGGATGCGATGATTTGTGGCGGTGCGGAAGCAACCATTAGACCAACCGGTCTGGCAGGGTTCTGTGCAATGCGTGCCATGTCTACACGTAATGATGATCCGGCTAAGTCCAGCCGTCCTTTTGATACAGAACGTGACGGGTTTGTTATGGGCGAGGGCGCGGGAGTTCTGATCCTTGAATCCCTTGAACATGCTCAAAAACGTGGTGCTCGTATTTATGGCGAAGTGATTGGTTACGGTCTTACTGGCGATGCACATCACATGACGGAGCCTGATCCGGATGGAGCAGCTCGTTGCATGAAGATGGCTCTGCGTAATGCGGGTATCGAACCAGAAGAAGTGGACTATATCAATGCACATGGTACATCAACACCTGTAGGTGACAGATCCGAAACGCTTGCGATCAAAAAAGCATTTGGTGATCATGCGTACAAGCTTGCGGTGAGTTCAACCAAATCAATGACAGGTCATATGCTTGGTGCTGCTGGTGGCGTGGAAGCCGTAATTTGCGGATTGTCCCTGACACATCAGACGCTTGCTCCAACCATCAACCTGGAAAATCAGGACCCGGAATGTGATCTGGATTATGTTCCAAACGTCCCACGTCAAACTAAAGTCAACATTGCCATGTCCAATTCATTTGGGTTCGGCGGTCACAATGCCACCATTATTCTCAAAAAATTTGAAGCATAAGGGGCTAGTTCGTTTGAGTGAAGATCTGAAGCAGTTACAACACAAACTTCAAATCAAATTTGACAACAGGCAGCTTTTAAAACAAGCGTTTACCCATGCTTCTTATGTAAACGAACACCGGTTCAGTCAGCATCAGGATAACGAGCGTCTGGAGTTTCTAGGCGATGCGGTACTGGAACTGACTGTGTCGGAATACTTGTATCATTTGTTTCCTAACCGGCCGGAAGGTGAATTAACTAAGCTGCGGGCATCTATTGTCTGCGAGCCTTCCCTCGTCAAATTTGCTGAAGCGTTGGGTTTTGGGCAGTATGTACTTCTTGGTAAAGGTGAGGAACTGACGGGAGGACGAACTAGACCGGCTTTGCTAGCGGATGTGTTTGAATCTTTCATCGGTGCATTATATCTGGATCAGGGATTGGCGCCTGTCCGGACATTTCTGGATCAGCATGTATTTCCGTTGATCGTTCTGGGCAGCAAATTGCAGATGAGCGATTACAAAACGGAATTGCAGGAACTCACTCAGCATCACAATATGGGAGCTCTGGAATACCGTATTGTTGAGGAACGGGGCCCTGCCCATGAACGGGAGTTTGTCTCCGAGGTCCATATGGGTCAAGAACGGCTTGGCAGAGGTACAGGACGTTCCAAAAAGGAAGCCGAACAACAGGCTGCATCCGCAGCGCTGGATCGACTGAAGCTTCCGGAAGCCTGAGCTTTACCGTAAGCGCATAGACAAACGAAGAGCAAAGAGCAGCCCGCGGGTCCGCCTGGCGGAATTTATCGGCCGGACTGCTTTTTGCTCTTTTTTTTGTAAAGGGGTTCAGGGCTAGCTGCTCCTGTTAGTTTAACTATAAGTTGAACCTGAGTTTTACACCAAAACGGAGAGGACAGAAATAACCTGAAGAAGCGTTTCTAAAAAGCTTTCTGCAAGAAAGCTACATCGGAAGCATACGCTTCGCCTTTATCCCCGGATTTTCCCTTTTTAACAAGGGAATCAAAAAAATCTGGGAATAACAGCGATCGGAAGGTTGTTCTGTCATCGAAGTGGCAAGTGTAAAATAGGCGCTGAATGCAACATTTGAAATTTGCAAGAGGAGGTGACGGGAAACCCTATGTTTTTGAAACGGATTGAACTGGGTGGATTCAAGTCATTCGCCGACAAAACGGAAATGGAATTCGTTCGTGGCATAACCGCTGTTGTGGGCCCGAACGGAAGTGGGAAAAGTAACATTTCAGACGGCATACGCTGGGTTCTTGGGGAACAAAGCGCCAAATCACTGCGTGGTGGCAAGATGGAAGATATCATTTTTGCCGGCAGCGATGCTCGGAAGGCTGTTAACTATGGTGAAGTTTCGTTGACGCTGGATAATGAAGATCATGCGCTTGCTTTGGATTTTGGCGAAGTAACGGTAACGCGTCGTGTACATCGCAGCGGAGACAGTGAATATTTTATCAACAAGCAGTCGTGTCGGTTGAAGGATATTACCGAATTGTTTATGGATACCGGGATCGGCAAGGAAGCTTACTCGATTATTGGACAGGGACGAATTGAAGAGATTCTGAGTACCCGTTCAGAGGATCGCAGGGGGATCTTTGAAGAGGCATCAGGTATTGTTAAATATAAATCTCGCAAACGGGATGCTACTCGCAAACTGGATGAGACGGAACAGAATTTATTGCGTATTCATGACCTGGTCACCGAATTGGAAGACCAGATTGGTCCGTTAAAGGAACAATCGGAGAAAGCAATTCACTACAAGGAATTGCGTGGACAGCTGAAGTCACAGGAAATCTCCATGTATGTGTATCAAATCGAACAAATTCACGCTTCCTGGAGCAAAGCAAACCAACGACTTGAATCATTGAAAGAGGAAGAAGTCGGATTGGCGGCTATCGTCTCCACTCATGATGCCAAGCTGGAAAGTGACCGGAATGCACTACGTACGCTGGAAACGGAGACGGAACAGCTGCAATCGGCTTTATTGCAATTCAGTGAAGCAACGGAGAAAAGCGAAGGTCTCGGGGAACTGCTCAAGGAGCGTTCGCGTCATCTGCAGACAAACCAGGAACAGCTTAAAGTGACGCTTGCAGCGAGTGAAGAGAGACATCGGGAGCGTGAGGCCGAGTTACTTGCATTACGCGAAAAGTTTGCCAAGCTTGAAACGGAATTGAGTGACGTAAGAAACCGTCTGTCCGAAGAAGAAGCCAAACTTATCGGTGTCACTGGCGGTATTAGCCAACAGCAGGAGGAAAGCCTTAAGGGCAACTTGCTGGAACTGATGAATCAGATGGCTCAGACACGAAATGAAATTCGTTACGCGGACCAACAGAAAGAAACGCTGGAACGGCGAATGAACAGAGCGACTGAGGAATCCGGCAAGTGGGAAGGCCAGAAGGAAACGCTGGAAGCCCGCAAAACGGAGATTGAGAAAAAAGTTGTTCGTTTAGGCAAGGAAATCAGTGATCTGCGCGGTGGTTATATTACGGAAAGTGAACGTCTCCAATCGCTGCAGAAGCTGCTCGAAGAAAGCCGGGGCACTGTCCGTAAATGGGAACAGAAGCGTGAAGCCCAGGTCTCTCGTCGCGATACAATGAAAGAAATGCAGGATGATTTTGACGGTTTCATGTTGGGTGTCAAAGAAGTTCTCAAGGCATCACGCAAAGGTACACTGAACGGGGTGCATGGAGCCGTTGCAGAGCTCGTTAAAGTGCCTGAGAAGATCGAACTTGCGGTAGAGACAGCGATGGGCGCTTCCCTGCAGCATGTTGTCATGGAGAATGAATCGGTTTCCAGACAGGCGATTGCTTTTCTGAAACAACGTCAATTGGGCAGAGCTACGTTCCTCCCGCTGGATGTTATTCGTGCACGTACCATTGGTGCAGGTGAACGTTCGATGATCGAAGGCATGGATGGTTTTGTGGGAATTGGTGCGGATCTTGTACAATACGAATCCCGTTATGCTGCAATCATTGGAAGTCTGCTCGGAAATGTCATTATTGCAGAGAAGCTGGAGGATGCCAATAAGATCGCAGCTCGCTGCCAATATCGTTTCAGGGTCGTAACCCTGGAAGGCGATGTGGTTAATGCGGGTGGTTCGATGACCGGTGGTAGCCAGCATAAGAAAAATGGTAGTCTGCTCAGCCGCAAACGGCAGCTGGATCAGCTGGATCAAGATATTTTGGATACCGAAAATCAGATCGTAAAACTGCATCGCAGTGTGGAGGATGTAAAGACTCAGCTGGAGCAGTGCCAAGATAAGCTGGACGAGCTGCGTCAGTCTGGAGACGACACCCGGAATGCAGAACAGCAGGCTTCAATGGAAATGAAGCAGGTTGAGCATGAACTGCGTCACGTACTGGAACAGGTTGCCGTAGCCGGGCAGGAGAAGAGTGGGTTTACTGAAGAAATCAAAGAGATGGATACAGCCCGCGATGTTGCTGTGAAGAAGCTGGAGCAACTTGAGGAAGAAGAGAAGGCGACTCATCGTGCCATTCATGCCGCAGAATTTGCACGTAAAGCGAATGAATCCGCGAAGGAGGAATTGCAGACCCAGCTCACCGATCTGAAAGTCCGAGAGGGGAAACTGGATCAGGAGCGATTCTCCAACGAGGAGCAATTACGGCGTCTGGAGCGCGAAGTGGATTCACTGGTGAAGGATCTTCGTCAAAATCGCACGTTGCTGGCCTCCATGGAAGCCGATCTGAAGAAAACAGAGACTGAGAGTGTTAAACAGATTGAAGATCTTAACCATTACAAGCTGAAAAAAGCGGAATCTGCGCAGGAGCTGGACTTCAAGCGTGCTGCCCGAAGCGAACTGTCGAAGAAGCTTGAGCTTGCCGAGAGTGAAACGAAGGAACAGCGCACACAGCTAAAAGCTGTGGAGGAACAGATGCGACAAACGGAAATTTCTGTGAACAGACTTGATGTGGAGTTGGAAAACATTCTGCGCAAACTGATGGATGAGTATGAGCTCGGCTATGAACTTGCCAAAGAGCGTTATCCAATACCGGAAGATGTGGAGAGCACACAAGCTGAGGTGCAGAAACTGAAGCGCAGCATTGCGGCTCTCGGTGATGTCAATCTGGGAGCCATCGAGGAATTCCAGCGGGTTAACGAGCGGTATGAGTTCCTCAGCACGCAGAAGAATGACCTGGTCGAAGCCAAAACAACGTTGTATCAGGTTATTCGAGAAATGGAAGACGAGATGGCCAAACGATTCAAGGCAACATTTGATGCGATTCGCCGGGAGTTCGGCACGGTCTTCACCAAGCTGTTTGGCGGAGGGCGCGCGGATCTTGTATTGATGGACCCTGAGCGTTTGCTCGATACGGGCATTGATATCGTCGCCCAGCCACCAGGCAAAAAACTGCAAAACCTGCAGCTATTATCCGGTGGGGAACGAGCGTTGACCGCGATGGCACTCTTATTCGCTATACTGCATGTTAAGCCTGTACCGTTCTGCGTATTGGACGAAGTGGAAGCGGCGCTGGATGAAGCCAACGTGGTGCGTTTTGCCCAGTATTTACGTGAGTTCTCGGAACAAACACAATTCATCGTTGTTACACATCGCAAAGGCACAATGGAAGAAGCGGATGTGCTGTATGGCGTTACGATGGAAGAGGGCGGAGTATCCAAGCTCGTTTCGGTTAAACTGGAAGATGAGGAAGCTGTCATTGCCTAATCTTTGAGTTGGTTGTCACGCATGAACTCATCTAAAATCATTTAAACTAAGAAATGTACACGATGGAGGGGCTTTATGAGTTTTTTTAAAAAGCTGAGAGACAGCATTGCAAGCAAAACGGAGTCGGTTACCAAACAGTTCAAGGATGGGTTGGAAAAGACACGTAAAGGCCTTGTAGAGAAAGTGTCGGATCTCGTTATCCGCCGCAAAAAAATCGACGAGGAATTCTATGAAGAATTGGAAGAAATTCTGATTGGGGCCGACGTAGGTGTCAATACGGTCATGAAACTGATTGAAGATCTGCGTGAAGAAGTCAAAAAACGCAAAATTGAGGATGCCGCTGAACTTCAGCCTGTATTGTCCGAAAAACTGACGGATCTGCTTCGTGGCGAGCAGAATAATGAACTGAAAATGAATCCGGATGGCATCACGGTCATTTTGTTTGTTGGTGTTAATGGTGTTGGTAAAACAACAACGATTGGCAAGCTGGCCCATCGTTTCAAACAGCAGGGGAAAAAGGTCATCATGGCAGCAGGAGATACGTTCCGTGCCGGAGCGATTGAACAACTCGAAGTATGGGGACAACGTGCCGGTGTGGAAGTCATCAAACAACAGTCAGGTTCTGACCCTGCCGCTGTTATGTATGATGCGGTGCAGGCTGCGAAGCAACGGGGTGCTGATGTATTGCTCTGTGATACAGCGGGTCGTCTGCAAAATAAATCCAATCTGATGGACGAACTCAACAAAATCTATCGTGTCATTCAACGTGAAATTCCGGAAGCACCTCATGAAGTATTAATGGTGCTGGATGCAACTACAGGTCAGAATGCACTGAATCAGGCCAAACTCTTCGGAGAGAAGAGTGGGGTAACTGGACTTGTGTTGACGAAGCTGGATGGTACCGCCAAAGGGGGTATCGTTGTTGCGATTCGTCAGGAGTTGGATCTGCCTGTGAAGCTGGTCGGACTTGGTGAAAAAATCGATGATCTGCAGCCATTCGACTCGGAGCAATTCGTGCATGCGTTGTTTGCTGGACTGATCCAGGAACAGCCAGCTGAAAGTGCTGAAGAAGAGGAAGCTAATTCCTAGAACCATTAATAAATAGGATAATTTAATAGCGCTAACCGTATTGCCAGTGATATACGTGATAAGTGTCACGTGTAATGTCACTGGCAATACGTGTATAATGGGAATAAAGAAGGCAAGGCTAAAGGGCTAGAAAGGACGGTTGAAATGGCCAATACCTATACCTATTCCCGCCGTGAGGAAGTCGCCAATGCGGTAACTCATGGAATCGGCGCTGCACTCAGTGTAGCTGCACTGGTGCTATTGATTGTATTTTCGAGTATGAAAGGCACGGCTTGGCATGTGGTCAGTTTCACGATCTATGGGATCACCATGCTGCTGCTCTATACGAGCTCCACACTCGTGCATGCATGGAAAGATGGGAAAGTGAAAGATTTATTTGAGATTTTTGACCATTCATCCATTTATTTGTTTATTGCCGGATCGTACACTCCGCTTTTGTTTATTGCTGTTCGTGGCACACTTGGTTGGACCCTGTTCGGTGTGATCTGGGGAATCGCATTATTCGGCGTGATCTTTAAGGCATTTTTCACGAAAAAGTTTCTATTCATGTCCACGATTTTCTATATTGCAATGGGCTGGCTCATCGTTATTGCCTGGCAACCGCTTATGGCTGCCATTCCTACAGGCGGAATCGTTTTGCTGGTTGCTGGAGGTCTGATGTATACACTGGGGACGCTTTTTTATGTGTGGCGTGGATTTCCGTACCACCATGCGATTTGGCATCTCTTTGTGCTAGCAGGCAGTATTCTTCATTTCTTCATGGTACTGTTGTACCTGACACCACTTCGCTAGAACGGTAGATAGCGTAAAACGAATCGGCTCCATCTGTGGAGACCCATTCGTTTTTTGTTTTATATAATGGTTGCAGCAGGTCGTATTCAACTGTAGAGGAACGGCTAAGAGTAACCATGTAGGCAGGAAAAATGAGTGTAAAATGAACGTTTTTATTGTGACAAGTATTTTTGCTTGACAACCTGATTTGTTTTAGGTATTATTAGGAACGTTGCAAGAGTGTAAAGTGTTTTTCCTTGACGAAGGGAGTGCCCCGTTATGAGTCAAGAAAACCGGCTTGAGAAGACAAACCGGATTAACTTGCTGTTTGCTTTCTATGAACGTTTGCTTACCGAGAAACAGCAGACGTTTCTAAAGTATTACTTTCATGATGATTTCTCGCTGGGCGAGATTGCAGCCGAGTTCGAGATCAGCCGCCAGGCGGTATACGAGCATATCAAGCGTGCCGAACAAGTGCTGGAAAATTACGAAAGCAAGCTTGGCTTGCTGGAGAAGCATGAACGGCGCAACCGTAATCTTGAAGATTTGCAAAATGCATTGGAGCGCGCAGGCGTTACCATTGATAACAACCAACAAATAAACGATATTATTCAACAGCTCAGAGAGTAATTTGTAAGAGTTGAACGAAACGTATCGGTTCTGAAAACAGTATTACAGCTTAAGGAGGTGGGATCATGGCATTTGAAGGATTAACGACCCGATTGCAGAATGTGTTCAGCAAGCTGCGCGGCAAAGGCAAGGTGTCTGATGAAGATGTTGCCGAAGCGATGCGCGAGGTACGTCTGGCATTGCTCGAAGCGGATGTAAACTTCAAAGTGGTCAAGGAATTCATCGCCAAGGTGAAAGAGAAGGCTGTCGGCAAAGAAGTGATGGAGAGCTTCACGCCCGGAATGGTCATTATCGACATCGTAAACAAGGAACTGACGGATTTGATGGGTGGAAGCCAGTCGAAACTGGCTAAAGCCAACAAACCGCCTACGGTACTGATGATGGTTGGTTTGCAGGGTGCAGGTAAAACGACTACATCCGGTAAACTGGCTAAGATGCTGCAAAAGCAAAATAGCAGACCGTTACTTGTTGCAGGAGATATTTATCGTCCAGCAGCGATCAAACAGTTGCAAGTTCTCGGCGAGCAGATCAAAGCGCCAGTATTTACACTGGGAGATCAGACAAGCCCTGTAGAGATCGCACGTCAGGGTCTGCAGCACGCCAAGGATAACGGTAATGACTACGTCATTATCGATACAGCTGGACGTCTGCATGTCGATGAAGAACTGATGGAAGAACTTCGTCAGATTCACAGCGTAGTGAACCCGGATGAAGTACTGCTTGTCGTAGACAGCATGACTGGTCAGGATGCAGTTAATGTGGCAGAACACTTTAACCAGCAGCTTGATCTGACCGGGGTGGTTCTGACTAAGCTTGATGGAGATACTCGTGGTGGTGCTGCACTGTCTGTTAAAGCAGTCACTGGTTGTCCAATCAAATTTGCTTCCCTTGGAGAGAAACTGGACGCACTTGAGCCTTTCCATCCAGAACGTATGGCTTCACGTATTCTTGGTATGGGTGACATGCTCTCTCTGATTGAGAAGGCGCAGTCCAACATTGATACCGAAAAAGCTAAGGAAATGGAACGGAAGATGCGTAATGCAGAATTCACGTTTGAAGATTTCCTGGAGCAAATGGATCAAGTGAAAAAGCTGGGGCCAATTGATCAGATCATGGATATGATTCCTGGTATGGGCAAGATGAAACAAGCCAAGGACCTGAAGGTTGATGATAAACAGATGGGCCGGATCGAAGCGATCGTGTACTCCATGACGACCGAAGAGAAACGTAACCCGGATATGATCAACCATAGCCGCCGGAAGCGGATTGCTACAGGTAGTGGAACATCCCTGGCCGAAGTAAACCGTCTGATCAAGCAGTTTGATGAGATGCGCCGCATGATGAAACAGTTCTCAGATATGATGGGACCTAAAGGCGGCAAGAACAAAGCGATGAAGCAGCTCAAAGGTTTAGGCAAAGGAATGAAGTTTCCTTTCCGTTGATTCCGGGAGCAGCTGAACGATATACAGATTTCATTGAAGGAGGTGAATTTTCAAATGGCAGTTCGTATTCGTCTGAAACGTATGGGTGCTCACAAAGCTCCTTTCTACCGCGTAGTGGTATCGGATTCCCGTTCCCCACGTGACGGTCGTTTTATCGAGGAGATCGGTTACTACAACCCGGTTGAACAACCGGCTGTTGTTAAGATCGATGAAGATAAAGCATTGCAATGGCTTCAAAACGGTGCGCAAGCATCCGACACTGTCCGCAACTTGCTGAGCAAAGCGGGCGTGATGAAGAAGTTCCACGAGTCTAAATTGACTAAATAAGGTGCTGATTCGGAGGGTCATCTATGGAAGAATTAGTAAGCATAATTGCTAAGGCTTTGGTCGATCATCCGGAAGATGTGGCGGTTCGGACGGTTGAGAAAGACCGGCTTGTCGTATATGAGTTAACCGTTCATCCTGACGATGTTGGGAAAGTGATTGGTAAACAGGGACGAATCGCAAAGTCTCTTCGTACGGTCGTCACATCAGCAGCAGTTAAGATGGATAAACGGGTAACCGTTGATATCATATCTTAAAGATATACGAAAGGGGGTTAGGATGCATGTCCTAGCCCCTTTTCGTGCATGCTGAAACTTAAATCATAGGATTGAAATAGCTCGTCAAGTATGATGTTCTGCGGAAGTGGTGAAGGGTACGGAATCGATTCTGAAGAAGCGTTAGGGTAACAGCGATCCGAAGAACGAATCCGTAACCGGAACGGCAGCAGGGAGATCATCACATATGAGTACCAATATGAATGGATTGTAGGAGGAAAGTATGGCAGAGTTTATGAATGTAGGTAAAATCGTCAATACGCATGGCATTCGCGGAGAAGTGAGAATCATGCCTTTAACTGATTTCCCGGAAGTGCGCTTTGCGAAAAATGCAGAGTTGTTTTTCTTTACACCCGATAATCATCCAGTCATGGTTAACGTGGAATCTGCACGTTTGCATAAAAATATGTATATTCTTCGTCTGAAAGAGTATGACAACATTAATGAAGTAGAGAAGTTTAAAGGCGGCATGGCCAAAGTGTTAAAAGAGAATCTGGCTGAGCTGGAGGAAGGTGAATACTACTTCCATCAAATCGTAGGGTGTTCTGTCATCACCGATGAGGGTGAAACACTTGGAACCATCTCTGAGATTTTGACTCCTGGAGCGAATGATGTATGGGTTGTCAAAACGCCGGCAGGTAAAGAAATTCTGCTCCCGGTTATTGATGATGTTGTTCTTGATGTAGACGTTACAGAGAAGCTAGTCAAGATTCACCTGATGGAAGGGCTGCTGTAACATGAAAGTGGATGTATTAACCCTATTCCCGGAAATGTTTGACGGTGTGTTCGGAACCAGCATTCTGGGTAAAGCTCAAACCAAAGGACTCGTATCTCTGGGAGCAACAAACTTTCGAGATTTTGCGACCAACAAACATAATACAGTTGACGATGCACCTTACGGCGGTGGTGGAGGTATGGTGTTAAAGCCAGATCCCATCTTTGCTGCAGTCGAGGATGTATTAGAGCAGCGGGGCGAAGCTGCGGCATCAATGAAACCGCCCCGTATTATTCTCATGTGTCCGCAAGGTGAGACGTTCACACAGAAAAAAGCAGAGGAGCTTGTACAAGAAGATCATCTGATTTTTATTTGCGGACATTATGAAGGCTACGATGAGCGTATCCGCGAGTTCCTCGTGACGGACGAGTTGTCGATTGGTGATTACGTGCTGACGGGTGGCGAGCTGCCTGCGATGGTGGCGATTGACAGTATTGTGCGCCTTATTCCGGGTGTACTTGGCAATGAGACAAGTGCTGTAACGGATTCATTCAGTACCGGGTTGCTTGAATACCCGCACTACACACGTCCTCCGGAATTCAGAGGTATGAAGGTTCCAGATATGCTGTTATCCGGACATCATCTGAATATTGAGGCATGGCGCAGGGAGCAATCCTTGCTTCGCACGCTGGAACGCAGACCGGATATGTTGGAGACGGCGGACTTGACGGATAAAGAACGGATTTGGCTAAATAAACTTCGTTCCGAACGTAAAAAGAATGCAGAGTAATTTGCTGTTATCTCATTCGAGCTCGTAAAATAATCTCATTCGAAAGCTTGAAAGACCAGCCTTGTGATATATAGGTTGGTCTTTTTCTATATTGAACACTTTTGCCGCTTTGAACATTTTTGCATGTTCCGAAATAGGGTTGTATAAACTGAAAAATTTCTTTATGGTGATCTCAGCTAGAAGCGTATGAAGACGACATGCTGAGGAGGAAGAATATGAATCATCAGCCTTATGAAGTTGGCAGAGTGAATATTAGCGAAGCTGGAGAGCGCTGCAAGATGCTTCTGGGAGATCTGAATGGAGATGGCAGGCTTGAGATGCTGTTGGTGCAGGCAGATGGGGGCATAGACGACCGTTTCGTTCCGCATCAGGTATGCTGTTTGTCGGCATATGATCTGGATGGAGCTTTAATATGGCAGGTCGGGACACCGGACCTGAATGCTGGCGGTCCAGGATCAGACTATCCCGCTCAAATTGTAGATTGGGATGGGGACGGAAATAATGAAGTGCTGTGTGTAATGAACAAACAATTGCTTATTCTGGACGGAAGAACCGGAGAGATAAAGAAATGTCATGAGTTGCCTGGAGAGCAAGCGCATGACTGTCTCATTCTTGCAAACCTGACTGGTGACCAACACACAATGGATATCCTGCTGAAGGATCGATATAAGACGTTATGGGCATTAGATCACGATTTTAATTTATTGTGGAAGCATGAAGGTAATATAGGTCATTTTCCGTGGGTTTACGATATCGATGGGGATGGCAAAGATGAAGTGATGGCCGGGTATGACATGCTGGATCATGATGGAACATTATTATGGTCCTGTCAGAATCTTGATGATCACGCAGATTGTATATGGTTTGGCGACGTGGACGAGGACGGGGAAGTTGAAATTGTTATCGGTGGCAGTGTCACGGTGATGATGGATCGGTACGGTAATGAGAAATGGCGTTATGAGGATTCGATTGAATCACAGCATATTGCACTAGGAAAATTTTGTAGTGAAAGACAAGGATTACAGATTGCTGGCCTGGATCGGATTATTCGTGGAGATGAGAATGGCAAGGATGGAATGTTTATGCTGGATTGCAACGGAAAGGAACTTTGGAAAGAAGATCGTAAAACTCGTGGGTGGTTAACCATTATTGAACCTGTACGCAACTGGGATGACAGCGGGCTTGACTATATCCTGGCTTATCGTCGAGGTGGGGGTGTCCTACCATCTTTGATTAATGGTAAAATGCAAACGGTTACAGAGTTCGGAAAAGAGGGCTACGCCGTACATGCAGACTTGTGTCAAAGCGGAAGGGAACAGGTCATCATCTATGATGCACATGAGGCGGTGATCTATTCCAGCTCAGTGATGGAGGTAACCACTCCAACCTCTTTGGGCATAAAAAGAGCCCAGCTTCAGCCAAAAAGGCTGTATAGCTCGACTCTTTATCCAGGCGGGGAAGTTTCAATCTAGCTTAATGACTGATCTCTACGACAGGAAGGATTTCCTGTTGTTGGTCTGATTCAGGATGGAGCAATGCAGCCAAATCAGTTCCTGTCGTAACTGTTAATCGTGGGAGCTTCATAGGATTATCCCCAGGTCGGACAAAACCTGAACGTACGGAAAAGGCCATGCGGTACCCATTTTGCTGCAGCTGATAGATCATCTGTGTGCTGGTATAACCAAAAGGGTAGGCAAGATACGGCGTGTCTATACCGGTTTCTTTCATCAGCTTGACGTCATCATTCAGCAGACTTGTATCGAGTCCGACGGGCACGTTGTCACCGCAACGCATATATCCCTTGTGATGCAGATTATAAGTATGGCTGTTGAACTCAAAGACGTCTTTAGCGGCCTGCATCTCCTGTTTGGAGATAAACGTATTTTTGGATGGATCAAAGGTCGAAGGTTGATCCTGAATTTTGCTGCCGATCACAAACAGGGAAGCATGGAAATTATATTTTTTGAGCACAGGATATGCTAACGTATAATTGTTCTGATACCCATCATCAAAGGTGATGACAATGGATTTTTTGGGCAGGGAGATCTGTCCATTCACGTATTGCTCTAGCTGCTCCAGTGTAATTGTGTTATAGCCTTCTTCATGCAAATATTTCATGTTTTCTTCGAAGTCTTCCAGATTAATGATCGATTTGTTGTTTGGTTCGTGATTGTTGATTTTGGGCAGTATGTAATGATACATCAGTACAGGTACTTCAGTAGCGGAACCTTGTGCGATGTGAAAGGTAGCCAGATCAAGTGCAGGTTTGCTGGAATAGTCGGAGTGAGACATTAGAAATGCCTTACGTTTGACCATATCCCAGGATGTGCATGCTTTGTGAGACATTGCATTGGTAGGATGAGTTACCGCATACGCATACATTGTAATGGTACAAGTGAGTAATGCGAGTGCAGCAAGAGCAATTTTTTTGAAGTGTTTCATAAGTCGATTGGTTCTCCTTTTGCCATTTCATTTCTTCGTGGAATTACATTTTAGATGCATCAGTACGTAATCCAACAAGCTATATCATAGACGATCTTTCTTGACAGAAAGTTACAGTATTTTTTCCGTCTCATACTTGACTTATTCGAGAATACTAATTATGACAATTTATAGGGCGAAGCTTCGTTGTGCATAAAAGAATTGTGTAGAAAAGCGGATGGAGAAGTGTTTTAGTTTAATGGAATTGTAATGTGACTATAATAGAATTCAGACGTGTTTAGGATAAACGTTATAGCGGACAACGAATAATGGGAGTAAAGGAATTAAAGGGGATTGAGGAACTAAGGAGTTCAATGGGCTATTTGTTTATTTTTCCTTGTGTTTTGTTATGGTGCGTGATACAATAAGTCTGTTATGTGGAATACGGCGGTCCTCTATGGATAATGAAGGAGACAAGGTGTTCTCTGGAAGAAGTATGAACGCCTGTACGGAAGGAGGGAGTCATAGATGAATATCGTTCAAGCGATTACACAAGAACAACTTCGTAAAGATATTCCGAGTTTTCGTCCTGGTGACACTTTGAAAGTGCACGTTAAGGTAATCGAGGGAACTCGTGAGCGTATCCAATTGTTCGAAGGTGTTGTGATTAAACGCCGTGGTGGTGGAATCAGTGAGACTTTTACAGTTCGTAAAATTTCTTACGGTGTAGGTGTGGAAAGAGCTTTCCCGCTTCATTCCCCTAAAATCGATAGAATCGAAGTGGCTCGCCGTGGTAAAGTGCGTCGTGCGAAGCTTTATTATCTTCGTGAACTACGCGGTAAAGCAGCGAGAATTAAAGAAATTCGTTAATATAACGGATACCGGGGAGGGCTTGGAGACAAGCCCTTTTCGTTTTTGTCCGGGAAAAGTTGAACCGGAGGTGCACTTCCGAGTAAAATGGTATGGCGGCACACGCGCGAATAGTCCGGGAGGCTTGTGAAATCAGTTATTGAAGGACATTTGAATTGTGGATTAAATGTACTGGTAATGCTTGCGTGTAAGATTACATAACTGATGATGTGTAAAAACTGCTATAACATGTACTGTGAAGAGAGGAAGATCATTAATGGAACAGGAAGTTCAACAGGACCAGGGCAATACTGCCGAAGAGAAAGGCAGTCGATCCAAAAAAGCCAAAAATGAAATTTTCGAATGGCTTAAAGCCATCGTGATCGCACTAGTACTTGTCATTTTAATTCGGTGGTTACTGTTCAAACCGTTTGTTGTGGACGGGCCTTCCATGCAGCCGAATTTTCATACAGGTGAACGTGTGATCGTCAATGAAATTTTATATGATATTAGGGAACCACAGCGCGGAGAAGTAATTGTATTCCACGTTCCAACCGAAGGCCGTGATTTCATTAAACGTGTCATTGCTGTCGCTGGTGATACCGTTGAGGTTCAAGACGATACGGTTCTCGTCAATGGTAAAAAAGTCGATGAGACTTACATTCAAGGAGCAATTGATGCTGCTGAAGCGAATGGTGGAACCTATAACGTGAAGGACTTCCCTAATGAGCAATTCCCGGATGGGAAAGTACCTGAAGGTCATGTTTTTGTAATGGGCGATAACCGTCCGAATAGTACGGATAGCCGAATGATCGGTTATGTATCACTTAAGGATATTGTAGGTCGTGCAGATGTGATTTTCTGGCCGATCGGCGATATCAAGTGGATTAACCATTAATATGAATGCAGGATATATAAGCAAAATATAAAATGTACACCAAAGCGTAGAGGGTTGAACTAATCTGGGGATAATAGAGATCTAAGATGGTTTTACCAGCGAAGTGATGCGGTGTGCATGTTATAGAAAATGCGTGTATATCAACAAATAATGAGGTGAAGACAAGGTGACGATTCAATGGTTTCCAGGTCATATGACCCGAGCCAGACGCCAGATTCAGGATAAGTTAAAGCTGATTGACGTGGTCATCGAACTGCTGGATGCCCGTCTGCCTGTCTCCAGCCGCAACCCGATGATTGATGAGATTTTACAGGGCAAACCCCGGATGATTTTGTTGAATAAGTCCGATTTGGCGGATGCGAAAGTGACGCAAGAATGGATTGAATATTTCAAAAAAGAGGGAATCACTGCTTTCCCTGTAGATGCTTCAACAGGTACCAACGTGAAAGACATCCCAACACAAGCGAAGCTTCTCCTAAAAGAAAAAATTGACCGTCAAATAGCTAAAGGGATTAACCCTAGAGCGGTTCGTGGACTGATTGTTGGTATTCCAAACGTGGGTAAATCCACGCTGATTAACCGACTGGCTGGACGGAACATTGCGGCAACGGGAGATCGTCCTGGTGTGACGAAGGGACAACAGTGGATCAAAGTTGGTAAAGAGATGGAATTGCTGGATACCCCCGGTATTCTGTGGCCGAAATTTGAAGATCAAAACGTGGGTTATCGTCTTGCGGTAACAGGTGCAATTAAGGAGGAAATTCTGAATGCAGAAGACATCGCCTTTTTTGGCATCAGTTATCTGATGCGTTATTACTGGGATTCTCTTGAAGAACGATACGGACTTCAGGAGTTCTCCAAGGATGCGGATGATTCTGACAGCGTTGTTGCGATCATGGAACAGGTTGGTCGTATACGCGGTTGTGTTGTAAGTGGTGGACGTATCGATTTGGAAAAGGCATCGCGAGCTTTTCTGCGTGAACTGCGTGCGGGTAAAATGGGACGTTTCTCTATGGAAGCTCCTTATTAAATAAGAGACAACTGCCGAAAGAAGCGGCCGTTACCGGATTACCGGGAGCGGTCGCTTTTTGTCATACTGGGGTAAATATAGAGGAACCTTGATTAATCTGGAAGGTGATTCTAGAAAATTGCACTTTATGGGATTGTATTGTACGTATATCTGGGTCTCTTAAATCATGCTATGATGAGTGATGAAGATTTAGCCTGCTCAATGCTGAATATCTTCAATTTAAGCCATCAGATACCGATAAAATAATAACTCACTATCGTATTTATCATATAAGCTTCACAGAAGTTTATTTCTTGTTTAATTGGATCTAGTAGAACAAAAATCGGGAATCTACGTCTATATAATAAATGATATAAAAGTGATGTGTTGAAGCAAGAGTGGGCAGAGGAGATGACACCGTAATGAATGAAATGAATGAGTTAACTGAATTGACGCAACTGGATGCCCTGGTTGAACCGAAAAAGAAGAAAAAAGAATTGGTGGAGCCTAAAGATCTGCTGATTTATGAGCGTGAATATTGGGAAAGTGGATTTGAACGTATTGCTGGAATTGATGAAGTGGGACGCGGTTGTTTGTTTGGAGATGTAGTAGCGGCAGCTGTTATTTTACCTCGTGATCTGATTCTGGAAGGGGTTAATGATTCCAAGAAATTAACGGAGAAAAAGCGCGACGCCTTATATGACATCATTATGGAAAAGGCGTTGGCAGTGGGAATTGGTTATGCGGATGCGGAAACGATTGATCAACTGAATATTAAACAGGCTGCAAGGCTTGCTATGAAACGTGCGGTAGAGGCGCTTGAGGGCGTGCCGGACTACCTGTTGGTGGATGCCGAAAAGGTAGATGTGAATATACCACAGTTATCCATTATTAAAGGTGATGCAAATAGTCAATCCATTGCGGCAGCATCCATTATTGCGAAGGTTACTCGGGATAGGCTTTGCAAGGAGGATTGGGATACGTTATATCCGGAATATGGTTTATCGATACATAAGGGATATGCAACGAAATTTCATCGTGAACAAATTATGGCTCTTGGTGCTACACCCATGCATCGTCGCAGTTTTCTCGGCAATCTGCTCGGAGAACAGCACACTTTATTCTAAATTAAACCATACACGGAGGGAGGGTGAAGGGTATGAATATCAGTTCCGTAATTCGTGGGTTGCTGGGGGATAGTAAACCGGGAAATGCCAAACCACTGGAGTTAAAGGAAGGTCAGGTTGTACGGGGTTCTGTGGTTAGTGTATCCGATGATGGAGCAGATGCGGTTCTTCAGATTCAGGGTGTGCAGGTGCGTGCAAAACTAGAAACCCCGCTTCGCCCAGGTGAAACAACACTGCTTCAGGTTCAGCCTCCAGGTGAAAATGGCGTAACGGTAATGAAACCACTGACGGGTACATTAGCAGAGCTGCCACAGGCATCTTTGAACAATTTGCTTCAGGAGGTAGGCTTGCCGGATACCAAGGGGAATCGGGAACTGCTGTTAGCTATGCAGCGAAGCGGATTACCTTTAACCAAGGATAATGTAGCCATGGTTCAAAATATGATAACAGCCAAACCTGCACAAGTGCCTGTTGAAGAATGGGTTCAGGCGACAGGTATTGCTTTTCAGCGTGGTCTTCCGGTTACAGCGGAAACGGTAAAGGGCTTGCATCAAGCTGTATTTGGCCCGCCATTACATCAGTTGTTGAAGGGTTTAACTGAACAGCTGGAGTCCATGCTGACCCAAACGGCGGGTAAAACGCTGCCGACTGATGAGCAGACAGCGACGGTGAAGAATAACATTATGGCTGGAGCGCCTGTACCGTTAACCGGAGAGCAGGCGGGTGAAACGTTAACTGCGTCAGGCGGTAACCGTCAGGTAGGGGGCACAACTGGTTTATCTGGGCAACCTGTACCTGGGTCAGCTGCTGGTGGTGCTCCGATGGCTGATGGACCGGAGGATGCTGTTGCTGGTGGTGCGGTTAAAGGCAATGGGCAGACTGGAGCAGGGAATGCCGAGAGTGCTGGGATAAAAGCAGGGACTAGCCATGTTGAAACTTCTGGTAAGGTGGGTACAGGTATTCCGGCAGGGACTGGAATACCTGGTGAGAGCCCGCGTGCAGCTGACGCGGGTGTTGCTGGGAGCCGCCCAGGCACGCCGGGGGCGGCTGTGGATGTTTCGGCTGGCCGAGCGATTGCGGGCCAGCCTGAGGGGGGCGCGGTCGGGCGAACTGACGGCCGCGTTGAAACGCCTGCTGCTGCGGGGCCTAGCCCTTCCGCAGCCGGGCAGGCGGCGCCAGCAGCTCCATCGGCAGCGCAGCTGGCGCCCAAGCTGCTGGCGCTGCTGGACGCGCTGCGCAGCGCGTCCACAGCCGCACCGGCACAGCCTGGTGCGGCGACACAGGCCGCCCCTGCATTGCAGGGCGGCTCGGCGGCTGCGGCTGCCGGAGGCGTGCCGCAGCCTTTGCCAGCCGGCGCAAATGCGCTGCCGGCTGGCGGTAGTGCCGCAGCACCTGCGGGAGCTGCGGCGGCGCCCGTCACCCACGAGGGGGACCCGTGGGTGGGGCGTGTGTTGAAGCTGCTCGGTGCGGAGCACGAGCAGCAGGCAGTTCACGGCGCGGCTGCGCAGGCGCGCGTGGGGGATGTGGCGAGTCCGGGAACCGCGGACTCGCTCAAGGGCTTGCTGCTGCAGCTTGCCAGCAGCGATGGTGCACCGGCGGCACTCAAGGATGCTGCCGGACAAGCTGTGCAATTTCTGACAGGTCAGCAGTTATTGCTGACAACAGATCGCAGTGCTACCTTTGCTCAGATGCACTGGTTTATCCCCATTACCGGACCTGACGGAGAAGAGACGGCTTCCGTTCAGATTCAATCACGCCGTGGGCAACGCGGTGAATTGGATGCATCCAACTGCCGTCTGTGGTTCGATCTGGATATGAAAAGTCTCGGTCCAACACTGGTGGATGTGCATGTTGTCAATAATATCGTCAGTCTGCGTGTACTGAATGACGGCGAAGGAATGGGACCACTCCTGGAAAGTGGGCGCGAAGAGATCCACAAGGCGCTGGACAAGCTGGGTTATCAGTTGCTAACTTTCAAGGCGGAGCCCTGGCCTGTTGGCCAGGAACCGGGCGCCGAACGGAAAATGACTGCCTCGGACTACAGTCCTGAACGATACAAAGGGGTGGACATGCGGGTATGAAAGAGGATTCGCAACCGGACCTGATATCCAAAAAGGCCGTTGCTTTAAAATATGTACCTGGTGAGAGCGAAGCACCAGTGGTCGTAGCCAAAGGCCGTGGCAAAGTAGCAGAGGCCATTCTGGATAAAGCCAAGGAAAATGGTGTGCCGGTTCAGGAGGATGCCGCACTTGTCGAAGTGCTTTCCAAACTGGATTTGGATGAACAGATTCCGTCGGAACTGTATCAACTGGTGGCTGAAGTGTTGACCTACATTTATCGTGCTGACCGTCTGGCTTCTGGACGAGAGGAAGAGGAATCATGGTAGAGCGCAGATCGGAACAGGGTCCAGCTTATAAACTGACACGTCAGCAAAAAGGACGATTGGGTGAAGAAGCTGCTTGCGACTGGCTTCGGGAGCATAATTATCGGATTCTCCGTCAAAATTGGCGCTGCCGAAGCGGAGAGATCGATATCGTTGCTTCCCATGAAGGCATGATTGTTTTTATTGAAGTCCGCAGTAGAAGCGGAAATGGACGGTTTGGAACACCTCAGGAGTCGGTAGATATTCGTAAAATACAGCAGGTACGTGCAACTGCATCTGTATATTTGCAAATGACGGGAGAGACAAATGATCAAATTCGTTTTGATGTGATCGCAGTCATACTGGATAAAGCAGGCGAAACCGTTTCGGTCGATCATATCATTAATGCATTTTGAGTTCCTACTATACGCGATTTTTCTGATGTGTTAACCCGCAAGAAAGACACTTGAAAAAGTGACTCTCCTGTGGGTTATTTTTTTCGGGCAGGTTATAGGTGAAAAAAGAAATTAAGAACATAACTGCTTCACATGCAGTAATGATGATACGATTTGTATCCAAAAAGTGAGTAATTGAAATTATCCTCGTTGTTAATATTTCCTTTTCCGATCGTTAATGGACTACATCTCATTAATAATTCTCTAAATAAGAGCTCAAACGATGTGTTTCAAACCAGTCTATGCTACCGAGCTGCTTGTTATAAAGTGCACTCATTCTCCTTCCCATATATATCCATTCCCAAGTTCACTCTAATTCCATAAACAATGATGCCTCGCTAGGTTTTCTAATTTATTTCTAGACGACAAAAGAGATTGAAGTACTAAAATAAATAGATACAAAATGTATCATTTATAATAAAATGAGAAAAGACAATATGAAAAAGAGGTGTGAACTATGAAAGAAATTCAATCTGCTGCGGCAAACAAAATGAAACAGGAGTGGGTGACACCGCAATTGGTAGTGTTGGATATTAGCGAAACCATGAACGGCGGCGAAGGGATTTGGCAATACGTATGGGGCGGGGAATTTTGGAAGCTCGAAATGCTAGTCAGTTAGATAGATATAACCATCTCATATTATCAAAAAGATTTAATATTATATTTGGATGAGGTGAACGATTGTCATGATTATTCAATGGAAATGGATGATTCGTTTAAGTGTGTTTTTATTATTTTCTGGGGTGTTTGGTCTGCTGCATTCTGAAACGACATATGCAGCATCCAAAGATGCTTCTGTCAGGGAAATGGGGAATCGTTTCGCTCAAACTGCGTACATCATTGGACAAATTACTGATCACGATGGTTCTCCAGTAAAAGATGTGAACGTACATATTGCGCAGCAAACGGGTGGGGAACAAAAACAAATAGTGAAAACCGATTCCAAAGGAGATTTTCGGTTTGAAACGGTGATAGGTGAAAGTACAGATTTCTCCATTAAAGCGGTAGCGAAGGGGTACTTGGATTCAGGAATGAATTTTAGTTATGTAACCTTGAATCCGGGGGATACAAAAGTGGTGAATTTAGTACTCTTTGAGCCAGCCACCATCGTAGGTACAGTGACTGACCAATCGGGCAAACCTATTGTGGGTGCGATTGTAAAAGCTACAACGGTAAGCCAAACAATTAAAACAGACAAGAATGGCAACTACGCCATCACGGGGATTAACGCATATCAAACCACAAACATTGATGTTGAGGTTAATGCGAATGACTATGTTCCGTACACGAAATATGTGACTGTATCCTATGGAACTACGAATAAATTGAATTTCTATCTGCAAGAGGCTGCAGCTGTAAACGGCGTGGTGATCAATGAGAGTGGAAAGGGAATCATAGCCGCCAAAGTGACAATCAATGGTTTACAGACAACAACAGACAAACAAGGCAAGTATTCCATAAATCGACTGTCTCCGGGATTAAGCACAATCTCTGTTGAAGCGGATGGTTATATCAAGCAAACGATTAGGGTAACTTTGGTCAAAGGACCTAAAAATAATTTTGATTTTTTTCTCAAGAGTAATGTGGACAAAACCCCGCCTGTAACCAAATATGCTTTAGTTCCTTTAACAGAGGTATCCAACGGAAAACAATATATTAATGGATTTAATTTTAAATTAAAGGCAACGGACGAAGTTAACGGATCAGGTTTGAAAATGACCCAGTACAGAATCAATGGGGGGGAATGGATCACGTTTACCGTACCAATAAAAATCTATGCTCCTGATGTCAAAACAGTGGAGTATTTCAGCACGGATATCGCCGGCAACCAAGAAAAAATAAACAAAATGGATTTTGTAAATGGGAAGTATGAAGGAGCAGGATCATACCCTTACTGATTATATTGCTATTTATAATGAAGAAAGGCGACGTTGACTCTAAGAATCCCTCCGCGGGGGAAGGGTCGAAGTCGCCTTTTAGCATCCGAAATAACCAGAACGAAATAATGTTATCCGCATTCCTTTGAATCCAATGAACCGATCAGTGTATAATCAAGAGGGTAATCCAGTTTTGCTGCACCGTTTGATTTTTCATAAATGAGTTGATTCATATCGCAGGCTTGAACTGCGGTGACGGATAATTTTTTATAATCTGGGAGGGCATGGTCATGAGTAAATCTACCCAAACGGGTAACGCCGTAAGAGAAGCCATTCAAAATCGTCGTACAGTCAAAAAGTTTAAAAAAGAAGCTGTTCCCATACAGCAGATTATTGATTTGTTGGACACAGCCGTATGGGCACCCAATCATAAATTGCGTGAGCCGTGGCGGTTTTTATTGTTTAGCGGAAATGGACTGAACAAGCTGGCAGACGCTATTGACGCAGAGATGGGAGAGGATAACAAGTTCTCTGCCAATATCAAGCAGGTCCCTGCCGTCATGCTTGTCGTTATGGAAGAAGATCCGCGCCAGAATATCTGGGATGAAGATTTTGCAGCAGTAAGCGCATTGGTGCAAAACTTCCTACTCGCGGCATGGAGTGAAGACATTGGTACGTTCTGGGTAACCAAGCCTTTCCTGTATGGACCCAAATTCCGTAAGACACTGAGCATTCAAGCTGGGGAAAAAATTATAGGCATGGTTTACATGGGGTATCCAGAGGTTATTCCTTCTGCTAAAGAACGTACACCAGCCAAAGATAAGCTGACTATATTTGAATAATTGATATCTTGTTCGCTATTCATTCAAACGTGATGCTCTATGCAAAGCCCCTGCACGTATGCCTCTTTTCTTTTAAAGAGGATATATATGCAGGGGTATTTGATTTGTAAAACTATTTAACCATGAATTTGAAATCTACAGATATCTCTCGTTTGAACCTATCATGATACTGAAGGGTGTGGCACGTATTTGCCCTTATAGTCTTGATGACCCTCGCTCAAAACAAATTCAAATCCAACTGCCGATACTGTATCGCTTCAGCCACATGAGCTGTCAAAATGACGCCATCATGATCCAAGTCTGCGATCGTCTGGGCCATCTTGATAATTCGATCATGTGCACGCATGCTCAGGTTCAGTGCTTGCAGTGTCTGCTGGAGCAGTTGGTCTGCTTCTTCAGGCAGGCGGATTGTTCGACGTAGAAGGGTTCCTGAGAGCTGGCTATTCCAACGAACTGAACTATTAACATATCTTGCGGCCTGAATATGATGAGCATGAATGACTTTGGCCTGCATTTCCGCAGATGAAGGAGAAGCGCCAGCCTTGCGCCACTCGCTGGGGGGAGGAACTTCGACCTGAAGGTCGATGCGATCTAGCAGCGGTCCCGAGATTTTGGCACGGTAGGCGGCAACACGGGCAGGACTGCATATACAGCGTTGATCCTCCGATTGGGCAGAGAGATATCCGCAAGGACAGGGATTCATAGAACAGGCGAGCATAAATTGCGCTGGAAATGTGAACGCGGCTCTCGCACGGCTAATGGTGACTTTGCGATCCTCCAATGGTTGTCTTAACACTTCTAGGACTTGCCGCTGAAACTCTGGCAGCTCATCCAGAAACAATATCCCCCGGTGAGCAAGACTTACTTCACCAGGTTTGGGGATGCCGCCGCCTCCAATGAGACCTGAAGTGGATATCGTATGGTGTGGAGAGCGAAAGGGTCTGTCTGCGATGAGACCATTTGAGGTATCTTTTAGCTTGCCTGCGGCACTTAGCACTTTGGTTACTTCCAGCGCTTCGTCTTCGGACAATGGTGGGAGGATCGTAGGCAGCCGCTTAATTAACATGGTTTTCCCTGTGCCCGGAGGACCGACCAGCAAAATATTGTGCTACAAAGTCATGCTTTTAAATCACATAAAAAATGAAAAAAATACCCCTCAAGAGGAATTGCTTAGCCTCAAGAGGGGTGTAGTTATATCTATTTCATTATTTAATCTGATCTGATCGTTTTAATGCTGCATCGATAATAATCTCAATAAGTTGTCGTTCAGAATCCGTTGGTACGACTGCGTTTTTTGCAAGCAAATCATCAATAATTCTAAGTGAAATTGCCCTTTTATCAACATTGTCGTCCAAGTGTAAATCCACATATTTAACAACTAACTCTGCAATGTCTATTGCAAAGGATGCTTTATTCTTGTTTAATCCTCTGACATTAATCACATCTAAAACAAGTTGAGTAACGATTAAAGCTTGTTGCATTCCCTCAGTTGTATCCTTGTTAATCCATCCTTTTTTCTTCGCATAAGGAATGACAAATAATCCTCCTGCAACAGCAACAAGGATAATAGCAATAATATATAGATTGTCCATTTAATCTAATCTCCTTTTATGTATGACTACTTAATTACTTGCTTACTTTGATGTTATTATCTTTACGGTAGTTAATCACGAGTTGTCTCCAGAAGTCATAACTCCCTGTATTATCAGAAATATAATCTTTGTAATACTCATATGCAGCTTTAGCCCAAGATGGACACTCCATATTCGCTTTTGCTTTCTCAGTTTTGATCCATTCAGATTGTTGCTTAACTGTATTCTCAAGTGTAGCAATTTGCAATTTTTCAGCTTCAGTCATTTCTTTATCATCCTTATCTTTTGGAATTGTATTTGTAATACCATTTCTCAAACGTTCCAATTCAGATTTTACTTGTGGCAGGAAATTTTTGTTCGCAGCCGCAATTGTATTACCATCTCCGAAATATGCTGTACCCGGACATGACTTTGAAGACTTACCGGGTGTATAGTCTGAAAGTCGAGTACCAGACGCAGTAAACCAAGCATGGTAAACAATCTTATCAGTATTGACTGGCACATAGAACTTTTCACACAATGCAGCGTACAGATGGATTACAGCTTGCTTCTGAATAGCGGTCATTGTATCTACGCCTTTATCGAAGCAGCCAATAATCTCGATACCTACATAACCAGCATTATTGTTATAGATACAAGCTGGGGTCATATTTAAATCTCTATCCAGTGACACTCCAACCTTGCCATCTTCAAACAAAGTTAAATGCTGTCCTGTAGCTTTCCATTTATTCGTGTTAATGTGGAAGTCACGCATACCCTCTAGGCATTTAAAGTAGTCTTGTTGTGCGACTCCATTAACCATTTTGCGTGTTGTGTAATTTGGAGCACCAGTGTGATGTACCTGTAATCCTTTGATACTTCTTGTTACTTTTTGCTTCTGAAGCCATGGTCTAAACTCTGATATTTCTAATAAAAGGAAATTCCCTTTCTGAATCATTCAATCACCCCTTATCTTTGTCTTTGTCTTCTGTTCCACTTTTATCTTTTAAGATGGAAACAGCCTTTTTCACTTGTTCGGGTAGTGGGAGATCTAATCGCCCGTAGTTTTCAAGCAAACTAATAAACTCATTCATTAGGTAGAAGTATGTAGCACCTACGGCAAGACTCAATGTTCCATTTAAACCAAGCAACGTATCTATCCTAAAAAGGACTGCAATGACTGTAAACATGAGGACTTTCTTCAGAATTCCAAAGAAACCTTTACGGGAATTCAATCCCTTGTCGTTACGAGTTGGATTTTTGTATCCCTCATAAGCAGATGCAGCCAATCCAGTAATCCAATCTAGAACTGTAAAAATCACAAGCAAAGCAAGAGCTTCATTCCAACCTCCAAATGCATAACTTACAATTGCACCAACCACCCCCACAATAAAATTTAAAATTTTGTCTGACACATTGTTTTCCTTCTCTCAATTAAAATAAGACTCCCCAAATGGAGAGCCTTGTAAAACTTACAATATGTAATAATAAGCACCTGAAGATGCACCTTTAATGATTAAAGTGGAGTTCATGTCGCTTACATCGCGTTTTCGGATGCTCACTAATCCATCGATATCATAAAGTCCAACAACTCTTGGATATAAGAATCCACCAAGTTCGGGTTTAGATATAATCATTTCCGATTCAATGTCAGTGAATTGTTTGACTAGAATAGTCGAATCCAGATCACTGAACTGCCTAATATCAATTGAGCTGTCTAGATATACTCTATCCTTAATATATATGGTTCCATCTTGATCAGATACATATTTAACTTCAAGCATCGAATACAAATCTGGTCTTGATATCGCCACATCAGAATTAAGATCATCGAACGCTGGAACATCAATGAACGAGCCTAAATCAGAATAACCAACCTCCTTGACCATAAAATATCCATCTATATCAGGACGTGAAACCGAAATAGTACCATCCTGAAAATGAAATGTTGGGATATCTAATGTTCCATCAAGGTCGGAATAGGCACTACCACGAATAACTAAAAATCCTGATGTCTCAGGCTTAGAAATCGTAATAGAAGAATCTAAATCCTCGTAGTACTCATTTCGAACCGATAATTCAGAATCCATATCAGATCTAGCATGAGTGTAATTAGAAATCTCAATGAATGAAGAGAGATCAGGATTTGAGAAAACAATACTGCTTGTTAAATCATCATTGACTCGATTAGCAATTGAAATTTCAGAAATTAAACTTATTTTAGGATCAACTGTTATCATTGATGCTAGATCTGGCCTAGACGAAGTGAGCATTGTGCCCAGATCTGTTATTTTGCTCTCAATTATCGTTATGTAAGAATCCAAGTCATCTTCCACACGAATACCAACTGTAAGGGAAGAATATAAATCAGGATGGCTAATGACTAATGAGCTACTGAAGTCGTTGAACAGTGGATCTTCGTATCTGTGTACATAAATTGAGGAATCCAAATAATTCAATCCACGATCACTCTTAACCGTCAGCGACGAGTTTAGATCTTTATATCCCCTTTGATAAATAAACAGTTCAGATTCCATTTCAGCACGACCGTAGGATTGTACTGCTGATGTTATGTATCTAACTTGTAATATTGGAGGTTTGGATGATTCTCTAGTGTTGAAGTAAATTGGAGTATCATCATTTGACCTAATATTGAAGCCATAGTTATTCAAGGAACCGCCTTGCCATTGCTTTAGGACATCTAGTACATCAAACTCAACATATTTCTCAGTTGTATTTACAAAATACTGATCGGCTAATAACTCAGTTGAACGAGGTTTATTGGCATAAGTGATTCCATATTCTCGCCAAACAGTATTAGGCTGATAAATCTCAATGTTTGCTTTAGCCTTAATTGTACCAGTGTAATACAGTCTCAATTTAGCATCTTCAAGGTACAAAAGGTCTGGGATGGCAACATTTAAGTCGCCAAAGTTTACAAATGACTCAAACTCCTCAATTGTATCGTGACCAATCATCATCCGTTGAGTGTCGCCATAGTTAATCGTCTGTAAGTCAATGCGACTTCGTGTCGTTGCGTCACCAATAGGTTTGAGATCGACGGTTATACGTGGAGCCTCGATTAATTCAAATCTACCTTGAGCCCTATTGTGTGGTCTAACATTGATGGAACATTCCAGTTCTGTAAATGCGACAGCCTCAATTATTGAATCTAGATCACTGTTGGATCGATACATAATGTTTAGACTGCTTGAAATATCTTTGTTTTGCATAGACGATTTTATAGAAATGGTTGAGTCTAGTGTTGACTCTTTTCTTGTCGCAACGATAAATTCCGATTCTAAATTTGTCTCATCTTGAACATATAATATGTATTTACTTGTAAAACGGTTGGAGGGACTTTTTACATATATAATCCCCTCCGTATCATGGTCGTCATAGTACAAAAATGTCACTCCTCATCTCATTGTATTGAGATTTAAACACGGTCAGCGTTAACCACTAGCTCAAATACGCCATTGGGATTTGGTTTAGCTCTCATGTCTGTTGCTATACGCACATAAAAATCAATTGTTTCATCTGGCTGTGTGAGTCCGTAAGTCAGATAATCAATGGGGAGGAATGGGTTGGCCTGTCTGGATAGTTCGACCACAACACCATCTCGTTCATATTTCTTATCCATTTCTAAATAGACATTGTCAATAGCATATCCAAGTTGATTTTTTATTCTTACCTTTTGAGTTAGAGTTGTTTGTCCAGCTATGATAATTCCAAAGTCTAGCTGCTTCAGAATCCCACCAAATGTATCTGATAAATATTCCCCTGACTCATCCATAAACATTAACCCAGAATATGTGCCAATGAATGTGGTTTCCCAATAATCAGTTTCGCCCCAATAATCTTGAAACTCCACTTTAAGTTTGTTGGGCTGATTAAATATAATATCTCGATCAGATATGTTGATATCGATATCTTGAGGTGAGGGAGCTAATCGAGTAAAACTACCATCAGATGGATAATATGCTTTTTCGTTTAGCAGAATACGATATTGGACTTTACCTTGATCACTGTCATCTAATATACCTATCAGCTTGCTACCTGTTAGTGTCAATTGAATTGTGGCATTAGTATTTAACACATAGAAAGCAATATTGTCCATTTTAATTGTCTCTGTAGCTGAATTAATATTCAGTTTCATGTTATCTATTGCGATTCCGGGTTCTGAATTATGTATACTATCCTCAATATAATATGCAAATCTAATTTTGCTCCCCTTATTCTTTAATGCAACAGAATTAATCAAAGAAATATCATAGTGGCTCATACCAACTTTCTTGAAAGTAGCCAAACTTGAGATATCAATTGTTCTCCACTTACCATATTTACACACTTCCCATGCACTACCTTCGTTGAAAGAGACTGCATATCGCAGCGTTCCATTTGTAGAGTTGAGTTTATCTACAATAGAAAGTAGATCTCCATACATATAGTAATCATCTGTTTGGATTACGGACTGAGGAGAGGGGATAGAAGACAATTGAACAGTTTTAGAAGTATTACTGTCACTCCACGTAACCACGTCAAAATCTCCCTCAAGTTCATCCAAGGGGGAGTAGTTGGCAGTGATATTTAATTCGGCTGCTGTTTTGGATGGGTCATCTGTGTAGTATAGGACATCAGCACTTTCACCTAATTCGTCATACAGAGTAAAAGGTTCAGACTCAATTGTGATCGTTGATTCTGTTTGATTAGGATCGTCAGTATATTCAATGATTTTGATTTCTTTGTCTTCCCATTCTTCTGCAAGTGTGAACGGTTTGGTTTCGATGTTGAAGGATACTTCTGTAGTTTCTGGATTATCAGTGTAATAACAAATTTCAACTTCGCCAGTGAGTTGTAACCATGCGGATTCAGGGATAATGGAGATGTCGTCCATCCCATAAGTAAGATAGTCTTGCTCTGTCGGTGTGTTTAACAGTAAGTTCCATTGGTTGTTTGCATAGTATTTGTAACTTTGGCTGTTATAAATTAACAACTTATTGACCATCTCATTATTATAAGACTTGAAGCCGTTTGGAATATTATATATGAATGGCGATGCTCCGAAGTTAATAGAGATTGATTTAGTCGATGAACTCGAAGATGTTAGTGTGGGATAAATTTCTCCCAGTTCTTTTAAATTAGAATGACTGATACCCATACTCACACCATTTTTGTAAAACTCCAATGTTCCATTATCTAAATCAAGGGCAACGCCTATTGTATTTCCAATAGCCCAAGCGGTTCCATAAGATAATTGTTCAGGGGCTTTATTACCATTAAAACCAAAGTACCCTCTCCAGCTGGGACTAGAATTTACTGTAGAGGAAACCGAGAACGATTTATTAGACACCCCGACATATGCATTAATAGCTCCATTGTTCAATTTAACTTCCCAATACCATTTACCCTTGGTTTTCCCATGTGTTGCACGAATTCCACTATCAAATATTGTGTTTGTTAGTGTTAAATTCCCATTACTCAGGGTATTACCTGATCCCATATCACTAGCATTAAGTGTAACTGGAATTATTGCCATAACCTCATCTCCTTTCTAAATTTAAATCAAACAATCATTTCACATACTTATGTGATTGATGCTTTCTTAATTGGTGTTTTTGATGTATTGATTTTTTGTTTGAAGACTTTACCTGAACCTAGTGTTGATGATGATGTGTTAATGGTGTTGATTGAAGAAATATCAGAAGCCAAATCAATACTTTCTCCTTTGTTCATACCGTATTCAACAAAAGAACTTTCAGACGTTGCAGGAAGCTTTACAAGTTTAGGTGCAATTATTTCAAACATTTTCAACTCATTAACATCTGTGTAGCTTGCAAACCCATTATTCGCAGTCCAGTTTAAACGATACATTTTGAATTGCATATAATGGAATGGTGCATCTAACAGATAAATCTTGTCAGTATATTGAGTTGTCCAAGTCTGATTAGTCTGTGTGTCCAGCACATTCCAATTCACTCCATCGTTTGAACCTTCAAACGTCCAATTCCTAGGCATTCTATCTAGATAACCTGAACCATTTGATCGGACAACATATTTGTATACAGAGATAGCATTTTGAAATTCATATCCTAGATACCCTATTCCACCACTGCCACTGAGCGAAGCGTATCCTTCTACATCATCAATTCCATTGAATGCTTTCCATGGTGCATAAGATGCGTTATAAAAACTTTTAGCAAAAGCCTTGCCTGATGGCACTGTATCCGAAGTCATAACGGGTATTGCTGTAGTTGTACCCTTATATGAAACAATTGAATGTATTTCATCTTCCGATGAAATCAAGAATTTATTCGAATATAGCCGTTCAAACATTTCTAATTCTGAAATATCAGTATATGAAGCATCTCCATTGTTAACAGAGCAATTTATTCTGTACATCTTATAGCTTTTTACCTTAGACGAATCGACAATAAACTCTTGCTTAACACCAGCGACCCAAGTTGTTATGTTTGTTCGTGTATCAAGAACTTCCCAAATCGTTCCATCATTCGATCCTTCAAATGTCCAACTCTTCACTGACCTAGTTGGAGTCCAAGTTGCGATGGAATATTTAGCTATTGCTTTGGATGTTGGAAAATCATATCTTAACCACTGATTTGTAGCCCCCAGACCACGCCATCCTGTAGCGTTAAAAACTCCATTAAACGCTAGATATGCAGGGAACGATGCATCTGCACTACTTGCACTAGCAATACCACTCGGAGCAGTATTTGATGTCATTATTGGGATAGCAGTTACTGTTGAAATTGCCATTGTTTCATCTCCTTCTAAAAACAAAGAACACACCATATAGATGTGTTCTTCATAAATTTAGCCAAGCGTAATTTTATCTACTCGGCGTTTTGACATATCAATTGAGTGTTGATATGTTTTTCCTGATCCGAGATCACGACCACTATCATTAACATCCACCATACTAGTGAGGTTTCCAAACTGTACTGTTGAACTTCCATATTGTATAAAGTTCTTTTCTGAAGGTGATGACAATTTTACTAATTTCATGTCAGCCCTTTGTAAAAACTCCAATTCATTAAAACCAACATACGAAGTGTCACCATTGTTTTCCTCAATTGAAAGTCGATAATATTGATATTCTGAATTATTATTAAAATCAAAATACTTGGTCCCTGCGCTCCAAGATGTTTCGTTAATTCTAGAATCCAATACAACTTCTTCTCCATTAAACAAACCTGTGTTAGAACCCAATAGACTCCACTTCTTTGGTGAACGCGTAAGCGCACTTGATTGTGGAGTAATCCCATAACGATTTACCCTAGCCATTGATGGGAATTTATATTGAATCCATCCAGTCTTTTGCCCACTAGCTGTTAGCCATGTGTTAGTCTTATTTTTATCAAAAACCCTATACTCAGTGCCACTCGTAGATGCTGAACTAGCAGAAACAGTTCCGCTTGGTGCAGTATTCGAAGTCATCGTTGGGATAACGTCAATAGGATCGTAGCTTATCGCACTATATACTTTACCTTCTGATGAAAGTAAGATTTTATTTGAATATTTGATTTCCATCATCTTTATTTCTAAAATCCCTGTAGCTGTCGTATTTCCGTTATTGAGAGTAATATTTAATCTGTAGTGTAGGTAGCCCATACTATTGCTAATTACAAACTCTCTACTCTCGTAATTGCTCCAGTTAATTATGTTGTTCTGTGTGTCTAATACAGCCCAGCTAGAACCGTCATTAGAGCCTTCAAATGTCCAAGACTTGGGAGAGCATGGTGCGTTTGAGTCTCCTGTTATAATGTATTTTCTAATTTTTTTAGGATCATTAAATTTATATTGAATCCAGCCAACTAAGATTCCGCTTGCTGTTCTCCATCCTTGACCGGATGAAGTGATTCCATCAAATGCCTTCCATGCATCATTAGAACTTCCAGCAATTGTGCTGGCACTTACCACACCTGAAGGAGTAGTATTACTTGTCATTGTGGGTATTAGATTTTCTGTGTAATCAGCCATATATCAACATCTCCTTCCTTATGAAATCATTATTTTACAGATAAATTTGTGATCTCAATATATCTCTTTAAATTTACTGTTGATTTAAAAACCTTGCCTGAACCAAGCACTCCATTGTTGGTCATGTTTTGTACAATAACTTTACTACTTCGATTAAACACATTAAGATCAACTATGCCATCCGAAATAAATAAGCTTTTAAGTGGCAATGTTGTTGATAAATTAATCCAAGCGTTATTCTTAAATGTTTTATAGTTCACCGAATCCTGAATCAATGAATAGTTAGCCAAGTTGTCACCTCATTTACTGAAACGTTATTCCGTTAATCTTGCTTAATTTGTTACGCTCAAATTTTGTGCGATAAAGATAACCGTCTTCATGTACCGATACAGTAGGGGAGAGAGCAATGTTACGTTTTAATCTTAAAGTTCCATCAGATGATGAGACATAGTTTGTATTGTATTTACCATCTGTAAACTCATCTACAGTGAGCAGCGCAGGAACCGGGGTAGAGGATAGTTCAATCTTAATTCTTGCATACAACCCCACAGGACTATTTATTTTCCCATCTACATATGTAATCTCAACATAGTCAGACCAGTCTATATTATTCGTGGATGACTTTGTATAAATTTTGTAATCCACATTTGAACCAGTACCCACCATAGTTTTGACTACTCGTTGAAAGGCAGTTACTTTATCACCAATTGAAATCACAGCAGATTCCCATGATCCCTTTGAAGCATAGACCGATTTACCAGTGGAATCTGTAGCAACTACTTTAAGTTGTAGTTTACCATCTTTGATTTCTGTACCATCATGCGCACCCCCCGTCAAGGAGATGGGGAGTCCAATTTCTTTTGTGCTCAATTTATCTCAACTCCCAATTTATCAGTCCAGAATGATTAGTTTTCAATGGGGCAGCAATTCGATCAAGGATAATGCCATTCTTACGGATTATAAGTTGACCATTCAAATCTTGATCAGAAGTGATTTTGATCTGTAAATAGGGTATGTCTCTATCGGGGAGAGAGCAGATGCATTGATAGTTGATATTTACATCATTAAGAGTCATAGTCTTCTTGTAGCCAAAATTGAAACAGTCAATACTATTTTTAAATTTTCCTTCTTTATCAACATTACGCATTGTTGCTTCAGAAGAGCCATTCTTAAACTGTATGTGGTCATTATAAAGAAAAGCCCTTCCTGTTAATGGAAACTCTTCGTCATCGGCAATATACGAGATCGCAAACCGATCTTGATTGATATGAAACACACCATTGGCAACGTTATAGTAGAGCTGTGAGCCTTGACCGACAATGCCAAAACTTATTAGTTTATCTCTGTCTATACTATAAAAATCATTAGGTTTTTTAGTTTGTAAGTCATATTCAGTTAAGTTTGTGCCATCGTAATAATCTGCAATCCATATATATTTTTGTGGTACAGGTGAACGTGTATATTGTCTATTACCTAGAATCAAGATTAAACCTCCTTAAAATAAAAAAAGAGGACAAGGTATTAACCCTGTCCAACCGACTTATATATATATATATGTAATTAATTACACAAAACGGTAAGATATCCTTTTCTTAAACGCTTGTTTGCCGCTGCGCGCATTCAAAGGTACTTCACAACGAATAGATAAAGTTACATAATTACCTGCAGCATCTTGCGGATTACCATTGTTGTTTACTCCAAGAATTTCTTTTACTCCCGGTTTAATCGGAGTAGTGTAAGTTGCTCCTGTGTGGTCTTTGGTTGTTGATCCTTTTGTGCCAATTGGTTTAGTAAAATCTTTACCTACTCTTGAAGTTTCTTCATCAATATCTGTTTCATCAAGTGAGTCGACTTGAACGTGAAACCAGTTGTTCTTTACAACTTCGACTTCATTTCCTACTGTATCTCCAGTACCGCCACTCATATCACGAGTTGTAATTGTGCAATCTTCCATTTTTGAAACATCTGTTGCACCGTTATAGTTGTTCCAAACATTAAAAATGTAGATCTCGCTCTTACTGTCTGCATCAATAACCCCATAGTCAAATGGTCCTGTAATTTCTTGTATATGTGTAGAATTTCTCCAGCTAACAATTGGTTGAGCCATATGTATAAAACTCCTTTTATGTTCTTATAGTTACTGAAATTGTTAAACTTTGAATGTTCAGTCCGGCCTTGATAACATTAGCCCTAAATATGTCACCTGCTAATACTTGCTTATTTTTGATTGTCGCTTGTTTGTTGTCTTTCATATCGTGGGGATTGAACTTAATATTTTTATCCAGTACGTTAAGCCAAGTTTTAAAATCTCTTGTTCTTTCTATTGATATTTCACTTTCTGTTTCTCCAGAAGAAGCACAAATAGCCTCTACACTGACGATTTCGCCAGTGAAAGGGAAGGGTGCTAAAATTCCTATGGGTTCTTGAAAGACATATGAGTCTTTGCATAATACAATTACCCTGTCTTGTAACTCTAATGGCATATCTTTAAGTTTAAGATGTTCGGCTACGCTCATAAGCCCATCCTTAAACTCGTTAACAGGTTGCAAATTTGAACCAAATACATCAATTTCAATCCAGTGATTACCGTCATAACGATAACGTTTGCCGTCTTTATATGTTTGAGTTGTCCAACCAATTTGAGGGAGAGGATATGTAGCACGTAGTTCATTCATGTCTGCAACAGGCTCTTTGAAGACGAGTCGAGTTGTATTGTATGCATCTTTGGCCTTAATTGCAGATTGAGTTGCATCTTCAGCAGCTTGGTTAGCTTTGTCAGTTGCAATCTTAGACAAGTCTGTCTGTACCTGTGATTGTTTTATCGCTTCTTCAATTCGACCTAGTGCAATTTGATTTTCGTTGATCTTATTTTGAATTTGATCTATATAATCTTGTAGTGTGACTACTACATCTGGATTGCGACTCACCATCGCATAAATACGTGAGGCGGGATACATAATTAATCCTCTGCCTTTATATCTACAAAGATGTACTGTTCCTTCTTGAGAGGGATTAAACTGTATGACTCCCATACCATAGTGGACAAGAAATTCATGTTCGTTCAGATATGGACGATTCTCAAATACTTCTTGATCAATTTCGACGAAACCAGCGATATTAACTCTATCTGTGGGAGAGGGTATTTCCAGCAAGGTAATCATACCGTTGATAACAGGTAATGAATCAGCTCGATCAACATAGGGGTCTTGAGGAGTACCGCTACGAGAGATAATTGTTACGGGGTCGTTATATTGTAGATATGTGCTTAAATCTGGCAATTGTTCACCTCCTTAGTTAACGAATACATTGCTACTGCCAGAGGTAATTGTAGTTGTTGTACCTAAATGAGTGTTTACGTTTTTACCGACACTTGATACTGCTTTACCGCCAACAAAAACAGTGGAACTACCTGTTGAAACTTGACCTGAACCTGATCCAGACGTTCCGGGGCTGATTGATATAATTGTTCCGTTAAGCTTAGGTGATGGAGAAGGGTCAGCTACCCACTGTTCTTGAGTAGGTGAAGTTACTGAGGCTATTGGTTGTCCATTGACATAGACCGTTGATGTGGAATTAACTGTGCCAGTAATTTTTGCCCCTGTTGTGTGAGTAGTTGTACTGTAAACTGGACTATAGCCTGTACAGTTGCCGAATTGATCCCATGATGAACATTCTGTTCCGCTTTGATATCTCTCAACAAAACTAACATGTCCAATTTTATTTGATTCTTGTACTGTTGATCCTTTAAATGCTACTCCAGTCATATGACCTCCTATTGCAACAATGTGAATTGGTATCTAAATTTGATATCTGCGCTTCCTGTGACCTTGAGTATGTTTTTTCCTGTGGGGAAGGAGAGGTAATTATCATTAAAATCTTTATATCGATAAGTGACAGCTAATGAAGTTTCAATATCCTGATTCCTATTATCTACATAGACAGTTTCATCATGAATTAGATTCTTAAACTTGAACTCATCGTTGTTATGTGAAGAATTAACAATACTAAAATCGCCATTACCTTGTTTTGTGATCCAAATTTCAGGTGAACAATTTTTATCTCCCTTGTTATCAAATAGAAGCACAGGCTCAAAATAGAATGTAATTCCTTTAAATTCAGGTTGATTAACATCGTATGAAATCTTATTGAAGAGCACTCTAAACATTATCTTTACGTTATAAAAACCAATATCTTCAGCAATATCAGGTATGTGAGCACCATTGATACACTGTCTCCATTCTGACCAATTAACGTTATCTTGTGTGAATCGTGTCTGCACAATAATTTTGGAGCCAGTAGGCTCAATACTTTCCCAAGATATTTTACTCAATACCCCATCTGCGCTAATTGGAATTGATATTGGCTCGGAAGTGTAGTTGCCTTTGAGGTTAATTATAGATTGCCAAGTAGTCATACTTTCACCTTAACCAATCTTACCAAATGGATAGAAGAGAGCTGCACTTCCTGCTTCTTTCCATCTGCAAATTCGATATGTCGCCCAACTAGCATTCTTATCATATGTGGTAGCCCCATCGACTTGTTGCCATGGAGGTTCTGTATTACCAGATTCACCAGCTTGAATACAAATATAGAATCGACCATTATCTATTGTAGGCAAAACTATATCATTAAGTTTGTATTGTGTAGTGGCAGCCCATGTGCTTGACCTACGTAAATCCGAGAATTCTATTCCTGTAGATACGGGGAAGACGGGCTCAGAGAAGGCGGATCTACCTGTTTGTGTACAGATATAAACATGTCCATTATCAGAGTTAGGAATAATGTAATCTCCAACAGTATAGGGTTTGAGTGATTGCCACATAGGAGCGGACTTTCCTGTACGTACATTAACCCAACCTACATGACCACCATAGATCGGCCTTGTATTATATAGTCGTTTAGTTATAAGGTAATCTCCGCTGGTAGGAGTTGCAGATACATAATCGTCTGATATTAGATCCAATAGTTTAAAGTTATCGCCTAATTCACGTATTGTGTTTTCAATTTCATCCGTAAAGGAGGGGATTTTTAGATGCAGTTTGTCTGTTTCCGTAGACATACGATTCTCCTTTCTTTTAAATTTCAGACCACTTCGTTCCAGATGCAAAGTCTGACCATTTTGGTCTAGCAGGATTGAGGGTTAAATTTCCTTGTGTATTTGTTATGGTTGATTGATGTGTTCCAGTTGAATATGTATTTTTCTTAATTTCTAAAGGAGTGTAGTTCCACTTGTAAACACGAGAAGTCATGATAGGAGAGTAGGAGTAGGGTGAATCGCAGCGAAACGTTAGGTTAACATATCCTTGCTTGATACAATTGTGTACTAAAGTGGAATCATCAACGACCATGGCATAGAAAATGCGCTCAGCGCCTACAGCTAAATCATTGGTGAAATACAGTGGTTGATAATAGTCATGCTGTGTGAGCCATTTTACCACTTCACGAATCTTTTCAGTGTTCCATGTCTCTTCAAATGCAAAAGAGACCGAAAACTTTAATGGTTCAGTTTCAGTTCCCATAAAATATGGTTTATCGTTACCTTTAATTTTTTCCTCAACTATCTCTCTTGAAGGAAAAAATATCTCTTCTTGCATACCACTGTTTAAGTTGACATTGATGAGCCCATGTTTAACAGAGGTTTCACCAGCAAAAGAAAAGTAGAGGGAGTCACGTATTGTAATCCAAATCACCTCCAATATAAAATTTGGACAAATAAAAAAGCCCTATTTATAAGGCTTTTCGGAAGCTAATTTCTATGTAAAATCGGTATTTCATTTAAATCATCTAGCAATAAAATGTACTACTCATCCATCGAGTCCAGATATTCGTCAATGTGTAACCTAAGACTAATGATTCCATCTGGGCCTGTTGAGCTTTGAACCTCTTGATTTTGAACAAATCCTATTTTGTCCACATAAAATCCAAGTCGATGCGGAAAGCAATCTAAAGTAATGAACTTTACACCACATGCATTTTCTCTTAATTCAAGCGATTTATGCACAGCGTACTTAATCATTATCTTCCCTATGCCTTTTCCCTGATACTCTTTGTGTACAGCCAATCTTGCAATTTTTAAACTTGGGAATGTTTCATAGCCAATCAATCCATTATTTCTTTCTTTGTAATTCAATCTAATAGAGTCTGCGCATAATGACATATAGGCCAATATTGTGTCTGAACTGTCTTTTAGAAGAAAAGTGGTATTGTAACCATCAATCTGCTCATCAAGTGATTCTTCTTTTAAAAAGGTGTTCATTTCTTTTGAATGTCTTTCAAGAGCTTTTCTTTTTCTTTTGATGGCTCTAGAATATTCATTTGTATTTACACAATCAAAATTAGCCAGATTGCCTGAATCATCCTCGGACAATCTGACTATAGAATAATATTCATTGGCAGTCATTTATTTAATTCCTTTTCTCTAATCCCTTAAAGTATTGTGCCAATTTCTTTGCATTTTCTCTAGATTTGGCGGTAGGTTTAACCTGAAGTGAATCCAAAAGTCTTTGGGCATCTTTGCCTTCTAATGTTGGAGTAGCAGCCATTTGAGTAGCCATCTTTTTCGCCTTCCTTCGTTTGGTCAATTCAATCTCTCCTATCTAATAGATTAGACAGTTAAGAATATGATTGAATCAACAATGTTATGACTAATAGATCAACGAATCATTGAAGAATGATTCATTAGGAATATCATACCATATAACATATACCATGTATATGCAACATTTAGTTGTTATAAGTAGAATTTTGGTAGGTTTTTAGATGGTAAAAGTATGCTTTCTTGGGAAAATAAAAAGCACCTATATAATTAGGTGCTTCAAGTTGAGACCATTTAATTTATTGCATTCTGTTTTTCATTTCGACTGATTATTACGTGTAGAAGATTGAACCAATGATCTAACTTTTTGATAGCCTCGACTACTTCATTAGAATCTTTAGTCAATGGAACACTAGAATTTAAAAAGACTATTGTTTCTAGTGGAGTCTTTAAGCTATCAAAACGTAAATTAATCGTCATTTTTTTAACTTTAGCAGAACTGTTTTTATTTGCTGTTACTGCCCCAATCACCAAACCTAGTCCACCAGCTAACACCCCACCTACAGCCATTCCGCCTAGTTGACTACTTCGCGATGTCTTAGTTATGGTTTCTTCATCTTGTTGTACTTCTACATGTAATAGGTCGTTAAAATTATACACATTAATAGAATTAATATCTCCGATGGCAATTCTGCTGGAGTTTTCATCAATGCCAAGTATCTTACCTGTATATTCAAAATAGATGGTTGGTGTAAAGCTATCAAACTCATTCAGTTTTACTAAAAGACGATCCAAGGCTTCTTTTTTTCGAGAAGTTTCAATGTCCTCAATTCGTGCGACAGATACTCCTCCCGAAATAAGTCCAATCAAAGAAATAAAAATGGGAGTCCATTCTTTATAAACAATCGCAAGTACTATGCCAAGAATAATTACCAAAAAAGAGGCTAGCAATAAAAGTCCATGTTTTAACATCGTTAACTCCTATTTATACTCGAATTAAAGCATATATGCTTCAAGAGAGATATAGTTTGGAGAATTCTTTTTAGCAAGGTCAATTGGCAAATTGCCTTCGTCGTCTTTGATATTCGCGTCTGCTTTAAGATCCTTCAGCTCACCAAGATAAAAACTACTATTATTCAAAATTGCAATGTGTAGGGGAGTTTGACCGAGCGAATTTTGAATATTTACATTAAGAGCATTACGTTTTATTGCTTTAAATGCCTCGAAGTTGTTTTCCTCAATGGCGTAGTGAAGTAGAGTGTTCCCAGTATCTTGGTCAACCGCATTAAGATCTAGGGTTTTATTATCAAGAGCAGACCGAATCTTAGTTGTATCTAATTTGCCGTCAGTAGAATAAGTCTCTTGCAGATTTTTCACCTTCTTGTTTGCTGTAGTGCTTTGTGGCTTTGTATTGTTAACTGAGTTTGTACTTGTACTACTCGTCGATCCTGAATTTGAAGTAGAGCTAGAGCTGTTCGTTGAATTCTCTTTTAAACTGACAGTTGAACTTGTTACAGATTCGACCGAGTAGCCCATGGCATTTGCCGTGTCTCGTACTGGAAGATATAGTTTTCCATTAACATTGAGAGGACTCTCAGACAGTTTTGCTTGTGATCCGTCAACTACTAGCTTAACATTTGACTGTGTTGCTTTCAGGTAAGTAGCAGCTCCAACGGCAGATCCAGCAGTTACTGCAACACCAACGATTGCACCAAGCATGAATGCTGGCATTTTAGATAACATTTTCTTCATAAGTTATGTACCTCCGAAATTTCATAGTAAAATTATCCTACTTTACTAGATAAATTATACTATATTTATCGGTATTTTAATTGGAAAAGTTTAGTTCAAATCTATACGAGTACCATTAATTTTAACGTTTTTACTCGCTTTAATCTCAATATCACCGTCGCTAGTCATTTTGATTGCAGATCCTGATTCCGTAATCAGATTGATTTCTTTGCCTTTAATATTTATTGGCCCCAATTCAGAGAGTAATGTTACTCCGTCATCTGTCAATCTTAAACTTTTTTCACGTCCATAGTTACTATTAAGATAAACAAAGTCAAAACTACCATTTGGCTTCTGAATACTGCCGCGTCCGTACCCCCGTGAATCCCCTTCGCCCATATCGATTATCGGATAAGCTTGTTCGCCATCACCTTCAAAGAAGAGACGCATCTTAGTCTTATCTTCCATTTGATACACATAGACAGGCCAAGGTGTAACTTCTACTGTCATTTCACCTTTTTGCTCAGAAGATATCCAGTACAATTTACGACCATCAGATAATTCTTTATGAACTCCAGATCCTTTTACTTTACCAGTTAAGAATTTGATTTCTTTGCCTTCAATTTTGACATAGTTAGACCAACCTTGAAGTGCGGCGTTTGTTAAAGTGGACAGTTTACCTGCAACTAGAGAACTAATGAATCCGTCTTCAGCAGTTAAAATGTTGGCAGCTAATAGTTCAGTGTCAATTGCTCCCGCTCCCACGATGTCCCACCGATTGAGATGAAGCTGTTTTTTCTCAGAATCCATTAGTAGAGTGTTGTTTCCATCGGTGACAATAAGCTTCTTGAATTTAGCTGTCCCATCCATAGAAATAGATGCTGGTGCTTCATCAAAGTCTTCACTGCCGAACCAAAGTCCCCACTCGGGGTACATTTTAATTACTCCCCCTTTAGTATCACGCAGCTCCAAATCGGAACCACGTATATGTCCGTCTTTAAAGAGAGAGTTTTTAATTTCCGCATTGTTAGCAAACAGGGAATCTAACCAACAGTTACCAAAATAATCCACTCTAAATGGAGCTAGATTCCAATTTTCGTGCCCAATACCAAATCCTAGTTCTGAGACGGTTATAACTTCATTGTTCTCACCAACTCGAAGTCTGAGATTTCCATCCTGTGCCAACCAAAACACGTTGGAAGTAACGCCATTGCGAATCTTATCAATATAGAACCCACGACTATTATTTATTCCTGATATATTAGTAATCGTTCTATCATTGCAATTGATCGAAGCATATCTGTTTACATGTAATCCAAATACGTCGGGCTGTTCTGATGTTAACCCTAACCTTACTACTGGGCGACCACAGCGATCATCAATCATAAGTTTTGAGCCTTCGATTGTAAATACGCCCGTTGTGTCACCAATAACTACACGTTGTCCTAAAATTATTTTTCCAAGGACCTGCTCTGCAATCAGTCCATCAGCGGTCAGGGCAGACTCGTATTTTAAGCCTCCGCTCCGTGTGAGCGCAATGACACCATGAGTCGCCCTCAAGAATCGGAGGGGGTCATCGGGATCGATTATCGTCAGTCCAGTGCGATCCAGTGTTACAAATTCATTACTTGCCATGTTAACTTCATTGGTAACTTTATTCCATACATTTTCAAATAGTCGACTCATTTCTGACGAATCGACGACTGCTTTTGTCCAATCGGGTCTGCCGTTACCTACAACGATGGTGGTGTTCTTACTATCACTCAAAAATTTCTCAATTCGTTTACTCTCATCGTTAATATTCTTTGCATTACTCAGCGTTAACTTAATACTCGATCCACCATAGTCATAACTAATCTCGCTAATCCTAGCCGTCAGCGCTATATCCAAAGGTTCATACTTTACATTAACGAAATCCCCAAGAGTTAACTTGTCCCAATTACGCTGTTCCTCGATGATCTCCAAAAAGTTAACAATATCAATCTCAACAGAGAGTTGAGGGACTTGTAACTCCTTAAATTTCTCTAACGTTGCATCGTAAAGGTCTTGCTCATCTATGTATACGTCATCTGCAAACTCACGTTCAATTACAAAGTAATTCAACTCTTGTAGTTGTTTACTTGTAAAATTGTTTTCAGCATCCAATAAAGTTTGCAGTCCATTGATTCGATTTTGTACATTTGTAATCTGATTTAGCTTATTACTAATCTCAATTTGCTTAAGGTTGATCTGATTTTCTTTATTGTCTAAACTGTAACGTTCTACGATTGCATTGTCATTGCCAGCCATTTGATATTCTTCAATACTAATAGTAGCAACTTGCATAAACACACCAGTAGATGATCCATTAACTGTAATAGTTGTTATCTCAAGATTGTTTAATTTACCCAACATTACCCATCTACCTGATGATACTGATTTAACAGATCCATTCAACGCAACAGTTAAACCAGAAGAGGAGTCAACTTTAATCATTGCAGCATAGTTATAGCCCTTGTTAAGTTTAAACTGTCTCGATGTGCTACCACTATGTTGATACTTCTCAAAGAACATCTTATCGCCAAATTGTTGAGCCAATGTAACTTCTTGCACTACTTTTTCATCTTGCTGTAGCCTATTTAAGTCAATCTTAAGTTGGTTTAACTGTGTTTCATAGCTTTCAAGTTCCTCCAGATATTGTTTAAACAATCCAGTCTTACTCTCAACTAATGCCTCATAGTCCAACAGCGCATGACACAACGAATCCGACATCCAATGACTTGATGAAATCACTGTTTTATTGGCATCTCGTTCAAATGGATAAATCCAATATCCGTAGTTTTCAATATAATTTTGTCCAGTTGGATTAACTTTCTGAATACCCAGTCCATCTTTACCAGAAGCGGAGAGACGTGTAACCATCTCTTCAGAACTGGTATTACGGATCATATTCTTCATCAACTTACCGTGTGAAACCGTCCAACCTCTGTTGTTACCTGTAAGTTCAGGCTTGGTCATTCGAAGTGTTCGTTTATCAGTATTAAAAGTAACGATTGCATTATATTTTTCGGCAACAGAATAAATCGCTTCAAGAACAGTAGATGAGGGGTATTCGAAAGCTCTTCGCGTTAAGATAAAATCGGCATCAATATACTCAATATCCCAAATAGTATTTCCCATTGTGAGTAAGTCATTAAGTACTTGATCCGCTCCATAAGCTTCTACGGAGTAACTTTTGATCAGTTTATTACTCAATTCGCGTACCAATGAATAACACTTAATATTCATCACATCTGAATCATCAATGTTATCTTCAATGTCATTTACCATAAACCAATCAATTTGAGATCCAGTTACAACTTTGATTAGATATCGCTCTTTTATCAATGACACATTCTTATTGGGCTTTAGCTTATGATGTTTGTCGAGGAAGTAGGGGAGAGTAAAAGAGAGTTCTGCGACATCGTTCAACTTTACATCAATGTTGTCATTAAAAATCTCACTGAGTTTACTGATAATTTCTCTATCAGGTTTAGCCAAAAAGTATTGGGGTTGGATAGGTTTTCGTTTATAATCGATTTCTCCTAGCATGTATTCACTCCTTTCAAGGTAAAATAAAAAGAGAGGGGTTACCCTCTCTAAATGGTTCTTGCTTTCATTTTTGAATTTAATGCGCTACTGAATTTATTGAGTAAGCTATTGCCAGTGTCTTTATCGTTCGCGTAGATCTCAACTTTATCTATACGTACACTATTATCATTGCTTGATGGAGTAGACGAGCTTTTAGGCATCAGTCCAGCAAAGTTTAATCCACTCTTAATCTTATCAGTGATACCACGCACAACATCTACTACTTTCAAGATATTGCTTGTATCTGACTCTTTAAGAATTAGCTCCTTTTTATGTGCTAAGATGTACTGCCCCTCTGCGGGCACATCACTAGGAGTCATACCACCAGTTTTAGCACTAAAGATTTTCTGATTTACGAGATCCTTAAAACTGCCATCAGGGAATCCATAGACTGAACGCAACTGATCGTTCTTAGCTTTTAGGGTATCAAACTGTTGAGTAAGATTTTTGTACTGAGTTGAAGCCTTATCGAGTTTGGCCATTTCCGCTTTAATTGACTCAGCAGATTGCTTGTTACTCAAATACTCAGTCCATGCTACACGAGCTGCGGTTGTGCCTTTAATAGTTCCCGTTGAGCCCGATGTACCTCCATTAGATCCACTAGATGAACCAGAATCAGGAGCTGAGTAGTCACCGCCAGAATATTTGTTCAAACTCTCCATGGATTTCTGGAAGTCGTAAACCATATTCTGCATCGCTTGAGACGTTTCAAAGGTATGATCCTTAATGGTGGCAAATAGCTTATCATATTCTCGACCAATCGTACCAAGTGTTGCTGTGACTACAATCGCATCATTACTCATCAAGCCTTGCTTAAGATCATAAAAATACTTCTGATTTTCAAGAATATCTTTGTATTTACGCTCAGTTTTCTTCTTTTCTTCATCTATTTTATCGAGCGTGTCGTCATGGAGTTTGTCTTCTTCATCCTTGATTTCATCGTTATAATTCTTATGGTCGTCAAGTTGATCTTGTAAGCCTTGTTTAATGAGTTCTCTCTCTCGATCACGTTGAAACTTACGAATCTCTTCATCAATAGCAGCAAGTTGTTCTTCAAGTTCTTTTCTCTTCGCTTTCCCTTCCATGGTGTTGTCCATAGCATAGGTATTCAACTTGTCTTGAACTTTCTGACGCTCATCCATTTTATTCTGAAGCTCTTCAGTGTAATCAACATCTGCGTTTTCACGGTCGAATGCCTTAAGTCGAGCATTGATGTAATCCTCGAAGCGTTTTTGTTCATCATCAATGTTCTTCATTGCTTCTTCGTGACGTTTATCTTCCTTATCACGGAGTTGATCAAGGGCTTCCAGTTCTAGATCACGTTGTTGTTCAATGACCTTTTTGTATTCGTCGATGATATTGTCAGCAGCAGACTCACGCAAATCCTTCAATCTATCGTTGACATCTTTCAGAGCAGAGTTAGTGTCCAAAAGAGAGAGATTTAGCTCTTGGAGTTTATCGTTGTAATACTGAGTCATTTCAGCATTTAATTTGTTACTAGCCAATAATGACCGTACATATGAAATCTCCTTAGTCAAAACAGAAGCTTTATATTCGTAAATAGGTATCTGATTGCGCAATTCTTTGTTGAATTCAACTGTACCTTCAGTCATCATCTTCAGGTTAGCATCTGAAACTGCCAACGCATCATCACTTGACTTGGTTTGTTTATCGTAAGCTGCAATTTGAGAGTCAAAAACACTTTTACGCTTCTCGTCAATTTGAGCTTGATAATCCCACCATTTAGCGCTATTCTCAGCAAGTTTAGCGTCATATTCGCCTTGAGTAATTTTGTTCTCAATCAACTGTTGGCGAATGTCTTTGCTCTGTTGCTCCAATAATTTTTGCTCTTGCTGTAGAAGACTGCTCTGCGTCATTTCTTCTTTACGCCATTCAACACTGTCAGTTGTATAGCGACTTTGTTTATTAGACGACAAATCACGCTTAGACTGTAGAGTAGCAATTGCGTTGTCAGTGCTTGTAATATAGGCATCAACAATATCTAGTCCAAGTTGATACAAGTCGGTTTGCCAACCTGAAATGTTGAGTTTTGTATCGCGAATTGCGTCTTCGAGTTCTTTTTGAGTAGCATTGGTAACTTCTGTTGTAGTTTTACCATCGGAACTTGTAGTTTTAACTTTAGTTGCTGAACCTGTATTAGAAGTAGAGGAGCTTGAACCAGAGATTTCATTATAATTGGCTAAAACTTTAGGCGCATAAGCTTTAGTTTCAGCAAAAGGAATGTTTCCCATCTTACCAGCTTTAATCCACTTGTCTACATTGCCGGGGCCAGCATTGTATGCTGCAAGAGCATATTCCAAATTACCATTGTATTTCTTAAGGAGACTTGCAATATACTTTGTACCACCAGCTACGTTTTGATCTGGGTCATAAGAGTTTTTAACACCTAGGCCCTTTGCGGTGCCCGGCATAAGTTGCATTAATCCTGCGGCTCCAGCTCCAGATTTTGCATTTGGATTAAATGTACTTTCAGTTTTAATAATAGCGGCTATCAGTTTTGGATCGACACCATTTTGAGAAGCATATTTATTGATTATATCTGCATATTTACCAGAGTAATTTCCTCCAGATGGTGATGAGGTGGAAGAGGAAGTTGACACTGTAGAGTTTGGTGCGGGTTCTCCTGACGATGTTTTAGTGGTTGTCTTAACTTTGGTTGATACTAACTCAGAAGGATTCTTAAGCGCCTTGTTTGAAGTAGCTATTTGATCTTCAATCAGCTTTTTCTCTTCTTTAAGGTTTGCAATATACTCTTTAGAACCCTTAACCATAGTATTTCGTTCATTTTGAACTTTTTTGATTGCATCCGCTAATTCCAATAAACGCTTCTGAGTTTTTGTTAAAATCTCATTAGAGTCAGTATATGACTCGTTGGATTTGTCATTGGATTTGGTAGCGTCCTTGGTAGCTTTGCTTGTATCATTTGCAGCTGTAGTAAGATCACTTCTTGCACTTTCCAAAAGACTCAAATCGGTTAATAAATCTTTTAATGCCGCTCTTTCCATCGCATAATCAGATATAGTAGAGTTATTTATTATATTCCCGTTCGAATCAATACCAGACTGATTTCTTCTGTAAACACCAAACATTTGTTCAGCTTGCTGTTCAGTTATAAGTCCCGCTTCAAGTTGAGAATTAATTTCTTTGATCTTTGCAGATGCTTCAACTTTTCGTCTACGCTCCCAAGCAGCCATCTCAATTTCGTAAGCAGCAATACGCTTCTTAGTCTCATCAATAGTTGTCTTGGTTTTTGCAATTTCGTCATTAACAATGGAAATCCGCTCTTCTTTTTTAGCAGCAACATACTTCTTAATTGCTTCTTTGCTTAACCCTGTAACTTTGATGAAGTCGCCATATTTGTCGTTCATCTTCTTGATAGTTTCAGTTGATAAGCGATTCCCTTTTGCTAATTCAGCTTGAGCAGTATTAAGAACATCGATTTCTTTTTTAGTTTCAGAGACAAAGGTTGCTGTTTCGCTAATCTTTTGAGACATTTCATCTGTGCGCTCAACAGTTTCTTCCATTGTTAAATTAAAAGAATTCAATGCATCATCCACAGATTCTACACCTTCAACTACTGGAGCATAGGTGTATTGTGAGAGTATAGACATCATGTCTTTGTAGGATGTAGATGTGAGGTTGAGTACTCCCGGCATGTCTTTAAGAAGCTTCATACCTTCTTCTGCGCTTGCAAGATCTTTACCTTGAATGGAACGGAATACATCGCCTATATTCTTTTTAAACTGGTTAGCGGATACACCGCTTTCTGCTGCCGCATTAGCATAAATATCTAAAAATCCACGAGTTAAACCTTTAATTTTTACGTTATTTGCTTCTTGCTCGTCGACAAATGATTGACCAGCACCTTTGTAGGCAAGAACCTTAGCATTTAGTGTAGTCTGGAACGATGTTTTAGATGCGGTTAATAGATCATCCTGCTCTTTTAATTCTGTTGCTAATTGCTTATTTTTCGATTCGGCAAGCATATTGCCATAACTGTCGTTGGGGTCAACTTTTGCCCATTCAGTCTTATTTGCTTCATACGCTGCCAATGCTGCATCATAAGCCTTTTCTCTCTCAAGTAATGCTTTTTTCTCTTTTTCAATGTCACGTTCAATTTTATCCGCATTAGAATTATATTCAATTTCCGCAGCTAACCTAGCAACTTTTAATTCTTCTTCTTTTAATCCAATTTGAGTTTGAATAGCTTTATTATTCTCATCATAGGATTTCGTTTGTCCATCAACACTAGTTGTGGTTACGTTGTACTTGCTGGATAATTCACTTTCAATTTGAGCTAGACGTGATTTTTCATCAAAACTAAGTTCTGTCTTTTTGGATAATTCATCATACTCTTTTGACAGTGCCTTGAGATTGGAAAGATCATATTGTTTCTGATTTAACTCTTCGGTTTTGTCTGAAAAATCTTCAGTAGCAGTTGTTGCGTCCGAGAATTTACCTACTATCCATTCGAGAGCAGAACCAAGCAATACGAATGCACCACCAATGATTGTTGAGGCGAGTAGGGCTTTGAGTGCGAATTTCAGGGCTGTTACTGCGCCTCTGGCAATATTCATAGCCCCAGCCAAAGTCTTCATACCTAAAGATGCGGCAGCGGCAGCAGGAGAGGTTGCAAGCATAGTGATATTTGTTTTAGTAAGATCCCAGATAAGCGCGGCAAGTTTGGGGCGCAGAATAGCAACACCTATGCCGATAGCGCCCAAGACAACTGGAAGGGCGCCAGCCTTATCTACTAAGACAGCGACACCGTTGAGCATGCCAGCAAATAATGAAGTAAGAGTGATGATTGTATCCGAAATTACGGCTTCACCAAAAGCAATGGACAATGTTTCCCATGCTGTTTTCATCTTTTGGATTCGTGCCTCAAGTGATTGCATGTACTTTTCGTTTTCACGTACTGCTGAGCCTTGAGAATTCATAGCTGCTTCTGTTGCAGAAATTGCAATTGGAAAATTTTGCATTACGGCGAGGAACCGAGTGAGCTGGTAACGCAAAAACTGTTACTTTCAGGCATTTTTCACCCTACTGACTATATCACTAGGTATATAGCGGGATAGGTACTTCCAAAAGTGTCTTTACACTTGACCCATCCTCTCTATATTTCTATAGAGGTCAGACTATAACATCTTCTACTTTAATAGAAGGTCAACGTTTAGTCGTTACGGTTGAAACGTTTGTGAGAGGTTTAAAGATTTTATGTAATTTTGATAAGTCTTTTCGATATAAAGCTATAAATTCTATTTTATTATCATTAATAATTTCTAACTTTTTTGTCATTTTCTTTTTATAATGCTCTAATTCAGGCATGCCGAAGTATTCTATAACAGTTCCATCTGGTAATAGCCAGTCGCACCTTTTCATTCCGCATCGCTCATCCTCGGAAAATTCACAATAAGGGACTTCTTTTTCAAACTTTATATTATTTGAAATAAAGAATTCCGTAATGACTAACTCTGCCTGTGACAGACAGATTGTTCCATCGGAGGCTTCGTGGAAGCCAGTAGACCCAAATGTGTTAATGTGGTTGATGGGGAGATTAGCAATTACACAGGCATTTTCGTATGAACCAAGATATCTGTAATAGGTCATTGGCGAAGGTGTTTCCTCAGAAATGGAGATATCTGTAAGAGTCGGTGTTCGTCCTAATTTTTCTGCAAGTTGCCGAAGAGCGCAGATCAACTCTTCTTTAGAAAATTGAGTATTAGTTTTTTCTTTTTTTAAGCCCAAATTCGCAGCTTGACACATGATTGCGCTCAAACTTCTATTGCTTAAGTATAGATTTTGAATGGTCTTGTTTGATAAAGAAGGGTAGTATTTTTGGAGTATTTCGTTCTCTTTGTCAGACCAAGACTCTCTTGACACTAAGCCCAGTTTACTGGCCTTACTATGAATTGCTGATTCGGTTCTATGAGGAAAAAACCTTTCAATGAAAATCTTAGTTGGCATTTCGCAATAATACTTCTTGAAATCTTCAATCTCTTCGCTCGTATACTGAAAGTTCTCTCTTCTTATTTTCATTTTAGAAGCCATTCGAGCTATTTCTGCTCTTGGAAACCTTTTAATTTCTTTTAAAATTAATTCCCATGATTCAGTTGGGTAAAGTTCATTAAGTTTGTCTAATTCGTCTGGAGTCCATTTCTTATTAAATCGTGGCACATCATATTTTTCAAGTATCTTATAGAAATTTGCGATTTTGTATTTTTCGCAAATATATTTACGCTTTAATCCGTTCTTGTAATCTTCAACGATACTCAACTCAATTTCTTTTTCTATTTTTATCATTCTCCAATTCTAATTGTCTCTCTCACAAGACGCCTTACCTCGGTATTGCCTTCGCCATTATGCGTTAAGGTGTTCACCGATATGGTTGACTTTGCAACAGTCAATCACTTGACTGTGGGGCCGTTATTTTAACCCGCCAGATTCACTGCTGTGCTTTGTTGTGTTTCTTTGGACAATCCGTTCCATTTGCTTGCTAGTTCAGCCATAATGTCGGCTACTCCACGAGTTTCACCATTTAAATCTTTCATTGAAACACCAGCAGCGGCCAATACTTCTTCGGATTTATCCATAGTTGTGATACGAGAATAAATTGATTTCAGTGAGTTCAATCTGTTACTTTCAGATATTATAAATATCCTACTGACTATACTAAAAGTACAGCGGAAGTACTTCTTCTATAAGTGTCTTTACACTTGAGTACTTCTCTCTATGTTTCCATAGATGCTCAGACTATCGCATTGTCCGTTCTGGACATCTCTACACTTAGTCGTTCAGGCTGTATTTAAACTTGCCCCCTGTCATCCCATAAGGATTTCCAAGTCAATAAGTAGAGATTTTCACTAATATGTCCCCATACTAGGCGGCAACGAGTTTACCGATCACTGATCCCGATTCTCTTGTAGCTGTAGCAATTGCGGTTGTATGTCCCAATAATTCTTCCATTGATACCGATTTGTTACTCCTCTAACTGGTAGAGGGGGCAAGTCATTTCTGCTTGCCTCTGCATTTTCTGGTATTAAGTTAATACTTAATGGATTATAGATGCAGACCAGACTCTATCTTTATCTTCCGTAGTAGGGGGTGGAAGATAGTCAGCGTAGAGTTATAATGTCACCATTATAACTACTTAGTCGTTACGGATTGCTACATAAATTCTAATTTATATAGCTCTTTCCTCGGAATTATCTATCCCTAGACGTTTCCCGATATGGCTGACTGTTCACTAATCGATCACTCGACTAGGCGGCTTGGGCTATGGCCCCACCGAATGTATTTGCACTTGCTCCTGCTCTTGTCATTGATAATGCTAAGTTTTGAGTTGTCACTGCGAAGTTGTTATCGCTATATCTGTTACTTTCAGACGTTTATTGTCCTACTGACTACAATAATCGTAGCGGAAGCACTTCTTCCAAAAGTGTCTTTACACTTGAGCGCTTCTCACTATATTTCTATAGTGTCCAGACTGTCGCTTCATCCACTAATTAGTGGAGCCTTTTCACTCAGTCGTTCAGGCTGTATTTAAACTTGCCCCTTGTTGTCCCAGTGGGAGATCCAAGTCAATCAGAAAAGGTTTTTCTACATGCATTACTACATGAGGAGACCGAATTTAATCTCGTTCAACTTATTCGCAATTTCAATACTCTTCCCAGCTTCAACATTAAATATTGTCATCGCCGCTGTTAATGTATCTACTGATTCTTGAGGTGTTAATTCAGATATGTTCTGCAATAGCGTTGATGTCTTTGCAAGATTCATAGTTTGATCTTCATCGAATCCCATACGAGCAAAACCAATTGCATTCTCATTTACCTCAGTAATGCTTCGACCTAGTTCATTTGCCAACTGAATACTACGACTCAACATGCCTTCAAAATCAGTTGACTCATCCATTACACGTTTCAACTGTGTCATCTGACTATCTACTTGGATAATGACATTAGTCATATCTTTCAACGCTCTGATTGTCATGTAAATGGAAGATGTAGCACCTGTCCATAATGCAACTTTAGATGCAGCATTCGCAAAGCGTTCTCCAAGTGTCTTAGCTTCATTTCCTGCTAATTTCGCTTGACTGGTTATTTGTGTTAGTTTGGTCTGCAACTCTGTTAACGCATTTTTGTAATTACTAACCTTTGACACATTTCCTAATTGAGCATTTAAAGCATTCAACTCGGCTACAGCAGATGCATTCCCTGAGAACTTAGTTTTAGCTGAAGCAATTTTTGCTTCCATATCTGCAACTGCTTTTTGTCTATTTAAATTCTCAGTCATTGCCGCTGCATGTGCTTTATCTAATGCATCACGATCACGAGCAATTTTTTGCTCCTCAGCAAACCGAGTACGTAATTGAGCAAGAAACTGTTGATTGCGCTGTTCTTCTTCTTTGAGATTCTTATCCGCTAATGCTTTTCGAGTTGCATATTCTTGTTGAGCTGCTTGTTCACGCTGCTTATTTATCGCTTGCTCTTTTTGTAACGCATCTTGTTGTTGCTTAAGATAATCAGTTATTTGACTGTAGTTCTTAACGTTACCTTCGTTGTCTACATTGACGCTTACTTGTTGACCAGCCTGATTTTTATATGTATTGGTTGTGCTATTGATTTCGCCAAGTTTATTTTTATTGGCTCTAGTTCTAGCTAGAGAATACCCGTCTAACTCTTTTTCAAGTTGCTGTAGTGTTTTCTTTTGTTCACTATAAGCTTTAGTTTCTTCATTTATCTTTTTGGTGGTCTGCGTGATGATTGAGCCGTTGGCTAATTGTTTCTGTGTTACTTTCTCTATAGAGCCATCCAACATCTTAGTGGTCTTAACTGACTCATTAATTACCTTTTGCTGTTGTTCTAGTGCAGTACTCAATATCTTAGTTGCCGCCACAAAGTCATTCATGGACTTAACAAATGACTTATCAATATCCACTTTCAAATTCAAAGATTTGAGAGAGGGATGGGAGGCCAAAGCCTTGATATCGTTGTTGATGTTCTTAATTGAACTACCAACGTTTAATGCACTATCAATTAAGATACGTAAATCTTGACTCATATTACTTAAATCACTTCCTTTTTGCTTCTAATATCTAAAGAGAAATAAAAAAGAAGCGATTCAAATGATCGCTTCCCAATGTTTACTCATATTCAATTTGCTCAACCAATTCACACACCATGTCATAGATATCTGCCTCATTTCCTTCAAACGAAAGAGGGGAGTGGTTATTAACACTCTCTTTTACTGACTCCAACATTGCTCTATTATTTTCATTTTGTTCAATGGTAAACGTTTCGTAATAGAGTTCGTTAATGTCTTTCAATCTTTTAACGTCATCTTTAAATAGATAGCCTTTTTCATTCATTAGCGGTTGACCATGTTCATCTAAGATTAAGTATTCTTTATTGATTTCATTGACTTCATTTAATACTGTTTGAAGTCTTTCAAGAATTATGTTCTTGAATCTAGTTCGAAGTCGCGACGCCTTACGCTCCAAATTGAGTGAGTGGAGGTAAGAAGCTACTGGCTCAAGTTGATAATTATGTATTTTCATTTTTTGCTCCCTTAAAATCAAAATGAAATGGTAATTTTACAGTGATTCACTTAGAAAATTTGATTTTTCTCATCTTCAAAATCGCGCAAATCATAAATTGATGTTGTTGAGATGTCATTGTGATGTGCTACGAATTTAGAAACCAAATTAATGTCAACGCCTGACTCCAATAGATATGTAATACATGAATTCTTAAATATATGTACGTTAACTCTTCGCTCTAAAATGTCTGACAGTGTGTTGGAACAAAAATCATCTGCCCATGCTGCTGACATTGGCTTAATCTCATTGCCGTATTTTGTGGTAAAAATATACTCACTCTCGTACCCACGAGTACTGATCCACTTTTGAATATGAGGAATAACATCAAGAGGGAACATATATTGTAAAGGTTTACCATCTATGGATTTTCCCTTACCCCTAACTGTATGAGAGGTTATATAGTTCTGTCCTTCAGGGATCTTATAGTCTAGAATTTCGGTTTTGAACTGGATAATCTCTGACCGTCTTGCCCCAACTCTAAACGCTGTCGCAAGCCATGCCATACCTAGCCAATTTTCATCTTCTTCAAGGACGCTCATTAACATGTCATACTCATCTTTAGTTACTTTGACTTTTTCATAGACACGGTTTTTTGCGATAGGAGGGAGGCCACGAGTGAAATTTCTAAACTGTTTATAGTTCTCTTCTTCTTCGGCAATGATGTTCTCAATGTGGTTGCAAAGACTGGAGATGACAGATTTACGGAGTCCTATTGCAGAGGAAGACATTTTTCTATTGTCGCGTATGTAACTGAGGTATCTTAAAAAATCGCGTTTTGTGATCTTATAGAAAGGCTTGTTGTTCATGGAGTTTACCATGTACCATCCAAACTGACGTATCACACTTGTATATTGCTTTCGTGATGCGGGGGAGAGATCTTGTACTGAAACGAACTCTTCAGCGATTACCCTATAGTCTTCGTTAACTTGAAGCCACATTTCCTCTGTTACTTCTGCTTGTTTCTTGGCTGGTTCTCGCAATGTGTTTTGCTTAACTTCTTTTTTACTCATTTAACATCATCCTTATGTATATTGATCGTAACTTTCCAATGCCATAATCAACACGCTCCCTGTGTTTTATTATTTCAAATTAATTCCTTGGCGTTTTAAGCCTTTATACAGAGCTGCCTTGTGAGCACCTGTATTCCTCAATTCTTCTCGTGTTGCCTCAGTGAATGGACGTGGAACACCTGCATAATCGAATGAAAAATTATACCCGCTACCGGATTCCACGACTTCTGCAACATTCCTGTCACCATCTGAACGAATATTCTCGACTACCAGAGTAGTGTCATTGATTAATTCAGATTTCATACTATCTTCGCTACCTAATAGACCAGTACGTGAGTACATAGTTGGTTCATACACATCATAGACTTCTTCTTTTACTTTTTCTTTCTGAACTTGTTTAACTGTCTTCGCTACATCATTAACTAATGCTTTTCCAATAGGCTGATTCAGCTTTTGTAGAAACTTAATCAGATCTTGTTGAGTCTTAACTTGCATCTGAAATTTCCTGAGCTTGTGCTACTGAAGCAACAGCCATTTCAGCAATTACTTTAGCTGCTTGTTGTTGAGCTGCTTTAAACCGTTGTTCCAACTTATCTAACTCTTCTTTAGGAAAAGAGTTGATTACTTCTGTAGTAATGTCGTTATCCAAAAGTACACGAGAATATTTGACTAAACTCTCCAAGTCCAACTTTTTAGGAAAGGGGAGGTCGGTAAATTTTTTCATTACCAGTGTATTGAATAAACTCAAAGTACTTTTAATCAAAATATCATCAATCTCAGTACGAGACCTCAACTCATCTACAATGGAAATATATTCTGTTACCACATCCTCCATTAGTGATTCACGGAAATATGTATGTACATTTACTTCGTGATTATCGGGAGTTACATAGATTGTTTTTCGCTGGTTATTTTTACTGTCAATAGCATTAAGTTTGGCTAGAGTTAGTTTATTTGATTTTGCCATTTATTCATCTCCCTTAAGATTTATGTCCGTGATATGCATTGATCACTTGTTCTGCTCTTAGATCATAATTATGATATTTATATACAAATTTCTGAGCCTTCTTGGCTTTTATGCGTCGTTGTCTATCAGTCATATTTAATACTTCTTGAACCATTAGGAGAATTTCGTCTGTATTTCTAGGGAGATAAATATGCTCATGGAACAAATACTCTTGCGCAGGGGTATAAGGGGATACCAATATTCCTCCACCAACAGCCAATGCTTCAAATGGTCTCATTGAAGTCTGTGTAATAGACTGGTCATCTAAATTTTGACCAAGAATGATGTTACTAGATGAATATAAATATGGTAAATCTTCATAAGCACCATAACCCTTGTAAACCTCAGAGTGTTTTAATAAATTTGTTTCACGATCGGAATCCATCCACCATTCATTGCCGTAAATACTTACATCAAACCCATGCTCTACAACTGGCAGGATGTAGTTCTTAGTTTGGTTGGCTCTACGCTCGTAATTATTCGCTATCAAAACAATATCTCTATGGATTTCTGTTGTAACCTGTTTGTGAAAAGTAGGATTACATCCGAAAAGCATTAATTCAGCAGGCTTACCTTTATTCCAATAGTTAGGCAGACATTCTGCTGTAGTTGTAAAGATGTAATCAGCATAGTTAGACCAGTGATCGCCTATCCAATGGTCATGTGGGGTATCTTCAATTGCCCAATAAGCATGAAAAATACCTTTCGCTTTTGTATATTCAAAAATATCTTCAGCAAAGTTAGCAAAACACTCAGAAAAAACCATATCAATTGAGTGGCTTTCGATAAATTCTTTAAACAATTCAACCTGAATTTCTTTAGGTTTATCCCAAAGCTGGTAGGGTCCCTCCATAATAAATACTTCGTGACCATGATTTCCAAAACCCGACGCAATGCCTTGTTTAATTAATTGCGAGTTGTTGGTACAAAGAATTCTAAGCTTCAAGAACAACACCACTTTTCACTGTGTAATTCGCGATGGCTTCCTCAATTTGTGAATAGCGCACTTCCCAAGTATTTTCTAGAGCAATACGTTTAGCTTCCTCTTTGATACCATTAGATTTAGATAGAGCAATTGCTTCGTCAATTTTAGTTAAAAACTCATCATCATTATCTGCTGTGAGTACAGCGGAAGGATAAAGATCGGTTTCATGCCACTTTGTAGCTACCGTGACTGTACCAGCGGCTAAGTGCTCATACATTTTTACAGGAGAAGCGGATTGAGTAATATTTGTTTTTGTATTAAAGGGAATAAGGCATACATCTGCATGAGCGTAATAATCGTATAGTTCATCGTGGTTCTTGCATCCTAGATTTATTACATTTGAGGGACATTGCTTTCCAAACTCTAATCCCACAAACACAGTAGGATATCTTTCGGCAACCTTTTTGATCAGATATGTACTTGTCCAAGATCCCAAGGCACCAATAAATGCTACGATTGGCCCATCGATATTTTTATATTCTTCTGGCTTTGTTGACTCTCTATTAATATATTCAGAAGGAGCTGCATTTCTAACAAGATGTACGTTGTCATGCATTACACTGCGAATATCGTATAGTCTTTGACTGGAAGTCAGAACAATGTCAGCACTATTTACAGCGAACTCTTCGTATGAAGCCCAATCTGGGAATTCATCAATACTGTCATATATATTAATTTTTGCGTTAACTCGATCAAAATACTCAGCAGATTTAGCCCAAGTAGCATAAGCGACATCAATTTTAATTTTTCCATATTTAATATCTCGCATTAAATTCTCGAAGTTATGTACAACAAGTAGGTTGGGCTCAACTTCCTCAATAGGGTCATCGGTTTGGGTATTATTACAAAAGTAAACAGTCCATCCATTGCGAGCGAACTGAGAAAGAATTTGTTGGGGGCGTTGCTTCAGAAAGCTCCAGTTAAGGACAGGAAAGTACAGTATTGTTTTTTGCTTCATTAATAAACTCCTTTAGATATTCTGGTGACATAATGTGCTGACAATAAACGCTTAAATCACAAAAAAGCTCAAAACCGTTGTCTTGAGCCATCTTACAGAAGTATGCGTCCTCACCTTGTGGATGAAATCCGTATTTTACGGACTTATAAACCGACCTATCCAATAATATAATTGCCCCTGTTAAATCCACTCGTTGTAATCTAGAACAAAGTAAGGTGGGGGCAGTTTTGACATGGTAATTTGTCAAATGTCGATATTGTCCCTTATCATCCAACTGCATGATATTTGGATATAAATAAGGTTTATCATTACTAGTTAGATATCCATTAAAAATCAAACCTGAAATGATCTTTTTGCCGTGTTTAAGTAACTTAGTAACGACATTAGGTTCAACAAGAATATCTGTGTCGATAAAAATCAATTTATCGGTTCGAACTTTGCTCATAATGTAATTCTTTAAGTTACTCAAATGCTTATATATATGACTGTTTCTAACGGCAAACTCTCTTTCATCATTGGGAACGTTCTGATTGATTACATCAATTCTAATGTTGTTATATAGTCCTTTATTGTCCTTCTTAAATTCATTTAAAAGCTCAAACGTTCTATCTGCACTATCATTAACTACAAAATGTAGATCGATCAGTGATTTGGGATAGTTTATCTCGATTATTCTCAACAGATAATTTGGCAGAATCCATTCTCTATTCCTTACAGGTGCAGCAATCGTAATTGTTTTCATATTTTCCCCTAGAAAAAAATAGGGCTAAGCCAATTAGACTCAGCCCATATGTATTTTAATCTTCGTACAATACTTCATCTTTCATTACTTCAACACCATTAACACGTACAGGGAACAGATCGTAAGTTAGTGTCAATGATGCTGGATCTCCAGTAGGAGAATAAGTAACAGTGAAGTTAGGTTGCAATTTTGCTTTGTGGAAAGTTTGCTGTGAAGCTGTTACACCGCCACCGATTTCTTGAGCATACAGAGTGTCACCAACAATTTTCACATAGCTAGGGAATCCTTTTGCAGTGTAGGAAAGTTTCGCAGCGTTTGCAGCAGTAAATTGGTAGAATACTTCAACATCTTCTCCAACCTTTACGGTTGCAGTCGAATCAAGAGTTACAACCATACTGGTAATCGAGTCCACAGTTTGAGGATCTGTTTTGATGCCACGCACATAACTAAATACACTTACATCTCCAATAGGCTTCTTAGACAGTGTGATTTGTTTGCCGCCAGAACCATCATCCTCAACCATCAGTACTTCAGTTTTAAAAATATTTTGCGCGCCATGTTGAATTGGCTCACCAGCAAGCATAGAAAGGTGCTGTAGAGTGAAAACTTGAGTTTCAATTGTCAGAGTGGAGTTTTTATCTCCATTCCATGAGATACGGGGCGGGTTGCCATCGCCACCGCGCGCATATACTGTTTCACCAGTAAATTCATTGCTTGAAGTTGTTGCGTAGTCAAAAGTCATGATTGGTGTACTAGACACATAATCAAAAATTTGCAAATTTAGATTGTTACGTGAACCGTAACGATCAAGTTGTAATGCCATATTTATGTACCTCCATTAGGAATTCTCTATAATTTTGTTTTCTTGATCCATTCAGGAAGCTTATCCTCTTTCCCTAAGTGACCATTCGCCCAAACAGGCAGTACACGCTCAAAACTGTCTTTGGTAGTTAGCCGTTCGAACTGTTCATACACTTGATAAATGGTTAGAGTTTTTATATTAAAGATATCAATTCCATTTCCATTGGCAGCACAAAGAACAGAAAGAACGTCTTTTAGATCAAGTCCGTCATCCTGTTTCTTTTGTTTTTGTTCAAACATCATCATTTTTTTCAACATTTCTTGAGCTTTGATACTTGTTGTATTGAGCTTTTCAGTTTCAGTTTTACTGCAATTCAACTGCTTGATTAAATCTACAACTTCTAAATAGTTGCTACTAGAAATCAAAACTCTATCTTCTAACATGAATGCTTGATAGATGGGATCAAATTTAACTTCACCGTGAACAAAGAAACTAAGCGACTCTGCAATGTGGTCTCTAATTGCTTCTTGATCGATTAATACCTCAAAGTCATCTAGATGAGATATTTCGTCAATCACATCGCTAGAAACTCCAAACAAGTCAACCAATATAGTGTCTTTGTTGAACGAACACAATGTTAGTTTTACCATGTAATCTTGATATCCTATTAATGAAATTTCATTGACTGTAGGCGAGTAAATCTTCAACCCAGATTCCAACACATAAGGATTTCCCAAGAATAATGCTAAACGATCTATTTCCATTAGTTAAAATCACATACTTTATAGCTTATGTACGACCCGTGATAATCTGTATTAACGCTCAACGCATCCATATCATAAAACTCAGCCTTACCTACTCCTAAGCCTTCTGCTTCATTAAAAATTTCATCCAACTTAGTGATTATGAAGTCTGTTCGAAGGCTCCCATAATCTGTCCTAAAGAGGTCTTGATGAGTGAAGACGCTGAAAGTAATTAGTCCACCTTTAAATGAATTTTTAATTGGCCTGTATTTTCCAAAGGAGATAGTAATGTAGGTTTTCTTTTTTTCGGATGTCCCGGGTATAAAACGATGGGGAAAAAGACGATCGAAGAGTAGAATTGCAGGATCAAACTCGGGTTGATCAAGAAAGTTAGTTTCGTTATAATTTAATGCTTTCATGATATCATTGCAGGCAAGTATTTTATCAATAACTGTAGCCTTGTCTCTAGCTAAATTTTCAAATCGAGCCATAATACCTCCTTAGAGGTTAGGTGACTTTATAGTCACGTACCATTTCGTAACGTAGAAATCCACTTACATCAACGGATCGAGTATCGTCAAACGTAGAAATAACTGTCTTGGCCTGATCTAAAGTTTGTGGTACTGTGCGATGGATTTCTTCACCCAAACTATTTCGAACAATCATTACATAGTTATTGCCGACAGTCTCAAGATGTCCAAGCTCATAGATAATGCTTACGCATTTTAGCGCTTCAATTGCACCTGCTTTATCAAACTTTGTCTTATCGAATGCCATCTTCAGCTTGTTATCCGTTGCCACAGAATATGCAAATGCGTATTGCGGGTTAATCGGTACATCCAAATCGACATCAATAATCTCAATTGTTGGTGTTGCACTGATTACAATGTCCCCATCAATACCGCTAGAATGTTGACGCGAGTAGGGGAGAGGCGAGTAAATAAGCCAATTGTTAGTAATACCCTCTATAAAATTTTCAACTTTCAGTTCACCAAAGCGAACAATTCCTTGACCCATATACACGCTCCTTAAATTAGTGATTTTACTTTTATTGTTTTTTGTCCAAACGATAATCCATTGGCATTCTTAACGTGCAAAATAACAGTACCCAGCTTACGGTTACTGTTTGCTTTGACTATACAGGTGTTTTTAATTGAATCTTGCGAGGTAATTGCAGCGAGGAGAGTGGGGGAGCCATCTTCGGAAGTTAATGAAAACATACTTTCATCAGATAACTGTAATCCATTATTCCAAAATGTAGCGACATATTCAGACTGGCGATTTGAGTAAATTTCATTTGCTCCGTCTATAGTAGCAACATAATCATAATGACTAGTGGGAGCGACATAAATTTCCAACGTCTGGGTCAAACCATAAGCGGAAACCTTAATCTCTGCATCACCGGATTGGAGTATTGCTAAATTCCCATTCGAGTCAACTTGAACAATTTCAGGAGTTGTACTTTCATAAACAACTTCAGGTTGTGGCACTGGGTTATCATTTTTAGTCACTTTAACGTTTACCTTAGCGCTCTGGTGTTGGCTAATTGAGAGGGGGTTGTCATTAATGATTTGTAGAGTGTATTTGGTCAACTTGTTATAATCTGCAATACCTAACTCTATATTGTCTGTGGTCACATTAATCTGATCGGATTGTAAACTCAAATTTACTAATCCATCATCTGACATATAATCTGTATCAATTACCTTAAATGCTTCATTGCCAATTATGAAACGTGTATCACGCTGTATTGAATGAGTTTGATTATTTTTACTCACTACAATCTGTCTTCGTCCCGCAGGTAGATTCATAACCTTATCTTCTTCAGTACCAAAGTTGGAACGAGCATTAAAGTATAGAATGGATGGGAAGGTTTGAAGTTGTCCTTCTTTGTTGATCCACTTTAAATCAAAGTTGCATCTTTCAATTTTCCCACTAACATATACATCGTTGGGGTCGTCACTAAGACAAAGCCAAGTCTCGCCATTAGATCGTTTAACCATTTGTCCTGCTCTTATTGTATAACCCGGCTCCATCAGTATAGTTTTAACAGTTGGTATTTTTGCATCAGACACAATCTGAACTGGGACTTTTACTTCATCGTTATTTAACAAGACTTCCTCAAAAGATGGCGAGTGTCTAAAGAAAGTTTTAATCGAGTGCTTTGCATGTTTGACAGTAGAAGACTCAACATTTTTTTGTTTACCAACTCTTTTTTTGTAGTCGCTAATTGAATTCAATAGCAACACCTACTAACTATAATAATAAAAAACCATATCTTGATTAACTTCTGCCTTGATATCGTTTTTCATTTTACTGATTTTATCGAGGAAGTTGGCAGGAGAGTACAGTTTAAAGTCTTTGTTGCCCAACTCATTCCTGACGTTTTCAAGTCGTAAAATTTGAGGAGTTAACCAATGTATTATCATAAACTTGGCTAAAATCTCTTGTTCGAGATCGCTTAATTGTCTTAAAAAGACAAGCTGAGAGTCGTCTCTTTCAGCAAGCAGTTTTGAGGCGTATTTAAAATCTGATATCGCGCTACGTAAATACTTTATAAGTTGAACTTCTAGTTCTTCGTCTAAAAGTTCTGCCATTTCGTAGTCAGTGATTTTGGTAAGAAACCTATCGTATATTGAATCGTAGCCTGTATACATATTTCCACCTATTCGGCAGAAATAAGTTGATCAAAATCGTATCCGCTAATTTCTTGAATGATTTTAAGTTTACCAGTAGCCAAGTCTTCGATTTTCTTAGACACTTCAATTACTCGACCAATCACCTGTTTATCTGTGATTCCAGAGAGATGTTTTTTCATTGTCATGATGTTTCCTTTAAGCAGTGTCTCAATTTGCTCATCAGTCATGCCTACAACATCTGTAGATTCTGAAATCAATCCAAGCTCCATGTTTACCTCGTCATCTTGCACCAGCAATCTACGTTTACTAAAAATACTAGACATATTGTTGATGTAGAAGATTTCTTCTGAGTCCAACATAATAAAACCTTTAGGGTGCACAAGGACTTCTCTCATGCCGTCCATCAGGCGCAATCCAACTGCACTCGCATATGGATTAGTAACTTTAACTTTTTTCGTCTGCATATATTCCTCCCGAAAAGATATGAGGGAACATTTCTATTCCCTCGTTTTTGTATTATATGTTTCAATTTACTATTAAAGAGTGGAGAGAGTCTCATCTTTGTAGATTGCCAAAGTGTGACGTCCCGCATCAACCAAGCCAGCGCCCATATGCTTGTCAAAGCGCATTGTATAAGAACGATCCTTAATTGTTTGTTCTTGCATAGGAACAACATCGCCAGCAAATTGAACTTTAAGAGTTTTAAGGTCATCTGATGCTGCTGGAACGATATAGATCAATCCTTTATCGAGAGCAGTCTCATATCCTTGGAATCCAACATAAGGATTATCCAATTTGATAACTGGAGCTCCTTTGTATGTACCAATTAAACCATTGGAGTTTACTTCATCGATAATGGTGTCACTGGTGCGACCTTGAATGGAAGTCAAATTAGGAAGTTTTTGCAATGCTTCGTAGTCACCAATGATTGCAGCTCGACCACCAAATCGTTGCATAGCAGTAAGCAATGGATCAAACGCATTTGCAATAACGCCGTTACCTGAAGCATAAATTGGAGCAGCAAGACCTTCATAACCAGCATACAGGGTGCTTTGTACTTTTTGAGCTGCTTTGATTTCAAATTCATTTGCTGTGTCACGAAGTAATTCTACAAAATCATATCGACCAGCAGCAATTTCAGCCCACTCAGCAACTGGCATTGCAGACAACTCTTCAATATCCAATCCAGAATATTTGTGTCCTACTTTAGAACGATCCGCAGTACCGCCAATTGCCTGCCAGTAAGCTTTAATTCCTTCTGTTTTTGTTTTGAATTTTGGACGTTCATTGAAATCTGTTCGTTTAACTTCGGCAATCATTTCAATGTACTTTAGTCTAGTGTCCAAAATAGTATCTACAGAGTAAGCAACAATTTGGTTGAGTTCATATAGGTTCATCGGGTTTGGATTTGAAGCCAATTCCTTGATTAACTTAACAGAGCTCTCGTAATCCATTTCATCATATTTTTTATTGGTAGTAGCTTTGGACATTGTTTCGATAATTACTGATCTTTTGTTAATATTAGACATGTGTTTTTATTCCTCCGAGTTATGTATTATTAAACAGTTACTACTTGAACTTTAAGAGCTGGCTTACCATATAGAGTTGTTTTCTCTTTTACAACAAAAGTCATTGCTGGGGTACGAGATCCCACCGCTTCTAGTTTGCCCCCAGCACCAACAGCCACGATAGTATTTTCATTGAAAATGGAAATGTCTCCATTGATTTGGTCAGTGGTAAAAGCGTTACTTGGAAGGAAAGGCTTAAGTCGTAGAAATTTGTTGGCAGGAACAACGAAGTCGGCATCAGCTACAAGTTCTTGGTCAATGTGTGTATTTTGGTTGTAAACCATCAACAAACCTGCTTTGTCACCAGCAGTAGCGTCCACTACAGGTGTTGCTGATTGAGTACTATAATTCGGTGTTACAAAGACACCGTTAGCTGTTTGTACAGTTGATTTGAGATTTCCGATATATGTATTATCTGTTGATTGATTAATAATTGCGGACATTTATAGATCCTCCTAGTATTTAAAATTAGTTTCGTGGTGCGTAAAGACGTTCTTTTGCTGATTGAGGGATAAGGTCTTGCTGTTTTGAAGCAGTAACAATTACAGTTTCTTCTTTTTGATCTTCTGTTTCATCCTTAGAAGACTTGCTCAAAATCTGTGCGACCACAATGGCATCTAGTTTGCTAGAGTTTAGTTCATTAATTGCTTGTACTACTTCTTCAGACTGCATTGACTCTTCAGTAAGCACTTTTTGATATTTGCTTTGCAGTTCATTAATTTGCCGTTCTTTTTCTGCTGTTTCAACTTTAGATTTATAAGGTTCCAATTCTTCAATTATAGAGTTCAACTCTTTTTTGCTTTCCTCAAGACTCTGAATCTCTTCTTGTTTACCAACTAGAGCGCTATTGAGTTCTTTGACTTGTTTATCTAGTTCTTCAATTTTACTGTTTAGCTCTTTTACTTCTTCTTCCATTTTCTCAGTTGCCTCCTTATGTTTTGCATTTAGTTCGGTAGCGACGGTCGTTGCCTCTGATTCTTCTTTTTCTCTTGCTTCAATTAGTTCATCTACATTCACGCCTTTTGGGATGAACCCTTTATAACCTTCAATCCAGTTTTCCTTGTCGTCCAGAATAACAATATCGTTCTCAATCTTATAGTTGATCTTGAAAAGAACTTTGTAATCATCTTCATCTTCAACAATCACATGATCAGTGTACATTTCCTGAATATAGTAGTTGTATGAACGATAGTTACTTCGAGGATTGATAGGATTAAGGATGTTGTAAATTTGATTTGAAACATCAGAAAATTTTAGTGACGAGAGCTCCAGTTTTCCATGGTACGCAATTTCAATATCTTTATTAAATCCAATATCAGTTTTAGTCATCTTTATTTCTTCTCCCAAATCTTTTTCTAGAGCCTGTGCTACCAATAGGGTTGGTTTCGATTTTACCTCGGCTGGTTCTGATACAATACAGGAACCAAACAAGGAATTTACCTTACCTTCGAATTCGTAGTCTACAGTTCGAATACCCGTATCATCATCGATAGATTCATATCCATACACCATTGCTTCACAACTAAATTCTAGATCGCCTGATTCATATAGAGCGATAATTGATTCGCAAACAGTAGGGTATCGTTTAAGTATTCTTACATCGCCCATAAGTTTTAAAGCACCATCGGCGTCCGTTTCTTCGCGGAAATCAACAAAAGTACCTATTGTGTCAGTTTTAAGTAAACTTGTATGTTTATCTAGTTCGTGATTAAGGCTTGCAAAAAATCCATTCTCAAGTTTTGTACGATTGACAACTAAGGGTATACCTATAAATCTGTCTTTATTCGCAACTACACCCTTAATGTAACTCTCGTTGAACTTCAGGTTGTTTAGATTGGGTTGGTCAGTCAGGATACACATACTTAATTCCATGTATACATCATTTGAGGTGCTGTTCAGTTCTAGATTTTTTGATTTGAGGGAGATTACTTTCTCTTTATTTATTTTTATCACCTCCTTAGCTAGTTATTTGGAGAGACATTTAGGAATTGCTTGGGAATGGACTATCATTGGCATTGCTATTATTATTCTTATCTGATTCGTCTGTTGACTTGTTCTCACTCTTTCTTCCAGATGAGTTGTCGCCACTCTGTGTGAAACTAGTGGCATGAACGGGGAGTTCGTCAAGTTTCAGAACATCATTTTCATATTTAACCTGAGCAAGCCAGTGGTCGAAATTATATCCGGCTGATTCAACATAGTCTTTTAGGCTGCCACGACCTTTAAGATATAGGGATTCTGCCTGTTTGAAGCCAGTCTCCTTATCTAAGATCGTTGCGCGGCTGAATCGAATAGAAGGATTCAAGTTATCATTTGTTGCTATCTGTTCCATGTAAAAGTTCAAAGCTTCTTCAATATCCTCTAACATGTAGAAGATAGTGGAGTAGATTTTTTCTACATTAATTGAAGATGAACCAAAGCTTTGACCATTAGCACCGCCCATGTTAAGCGACATTGAATAACCTAATTTTTTATAAATATCTCTTTCAATTCTTTCCCACACCTCTTTTGGAAAGGTATTCATATTGACCTTGAGTTCTTCTATGTTGATAAATGAAGGGACTGTGAGGGGAGCGGTAGAGGAGCTATCTGGAGAGTGATGGTCGTGCTTTTTTTGAACCAGATTTTTAAGGTTATTATGGTAACCTTGAGTGGCATCTTTTGACACAGGAAGTTGAGTTTTTCCATCTTGACTGGGAATGGTTCCGATTTTCTGAATGATGATTTGGTTGGTAACTCGATCAGCCAGTGCCTTTTCAGTCTTCTCTAATAAATCTCTATGGAGAATACTTGCTACAGCAGGAATACAGTAGGGGATACTGTAAGGTTCATTCCTTGAGCCGCGAAGTTTAAACACTTGAGTTTTGTGAATATCAAGAGGCACGAAACGTTCACCTTTACCAGCCTTATAGTCTAAGTATTTTCTAGTTGTGACCTCGTCGGGTGCTGCATTTATTTGCTGAGCAAGCCCTGCGTTGAGCTTATAACTAGACAAGTATTCTAAGTCATAAAGCACTTGCCAACGACCATTAACCATATATTCGATGCATATTTGATCAGTCTCTAAAAACTGTATGTATTTATTCCCTCGGTTGTACCAGACACAAACACCCTCGACTATTTGTGTAAAAAGAGTATCTCTGGCAAGCTTCTTGACGTTTATCTTCTTAATGAATCCGTTTATCTGAGTCTTATTTTTTTTATAGGCTGTTGCCTCATTATTTAAGTTTACTGAGTAGTTTAAAACAGGAAGGGTTTTGAAAAGATCGTAAATATCAGTTACAATACCTTCTTTGTTGTAATAGTACCTACTCAACTTAATAAGATTTTTTCGATGCTGTAGCGGATTCCTGAGCCAAAGATATAGATCTTTTAAATTCACATCGATGACTGCGCTCTGCTGGCTGTACTGAGACAAGAAATCGTGAAAGGATGATAGTTCGAAATAGCTACTGTCTACTAACCCATTGTGATTATCAGTTATTATTTTCACCTTCTCTCTACTTAAAACGTAAACTTAGCCATAAATAAAGAAATGATGATCATCGTTATTCGTTTCTCTAAATAGACTTCTTTCTAGTTCGGTTGCAATGTAATTTCCGTATGTAACTGAGCTGTATCTGTCTTTTCTTTTTGTCTTTGGTTCTCTGAGTCGGACGAGTCCATTATCTGTGATTTCACCTTCTAGATTGATCATCTCATTAATCAATAGAGTGGTCTGGTTGAAAGGCATCTCATATTTTACTTGCAATTCTACTGGGAGGTCGGAGTAGCCTTTTAGTTTCTTAAGATATTCTCTTCCTTCCATATCGTTAAGCAAGAGTTTAACTTTGCCCTTCTTGAGTCCATCTCTAAGCAAGATAGCGCATTGACTGTTAAATACTTGATTACCCTTTATACTGTAGATAACTTTTGGAGCAGTTGGGTAAGTGCATCTCTCAGCCATCTTCTCATCGTTAATACAATTCCAAGGATCGTACTCAATATTTCTATCCTGATCGAAGAGAGGTTGAACTAAGGAATCATAAATACCAAGTCCCATGCTTTGTGTATCTAAAACAAGATAGTCACAGTCAAAATCGTTAAATAACTGTCTGATTCTAACAGCCTGAGTGGTAGTATGACCTCCGGAAATACTCTCCATATAAATGATATGGCGATCAAAACCTTTTGCACTCGGAACTAATCGAAAAATAGTGTAAACACTACTGTCATTTTCTTTTCCAGCCATACCCGCAATGTCACAACTGACCAATCTGATCTCACCAAGTTTTTTAGTTTCATATTGGAATGTTTTATCTTTAATCAGACCGTAATATTCTCTAGGATACAGGGGTTTATTAAGTCTACGATTTTTATTTAAGTCTTCATATTTAAAGAATGCCTTTTCAGATTCCCCGAAGAACATGCATTCCATTTCCATGAAAAATGCTGTAGCATCGAAATCTTCTTCTGACATTTCATCTTTAACTTGATCTTCCATCAATAAACTTTCTTTAATTGCCAATTGATAGGGTAGACCGCAAACAAAATAGCTTTTACCGGATACCATGGATTTATAAAATGACTTTAATTTTGCCCAAGACCAGTGAACGGTGTACCAACAGGAGGATAGATAGACTTCTTTATTTCTTTCTTGAAGATGTGCGTATTCAGGTTTGTTTAGATACTTGGGTTGACGAGGGGCGGTGAGGAACTTACGGAGAACTTTATTTATAATATCAAGATCAATCATACGGAACTCATCTGCTATCAGAAGATTTGCACGTTTACTTCTAGCACCATCATTTGAAGCGACAACCTTTATCCAACTACCATTATGAAACTCAACTTTTGGATCATTTGCCGAGGTGGATAAATCAGATATTTCCCTAGCCAAGTTAGAGGAGTTTTTTCTCAGATCATCAATCTTTTCTATTACTTCTCTTGCTTGACCTTTAGTTCCTGATGCTATAATTATTTTAGTCTCAGGATAAAGGATGGCTCTAACACAGCAATATATTGAGGTCAAAAATGTCTTTCCTTGCCCACGACTAGCAAGGTACATAAAATAATGAGACAAGTTCATCATGAAAATAAGGATCATCTGAAACATTTTCAGATTGATTCCTAAGTATTCTTTTACAAATCTCTGTGGATTTGCTCGATAAAAGCTTGCCCATATGCCAATTCCTTGGTTTAATCTGTCTGATTTTGATAAATTGTCAGAATGCTTGTTGTAATTTCTTCCCTTTTCGAAAAGGTTGTTTCCCTGAGTGGATTTATTTCGTTTCACTTGGAAGTTTTTATGTCCACTCATGAGTTCACCGTGTCATCGTCTTCGACATATTCAGGCGCATCGACCTTGTACTTTGAAATCTCATCTTCATACATTTGCGCATATTCATTGTTAATTCCTAGCATTCTGCATAAATGACCTAAAAACCAAATTTGCACATATTTTTTGATTCCATCAACATCAGCCCACATCGGATCTGGTTCAGGAACTGGTCTCTCATTCTCGTACTTTTTAATCAGTGTTCCAAAGGTCGACTGTTCTGTTGCATTTGCTCCAGTTTCTTGAACTGGTTTGATATTAGACGAACCAAGTAGTTCTTGTAGTGTCTTTAGTAGCTTTTCTGTAGGTTTGTTAGCTTCTCTTGCTTTTCTAATGGACAATTTTTCATGAGCTATCTCTTGAAAAAGCATCTCTTGAGCATAAGAGTCACATTCATATGAACTTAAGAGTGTTTCATATTCATTTTCCAAATATAAGTAGTCATCAATTTCATATCCTTTTCCCCAGAAAGACACATATTTATTTTTTTCATCATCGTTTAGAGCAACCTGTTTTTCTGAGTATTCATTCAAATCATCAGTAGTACTATATTCTGAAATTGAATTAACTACACTATCGGAAAAAGTCTTTCCTTTATAATGTGATAACGAAGAGATTTGAGGGATGTACTTACTCCAATCTTTATCGCTACTCACCCATACATCGTAAATGAAGGGCTTATCCATAATTGCCAGTACAGATTTAATTCGATCCTCATAGCCATTTGACCCTTTTGATCCAATGTGATCAGATATACATTTCTTACATATTTGAATCTTATCAGTGGAGAACAGCGGATTCGTGTTCACATAGAAAGTAGTTGGCATTTTCAACTCATTACACTTTAAACATTTTAATTTTATATTCTTTGAAGCAGTAATTCTGCATCACCTTCCTAAACATGCTCCTTAATGAAAAAACCATGGGGTAGGAGGGAGCGTCCGGTTTAAAGAACCTTATGGCAGGTTCTCCCCATGTAAAAATAAATAAGAAAAAACCCGATTCTATATTTAATCAGGTAGTCGATTTATGTATTCTTTTAAAGTTACAATCTAATGTTATAGGTGAGTGTACGTCCTTTGTTTTCTTCCAAAATCATTACTTTCGCACCAGCGTTCGATGTCTTTTTGAGTTTTAGCGAATAGTCATCGATACCGATGATAGAAGGGGACTGAACGTATTCAATATCTCTCATACCATTCATGCCAATAGTTTTCTCATGTGAGTGATGCAAATGTCCGCTGAGAAGGAGATGGACTGGTTTACTATAGGTTAAAGAGTAGTCTTTGATACTGTTCTCAAGGTTTTTCTCGTTCTCGCCATGGACTCCTAACACTTTTGTGCCAAGGATGTCTAGATACATGAATTCATTGCAATTAGTTACTGAAACATTTTTATTTTCCTTTAAATTTGCTGAAATCAGCTTAGTAATCCACTTTTGAGCATTTTCATGTGGAAATTCATCTCTTTTACCTGACAGTAATCTAAGTTGATCATGATTTCCAAAGATGGAGTAGTAGTCAACTAAACAATACTTAGACAATTCGTTCAACCACTGACTCATAAATTCAGCAAAATGGATTGCAGAGTCAGTAACTCCCATTTTCAGACTCATTAACTGGCTCATGCGAAGAATACCATCAACACTATCACCTAAATTAGGAAGAGTGACGTGGTTAATTTTCTGCTCATCGTTGATGATTACAAACTCTTCAAGCAACTTCCACATGCGCTGCTCTAGAATTTCTGGGCTGTACTCGTTGAGAACTTCACCTTCCCAACCTAGTAACCTGAATGAGACACCATCATGGAGATCTGCGATGGGGAAGAGGAAGTCACGTTTGTCGTTATTTTTTTTAATATAAATTTCTGGAATATGTATGGTCGGACGATTAATTACTGCTTCTATAATCTTCTCATTCAGCAAATCCGCTCTACCTTGCTCACGAATCATCTTGTTATATTCAATCTTTTCAGTTTGAAGCTTAATACGTTCTTTTTTTGATTCAAATGTAGCATCTCTAATTTCATCTACGACTTCATTAGTTGCATATTTTTCTAGGATAATGGGCTTCCATTTAGAATATGAAGCATAATCTTTACGCCATCTTGATTCTGAAAACTCTTCGCCCGATTCTTTGTTGAGTAGATCAGCAATTTGAATCCAGTTTAAGCCATACAGCTCCTGATTGTCTCCCAATCTAACTAAATAGTCATTGATCCCTTCAGATGTTTCCCTGAATAGTATATTTGGAGTCATTAACTCACTCCTACTCTTCAACCACATGACTTGGATTAAAGTCGGAAGCTAGTGTGAAGGAAATTTGTTCACCATCAAACTCCTGAAGCAAAGCCTTTACGTCGTAGGTGTAAATACCGTTTTTATCTTCAGCGGTAATTTGCATTTTATCCATATCAAACGTACCTGTACGATTAACTGTTTTACTATCTTTATTCTTAGCCATATTATATTGCCCCCGTATGCATATTATTTAAAACTAAAACAATAGAAGAGAGGAGACATTAGATGTCTCCCTAATTCTTTCGAGTTATATGTATTTATTAATGTTATTTTATTATAAGAAGACTATGAAATTACTCTTTTACAGCGTTTTTTAGAGCTGTAGCAGGTTTGAATGCTGGAGACTTACTGGCTGGAATGTGCATTTCTTCGCCAGTCTGAGGATTGCGCCCTTTCCGTGCTGCGCGATCACGAACTTCAAAGTTACCAAAGCCATGCAATTGTACCTTATCTCCATTGGCGAGCGCACTTGTAATAACTTGTAGCATCTCGTTGATAACTTGTTCTGTATCTTTCTTAGTCAATCCGGTTGTCTCTGATACTGCATTTACCAATACTGTTTTATTCATTTATAAATCTCCCTTAATGTTTTATTTGTTGTGGTGAAAGTATGCCATTTGAAACTTCTGTTACTTGTCATTAAGCCGTGAATTAGCATACCTCCCCTAAAACACCTATCTAAAATTACTCTCAAATTTATCAAAACGTTGATATATAAGGCTTTCAGTATCTAGAGTAATTTTAGAATTGATTACACGATAATAATTATGTATTTTAACTCTTACTCCTCAAATTTCTAACATTCTCTCTTACTTTGTCCTTTCTCACTTCAACAGAACAGGGGTCGCAATATTTCTTATTGTTCATACTTTTATCTCTTTTATTGGAAAACACGGTTCCACATTTCTCACAAAGCTTTAATCTAGTAGAAAGGTTGTGCTTCAAGTTCTCCACGATTATGTCACCGAAACTCGACCATAGTGTAGTCTTATAACTACTATTCGAACCCGCATATAGATGTTCGATAATAACATCTGCGATTAAGAATGGATCGTTACATAACTTCATTAATTCTTGTCTAATATAAACATAGACAGGAAGGTGGTCAGAATTATTTATGTCGCCATTACTACTTTTTGAGGAAAACTTCCATTTTTCATTATTTAACTCTTCATATTTATCCCTAATTGAATAATACAGCTCGTTTTTATCTCTACTAGCGCGCATCAGATTGCTATAATCAAACTCATACATATCAGTGACTGCTTTAAATTTAATACGAACATCAGGAAAAAGGTTTTTAATTCTATTTACTGTTGTGGATTCATTCCATGGTTCTGTGGTTCGTTTCGGCTTTTTCTTTTTCCTGTCTTGTGGCTTAAGCCTATATTTTTCGTAAGTAAAAAAATGAGGCATTTTCATTTTATTGAAAGGTTTAAACATTGCTTTGATATGCTTTGGTCGGACAGGCTTATAGTTTGTTTTTGCTGCATCAATCTCAAAGTTATTTTCCATTGTTCTAATTTTAACTAAATCAATATCAACTGAGTCACTATTCCATAGCTTAGTAATATCGTTACTTACAATACCGATATTTCCAGAAAACGCTCTTTTTAAATTCTCTTTAACGCTTTTTCTGTTTATTTTTTCTGCTGGAGCTTTCTTCATATCATAGTAAAGTGGAACAACATCAACCATATTCCTTTCAGCTACAGAAACCAACGTCTCATCATTGCTAACTGTGACTTTATCTCCGTCACAATCAAACATAAGCACTTTACTAATTGGATCATGAATTGAAGTGTGGATGTTTTTAGTAATAAACCATTTTTCTGTGAGTTCATTTCTTGTGTTCATCCTTACTGCGTGTTCTTTATACAGGTGTGGAGAACGCAGGAGGTCAACCTTTGTACCTCCCGTTATCGCCTTGCATGAAACTTTACCGTTTTGTAGTAAACCTAGAGGATTTTCCTCTCCGTTAAACAAATGCTCACAAAATGCATACAAATCTGGAGCAATAAAAGTATAGCAGCCCTCAACTTTAATTTTACCTGTATACACTTTTCTCATAAGACTAGCCTTGGCTTCTTTTAGTTTGGTTTTTACATGCGGATCTAAAAGCAGTTCTGGATATATAAAAAGAGCTTGTTGTAAATTATTCTTATCCTCAAAACGTCCTTTAGAAGCCCCCATTAGATTTAGCATTTTTTCGGGGTTGTTAACTGTTTCTTGAATTTCTCCTCTAGTTATTGAAACTAGATTGTCCAGTTGCTCATCTGAGATGAGGGTCAGAGTTTGCAACATCTGGTAACATAGCCGAGCAGAGCTCAGTTCATCTTCTTCTATATTAGTTAAACTAGCATGACACTTGTATTGCTTGTAAAGTTTTTTGTATTCATCCCAATTCTCATAATATTTCCACATCTTAAACTGGCTTTTGGTGAAAATTACTTCAATTTTTTCTTTAAGTACATCATGTTTTTTGCCATAGATATCTGTAACTGTGGAATTATTCTTATCTATGAATTTGTCGTATGGGAAGGGAACTAGCAATCCTTTGACCCATGGAAGTCGAACCATGAACGACTTTTTACTTTTCCTTGGCAAAATCATGCCGCACCCATCAGTATGATTAATGGGAATATCCATCTTTCTGCGTTTAACGTTATAAGTTACATCGTCAACAAAATCTACCGTTGTATTAATTGAAGTCTCAAAATCTTCAACTACAATCGAACGGTCAATGTTAAAATCCTTCCATTCATCTGTAGCACTTGAACAAAGTGCAAGATAAGCCAAATATTTATTAATGCTTACACCATAAAATCTCTTATTGTCTTTGTTAATATCGTAGTGCTTATTTATCTTTTCTTCAGAAAGGCCACATGTTAGTGTATCCTTAACATTGTCCCAAGTCGTTTTCTTCATAAATACAGTCTTTTTAGTTCTTATTTGACCTGCTGATGCTGTAAAAGGAACATACTCTTCATCATTTAGAGTAAATCCATTCTCGATAAGGCTATCGAAAATACTATAATAGTGTGTTTCTACAATTATTACATCTTCATATGTATTATTTTCTTCTAGACTCAACGTCCGTGTCAGAGAGGACTCAAACAATGAGACTTTGTTGTTAATGGACAAGCTATGTGGGTTTAGTTTTCGTTTCAAGTGGATGTTTGAGTCAATGATATTTCGAAAACTCTTATCTAGTTCTTTTACTTTTTCATTCTCATTCTTTTGTTTAGCTTTGTTGATTTCTTTTCTCAGCAAACTTTCCTTTTGAGTGAAAAAAGCGCTAGTATCGACGCTATATATGTATACTTGCTTATCCAATGCCATTCAAACACCCTTTACTTATAATATTTCTATGTATTATTTATTCATATTATTTTTGTACCACATTACTTCATTGTCTACAGTGTCCAAATATTCAATACAATCTTTAGTTCCTTCTTTCATCCATCTTGATACCAGCTTTTCATCGTAGTAGTCTACATCAAACCCATCATAGTAGCGATCCTCCCAAGTAATGATAGAGTGGTTTCCTTTGTTTCTATTGATCATTCAATATTTCCTTTCGGCTTCAGTGAGCTATGTATGTATTCGGAATGTGCTTCCGTGTTTTCATTATAAGTAATAAAATAACACTAGTCAATAAAAATATTTACAAGTTTTATATCTTCATATATAATAGGTTGTAGGTGAAGGAGAGGAGAATGAATATGCTTAGGAATGCGAATGTGGTGGAATTACATAGTAGAAGAGTGTATGAGGACATTATGACTTTTATAAAGAAGTTTGAAAGTAAACATACTCAGAAACACTATGAGAGAAGTATACGTAATTTCTTTCTGTGGTTACCAGTCAAGAAGAATATTGAATTTTTATCTGTTGCTGATTTAAAAGTACGCAATGCGGATATGATTCGATATCAAAAATATCTAAAAGATCACGAAGCAGAGTATACGAACATTACAATAAATAGTTACATAGCTCCAATTCAAAGTTTATACGAATTTTTAGAGATCAACGAGTATCCATTGAACTCAAAACATGTAAAAGTCGATTCTCTATCCGATGATTCAGAACAAACTGGTGCCCTCTACCTAGACGAGGCCGAAGAAATGGCTAAGATCATTTGTAAAGATAGAAAGCAAGGGCAAGAGAAATCTTCATTTATTAGAATGGCATATACAACAAGTTTTAGGAAGAGTTCGTTACAGAAATTAAAATGGACAGATATTGTTTTCAATGATAGAGGTTATTATGATGTCTATACTATAGGAAAGGGAGGAAAGAAACATAAAGTTCCGATTTCTCCCGATTTATATAATGAATTATTGAAAATAAAAGAGAGACCTTACTATAAAAAATATAACGATGATAGAATTTTTCATTTGGGTAAAGATACCATTCAAAGCATGATGAACCGTCTAAAGGAGCAGTTGTCGATTCCCGAAGAAAGAAATATCAAGTTTCATAGCTTTAGAAACGTAGCTGCCAGTTTCGGAACATTAGAGGAAGCGAAGAATCATCTTAACCATTCCAATATCTCGACTACTGAGACTTACTACAGACATGTCAATGAAGATTTGTCTAATAGCATAAGTCTTAGAATAGAAGAAAAAATTGAAGATGGAGTTTTAGAGCAACTAACAAAGGAAGAATTGATTGGAATTATAATGAATCAAAATTATGGATCTTTAAATCAGATAAAGAGAGAGGCGTATGAGCTTGTTAATTCAAAGGAGAAACAACAACTAATTAATATAAAATAAATTTTAGATCGGGTCTATTAGACGTTTTTCGTCTGATAGGCTTTTTTGTGTTAAATGATCTCATCGCGATTGAATGTTAATCGTCAATTCGGAGTTCGAGTTAAAAAGTGCTGATTTATCAAGGTGAAATGAGGATGGGGGTATGCTGGATATATTTAATCATGTATATGCATCGCAAAAACGTTGATTTATCAAGGGAAAATGGGTGAAAAGAGAGAGTGAATTAGCTGTATTGGGTATGGTTACATAATTGTAATGAGTTAAAAAGTATAGATAAGGAAAGGGAAAAAGAGGGGGATTACGATTGAGTTTATGATTAAAATACTGCGATATTGAAGGTAACAGTTACAAATAGATTACAGTTCAATGGTAAATATATGGGAGGTTAAAAATTAATTCAGGGTGTGGAAGCGGAAGTGCTAGGCCACTATTTTCCATTTTTACACGATTTTTAGATTTAAAATAGCCCCCCATACCAGTTCTATCAGGTATATAAGATACATTATGTACCTGATAGGGCTATCCACCAGCACACCTCCAACTGATCCACTACGCTGCTCAATTGTCAAGCATATTTTCAAAAAAATATTCAAATTGTTCAATTTATTTTCAAATTTAACTTTGCACATCCATATACCCCATAGGGGTATCTTAATCACTGGGTAACAGTGTTAGTGTAAATCATGACTTATTATCAACTATAACTTAGCTCACCTTACCTATCACCACATAACCACCACAGCCTCACCTAACTATACCTTACACTCACATGTCCATCTCACTCAACTATACTCATCATCTACACTGTTCCTCATCCATGTATACTTCACCTACCTATCCATTCACTCATCACCATCACATTACCCTAACACTCACATATGTCTTTTCCATTTTCATATTTCAAAATTTAATCTCAATTCTAATATTCATTTTCTCATTTTCAACTTTCCATATCCAACTAACAATACACAATCCCATATCCACTAATCCAAATATAGTATTCTCAATTTTCAAATTTGAACTATCTTTTCTAATCTTCATCTGACTAATTATAAATATTCAATTCCATATCAACTTTACCTGACTCTTCACTACATAGATAGAGCACTCATACATGCATCACTGTTAATGCATTGACCAACACACCAATCACATAGCACAAGCAAATATATATCGTAAATTTATTTAAAAATGATAAAATAACACTATCAATTACATTAAATTAATGGTATAATTATATATGTAAGGAGGTGATACATATGGATATCTGGGGTAAGATTGGAGTCATCGTTGGGACACTGACCTTTGCCAGACTAATCACCAAAGACATTATAGAATGGAAGGAGAAAAGGAAAAAGGCGAGAACGTTAAAAAAGAAACGTCATCGCCGTAAGAAATAGCTATCATCCCGAGAGAGGAAGCCACGAACTTCCTTTCTCACCCACATAATACAACACCCCTTACACAAGTGTCAAATAAACAGAAAGGAAGATGTAATGATGAACAAACATAAACGAGAAGGTATTGAACGTCTAGTCTTAACAGGTGTATTGTCTACGATTGCACTATCCATTAATACTACTTGGGCATCTACATTGCTGCTTATTGTAGCTGCTTACTCACTTGTTTCAGGTGTAGTTTATCTTAGACGTAAGTAAAGGATGCATATACATGATCAGAATACGATTAATTTAGTTTATGTATTGATCTGTTTAACGATCCTAGGTTGAATACAATCCACGCTTACACTCTATCTGTAGAGTTTCACATAGATAATTCATGAATTACTCAAAGAGAAAGGAGGAGTAGGGCTGACACGGAGAAAGAAACGAACAGTTACAGAAATCATAGGGAACGAGTATAAGCAATGGCAGCAAGGCGAGATTATCACAATTGAAGCTGGAACAGGTGTAGGCAAGTCATACTTCATCAAGAACACTCTATATGAGAAGGCAAAGCGTGAAGGGACTAAGATACTGTTCTTGCTAAATCGAACACGACTAAGTGAACAGTTTCAACTTGAGATTGAACAAGATAATAAGAGTGACACAATCGATATTTTCTTGTATCAAACAATTGAGAGTGCGTTGCGTAAGAAAAGCAGAGTATTCAGTGATAAGTATGGCTACATTGTATCGGACGAATTTCATTATTTTCTAACCGAATCAAAGTTTAATTTTAACACTGAAGACTCATTCAATATGATTCTGTCTGATATAAATAAGACTAAAATATTTATGTCTGCAACTGCAGATTCAACTATTGAGTATTTTAAGCATAAAGGGATACAGTATAGGAGCTACAATGTGCCTCACGATTTTAGTCATATCAAAGAATTGTTGTTCTATAGAAATGACAAGGTACTAGAGAATTTTCTGCGCACAATACCTAAGAATCAAAAGGCGATCTGTTTTACTAAGTCAGCAACGAGAGCCTTAGATCTACATTTACTATTCAAAGATTCTCTGTTCGTGTGTGCTGAGAAAACAGTATCGGGAGTCGGAAAGAAAATAGACAAAGATCGAATCAGCAAAATGCTTACAAATGAAAAGTTTGAGGAGAAGTTTCTTTTTACCACATCAACATTAGACAATGGCATTAATATTAAGGATAGGCAGATAAAGTACATTGTCACTGATATTGAGGATGTTGACACACTAATTCAATGCATAGGCAGAAAACGTATAGTTGATAGTCGAGACAAGGTTACTATTATTATCAAGGATATGTCTAACAAGATGATGAATAAGAAAATGGTTCAGAGTGAAAAAACAATTTTGCCAGCGAAGTATTTGTATGATCATGGATCTGCTGAGTACATCAAGAAATATCAAAGAAGCAATAATCCTATTATTTATGACAAAGCAGCTAAGAATGTTGTAGGGTATGAGAAAGTAGTTAATGAAATAAGATACTTTAAAGAGTGCTATGATTTAAATCTATTTAGAAACTTACTTGATAGAGAGGAAGGGTATATTAATTTTATGAAAGATAAACTAGGACAGGATCATCACAGTATATTAGATGACTCAATAGATAAAGCGACCATATCTGACTATTTAGATGATATTGTTGGGAAGCGGTTGTACAAAAGCGATCAATCTGAGTTAATTAAACGAATTGATTTAAGAGATGGACGAGGTAGATTACAAAAAGACTGTGATCAATTAAATATGTACTTTTTGAAAAATGATTTGCCTTATAGTTTAAATAATAATGACAGAACCAACAAAGACAGGAGACGTAAGTTAGAGGACGGTCAAATCAATCCAAATTACAATAAGAGATGCTGGATTTTGGCTAAATATCAGGCTTTTGACGTATAGCTTGCGTCCAAAACGTGGAATATTCCTTTATATAAGAGTTTTCATTATAGAATAACACACCATAAACCGTTGATACATAAAGGTTTTCTGAATTTTCTTGCGTCCAAAACGTGGAAGTCGAGTGTCCCTTTTTGAGTATTCTCTAAAATCTTACTTTGATAAAAGTGTTTATTTACATAGGAAAATTGAATTTAATATTATTGAATTGATATTTTTACAATGATAATAGGTGACGAGATCCATTCCGTTTCACTCCATGGCTGTCGATCACCTTCATCCACAACAAAAACCGTTGTGAATGTCATTTGTTTTAATTTCTTCTTTTAAAACCTCATTAAACATGTATTATGTCTAGCCATCTAATAAAATAGGTGGCTTATTTGCATATGATAATAAAATAACACTTGTAATTTATATATTTAAAGTGTATAATAAGTATATAAGGTAAAGGAAAACGAAACAAGGAGTTGAAACCAAATGAGTCAATCTAGACTGGCAATCATGAAGTCACAATGGGCACGTAAGCAAGCATTGAAAAGTAAAACAATCGTAGGGGCTTTAATCCTTCGTTAATATATATTATAAAATAAAACTATAAGGCGGTAATAAATAATGTTGAATATTGGAGATGCAGCAATTAAGTATAATAGATATTACCAAGTGGTTGGATTATCTACTGAATATGATATGTTTACGGATGAGCCTTACAGGTTGGTAGAGTTAAAAAGCAATGATGGTAATTTTATCTATGTTGCTGAAAAGATTGTACTTGATAACTATTCAATTTTTCCACGATACAGCAATGATATGAGTCCTATGGCGATATTTATCGACGAAACAGATGAGTATGTTGAAATTGAAATTAGTAGACTTGATGCACAGGACGAGATCAATCAGATTTTAAGCTTATCAGATAATCTGAGATTTATTGAAACTCGTATGAGTTATTAAATCAAAAGTCCATGAAAGTGGCCTTTCATATAGATATCTTTGAATATAGAAGGAGGTAACACATGATAAGGATCTATTACATACATCCAGTACACAAAACTAATCCATATGCAGCGTTTAAGCAGCCAGAGCAAAGAGTAAACTTACAAAACAATACTAAACGTTCATCAGTAGGGTTATCCTTCAGTCAGCATCTTGAACTGGTTGAATCATTGATTACTAAATAATAATAATAAAATAAATTGGAGGTATTCAATATGAAAAAGTTTACTGTATTATTGATGGTGTTCGTATTGTCCCTGATGGTGTCTGGTGTGACCATGGCTAGCGGAGTCAAAGAAGAGGTTAAACAGGCCACAATGAAGATTGAAAAGGTGTATTACATGAAGGGTAGCGGTTATTACATCGCTCACACCACAAAGGATGAGGATGGGCATTTCTGGGTGCTACAGGTGACCGATATCGCATTACACAAAGAAGATAAAGCGTTCACTAAGGCATTGCGTACACAGTATCAGGGCAAAGAGGTTATTGTCACATACGCTGAACCAATCAATGAAGATGAAGAAGTAGAGATATGGACAGTTAAACTTAAATAGGGTTGTTAAGGGATTCCAAAAAGGGATCTCTTTTTATATAATGATAAAATAACACTTTACATTACAATATAATAGATGTATAATTACATTATAAAGTTAATACATAAACAACGTACATGAACGAGAAACATTGTACTGGAATTTTGATAATATACTCATTTCATTAGAATATTAGGAGGAATAAGCAATGGAAAAGAGACAATTTAATGGGTTAGATGATATTAAAGTAAAATTTACTGTCTGCTATGAAGCGGTTGATGGTGAAGATTATAAAGTCAATGATGTTGAGGCAATCAATGAATATGAAGCAATCAATATTGTTGCTCATGATGTAAATGGTGATCGAAATTTTGGATTTAATTTTAAAGCGCAGTTTTCAGGATTCTAAGTAAAAGAGTGATTTCATAAAGAGAGGAGAAGATCGATAATGAAAAAATCAACGAGAATTAGAATCGGATTAAAAGGTAAAAACCAGTTGCCGCTGTTTATGATCTGGAAAGAATGGAAAGAAGACAACGAGACAGTATTTGCGAAAGTGCTATTTAGAATCGGATAAAATTCGTGTTTGATTAAAATATAAAATAATTGGAGGGACAACATGAAGTTAATAGACATTGCGCAGCGAATCGACAAGTCTGATAAGAATCAAGATTGGGTGGATACTCAGGAACTTGGCGAGGAATTAGGGTTAGATGTTCCTTGGAAAGAACAGGACAGGATTAAATCTTACTGGATCGGAAACTGGTATTGCACAGATACATATGTGGGATGGAAAATGTATTTCTTTGATGACAAACCTGTTGCAGTGTCTTCTCAATTAGGAAGGAAGAGCAATGAAGAATACGAATGGTTTGACTTGCAACTGGCAAAAGAAGTCAAAGAATACCTGCTAACACTTATCGTTGATGAAGAAGAGAGTTTAAATAATATATCCGTTTGTGATATTAACGAAGAAATAGGAAACTCCTTCAAGATCTCTTTCAATGGTCAGATTTTAGACAAAGATAGAGCTATGTTAAACGGAGAGAAAGTTGAGATCCTTGAGGAAATTAAAAATAAACCATATGGCATAGATGATGAATTAAAGATTAAATTACCGAGTGGGGAAGTAAAGCATGTCAATGTTAATCACTTAGATTTTAGTTTTTATCTTGTATCTCAATAAATATATATATAATACATTGGAGCGATAACAATGAAGTACACATTTGAAAATTGGATTCAAACAGAACACTGGGAAGGTGCATTGATTACATCCCCAACAGGATTAGAGTACTTAACAAATGGAGTTTCAAAATGGGAGCCAAATTCAAACAGAAAATATCAGGTAGTTGATAACATCAGTAATAAAGCTGATTTTGAGAATCGATGGAATACATATTCGCCATATGATCAAATTGAAGGAGTCAGATAGCATGAATGATAATCAAATGTTGACCATACTTGTGCAAGAGGGTTTCGAAGTCGTAAACGAAACTGAGGCTATTTGGAAACGGGCTCATGAGATTGGCTATGTGTGGGATGAAGTGGATCAGAAATGGAATAAGAACGAGTAGTGCATGATTATGCTTATTAAAAAGTATAATACCCGTGATTGATGATAATTTAACTCATAGTACTGCATAAATATAAATTAATGATAATTGGAGAATGAAAATAATGAAGATTGATAAAATTATTAAGCAAATCACTAAGAAACTTGACACCGAAGGATTGTACTACGAAGTTACTGGAGATCAACATACATTCGCTATATCGCCTACATGCACTATACATACTAACCAATGTACAATCGAGATCATAAAGGATCAGATCACGGTGAATGAGCAGTCAGCAGAAGACATTGAAGAGATGATGGAAATGATTTTAGAGGTTGAATGTATATAATCCAATCGTATAGGAGGGAAATCACATGGCTATTGTTTACATAGAAGAAGATGAATCAATTTTTACTGGGCAATATGAGCAGCGAGAAGGTTTTGGGAAGTGTTACATTTGCAGTCAACTGTCAGCGATTACTTTTGTAACAAACAACAAAGGGCAAGCTATAGAAGAAAGTAAAGAGTGTTATTCTTGCAAGGATGAGTTTGAATAAAATGCTTATTTCACTCTAATTATGATAAAATAATACTTGATATTTATATAATCCAAGGTTATAATGAATATAACAAATAAAACAAAGAAGGGAACGGTTAAAATGACAGCATTCGCAGAATTGAAAGTTGAATGGGACGTACTTACACCAATTTTGGAGGGCTTAACCGATGTGGATGATTACATCAATGTAGATGCAAAATCTTTTACACTGGATAAGGATGGTAACAAGGAATACCATGTAGCAGCCTATAATGAATCGCGCAAAGAAGATGTGGAATTGCTCCTTACACATTTCAAAGACACAGGAGTTGTTGTTGTTGAACAGGATCATGGTCGTGGGATGATGGTTGTAGGGCAATACAATATTTAATTAAATGATAAAATAATAAAAGAGAGGTATGATTTTATAAACGTACTTAGTTTGTTCGATGGTATGAGTTGTGGTCAAATTGCGTTGAATAGGTTGGGAATTAAAGTTGATAAATACTATGCTAGTGAAATAAATAAACACAGTATTAAAATCACAAATAAGAACTTTCCTGAGACAATACAACTTGGGAATGTAGAACATCTTAAGGAGGAAGACTTAAAAAAACTCGGAAAAATTAAATTATTGACCGCTGGAAGTCCTTGTCAGAATCTATCTATAATCAACATAGACAGGTCAGAGCATAGTCAAGGATTAGAAGGTGAAAAATCAAAATTGTTTTATGAATACGTGCGAGTTCAACAAATAGTTAAACCCGAATATTTCATTCTTGAAAATGTAGAAAGTATGTCTAATGGGGATAGAGATATTATATCGAATATTTTGAATGTGGAACCCATTATGATTGATAGTTCTTTAGTAAGCGCTCAAGATCGAAAGAGATATTATTGGACAAATATAGAAGGTATAGAGCAGCCCAAAGATAAAGGCCACAATTTAAAAGATATTTTAGAAAAAGAAGTTGATAGTAAATATTATTATGATCAACCGTATGATCCATTAGATTTATCAAAGAAAATAGTAACAAGGCTTCATTTGAACACACATGATCTATTAAAGAGAGTTTACAGCGAGAATAATAAGTGTGCCACCTTAACGGCCTGTAGAGGCGGTTACAAGCAGAAGAAAGTATACATAGAACGAGAAAACAAAGTAAGGCGATTAACACCATTGGAGTACGAGCGGCTCCAGACAGTGCCAGAAGGATATACTGAAGGAGTAGCGGAAGGGCATAGATACAATATGTTAGGCGATGGATGGACTGTAGATGTAATTGCACATATTTTAAGCTACATGAAATAAAAATACATATATTAACACCAATAAAGATTAGGAGAGAACGTATAATGAAAACACTCAATAACTGGATTGCTGATGTCCCAAGCGAAGTTTTTTCTAGATGGGATGGAGATTGCGAAAATAAAACGTTGGTAGAAGCAATTGAGGATACATTATACGTTCTCTCCGTCATTAATGAAGGGGGGAGCTATTATGACGAAGAAGATCCAGATGACATAAAGAAAATGAAAAACCAACTTTTACGATTTATAAAAAAATATAACTAAACTGTGGAAAGACTATGAAAATTCAGAGCGCACATATGTAGTTGTAGAAGAAGTGAAGCAAATTTTTTTAACTGTTCATTAAAATATATTTTAAGGAGGTGAGTACCAATGACTCTTAAAGAGAGAACACAAATCATCATCGATACTTATGGAATTAAGAAATCATTCATTGCGAAGAAACTAGGAATTAGTAACGCATTGTTTTCACTGTTCATCAACGGGAAGCAGCCGTTACAAAAACCAGAAATTTTGAAACTTGAAGAATTTATTTCAAACTATAAACAATAAAATAATAAAGGAGATTTTAAAATGAATAAAGCCTTACAATTGGAAAATTTTATTGATGATCAAACTTTGCGAAATGAATACATAGCAAAAACAGAAATATTGAACAAGGTTAAAACTCTAAGTTTGTTACCAGATGGTGAAAATATGACGATCAGACAAGCAGCAGAATATTATGAGGTTAGTATCGAAACCATCAGAAAAACAATTCAAAGAAACAGACAGGAACTTTCAGAGGATGGGATCAAAACCTTGTACAGTAAGGATTTGAAAGAATATAAGTTGACTCTAGGACATAGTGTCCCAGAGTTGGACAGAGTACCTACAGCAATGATTTTGAATCGCAGATGTTTATTACGTCTTGGAATGCTTCTTAGAGATAGTGAAGTAGCCCGAACAGTAAGAGAGTACTTATTGAGGGTGGAAGATACTCTTACAGATACTCAAAAAGGTGAAATTCTAGGTGAATGGTCGGATGAGGAATTATTATTGGTTGAAGAAACAATTCAAGAAGAAAAGAAGAAGGGGAGCACCAAAAAGGCAGCGATAGAAGCGGTGTCAAAAATTATAAATAGAAAAGAAAATAATATATATCAGAAATATTATCAAATAACTAGGAAGTATGGATCTGTCCATAATTATTTAGTGGAGAAGAATGTTATCTATTTGGATAGCAAAGAGGACACAGCACAGCCTGAGAGCCCTACAGAAACGACTCTACAATCAGATGCAGTCCAAGTTATCACGAAACAGTTGGAGGGCTTACTAGGCGATGTGAAAGCCAATTCTGTACTTCATTCTCAGATAAATGAATTAAAATTAGAGGTTGCCGAACTGAGGAATCAACTTAAATTAAAAGATGTAATTATTGAAGGTAAGGACGCACAAATCAATAATAAGTCCAAATTAAACAGTAAACTAAAAAAGGTAAAATCAGATTTGGAGCATAAACTGAAATTCATCTCCCAGATATTGAATAGCAACAAAGTTATCGACAATACTCAAGCAGAAATTCAAGACACAAAGAAGTATGTAATCAAGAATGGTGTCATTGAGACTAAGTAAAACCAGTCTTTTATACGATAGAAAAGAAAGTAACCCGCCACAGGTTGAGAGCCAAAGTGCGGGTTACTTTCTTCTGATTGTGCAACATACTTAGATGTAATCCCACCACAAATGCTCTGTAGGAGTAGCCTAGCCGGGCTACAAGGTTATTGTACCAAATACGGAAAAGCAATTAAAGGTTAACTAACAAAATTTGATGATGAAACAAGACTTTCATCTTCAATAACAATAAAATAATACTTGTGTATGTATTTTTATTGTTGTATAATTATATTCAGATAGAGAAGATAATATATAAAGAGGTGTTAGGGTTGAGTGCAAGAGATCTACTGAAAAGTCTCAAAGAAGATTATCTAATGAATGACAATTTAAATTGGGAAGAGAGAATGATCCTGAAGAGTAAAATCAGAACAATTGAAGACAGATTGGGTATTCCATTGAACTTTAGGTTCATGAGATAATAGGAGGCATGAAGTTGTTAAAATTGAATGATGGAGGAGTTTCACTTCTTAGGTTAGTAGTACATATTCTTTTGGCATATGATGTAGTGCGTATGGGGATATCTTTTGCCCACTCCGATTATAACGCAATGATTACAAGATTCTGTTCTATATTGTTTATAATTGCAGTATACACATTTACAATGCACAGATTAAAGAAAGAAGAAGATAATTCTAAATGAAATTTTAATTTGATCAGAAAAGAGGGATAACAATGAACTTTAAAAAGGGATACAGAGTTAAAAGAACAACAGGAAATACAGGTACTGTGGTTGCGAATCCTGTTGGAGTGGGTTATACCGTTAGGTGGGACAATAGTGATCGAATTCAACGTATTCAGGATGGGACGCTTAGACCAATATGTGAAAAAAGATAAATCTCTAAGAAATGTTACTTTTACATAAACACATTCAAAATAGAAGGGAGGGAAACTTATATGAAAAGCGTCTGCTCCTGCATTAATAAGAGTATACCATGGTTATTTTACGGATTTTTTGCTATCTATTTAATATGCAGTATTGCTTCATATTGGTTAAACGTTAACGTTCTTTTCGTTCTTATAACAGGAATATTGGCGCTGCTTTTTGCATCTATTGATCTGTGTTTTTCAGCATTTAATATATCGTCAGAATATGGTAATAAATTTGAGAAGGTTCTCGCTAAAACTATGTCTGTCATATTTATAATGTTATCTCTTTTTATTCTAGTCTACCTTTCATACAAATTTTACGGGCTTACTCAGTATTTAGAAAAAAACGCATTCTCAAGCGAAATAAATATTTTAACCTTTGCTACTATGGCAATATTTTTCTTGCAGAAGGCAATGGAAAAGAGGGTAAAAAGCAATCGAATATAAACATAACAAATAGGAGACTGCAAACAAGCAGCTCCTTTTTTTATTTCTTTTTAATTATTAGATAGAGCGATAGTACCAATAATATTAAAGCGCATGTTATAACAACATAGACATAGCCAATCTTAGAAGTCTTTACATATAAAAAGTAACCAATGAGGGCCAAAAAATTACCTGATAACCACACTACTGTATGCTTATTCATCTTCTTCGATCATGGACATAATTTCATTTACATCAATCTCTAATTCGTTACAGATCTTTTCAATATTATCAAATGATATGTATACAGCCTCACCATTAATAATCTTACTTATGGTCACGTGACGAACTCCTGTACGTCTTGATAGTTCTCTAGCTGATATATCTTTACTATCAAGTAGATTTCCTAAGTGAACCTTTAATCTACGAGAAACCATAGAGAATCCCCCTTTATACAAATTCAGTTGACAACAGACAGTATTTGGTTTAAATTTATAAGAGTGTTACCGTTTGGGTAACAAAAAGTAGGCATAACAAAAGCACCCTCTGTGGTGAGAGTGCTTAAAAGTTAGATAGATGGTTTTTTAAAGCTCACGTTATCTAGGTGAGTCTATTTGTAGTTATGGTAGTCAGTTAGAGACTGAACATAGTAATTCTATTGCAACTGAGACAATTTATCAAGAGTTACAAGATATCTCATATAACAACTACAAATAAGCAACTTATTTAATTTAAATAATAAAATAACACTTTACATATTAATATAATGGGATTATAATTATGTTATAAAGTTAAGCAACGATGTACAACAACCAGCAACAACGTACCGTAACGATACATAAGACTAACTGAAACAACGATTTCATTTAGAAACAATACCGCCATATATCTCGATTTCAAATAAAGTATACAATTAAATCAAAATACTAAGGAGTGGCTATATACAATGAAGAAATCAGTAGAGCTCGTAAAATTATTTTTAAACGATAAAACAGATATTACGTTAAGCAAGAAGCAATCCACTTGGCTGTTCGATGTATTGTATAAAGAAAAAATCACTCCTATATCTAGATGGGATGGAAAACAAACATTTATTGTGGTTGAAGGAAACATCTCATATATAATATATAAATTTAATGGAATTGGGAGAATTGTTGTAGAGGCCATCAAGGAACCTACCAAAACATGGATTGTATACAGAGATAGTTTTGGTAAAGGAAGTAGCATCAAAGCTCCAAAAAAAGGTGAAGAGTTAGAGGAAATTAAATGGCTCATGCAGATCGGAGTTACATATGTCATGAAAGACGATCAGGAACCAGTTGAGATTTCGAAATTGCTAGAGGAATATGGGGAGTAGCGAAGGTGAAAATGAAAAACCTCATTGGGAAATCTGCAACAATTACTGATAAGGATTCACCCTATTATAAGCATTGGGGGTATATTGTCTTTTTTGATGGAGAAAGGTTTCATATCAGTGGTGGTTCTATAAGTTCGTCTTTTGGGGAGATAACGCCAATCTTTGATAGAGATCAATTTAGAGTTAAACGGAAAAAGGTCGGCTTTAATAAATAAAGATAAAAACAGTATTTGATCAAGAAAGGAAGATTAAAAATGATAAATGAGAATCGGATTACGTTTGGATTAGGAACCATTCTTGTGAGTACAAGTGCTTTAAGATTGGAGTTAACGCATATTGATCCTTCAGCGGTTATAGGTGAAACATTAACCAAGGATTTTACCGATTCTATGAAGGTTTTGAATAAAGCCTACTTCAAAAACATGTTTAGACTAATTGAAAAATTAAATAATGTGTCAGAAGAAAATCCGTTATTTGAGCATGAAGGATATATATTTGACTTCAGTACCTATAATAGCAAATCTGTAAAAGCAGTTTTAAAGGGAGCAAGATCAATCATTAGCCAAATGCAACTTGGCCTAGCATGTTAAACAAATTGAAAACATGGAGGGAATCCTGTGACAGAAGAAATGAAGATGGATGGAGCAATCTCAGACTTTTTCCGGGAGCATTATAATAGAGACTGGAAGCCAGCGGAGCAAGTAGATTTTCTAATTGAACTATTTTCTAATCTTTCTTTGCACGTAAGACCAGTATTTCCATCTGATGAAAAAATGGTTCTTGTTACTTCTCAAATGATGGAGGAGGCTCTGAAAAGCCGCAAAGTTAAAGTGATTTTTGATGAAGTAAAGGATACAGAGTAAAAATAAATGAGATGAACAGGGAGGCGAAATATTTGAAAAAAGAAGCTTATAAAAGAAAGACTCCAAAGGGAGTAAACAATACTCCTGCTTTCAAACTGAAAGCGAGAGTTATGGTTTTAAAAGGTGGTAGTGATGCTCTTCATCTGATGGGCAACATTGGAAGACAGGAAGACGATTTAATCAATGTAGTTTCGGAAGATGAGAACTACTACATCGGCACTTTCTGTGAGGGGTTTGGATTCTTTGATGTACACTTTCTAAAAGAGAATGTACGACCAATGAATAAGGAAGAAGTAGAGAAACTTAATAGGACGTATCACACAATTAACGGTAGAGTTCTTGGTAAAAACCACTATAATCCCGATGGTTATTGGATTGGCAATCAAGAAAGTAAATGATAGCAGGATTTGATAAAAATAAGCAATAAAGGATGATGATTTATGACAATATCGGCATATGTAGAAAACTTTAAACCTTGTAATGCAACTCCTGAGGAATACATAAATTACACGACATTAGCACAAGAAGTTGATTCTGTAACTAAAATGATAAAGGATTATCGAGAAGGCGTTGCCAATGAAGAGGTAATTTTCTTATTGGATAGTATTTTAAATAATCAAAAACTCCTAAATAAAACCACTATAGTGTGGGATGGTTCATATCGAAACATCAGCATACTTGTGAGACCAGATGGTTTTGTTGATACTAGTTATGTATTTGACAAAAGTATTACTTCTGTTGATTCGGCTCTTGGTTTTTACTCTAAGCATGCAGAAACATTTTTTCTCTTACTAGATGATGAGACATGGGAAGATATTAGAATTGAAGAAGAATCATTTTATAGTGAATTTTAATCTTGCTATCTAGGTTTATTTGGATGAAACAGTTATTTTATAGCGGCTAACTAATACAATCATTCGGACTTAAGAGAATACCACAGCAACCAAGATATCTGTGAACCTGAATCATATCTTCATAAGCACTCTAAGCTTGGTTAATAATTTTATAGATGAAACTAATAATTAAACTAAACGAATGAGGTGACCAACATGAATATTATTTACACAGAAGGATTATTCAACTCAGTAACAAAAGAAAGATATTTAAAAAACATGAACGAGCATACAAGAAGATCAAATGAGCGCATCTTTAAGATTGCAGCATTGCTCGAAAATACATTCGTAACAGACCTATATAATTTCAACCTTGCACAATTGAAACAACTGTTAATGACTATGAATTCTTCAGTTCTTAGTACATTAACAGGTGCAGGAAATCGAATTAAAAATTATATTCAATGGGCAATAGAACAGGATCTTCGTACCGATAATATCAATCCATTGGATGCAATGACATCAAGAGAATGGTTTGAAGGAATGGTTGACAAAAGCGAAGCGACGCTATTTAGTGAACAAAAAATAAACGAATTGGTAAGCGAATGTGTTAATTTTCAAGATAAGGCTCTTATCAGGGGCATATATGAAGGGCTGGGAGGTCGTCAATTTAGTGAACTATTAAATGCTAAATTAGAACACATTGTAAAAAAGGGTAGTACCATTGAAATAACTTTGTTTGATGATGGAGATCAAAAAAACAAAGGAAGAAAAATGAACATCTCCTATGAATTGTACATACTCCTTCAAAAGGCAGCCAAAGAAACGAAGTATCTAAAAAATAATGGTGTAGTAACAGAGGGGATGAAGAGCTACCATAGTCTACTATGTGACAATGATTTTATTATTAGAACAGCGAGAGACGCACGTGGCTCAGAAAATGAAAGCGCACCTTCGGCAATGGTCAATAGACGTTTAAAAAGGATAAGTAAGACATTTGATCTACTCAAACTCACCCCTATCAATATACGTAATAGTGGAATGCTCAATATGGCTAAGGATTTTTATATTGAACATGGACAGATCAACAAAAAAGATTACCTTGCAATTTGCGAACACTACAATGTAGGCAAGGGCAAAGTGAACATTTCAAGGTTAAGGCTTGATTTCTTAAATGAGCAAAATATTAAACTTATTTATGGAGTTCACTAATACTATACAAATAAGGAGTCAATACATATGACTACACCTAATTTTAGCCAAAGATTTGAGCGGTCATTGATCGAAATGAACGATATAAGAAAAGGAAGAAGCAAAGGAAAGACATGGAGAGAGCTTCGAAAGGAATTCAAAAGAGAAAGAGAGGAGAAAAACATGCCTTTAACAGAAGTCAAACCCATTCGTCCTACAAAAGCTGTTATCAATAAAAGTGACGCCCAAAGTTTTGATAATTACGCAAACCAAACTAAGAAAACTGAAAGTGTGGGCATGAACAGAATGCGTGAAATGATGAATGAATTTAAAAATGTAGGTAAAAGTTGAATTTCAAAAAGAAAACCACCCCTTAGTGGGATGGTGGAAGTTAATTAATAAAATTTATTTTGAAGTTCATCGCCAGTGAATCTACCTTGAAAATCTTCGCTGTCAATAATGTTTGAAATGATTGTGGTATCGCTTGTTTGGTATCCTTCTGGACATTCTGCGAAGTTTTCGTTCGCTATATGGAGATGATACACGTTACATTCAGGACAGATATATTTTCTGTAATAACGTTCCTCAATCTCTTCTAAGTGCCTTTTAGCAAAACTCACACAACCATCTCCCTTCGTATAGGAATATTTTAACACTATAACAGTACCGATACAACATTGAGTCCTACTCGGTTTGATGAAAGTCTGATTTTATACTGACATTTAAATTCATATTGTTAAATTTGGGAAATCAGCATATAATTCTTTAGACCTACTTAATAAGTCATGCCCACAACCGATGTGGATTTGTAGAGGTGAAAGAATGAAGCTTAATCTTAAACGATGCTTTATCATTATTTTGTCTATTATCATGTTTTTGCCATCCCACTACGTCGAAGCAGCTTCTACTGTCAGTGTTAAAACAAAAGTACTAAGCTATAAAGGACAAAAGTATATCCAACTTACGGGTGGTAACAAAAAAGCAACAGATAAGATCAATAAAATACTAAAAACTCACGCATTAACGGCAGTTCAATTAGACACAGAATTAAAGAAACAATCAAAACAAAATTTTTATAAAACATCTCCAAGTACTAAATTCAATAAAAATGAGAGACTATCTATAGTCTATACTGATAGCGCCTATATGGGCGGCGTTCATGAAATATATTCAACATTTACATACAACTTCAATTTAAGTAATGGCAATGTTATTACTTTGGGGGATGTAGCAAAAAGTACAGCCCAAATAAGTAACTTAGTTGTCTCGATAAGTGCAGGTTTAAGTATACAAAAGCGTACAGGTATAGAAATATATGATGAAAGCATAGACAACTATCCAATTGGCCCCGATTCCACGTTTTTCTTCTATGATGGCGGTATTGTTGTTCGATTTAGTCCCTACGAGGTTGCCCCATTTTCGGAGGGCTTCATAGATGTGAAAGTCCCATATACTGCTCTAAACGCTACTCCCTTCACATCAAGCAACAATACGCCTCTTGTTCCTACTGTTCCAGCTACATCGGACACTATAGAAACTAAAATAGACGATGATTTCGAAGGATACGAAGAGGGGAATTTATATGAACTTGCCAATGGACAGATCTGGAAACAGGTTGATTATAAATATTCCTACAGATATTCGTACAGACCTGATGTTATTATCTACAGGGACGGATCTAGGTACTATATGAAAGTTGATGGAATGACGGACAAAGTACAAGTTGAGAGAATTAAATAGTAGGATTTAGGCACGGTTCACATTGAGCTGTGTCTTCTTTTTATGAAAGATTAATTTTACCCAGAAGAACAGCGATGTTAAAATATATGTAAATATAACATCTTAGAACTAACTGGGTGGTGAACGATATGAGTATTGTTAAATGTTCAAGAGAAAAATGTAACAACTTTAGTAGTAGTCGTAATGAGTCTGGAATGTGCTTTGTGTGTGAAGAGCGTAGATTAAGGGATTTAGAAAAGAGTTTTTCAACGTTTAAGACTAAAGAGGAAATAGATAGGTATGACTATAATGTTTGTATTGTGAAAAGTTGTAGGGCGAGAGTTTTCATGAGAGCCAGATGTAAGAAACATTATATTGGGATGTTTAACAAGAATATTTGAAATTAATTCATGATAATAATTAAATATTAATAATCACAGTTGACACAACTCCTTATGGGCTGTGTCTTTTTTACTTTATACCTATAATAATATTCTCATTTGTTAATTTTAAGGGAAATGCTTGATTCATTTACATAGTCATTTCACTCTATCTTGTGGTATAATCAATTTGTGTTATCAATATATAGTGTTAGGAGGTGTGAGATCATGCGGAATTTTTATGGTGGTACAGGAGGCTTGTTTCTGGTTTATCCAGTCATTTGTCTCGTGCTTTACATATTGTTCACTAGCACTCCAAGTACTACGGAGTTTATGGGACAAGAAGTAAGTAACGGGTTTGCTCATTGGTTAGCTAATACAGCATATAATAACTTAGTTAATGCGAAGGCAGTTGTTGTCTGCCTACTAGCTTCAGCAGCGTTGTTTACAGCAATGAAAAAAAGCAAATAGATTTAGACGATAATCGGAGATGCCTTAAAGCATCTCTTTTTTACACTTTAAAATTATAAAATAACACTATACAAATTTATAATTAACGGATATAATAAGATTATCAAATAGAAGAGGTGATCACGATGTATCAAGTGGTTGTCGTTGAAAATTTTTTTGGTATAGTTACAGAGAATACATATGGATTTCCAACTGAAGAACAGCGAGATATGTTTAAGGAATTATGTAAACAAGATGGGGATGTGATTGTCATCCCTCCAACATTACTTATGCCCAGTACTGTTTAAATGAAACTATAATTTCATAAGGAGTTGAACAAGGTGAAATTGACAGAAAAGCAATGGAGTGGTTATAAAGGTAAATACAAAAAGCATAATGTTGAGATTAATTTATCTGAACGGAATAATTCCAAATGGAAATTTAAGTTATACAAAGACGGTTCACATCTATATGATTCAGAATGGCATGGAAATAAAACATTTTTTGATACCAAAGAAGAAGCTAGTGAAGCAGCAAAAGCAAAAATTGATGAGTTGGTTAGTGTAAAATGATCCTTTCACCCAAATAAATTAACTAGAGGAGAAATAAATTATTAATCGTGAAAATATTGAACTAGTGACTAAGTATCTAGAATTCGAAAAAATGTTTCCTCCATTTATCCGTGATATGGAGACTGGTCTATGTACAACAGAAGTAGCAAGCGGTTGGGAATGGTGCTTTGATCCAGCACAGGCAATTGTTCTTGAGAAGATAGATGGAACGAATGTGAAAATTATTGTTGATGGAGTTAAGCTTGAAATCTATGCAAGAAATCAAAAACATAAGGGTTATGTGAAGACTGAACTTAACGATCCTCAATATAAATACATCAACGAAGCTGTTGTTAATCGAGTTTCTAAGAGATCAAAGAAATTTAAAGATGGTGAATATTATGGAGAGGCTATTGGCGTGAATATTCAAGGAAATAAATATGGCTTAGATCGAAATATGTGGTATACGTTTGAACCTCATAAGGATGGAGTAAGTGTTTATAAGGATTTTCCACAAACAGACGATTATGATATGTGGAAAGAATGGATTCTTAGTCTCAAGTCACTACTAAATCCAGATGTTGAGGCAGAAGGAGTAGTATTCCTTAATCGAAGCAATGGTAAGATGGCTAAACTGAGAAAAGATATGTTTTCAACTAACTATAAGCATAGATAATGAAATGAATATTTTACGTAGAAAAGGAGTGATGTTCTGTGGACAAATGGAATAAATGGATTCAAATCGATGGGAAAAAAAGAGACAAATGGGCAATGGGAGTATGAAGTAGGTGAAATCATTACCTTAAATAGTGTAGAGAAAATTAAATGTGTAAGAAAAGAAATTATAGATAACGAAATACATCATCACTTTATAAGACCTAGAACTGTATGGGATGAATAAATAGATTATTTCATTAAAACGCAGGATGGAGCGATTATTAAAATGACTTTTACAAAATGGATTGAAAGAAACTATGGTTATTCTCCTCTCCAACTGATTTACATACACGGAAACAAATATGTAAGGAATCTTGAGGCGACATACATCGATTACTGCAATGAGAGTGGTGTCGCACCAGAAATTAATTAAGGAGATATGCAGAATGTCAAAAGAACTTGAAGCGATAATCGATTATTGTAAATTAAAGATAGAAGAAATCGAATCATTTATTGATGATAATAATTTAATGAATGTAGAAAAAATAGTTTTTAATAATAGACTTGAAACTTACATGGAGGTTATTGATAAGGCGAATTCTTTGATGGATGATTTTCGGTAACTTTATTAACTCAACAATATCTGTTTTTTGAGGAGATGATTTAACGTGAAATGTGGAGCATGTGGACACATCTATGAACTAAGTTCATGGGAAGACGGATACAAAGAAGATGAGGACTTCATTCAGTTGAGATTAAGTAATCAAGTTTCAATATTGTCTGGAGGCGATATGTGGGATGATCCAGAACATCATCAATTATTTGCTTGTCCAAAGTGTGGAACAGTTAAAATACATGCTTGGAATGATTAATTATATGAAAGGATTCTTTCATCTTAATAGGGGAGGGAAGGAATGGACTACCTTAAAATCTTATCATTCAAGTACGACATGGTAGAGGATTGGTCAAGGCATGGTGTAACCGTTTTGAAGAGTAGGGATTTATATATTCAACTAATAGAGCCTTATCACAGGACAGGCTTTCAGTATTGTTTAAAAGCTGACTTTCCAGAGACATTTGACACATGGAGTGTGACGCTGCTTGAAGAGGAGTTTGTAAACGATGGGGGATTCTTACAAGTGTTAGAGGCACTTGATTCATTTATAAAAGATAAAATAATAATAATTAATGAACATTTATTGAAAAGTATGAGGTTTGAGTAAATGAAGTATTTTAAAAGGAGCTGTGTTTAATTAATGTGCCAGTGTAACCCTTCAATTAAGACCCCTTGGTGTGGAAAAGGTAGCTGTGTTCCCAGCAAAAAACAAACAGAAAAAATGAATGCTGCCATAAAGAAGTCAAATAAAATTATGAGTAAGCTAATGAAATAAGTCTTTCACTTGATTTATAAAATAATAAAATAATAAAATAACAGAATGGAGATAATATCATGAATTCTTATAATATCATTGTTAACAACGAGGTAATTGAAACAGTTGAAGAACAGGGTCGTTGCAAAGATACAATTGCATACATACTCATTGATCGAGTCTATACACTCAGTGCGCAATTTAAGCAAGCAGTAGACGTTCGTATAGCTCACACAGGGGAGGCTTATTACTATAATGTATAAGCGCGGGAAACGACTTTCAGATGGTGCTATGTGGGTTCAGGAGCATAGTGGTCAATGGATAACATTGAAATTAGCTGCTGAATTGTATAGCAAAGATATGGACGGAGTAAGTATTAAGACGAGGGAATAAACTCTCGTCTTTTTTTATTATAAAATAACACTGTACATTAAACTTGTTTTATGTTAAAATTATTACAGGTTAGAGAAACAGCGCACAAGAACAGTAACATTATGATGGCAAAGACTACATAAAACCTATGAGGTGAACAAATATGATGATTCCTGTATTTGATATCGAAACTGAAGAAGTGGCAACCGTAAGTGTATCTGATATATCCTATCTAAACAGAACTGAATCAAATGTTGTAAGAGTTCATTTGGAAGACAAAAATAAAAAATACAGAACGGCAAGCAGTACTGAATTACTAGAGCATTTACGCAAACACAATTTAATTGTGAAGTCAGATCACGCATTATGTATCAATCCCTCTAAAGTTAGAAGAATTAATGAAGAAGACATGACGATTGAATTCGAACAAGGAAAACAAGTGAGTATCCCCAATGCGATGTTTAGAAAGCTTGAATCACTTATCAACAAGTCTGAGTAGTTTATAAACTGTTGCTACTATATAATTAGGATAGATATATAGTAGCAACATACATATGATTGTGAAAGGTTTATTTCATAAGGTTATTGAGGTGAGTAAATGGACTTTCTATTCATTGGTCTGTGCATGATGGGGTTAGTAGTGTTTGGATTCAACTTAATCTCCTTCTTTATTAGTTTCTTTGGTAGATTTTATAGTTACATGGCAAAGGATGTAATTCTTTGCGGTGTGGGCTTCGTTTTATTAAGTGTAGGCTTGATGGGGATACAATAGGTAGTTGTCTAGAGTTTTTAAAATAACTATTTCATTAGGAGGAGAGGTGTTTTAGAATGTCTGAAATGATGTTTAGTCTAGAAAGATACATTATAAATGATAAGCATACAAATGAGGTTTTAATAAAATACGGTATGTCTATGGATGAATTTGAAGAAATAGAGGAACTGTTGGCTCAAAGCGATAGGTATTCACTGATCAGTAAATCGTCAGAGAGTGTGTCTCTAACAGATTTACCAACGGATTATTTAGATACACTACTAAGTAAGACATCTAATAACCCTAATAATGCTATGGTATTAACCGAGATACATCGAATCATCAATTCAAGACAAGACATGATCAAATGACTGTTTTATCTAGAGAGGAGACTAAATGTGAAATTTAAAGAGATTAAGCCATACATACAGTGCAACAATTATTCAGTAGACGTGTCTTTAAGATATTTGGAGAGTACACTTGACGAATATATTGAAGAAATGGGATTGGAATTAATTCCAGACTTTCAACGCGGATACGTTTGGAATTTGGGCCAACAGGAACTTTATATAGAGCACTTGTTACGCGAAGGAGTGTCTGGTTTAGATATTTACTTTAATCATACTAAATGGCAAGGAACAGAGGGAAAAGGAGATGGCTGGTTTGTATGCGTTGATGGTTTACAACGTCTTACAGCATGTCTTGGGTTCCTTAGAAATCAAATTAAAGCATTTGGTCACTTTTATAAAGACTTTGAAGATAAGATTCCAATGATGGTACGCTTGAGTTTTCATGTTAATAACCTTCAAACTCGTAAAGAAGTGCTTGAATGGTATTTACAGATGAATAGTGGAGGCACTGTTCACAGTCAAGATGAGTTAGATCGAGTTGCTGGATTATTGGCTGCTGAGTCTTAATCAAATGGCTATTTTACTATCTTGAGAGTGAGGCAAATGAATGGAGTATGCTGTGTACTATAAGTCTCAGGAGAACAATTCAAAGATAATGCATAAAGAATTACCTAATGAGTTAAAAAGCAGATACACTAAAAGTGCCAAATACATCTATAAAGTATTTTATCAAGTATACACAGGAGAAGATGAGAATCTGGAGAAATCCATCACGTTAACAAGCGATAAGGAACTAAATATCGACGAATTATCAGACAAAGTCGCCGCTATCTATGATAACGAAAGTGAGTTTAATGATTATCGTCTATATCAACTTGTTGCGATTCTTGTAGAAGCCGCATACACAAATTATTAGCATTTCTATATCCAGCAAGAATCAATGAAAGATGTGTTTCACGGGGGAGGATGGCGACCATGACAGATAAGATAAACCTTTACGTAGACGACCTCAGAGACTGTCCAGAAGGCTTTGTGGTCGCTCGTACATACTATGAAGCTATACATATTCTTGAGACCAAAGAGGTGGCTATTCTTACATTAGACCACGATCTTGGTGAGGATGTAGATGGGAAAGAGTTGCCCAATGGATATGACTTAGTGAAGTATTTCTGTGAACATGGACTTAAGGCTGATAAGATCTACATACATACTGACAATCCTGTAGGAAGACAGAACATGTATGAGACTTTGTTGGCAGCTCAGCGGAGAGGATTCATAGAAGAGGATATTGAGATATACCATTATCCGATAACGGTGAATAAGTATTCTGGTGAGTAGCATTTATAATGGACGGGGGTACTCAAATGAAATATGGTTTATTGGAGAATGGAATCGACTCTCTAAAGCAAGCCTATACATGTATTGAAAAACTTGAAGCGGGACTACATGAGGGCGTTGAACATAACTTAAAAGACGCAATCCTCTCATTGAATCATGCAATTGAGATATTATTTAAAATGATTCTTAAAAACGAAAGGGAGTACTTAATTTTTAGCGACATTGGAAAATACATGGCAGCTAAAAACCAGATGATCAAGCAAGGCAAACAAAATGTATTTGAGGTTGGACATGATTTAAAGACTGTTTCGTTAATAGAGGGTGTTAAACGGTTGGAACTACTTTGTGATTTAACTATTCCAGATATACTTAAGGGAGCCATTGATGATTTTAATAAAACGAGAAACAAACTTATGCATTTTGAATTAGAATTGTCTCAAGATGAGGTTAATTTAACTATTAGAAATCTCAAAGGGTTCTATGAGGAGGCTGTTAGCTTCTTAGGACAACATGTAGAAAATATCGAGGAGTTGCTAGATAAAGCCAGATTTGAGTACTCTGCTGAGGACTATCAAGACGAAATGTATGAGCACTATGCAGATATAATGCATGACGAGTACAGTCAAGGTTTTTAAAATAAATAAAATGCAAGTTTTACATACAAAATAAGGGGCGTGTCTCATGACAAAATTACTTTTAAGGATTTTCGTCTGGTTTAATGGTGGAGAGATATACTATAAAAATGGGGAACAGCATGTTCAATTAAAAAAGACTGTAGGGTTAATGAGGACAGGTGGTTATGTTTTGGTCGATTATAAGGTTAAGTATATCAAGGGGATGCCCTTCTTATCTCCAGTAGCTGCTTCAAAATAAGTCCAAAACCAAGAATACAAAAGGGGGATAATTATGGGTAAACAAGTGTATCTGTCTGAGAAGGATATTGAAGGATTTAAATTAATGGAAGATCTTTTTGATGCCTGTGTTACAAATGGAGAAGAATACTCTGATGAGGAGAGATTACTGGTGCAAAGGCTGTGTGATAAAATTTTAGGAGAAGGCGCTAGTAACGTCGGGTTTATGTATAAGTAATTATAAACTTGATAACAGATAAGTATAATATATAATTAAAGCAGAACCAATATAAAATTACATATGGAGGTTATTCAATGAATGATTACAGATTAGAGAATCTAGTAAGACAAGCACTAGGCGGATATAGTACTGGAGCTATGATTGTTGATAGTGCGGGGTCAATAAAATTGGAAGGCGGCGCATTCTCAGCATTAGTTGCCGCGTTGTCCCCTTATTTCAACAACTCCTCTCAAGATCGTCAAAGTCAAATTCGAGATGTGGTTGAAAAGCATTCTTATTTACAGGGTAAGATTGCAAGCGATGACCAAATTGGAGAAATTGTAGAAGACTTAAATTCATTTTTCAGCAACAATGGAATTCCGCTGGCTCAAGTTAGGTAAAATGTAGATTTCACATAGAGACAGTAAATAATAAAACCCACCAATTAAATGGCGGGTTTTTTGTTGTGTTCAAATAATCCTAGTTCTGATGCTTTAGCTATTAGGACTGCAAGAGCGTCTCTATTTTGACTCGCATCTAGAGACATCTCAGAGCGCCTAGAATCAATTTCTGATGATACATCCTGTATCTTCACCTTGATGAGCCGTATCTGAGCTTCAGACAAAATTAGATCCTGTTTAAGTGTGTGGAGATATTCTATAATACCATCGATATTCGCTTGGGATTGGATATTACTACTTGATTTAGAAGACTTATTTTTGGTTTTATTAATTTTTGCCTCGTAAATTTCCTTCTTGAATTTATGTCTAAGAAAAGAGTTCCATCTGAAGCCACAAGCAGCGGGAGTTCGTCCGAGATAATTTCCAGTATCATCAAATGCTTGTAGCTGTGTTTTACCAGACTCTATATACAATAATACGGTTTGTGTTAAAAGATTGTCATCCTGTAAACTCCAACTATCACTTCTTTTCATATTTATGCACCTCGAATTTGATTAGATTAGTCTTAATACCATATATATCCTAATTGTCAATAGTATATTCACGTTAACCAGCAAAATTTTAGTCGGCTACCAAATTGTCTTGACAAATCGGTGTTCCATATTGACAGATGCCTGTTTCGACTTTATAATGATAATATAACATTTAGAAATTAAGTACATATAGATTGTGGTATATATAGATTACTAAACAAACCCAAAATACGAGATGCAATAAGGAGTGGGATTGATGGCGGTAGCAATGGAACAGACAATGAATAAAGTAGTGAAAAGATTAGAAGTTTGGGAAGTTGATTTAGGCGAAAGTAGAGGGAGTGTACAAGGTGGCAGCAGACCGTGCTTGATCACTAGCAATGATGTAGGTAATAAATATAGTCCAGTGGTAATTGTTTCGCCATTGACAACAAGTAAAATCAAAAGACCAATGCCTACACATGTAAAATTAAACGCTGATGAAAACGGACTATATGGTGACAGTATTGTTATGCTTGAACAAGTTATTACTGTACCCAAAGATAAGCTTGCATTTAAGATTTCAAGAATACCAAAATATCTTGAAAGTGCAGTTAACAATGCATTGTCCTTGTCTCTTGGTTTGTAATATTTTACCTCTTGATGACGCCCTTATATTAAAACATAATAATACTACATACTAATAAGGAGATCCCGAATCAATGAAGAGATATCAGCTTATGAGGTTAATTGACTATGATCAATTAACTAATGTAGAGACTTGGAAATATACAAACATATCAACAGATAAGCCACATGAATTGAATAATTTTATGTTTAATGGATATCGAATATATGATAATAAAGAGAGAAAAGTAATTAAAATAAATTTAGACTTACATAAATGGTTACAAGGGAAAAGTCTCTAAATGAGGCTTTTCTTTTGTTTTGCAATGGAATTTAATGTGTAGTATATTTGTATTGAAATTAATATGAAAACAAAAGAGATGAGGGGATAATTCTAAATTAGAGCATAGCACATATGGATTTGGACGTATTATTTTTTATTATTTGTGCTATAATGTTTATTAGAGGTGACTACATAAAATGAAAATTGAAAGAGAAGAAATTGAACAAAGAATAATTGATGCATTAATGGAAGTTAAGCATTCTAGACGAAAATTGTATGAGTTAAATATGAGTCTCGCAGAATATAATGTGCCTTTTGGCTTACCACAGTCATTAATACAAAATGAAGAAATAATCAAAGAGACAGAATTACAATATCTTATTGGATTGACTCGTGGTTTATATGATTTATTGAAAGATAAAAAGCTAAATCCAGAATCTTTATTTGGAGACAGAGAAATAAGAGATTCGGAAAATGCTCTTTCTAGCGAAGATGCTGACAAATTATCATTACCACTAACTTTTGATGAAGTTATACAAATAAAGTATGACAGCTACTTAACTAAAATTTCTATACAAAAATTAGTTACAATGGTCAACAGTCAACTCATCATCTATGACGAAGAAACACAACGTGGGGTAGTTTATAAAGAGAATAAATCTGGAGGGATAGTTAAAACTCCAATAGTTAATAAGGCGAGTGTTAAAAGGATCACATCAAAGATGGCTAAGAATCAATACTTTGAAGATATGATCATTCTTAATGTATATTCAACGGAAGTTGACCCAGTAACATATCACGCGGAATCTAAAACGTTTACCATCAATAACGGCGCAGTTATCTCTATACTTGATGGCTTTCATCGTCTTCAGGGGGCTGTGGCTGCTTTGCAGATCAATCCAAAGGCTGAATTGAATGAAATATTATCTATCCGAGTATACGATTTTGAAACCGCTAAGAAATTTTTCAGTCAATTAAATACAATAAATGTATTGAAGAAAGAAAGAAGAAAAGAATTAGCGCAAGAAAGATTATCAGATAAAGTAGTTTCTGACCTACAACAAAAATCGGAAATTGGAAAACAGATAGCTTCAGCTAGTATGATTAGTGATCTTGCGGGAGAACTAACGATTTTTGATATTATGACATATGCTATTGATAATGTTTATCATCTTCAAAGGCAGCTAGATATCATCAAAACATCGAAATATCTGAATGAATTTTTTGCGTATTTAGTTGGGAATTACCCGGATGAATTTTCACCCGACATCAAACAACGTAAGAATCGCACGATGAGTCATCCCTTGATGTTTATTGGCTACATTGTAATGTCAAAATATATGCAATCAAATGAGCTAAGTTTAGATGAAATTGAAAGATATGTAGAGCTAATAGATTTTGAAGATGCAGAATTAATTTCTTTATTAAATGAGAAAAAAATATTGACAGGTAACAAAAGAGTTCGGGATAAGCTTATTGCTTATTTTTCAAGGTTATTTGAGGGGGAAGCAGCCAATGAATAAGGTTTACTTCAATGATTTTTTCAATAAAGATCAAAAAGATAGATACCTTAAGAGTTTAAGCACAGAGTCAACCAGAAAATCATATGCTACCATATTGAGGAAAACTGCAATAATGGAATCAACTTTAAACAAGGATCTTTATGATTTTAATTTACAGGATATTTCGCAGTTTTTATTTACATTAAAGGCTACAAAAATTTCATCATTAAGACATGCGGGTAGTGTCGCAAGAAATTATATACAGTGGGCCATTGAGCAGGATCTCCGCAAGGACAATATTAATCCTTTGATAGCCATAACTACACATGAGTGGTACAGCCAGTTTGTGGATGATAGTTCATTGATGCTGTTTACAGAGAAACAAATTGACAACATAGTAGACAGTCTAATTAATGCTCAAGATCAGGCCGTAGTGCAAGGAGTTTGGGAAGGCATATCAGGTAACGTTATGAGTGAATTAGCAAATATGAAAATGGAACATATATCGGAGACAAATATAAAAGATAAATATAAGATAAAGTTGTTCAATGACACAGCAGATGGAGTTACGAGTAGAGAGATACTAATCTCTAGTAATCTTTATGAAATCTTGAAGAGTGCAAATAAAGAAGATAAATACCTTAAAAACAATGGATTGGTATCGGAATCTATAAAATCTAGACACAATGTTTTAGTTGATAATGGCTATATATTAAAAACTGCTGTTCATCTGAGAACTGCTGCGACTAATAGCAATCAAGATGACGGTAGACCAACACAAGGTCAAATATTGGGTCGAAGAATTAAAAAGGCTGGAGAATTTAATAACTTCCCAATGCTAACAGCGATTAATCTGCGCAATAGCGGTATGCTTAAAATGGCTAGAGACCTGCACAGAGAACGGGGAAGACTAGGAATAGAGGAATACTATGATATTTGCGAACATTTTGATGTAGGAAAAAAAGAGGATGGTACATTTAATATCGATGTTATTAGAAGAAATTTCTTAAATATTGATACTATAAATAAGTTATATGGCACTGAAGAATAAGGTTAAAAACTTATTCTTCTTTTTTTTATTAAATTGTTGACTCTCTACATACACTGTGATATATTCTATTTAAGAGATACATATTATTTTATTATTTAAAAGGAGATAAGACATGAAAGAGGATATCTTATATACACTAATGAGTTTGTTGGACGGAATTACAATTTTTATGTTTGCTTTTGGATGTTTCAAGATAAGTTTTCGAGATTACTGGAAGGAGATATTAGTTACGAACTTAGTGATTTCAATAGGAACATTCTTATTGCGTAACAATTCATTTATGATAAGCGTAATTCCATTGCTATGTCTTGCATTATTAATTGTTTCTTTAACCTTTTACTTTAGAATAACAGTATGGAGTAGTATAAAACTTGCAGTTTACGGCTTTGTAGCACAGATTATCGCCCAATTAATTGCGAATTCGATCTTTATGGTTTCTTTCAACCTAAATTATACAGAAAGTTTACATACTCATGGGCAATGGGTGCAACTGATTGGAGACGGACTGCTAATAGCTATAACATTAATACTTCAAAAACGTAGAATATGGTTTACAACAATGCCATATGATTACACATTTAAACTTAAATTGAATAAGATCAATATTTTAAGTTTATTAATATCATGTGTAATCATATCATTTTTATATAACATAAAAACTATTGAGAATGTATACCTAGGGCTAGTATTTTGGGGAATTTGCCTTATTAACCTCATGTATTTAGACATTAAAAAGGAGAAGAGTGAAAGCTGATGATTGACAAGCTGGTAAACAATATTTCAACATCGCTGGTAAATAAATTTCCAGAAGAACTCCCTCCTTATGGTGTAACTAGATACGGTATTAAATTTTTAATCTCGAACTTACTACCAATTATACTTCTTTTGTTAATTGGGGCAGTTATTGATGCCTTTAATGAAGTGATGATTAGTATTTTGTCTTTCTCCACTCTTAGACTTGTGTCTGGGGGATTTCATGCAAAGAAACCTGAATTATGTCTAGTTATTTCAACAATTATGATTCTATCAATAGCAAAGTTTGGATACTTCTTTGAAGAGTATACAGTGGTAGTGAATTTGATTTCATTAACTTTAGTGTTGATATTCTCTCCGTCTAATATTGAGGGACAAACAAAGATTCTCAAGGAGAACTTCAAGTATCTCAAATTAGTTTCAATAGTAATATTAGCAGTTGGATTCTTCCTAGATAACTATTTAATAAGCACCTCCTATCTAGCCCAAAGCATCTTTTTGATACGCTTGAAAGGAGGTGGGAAAAATGAATAAAATGAAAATGATTAAAATGGGAATGACTGCATTTGGTTTCTTGTTGGTTGCTGCAACAACCATGGGAGTGAATGCTGCAAGTTGGACATTGGTACATAATGAACCAGTTCCAGAAGAAATGAAGTAATGTAAATAAGTGGCCCTCCAATTTCACACAAAATCGGAGGGCTGATTTAAACGGGGTGTCGATTTGAATAGAATGATTATGGTTCAAAGAAAAGAGGGTAAAAAAATCAGTGATGATGCTGAGTGGATGAATGAAAAGGATATACTTAAATGTACAAGAGAACTGTTTACAAAAAACAACTATAAATTTGTAATTCACACCGATGATGGTGAGTTCGTTTATTGTGAAAGTAAAGATGCTATCTTTAAATTGTTAAGTCAAAGTGAAGGAATGATCATGACTGACAAAGGAACACTTGGGAATATGAATAGAATGAAGAGTGTAGATTATGAAGTAGGAAAAGTATTTTTTGACGAAGAAAAAGAGAACTATGTTACCATATCCGCAAGCAAGGAGAACGCAGTTAAAACATTTATCAAAAAGCTGTTTGGTAAATAGGGCAGCTATACATAGTTTCACTAGAGGATCAAATAATCATGAAATTAAATAGCACTTTTAATAAAAAGTTATTTGAAGTATAATAAATACGAACATAGGTTCTGTGATTATCATTATTCGACATCATGCGACATCAATATGGATCTGATTCCATATTTATGCATATGTCAATACAATTTAGTCGGCTACCAAATGTGATTGTCAAGCGCCAAAAGTTGGATTATTATTAGTACATAGCTAAATATTACATCTAGATAACATATTTTTTACGAGAGGGTATGATGGTATGCAACAAATTTTCGATGCTTTGGACATTGACAAAAGAGCGATTGAATTGAAGGCGATGATAATCTTTTTATTTAAGTCTGATATAGAGACTCTCATAGATAATTGTGTAGGAAAGTCGAACTTTTATATTGATGATTTTGTGTATGATTACCGTGAAAAATTGATTGACAGCACAAGATTTGATTCGCCGGAGGAATTTAAAGATACATATTTTGCTGACCCAATTAAAACGTTGGAAAGATTATTTCAGGAATATATAACCCAAGATAAGTTCGATAAATTAAACTGTAAAGATCCCGATATTATCTATAACAAGCACATCGTCAATCCCAAGGTGCGATTCAATAGATTTGTAAGGGGGTTTGAGTAGGGGGAATTTCCCCTAGTTCTTTAAATAATAAAATAACAAATATATCTTTACAAAATAAAATCGTTGAACTATACTGAATAAGTAAGGTTGAAACGAAAACAAAGTAAAATAATAGTTTCATCAAGAAATTGGTTTTGAAAAGAGAAGCATATTAGAGTATATGAAAGAATGACGGAGATTAAAATAACACGCTTGCGTGATTATATAGAGGCAGCAAGTTTACTCTGAGAAGGTGGTGGAACATATGACGAGCAGATTGAGAAGTCCTCCAATGTAACTGGCTAAGCAGAGAGACATCAATCCAAAAATACATATACACAAAGGGAGATAAATTATTAATGGCAGACTACAAAATCAAGGTAAATAAGAATCATCAAGGTAAAGAGTTTAAGAGTTCGTTTCGTTTTATCGGTAAAGTTAGTCCAGTTCAGAAGAAAGATCAGATTACTGACAGTTGGGAAAAGCAGCCAATCTATCAAGAAACAACAACTAGAACTAATAAGCCTCGTCGAGTCCTTCAGTTTGAGATTGAAACAGCACTAAGTAACCGTCTACGGGTTGAGCTTGCAGGTATGGAGCAGCCATTTGCTTATCCTTACAGTCGTACAAATAATAAAGCAGCTAAAGTAGTTTGGGCAGATCGAAACGATAAAACAAAGTATCCAGACGATACATATCACGCTATTGAGGTTGATTGGGATAAAGCAGAACGTCTTGGGCAATTGGTCGAAGAGGATGGGTGGTACGAAATTCGTGGCCAATACCAATTTGACACCTTTACTCCAGATAATAGCACTGAAGAAAAAGTATTTGTAAAGCGAGTAATTTCATCTGTACGTCCAATTAAAGATGGAGTAATTATTAACGATGATGGAACAACACAGACTGTAAAACATGCAGGAGAAGAGTTTGATTATGTGATGGACTTCAACAGCGAAGCATTCCGAGAAGTGAATTACTTTAGTATGCAATTAGGAATTCGTAGTACCTATCAAGAAGATCATGGAGACACAAAAGTTAATGCAGTATTTCTGGACTATGGGAAAGAGCGTTCTGAGCCTAAAGATGTGGAACTGGTAGTCTATCAGAAAGAAGTAGAAAAGGGAAAATCGATGGCTGATGCATTTGCTTCGCTTAATACATATGATTTTATCGAAGTTACAGGACAGGATAATAATAGAGCAACCTTTGCTTATGTTGATATTGTAGAAGATATTCCATCAGACGATCCTTTTGCAGATGTTGATAGTAGCGAGAAGGTTACACGACAAGAACGAGTAACTAATGGAGACAAAAAAGGACTAGAAGTAATTAGTTATGTGCAGGGAAGTTTGATGCGAGAATTGTTAACTGAAGAGGAATTTAGAAAAACAGCAACTTTAACAAGTGACGACCCTTTCAATAGCATCAATAACTCAGATGATCCGTTTAATCAGACAGATGAAGACCCATTCGCAACAGATAAAAGTGACGACCCATTTGCTTAATAATTAATTTCTACGGGAGTGCGTAACTGCACTCCTCAACCTTAAAATAATAAATATAAAAATAATACAATTGGAGTGATTTAATTAAATGAGTTGGAGAAATAAAGTTGTAGGTAACACGCCTAAAGTTGAACTACATTCCATTACAAGTTTAGTTGCAGGTACATATAAGACAGGGAAGACACGACTTTGGAAAGAGTTAACTGAAATGCATTATAAGAACCCAAAAGAAGAAACACTACTCATCGCTTGGGAGCCGGGATATGAGACTTGGGAACTTGAAGAAAACGTGTTGCCAATGTTTGAAGAAGGGTCAGATGAAGATGCTTGGAAGCAGTGGGAGTTCTTCAAAAAAGATGTAGTCCCCGGACTTGTTCAAGAAGCTAAAACAGATAAAAAAGTTAAATTGCTTGGATTTGACACCGCAGATCGCTGTATTGATGCTGCTACTGCTTGGTTGCTTAAGGATAGAGCAAAAAAATATGGTGTTTCTAAACTCGTATCTTTGCAGGAGCTTACTGAAGCATCTAAAGGGGCAGAGAATGGATATACTGCACTCTACGATGAGATGAAGAAACCAATTGATGCACTCAAGGCAGCCAAATATGGAATTATGGCTATGGCTTGGACAAAAGAAAAAGAAACCACTCTTTACAATGGAATGAAGTACAATTCTGTTGAACTAATGATGCATCAAACTGGTAGAAAGATTTTTGAATCCCAAGCTAGACTTATTTGTTGCCTGTTTAATGAGGTGGTTGTAACTGATAAGGCAGGAAGCGAAGTTTCTGAGAATGTGAAGACAAAAGCGGGTAAAGAAAAAGGCCATAACTTTCATGAGACTCGTACGGTGATGGTGTTTAGACCTACAGAATACATTTCAATTGCTGGTGGAAGCTATACAGATCTTCCTGAAGAGCCAGTAGAATACAGTGCAGAAAACTTCATGAAAGTGTTTGAGGATGCCGTCAAAGGACAATTGAAAAAGACTACTAAAAGTATTGATGAACTTAAGGTAGAGCAGGAACAAGAGCTTGAAGACAAAGCCAAGGAATACGCCACACAGGTCAGCGAACAGATTCAGGTCACTCCAGAAGAATTAAAGAAGAGTATTGCGGAAGCAATGCAGAAGTTTGATTATAATCAACGAAAAGATTTGATTGGCCCTAAGTTCTTAGAATTGTTGGGAGATCTAGACTATCGTAAATCCGAAGACGTATCGAAACTATCTGAAACGCTGAAGTATATTGAACAGCTTAAAGTATAGTACATAGAGTTTGTGAAAGACAGATATCATAAAGTATTAATATCTATATGTGGACAATTAATATAACCATTGTCTGCATGTAGATTAATCCAAGGAGGATGTATGTTGAACGAAATTAAGATTAGCTGGACTCCACTTCCAGTTCTTTTTAAAAAGGGTGATATTGTTTTCTCGAATGTTAACCCAAGTGGATACTGTGAGATTTTAGGTACTGGATTTTCAGTATCAGGCTTTGACTCAGAAATTAATACTGAAAACTGCTTGAAAGATAAAATGATTGAGTATATCAAACAGGTAAATAGTAATCCAGATATGAGCAAACATATCACAAAGCTATATTACAAAGACGAGAATGATGAATGGAAATATGTCACTGACTATAGCACTTTTATTGATTATATGTCTGAAGATCTTCAAGAATCGCTCAAGTCTGGTAGGACATTAACTGAAAAACTGGAAGAGGAATTGAATTGCTATCATTATGAGATGGTTTATAAGCCTGAGATTAAGCAGCCGAGCCTTGAAAGGTTAGTGAAAATTAGCAAGCCAGAAGTAATTCTATCCAACAAAGACACACAGAAACTTCTCAAAATTATTGATGACTTAAAAAGCATTAACATTCTTTAGTATTAATGTAGTTATACATACGGCCTCACTTGAAATAGTGGGGCTTTACTATAATCAAATATCAGGAAGGTGATACGTTGGAAGTACTCCTGTCTCTATTGTTGGCACTGTCCATTGGCAATATTGGTCAAGTTGGATATGAGGGTGTCAATCAAGCACGAGAAGCGAAAAACACGACTAAGATTGAGAGTGTTAAAGTTGAAAAGTCGGTTGAGTCCAAGAAAGAAGTTAAGCAAGTGAAAGCTAGTGAGAAGAAACCAAGCAAGACTAAAAAGGAAGAAAAGTGGATGTATTTCACAATTACCGCCTACACAAATGGAAAAGAATCCACGGGTAAGGTAAAAGGGGATAAGGATTACGGGAAGACAGCTTCAGGGGTATACACTAAAGAAGGCGTGACAGTAAGTGCTGATCCGAAGGTGTTTCCAATGGGGACTAAGATTTACATAGAAGGTGTAGGAGAGCGGATTGTACAAGACACTGGCGGTGCAATCAAAGGGAACAAGTTAGACTTGTTCATTGAAGATCTGGATGAAGCATTAGAGTTTGGACGAAAAAAGAACGTAAGAGTACGAATTATTGATTAGAAGAGGATGAATACATATGCTATCCCAAGAACAAAGAATCGAAGAAGTTTGTAGTGATGTAGCAGCATTGCTTAAGAAGAAGAACCACGACTACGGAAATTCCTTTAGTATTCAATTTGAGAAATACGGAATAATGAGCGCAATGATTCGCATGGACGATAAAATGCGACGACTTGAGAATCTAATTAAGGGTGCTCATGCAGAGGTCGATGAATCGATTGAGGATACTCTTATTGATTTAGTGGGTTACAGCGCGCTTGCTTTGGTTGAACTGAGAAAGTTGAAGGCGATTGAACAGGCTTAAAACGATCAAATACATAAACGAAACGCCAGTTGATGAAATGATTAGTCAAATAAAAACCAAAGGTAACGATAAAAGCAAGGTTATTGAATCAGCAAAGGCAAGTAGAACAGAATATGGACTCAAGGTGCAAGAATTAATCGAGCGCCTTGAGTCACAGTAAAAGCTGTATTTCACAAGAAGGGAACGTGAAAATGGAGATTGTAGATAATAGATATTTGGGAACTACAGTAGCAGAACACGGGGATGTACTCGTTACTGATCTGGGCGATTATGTATTCATTACTTATGATGGCAATGTCGGAGAATACGGGTTTGCTTGGATTGGAGATGGTCTTGAGATCAGAGTTTGGGCAAATGATCTTGATAACATAGCTGTAGGCAGTGAAATCAGAGGTAGAAAAATTGTTTCAATTATTAAGAATACCGACATTACAATTTCATTTAACAAGGAGAAATCGAATGAATAAATTTAAAGAATTCATTAAAAAAGTAGCAAGTAAATTTAGTACACCAGTTAAACCGTTAGTAGCGGAAGTATTTGTGGAAGACAAGTTTAGAATTGATATACAAGGTAATGTGAAGGCAAGTGAATTGAAAATGAACGTAACTGTATCCGATGAAGTAGAAGTTGAAGGACTGAAGTATAAAGTTGATCAGTTAATTGTCGATTCTCTGTACATTCCTAAAATGATAGAAGTTATCTTGAATGAGCAGAAAATCGAACAGTTACATAAAATTCAACGTAAAACCAAAAGTAGTCGAATCAAGAAGAAAATTCAGAAACGGATCGATACATATGGAAAAAATTCAATCACACGCGATTAAAGATATTTGGAGAGTCAGAGAAGGTTTACTTTTAGAAGTACACAAGTTTAAAACACTTGGTCATTGCTGGATCAGATCAAAAAAGAGTGTTAAGCAAATTAGAGGGTGTAAAGGTTTAACAGAACTTAACGAAGATTATTGTGACAGCTACACCAAAAAGACTTTTCCAAAAGGCACATTGATTTATAACACTGTTCCAGTTGAACCAGAGATGAACAAAGACAACTTTAAGTTTGAGATTAAATCAAGTGGTGGCTCAATTTATGGTAAGAATGCTGAAGAAATGAATAAGATATTGGACGATATTAAGAAAACAATTAATACATATAAGTAGGCAAAATAATGCGTAGGAGGGGGATTATGTATGACAGCTAGATCTCACTTCAGAGGTCACGAGATTGAATATTTAAATGGAGAGTGGGTATTTTCAGACACCAAAGAGTCAACGGTGACAACATTCGAGACACGTCCATGTGGACACTGCAATAAGTTTGCGACTCCAGAAGGTCACGATGCTTGTCTGGGCACACTACCAAGAGTAATGAATGCTTGTTGTGGACATGGAACTGTGAGTGACGCATACGTTCAATCTATGGATGGTTCATGTGTAAGAGGCACTGTGGCGTTAGAAATGATTGAGATTTTAAGAGCCGAAAGGATGATGAATAAGAAATGAAAAAGTTTAAGGTAGAAGTTACTACAACTAATACATATGAAATTGAGCTTGACGAGAATGTAATTAATGAAGAATGGATGCGAGAGTTCAGAGATACCTTTTATTCATTTAATTCACTTGAAGAACATGCACAACAGATTGCAGAGCAGAGAGCTCGCAATGTACAACGAACTGATACATTTTTGGAGGGCTACGGAAAGGTACGAATTAAGGATTACGGGTTCGACTCTAAGGAATGGGAAAATCCTGTTGATGGAATTACTGTAACAGTAATTGATGAAGGAGAAATTACCGAGACTGAAGTAGAAGAGATTCAGTAAAATAAAGAGTTCATTGAGAAAGGAGGTTGCGCTTGAAATTAATGGTTGGTCAGCAATGGGAAAGTGAACTTCATCCACACGAAGATTTTGTGATTTATGACTCTGTATCAGATTCAAGCGAAGAAATATTGTTCTGGGAAAGAGTCAATGAACCTGCTTTTGATAAATTCATAATGGTAAAGAAAAGTTTTTCTGTAGATGAGTTAATTAAAAGGGGTCAGAATACATATCCTTATGCTTGGGCGGGAGAATGCTCAGGCAAATCTCTGAAAGCTAAAATTAAAAAATATCATATGAATTTAAAGAATGTAAGTGTATGAAATCGATCTTTTACTTAGAAGGGAGGCGTATGAGTATGGCAGAGGAGAACTTCAAAGAGATCATATCTATCTTAGAAAAAGGAATGAATTATACTTTTTGCAAGGAGGAACTTGATTTCATGCGAGAAATACATTTATCAGGATTCATTAGTGGGCGACTTGAGGCAACAAGAGAGATAAGGGATGAAATGATCGAATTCTATAGTGAGAGAGAGGTCAGTGAATGAACGAAGATTTAAAATTTCTAAAAGAGCTGCAAACAGAATTAAATACTCAAGAGAATGACTGTCAAGCAGCACCACGTTTCTGGACAATCATGGATTACAAAAAGTCGCCCGGAAATGAAGATTATGATAGTGGTGAGTTACAGTATTTTTTCAACGATGGTGACTATGTAGTATTTGAAGACTTTAACCATTTAAAAGAGTTCATTGAGGAACACTATGAGGAAGATATAGACGATGAATTGAGATGGCATTTAGGTAATGATGATTTTGAATTTCTCTGGCAATACATAGAACACAATTTAAATGATGATGGATATTTCGATTCAGTGTTTGTAAAGGAAGAAGAGTTTATTGTTCCAAACACGATGTTTCTGACTAAAGCAGAAGCAAAAAGACATTTAGAGATAAACCATTACCACTACACTAATAAAGCACATACATATGCAATGACAGCGTGGAGAGCTCCAAAAGTAGAGAGGCTATTGAAGATTTTGAGTGAGCTAGATTTTGATTCATTGGTGGGGGAGCGCAAAGTAAATGAAAATTAAAGCAAAGGTTAAAATTCGATTGGGACGAGATTTCAATTTTGAAGTTGACTCAATTAAATTCAAGGTTAAATTTAAAGATCCAAACAAATTCAAAAAAGTAGAACTCTATGACTGTATCATAGCTCGTAGGTGGCAAGAAAAGGAAACAAAAATAGAGTTTTTGGAGAGATGTAATGTGTTTCTTTCAAATAAAGAAGAAGTGATATTTATAGTGAAAGAAATGGTAAGTGAATACTTTAAAAAGAAAGAAATTGCTTCAGATGGAAATGTGATTGAAGATAAATTGATGTCATCAATTAAAGTTTATAATAAAAATGATTTTGAAATTGAAGTGGAAATTTAAACGAAATCAGCATTTCGAAGAGAAAAAGAGGGGGCAAAAAATAATGAAAAACTGTAAGCTTTATTAACCGAGGCAAGGATGAAGAAATTGAGTTTTATTATGACTCTAAACATGGATTTGGTGTTTCTTTAATGAATGGTTGGGGAGACAGCAGTTGTGTCTCCAAACTAACAATGGAAGATATGATGAACATCAAAAAAGCAATTGATGAAGTAATTCAAGCTTCTTGTTCAGGTTTGATAAAATGAAACTTTCTTGGAGAAAGGAGAGTTGCGATGTTGACCGAGAAATGCATTAAGTGTGATGGAGAAATATTTGAATCTGGATCAATCAGTAGATGTTTGAGATGTAGAAGAGCAACTGAAAAGGAAGTACCTGCTGAGGAATACTATAAACAGAAAAACAAAATAGGATTTGTTGTGAAAGAGGAAGAAAAGAAAGGAGTATAAATGAATAAAGAGACTCAAGAACGAACAGAGACACAAAGAGATAAAATTATTGCTTCCCTAAAACGAGCTGGAGATTCTGGTGTAACCAATGTAGAACTAAACAAGATTGCCTTACGATACAATGCACGTATTCAAGAGTTATATGTTCGTGGATATAAAATACACAGTGAAGAACTAGATGGTGGAGTTACAAAATACATATTAGTTTCAGAGCCGACAGAACCATTTAAGAAACCAGAAAAAGCAGTAAATATTTTAATTGAAGATATTGAGAGTAAATATAATGGAAACATTAGCGCGCGCGAATTGAACGAGTATTTGGATTCACAGGGATTCACAGTTAGACGGAAGATTGGATCGTATTGTTAATGAAATGAGAATATCATTTAGAAATGGGGATGGGTTATTGAAAGAAGTAGATACTACAGATAAAGACCGCAATGAGATGATTCTTACTGAAAGTAGAACGTTGCGTGATGATCTTGTTTTTAAAGTAAGTGTTATGGATAAGGTTAAATATGTTACGTTTTTACCTGATACATCAGAAGTAACCATCGAGCTCGCTGCCAATTACTACGAGGTCAATAAAGACGCAATTGAGTCTGTTATACGTAGAAACCGCAGTGAATTTAATGACTATGGAGAAATTAGGATTTTAAAAGGCAAGCAGTTAAAGGAGTTTAAAGCTCTCCGTCAGCTTGACGGAAACCTTAAAACTGCACCATCAATCACTCTTATCTCTAGACGTGGACTATTAAGAATCGGTATGTTACTCACAGAGTCTGGAGTTGCAAAGTCCATTCGACATTATCTACTCAATGTCGAAGAAGTTTCCACAAAAGAGCAAATACAATGGGCAGCGGAGCGCGAAATTGCAAGACAAGAACGTAAACAATTGACGGATGCGATTAAAAATTTTTATGTAGGAACAATGAAAAAAGGTTTTGCCTATGGAGTTCTTACTGACTTGGTTTATAAAGTATTGTTTGATATGGATGCCAAAGGACTAAGAGAATTTTACGGGATTGAAGATGAAAAAGAGACTCCGAGAGACTACTTAAGTACAGATGACTTAAGAAAGATAGTTAGGGCAGAGAAACTGGTGTCTGCATTACTATTGATGGGTAAGGGGAAAAGGGAGATTGAGATTGAATTAAATAAACACAAGGAAAAATTATTGATGCAATCGTGATTTTATTCAAAAGAAAGGAGGTAGTTTTGATGGCAAGTAAAAAATATTTAGATCAAGAGGGGCTACAACTGAAGATTGAAAATAAAGAAGGATTTGAATTTCAATTGTTTTGGAATCATGATAGTCCCAAAAATGCCTTAGAGCATGGTGAAGATGACGAATTCTATGTAACTGTAAAAGGTAACATTGGTAGAGCTGGGGTGGATTTTTCACTTGAAGATGCCATAGCTTTAAGAGACACATTGGATCATATGATCAAGCAAATGAAAGCGAATTGTCAACCAGAAAGAAGGCGATCTTAAATGGCAGTATTTTGTGATAGAGAATGCGAAATGGTTGGAGCGGTTTGTGATTTCTGTATCCATTATAAAGATGACAATACAAATGGAAAGATTCAAGGCGAAGGCTTATGTAAAGTAAAGAATATTCGAACCGAAGCGCATTTTTCGTGCGATGATGATTTTCACTGTTTCCAAGCAAAGTCACAATAAAGGAGAGCAAAGAATATGAGAAAAGCAATTATCAGAGGATACATTATTTTTGATGAAGAAGAGTTGCAGCATAAAGACAATATCATTGGACAGATTGATCATGAACTATTCAATGTAGAAGGCGTTGTTGAATGGGAATTTGATTATGAATTAAACGAAGAGATTGAATACGTTCAAGAAGATTAATTCTTGATGAAGTCGCAATTTTACTTAGAAAGGAAGATGAAGAATGCACGAAACAAGAACCTTTAATTTAGGTGAAAGAAAAAAAGTAGACATTTATGGCAGTTATCAATACATTAACTACTGCGCTTACTGTGGCAATAAGGCACTAAGTAAAGATATTGGATCATCCCATAACCATAGATGGGAAGAAGAAATTAACCACTTCTGTGATTGTGATAACGCAAAAAAAGAAATTGAAATTAAAAAGGAAATGTCTAATCTTAAAAGCAAATTGTTTTATTTAGAGCGTGACTTAAAAGAAATGGAGAATTTAGAAAACAATGAGGTCGTAAATACTATGAAATACAATAAGGAAGTCGAAGATTTAAAAATTAAATTTAAAATGAAATAGAAAATTCATAAAGAAAGGAGTAGCGATATGAGCGATTTTGATGAGAAGGTAACGTTTTGTTCTGCTTGTTTTGCGACAAATGAAAATGGTTCATGGGGAGCAAATGGATGGTCTGTTCAGGAAGTAGAAGAACGAGGACAAAACTGTTACTGCATTAATTGTGCTGGACATGGAGAGATTTTGATTATGTCTCGTGGAGCAGCATCACAAATTAGAAGAAGTTCATCTTGGGTAGGGAAGAGATACTATCCTTGTAACGAAGATCTCCTTCATTCTTTAATCGTGAATGATAGTAAAGGTTCATATAGAGTGCAGTGGCAATTTAAAGAAGGGGTTAAGACATTACCCGAAGGAATAAGACCGTGGGAGATTTCTGGCAATGAAGCTTTTGAAGTTCTGAAGCAATCTTTGTTGCTGTATGAGACTTTAGAGTCAACAAAATAAAAATATTAATATGATATGAGGAGAAATATTAATGAAGACATATGTAAAAGTATTTGTTAAATATAATGATATTTATGACATTACAGTTAAGGAAAGTACCAGAGAATTTGAGGTAACCATTGAAAAAGACAATGATCATCGTTGTGAGATGTATGTGCCTATGGATCGTATTTGGGGAACCAGCACTAGTGAGGTACTTTTTATTAAATTTCGTGATTAAATAAAAGAGGACTTTCACGGAGAAAGGATGAGCAAATGAACTTAGAAAATATCAGGCCGAAAGTAAAAAATGAATCGGATAAATACAGTTGGAATTTATACAAGTTTCTCAGCAAGATCATTAAAAATAATAAACATATAAAAGACCAATTGAGGATTTATTGGCATCATAGTAGCAGATGGGATGGAGAACATCTTCCCTTCAAAAAGAATTTATCAAACGGGCTACAGGTTATGATCGATCCCTATGGCGATAGAAGTTGCGGGTACTTCATGAACACTGTTTTACTTAAAGGTAATTGTGAACTCTTTTCTTTAAGTTCTTGGAGAAAAGAAGATTTTCTAGATATTACAGATTGGTTCTTTGATACATACGAAAAGATTGGCAGATGTGTCTTTGACTTAGAACATAAAGGTTGGTTACAAGGAACAGATGAAAGATATACATACGTAAACAACACTAGAAAGTGCAACTGGTGCGGTGAATGGCATCATAAGGAGATCAAGAAGGTTGTTACAATTAAACGTAAAGAACTTTGGATTAAGGAGTGAATATATGAAGTGTAATAATACATATTGCCTATGGAATGCTTTTGATCAATGTTGTCCCGAAAGTGAAGAATTACATAGGGCAGCCATTCCAGATACATTAGATTGCCCTTCAGCTATGCGTAGTGACCATCAATTTGCAATGTACCAGATTATTGATGAAGTCGATGAGATGATGTTGAGTCGTAATTTCAAGGAATTGACTAACATACATAAGTTTGTTCGAGGCCAGCGACAATGATATTTCAACCCAAAGAAATGTTTGAGTACTGCAAAGAAATCGTATTATTTAAATTTAAACTTAAAAACCTTAGCCTTGGAGAACGAGTAACAACGATTACGTTTTATCCATTTGGATATCTAATAGCCATCCTAGGATTGATAGTGTTTTGGATAGCCGCAAGACGAGATGAAATGTAAATTTTACTGAGAAGGGATTTGAAAAGTATCGAAAAGTTATTTAAAGTCGAACTACCACTAAATGAACTATTAAAACTAGACGGGAATACTTCTGAGGTGATTCAAAAAGTCATTAATGAGGCTAAGAAAGAATCATCATATGGTTTTGATTTACCTGTAATGAATGAAATAATCAAACAGTCTGAGAAGAATGGGAAATTAAAGTGGACACATAAATCAATTCGCTCTTGTGATTATTGCGACAAGAAGCCTGACTACAAGACATATCCAAGAAGCAGTCGCTATCATAGCAAGGGAGATAAGAACTTTAATAAACCAATTCTTTATAGTGGAGTGAAGTTTAACGAAGGATTTATTACAATCAGTGGTTACGGAGATATGTGCTTGGATTGTTGTAATAAGCATCAAGTTAAAGAAAGAATTATTGATTATATCCTAAATAAAAACTTAAAGATTGAAATTATGAAGAATGAATATAAACCTGGTAAATATCTTAAAGATGACATTAGGCTTTGTTATGGATGTAACGAAGAAATGCTAGAATCTGAAATGACTAAAGAAATGACTCTAATGGGTGATGGTTACTATCCTAGTGGCTGTCCCAAATGTGGTGCCAAATCTTTGCCGTTTGGATCAAACCACAAAATCACAAATAAGTATGGTTTTATTGACAATCCTGAATCAAGAACAGAAGTAATTGACATAAAGAAACTAACCAAAGAATATAACACTGATAAAAATAGAGACGAGCAAGTTGATTTTTATCAAAGTAGAAGTTCAATCCATTCATTCTTAATGAACAAGAGAAACAGCAGCAGTTGGAGTGGAGGCATCGTTGGTTTTAACACAAACAAGAAACAGTACAGAGTGGACAATAAGTCTCATTTATTAACATTATCTGTAATTAAAATTTTGATTAACAACGGATACATAGAAGAAGTGAAGTAATTTAAAATTAGAAAAACTAGAATCAGAGAATTGATGAAACATAGATTTTACGTACTTTCGTCATAAATATCATAAACGAGTCTAGGTATATCGCTGAATTCAATTCTGTCTTTCCCGAGCCTATTTTCTATTAAGTCTATGGCATCATGCTTGGAAACACCGTCCTGTTTCAAACTTTTGATATATTCTTTAAAATTTTTGATTCTTCCTGCTTTTGGACTGGCAAGGTCACGAGGATTTAAATTGATAACTATTTTGATGAAGAACAATTTCGTAAGTACTTTAACGACACATCTTTTAAAGAAGGGAAGTCCAGAAAGAAGTGCTTTAGTAGCATTCACAAATACCACCTCACCGTTTTTTAAAAATAATATGCATGGAGATGAGATTAAATGCCATCACTTTACAAATTGTCTGAGGACTATAAATTTTTAACCGAATATCTTGAAGCAGCTATGGAGAACGAAGAAATTGGTGAAGATGATTTTGAGATGTACAAAGACACATTGGAAGCACTTGAGGACGGTGTTGAGAATAAATGCGAGAACATCGTAAAGTTCGTACGGAATCTCGAAGGAGATATTGCAGCTTACAAACTTGAGGAGGAGCGTTTTAGTAAGAAGCGCAAATATATGGAGAATAAACAAGAGCGTTTGAAGAAACTTTTACAGGAATATCTTCAAAGAAATAATCTTGAGAAAGTGCATGCTGGAACATTTAAAATTAAACTACAAACAAATCCTCCATCAATCAATATTGTTGACCCCAGAAAGGTTCCAGATAAATACAAGACAGCTCAAGATCCGAAGATTGACAGTAAAGCTTTATTGAATGATGTGAAAAGTGGTATTGCAGTTGAAGGTGTCCTTCTTGTAAAGGATAAAAAGCATATTAGAATTAATTAATAATGATAAAATAACACTTTACATCTATATATTATGGTGATATGATGACTTTAACGAGTTGTTATATCACCTTTTTTATTAGAGAGGATGCGATACATAGTTGGGTCAAGATCGGATTGAAAGGATGCTGATGCTTGCTAAAGAATTAAATGTAGAAGTTGGCAATAGAGAAAGTGTTGAGGCTATAAGTAGAAATAGCAAGAAAAAACAAATCGAAATAATAGATGTGATTATATATATGTATCCTGAAATCTTCAGAGTCTTAAAGGAGAATGAATAAAATTTGAGCGAATTAAAAGCAAGAACTTATGATGATCTCGTTATAGAGTATATGCAAGACACCCTTCTTCTTGAAAAAGAATTGGTTATTCCCTTAGTACATAAGTCGTCGTTTAATGAAATGTTAAAAGAAGATCCAGATTTTATTGGACACTATCCTCCAGAATATTGGGTTCAACATATCTTAGAGGAATGGTGTGAGATATTAGTTGGAGCATCTCAAGCGTTGAACAAGGCGAAAATAAAAAGCCAAAAGTTCTCTTCAAAAATTGATAAAGTTGCCTCTATGTTTGCCAACATAGAAGGAGCAAAATCAGTAAATTTTAAAATGTTAAATGGACTATTTTACTTTACTGTGACCTTTGGTGAAGATCATCCAAAGCTAGGAAGACTTTTAGCAGAGGTACAAGTTGCTATCTACCAAAAATATAATATTTATGTCGAAGCAAATTGGGAACTTGAAGATGAAAGTTGAAGTAAAAGATCTGTTTTATCAAAATTAGAATGGAGGTAACCAAGTGAAAAATGAGATTGAGTTATCTAATGAGGAAATTATTCAACTGGCAAAGTCACATGGAGCTACTGTAGAAGAGAAATCAGACAACCCCGGGTTTTACATAGTTATTGGAAATGGAAAGCGAGAAATTAGTTTAGAGGACATTTTAGGCATCTAGTTATCTCACCTACTCTTGATAACATTGCAAGAAACACTATGAAAAAGGGTGATGCTCATGAATGATTTATATTTTATTGAAATAAGTAGAAAAGGTGAGATCGAACTTTATGAAAAAGAAGGAACTTTCCGCGATCATGACACACAGGATCAACTAGTAGCAACTTTTTATAATGAAGAAGAGGCAGAGAAAATATTGAAGATTTTAAATATACACTACTCTAAGTAAAAGGCACGTTTCATGGAGAAAGGAGAAGAATATGTTTATTGAGTTGAATGGACTGCCAGAAGTAACTAGACACATCGTAAGTTTTAGAACAAATCACGAAGTTGTAGATTTGTGGTGGTCGAATGGCTGCAACGAAGAAGGTGAAGACTACTACGAGCTATACATTGACAGTCATGACAATAGTCAGAATTTCTATTATAAATATGGCTGGGGCGAAATCGAAAGCTTAGAAGGAGCATTGGAGGAATTAGAATGATAAAAGTAATTGATGGAGATTTACTCAATGCAACAGAGGACATTATAGGACATCAAACAAATACAAAGGGTGTATGGGGCTCAGGAATAGCTAAAGCAATTAAACAGAAGTACCCAGATGCTTATCCGTTTTACCAGTTAGCATGTCACGAATATGGTGATAGATTACTGGGGCTATGTTGGACGACTAAGGTAAATGAAAAGAGAGTTATAGCAAATTTATTCGGACAAACTACATACGGAAGAAATAAGAACATTGTATACACAGATTATGATGCATTGAGGGCTGCGCTTGATTCATTGAAAATACGTGCTAAAAAGTTTGGTTATTCAGTTGCATTGCCATACAACATTGGTTGTGGATTAGCTAATGGAAACTGGAAAGTTGTTTATGGAATTATTGAAGAAGTGTTCAGTGATTATGAAGTGACATTGTACAGATGGGAGCCATAAGAGTATATGAATCTATTTGAAATTCAAAAGTTTATGAGAATTGCAGAACGACACTCTCCCAACTGTTTCATCAACTCTAAGTTTGAGCTAATCATAGAACCCAAAAATAATATTTATTTTTTACTCAGCGATGTGGAGTCTGATTTTGACATTAAGCGAAAAGTGTTGGCGTGGCTTTCAAGACCAAGCTGCAAGGGAGTTAGTTTGTATTGGCAAAAGAGATTCAGGGCAATCATCAATGAGTATTTGGAGACAAGTTTCACTTATGAAGATATGGATGAGATTTATACATACTTAGGGAATGATTGTAACAGAAACAAGACAATTCGATTCATTGAGTCTGGATATGATATGACAGTACTAAAGGAGAAACGAGAAAATGTACAAAAAACATTGGAACGAAAATGGAAAGAACTACAGACTTGAAATTAAAGAACAACGTGTAAACACACAAAGAATTAGTGGAGTCAGTTACTATAAAACCGTCTATAAACTGAAGATTTTTGAAAAGTATAAATGGTTTATAGGTTGGAGAAATATCTATCAAAATCAATGGGAAGATAATGACTTGGACATTGAGACCAGAATAAACAAATGTTTAAGAGATTGTTTTGTGAGAAATCGACATGATAAAGTTTGAGTGTAATACCATATGAAAGGTCTATTTCAATTAGAAAGAGGAGATAACAATGACTGAGAAACCGCTATTCTTTATCTATCAATCTGGATTTAGACAAATATCGTTACCGCCAGAAAATGAACATATGAATAATTTACAAATTATAAATATAACATCATGTGATGATGGTTGCCGAATTACTACAGATACCGATACGAGAGAAGTATGGACAAAATTAAATAAGTTTAAAGGCAGAAAGATCGTTGAGATATGGTGTGACACCAACGAGATACATGACGGAGGAGTATTCGAAGAGGCAGTGCTCAGAGATGATGGCTATGGATCACATTCTATAAGTCTTAATGTCAATGAATAGAAAAGTAGAAAGCATACGAAATGCGTGTTTCATAAAGAAATCAGTCAATGAATGATGCAGTAAATGAGAGAAAATAAGAGTATAAGGGAGATTGGCATATATGAAAGTTGAGAAATTTTTGATTGAACTGAAAAATGGTGAATTTGTTCAATTTACACAAGAGTCAGACACTGATATCCATGTAGGATCATTTAAACAGGATTATTTCTATCAAGCTGAGAAAATGGAGAGAGAGTTTGCAGAACACATGTTTAATGAATTAATGGATGAAAATACTTCATGGGACTTCTATGGAGATTGTTTGGAGCCAAAAGCCATTCGAAAAATCATTGTTGAGTTGATCTAATCAAATTCAAAGAGAACAATAAGGAGGCAGAAAATGGAGCTAGTAGAAATGAAGAACGAGTACGAACAAGCAAAAATGGATTACGGAAATGTAAATAGCAAAACAGCAAAAAAGGGTATTAGTGAAGAAATGTACAAGTTAAAGCATAAGATTGAAGAGGAAGAACGACGATTAAATAGTAAACTTAAAACAGTAGATATTAATGGTGTTCAATACGAAATCCCGAAGAGTTTTAACTATGCTCCTGACAATGAACGATATACATATGAAGTTAGAGATGAATGTCTTTATCAGATTGAGAAGTTAAGAAATGATCCAGATGGTAGTTTTCATTCTCATCACTACGTTTGGATTCCTCAATCAGAAAATAAATATGCTGTATTGTGTATAAGAGTACTTGGAGGAGATAATTATGGGGAACGATATTATTTAAGGGTTCATTATTATAAGCACCCTTCTGATACGTCACCATACTTAACTAAAGATATCAGAACTGACAACTATAACTATAAGCCTTTCTATGATTATGTTTTGGAGAAGTTGGGCTTCAAACATAAGAAGGATCGAAATCATACCAATTATCTTGAATGGGTATCTGAGGAGGATGCTGCGCTTGTTTAGTAATGAGATTAAAGTTGAGGGTAGATTTATAAAAGGAAAAATAGTAAAACAAACAGGATTCCCACATCGACTTGTTAGCAAGATTAGTTTAACGAATAACACATGGAGTGCCGGGGATCTCAGAAGTATCGCCAATGAATTTAATCAAGTGGCAAATGAGCTGGATAAACAAAATGGAAAATCCATAGTCATTGATGACGAAGATTTCTCAGGTAATGTTCAGTACACAGGTAAAGTTACACCTTCAAGAGGCATTGTTACAGATCACATTATTGGAAGCACTTCAATTGGGGTAATTCTAGATCGTCTAAAAGGAAAAGAGATTAAGATATCAGTAATTGAATGAAATACATATTTTAAGGAGAAATCTATGAGAAATATATATGTTGTCGATCCACCCAGAGGAACAGGTGAATATTGCGAATGTGGACAAGAAGCAATGTTTATATTGGGTCTCAGTGATAAAGAAAAACCACACCATATTTGTCCTGTTTGCATTTCAGAAGTTGCCAAGAGTATTATCAATGCTTTAGTTTAAACAAAAAACGCTAAGAGAGGAAGAAGACAGCCAATGAAAGGTAAACATGGTCTGAATCAATATCGACTAAATCATGCAAAAGGATATGCTCAAAATTTTTTAGAGATGGTGAGCAAAATTGAGATAATGTTTCAAATGTCTGATCAGGGACTTGTTGAAGATGGAGTTGCAGAGAGATACATATCCAACAATATAAATGAATTAGATAGAAATTGGGAGTATTTCAAAGGATATATTGAGCAGCGCGAAGACATGCGTTGATTTTGATAAAATGAACATTTCGAAGAGAAAGGAGATATAGATTCTGATTAATTTCTTCAATGCAGCCTTAGGTATGTTGGGAACGATGGTGTTAATATATCTACCGAGCCGTTTTATAAGTTTCACTAACAAATCAAAATTTTCGCATAAGGCATATTTTTATGTGATGATGATATCATTTGTTTTAATTGCAGTGCTACAACGATTCAATATTATTTAGAGGAGAGACAGGTAATTGCTGTAGACATGTACGTAAAGTAGGCAAGACGCTTTACAATTTGAAACCGCAGCATGACTTTGAATTAGATATTACATATAGATTTAACGGTTAAGGCAAAAATGGACGCTTTCATGCGAAAATTGGCTAAATTCTAAGATTAATATAGATAAAAGTGTACTATTATGTTTCTCCTTTTATGATTCTAATTAGACTTACTTCTGACTGCTTTGTTGAACACCTGTAAAGAGTATAAGATTAAGATATTAAAAAAAGAGGAGCGATACTGATGAAAAAACTAGAAGATCTTTTAAACGAGCGCGCTGTGGGTACGAAAATTAAAGTAGTGGGGTTATTCGTTTATGGATATCCATCCTTCACTCAAGGCGAGGTTGTTTTGACAGCAATTGCTACACAAGCAGGAAAAGGAGTTTTCTATGTTTCAGATGATGGACATCGATTTACTCCACTTGATATCGTTAATCGAATTGTCAAGGCAGTTGAGTTTCTATGATTTGATGAAAGACAAGTTTTACAAAGAAGGGGCTCATTAAAGAGCCCTTTTTTTGTTTAGAACATTGATGATATTTTCCCGCTTGATTTATCGACATAATACCAACCATATGTTGCTGTATGACCTTCTCCAGTTTTCTCATCATCAATAACTATTTCATAAACATGAACAACATATTGATTATCTACTTCATTGTCAACTTCAACAATCAAATATGAACTGTTGTAGCCATATTTGTTCTTAACAAGTTTGACTGCTTCTTTTTCTGTAATGTTTAACTTAGGAATCTTCCCGATATAAAGGTTATTATCGCTTAAAGCTACGTTTTGCCCCAATGCACTGCTCATACTTCTAACTGGTACATATGTAGTGTTATTGTATGTAATCGCGTTTGCTGTTGTTTTCTTTGTCCCATCTACATATAAGTTAACCTTCTGAATTACTGCCTTAATCGATGTCCCACTTGCTGCAAAAGCTGTTGCGCCTGTAATTGTTGAACCAATCAGAATACCAACAACTAAGCCTCTTACTTTATCCTTCATATTTTAAAACTCTCCCCGTGTAATATAGTTAATTTCTCAAAGTTCATTATACCTCTAGATGATTAAAGTCGCTTATAAAAATTTCCTGTTGCATAAAGAACGTCTGTTCGGTGTATAATACTAATACAAACAAATGTTCTTATATGAATACGGGAGTGAGAATAATGGCTAAAAAAGAGCGGACTATAATGTTAATTGACATGCAGTCGTTTTATGCCAGTGTTGAAAAGGCTAAAATGCCACAATATAAAGACAAACCATTGGCAGTTGCAGGAGATCCAGCAAGACGATCGGGAATAATACTTGCTGCATGTCCTTTAGCTAAAGCAAAAGGCGTGTCAACCGCTGAACCATTATGGCAGTCACTTCAAAAGTGTCCTGAACTGATTATCGTAAGACCGCATATGCAGGAATACATCGAAGTTTCAACTCAAATTATGTCCATTATTGAGGAGTTTACTGACTTAGTGGAACCCTATAGCATCGACGAACTTTTCGCGGACGTGTCAGGATCACTACACCTTTTTGGCAATGATCCCATTGATTTAGCAAAGCAGATTCAAGACAAGATTTACAATGAAACGGGAGTCTATGCAAGAGCAGGTATATCAACCAACAAGGTGATGAGTAAGCTTTGCTGTGATATGATCGCGAAGAAAATTGAAGGTGGAGTATTCTTTCTTAAAAAAGAGGAGCTTCACCAGCGCATAGGTGATAAGCCAATCCGGGATATGTGGGGTATTGGTTCTAGGATGGAAAAACATTTATGGAAAATGGGAATTCGAACAATAAAACAGCTTGCCGATACACCTCTGTCCAAATTGAGAAGCAAATGGGGCGTAAACGGAGAGGTTATTTGGAGAGTAGCAAATGGACTGGATGACTCTCCAGTAACAATTAATACTCATAGTGTACAAAAGGATATAGGGAACGGTATGACGCTGCCTAGGGATTATTCTGAAGCTTGGGAGATTGAAGTAGTCATTCAAGACATCTGTACTGAGGTTTGCAGACGTGCCCGGAAAAAGGGGTTGATGGGTAGCGTGGTCACGATGAGTTTATCTGGTGCAGATTTTGATCATCCAACCGGATTCAGCAGACAGGTTAAACTTCAAGATCCCACAAACATAACAGTTGATGTGTGTAAGATAGCTAAACAAATATTCCGACATCATTGGGACGGTCAACCTGTAAGACGAGTTGGGGTATCTTTGTCCAACCTCTCCAATGCTGAGACTTATCAACTGTCTTTATTTGATGACCAAGAACAGAAGAGAGCAATTGATAAGGTAATGGATGACATCAAGGATCGATATGGCGACATAGCCATACTTAGAGCAAGTTCAATTACCTCTGCTGGTCAGGCCATCGACAGATCAAATAAAATTGGGGGGCACTATAAATGAGCAAAAAGCTGGAGGCAAATGGGCTGTGGGAATCAAGTCGTATGATGCTGCCACAACATAAAGAAAGAATCATTGAACATCGTTCAAGAGATAACGATTTAACTAAACCACTTCTACACGAGGACGAATGGGAAGTAATTTATCAAAACATAGGAATATCATATAGATATACTGAAGAAGCGTACTTTGAGATTTTTGAATCGAATTCGAAACGAGCTGTAAGTGGGATTGTTTCAAAGGTTAATGAGTTAGGAAAGAAGATTAGAATCGAATGGGAAAATGGGCACGAATGGATCGACATAAAGAGTTTAGTTGCTGTCAGATTATCGGGAGGAGGATTAGAATAATGAAACAAAGTGCTGAAGAGTTGGAGTTGGTGAAAAAATACGCTGAGATGCCATTACTGTTAGATGTAATAGAGGAAGACAAGAAGAGGATAGATGAGAGCAGTGTCATATTAAAAAAAGAATTAAAATCATATTTGAGTGCATTACAAGATAGAATAACCGCTGATATATATGAGCTGAAGAAAACACTAAGAGACCGTGACATTAAAATTATCGAACAGAGAAGAACTAAAGACAATTTGTTTATTTCCTACTCAATCCGTAAATATCAGCATCAAATGAATCCACTAATGAGCAGGGTTAGAACAGATGTATTAGTTATGTTGGCTGACTACATGAAAATAGATTTAACTAAGACATGAAGTGATTTGTTACTTGACTTTTAAGAATAAAGATAATAAAATAACATTAACAAATAAAAAGTTATATGTTGTTAACGACAAGAGACGCAGTTCTTTTATACATACGATATTGTGTTGAACAGGATGATTAAAGGATTATAATGGTAATAAGAGAAAGTAAAATTAGTCTTTCACGGAGAAAGGGGAAAATTAAAAATGAATGAAATCAAAGTATTAAAAAAGGTAGTGAGAGACGCTGTTATTACAAGACCTATAATCCTAGGTAAAGAATCTGAAGAAATCAAGGACTACAACAAAGAGGAACCAATTGCTATTCATCAAGCCTTCTGTGATTCAAGGTACAGATAAAAAATAAAGAGTAGTTTGATTATGAAAAGAGGAGTGAGAGCATGAATATTACAGAAGAAGTTGAACGGTACAAGAGGTATGACTTGGACGATTATCACAGAGACACACATCTATATGTTGGAGATGCTAAAAAGATGTGTGAATTCATTCAAGACATGGCAGAATATATAGAAAAACTTGAAGAGAGAATTAGTGAACTGGAAGAAAAATTAGAGTCCAAGTAAAACGAATCTTTTATGGAGAGCTAAAACAAGAAGAAAGGGTGACAGTAAAATGACTGAAAGAGAGCAGATTCTAAATCAAGCTAAACTAGAACTATCTTTTTATTTATTAGAACTGATAAATAAGCATGATTTACATTTAGAGGAGGCAATATCTGTGTTAGTATCAGAAACACATAAAATGAGCGATTTACTTTTACGTGAGATGAAGAGGTAGTATAGATGAAATGTGAGTTTGATTAAAAGGGAGTGTAGTATGGATTTATTTAGATCATCGGTAAAAGAAGAGGGAAGTTGTAATTTTTGCAAAAGGGGGATACTGATTGAGGATCAAAAAAGGCTCCAGTTTCCCTATGACGATGTAATAGTTTTAGCTGGAACACAGGCTAAAGTTAATTTTTGTGATGATTGTTTTTTGAAATTAAAGAACAGCAAAACCCCATAAAATATGACTTTCACAGGAAAGGAGAATGTTAAATGGAGCAAGATCTTGAAGAACAAATGTACCCAAACTTTATGATTATTTGCAATAAGTGTGAAAGCAAGGAAGTAATTATAGACAACGATATTGGATATTCAGATACGAGCGGTGGCTGGGGTGGAATACATCTAGTGTGTAATAAATGTAGGAATAAAACGGAGATTTACAGTCATATTTAATTAGTGCAGAAAGGAATGAGAAGTATAAGTATCTATATCACTGGAGACATCCACGGAACAATTAGCGTAAATAAGCGATTCAACACAAAGAACTTTCCACAACAAAAGCAACTAACTAAGAATGATTATGTTATAATTGCTGGCGACTTCGGGCTGATATGGGATGGAAGCAAAGAGGATCAGTACTGGCTCAAGTGGTTAGACAAGACTAAGCCCTTCACAACGTTGTTTATTGATGGTAACCATGAGAACTTTGATTTACTTGAAGAGTATCCGGTGGAGATTAGGAATGGCGGCAAGGTACATAGAATTAACGACAGCGTTATTCACTTGATGCGTGGTCAAGTGTTTGAGATTGAGGGTAAAAAGTTCTTTACGTTTGGTGGAGCTGCTTCACACGACAAAGAGTATCGCAAGGAAGGAAAGTCATGGTGGAGTCGTGAGATGCCATCTCAAGAGGAATATGTGGAAGGTTTGAAGAATTTAGAGAAACATGACTGGAAAGTAGACTACATATTAACACATACGTGCTCCACTACATCACTAGAGTATATTGAGCAGCGTTGTAACATCAGAATGGATCGTGATGAAATGCATCCTTATTTTTATGGTATAGAGCAGAAGGCTGAATTTAAGCAGTGGTACTTTGGACATTTTCATCATGACTTTGTGTTACCAAATAATCAGAGGTTGCTGTACACTGATATGATTAAAATAAATTAAATAACTGGGGGCTATTATGGATCATGCCATCGGTGAGAGACTAAAGAAAGCAAGAAAGCATATAAATCTTACACAGATTGAGGTTTATGAAAAAATCGGAATCAATAACAAAACCCTTAGTGGATATGAAGTTGGGACTAGTGAACCAGACTATCAATCTTTGGCTAAGCTGTGTAGCCTTTATAATGTAACTATTGATTGGGTCATTACTGGTGTAGCCATTTCTGCTGAAAGTGTGAAGATTCCTGAACCGAAGGTAATTGAACTAACCAGCGAAGAATTTTTAAGATGTGATCTATTGTATAGAGACAAGGAAATGACTGTAGTCAAAAAGAAGAAGTTGGTTGAAATTGCTCGTTTGCTTTTTGATTAAAGATAAAACAAATATTCTATCAAAAGTGAGGTGAATAAGTATGACTTGGTTCTTAATATTGTTATTTATAGTATCAGCAATAGCGCTAGATAGAATGCTACGTTTAAACAAAGATAGCAATATTATTAGAGCTATTGTGGTTGGACTAATGTTTTCGCTATTTTTATGTCCACTCTTTGTTATCTATGAATGGAGTCCATGGAATGAAGGGGCTGGACTTGCTTACTCATATTTAGGATTTTATTTAATTTTGATTTTATATTTTGCGAATGTTAAACCCAAGAATTATAAAGAGGATAACCAATGAAAAATATACAAGAATGTTCCTATGCGCTGTTTTTATTATCTAACTGTGCATTTGGAGAAGAACTGGCACTTAAAGCGAATGACTATGGAACAAACCTAATGCCAATCTCAAGAGCATTACAGAGAATTGGCTCAGAGGTGTTCGATTTCGAATTGCCCAACCTTTACAATCTAGGTACATATAATTTTATGAGAAAACAGACTCAAAGCAGTAAACTATTTAAGCAGTTTGATCCATATCTTGATTGTTATTATATTCGAAAAGACAGAACTCGCGTGGTATATGTTAACTTCCCATATGATGATAAAAAGAGTATCAACAGGTTCTTGAAGATTGCCGCAATTTGGTCAGGATTAGAATTTGATGAATTTAAAGCTCGATATAAGACATATCTAATAAAGCATATGGTTAGCAATGAACTTCTTCCTCATGAGCAATTGATGTTTTTTGATAGGTTTAATTATAGAGAATATTTAAGTCCCCAATTCGAGTGGCTAATGAATTCTTAATCAAATTTTCCTTTTACATAGAAATGGGGTGTAGACTTGAATGCAACTTTGTCTGTGAAATTACAAAAAGATGGAAGTATTGAATTAATGGATTTATTTGATGTACTTTCACTAGAACAGATAAGCAGAGTCCCTAGCCTTCTGAAAGCAGATCCAATATTCAAAGATAAGAGGAAAGATACTTTATTACTCAAGGAAATTAATGTACTTATATATAATAAGAGATTAGACGAACAATTCTTAACGATAAGAAACAGCTCTATAGAGTTTAAAATGATGCTTTCTGATATAATTGAAAAGTTAATTCGTTATGAGAAAAGATGAATATTTTTGAATGATTTAAGGAGGCATTATTTTGTTGTTAGAATGTCCAGAATGTAGGTCAACTGAAGTGGAGTATGCTGGGTATGAAGTATTACAATATCCAAATGGAGATATAGCAGATGTAATTGAGATGGTTACTTGCAGTAAATGTAAGACTGCATTCCCGTCCAATAATGTAATCGAACCTGAAGTATGATAAAAGTTTACTTTCACAGGAATGAGATGAATCACGATGCCCAATAAAAAAACCAAAGAACTTTATGCGCTAATGGATGATTTACACGATCACAAAGAGAAATTGGATCATTATGCCATACATAGAAATCGATCAGGTAATCGTGTATCAAATAGATTGAAACTCATGGAAGAGCAGGCAGCAGAAATCGAAAAGATTGCTTTAAAAATTCAACATCAAATACAGTCCATGAGAAGAACTTAAATTGCAATCCAAAAAGTAGCACAAGTAAGGAGGTGAAAATATTTGCAAAGAGTGAACTTGGTTATCGAGAAGAAAACAGGAAGGTATTTTTTACATAGAAAATCTAAGAAGGGCAATCATGTATTCAGAAGTGTCATAGATGACTCAGAATGGGAAGAACGGTTTACCGAACCAACATTGCTGTTTAAGTGGGCAGATATTCAATTTGGAAACCATTTCGAGATTGAGGATTTTGAGACAGTTAAAACTTATTGTGATGCTGCAAGTATCTCACCAAAGGTGTTCGTAAAAGGTTGATTTCATATTGAAATGAGGATGAGAAATGATAGACATAAACCATAAAAGATGGACTGAAATTAAAGAGTCACTCGATTATGCTTCAGAAGTTAGAAAAAAGATGATCTCATTGTCAGCTAAACTTACCGTAGCTATTCTTAGAAAGCAACAAGATGAGGAAATTAGTAGTGCTGATCTCGCTTTGAAAGCACAGGTTAGCGAGAAATCTATCATTTATTTAGCCAAGGATGATGATATTCCAAGTATTGAAGTGTTGATTAAGTTGGCGTTGGCGTTAGATATAAAGATTGAAATAAATCATTATTAATAATAAAATAACACTTGAATTTAATTTTATTGCATGATAAGATGAATATAAAGGAGGGAAAGTCATTAACTATACAAGATACATAGATAAGCACTGGAAGTATCATGAACGCAACACATTCGACATTGAATGGTTGTCGCGTAAAACTAAAAAAGCAGTAAAGAATTACTTCGATAAAATGGGAAGAGAGTATCTTGAAAGTGAAGAATACATATTAGACAGTCTTCCAAAGTGTCCCCACTGCGATGGCTCTGGATACGAATATGAGTATAGTTATGAAGAATATACATGGGGATATCCAAGAAATAAATGTCCTGACTGTGAAGGTACAGGTAGAGATGGTTGGAGATATGACAGTGGAGGAAAGATCACTCCCATTGCTCCGAAATTGAGTGAAAATGCTATAAGATTAAGAGGCAATAAGATGTGTAAAAATATCTAAAATAAGATCCATTTAGGAGGAATTAAATACATATATGAATTTAAAAACAATTAAACGTAAGCTGCAAGATGCCCACAGAGACTTTATTGGTTCTATCGATGATGAGTCAATCGTAAAGATTGTCAACGAAAAGTCTTTTATTACCGGAGGAGCTATTGTATCGCTACTGCTTGACGAAGAACCAAATGACTATGATTACTATTTCATGGATAAAGAATCATGTAAGAAGGTAACAGAGTATTACGCTAAAAAATTCAATAAGAGAACCAACAACCACTACGATGTTAAGGTTGAAGAGAAAGAAAATAGAATTAGAGTTATTGTGCCAAGTGCAGGAGTAGCAGGAGCAAAATACAAAGAAGGATATCTACCAGTCTTCGTATCGTCTAATGCAATCACTCTTTCGGACGATGTTCAATTGGTAAATAGATTTTATGGAAACCCTGAAGAGATACATAAGAATTATGACTACGTTCATTGTACATGTTACTTCATCCCACATAAGAACGAATTGGTCTTACCACAAAAAGCACTTGAGTCAATAGTAACCAAAGAATTAAAATATGTTGGCTCAAAATATCCATTAGCATCTGTTATTAGATCGAGAAAATACATACAACGAGGTTGGAGTATCAACGCAGGACAATACTTAAAGATGATCTTACAATGTGGTGAGCTGAAACTAGACGATGCAAATGTCCTAGAAGAACAATTGACTGGAGTAGATTTGACTTTGTTTAGAGATATTATTGAGCAAATTAAAATTCAATCAGTTAAGCCTGACTTTGTTATTAGTACTGAATGGATATCTGAAGTAATTGATCAGGTTTTTGATGGAGAAGGGGCAGCATCATCTGACAATGAAGAGTAAGTAAAAGTACAGTTTCATCAAGATATTGGATTAGAATATGGTCGATATCGAGAGAATAAGAGAGTATGAGGGAGGTTAATATGGATAATAATATGAGATTATTTCTGGATAGATTAAATCAAATTACAAAAGAAACTGGTGTATTCATTAAAGTATATGGTGACCAAGGGTATTGTCCAACTTTAGGTCAAATCGATAGTCCAGATGAGGAAAGTGATACATGGATTAGCTATGATATTGATAAAGGAGAATATAAAACTGTAGTTGGAAATCCATACAATTAAGAATAGATATTAAAAAAGAAGATTAAGCAAAGATTGGATTGATTGTAAGTGGAGCTAGAATTTAAAACAGTAGACGACATATTGAAGCACTATAAAAGTAAAGATAGCGAAAAGGAAGATTCAGAAGTTTGTGAGAAAAGTGAGTAAATTTATATCTAAAACGATACATATATTACCGCTGAAAATACAAACACCTGTTTGATATACTTAAATGGGTGATAATATGTTTACTTCTCCAATGTTGCTATACAAAGCACCAAATAATAAGCCTTTTAATAGTGATTTGCATATAACAGAGCTTAAACTCGATGGTATACGTCTTATCATTGACTACAGAGATAAAGTAAAAATCTATACAAGACACAATAACGATGTCACTTCTAAGTTTCCTGAGTTGGTTGATAATATACCAATAAGAAAAGGGACAACGCTTGATGGAGAACTAATCGTAACTGACTCAGATGGTAAACCAAGTTTTGAATCTGTCATGGAGCGGTTCATGTCAAAGAAGAGTAAGCACAAAGTCACTTTCTGTGCATTCGATATTATTAATTTTGAAGGAAAAAGTGTGACCTCCAAACCTCTCATAGAACGCAAAGAAATACTGTCTAATGCCTTCACAGACAATGATTACTATGCAAAATCCATTTTTATAAAAGGAAATGGAATTGAATACTTTAACGTCGCTAAGGAGCAAAAGCTTGAAGGGGTAGTTTTAAAAGATATTCGCTCAAAGTATGAGATCGATAAACGTTCTGATAAGTGGTTAAAGGTAATTGCCTATGAAATAGGCGAATACTACATTGCTGGATACAAGACAAATGAATTTGGCTGGCTTCTGTCAGACGGAAAACAAATAGTCGGTGTTATGACTTTAGCTGTAGGAGCAAACGAACGCAAAGCTGGATACAAAGTATTCCAACAACTCAAGAAAAGCGAAACTGAGGATACAGTCTATATTGATCCTGTCATCAAGTGTGTAGTTAAGCATAGAGGATATACCAAAAACAATTTGTTGAGATTGCCTGAGTTCGAAAGTTTTGTATTCTAAGGAGGTGAGTAAACTGGCTAGACCAGTTAAGTGTCCTATCTGTACTCAGTATGGGCAGAAGGAAGATATGAAATATGAAGAAGATAAGCGATATTATCACTTAGAGTATTGTCATGATAAGTATTTAAAAGACAAAGATTTCAAAGCCAAAGAAAGAAAAGAATTGGACTGTTTAGCTGAGGCTATAGTAAAAATACATAAACTGAATAGCGTGAATACCATCCCTAATACTTTCTATCCATACATTCAAGAACTCAGGAATGATTCAGTATTGTTTGGTAGGGTGAGTAAACGTTATAAAGAGGGAATCACCTATAAAACAATTGAGAATACATACGAATACTGCGCTGAGAAAATTGAATGGGCAAAAGGGAATAAAGAGTTTAAGAATTTGATGAGTGAACTAAAATATTGTTTTGCTATTGTAAGAAACAACATTGAGAATTGCCTTAGAGATGGGAGTAAGTCTTCTAAGCATAAAGCCGAAACAGAAATATTGATGAATCATGTGGATTCAATGAAAGAAGTAAATAAAATCATCAGTAACGCACAAAACAAAAGGATTAAAGAAAGTGAAGAAAAATTAGATTTAACAACATTGTTTGACTAATAAGGTGGTGGGATTATCTCAGAAGAAGTTTCCAAAATTGAGGATTTAGGAACTGAGATGCTTATTGTGGGCAGCATGTACCTAAATCCCGATTTATTTCTAGATTATAGTGAGCTCATTAAGTCTAATTATGATTTCAACCAAGCATCAAATAAGTTTTTGTATGATTCCCTTGTGGATTTATATAGTCAACATGCTGGAACAGAAATTAATGAAGTGAAAATAAACATCTACATGAATTCAGATACAGACAGAAAAGCAAAGTATGAGTATCTCAAAGGTTACAAATATATAGATAGGATTATGAAGTTGGTTGATTTAGATGACTTCCCTACTTATTATGAAAAACTGAAGAAGTACTCATTGTTACGAGAATTTGAAAGAAAAGGATTCCCAGTTCAGAAGTTAATGGGTAGAAAAGACTTTGACAAGATAAGCACAGAAGACATTATTAAGGGAATGGAATATCAGATTAATACCATTGGTACAGTGATCGGTGGTGTTGAAGATAGTATTATCTTGGGACACAATATGCCAGATAAGATTGAAGAGTGGGAATTAACACCAGATGTTGGAGTCCCAATTCCATTTTCTATTATCAATGGACTTTTGCGAGGACTTCGTGGTAAGAAGTTCAATCTTTTTGGAATGCATAGTGGATGCGGAAAGAGTCGCACAACAAGTAAAATAGCATGCTATTTGGGCATAAAATTACAGATCCCTGTGTTGGTTCTTGTAAATGAACAAGATGAAGCTGAATGGTTAGGAATGCAAATCAGTTGCGTTCTCAATAATCCCGAGTTTGGGTTTGATATCCAGATGAAGAGAAAAGGGATTGATGGAATCGATGAGACAAAAATAGTCACAGGAACCCTAAATAAAGACGAAAAAGAGATTGTTAAAGAAGCAGCACAATACATAAAAGCAAACAGTAAGATATACTTTTTGGAGTTGAACAAGTATGACGAAAACACTCTGAAAAGACAAATCAAACGCCATAAACTGAGAAACTGTCAGTTGATTATTTATGACACGATGAAAGCACCGGATCACGACTGGATGACTTTCGTGAGAACTGCCGATATGTTAAAAGAGGTTGCAAGTACTGAGGATATTCCTGTTTGGTCGACTTTTCAATTGACAGATGACAGTTTGTTCAATGATATGCTCACCAGCCAAGCTATTGCAAACGGCAAGCACATCAAACACGTCGCAGACTCATTAATGATGGCAAAGCCAATTTCACGAGATCAGTATGATAAATTCGTGATATATAACCCGAATGACCCGTTTATCGGAGAGTCCACAACACAATTAGAAATGCATATCAACTATTATATGGTAGTAATTGATAAGAACCGTGGCGGTAAAGACAAGGATATCCTTTGTTTTGAAGTAGATAAAGGGAAGAACTTGTGGATTGAAAAAGGGTACTTGGTTCCATCGCAAGGAGAGAAAGAACTTAAGCAACTCAAGAAAGAGAACAAAAAGCTTAAGACTGAAAAAGAGGTTGCAAATTTACGTAAGGCTTTGAATAAGGATTAATCCGAGAGGTGATATAAAATTGATGCTCAAACTTTAAAGGACAACATAATACGAGACAATAAAGTTGCTGATATTTTAATCTCTCTAGGGTGTCATATCAATGATAGAATGTCAGACCATAGTGAAATACGCTCTACAAGACCGGGAGGGGACAATCCTTCAAGTTTACAAGTGTTCACTGATTCACTTTTAGTTAATTGTTATACAGACACCCTACCAAAACCAGCGGATATAATAACTCTTGTGCAGCATTACAAAGACATATCGTTTTCAAAAGCAATGTACTATATCTGCGATGTGTGTGGGTACAGCTATTACTCAGATTACAAGTACACGAAAGAAGAGGTAGATCCCATACTATCCTTCTTGGACTCAATCGAACCAAAAACAGAGGACAAAGATGAAGTTCCACTACGTAGAATAGACGAATCAGTTTTAAACATGTACATATCAATGCCAAATTGGAAGTTCTTAGAGGAGGGGATATCATGTGAAACACAACGGTTATTTGAAGTGGGATACTCACTCAATGACAACTGCATAACCATACCTGTAAGAGATGATCTTGGCTCTCTAGTTGGAGTAAAGGGAAGGACGACATTAGACTATGAGAAGCTGAAAATCTCAAAGTATTGGTATCCTGTGCCTACTCCTAAAAGCCTAATCTTATACGGACTTGATAAGACATATGAGCACATTAAGTCTACTGGACGTGTCTATGTATTTGAGGCTGAAAAAAGTGTCCAGAAAGCGTGGAGTTATGGAATTAAAAATAGTGTTAGCATTGGTGGGCATGAACTAAGTGAAACTCAAGTGCTAAAGTTGGAACGTTTGGGTGTAGAGATTGTATTGGCATTCGATAATAACGTAACTAGTGATGAGATCAAAGACGAAGCTAGGAAGTTTGTATTGCGAGACAATATATACTGTTTATTTGCTAGTAAAAATACAGGTGTAATGGGAGAGAAAGATGCCCCAATAGACCATGGCATTGAATTTTTCACGAAAATGGTACATGAAGACAAATACAAAATTAGAGTTTAATTAGGAGATGTTAAATGTTTACTGTAAAGCAGCTTGAACAACTTAGCTTTCTATCTTGGTGGGATCTAGAGTGTCCACCTTTAAAGTTTATGGTCAAGGATTGGAAAGAGGTTAACGGTTTGAATGATGAGGACATTGAAAAGATGATGGATATTTTGACTGATGTATAAGCAGATAAAATATAGTTTTCATTGGAATAATAAATAATAAAATAACACTTGACTTACTGTAATATAAGTTTATAATAAAATTATCAGATCGAAAGGGATGGTTAAATGTATGCTGCAATAAGCGAATCTGATTTGATGAAAATTGACTCCAGTGAGGAGGCAACACATGTCAAAATATTAGCCAAGCTTAGGGAAATGCCAGTAACCATTGGAAAACTCTACGAGATGAAAGTTAAGAAATATGCAAAGAATGCGAGCATTGATAGTGAAACATACATAGTAGATGACAACGGAAAAGAAAACTTTTCGTTCTGGATTTGTTGCAAAAAAGAATTTTTCAAACTCAATAAATAATAAAATAACGTAATATGTTATAAAGGTTGGATTTCATAAAGAACAGGAGAGAGAGTATTGCAAATGAATTTTGGTCAAGCGATTGATTATATGAAGAAAGATGATTGGAATATGGTAGCGCGCGAAGGATGGGTTGAAAAAGGAGTGTGGTTGCATAAGGTTACTCCACCATCTTCGCCATTCTCAAGTGATGGCAATAGCAGTGACTTTGAACATGTACCTTACATAGAAATAAAAACTGCGAACAATAAGTTTGCACCTTGGTTTCCATCACAGATGGACATTTTTGCAGAAGATTGGATGATTGTAGAAAGCAATAGCGATCAAGACGAGAATTGAATCTAAGTAAAATTTGAATTTCATAAGAAAAGGAGAAGTGTTAATGAGTGCTGATAATGGGATTTATATTTTGAAAACAAAAGATCAATATCGAATTATTCATGCTTTTGCAATTGATAATCTATGGTGGTCATTTGAAGATTTTAATCAAAGAAAAGAAATGGTTTCAGCTAGACTTGTAGAATATTTCGGCAAGCAAAAATATACAAGAAACGCCGAAACAGCAATGAAGGTTGCGCTTGCAATGCAAAAAACAGTGAGCTATACGGAGTATGGGATTGTGACATTACCAATAAACAAGACTTGGAATAGGATTGTAGAAGAGGGTGTTGCTCAAATCCCACTGGAAATAAAAAACATTCAAGAGAGGAATAAAGACGAAAGATGGAGTTCTGAAATCAAGAATCTTAAAGAAATAATGGTTCTATATAATAGTAACTAAAGCAAGTAAAAGAAGAGTTTCTTAGAGAAAGGAGGCTCATATGTGGATACAAAATATGCAGTGGTTGAATGGCAAGATGAAACAATCAACGGAGATGTAATAGGGAAGGAATTGAGTTGGGAATTAGCTGAAGGGTTAGTGAAAATTACTCCTGAATATTATTACAGAGAAATTATCACTATGGACGATTTGGAAATTATCCAAAAGAGAATGAATATCTGATTAAATATGATTGTCATAGAATAGGAGAGTGATGAGTATGAATGAAGGAATTGTTAGAGTAGTTCCTAGAGAACCCCTTATGGGTTCAGATATTGCTGAGAAATACGGTTACGAGGTCAACAATGCACTTTGGACACTGAAAGCATTCCACAGTAAGCATGGAGGAAGTCCACTAATTTCAGGTGTAGTTACTATTGATACATCTACTAGATCGCAGACTGTTCCAAGGTATAAACTTTTATTCCCAGATGGATTTGTTGACTATGCCAAGATTGATAATTTTGATACATTTTACACTTTGGTTCCAGAAGTACTATAACAAATTAAAAGGAGAAATACATATGAACATTCGAGAAGCAAAAGAAACTATTACAGAGATGGGTAAGGCATTGCATGAGTTGCAAATTATCAGTTGGAATGAAGTGTTTGAAAATCTTCCTGACAAGGAACTAATTGAAGATGACGTTTATGACAATCTACGCAAGCTTCAAGATGGCATCAGAGAATTGAAAGAGTTTTTTAACTAAAATACTACTTAAAGGAGAGTTTTAAATGCATATTACAAATACCAAAGAAGAGGTTTATGTCATTGGAGTACGAGATAAGGGGTACTTGAATAACAAAGGGCAGCTTATCAACGATGTTTTCCAAAGTAGAATATATTTAGATAAAGAAGAAGTGATTGGAGTAGCCAAGCTCTATAGGAATACCCGCCAAAATAGTGAGGGTACATATATCAGAGTACTTCACATTTCAAATGCTGGTGTAATTGAAATGTGAAAGAAAATATACTTTTACTTACAAAAGGAGAGAATGTAAATGTTAATTGCAGCCTGCTTGATTATTTACGCACTAATTTCAATTCCCTGTGTGCCTTGGTTAGGTCATATCTCTATGACCAATGGCGACACGCAGAGATCTGGATGGGGAAGCTACAAGAAATTTAAAGAGAACTGGAATAAATACGAATGGAAACGGCTGAAGTCTCATCCAAAGAGTTTCGAAAATGAAGAAGCTAAATGTTATTTTCATGCAAGCATCATCAAGTTTGAAGATAAGGGTATGAAGATTCGCGATCCAATCAGCTACTGGCTAGTCAAAAGATATGTAAGAAAGCTACATAAGCTTCCAAGTGTTAAGTGGTAAGAAATTCGATTTAAAGGAGAACTGAATATGAATTCAACGGAAGATATTATCAATCAATTGATTCAAAGAAGCAGCATTGAAGAATTATCGTTGTGTGGTGGCGATCCAACGAAGCCATATTCAGATGAGGATTATGAGGATGCCAAAAAGCAAGGACTAGATTTGGATAATTGGGATCACTATCAGCGTTATTGCAAGATGGGCGAATATTCAGATGAAACAGACCGATATTGGTGGTAATTTAAGGTTTAAATGAAACTGCTCTTTCATCAAGAAATACAGATCAAAAAAGCCAGTAAACGCAAGGGTTTTGGAACTGCTGCTTAACTAATTTCTGAGGAGTGATTGATTTGAGAAAAGTAAATATCAAAATCATCAACAAACAGACAGGATTGGTAGACAAGTGGTTGACGAGTAGTTGGATGAATGATAATGAGAATATTGCATTACCTGAAAAATTCAAAATAGTCATTCAATAAAATGTTGAAAGGTGTGATTTTGCCATAGCGTGGAAACAAAAACTACCTAAAATTCCGTTTGAGTCATATGATAATACATACTCAAAGTTAGCCAAGATAAACGGAATTGAAAATATTGATGAGTTTCTTAATCCACTCTCTGATGTGGTACATAGTCCATATCTACTAAAGAATATAGATAAATTGGTTGAACGCATTGTAAGAGCAATTAAGAACGGTGAGAAGATTATGATTTATGCAGACGTGGATTTTGATGGAATTTCTTCGACGGTGATACTATATAAAATCCTACTAAGGTTCACTGATAATGTTCAGATCAAATATGTTGAACGTAGCCAAGGACACGGCTCTAAATTCATCATCGACCAAATTGAAGATGATACAGACTTATACATAGCAGTAGATAGCAGTAGTAATGATGTAGAGCCATTAAAAGTGCTAGTTGATAAAGGTATTGATTGTCTAGTTATAGATCATCATTCAGTTGATGTAGAGAATCCATACTGTATTTTAGTGAATCCTCAACAAATAGGATGTGAGTACCCAAATAAGAATGCTTCAGGTGGGCTGCTGGTATATAAAGTGTGCCAAGTAATAGATGATTATATGGATACTCGATACTCGCTTGAGTTGAGCGATTTGCCGGGATTCGCTTTAATGGCAGATGTTATGTGCATGAAGGAAATGGAGAATAGATATTTTGCAAAAGTGTCACTCAAAGGATTACGACATGAAGGTATGAAGCTATTGTTCGAAGCGATGAATTCAGACTTGAAAAATCTCACCTCGACAGATTTCTTGTATGGTGCTAGTCCAGCAGTAACAGCAGCAACGAGAGCCGACAATATAAAATTGGGAATAGACTTTCTGATGTGCGACAAAACTACGCCAGAAACTAAGGGATATGTTAAAGAACTAATCAAACTAAATGAAAACCGCAAACTTGTCCAGTCAGAAGCCACTGAAGCAATGAAAACGGGACTTTGTGAAACCGACAAGGTGATTATAGTTTTTGATCCTACTGTTGGAAGAGGACTGAATGGTCTAGTGGCACAAGAGATTTCGAAGAAGTATAACAGACCAGCAATTGTGTTGGGTTTTGGAGATGACGAAGATACATACTCAGGAAGCTTCAGGGGATTAGATGACTTTTCGATGCTGGAATTATTAAAGACTTGTGAGAATGTGATTTATGCCGCAGGACACGATGGCGCAGGTGGTGTGGGTGTATCAATAACTCATCTTGAATTGCTTCGACTTGAACTCAACTCCAAACTTCAAGACTTTGTACCGGACGACACTATATATTACGATTTAGAGTTTAGTGCTGATTGTGTTAATGAAAATCTAATCAACTATCTTACAGAGTTTTATCGTTATTCAGGCAATAACTTCAAGCCCGGAACATTCTTAATCAAAGACTTGTTCATCTCTGATAAGAAATTGATGGGCAAGACCAATAACACAGTAAAGATTGATTGTGGAAAATTACAATTGATGAAGTTTAAAACAGATGAAGAGTATTACGACCAAGTACCAGTATTCATAGAAGTTGAAGCTGTAGGTTCACTTAATATGAACATGTGGACTCAGTATCGACCAAAGAAGAAAGTAATTAAGACATGCCAATTATTCATTGAGGATTATCAAGAAGTAAACTAAACAAATATAATACTTAAACGAATGGAGATATATACATATGAAATTTTACGGAATTGCAACTAACAACAGTAATCAAAGCGTGGTAATCGACAACCTACCAACAGACTATCTAGGTGCAGTCATTGCAGCGAAACAACAGGCAGCGAAAAAGGGCTTCACGTTCCAATATGTTAAACCAGCAGAAAATGGTCGGAAGGAAGGATCTGTGTTGACTAAGTTTAAGAAACAACGTACACAACGCAAGTCCAACAAACGGTAATACATATGAGCAAGCAAAAAGTAAGAATCAAAGTCAGTGATCATGCACGGGTAAGATGCGAGCAAAGCAATGTTGGGGTGGGATATCTCATTAAGATGATATCCTCCATTCCAAATGTACAAGGAAAATTAAGATGGATGACTGAAAAGGGTGTAATTGTGATTGAGCGTGTGAATGAAGGATTAATTCTAGTTCGTACATTCATCGCGCGATTCAAATATAAAGGCAAGAGATATCGTAAGGGATGTACAACATTTTAATACATAGAAGTCCAAGAAAGAACTGTTTCATCAAAAAATTAAAGAGGTGTAAAAATGAAATCAATAGCACTAATTAGTTGTGGAAAGAACAAATTGTCCGAGAATGTAGCAGCAAAAGATCTATACATTGGAGACCTATTTAAGAAAGCAAGAAAATACTCAGAGAAACACCATGATCAATATTATATTCTTAGTGCACTACATGAGCTTCTTGATCCAGAAACAAGTATCGATCCATACAATTACACCCTAAATGATCTTTCAAAAGAACAGATTATTTCATGGTCAAAAAATGTATACCAACAGATTATTGATAATATCGGAGAGAGTAGTGAGGTAGAAATCTCAATTTATGCAGGAGACAAGTATAGAAAATATTTGGTTCCATTGCTTGAGCAACAAGGCATTAAGGTCAATATCCCCTTAAAAGGATTGGGTATTGGTCAGCAGTTGTCTTGGTTTAAAAACAACATCGGAGAGTGATTAGTTGAGACTATATTTATCAAAATGCAATGACAAACTAAATACCAAGGAACTAAACACTGAATTCATCACGCAAAGTGTCTGCTTGAATCCAAAGTATAAAGGCATTACTATCAGGAACCCTGAAACGAAAATCTTGATGGATAGCGGCGCTTTTCAGGATACTGACAAAGATAAGCGCATAACAGTTGAGGAAGCACTAGAACGACAACTGAAACTTGAGAGCAAGGTTGGCATGATTTGTGAGAGAATTGTTGCTTATGACCACATTGGAAACGTTGAAGATACAATTGAGGCCAATAAATACTTAGTTTCTAAACGTGAAGAGTTGAACCCAAGGCAATTAGTACTCATGATTCAGGGCGCAACAACAAAGGAATACATTGAATGTTTGGTTGAAACATTAAAAATAGCTTCACCAGAAGATTGTATTGGGCTGGGCGGAGTGGCAATGTCAGGAAGAGTGAATGAGATAAAGTTCAAACTATTGGATGCTATTAAAATTGGACTGCCCATTATCAGCAAATCTAAAGTTAAAGACGTTCATATTTTCGGAGTTGGTACATTCAGTGTTTTAAAAGAAGTAGCATACATAAAAGAAGTTTTAGAAGTCATTGGAGTAGACGTTGATCTACTGAATATTAGTTGCGATACTTCCTCTTTCGAGATTATGTCCACTATGGGCAGTGTTATTGATGTTGATCAAGAGAGGTGGGTTAAGACTTATAACAAACAACAGAAATTCGTAGATTATCATCCAGCAGACTTAACCATAGAAAATATGCATAAAGCTAAAAAAATAATTGAAGCGATTTAGGAGGCATTAAATGATTAGAATTTTACTTTATATTTTAGCCATTATCGTTGCAAACGTAGTTACAGCAAGTTTCAGTCCTATTGTACTTTGGAAGTTTATTGTACCAATGGGAACAATATTTATTGGGGCTACATTTATTCTTAGAGATTTAGTACAGCAAAAATATGGTCGTAAAAATACATACTATATCATCTTTATAGCATTATTGTTATCCGCATTAACTTCTTGGCTATTGGGTGACACTCTATGGATTGTATTTGCAAGTGCAATTACATTTATTTTCTCAGAAACGTTTGATACGGAAGTATTTACTAGACTTAAATGCTCGTTTGAGAAGAGAGTTTTGTTAAGTGGAACTGTGGGAGGCATAATCGACTCTGGATTGTTTGTAATCATCGGTCTATCACCAATTGGGGCTGGATTTATCCCATGGGAGGCAGTAGGATATGCGATTCTTGGTCAAGTGGTTGTTAAGACAATAATGCAATTTGTGGGGTATCTTGCAATCAAAAGATTTTTCAAGTTTAAGTAAAATAGTGGATTCACAGAGATATAGGAGGTTGTGAGAATTGAAGAAATGCAAGTGTAAGTGGTGCAGGGAGTATGGCTCAAAATGTGAATTTTGTATTAACTATAAGGATAATCAAACGCATGGATACTTAGAAGGCGAAGGAATGTGCATGGCAAAAACACACGATTTTTGGGTTGAGATGCAAGATGAAGCATGTGAAAAGTTTGTATGCGATAGTACTATAAAAAAGTAGAAGGAGATACATAGATGCATGAATTGATTGAGAAGATCAAAGAGGAAATTGAAATTACGCTTAACTATTATAAAGAATCAGATCCCGCAGCACACGAAGGTGAAATTCTTGGTCTACAGGAAGCATTAGATATTATTCACGACCAATATGAAATTAGTAAACTATACACAGGGGAGAATTAAGTATGTTGATTATCGATTTGGAGAATGAAGAGAAGACTTTTACAGAAGTAGATGAAGCTGTGGAATTTTGCGAGAAAGAGTTTGGCTATAAGGGTTTTATGTGGGATGCGGTTAAGCGTAGATGTAATTTAAATCAACTTTGTGAGTTGCTTCGTGCAGATGAAATTCATGCTTGGATTCATCCATAGAGGAGGAAAGGCATGCCGTTAATTGGAGGACTCATACTAATCTTTATCTTAGGCTTCGGTTTGTGGACATTAATGTTCCCTGTATTCACTAAAGTAGGAAGTAAAGTCATTAATAAATACAATAAATTTAAACAAGAGGAGAAAGTAAATGAAAAATCTAAAGACATTTAAGGTAGGAGCAGTTGCGGTTGGATTGGCTATTGTTCTGGGAGTAGTGCTACTGAGTTTCTTTGTAACAAGAATTCCTAATGGATATGTCGGTGTCGTATATTCACCAAATGGAGGTGTGAAGGACAGTACACTAAGCCAAGGATGGAAGTTGGTTGGCGCGTTTGATAAAGTAACTAAATATCCAATTCGAATTCAAACAGTAGAATATAAAGATATTCAAATTGCTACATCTGACGGTAAAAACATCACGATTGATTTTGCTTATAACTACCAAGTAGAGCCAAGCAAGGTGTCATCCATTTTTAACACATTTGGGCCAATTGGCATTCAAGAAATTGAAGATACATATCTCAAAACACGATTCCGTGATGCAGCTCGCAAAGGGATCTCTAAGTTTACAGTAATTGATGTTTATGGTGAAAAGTCTTCTGAAGCGGGAGTAGATGTTCAGCAACGTTTTGCCGATGATGTTAAAGAGTTGGGCTTTATCGTATCAAACGTAACCGTGGGCGTTCCTCAGCCAGATGCTAAGACTCAAGAAGCAATTGATAAACGTGTGGAAGCTTCTCAAGAACTGGAACGTAAAACGACTGAGCTAGAAATTGCCAAGAAAGAAGCAGACCGTAAAAGAGTAGAGGCACAAGGTAATGCAGACAAACTATTGATTGAGGCAGAAGGTCAAGCTAAAGCAAATAAAGAGCTTCAGCAGTCACTCTCTAATCAACTCGTTCAATATGAAACAATTAAGAAATGGGATGGAGCACTTCCCTATGTAAGTGGATCTAATACTCCAATGATTCAACTGCCGACCACTAAGGCCGAAGAGGTTAAATAATTAATGGGGAGGTTATCTCCCCAAATGACTCAAGTGATTTTGAGAAAGGGTGAATGACATGAATGACATGAAAGACAAGGATGCACTTATAGAAAATCTTATCGATGAATTAGGGTCTAAGGTTGAAAAGAGAGATAAACTAAAGCAAACAATAGCATTGATGACAGCAACTGTTGCTGAATTGGACAGTGAGATTGATCAGTTGAACATACAGATTGATGAACTTGAAGAATCTGAGTAGGTAGTAAACCTTGTGAAGATATATTTGATCAAGAAAAGAGGCAACTAAAATGAATTTTAAGAGAGCACAAGTATTTATCATGAAAGAGAATAAGATATTACCTAATGAAAAAGTGATTCTAGCTTCATACAATGACGTATTAGTAAAAGAAATGAGTGATACTAGTAACGGATCAATTTCTCTATATTTTCCCGGTGAGCAGCTATGTGGCGATGTGGGAAACGTTTTTGCTGACATAAAAAATAGTACAGTAAATTTAGAGCTAATAACCTACGAGAATGAGTCATATGTGTTTAAATCATATTGTCCAGCAGTTGGATTTGGATACTCTGACGATTTGGAAGATATACCGTTAAAAATTACTTTTCTTTTAACTACATAACTAATTTGATAAATGTGAGATTTCATAAAGAGAGGAAAATGTAAATGAAAAAATATGCCGATTGGTATTATCTACGGGAAGCTGAAAATGCTGGTTTTGTTGCTTCAATGGATGGAACAGTAGAACGAAATCGTACTGAACTGAATAATAAGCTTAGCGCCTACTTTAGAGATAAAATGCCCGGATATAATTCCTACTTTAACGAGGAAACATCGGAAGATGTGCTTTATTCCATTAATGAGTACATAGAAGAAAATAAAATCGACAAACGTGAGATTGACTTCCCAATCTCAGAAGGTAGCGATATTCACCTGCTCAAGATAACCAACAATCTTCAATTAAAAATTTTGGTTGCAGATGAATATCATGGTGGTGGAGATTACAGTAAATTTATTGACGTTGATAAATTCGTAATTAATGAACAAACAACAGAGAAAGACGTTGATGTACTTATTGACTTTATCAAGAAGTATCTGGACATTTGTCGGTAGATGGATTTCTAATAGGTAGGAGGTAAATGAGTGGGCATTAAAGAGACAATGAAATACATAGAAAACAATAAAAATGAGTATTTATTGTTTAACAAAAAAGTAGAAAGCAGAATGAGGTTCGAACAGTTATTGGGTACTCTCAAAGATCATCAAATAGCCAAAGCTTGTTTTGCCAATGAAGAATGGTACATAGTGCGCGATTCAGGAGCAGTAAGTTACTGCAACGAAGATGGCTCAGAATTGTATGGTATAGTGCCACTGACGTTTAGCAACATGAATGCATCATATGAAGTTGTTGGTTATTTTGAAGGTTGATGAAAGGCGTATTTCAAAAGAAAGGAGAAAAATGAGTGAACCTGTACAAGATTAAGTTTGAACACTTTGCACCTAAAGGTAGCGAAGAAGGAATTGTTACATATTTATTTGCAGCTTCAGATGAAGAAGTATATAAGTGGTTGAAATCTGAACCGAGAATTAATGACAATAGTATCTACAGTGGATATAGCTATCACGAAGCAGATGAAGAAATCTTTGATGTTTATGATAATGAGTTCAACGTGATTGGGCAGGAGACATTTAAAGAGAAAATGATTAGGCTACGTGGAAACATTCACGATGAAGAAGCAGATGTCTCAGACGCATATTATGGTGTGACATTGTACGGATGGGATTTAGTGAAAGAGAAAGTAAGTACAGATGTAGTTGAAGTGGCTAAGAACTTAGGAATCAATATTGAAACTATCTAAATACATAGCAGAGGTGGAGTAAATGGAAGAAAAGTATCTATACAAGTTTAATTGGGATTGTGGTCGTCAAGGTGAAGTTGAAGGATTGTTTGTTGCTACTGAAAGCGAAGTTGAGTATGCGATTGGGAAAGAAGCGTACTTTGGTGAGATCCTTGGAAAGCATAGTGAAGTATATGGAACCATCGAAGAAGGAGAAATTACAAAGATTGATATTGACTCAAACTCTGTTACTCAGGTTGCAGAACATTTAGGGGAAACTTGGTCTGGATATAATCCACTACATTATATTAAATACGACTGCCAAGTTTGTGAAGATAGATACGCAGGAGAAGAAATGTACTCAACAGAAGAAGATAATATGATTTGTAAATATTGTCATAAAGAGAAGTCAGAAAAACGTTGATACATAAGGGTTTTTGGAAGTGAAAATGTCCGTGAAAGTCAAATTTTATCAAGAATATGGGGGATTTAAATATGACAAATGAAGAAATCAAAATCGATGAGTTATGGGATCAATACTATGATTTACAGGATGCAATTAGAGCATATGAACGCCGCATTGAAGAAGCTGAAGATGATTTAGATGCGATTAAACAAGAACTCAAAGACTTAGGTGAAGCAGTTTAATTTCATAATAATAAACATAAGGGAGATATACATATGAATCCACAAATTGAAAACAACTTTTCTTACCATTCTCCAAAAGAAGGACAGCCTCAAAAGTATGAACAAATCCGAAATGCAGCAAAAGAATTGGCATATCTTTTGGAAGAATCAGTCCCAAATAGTCGTGAGAAATCATTGGCAATGACAAATCTTGAACAAGTCGTATTCTGGGCTAATGCTGGAATTGCACGTAACGAATAGGGGGGGATTATGTGAAACCATACGATGTAGCAACAGAAGAGTACTATGTACTAGAAATGATGAATGCTGAAGATGTTGCTTTAAATGGTTATCAGGCAAAGGTTATCAAGACACACCATGAGAGTTTGCCATCTCCCAATATCATTGCCAAAGAAGTGAAACGTTCAGGATTTGATACTTTTGAAGTTACTCATGTTAAAGAAACAGTCAAACGATATGAGGTATAGGAGATACATAAATGATTACATGCGATTACAATCAAGAGGAATTTGCTCTTATTCAAGCATTAAGAGAAAGTGGTATGTCTGCAACTGCTGTTTTGATTGGAACCAGAAATGATTTTCTGAAAGACAATAAGGATGGTCACTGGAGTGAGTTGATTGAGGTATCTGACAGATATATTGAATCCTTAATTCAAGTAGAGGATGAAGATTCTGAATGAAATGCACATTTGATAGAGAGGTGAAATGAATTTGAGCGAACTATATTTGTATAATGTAAGCTGCGGTATATGGGATATCGACTATGATGATTATTACATGGTTTCAGATCAGAAATATTCTACTGAAGAATTCGAATTAATGTGTAAGAAAATTATTGAGGAAAAACAAAGAGTTAATAGCCCTAAAGAACTGAGTCAGTTTTTAGCAGAAGAGTATGGTTTTAAGGTTCCTTCAACAATTACAAGCTTCCATCTTAAAGAGTACTCTAGAGAAGATATTGTAAGGGAAGAGGCATTAAAAAAGGCGAGAAGATTGGAACAGGAATATGCCAAGAAGCCTAAAAAATATAGTATGTACACAATAGATGAGTTATCGAAAGAGCTCCAAAAGGCTGGCTTAGGTGAGTTTAAATGCTTCAGGTTGGAAAGCGTAGATGTTGGCGACTTTTATTGTTATGAAAATCATCAATACATAACGACCGAATTCGAGATTAAAACTGAATATAGCATATTAAATCCCAACACTATAGTAATGGAGTTATTTGGCGGTATAAAAATGTACCCTTTATTTGATGCATACATAGATGGAGAAATATATAAGATTGCCCTTAATTCAAATTTTGGGAATTATCGTATAGAACAGCGTGGAGTTTTAGTTGAGAAAATTCAGTGAAATGTACCTTTTATTTAGAATTGGTTAGAGACAAATAGAACTAAAATAAACTAAATACATAAAATCAATAGAGGAGATGGACATAATAGCTAAATATGGACAACAAGTGTGGGGATCTGTTGACATCAATAAGCAGGTCACAATTACAACTAGTAACAATATTTTCACATTCAGTGTTGATGGTACTGCATATACACTTACCCTACCTTCTGGGACATATAAGACAATTAGAGAGAAACATGAGTCAGATCTGGTTCAAGCAATCACAACAGCAGCTTCATCACAGAATATTCCCGTACAGTTTAAATTGGGTGGTATGCATTATGATGAGAAGTACAATGTATTGATTATTGAACACACAGACAAAGAGAATGAGCATGTATTGGATAACTTTACCGGGAGCGCAAATAGTACATTGTTTGGTAGTATTAAATTTAATCTATCACCAAGAGAATAAATAATTTATAAATGATAAAATAACATTGACTAATAATTTATTGTGAAATATACTAAAGAAGTAGACAACAACTAAGAAGAGGTGTTGAAGATGAATAGAAATAGTAAGCTTCAGGATTCGCTAGATAAGTTAAACAAAAGTTTGGAAGCTTTGAATATGGCTATTGATCGACAACATCTCAAAACAAACAATATGGAACAATCAGTTAAAGAGTATTTTGAAGTAAAAACATTCTTAGCAATGCAAAAAATGAAGGATAAGGGGTGGAAAAGGTAGCACAATTAAACGAAGCAACTTTGAGCCTATCCAGAGTGTTGATTGAATGTTTTAAAGAAGATGTCGACACAGATAATGAAGTTAAATTACACGAAGATAGTTATGTAAGCAAGAAGTTGAAGCAGTATATAGGAAGAGAGCAGTTTAAGGAATATGACAAGTACGGAGAAGAGGTGTGGAGTAACGCTTGGAATGAGTTTAGCCGAGTAGTGTTTCACACCAGATCGAGTAAGTAAAATACATAGGAGTTGTCAAAATGTACTCAAAGTTTGGATGGAGATCTGAATGGCATTGTTACGATAAAGGAACCTTTCTTATTGGTATGAATTTCAACACTAATGATGAGTGGGGAGAAAACGAAAGAGAATCATACATATGTTTATATCTCGGAAAATACAATCTCACAATTGGTAAGTTCCATTATAGAGTTGATTAGATCAATAGTGACTAATTCAAGGAGGTGATGATGGTGCAGTTTGAAGTAACACTAGAACGTAAGTTTGCCAAGAATGATACAGAAGAGGTTGAGTTTTCAGTCAATGTAGACGAAGAAGATTGTGTTGAGATGGTAGGAGACAATGAAATCACAATTAATGAGATGAAGAAAGTAGCTGTAGAGTATGCTATTGGACGATTCTTTAAGCAAGGATATGTGATGGATGTTGGCGATAGGTTGTCAGTAATAAGTATTGACTATTAATACAAAATAGTTCTTTTACAAAGATAGAGACATTTGAAAGTGAGGATTTTAATGCCCCGATTAGTAAACAAACCGAATAATAGACAACTAGCGTTTGATGAGAACAGAATTAATACATATGCAGATAGAGTAATGAGTGGATTTGAATTAGATAAGGCAAAGTTAGTCAAAGGTGTTAATAGTAAACTAAGACGTGACGAGGTAACAGCGGAAGAGATCAGTGAAGCATTCTCGATGACAGCTCTAGATTTGATCACGAAAGAAGAATCAGACTGGAAGTTTGTTGCTGCAAGAGGACTACTGACAAAGCTCTACAAAAAGGCCGCAAACAATCGGAAATATAAGTCCTATGTTGATGAGCCATACGGTTCGTTTTATCCTCTGATTCAAACATTGGTCGAAAAGGGGATCTTCAGGGAAGAACTACTCTCGTGCTATTCAAAGGAACAAATTGAAGAACTAGGTGAATACATAAATCCAGAACATGATTTACTGTTCGATTACATTGGATTACTTACTCTAACAGAGCGATACTTGACACATGATTTTGATGGGAAACTAATGGAACTTCCACAACAGAGATATATGGTTATCGCAATGTACTTGATGCACAAAGAACCTGAAGACAAACGTATGGATCTAGTCAAAGACGCTTATTGGGCTATGAGTAATCTATATATGACGGCTGCTACACCTACACTATCCAATGCTGGTAAAAAGGTTGCTGGTCAATTGTCTAGTTGTTTTATTGATACAGTAGATGATTCACTGGAGGGTATCTTTGACTCTAATACAGATGTAGCACGACTTAGTAAAACTGGTGGAGGAATTGGAGTTTATCTAGGCAAAGTTCGAGCTAGAGGATCTGATATTCGTGGTCACAAAAACACCAGTTCAGGGGTAGTACCTTGGATTCGCCAACTAAATAATACTGCTGTGAGTGTTGACCAATTAGGAACCCGCAAAGGCGCTGTAGCGGTTTACTTAGATGTGTTCCATCGTGACATTTTAGCTTTTCTTGATCTGAAACTCAATAATGGCGATGAACGAATGAGAGCACACGACATCTTCCATGGTGTCTGCCTTCCTGATTTGTTCATGGAAAGAGTTGAGAGTCGAGGAGAATGGAGTCTGTTCTGTCCACATGAAGTAAAGTCTATTATGGGTTGGAAAGATAGCGATGGACGATCACTTGGATTGGAAGACTTCTATGACGAGGAATTGGGCAGAGGAACCTTCAGAGAAAAATATGAAGAAGCAGTAAATCATCCTTTACTACAGAGAATCACTGTTCAGGCAATTGATATTATGAAGCGTGTAATGAAATCTCAATTAGAGACTGGAACACCATATATGTTCTATCGTGATACAGTGAATCGCGCAAACACTAACAGTGTACATGGAATGATATTTTCTTCGAATCTTTGTACAGAGATTATGCAGAATCAATCCCCTACTGTGATTGAAAAAGAAGAGTTGGTAACTAAAGACGGTCAAACTCGTATTATTGTCTCTAAAATTCCCGGCGACTTTGTTGTTTGTAATCTCAATTCAATTAATCTGTCTAGAGCAGTGCCAGACAATGTTCTTGAACGACTTGTTCCAATTCAAACTCGTTTGCTAGACAATGTAATTGATATCAATAATATCGATGTGTTGCAAGCTCAATATACAAATGCACAATATAGAGCCATTGGTCTGGGAACATTCGGACTCCATCACCTGCTTGCTCTTGAAGGCATTCGTTGGGAATCGGAAGAAGCAGTCACTTATAACGATAACTTGTATGAAAAAATTAACTATTTGCTCGTGAAAGCCAGTATGGAGCTGTCCAAGGAAAAAGGACATTATCCTAAATTCAAAGGTTCCGACTGGGACACAGGTGAATACTTTGTTAAGCGCGATTATGTTTCTGGCAACAGAGAAGGTAAATTTGTAACCACTGACATGTGGAAGCAGCTACAATCTCAGGTCAGAGAAAATGGAGTACGTAATGCGTGGATGTTTGCCATTGCTCCTAATGGATCTACATCAATTATTGCTGGCTCAACCGCATCTATTGATCCACTATATGAATTGATTTCATATGAAGAAAAAACTACATATAAGATTGCTAATCCAGCACCAGATTTAAGTGAAAAAACAATATGGTTTTATAAGACAGCTTTTAACGTTGATCAGCACTCTAGTATTGATATGGCAGCAGCTCGTCAGCGACACATTGACCAAGGTCAAAGTTTCAATCTGTATGTTCGCCCGGATATCAAAGCAACTGAGTTCCTAGAATTACACCTTCATGCTTGGAAAGCTGGCATGAAAGCTACTTATTATATTAGAAGTCAAGCTTTAACAATTGAAGGTTGCGAGTCATGCGCTAGTTAAATATAAGGAGAATACATACTTGAAAATTCAGAAAATTTTTAACACAGAAGCACCAAATAAGTCAACACGTATTATTGAGGGGGAAAGTTCGGGTATTCTTAACTGGAATGATATTCGAATGCCCCACATGTATAAACTATACAAAGTATTGCTACTCAATCATTGGATTGCAGACGAGATTCCCATGTCTAAAGACGCTTCCCAATTTACTCAACTTAGTAAAGTTGAACAGGACACATTCAAAATTAACATTTCTCTGCTTGCAGTATTGGACTCAATGCAAACAATGTTTGTTGGTGATGTAAAAAGGTATTTTACAGATTCATCATTGGAAGCAATCTCTGCAATCATTGGGCAACAAGAAGTTGTACATAATCAGTCTTATTCCTATGTTCTATCCTCAATTGTGTCTGATCAAGAGCAGAAAGAAATCTTCGAGTACTGGAAGCATGATCCTGTATTGCTTGAGCGTAATCAATTTATTTCAGATATTTATCAAGAGTTTCGAGACAATCCTAATCCACAAACATTCTTTAAGTCAATGGTTGCTGATTTGATTCTTGAAGGCATCTTCTTCTACAGTACCTTTGCATTTTTCTACAATCTGGCTCGTGATCAGAAAATGATGGCGACTAGTCAGATGGTCTCTTATATCCAAAGAGATGAAAACCAACACTGCTACTTCTTCGCTGAAGTGTACAAACAGTTGCTGGTGGACTTCCCTGAACTGAACACATCTGAGAACATGGAGTATGTGTATAACACGATTGATCAAGCAGTTAAACTTGAAACCAATTGGGGTTATTATACTCTAAAAGACATTCAGAGTATCGATCTGGATGAGTTGAGTGATTACATCAAATACACTGCAAATAAACGTCTGAAGTTGATGGGTATGGAGAAGTTGTATGAAGGTGTAGATGTGAACTGTATGCCTTGGATTAAGCCATTTTCAGATGAAGCTTTGAATTCAACTAAGACCGATTTCTTTGAGGCTAAATCACGCAACTATGGTAAAGTTGGCGATGATAACGGATTTGACGATTTGTAAAATATCTAATTAAGGGAGCAATAAACTTACATATGACGGACACTAATAAGCAAAAAACAAACTTTGAAAAAGTTAGAGAGTTTCAAAAGGCATTCAATTGTCCAGCACCAGATGTACCGATACCACTGGATGATAAATTAGTAACAAATAGGGCTAACTTTATCATGGAAGAAGTTGTAGAACTTCTATATGCATCATCCGATGGCGACAAATTAAAGTTCAATGAATTTGTACACAATCTTATTAATTCAATTTACGATACATACGATAAGCAATTAACGAAACCATTTCCTGAAGATCGTCTGATTGGACAGGTTGATGCGCTGATAGACATTAAATACTTTGCCGAAGGTGGACTAGTTGAGACATCAGTTATTCCTGATGAGATTTTTGACATTGTGCATAATGCCAACATGCAGAAACTCTTCTCTGACGGATTGCCTCGCTACAATGGGGTTGGTAAAGTAATTAAACCTGATGGATGGGAAGCACCAGAACCGAAGATTGAAGAAGAAATTAAGCGTCAGATTGATTTGGGAACAATGAGATTTAATTAATATATATGGCGGTGGTTATTCCACTGCCTTTTTAATTTAACTAAAGGAGACATAAACATGAAAAACTATCTCGATTTAATACAAGACATAATGGTCAATGGTGTACACAAGGGAGACCGTACTGGAACTGGCACAGTATCTGTATTTGGCAGACAACTCCGTTATGATTTATCCGAAGGGTTCCCGCTGGTAACAACCAAACGAATCCATCTGAAATCAGTCATACATGAACTATTATGGTTCTTGAGCGGAGATACGAATATATCCTATCTGAAAGAAAATGGTGTGAAGATTTGGGATGATTGGGCAGATGAAAATGGTGACTTAGGGCCAGTGTATGGCTCACAGTGGCGTTCATGGGAAGCACCGAACGGGGAGAGAGTAGATCAAATCGCTGCGGTTATTGAATCGATTAAAAACAACCCGGATTCGCGCCGTCATCTGGTAAGCGCATGGAATGTGTCTGAGATCAATAATATGAAATTGCCACCCTGTCATTTCGCGTTTCAGTTTTACGTTGCAGAAGGTAAATTATCATGTATGCTTACGATGCGTTCCGTGGATACGTTTCTCGGTTTACCATTTAACATTGCCAGCTATGCGCTGCTGACACATATGATTGCCCAGCAATGTGACCTTGAGGTGGGTGATTTCATCTGGTCTGGTGGGGATGTTCACATCTATTCCAACCATGTTGAGCAGGTAAAAACTCAAATGGAGCGCGAACCTTATGCGTTACCTAAGCTGACAATCAAACGTAAACCGGATTCTATTTTTAATTATAAGTTTGAAGATTTTGAGTTTGAGAACTATCAGCATCATCCGGGCATTAAGGCTCCAATTGCAGTATGAGTAAACTTTCATTAATTGTTGCTATGGATCAGAATCGTTTAATCGGTAATAGTGGAAAGCTGCCTTGGCATATTCCTTGGGATCTGCAATACTTTAAGAGGATTACAATGAATGCAAATGTTATCATGGGAAGGCGCACTTATGAGTCTATAGGTAAAGTTTTGCCGAATCGAACTAATATCATTATCACTTCAGACCAGAATTACATTGTTAGCAATGGGATAGTTGTTAACTATATTGAAGATGCATTGCGATATGCAATAGATACTGGTAAAGAGACATTTGTAATCGGTGGCAGCTCTATATATGAACAGTCTCTTCATCTTGTTGATCTATTGTATCTAAATGAGATTCAGGCAAAGTTCGAAGGTGATAGTTACTTTCCTCAACTTGATCAAAAAGTATGGAGTGTGGATAAAGAAGAAATAATTGAGGCAATCGGAGAAAACGGTGTTGTATACACTATAAAAAGAAGAATAATGAAAAGAATTTAAAATGATAAAATAACACTTGATTATCAATAAAATAGATGTTAGACTAAGTACAGGTTAAAGAGAACCTGTACTTTTTCTTTTAGGAGGGATTATATGTTAGAGAAGGTGATTGATAATCTTTAAATTGGCATTGGTAATTTTACCACCGATAATGTTGGGGTGGCTTATAGTCAAGCAACGGAACAAGATAATTGAAGAATTAAACAGATTTAATTTAAGAAATAATCTTGAAAATTTATTTTACTCAACAATGTTTGCTTTTATTGGATTTAACATTGTCAATTCTTTGACAAGTAAATATTTTGAAACGGCTACGATACTAGATACACCAATTTCTGTCCCAGTGGTATATATCTACAGTGTAACATTCAGCCCCATCATAGAAGAGTACATATGTAGAGGATTCATATTTAAACGACTCAATCACAAATTAGGATTTAAGGTATCAGCATTAATCAGCTCAATATTATTCGCAATTCCACATTTCAATCCAGCAGCATTTTTAGGCTATGTATTTATTGGATTCTTGTGGTGCTGGTATTACAACAAAAGCAACAGTCTCATAGTTCCAATAATAAGTCATGCAGCATTCAATTTTATATCAATACTAATTATGTCGCTGAAAGGGTGATCATACATATGCTTAACAAACTAATCCAATATCTATTCTGGTGTAAATCCTTTGAAGGCGTTCGTGAGGCACACAGGAAGATGTGCTTCGAAGCAGGTAAAGATGCCAAAGAACGAGAGCTCTGTTATACCTATATCGATGAACGTTATGAACAATAGGAGGAACATAAATACATATGAAAATTAAATCAAGTGTAATTGATAAGTACAGTCAACTGTGCATGAAGAGCTATCTGAGTTGTGATTCGTTTGAGGAAGTGAGATATAAGATTATAAAGTGTGTGAAACTTGGACAAGTAGTAAGGATTGAAGACAATAAGAAGCATATTCAATACTACTATAATCGTTTTATCGTTGAAAATGGTGAGGTTATTGATCTATATCAAAACAAAAATTCATACATAGAAGTTTCAGAACGAGTTAAGGCTGCATATGATCGATTAGAAGGAAAAGTTGTTATATGATACTAAATTGGACTGCATTCACTATTTTTGTTGTGTTGGCTATCGCGTCTCTAGTGAGTTTTTGTGCTAATACATATATTCACGCTAAGAACCCACACGCAAAGAATTATCGTTTCGAGTATTTGATAGCGTCAATCATGTTTATACTTTTTTCCGCAGCAGTAGCAGACGACATATTTAAGTGAAAGCCGTCTTTTATAAAAATATATAATACATATAACAAGGAGTTGTTAACAATGTGTTTAGCAGTTAAATACGGAAATGTTCTTATTGAAACCATCAATAAAATGAAAGAAGATTATGAGTCCTTAATAGCGCTACAGTCTGAATATGATAAAAAAGTGTCAAATATTTATCATGATATTGAGACGAATAATTTTAACGCTTCGGTAGGATTTAAGAAATATAAGGAACTTCAAAAAGTTTTAAGGGAAAGAAGAGTTATTAAACATGAATTAGCAAAAATTCAGCGTCTACATCAATCTTTAAGTGCTACGCAAATGGAAAGTAAAATAAGCAAAATTGTAAAGAATGTTGGAAGAATAGATGACGAAAATGAGTCCTATCGAGATGGATGGGGGATTAGAGTCGAAGAAATTCTTATCTAAAATACATATAACAGCGAATGATAATTATCAAAAATGAGGAGATATAACTGATATGAACTTATTGCAAGCAGCTCAGTACAGTGCAAATGGATTTACGGTGATATCGAATCAAGGGAAGAGATATTCTTCAGATACGCTCGAAATTAAATGGTTTGGGTCACACTATGCTTCCATGAACAGCTGTGGAATGACAGACGAAGAACGCAAGGGTGAATGGGAAGCAGTAATTAGTCTGAAGAGTAAGTGAAAATCTAATTTTATCAAAAATATCGAGGAGGATATAGCAAATGTCAATTGAAGCACATCACTGCAACGTAACTGATTGCAAAGGATTCATCGTATTTGAAAATGCAGACTTTGATAAACCGGAAGTAGTTGATGGCATGTACGAGTTCACAGCTCCAAAGTGCACGGAATGTGGCAAGCAGTACAAGGTGGTTCCTCACTATATTGTAATTAGCTTGGATGAATGCGGGGATATGGAGACCGTTGAATCGGCTTGCATCACGGAATATGAGCGCCGGGCGAAGGAACGTAAGATTGAGCAAGAAGCAGATCCATATGAACGCGTCCGTATGTTTATTGAACTAAGAGGATACACGTACTCAGTGCACAATGTCATTTACGCATACGCTGACTATCGGCAAGAGCCGTGCTACTTAAGCCATAGCATGAAAGATTGCATCGATAACCTGAAAGAATCACTTAATGATCTTGTGCCATATGTCATGTAGGGGAGGAAACATAGATGAACAATAGAGAAGAAAAGTTGATCGATGCAGACAAGCTTATTCAATGGATCAATAGTGAGCGAGTGGAATTGGATTCAGAAGGTCAATCAGCTTTAAATATGGTTCTAAATGAGATTGTGAATAGAGCTTTTGATTTATCTGATCGCAATATAGGAATTGACGATAGTAATGGTAAAAAGATGTGTGAAGGCAGTATTATAAAAATCACCTTTGACACTAATTACATAGACAAAGAGCATTACATTGGAGTAGTTGAATACGGGGCGGAACGAGGTTATCCTGCATTTGACTTGGAACCATGGATAGATTGCGGTATGAATGCACTTAGCTGGCTCAAAAGTGAGAGTGACCCATCTGTAATCAAGTATGAGGTTATTGGAAACATCAAAGACAATCCTGAACTTTTGGAGGTTAAATAATGAATCAAATAAGAACAGAGTTGGAAATTGGACAATCTCTTTGGATTAACAGTTCAAGTTTTTATAAAACAGAGCCCGGAGTAGATGAATATATTATAGAGAAAATCAATAAGACAAGTGTCTATGCAACGAAAAAAGGAGGGAGTTACCTATTACGCCTCGACAAGAAGACATTGACTGCTTCAGAAATGCCGTTCTTTTATAAAGCATATTTGAGCGCAAGTCAATATTGGCTGGCAGTGGAAAGAGCAAAACAAAAAGAAGAATTGCTAAAGAGTTTAAATACTAAATTAAAACTGATGAGTCTTGAAAAACTCGAAGAACTTGAAGTACATATTAATGAGAAAATTTCTGTGAAAGTCTAGTTTGATCAAAAATTAATAGAGGAGTGTAATAAAATGTTTTATGTAATGGTTAAGAGTGGAACGAACGGATATTCAGATTATGATAATTGTGATTTACTTCTCACTGAGATTCCAAGCAGCAACATTCCTCGTATTGGAGAGATACTTGAATTTGGAGATAAGGAAAACTTTACACGCAAAAAATATTTAGTGAGAGAAATTAAGAGAAGTTACAATTTTAAAACAGACAAACATGAGTACGGTGAATGGACTTACGTATATGTAATCAATGCTTAATTAGGAGGAATGTCAATGCTAAGAATTAAAGAAGGTTACTTTCAAAACATTATAAGTAATATTAAAGATAGGACGTTGAATTTTGATGCTGAGGGCGGATGTGCATGTGGGCGACTAAAGATTAAATTAAGCGATCATTTGTATTTGAGCGTATATCGAAGTTGCCGTAAAGCAAATGCAACTCCAAACGATAAACTTTGGCACATTGAAGACGTTGAGTTTCACAAGCAGTCGTTCGAGTATGCGGAAGATGAGTATCCAGAAGAAGTTGAAATGAAACTCGACAAAGAACAAGAATACATATTGATAGAATCTTTGAGAACAGTAACAGAAGAAGATTGGGGAGAAGAGTATAGATGATTTACGTAATTGAATACGAACATCTAGCAGACGAGCTAGTGAGGAATGAAAGGACAGAATGGCACTTCAAACAAGTTAAAGAGTACGCCAATAAATTTAATTTAGAATTAACAGATGAGGAATTCAGAGGGCTATTCACTCTACAAAAGAAGGATAAGGATATAGGCTGGATTATGCACCAAATGAGTTATGGTAGCACATTCACCGATGCACTAATCTCTTACATAGGTTGGTTGAGATGAAATATCACATAACCCCAAAGCAAGCTAAAGAAGTTACAGAAGAACAATTTTACTCTTTCTTTAATGAAATTGTACCTCGCAAAGATTGGGCTTATTACCATCACAAGAAAATGGATATCGGTAAGATGATTGACTATTTAGATGAAGTGACAATTGGCAAAAGTATTATAGATGGGAAGTGGAATATTGTACTTATTACTGATGAGCACTACGAAGGAAAGGAATTGGTTGATGCTCTATGGGAAGCGATGAAAGATGATACTACTGAACAACAATAAGATAAAAAGGAGAATGTTAAACAATGACTATTCAAAAACCTAAAAAGAACTTTGTAACAGTATCATATCAACAAGGGCGTTATACACTGGGTTCATCAGAGGAAAGTGGAAGATATTACTTCGTAATTGAACGAGAAGATGCTAAAGATTTATGGAAATCATTCTTAGTTGATATCGAAAAAGATTGCATTAATGTGGAAGATCAGACTCCACTTGAAATCGCATGTGAGATTGAGGAAATCTACAATAGCTACTGGGTACATGGTGGGGTAAATGATATTAAAAAAATGATCGATTATCTGGAAAGTATCGAAGAAAAAGAAGAAGTTCTTCGTGAAGAATATGAGCTAGAATATGCCAGATACAAAGTTGAGTACTGGTCTAACCAAGTTAGGGAACTTGAATTTGCTAAAAGTAAAGTCGTCAATTAAGAAAACCAAGAATTTTCTGTATGAAATACCTGTTTTACAGAGAAAGGAGATCGAATCATGGACTTTCATCGTGAATATTATGAGATATTCGCTTCACCAAGCCAAGTGCACTATGAACATGCATTTGTTAAGTGGCTTGAATATTATTATCAGACTGAAATTTATGATAGACGAATCTGCTCTGGATTCAATGAGAAAATTCAGAGTGCGATACCATTGAGTACAGTTGAGTACACTGATATAAATCGAAATGCTAAACGTTTCATGAATAAGATAGTTGCAGAGTTTAGGGACAAAGAAATAGATGAAGACACTTGGAGAGCAGCAAGATATGAAGCCGCTAGATATTCGCATGTTAAGATTGAAGATTTGTTGACAGTGTTAAATCCTACAATCAAATTAGGAGAGATGAAATGATTCAAGAAAAAGCGATTTATAGGGTTGATAATAGCAGCACAGGTTGTAGGCATGGAATTGTGCATACGGCTATGAGTGAGAATGGACTTATGTGGGCTTTCGATACATATTGGAGTAACAGCATTACGAAGGAGTTTGATAATAATGAACAATGGTATCTGGTAAATGGTATTGAGGATCGAATGAGTTTTGTAATGATGGTAGATGATGCCAAAGAAGTAACGAAGGAAGAGTTTTGTCTTTATGATGAAACAGACAAACTTCATATTCCTAGGGGATATCGGGGTGAAAAGTATCTGGTCAATAGAAACGCTAAAAAGAGTGCTGGTTTAGTTGTCGAGTCAATTAGGAGTAAGATGTATAGCAACGATAATATGATTAAGGGATTACAAAAAGACAACGCTAAACTACTCATGTGGGAAAAGAGTATTTTAATGAATGAAGGTGTAGCTCAACTTTACAAAAATGAAAAATATGAATTAGATGTTGTGGATGCGGTTGATATGTTTTCTCCCAAAAAGGAGGACAATTAATTGAGTAATGTTCAAGTAAAGGTTAATGTAATTAACCAATTAAAACTGCTACGACAGAGTACATTCAAGGACAAGCTGTCATTCCTTGATGAAGATATTCAGAACGCTCAACGAGCCAAAGCTACTGAGGTTCATGTAACAATAGACTACTACAACAAGAAAGTTACGATTGAAAATAATGGTCAAGCACTAGCCAATCCACAAGCCCTATTTTCAATCGCTGAGTCAGAGTGGAATGAAGATATTCAAAAATCAGAGTCGCCGTTTGGAATGGGATTCTTCAGCAACATTACTGTGAGCGATCATATTGAAGTGTTTACGGGAAATAAACATATTGTCTTTAATGTTGGCGAGATGATTCAGAATAATAAAACAAACATAGAAGTAACCGATACAGACAATACATATGAAGGTTTTAAATTGATACTTAACAATTTTGATTTTACAGAAGTTCAGCCATCATTGATCCGCGAACGAGTTGAGTTGCTGGGTAAATATATTCATGAGTTAGATATCCACTGTGACGGTAAGCTTCAACCGAAAAAGAATTTGACAGATACGGATGGCAGTGTGTTTTCTAGTGTGATTGAATCGAACAATATTCAAGGTTGGATCGCATTGAATTCAGGATTCAGTCAAGACCTAAAAGTGTTCTATAAAGGTAGGTTGGTAACTAAACTTGAAAACTTCTACTATGTGAAAGGCGATTTACACATCAATGATAAAACGCTAAATCTAACCTCTCCAGATCGTAAAGATATTGTCAGGGATGACAAGTTTGAATTTTTCCTTAAGGAAGTAAGAGAGCATATCAAACAACTTTCTAATGAAAGCTTTTTAAATGGAGAACAAAAATACATAGATTCACATATCGATGCAATTTCTTGGAACGCAGATAAGCACAAACTTAAAAGTCAAATGACCTTTCTTATATTCAATACAGTAGACGATGCAGATTCTAAATATCTACAAGGCATCGCATTGGCAAAACGCAAAAATCCTGATATTAAAAATGTTAATCAATTTGAGGTATTTATCAGATCAGAAGCAGCAAGGCAATCTGAGTCAAATCATCATGAAATTGAGTTTGAACAAGAGGTTAAAAATCTAGCTCCCAGTGCAAAAGGGATTAGATCATGGTCGGGATATGAGGGGTCGTCGGGTGGTTATAGTAAACCAGAGATTGATGAAGAAAGAATCGAGGAACGAAAAGGACAGCAAATTGACTTCGGATCGGAACCTGTCTTTTGGTTGTCATTTGATCAAATTGTTGAACATGAGAAAAAGTTTAAAATTGCTGAACATTACAAACTAAAAGTGATCGTATCTAGAAACAAACTTGAAAGCAGTATACTAGAGGCAATAGGTGAAGATCAAAATATTGTTCATATTTCTCAACTAACAGAGAACACATTAATTAAAGCATCGATCTCAAATACTAGATTGAGTTTAAAAGAAAGTAGAGCTTTAATGTTGCTTGATATGATAAGTCGTATGGTTGGTTTTAGTCGAAATGTATTTGCTATTGGTGATGTCATGGTTATTAAGCAAACCAATATTGAAGTGCTCAATCATACAATAGAAAAGATTGAAGATGAATTTGTTGCTGCACACGATTACATAAATAATAAAGTATACGTGGACAGATCAATTATTAATGACAGCAAACTAAGAGAAAGTAGCGATGAGAATCTAGATATTCACGACTACAAGTTTTTGCTAATGAATCTGAAAGAAATTGTACGTGCGGTAAGTCTTATGAATTTTGATGACATTGAAAGACCGAATGACTTGTACGACTGTCTGATTGATGGTTTGGCACTGGCATAGCAGTTTAAATAAAACACTTGTTTTAAGAAGAAAAAAAGAAATCGCTCCAATTAAGGAACGACTCTTCATACGATCCACCATCTAATTTACCCTTGCAGGATTAATTTTACTTTGAAGTGTCATTTAAATCAACAATACAAAAGAAAGATACTACATTAAACATGTAGTCAATGGTGGAGACAATGAAAATAAGCATCAAACTGGAGAAGCGTATCGTAAATTTTAACAATGAAGAAATGATTAAACTAGCAAAAGAGACAGGAGACAAAGAATTAAAAGACAAAATTATCAAAAACAACATGCATTTTGTAGTCAAATTGGCTAACAAGACGTTAACTAGCGGCTCACATGAAGAACCAGATGAGTTAGTTAGTATGGGGATGGTTGGACTAATAAAAGCTTATGATACATATGACCACTCTAAGAATATTAAATTCTCCACTTATTTAGCAAAGGTGGTTGTAAGGGAGTTCTCAGCAAATGCCAGAGCAAAAGGTATGAAGTGTCGTAGCAAATATAGCAGCATTAGTATGGATAACAATCTTTACAAGACAAACTCTGGAGACAGCGAAAAATTATTGTCGGAAATATTGGCAGACGATAGTCATCTTGACTTGATTGCTGTTGAAGACTCTATGTTTGACAATGTACTAAGTGGACATATTGAACGTAAATTAACCCCAAAAGAGAAGATTGTGTCTCGTAAGTATTTTTTCGATGGTATGAGTATTTCTGATATTGGCAGAGAAATGAATGTAACGAGACAGGCCGCGCATCAATATTTTAAAAGTAGTGTGAAGAAATTAGCTCCAGCATTTGCATAATACATAGTTTTAATGAAACTTATATTTTACATAGAAAAGAGGAACATCTTGAGCAGAAATAAAATCATTAAGTACTATGTGCGTGATGAAATTACATATAAAATCACATATAAAAATAATTCAGAGTGGATTGAAGGAATCGGATTATTTCATAGTCACAATGTAAAAATCAAAAAGAAAATATGTCCTCTAGTATACCAAACAGTATTCAATAGGCATTATGCATTAAATATTGGAAAAAGTTATATTGATAAGGCGATTAAAGAATATTTCGGAGAGGAAGATGTGAATGGATAATTCGGAACTAAAAGAACTTTTCTACTCAGAAGAAATGGAACCAATCAGACAAAGTTATTATAACGAAGCTTACAGACAGGGAAAGTTCGATGAAGCAGCAAGCAATGGACACGCAGAGGAAGTGTTTGATTGGCAAGGTGACGACTTTAGTGTTTGGAAAGACAAGGTTTGGTGCTCAGACAAAGATCAGTATCATGTCGGAGTCGAGGGATACATGGGATTTGAGAATATGACTCAAGCTATTGAATGTTATGAACAGTTTAATGAAGCGTTTAAACAATACATAGAACAAAATGGTGGATTAAAGGAAAAGCATCTCGGATGGCATAAAATCTATAGTGTTCGAGCTGTCAATGTGGCGTATGAAAATGAGTGTTATTGGATTTTTCTTGATGGGCACAAGTCTGAGGAAATAAGTGACTTGTATTGGTACATGCATGATGTAATTAACCAACTAAAAGAATTGAATGATTCTTTGTAAAAGATGCATTTCAAAGAGAGGGGAGTATACATAAAAGTGAAATGTAAGTATTGCGATAACGAAGTTAAATATGATGAACATTGTGATACTCATTTTATGCTAGGAGTATTCTTCCAGTATGAGTTATTAGGACAGAAGTGGAATACGGTTGATGATTTAAAAACATTTACTGAAAAATATGAATTGTGGATTCAAGAAGTTTCTGAAAAAGTAATTGAGAACATACGTAAGAATTACTGGTTAAAGTAGGTGAGCATGAGATGAGCTTTTTTAATCAATAAACAGAATCAATTTTAAGTACAAACATGGCATAATTCCCAAAGAGAAGTATGACAAATACATAGTAAAATTGACCGAATGGCAGCTAAACTACGGCATAGAATATTACCAGACCGAGAACGATCCATATTAATAGGAAGGTAAATACATATGATCAAACTAAACGATAAAGATTTGTTTAAGCTTTTTGATAAACATTTAAGAGTATTCTATCCAACATTTAAAGATAAACCATTAAAAATAGAATACATCTTCGATCAGAAAACTGTAACATACGACTACATACTAAGACGGCTTCACTTTAATAGTTTCATTCTTTACTTTCAATTTGATGGAGATCACTTAAGGAGGCTCACATATCATGAAGCAGTTGGTATGATTAAGAAAGAATATCCTGAAGCAAAAATAAACTTAGAACTATACATAGAAAACAAATTGAATAGTATCGATAATCCCGGTAAGTTTCATGAAAATGTGAATTTCTATTGCGATGTGGAAGTTGATGATGTTGTTCTTGATGGAGATCAAATACGTTCAATGATTGACCTTGCCTTGGATACACGAACAGAAAAATGCAACAATGAAGAATGGTTAATTGAATTATCCTTGAAACATAAGGCTTTTATGAAGAGCAATTCCTGATGAAACATCAATTTTACAGGAAGGAGCTAGTGAGACATGCTTAAGCGGATAATTAATAAGATTCACAAGAAGAAGTATTTGAAAAGTGTCATAGAGATATATTTCGTTATGTATTTGGCATTGTTATTGTCGGTGTTAAATATAGCATTATTCATTTATATAATAATAAAATAACACTATACAAATTAAAAATTAGATGATACAATCATTCTTATAGAGGCTACAAATGTACACAGATATACCAAACTATCTAAGATAGGAACCAATGTGTACATGACTTTAGAGGAGGTTGTATCACTTTGAGCAATATACTGAACTTAGATCTGGGTTTTAAATGGACCAAAGCAGAAAGAGACGGAAAATTTTATCGTCAGCCCACAATAGTAGGAGAAGCAAAAGACATGTTTGATCAAAATATTAAATCAGATCATTTCGTCTATAATGATGAACTATTTGTGGGGAATGTTGCACTAGAATTCAGTGACATAAAGTACTTCTCACTAAACAACAAAAAGGCTGAAGCCGAAACTAGCGATGTTGTTATGAAGACCACTTTGGGATACTTAGCAAAAAAAGATAAAGTGAATTTGGTCAGTGGGCTACCCATTAACTTTTACTTCACACAAAAAGCTCCATTCGAGGAAAAACTACTTGGCTTAGCCGATCAAGGAGAATATAAAATTCGCAAGGGTAAAGGGAAGAGTTACCCAGTACAACCCATCGTTGAAAGGTGCAAGACGGTTCCACAGGGTTTGGGTATTACAATGGATTATTTGCTAGACGACGATGGAAAGATCATCAGATTAAAAGAAGCAAAGAAAAAAATACTTACGGCAGACTTGGGGTTTTACACTCTAAACTTATTGGGTTTTGATAAGTCAACAATAATGAAAGAGTCAAAAAGTGTATTGGTTGGGGTTGAGAAAGCCTACACACTACTGCAAACTTACATACAAAAATTAACTGGACATACTCCTGCAATTTACGAATTAGACCCATACGTGATCTCAGGTAAATACCAAGGGCACAACATTGTTCCTTTGATTAGAAGAGCATTTAAATCTTTAGCTTTACAGATTAAGAATGAAATTGAAAGTCTGAATACGGAATTTGACATATATTTAATTGCTGGTGGAGCTGCTCGTTATATCTTTGATTACTTAGATTTACCTAACAAAGTCTTGATGGATCAGTTGGCTCAAGTGAGAGGATACGGGAAGATAGGTAAAAAATCATGGAAATAGCGGCAAGAGCAAGATTAAGACCGATTAAAGATGAAGATCTACGCGAAGCTTGGAAAAACCTACCTCCACATGAAGATAAGAGCGATGTCGTAAGGAGAGCGCTTAGGTTACTGTTCTTTGGTAGTACGCCTTACTCACACAACACTTATTTGAACCGTCCAACTAATGAAGGAACTGTTGAATTCATTATTCAGAGTGAACCGGAACAAGAACAATCAGAGGATACAGAGCTATATGAGGAAAAGTTGGAAGAATTGTTCGAATCATTTTAATGTAGGCTTCGGCCTACTATACATAGATTGTGACGAGTATCGAACCAGTAGTATGTTGTTGAATCACCAGTATACTACCTAAAGAAGGTGATAAGAGTGTAGCTGTTTATAATAAAATAAAATGTGAAATTAATATTTGATCAAGAAATGAAATGGGAGGTGCTTCAAACAATTGTGTAATCAATGCAATTCGATACTACTTCACAATCATAGCGATAGGGGCTCTAATCTTAAGCTCAGGGACACCACCAACAGAGTTGAAGAATTAATCCAAACAGTACACGATATGGGGCATAAGGGTGTGGCATTTACAGAGCATGAATCTGTATCGTCACATGTAAAAGCAATCCAAGCAACAGAGAAACTAAAGGAAAAAGGAAAGATTGATAAAGACTTTAAGCTCATTCTCGGTAATGAAATCTATCTAGTAGATAGCCTTGAAGAAGTTAGGGACAACTATAAATCTGGTGGGCGAACTAAATTCCCACATTTCATTCTCTTAGCCAAGGATGAAATTGGGCATGAGCAGCTTCGATATATGAGTTCGGTAGCTTGGGGACAATCATATTTTACGGGGCCAATGCTAAGGACTCCTACAGTTAAAGACTTCCTTAAATCAGTTATTAATGAAGATCCCGGTCATTTAATTGCTTCAAGTGCATGTCTTGGTTCACCTCACTGTATTGGATTACTGGAAATGAAGCACCATCTAGACGCTGGGGAAACAGATAAAGCAAAAGTTGCTTATAAAAAAGTGTGTGACTTTACAGATTGGTGCTTAGATGTATTTGGAAAAGAGGATTTTTATCTTGAACTGCAACCCGCTTATAGTGAAGAACAAATTTATTGTAATAAGGAATTACTTAAATTAGCTGAGAAGTTTGGGCTTGAATACATAGTTACAACAGATAGTCATTATCTTAGACCTGAAGACAGAATCGTTCATAAAGCATTCCTTAATGCAAAAGAAGGTGAAAGAGAGGTTGATGCCTTCTATGAAGCTACATTTGTACAGAATCATGAAGAGATCAACGAACGTTTAAGCTATCTTAGTCATGATGTGGTCAAAAGAGCTCTCGACAATACAGTTAGAATAGGAGAAAAAATTCAAGAATACACGATTCTTAAACCAACAGTCATTCCAAAAATTGAATTGCCCGATTTTCAACTCAGAGGTTTATTCAGATCGATTTACAATAAGTATGAATATATCAATAAGATGGCTCACGCATCAAATGACCAAGACAGATATATTGTTAAGTTAATTGAAGACGGATTTTACGAACTCCTCCCTTACAATACATATAGCAAAGAGAAGTTACATGAAGTAGCAAATCGGATTGACACAGAATTGGGTGAACTGTGGAAAATCTCTGAGAATCTAAATCAATCTATTGCGAGTTATTACATTACAGTACGAGAAATTGTCAATGTAATGTGGGATGACGATTGCGGTAACAGTTTAGTTGGGCCTTCTCGTGGCTCTGCTGCTGGCTATTTGATTTGTTTTTTGTTGGGTATTACACAAATAAACCCACTGGAGTACGGTATTGAAATGCCCCATTGGAGACATTTAACATCAGAACGCCCCGAATTCCCGGATGTGGATATAGATACAGAAGCAGCTAAACGTAATCAAATTTTCAGACAATTGAAGAAATACTTTGGCGAAAATCGGGTGTTGCAAGTATGTACTTTTGGTACAGAGGCATCCAAATCAGCAGTTCAAACAGCAGCTAGGGGCTTGGGCGTTGATAGTGATACAGCAATGTATGTATCTGGATTGATTCCTTTTGAGCGTGGGAGTAACTGGACATTAAGTGACTGTCTTTATGGGAATGAAGAAGAAGAACGAAAACCTGTAAAAGAATTTGTTGATGAAATCAATAAACATGAAAATTGGCTTCAGGTTTCAATGAAAATAGAAGGATTAATCAACAAACGCAGCATTCATGCTAGTGGAGTTATTGTGTTTAATGAAGAATACCACAAAACGAATGCTATGATGACAGCACCTAATGGGACACACGTCACTCAGTTATCACTGGAAGATTGTGAAGCTGTTTCTAATATGAAGTTTGATCTGTTGACAATTGAAGCTCTGGATAAGATTAGAGTAACCATGGATAAATTAATCAAGAATAATCTTATGGAATGGCAAGGTAGCATAAGAAATACATACAATAAGTATTTACATCCTAACGTTATAGATATTGAGAATCAGAGAGTTTACGATCTTATTGGTTCAGATAGTATAACTGATCTTTTTCAATTTTCAACTGAAATTGGAATCGAAACAGTAAAAAAAGTTAAACCGACCAATCTTATTGAGTTGGCAGCGGCTAATTCATTGATGCGACTACTAAGTGACCATGGGGAATCTCCGATTGACACTTTTGTTAAACACAAAAATAACATTGATCTATGGTACAAAGAAATGCACGATTACGGTTTGAATAATGATGAAATTAAAATTATGGAAAAACATCTATTGAAGTTAAATGGTGTAGCAGATACTCAGGAATCCGTAATGTTGATATCAATGGATAGTAGTATTGCTAATTTTGATATTAAAAGTGCCAACAAACTGAGAAAAAGTATCGCTAAACCAAAGCAAATGAAGAAGTCTCTACAAGAAATCAAAGAGCAATTCTTTTGTGATGGAGAGGCTTTAGGGATCAGAAAAGAAATTTTAGATTATGTTTGGAATGTACAAATAACAAGACAATTATCATATTCATTTTCAGTGCTACACACCTTAGCATACTCAGTTATAGCGTTACAAGAAGCCAATCTTAATATTAATTATGATCCAATATATTGGAGAACGGCTTGCTTAACAGTAAACTCAGCTTCAATTGATGATGATGGTGAAGAAGAAGACCATAAATCGCAATCAACAAATTACGGTAAAATTGCAGCGGCTATCGGTAACATGCAAGCAAGAGGTGTGAGAATTGGTTTGCCTAGCATCAATAAAGCAGGATTCGGATTTGAACCTGATATAGACAATGATCAGATTATATTCGGTTTAAAAGGTATCAATGGTATTGGAGATGAAGTGGTACAAAGTATCATTAAGAATAGACCATATTTAAACTTTAACGATTTCATTGAGCGAATGTATAAGACTTCTGCAATAAAGAAATCTCAAGTTATTCAATTGATCAAGGCGGGGTGCTTTGAGGAATATGGCTCCAGAATAGAGATTATGAAAGATTTTATTGCATTACTGTACACACCGAAAACCAAACTCAATCTTCAAAACCTCAACGCTGTTATTGAAAACAAATTAATACCGGAGGGCATGGAGAAATACAGTAAGACTTTCAACTTTAGAAAATATGTAATGAAAAGAGTATTCATCAAGAGAGACAAAGAAAAATTCTATGTCCTTGATAAAGTCTCTACACCATACTACTATGAACACTTTTCTGGTGAGGGAATTGTTGAGTATAGTAATAACTTCCCAGTCATTAAAGAGTCAACCTTCAAAAAGGAATACGATAAGAAAATGGAAGGGATCAAGGAATGGTTGGCTACTGAAGGAGCCTTAGAAATGTTCAATAAAAAGATGTATCAGAATGAATGGAATACATATGCAGATGGATCAATTAGTAAATGGGAAATGGACTCACTATCATTTTACTATACTGAACATGAACTTAAAGATATTGATAATGAGAGATATGGCATCACTAATTACGGAGAATTACCTGAAGACCCAGTTGTAGTTGGAACAATAGAATCGCGCTACGGAAGCAGACCTAAGTTTAAGCTTAGTACAATAGCAGGAACTGTATTAGATAAAGACAAGAATAAAAATACAGTTACATTATTAACGGTGGATGGAGTAGTCACAGTTAAGTATTATGATGGGGCATTTGCGAACTACAATAAGCAAGTATCAAGACCCAAGTCTGACGGTTCAAAAGAGATTCTTGAGAAAAGTTGGTTTACTCGTGGGAATAAACTTGTTTTACATGGATATCGAAGAGGATCACAGTTTAGACCATATAGATATAAGGATTCAAATGTGAGGCATACTACAATGCTTATCGATAAGATTGATAATAAGGGGAACATTAAAGTCTCCCAAGAGAGAGTTAAAGTATAGGAGGATTGTAAATGGAGAACAAGTTTAGTAAGTCAAAGATTGAACAGATTATTGGACGTAGATTGACCAATGAAGAATATAAAGAAGTAATTGATACAGTACTAAATCAGCTACTAGTTGATAAACAAGAAGGTAAATAAGAGAGGAATGATTGATTGGCTACAAATCTAGGTAAGGTTTTTGAAGAAGATTTTCAGAAGTCGGCAGCACAAGGAGCAGAAAAGATCTTCTTTACACGTTTGAAAGACACTTTTATTCCACCAGATCTTCGTAACAGAGTGAGGGTAACTAAGAATGACTATGACTGTATGATGTTTGCGGACAGCCACCTTTTTACACTAGAACTTAAATCAACAAAGGATAAGTCGATCAGCTTCCAAGAAAGTGTAATTAAGCAACATCAGATCGATAAACTAAATGAAGCAAATACATATGATGGTGTTATATCAGGTTTCATAATGAATTTCCGTGAGCCAGATAATAAAGTGTACTTTATACATATAGAAGAGTTTTTGAAGTATCAAAACATAGCTCAGAATCAAATCAAGGAACATACATATAGAAGCAAAGTAAATAAAAGTAGTATTTCAATAGCAATATGCGATGAGATAGGAATCGAGATTAAAGGATATAAACCTAGAACGAGATGGCACTATCACTTAAAAGACTTTATAATGGAGGCAATAAATACATATGGAAAAGAGTAAAAGGAAAAACGTCAAATTTATCGCTCATTTGAATGGAGTAAAATACGAATTTTTAGTTAAATCAGTTAAATAAAAAAATAACACTCGCATGACTTTGTGGTATAATAAACTATATCACTTGAGTCATGCGATTCTTTATATGAGAGGAGAACTTAATATTGAAACAAAGAGTAGTTGCGTATTGCCGTGTAAGTACATCATCAAAAGACCAAGAGAATAGTTTCGAGAATCAAAAGCAATTTTTCGAACGAGAAGTGGGAAGAAGCGAAACAATGGAATTGGTCGATATCTATGCTGACAGAGGAATTACAGGGACAAGTCTCACCAAGCGGGAACATTTTACCAGAATGTTGGCTGATGCTGGACTAATTGAAACCAAGGTTACAAAAAGCAGAAGTGTTTTCGAAATAGATCAAAGTGTACAACCAAAGTTTGATGTCATACTTGTTAAGAATACTAGTAGATTTGCAAGGAACGTTATGGTTATAGATATTCTTAGAGAGCTACTCAAAAACAAAGTATATGTAAAATTTCTAGACATAGATTTGCTTTTTGATAGTTCGGATAAAGAGTTTATGTTAAATTTATTTCTCAATTTTGACCAACAAGACTCCATAGATAAATCAAAGAAAGTAAGATTCGGTCTGAGAGAGTCTGCTCAGCGGGGTAGGATATTTGGAGCCAGCAATTTGTTTGGATATGATTATCATCCGAAATCAAATTCACTAACCGTAAATGAAAAAGAAGCTAAAATAGTTCTCGAAATATTCAACTTATATTCTAAAGGATTAGGAGTAAGAAGAATTATAAATGTATTGAACGATAAAAAATACTACACACGTAAAGACAAAGAGTTTTCTCCTTCAATGATTAAAAGAATGATCTCCAATGAGAAATACATGGGAACATTGGCAAGAAATAAATATGATTCTGGTGTGGTTTTTAACAAGAAAACATATTCAACAATTAAACCCAAAGAGGAATGGATTGTCACAGAAGATCGCATACCCCCAATTGTCTCTAAGGAGTTATTTTTGACTGTCCAAAATATCAAAATAAGCAAAGTGAATCATATCATTCAAAAGGGGATATATAAAGGCATAACTGAGTATGCTGGACTAATTTACTGTGAGAAATGCGGATCTGTATATACAAGCAATATTGATAAGGGAAGAAGGTATTATAATTGTAAAACCAAGAAGACAAAGGGGAGAGATTTTTGTGACAATCCCAATGTCAATTATAGTGAGATAGATTATTATCTTCAGGCACTCCAGTGCGGCGGTTACTATGAGATGTTTGTTAAAGATAAAGAGACAAGGGTCAGTTCACTAAAGAAACAGAGAGATCTATTAGTAGAGTCAATTGATAAACAAGATATTGATAAAAGTAAAGATTTAAATAGTACTTTATCATCACTGGAAATCAAGAAGAAAAAACTTTTAGAGTTGTATTTAGATGGAGTATTTGAAAAAGAAACACTAGACATTGAAAGTGAAAAGATAGAGAAAGAAATAGTTAACACTAAAAAAGAGATCAAAAACTATTCGCAATCTAATGAAAACATAATGGAGCAGGTAGAACAAATAGAAGAGAAAATTGTAAAAATCAATGAACAAGAAATTAAGAAGTTATATGAAAAAGAAGAAGTATTAAACATGATCGATAAACTTATAGTAAGAACCGGAGAAAAAAATCAGCCTATTGTTGATGTAAGATTTGACGGAGATAGCTCTTATAGCTTAGAAAACACGGGAGAAAAGATTGAGTTTGATATAAGAAAGTATATATAAGCATGACTTTGTTACATACCAGCAAAATATTGTGCATGCCAGCTGCGGCAATCATGAGTGCACGCTTCACATGATGCTGTCCCAGAACATCGCTATAATCATCATCCAGCAATGAAGAGCGCACGGGACCCTCATAGCGCTTCATATCATCGACATTGGAATTAAAAGCAGAAAGATGAGCGTAATCTTTTAAAACAACAGGCCCCGTATTCTGTAGTACTCCCTCCTTGTTCTTTGAATTCGTTTTCTGTTCAGGAACGAGATCTTGCAAATGATAAATACCATATACCTGGATACCCCGAATTAGAGAAGCCTCTTCCAGATTTTCTGCGGGCAGAAGAACAGAGGTAAAGCCTTGTCGTTTTGCCAAATCTACCATGGACAGAATGCCAGGCACCGATCTAACTGAACCGTCCAAAGCCAGCTCACCCACCACCAATGTTCGTTCCTGTGCAGGAAGTACCAGCTGAGCACTTGTCGTTAGTAAACCAATAGCAATGGCAAGATCGAAAGAAGATCCTTCCTTGCGCAGATCGGCAGGAGCCAGATTTATCGTAATCCGTTGCAACGGATACTGATAGCCACAGTTTTTTATAGCTGCTCGAACGCGTTCAACCGCTTCACGAATAGCCGAATCCGGCAATCCGATAATAGACGTCTGGGGGAGACCATTCGACAAATCTGTTTCCACTTCAATTAAAACTCCGTCAATTCCATATAAACAGGCACTATGCAGTTTTCCGTACATAATAAAAGAAACACCTCACTTCGTCCTTGGCGCGCATAATACAGGCCAGTCTACGAATTAAGGTGCTTCCTCAGCTTCTAACAAGCATTTTATATAAAAGAAATCAGGGCGTCAACCCATCATAGTCATAGCTGCTGTGTATCTCCCTGACTCCTGTATTTTTTACAGTTTCCGCATGAAATTTCTCACAGAATTAAAGGCTATTCAGTTCCGAATCAATATCACGCTGTCATGGAAGAGTATGTAAACGCGCGGCAAAGCTGTTTTAACATATAAAGGGTTCTTTTTATTACGTTGTCATAGATTTTAATTATCTATGCTCCAAATTATATTTTATACAATTGAATTTAAAACTATTAAATATAAAAGTAAAATCATTTGTGCTCAATTATTCTGTTTTTTTACTAATTTATGATAAGATAGATCAAGGGATCCTTATAATTCGCGAATTCTAGCGGTTATAACAGTTGTAAGCCTCTTCCATAAGGAATATAGAATGCACAATAGGTAGGTGGGATAGATCTATGGAGAATGAAAGTTTGAAGCTGGATAACCAATTATGCTTTGCCATATACGCTTGTTCACGTGAAATTACGAAGATGTACCAACCCTATCTTGAGGTGCTTGGGGTAACCTACTCTCAATATCTGGTCTTGATGGTATTGTGGGAACGTGAAGAATGTACGGTTAAGGAAATCGGAGAGGCACTTTACCTCGATTCAGGCACTTTGACGCCTCTTCTGAAACGTTTGCAGTCAGCAGGATTTATTCATCGCGAACGTTCAGCTCAGGACGAACGGAAAGTATTGATTACACTTACAGACGCTGGGCGGGAACTTCGCCATAAAGCTTTGTCTATACCTGAAGCGATCCAGGAAGATGCATGTCTGAACAGTACTGAGTTCGAATCTTTACTGGGACAGTTCAAGGGACTGCTGGAGAAAGTGCATCAAACCAACACCAAAGAAGCCAAAAAATAAAATGCAACATCGTATTACAATTAAGAAACCTTGGCTTATTAGCTGAGGTTTTTTCCATTAATATCCAAGCATTCACAATATGGGATCATACCCATATCAAAATACTGTCTATTAACCATTACTTTTTTAAGGAAAGCGTTTTAAAAACATGTTACAATGAATTGGGTTTAAGTGAAAATAGTCAACATTTGTCTTTTGTTAGTCTACCAACCCGCCTTGTTGCAGTCATGTTGATAGGAGGATTCGAGAATGAATATCCATGAATATCAAGGAAAAGAAGTACTGAAACAGTATGGAGTCACCGTTCCAAACGGAAAGGTTGCTTATACAGTCGATGAAGCGGTTGCGGCCGCAGAGGCACTGGGCAGTCCGGTGACTGTAGTCAAAGCGCAAATTCATGCAGGTGGCCGGGGAAAAGCTGGCGGCGTGAAAGTAGCGAAAAGTATCGACGAAGTTCGTGCTTACGCATCCGAAATTTTGGGAAAAGTATTGGTAACACACCAGACTGGACCTGAAGGTAAAGAAGTGAAGCGTCTTCTGATTGAAGAAGGATGCGATATCCGCAAAGAGTATTATGTGGGTGTTGTTGTGGACCGTGCTACAGGCCGCGTCGTAATGATGGCTTCCGAAGAAGGCGGTACAGAGATCGAAGAAGTAGCTGAAGCTACACCTGAGAAAATTTTCAAAGAAATCATTGACCCTGCAATTGGATTGCAAGTGTTCCAGGCACGTAAACTGGCGTACAGCATTCGTATTCCGAATGAGTTGGTGAACAAAGCGGTTAAGTTTATGCTTGCGTTGTACAAAGCATTTGTCGAAAAAGATTGCTCCATTGCCGAGATCAATCCACTCGTTGTTACTGGAGATGGAAACGTTATCGCGCTGGATGCAAAATTGAATTTTGATTCCAACGCCTTGTTCCGTCACAAAGACATTTTGGAACTGCGTGATCTGGATGAAGAAGACGAAAAAGAAATCGAAGCTTCCAAATACGACCTGAGCTACATAGCACTTGATGGCAACATCGGCTGTATGGTCAATGGCGCGGGACTTGCGATGGCGACGATGGATATCATCAAATACTATGGCGGCGACCCGGCCAACTTCCTCGATGTTGGGGGCGGTGCGACAACAGAGAAAGTGACCGAAGCTTTCAAAATCATTTTGTCTGACGCCAAAGTGGCGGGTATCTTTGTTAACATTTTTGGCGGCATTATGCGTTGTGATGTCATTGCCAATGGTGTTGTTGAAGCCGCGAAGCAGCTTGGCCTGACTAAACCGCTGGTTGTTCGTCTTGAAGGAACTAACGTGGAACTTGGTAAACGCATTTTGGGTGAATCCGGCCTGAATATCGTTCCTGCTGATTCCATGGCTGATGGTGCACAGAAAATTGTTGCCCTCGTAAAATAAGTTCATTCCTGGGCAAATTGCTGCCTTAGTTCCGGAGCTGTCCGGCACTTGAAAAATAACCGTAAGGATGTGAAGCAACGTGAGTATTTTGATTGATAAAAATACAAAAGTCATTACGCAAGGCATTACGGGTTCAACGGGAATGTTCCACACGAAGGGCGCATTGGACTACGGAACCCAGATGGTAGGCGGCGTTACACCGGGTAAAGGCGGAACCAATGTTGATATTACGCTGGAAGATGGCAAAGTAGTTAGTCTCCCGGTGTTTAATACAGTACAGGAAGCGAAGGAAGCTACTGGCGCAACAGCGAGCGTCATCTACGTTCCTCCGGCATTTGCAGCGGATTCCATCATGGAAGCTGTTGACGCAGAGCTGGATCTCGTGATCTGTATTACAGAAGGTATCCCGGTACTTGATATGGTCAAGGTTGACCGTTTCATGGAAGGCAAAGATACCGTTTTGATCGGACCAAACTGTCCGGGCGTTATTACACCAGGTGAATGCAAAATCGGCATCATGCCGGGTTATATTCATATGCCTGGTCACGTTGGTGTGGTCTCCCGTAGTGGAACACTCACGTATGAAGCCGTTCATCAATTGTCTGCGCGTGGAATTGGACAATCTTCAGCTGTGGGAATCGGGGGCGACCCGGTTAAAGGTTCTGAGTTCATTGATATTCTGAAACGGTTCAATGAAGATCCACAGACACATGCTGTTATCATGATTGGTGAAATCGGTGGTACGGCTGAAGAAGATGCTGCAGAGTGGGTACGCGAAAACATGACCAAACCGGTAGTTGGATTTATCGGTGGGGTTACGGCGCCTCCAGGCAAACGTATGGGTCATGCGGGTGCTATTATCTCTGGTGGTAAAGGTACAGCCAAAGAAAAAATTGCGAAACTGGAATCTTGCGGAATCAAAGTTGCTCCAACTCCGGCTGAAATGGGCTCGACTCTTGTGAGCGTACTTGAAGAACGTGGAATTCTGAATTTGTGCACGACACATTAATTCTTCTCCGTTATAATAGAAGAAACGGTGCAGGAAATTTATTTTTCTGGTGAGCCGACTATTGATAATGCGGAAAAGGTAAGCAACCTTTTGTCCTGAACAGGGCGAAGGGTTGCTTTTTTGCGTTTTTTTACGGGTGTAAAAGAGAGTTGTTGTCTTCCTGTAAGAGTAAACGCTTGCAATCCGTTGTTACTTATCACACAATATGAGGGAAGATTTTCTTCCTGTTATGGGAGGTTTCTGATTATGGAAGAGAGATGGATTTTGATTGGACTGCATGAAACGGATGGTATTGGTAAGAAAACAATCTCGAAACTGCTATCAGGACAACATCAACTGACGGATTTTCTGGAATATAAAGAAGAGGATTGGATTGCCGCAGGTTTGCGCAGAGACCAAGCTACGCTTCTGGCCAAACAATTCAATGCCAACTGGATTGAGCAGAGACAAGAGAATATTTATAAACAGGGAATTGAAGTCGTTACCTATTTGGATCATAATTACCCCATATTAATGAAGGAAACCGTTCAGCCACCCTGGGTAATGTACGGTCGCGGAGATCTGAATCTGCTGCACGCTCAATCCATAGCGATGGTAGGAACACGTATGCCTACGGTATATGGACGTAAAATTGGTGAGAAGCTGGCAGAGCAACTTTGTAAGGCAGGGCTGACTATTGTAAGCGGGCTTGCCAGAGGAATAGATAGTGTGTGCCACGATTCGACTCTTCGTGCAAACGGCAAAACTATTGCGGTATTTGGGACAGGAATTGATAACATCTATCCGCCGGAAAATACAAGTCTTGCCGAACGAATTGCCGAAACAGGGCTTCTCTTGTCCGAATATCCACCAGGTACACGTACACGTCAGGGATTATTCCCGGAACGTAATCGAATCATTGCTGGGTTAACCCTCGGTACGCTAGTCGTTGAGGCTGATATCCGAAGCGGATCACTCATTACAGCAGATGCTGCACTCGAAGCGGGAAGAGACGTGTTTGCCGTCCCAGGTCCCATTACATCTCCCAAAAGCCGAGGCTCGCATAATCTGATTCGTCAGGGGGCAAAATTGGTGACCTGCGCCACAGATTTATTGGAGGAATATCAATTGGACTTGCCAAATGCGGAGCAACTTCCTTACAATAGAGGACGTTCGGCGGAAAGTAGTGAAACTTCCAAACAAGCAATATTCCCAGTGGTAAAACTATCTTCAGATGAACAACGTGTTATTTATCTGCTAGAGCAGGAAGAGCAATCGCTGGATCAACTTGTGGAACAGCTCAACTGGGATTTTGGACATTTGCATTCAGTTCTGTTATCTTTAATCATAAAAAAGCAGATTAGCCAATTACCTGGAACCAAATACGCAAGGGTATGACGATGCTGCGATCAAGGCAGCATGTGAAAATAGATTATTAGCGGAAGTTAGTCCTGCTGCTGATGAAATATGAATTATAAAAAAACAAGCAGCAGTTTCATGACTGAGAGGAGGATGAACCTATGGCGGATGCACTCGTAATCGTGGAGTCGCCCTCAAAGGCGAAGACGATTGGCAAATATTTAGGCAGCAAGTTCATCGTGAAAGCTTCGATGGGACATGTACGCGATTTGCCAAAGAGTCAGATCGGCGTTGAGGTAGAGAATGATTTTAATCCGAAATATATTACGATCCGCGGCAAAGGTTCAATTTTGAAAGAACTGAAGGATGCACGAAAGAAAGTGAAAAAAGTGTATCTCGCAGCTGACCCGGATCGCGAAGGTGAGGCTATTGCTTGGCATTTGGCCCATGCACTCGAACTGGACGAAACTGCGGATTGCCGAGTGGTATTTAATGAAATTACGAAACAGGCTGTCAAAGATGCGTTCAAAACGCCGCGTAAGATCAATATGGATCTGGTTAACGCGCAGCAGGCCAGACGTATTTTGGATCGGCTTGTAGGATATAAAATTAGTCCGTTATTATGGAAGAAAGTCAAAAAAGGATTGTCCGCTGGCCGCGTTCAGTCCGTGGCCGTCAAAATCATTTTGGATCGTGAAAATGAAATTAATGATTTTGAACCGGAAGAGTACTGGAGCATTACAGCCAAACTGACAGCGGACGGAAATCCGTTTGAAGCCAAGTTCCATCAGTTGAACGGTACCAAAACCGAACTTGGCAGTGAGGCAGAAGTGCAGGCCATTTTAAAACAGATCGAAGGCGCTTCTTTTACAGTCAAAGAAGTTAAAGAGAAGGAACGCAGCCGTAACCCTTCTGCTCCGTTTACAACGAGTTCCTTACAGCAGGAAGCCGCACGTAAATTGAATTTCAGAGCTTCAAAGACGATGTCTGTCGCCCAACAGCTGTATGAAGGGGTAGACCTCGGAAAAGAAGGCACAGTCGGTCTCATTACGTATATGCGTACAGACTCTACCCGAATTGCAGCATCAGCTCAGGAAGAAGCCAAGGAATACATTATTGGCAAGTACGGTGAGCCATTTGCACCCGAGACGCCTAGAAACTATTCCAAAAAAGCTGCGAATGCTCAAGACGCGCATGAAGCGATCCGTCCAACGTCAATTTTGCGCGATCCGGATTCCATTAAATCGTTTATGAGTCGTGATCAATTCCGGTTGTACAAACTGGTTTGGGAACGTTTTATAGCGAGCCAGATGTCATCTGCCGTTCTGGATACACTCTCTGTGGACATTGCTGCAGGAGATACGATTTTCCGGGCAGCGGGTTCAAAGGTTCGTTTCCAGGGATTCATGAAGGTATATGTAGAAGGTAATGATGACGGTACAACGGAAGAAGATCGTCTGCTGCCTCCGCTGAAAAATGGAGATGTGCTGGAGAATCGGGAGATTGAGCCGAAACAGCACTTTACACAGCCGCCGCCACGTTATACGGAAGCAAGATTGGTTAAAACACTTGAGGAACTGGGCATAGGGCGACCAAGTACATATGCGCCAACGCTGGAGACCATTCAGAAGCGCGGATATGTGGCCATTGAAGAGAAGAAATTCATGCCAACGGAACTGGGCGAGCTGGTCATTGAACAGATGGAGGAGTTTTTCCCAGAGATCCTGAATGTGGAGTTTACCGCCAACATGGAAGGTGATCTTGACCATGTGGAGGAAGGGTCGGAGGATTGGGTCAAAGTACTCGCAGAATTCTACGAATCTTTTGAGAAACGGCTTGAGTTTGCAGAAGAAGAAATGAAAGAAATCGAGATTGAAGATGAAGTATCGGATGAAATATGTGAGAAATGCGGCAAACCGCTCGTTTATAAGCTGGGTCGTTTCGGCAAGTTTCTCGCATGTTCCGGATTTCCGGATTGTCGGAATACGAAACCGATCATTAAGGATATTGGTGTGACTTGTCCGAAGTGTAAGGAAGGGCATGTGGTTGAACGCCGCAGTAAAAAGGGACGTATTTTCTATGGTTGCGACAAATATCCTGAATGTGATTTTGTATCTTGGGATAAACCATCAGCGAAACCATGTCCAAGTTGTGGATCACTAATGATTGAGAAACGAAACAAACAGGGAACACGATTACAGTGTACTTCTTGTGATCATCAAGAGCCGGTGGAGGAACCGGAAGAAGAATGAGCGGATTAGCATAATGGGGGTAAATGATTTTGACGAATGAACAACAAGTAACTGTTATTGGCGCTGGGCTCGCAGGAACAGAAGCAGCTTGGCAGATCGCAAGTCGCGGTGTGCGCGTAAAACTATACGAGATGAGACCGGTTGTGAAAACGCCGGCTCACCATACAGATAAATTTGCAGAGCTGGTGTGCAGCAACTCGCTTCGTGCCAATGGGTTGACTAACGCAGTCGGTGTATTGAAGGAAGAAATGAGAATGCTTAATTCTCTGGTCTTGGGTGCAGCAGACCGCCATGCAGTTCCAGCAGGTGGAGCACTTGCTGTAGACCGGGACGGATTCTCAGGCGAGATCACATCTACGCTTCATCAGCATCCACTCATTGAAGTTGTTAATGAAGAGCTGACTTCTTTGCCGGAAGATGGAATCGTTGTAGTTGCAACGGGGCCTTTGACTTCACCAGCATTGTCCGAGCAAATCAAAGCCCTTATGGGTGAAGAATACTTCTACTTCTATGATGCAGCTGCGCCAATTATCGAAAAAGATTCTATTGATATGAATAAAGTCTATCTGGCTTCACGTTATGATAAAGGCGAAGCGGCGTACTTGAACTGTCCTATGACAGAAGAGGAATTCGATGTGTTCTATGAAGCGTTGATCACAGCGGAAGTTGCTCAACTGAAAGAGTTTGAGAAAGAAATTTACTTCGAAGGCTGTATGCCGATTGAAGTCATGATGAAACGTGGCAAACAAACGGCTTTGTTTGGTCCGATGAAACCTGTAGGACTCGTCAATCCGCATACTGGAGAACTGCCGCATGCTGTTGTTCAGCTTAGACAGGACAATGCAGCAGGAACGCTGTACAATCTGGTCGGATTCCAGACGCATCTGAAATGGGGAGAACAAAAGCGGGTCTTTTCTTTGATCCCAGGACTTGAAAATGCGGAATTCGTTCGTTATGGCGTAATGCACCGTAACACATTTATCAATTCTCCCAAACTGCTTCGTCCAACGTATCAGTTCAAAGACCGTCCAAACCTGTTCTTTGCAGGTCAAATGACGGGAGTAGAAGGTTATGTAGAATCTGCGGCATCCGGTTTAATCGCGGGAATGAATGCGGCCAAAGCAGCGCTTGGACAGGAACTGGTGGTATTGCCGGTTGAGACCACGCTGGGCAGTATGGCACAGTATATTACAACAGCTGATTTCAAACATTTCCAGCCAATGAACGCAAACTTTGGATTGCTGCCGAAGCTGGAAACTAAAATACGCAACAAAAAGGAAAAGAATGAAGCACTTGCGCAGCGTGCACTGGATGGAATTGCCCGTTTTGCAGCAACAGAAGGTCTAACCGTTCCAGAACGCGTGTAAATTAATCGTGGGAGGAGGCTGATATCATGGATATGTCATTTCATGCTACAACGATCTGTGCAGTTCGTCATAATGGCAAAGCAGCCATTGCCGGTGATGGTCAGGTGACCATGGGGCAAAGTGTTGTGATGAAAAATACAGCCAAAAAGGTAAGACGTCTATATCGTGGGCAGGTTGTGGCCGGTTTTGCCGGCTCCGTTGCGGATGCCATTACCTTGTTTGAGAAATTCGAAGGCAAGCTGGAGGAACATCATGGTAATCTGCAGCGCGCAGCGGTAGAGCTTGCCAAGGACTGGCGCCAGGATCGGATTTTGCGCAAACTGGAGGCGCTCCTTATTGTTATGGATAAAACCGGGATGTTACTCATTTCCGGTGGTGGCGAAATAATTGAACCAGATGATGACGTGATCGCTATTGGATCTGGTGGAAACTTCGCCTTGTCTGCTGCGCGTGCGTTAAAACGCCATGCAGTGAATCTGGAAGCGAAAGACATAGCTCGTGAATCACTCCAGATTGCTTCAGAGTTATGCGTGTATACCAACAGTAATATTATTGTTGAAGAGTTGTAAGCAAAAGTAATCTCCCGTGATGGAGTTTGATGATTACATCAGCTCCAGTTACTTCGTGGGGATTCTTTTGTACATGCAGGTAAGTATTTATAAAGTTATATTTCAAAACAAGGTTCGCTAACTGGTAGGAGGGAAGCTATATGCATACTCAAGCGTTAACGCCAAGACAAATCGTTGCAGAGCTTGATAAGTACATTGTAGGTCAAAAACAGGCTAAAAAATCGGTAGCGGTCGCCCTTCGCAATCGTTATCGCCGTAGCCTTTTGCCTGAACATACCCAAGATGATATTGTACCTAAAAACATTCTGATGATTGGACCTACTGGTGTTGGTAAAACAGAGATTGCACGCCGACTGGCTAAGTTGGTAGGAGCCCCATTCGTAAAGGTGGAGGCTACGAAGTTCACAGAAGTGGGTTATGTTGGCCGTGACGTGGAATCTATGGTTCGTGATCTGATTGAAACATCATTGCGGATGGTCAAACTGGAACGTACTGAAAAGGTCAAGGACAAAGCGGAAGAGGCTGCCAATGAGCGGATTGTACATATTTTGGCCCCTTCACAATCCAAATCCAAAAATCAACGGAATCCGTTCGAAATGATTTTTGGCAATAACGGCAACAACACGCCAGAAACCGATGAGCAAGAACCGGATACGGGAGTAGCTGAGCGGCGACGCAAAATCAAATTTGATTTGTTATCTGGCAAGCTGGAAGATGACGTTATCGAAATTGATGTGGAAGATACCACGCCTAACATGATGGATATGTTCGCAGGTCAAGGAAATGATCAGATGGGGATGAACATGCAGGAGATGTTTGGCAGTTTATTGCCTCGTCGTACCAAAAAACGTAAACTGGCGATAAAGGAAGCCCGTAAAGTGTTGATTCAGGAAGAAGCGGGCAAGTTGATCGACATGGATGATGTGACTCAGGAGTCCATTCGCCGGGCGGAACAGACCGGTATCATATTCATTGACGAAATTGATAAAGTGGCCAGTCAAGGACGCGGTAGCGGCCCCGACGTATCCCGTGAAGGTGTACAACGTGATATTCTGCCAATCGTGGAAGGATCTACGGTAATGACCAAGTATGGCCCTGTCAAAACGGATTACATCCTGTTTATGGCAGCTGGCGCATTCCACGTAGCCAAACCCTCAGATCTCATTCCAGAGCTCCAGGGACGTTTCCCGATTCGTGTAGAGCTGAACAGCCTGACACTTGATGAATTTGTATCGATCCTCACCGAACCTAAAAATGCTTTAACTAAGCAATACGTGGATTTGCTGCGTACGGAGAATATTGAGATTGAGTTCTCGGATGATGCCATTCGCGAGATTGCCAAGCTGGCTGAGTCCGTGAATCAGAATACTGAAAATATCGGTGCACGGCGTCTGCATACCATTCTGGAAAAACTTCTTGAGGATCTGTCTTTTGAAGCACCGGAACTTACGCTGGAGCGTATGGTAATCACGCCGGAATATGTACGTGAGAAATTGAATGACATTGCACTTGATCGTGATTTAAGTCAATATATCTTGTAACATAGGTGTAAAGCTCTGTCAGAGCGTGTTTGAAGAATGGATGACGGTATGCAATGGATGAATAAAGATCAGACGACTACACGGAAATAGGATATTCGGTCCTGGTTCAGAATGTAGTGACTTTATTCAATTCATCTGCATGCCGTTTATTTTTGTTTTAGCCTAATATTATGCCATATTGTAACCGATAAAAGAGATGGAGTTATATAAGACGAAAGACAATCTAGGACTTGTGCCGCAGAGATAATGTATTTAAGCCCTAAAGTTGTGTTTACAACTCATATTTGATACTTCTATAAATTCCAATAATAGTATTTTATTTTTCCAAGTCTGGTTATCGGTTTAATCAAAAGCTTGAGAAGGATTTGCATAAATGCGCAAAAAGTGAATGGTATGGTATTGCGGATGTGACTAAATATTCTTGTGCAATATAAATGAGCTTGCTTTGTTTAAATGTTAAAAAAGTGTTGTAGATATTATGCTGAAACAAGTAATTCGAATTGGATATTTTGTCAATTAGCAATTTTATAGAACAGAGAAAATCCTATCGAAAATTATAAGAAAGCTTATTATATCGGTAAATATTTCTAACAGGATATCGTTTGAAGCTTTTTGATGGAATCCTTGTTTGTATTATTATGATGTACATAAACGTATAGAAGCATAGTATAAATTTTAAGAATGTTTAAGAGCTCATTTAGAGCACTTAAGCTTATTTTTGTTTTGGGCCCCAACATTTACGAAAAAATTCATAATTTGCAGAAAATACACAAAAAGCTCTGTCTTTCAGAAAAGATAGGGCTTTTTTCTTATTGTAATATATCCCAATCTCGAAGAAACTTATGTTATACGACAACATCAGAGTTAATTCTACTTAAGTCCTAGAAAACCGTGTAAAAGTGAATGTTTTTTGTCGAAAAAACATAAACATCCTGACGGAAAAAGATTGAATCTATTTCCATAATTTCTAAAGAGAGGAGGGCGATTATGAATCTTTTGAATGATATTAGTTTTCAAAGGTTACAAGGTGCACTCGACGCCTCCAACATTAGACAACGAACGATTGCTGACAACATTGCGAATGCGGACACCCCGTATTTCAAGCGTTCTGACGTTGCTTTTGAAGAAATGCTACAGGAACAAATGAATGGAGATATGCCTGTTCTTAAAGGGAAAGTAACGGATTCAAGGCATTTTGTCATAGGTCCTTCCTCTTCCATACCTACACCTGTAGTTAATATGGACCAGTCAACATCCATGAATAACAACCAGAACAACGTCGATGTAGACAAAGAAATGAGTCTTCTGGCGGAGAACCAGCTGCGTTACAACGCTTATATTCAGCAAGTGAATGAACAGATCAAAATGATGCGTGTTGGAGTCGAAGGGAGATAACTTAGGTGAATATCAGTAACAGTTTTAGTATCAGTGCATCGGCTCTAACAGCTCAGCGTTTGCGGATGGATGTTATATCATCCAACATTGCCAACGCGGAGACGACGCGCGCGAGTGTGACCAACGGCGAGGCGGTTCCTTACAAGCGCAAAATGGTTGTGCTTGAACCCAACAAAACTTCCTTCAACAGCTTGCTTCAAAATCAGATGAAAGGCAGTGGGTCTGGAGAAGGAGTAAGAGTATCGGAGATTCGTGAAGATCAGTCACCTCTGAAGCCGGTCTACGACCCTACACATCCAGATGCCAATGCTGATGGGTATGTGTACATGCCTAATGTGGATATCGCGAAGGAAATGGTGGACATGATCTCGGCTTCACGCTCATATGAAGCAAACGTCACAGCTTTGAACTCAACCAAAGCAATGATATCCAAGGCGTTGGAGATTGGAAGAGCCTAGTTAATGGCTTAAAGGTGGAAATATCCATAAAACCAAAAAACAGAAATGAAAGGGAGGGACATTAATGATTCAGAACAACATGTTTAGCACACAGGGGATTCAACCGCTTCAGATGCAAAGTACGGCACAAAGTAAACCATCTACACCAGCCGAAACCATTCAGAGCTTCGGTACATACCTACAGGATGCGCTAGGGTCTGTAGCAGCACAGGAGACCCAAGCACATGAAATGTCAAACCAATTCCTGGTTGGAAAAGTAAACGTTGATCAGGTGATGATCGCTTCTGAACAGGCCCTGTTGAGTCTGCAACTTACGACTCAAGTCCGAAACAAAGTAGTCGAAGCATATCAGGAAATTATGCGTACGCAATTATAAAATGGCTTACATGCGCTTCGACAACAGCGCTGATTATTACAACAAGCAGCTGCGATGCTGCTCCTGACCGTTAAACTTTAGAACGTATAGAGATTGCGGAAGGACAGACTAAGCAAAGTTTCGGATGGGGTGACAGAGTGAATGAGAGAATTGCCCAATACAGGGATAAGGCATCCCAGTATTGGAATAGTTTTAGCAAAAAGCAAAAAGTATTATTTATTTCCACCTTCCTGTTTTTGATTTTGGCTGCAGTTGTACTAACCATGCAATTGTCAAAGACGGAATATGAAGTTGCATTCACGGATTTGAATGCAAGTGACTCTGCAGGCGTCATTAATTATCTGGATTCATCGAGTATTCCATACAAATTAAGTGCAGACGGCAAGACCATATCTGTACCGAGCACGGATGTAGCTATTGCGAAAGTGAATATTGGATCACAAGGAATTATTCAGAATGGTTCATTAGGGTATAAGTCATTTGAGGAGTCATCATCTCCAATCGGGATGACGGATAAAGAGTTCGATGTGAAGTACAACAACGCATTGAACGGAGAAGTGGAGCAGTTGCTTCAACGTATGCAAGGCATACAGGATGCTAAAGTATTGGTCAATATGCCAAAAGATAATATCTTTGCTGGCCTGGAAGAGCAGGATAAAGCATCAGCATCAGTGGCCCTACAGTTTAAACCGGGTTATCACCCCAATCAGGCTGCGGTAGATGGATATTTTAATTTGGTCAAAACAGCCATTCCCAATCTACCTATTGAAAACATAACGATCACGAACACAGATGAAGCGGAATTAATTCCGACCGCCCGAGGTGGTAGCGGGGGATTATCTTCTGAAGTCCAAGAAAATATGGCGTTACAGAAGAAATTCGAAAATGACGTTCGCAATAATGTGAAACAATTTCTTTCCCAGATTGTGGGGGACGAGAACGTCAATGTTCTGGTTGCTTCCAAGCTTAATTTTGACAAGGAAACGCGGAAAGAAAACCTGGTTACACCGGTCGATGTAGATAATATGAAAGGCATCGAGATCAGTGTGCAAGAGATTCAAAAGAGTTACACTGGGGCAAGCAATCCGACAGGCGGTGTTGCTGGCACAGGTCAAGAGGAAGTTCCGGGTTATCCATCATCGGATGCATCAGGCAACTCAACCTCGGAAGAAACATCTAGCACCAAAAACTACGATGTCAACCGAATTGTTAAAGATATTGTTTCCAGTCCGTATACTGTAAAAGATTTAACCATTAACGTCGCGGTTGAACCACCGGCAGGACAAACAGAATTACAAGCACCGGTACAGGATGCGATTGAAAATATTTTGGTTAACATTGTTCGTGCATCATTGGCGGACTCAGGCACTGTAATAAGTGACGCAGACTTGGCCAAAAAAGTTTCGGTAATGTCTCAAGGTTTCCAGACTGCTGCGGCAACCAATACAGGCTTCCAGCTTTCCACCGGAATGATGTGGGGCATAGGAGCACTGGTGGCGGCATTGATTGCAACAGTTGTTATTTTGTTAGTGCGCCGTCGTCGCAAACAAAACGAAATAGAAGAAGAGGATATTCCTCTTCCGGTAGCAACAGAGTTTCCGTCCATTACGTTGGACAGTGTAACGAACGAAAGTCAAGTGCGCAAACAATTGGAGAGTTTGGCCAAGAAAAAGCCAGACGAATTCGTCAATCTGCTGCGTACGTGGCTGGCTGACGAATAGAGGTGAACGCATTGGCGAAGGCAAGCAGTCAAGGTCTGACTGGAAGACAGAAAGCAGCAATATTGTTGATTACATTAGGTCCGGAAGTATCCGCGCAAATCTTCAAACATTTGCGGGACGAGGAAATCGAACAACTGACGTTGGAAATTGCCAATGTTCGCAAAGTGGATGCTTCCGAAAAAGATATGATTATGTCTGAGTTTCACCAGATCTGTTTGGCACAGGAATATATCTCACAGGGCGGTATTACGTACGCGAGAGAAATACTGGAGAAAGCACTCGGGTCGCAAAAAGCACTTGAAGTTATTAACCGTTTGACGGCTACGCTGCAAGTTAGACCATTTGACTTTGCGCGTAAGGCTGATCCGAATCAAATATTGAACTTTATTCAGAACGAAAGCCCGCAAACAATTGCTCTGGTATTATCATATTTGCAATTTGAGCAGGCAGCAGCAATTTTGTCCTCGTTACCACAAGAGAAACAAGCCGATGTAGCACGTAGAGTTGCTGTTATGGACAGTACTTCTCCAGAAGTCATTTCTCAAGTGGAACGGGTGCTCGAACAGAAACTATCTTCTACTGTTACGCAGGATTATACAAATGCGGGTGGTATCGAATCGATCGTTCAGATCTTGAATGGCGTCGACCGTGGTACGGAACGTACTATTCTCGACTCGCTGGAAATTCAAGATCCGGAACTTGCTGAAGAAATCAAAAAACGGATGTTTGTATTCGAAGATATCGTCAATGTGGACGATCGTTCGATCCAGCGTATTATCCGAGATATCGACAATGCAGATTTGCAGTTGGCACTCAAAGTGGCAAGCGAAGAAGTACGGGATGCTGTATTCCGGAATATGTCGAAACGGATGTCCGAGACGTTCAAGGAAGAAATGGAATTCATGGGGCCCGTTCGGCTGCGTGATGTTGAGGAAGCTCAGACCCGTATCGTAGGAACGATCCGTAGATTGGAAGAAGCTGGTGAGATCATTATCGCTCGCGGTGGAGGAGATGATATCATTGTCTAATTTGATTAAATCTTTCCAGTATGTGCCCGTTGATGACCGCAAACGACTCGAAAATCATCATCATTATGGTGGATCGGAGTCTGATGCGGAGTTAGATGGTGAACGTGCTGAAGGTTCCGAAGCTGAGATGCTACAGGCACGCGTGGACGAAGAAACACAACGTCTAACTGCGGAGATGCTGGAGGATGCCAAGGAGTTTGCAGAAAAGCAGGTACGTGAAGCTTCGGAGGAAGCGGAGCGATTACTTCAAGAAGCCCGTGAACAGATTGATAGCTGGTGGCAGGAACAGCGTCAGCAGGATGAACATCTGACTGAAGCACTTCGTTCACAAGGTTTCCAGCAGGGTTTTGAAGAAGGCAAAGTACAGGCCGAACTGGATCTCCAGGTGAAGATCGAAGAGATGATGAAGGAAGCCCGTGGGGTTCTTGAAGAAGCTTACGTTGCCAAAGACCAGATTATTCAGGAAGCAGAGCCCTTTCTTGTGGATCTTGCCTGTGGTATCGCTGAGAAGGTGATTGACAAACAACTCTCCGTTGAACCGGAACACACGCTTGAACTGATTCGTCAGAGTTTGTCTCGCAAACGTGAACAGGGGATGATTACCTTATGTGTGGCACCTGATCAATTTTCTTTTGTGCAGGCTGCACGTGAAGAGTTGGCTATGGCAATTGACTCTCAGGCAGAATTACAGATTTTGCCTGATGCTACGGTAAAAGACAAGGGGTGTGTTATACGGTCGTCGTTTGGAAGCGTAGATGCCAGAATCGATACCCAGCTCGCTGAAATTAAAAAAGAACTGATCCGCATAGCACTTGAGGATGAGGGGCGAAAAAATCAACATGAAGATTCTTAGCTCACAGCGATACATGGAACATCTTAAGCAATTTGATCCCGTTCGCATTAACGGTAAGGTCACTCAGGTCATTGGTCTTATGGTTGAGTCTGAGGGCCCGGATGCTAGCATTGGTGATGTTTGTTACATCTACCCCGGAAAATCTGCCAAGCCACTTCAAGCAGAGGTTGTCGGATTTCGGGATAACAAAGTATTGCTCATGCCACTCGGCGAGCTTCAATCCATTGGTCCTGGATGTGATGTAGTCGGAACGGGGAAACCACTTGGAGTTCAGGTTGGATCAGAATTGCTTGGTAAGGTGTTAGATGGATTGGGGCAACCTTTGGACGGTTCCTTGTTACCCTCCAGAATGCCGATGTACTCCACATCCAACACGCCAGTGAATCCGATGGACCGTCCACGGGTACTCGAAACGATGGGTGTAGGTGTAAGAGCCATTGACGGTCTGTTGACGGTTGGCAAAGGACAGAGGGTCGGCATATTTGCCGGATCCGGTGTTGGTAAAAGTACACTAATGGGCATGATCGCCCGCAATACAGCAGCAGACGTCAATGTAATTGCTTTGGTAGGTGAGCGGGGCCGTGAGGTTCGTGACTTTATTGAACGGGATCTAGGTCCGGAAGGACTGGAACGATCGGTCGTGATAGTCGCTACCTCTGATCAACCTGCTCTGATTCGAATCAAAGGTGCGGTCATCGCAACTACGATTGCGGAATATTTCAGAGACAGAGGCATGAATGTCATGTTGATGATGGACTCCGTTACACGTTATGCCATGGCACAGAGGGAAGTGGGACTTGCCGTGGGAGAACCTCCTGCAATGAGAGGATATACTCCTTCTGTTTTCGCGAGTTTACCCAAGCTGCTTGAGCGAGCTGGGACTGGACCCACAGGTTCGATTACTGCTTTTTACACCGTCCTTGTCGACGGGGATGATATGAACGAACCGATTGCAGATGCGGTGAGAGGTATATTGGATGGTCATATTGTATTGAATCGCTCCATCGCGAATAAAGGTCATTTCCCTGCCATTGATGTGCTTGCGAGCATTAGTCGGGTTATGAAGGATATTGCTCCTGAAGAGCAGCTGGAAGCCGTTAATAATATGAAGAGACTGATGGCTGTGTACAAGGAATCAGAGGATTTAATCAACATTGGGGCCTATCAAAGAGGTTCAAATGCTGCTATTGATGAATCGATAGACCAGATTGATAGCATCTGGAATTTTACAAGGCAGAAAGTCGATGAAAAAGTTACGCTGAGTGAAGTGCAGGAACGTTTGATTCTTGAATTTGCAAGGAGATGAATGGGTAAACGATGAAATTTCGATATCATTTCCAGAAGGTTGTTGACCTGAAAAGCAATGAAAAAACGCAAGCGGAGTGGATGTTATCCACAGCGATCGGGAAACTTCAGACTGAGGAAGAGCATCTTTTACAACTATTGAATGATAAAAAGGAATTGATTAATGTTATTCAATCCGCTACGGAAAGTACGGCTTCCGTATCCAGCTTGCAGGAGATGCAGCGGTATGTCCATCACCTTGACGAGTGCATTTCACGCAAAAGTAGTGATGTCAGACATGCTGAGGTCAATGTGCAACGGAATCAGACGTTTCTGAACGGCAAAATGATGGACGAAAAAGTATGGCTTGGGGCGAGAGACAAGGCCAAAATCAAATTTCAGCAGGAGATGCTCCTCCGGGAACAGAACGATCTGGACGAGATGGCTACTGTACGCTTCGCTGCCAAAGCCGGACGCGCGAATTGATGTGGCCGGACGCGAAGTTGTCTCGTGAAGGAGGAAAGAACAATGGCTGTTAAAGACACAGATATGGAAAAAGAGTCGAGCGGCGGTTGGGAAAAATTCTTGATGATTTCAATCCCAATTGTGTTCACTGTGGTTTTGTTAGGTGTATTGCTTACTCTATTTAATGTTGATATTCGCAACAATCTGCTTGACGTAGCTAACAAAATTCCTGTTGTGAAGGACTTGGTGCCTGATCCTGTGCTAGATCCAGAGAAAAAGAAACTGGAGAAGAGCGAGCAGCAGGTCGAGAGTGCAGAAGCGACAATAGATAAGTTGAAGGCACAAGTAAGCGAGAAAGAAACAGAACTCAAAGCAGCGAAGGATGCCACGACTACAGAGGCGAAGAAAGCAAGCGATTTGCAAAAGAAATTAGATGATGCGGAAAAAGCGGCTGAAACCGCTGCGCAGAATCCGGAGACCGAGTCTGATTATCAGAAACAAATTAAAGGTTTGGCGAAGATGTATGCGGACATGAGTCCCAGTAAGGCTGCACCGATTTTGCAAAATATGACGAATGAAGAGATGGTGTTGCTTCTGAGTGCGATGCAATCAGCTGCACGGACTAAAGTGCTGGAAAAGATGGACCCAAAAACAGCAGCTGATGTCACGATGATGATGAAAGATGCGAAACCATCCGGTGATCTGGCCCTGGATGCACTACAATCTCGTTTAAAGAAAGAGACTGCAACGACATCAACGGCGACTACAACTAACTCCAAAAACTTGGATAAAAATCAGCTTAGTCAAACATTTGCTTCCATGTCTGCCTCTAGTGGAGCCAAGTTGCTTCTCGAAACATACAAGCTGAGTCCGGACAAAACTTTGACCATTTTGAATTCAGTCGACGATGCTACACGATCTCAATTGCTTGAAAATATGTCAACTGAAAATTCGGTTGAAACTGCAAAAATATTAAATAAATTAATGGGTAACAAGTAAGATTAGTAGCGTCTGTTTACTACGGAGAGGAGGTGAAAACAAATGTCGATTGTATATCAAATGACATCCACATCATCCGCCAAGACAACAGGAACAGCTCAGACAGCTGGAACTGGATCCAAAGGTGCAGCTGCTGGAACTGGTGATTTTATGCAAACTCTTGCCCAATCATTGAATGGTGATGCAACGGCTGAGAACAGCTCGGCTGCAGCAGCGAGCTTAACAGCGAATCCGCTGATGTTTACCTTTGCATCTAGTGAAGACGGGGAACAAACATCGATCACCGATATCTTAAGTTCGTTATTCGCGGATTTGGATTCGCTAGATGAAGCTTTGGAAAATGATCCGTCACTACTAGGGGATTTACAAAGTTTGATTCAGCAGATGTACGCTCAATTAGATAATAATCCTGGTATTCAAGCTGAAGGTTCTGATGAGCCTACAAGTGAAGCGGGAAATGCAGCATCAGCAATTGATCTGGCGGAACATCCAGCAGCAGTGCGCTTTGTATTGCAGGATGTGCTCACACAGTTAATTGCGGGTATGAATGAGCCGGATAGTACAGTAGTCAAGAATGCTCCAGAATTCAAGCACCTGCTTCAATCTCTTCAAAGTCAGCTGCAGGAAGCTGGCGTTGACACCAGTCTTAACAAAGGGTGGACTGAACTTAAATCCATTCTGGATACATTAGCGGCGGCTAAAGATCAGGTTGTGCAAATGGCTCCAACGAACCCTGTTCAGACGACCAAGCAAGATTCGGCGGTACCACAAGTCCTTGTTGCGGCAGCTTCCAATGCTGGCATTAAAGTTACAGCTGAAACGGACTCGACACCTACTGCCAATGAAGCTCTTGAAGTGGACCATTCAAGTATCATTACGGCAGGAGAGTTGTCCTTACGTTCATCAGGTACGTCAGCAGGTAAACCTGCTGAACCTGTCATGCAAGCATCCCAGTTTGCAAAAGAGATGACACAGTTTGTGGTGAACAAGCTGGATATCGTGCAGCAAAAGGGATTTTCGGAGGCAACTATCTCACTACGTCCGGAGCATCTGGGTAAGCTGGATGTGCAAATTACTTTGCAAAACGGGCAATTGGTTGCACGGTTTATGACTGAGCATACGATGGCGAAAGACATGCTGGAACAGCAAATGATGCAGCTGCGCAGCTCACTTCAAGCTCAAGGCATTCAAGTGGAACGACTTGAAGTTACTCAGAACAGTTCTCTGGGATCACAAATGTACCAGGATGGTGGACGCCAGCCGGGGAGCAATTCCCAGCAGCAACGTCGCTCACGTGAACGTGAAGAACAGTCAGATGATGCTGTAACCACAGCGACTCTCCAGGAAGAATTGCGCAACTGGCGCAGTGAGCATGAGGAAGGCAACGACCTGCGGAGAGACACGTTTACAGCAGAAGCTTAAACAGAAATGAGGTGAAAATATGGCTAATGATGCGATTTCTACCAATAATACCTGGCCTAACTATTCGGCAGCGAATAAAGCCACAACAAGCGCTGCAACAAAAGAGCTGGGCAAGGATCAGTTTCTTAAAATATTGATCACTCAGCTACAAAACCAGGATCCGATGCAGCCAATGGAAGATAAGGAATTTATCGCTCAGATGGCTCAGTTCAGTTCGGTAGAACAACTGGTGAATATCTCTTCTCAGCTAAAGACTTTGAATCAGTCTCTTGGGACAGTTTCGGGAATGATTGGCCGTGAGATTAGTTGGCTTTCTTCTAATAAAGAGGATAATGGAACCCTCCGTCAGGGAATTGTGGATTCCATCATCGTACGAGATGGTGTTCAGTATGCAAAAGTGGGCAAGGACGAAATCAAGCTGGATGAAATTATTCAGGTAACTAATCCAAAACAGGCTGAGGAAAATGAAACTCCTGTTCAGAACGCTGAAGATTCAGCTGTAACGAACGAAACCAAGGAACCAGAACCATTAGCACAGCCTGAAGACAATGGAAACTTGTTATGAGTGACCGCATAACAGTAGGTCAACTGTACACAGGTCCAATTACACCTAATTTGCTTAACCGCTCCAAAGCGGGAGAAGCATCCAATGTACCTGAACGCCCTTTTGCACAGGTATTGGAAGACAACCTCCTGAAATTGAGTAATCATGCTGCGAAAAGGTTGGAACAGCGCGGTATTGAACTCAAGACCGAGCAGATGCAGCAGATTGGAACTGCACTGGATAAGGCTGCTGCCAAAGGAGCCAAGGAATCCTTGATTTTGATGAAAGATATGGCTTTTATCGTTAATGTCAAAAATCGTACTGTTGTTACAGCCCTGGATAGTGAAAGCATGAAGGATAATGTATTCACCCAGATTGATAGTGCTGTAATCATTTCTTGACCGGCTGGCCCTTCTCGGGAGCCGGAATGCCGCTGACCGACTGACGCGGTAACCAAACTAAGGCTGGGAGGATTTTTAAAAAATGTTGAAATCAATGTACTCAGGCGTTTCCGGGATGCGGGGTTTTCAAACGAAACTTGATGTTATCGGTAATAATATTGCGAACGTGAATACGGTTGGTTTTAAAGGTAGCCGTGTCATGTTCAAAGATATTATGAGTCAGACTACAGCAGGGGTGACTGCACCGACGGATACTCCAACAGGTGGTGTGAATGCGAAGCAAATCGGTTTGGGTGTATCTGTAGGGTCTATTGACACATTGCATCTTGCAGGAAGTCCAATGACAACAAACAATCCAACAGATTTGCGCATTAATGGAGATGGCTTCTTTCTGGTTGCGATGTCGGAGGATCAGGAAGTTCCATTCCTAACTCGTGCCGGGGATTTTCACGTAGATGCAGATCGTAATCTGGTCACATCTGACGGCCTCTTCGTATTAGACAGTGAAGGTGCACCAATCACAATTGCTGATGATGTCGTTTCCTTTACAATCGGCCAAAACGGTATGATTAACCAGACAATGGCTGATGGAACAATCGAAAGTGAAACTCAACTGGGTATTGGGAAAGTGGTCAACCCTGAAGGTCTAGAAAAAATAGGTGGTAACCTTTACCGGATGACAGCCAATGCCAATCCTGATGGCACACTTGATCCTTTAACAGCAAATGATGCTGAGAATGGTACAGGCTCCATTATTGCAGGACAACTTGAAATGTCCAACGTGGATCTAACTGGTGAATTCACAGAAATGATCGTGGCTCAGCGTGGATTCCAGGCGAATTCACGGATTATTACAACGTCTGATGAAGTGCTTCAGGAAGTTGTTAACCTGAAACGTTAATAACTAATTAGTAATTTTTAATGCGTGGGGGAGCTTGCTCCTCCACTCTGATCGAGGGGGCTTAGCATGATTTCGGTTACGCGGTTAAATGGTTCTCCCATGTGGTTAAATGCGCTGATGGTTGAAATTGTGGAAGAGACACCAGACACGTATATTACTCTGGTAACCGGAAAGAGACTTATTGTGCTTGAGAAGGCCGATGAGGTTATTTCCAAAATTAAAGATTACAACCGTGAAATCGGGGTTCAGGCAGCCACTATTAAAGTGCAGCAAACGGAGGAGTCCTGATGAAAAAGATGTTGCCTTGGCTTGCAACAAGCTTGCTAGCTATAACACTCATTGTGGTGGTTGTGTTTGTATTTATGCAAGGACAGAACGGGAATAAGATTGATACACATACGGCAGCCGCGGCAGAGAAGAAGATGACTGCGGATGAGATTGTTGCAGTTTCCTCAGAGCTTGGAGAAATTAAAACCAATTTGGCTGATATAGACCATGTTGTGATTGTGAGTTTTTCTTTCAAATTATCCGATAAAAAGGCTAAAGAAGATTTTGAGAAAATCAAGGAAATCACGGTGAAACCTATTATTATCCAGACTTTTGCGGATACCAAGTCTGATGAGCTGGCTACAGCAAAAGGTCGCATTCAATTTAATAAAAAATTGACCGAACTTATTAATGATGCTTTACCGGAAGGTAAGCTGACCAGCACTAGTTTTTCTTCTTTTTTGACAGCACCAATATAATGAACAGAACACGCTGTAAATCTGTAAGGGGGTGAGAACATGGTGGATGTATTATCACAAAATGAGATTGACGCCCTATTAGCTGCCCTTTCCTCTGGTGAGATGGATGCAGAGGAATTGAAAAAGGAAGAAACTCAAAAGAAAATTAGATCGTACGATTTTAAGCGGGCGGTTCGTTTTTCCAAAGATCATATTCGAAGCTTGACCCGTATTCACGAAAATTTTGCACGCTTTCTCACCACTTATTTTTCAGCCCAGCTGCGGACGTTCGTTCAGATCAATGTCGTTCAGGTTGAACAGTTGCCTTATGACGAATTTATCCGTTCTATTCCGAAGATGACGATATTGAACATATTTGAGGCGGAGCCATTACAGGGACGGATGGTGATGGAGGTTCATCCCAACGTGGGTTATGCAATGCTGGATCGTCTGCTTGGCGGAACAGGAAATGCACCGACAAAGATCGCATCGATGACGGAAATTGAGACGACGATTATGGAGCGGATTTTCAGCCGTGCGTTTGAGAGTTTGCAGGAAGCATGGAAGACGGTGTTGGATATTTCTCCAAGGATGGAAGCACTGGAGACCAATCCGCAATTTATGCAGATTGTATCCCCCAATGAGACCATTGCTTTGATCTCACTGAGTACCAAAATCGGTGACACCACTGGCATGATCAATTTGTGTATCCCGCATGTCGTTCTTGAACCAATTATGTCCCGGTTGTCGACTCATCAGTGGTTTGTTTCGGAGAAAAAGACGAGAGCTCCTGAAGAATATGATGCTCTCAAAGAGCGTGTGAACAAAGCCAAATTGCCCGTCGTTGCGGAGTTGGGCGAATCCAGAATTTCAATTGCTGAATTTTTGGGTCTGTCTGTTGGCGATGTCATTACGTTGAACAAACCCGTTGATGAGGGACTGTCCATTAAAGTTGGAGACAGGCTGAAGTATATGGGTAGCCCGGGAACGATCAAGGATCGTGTGGCTGTGCAAATAGACAAGATTGTCACCGAAGGAGTTGAAGAATTTGACGAGTAAGGATTATTTATCCCAAGAAGAAATCGATGCTTTGCTCAGACAATCGGAATCGATGAACAGTTCGGAACCGGCTGTGAAAACAGTTGATGATTTTTTGACCGAGCTGGAACAGGATGCCTTGGGGGAGATTGGTAACATTACATTTGGTAGCGCGGCGACAGCTTTGTCCACGCTATTAGGTCTAAAAGTAGATATTACAACACCTAAGGTATCCATCATCAGCCGGACACAGTTTGATGAAGCATTTCCTAAGCCTCATGTTGCTGTTCATGTGAATTACGTAGATGGATTTGAAGGGATTAACTCGCTAGTCATCAAAAAACGGGATGCTCAAGTCATAGCGGATCTGATGCTTGGCGGCGAAGGTAATCCGGTCGATGAAGAACTGAATGAAATCCATATCAGTGCAGTACAAGAAGCGATGAATCAGATGATGGGTTCGTCTGCTACTTCCATGTCTACCATCTTTAACCGTTTTGTGAATATTTCTCCACCAGGGATTGATATTCTCAATATGGAAAGTGGCGAGGGAGTTAGCAATCTGCCAGAAGATGAGACGTTGATCCAAGTATCATTCCGTCTGTTGATTGGCGATCTGATTGATTCTAATCTCATGCAGTTGCTTCCAGTGCATTTTGCGAAAGAAATGGTTGAGATGTTGATTGGAGGAGCCCAAGAGTCCACTGCTAGTGCGCCAGTTGCATCTACGCCTGAACCAGCACCGGTAGCAGCACCAGTTGCCCCTGAGCAACCTCCGGTTCAGCAACAGATACCACCACAGGCGCAGCAGCCGCCCGTTCAAGATTATAATGGCTATGGACAGGCTCCGATGGGGATGCCGCAAGGAATGCCGCCACAGCAGCCTTATGGCATGCCTCCGCAGCAACCTTATGGTGTACCACAGCATTACGGCGGTGTGCCGAATAGGAATGTAAACGTACAACCGGTTCAATTCGCCAATTTGCAAAATGGGGCGTTCGGCCAGGTAGACGAAAACAATTTGAATTTATTGATGGACATTCCCCTTAAAGTCACCGTAGAATTAGGAAGGACCCAGAAGCAAATTAAGGATATTTTAGAACTGTCACAAGGTTCAATTGTCGAGCTGGACAAACTGGCCGGCGAACCTGTCGATATTTTGGTGAATAACAAGTTGATTGCCAAAGGTGAAGTTGTCGTAATCGACGAAAACTTTGGTGTTCGTGTTATCGATATCGTAAGCCAATGGGACCGAATTCAGAAATTACAATAAGCACAATTTAGGGAGGACTTGAATCAAGATGGCAAACCGAATTTTAGTCGTGGACGACGCTGCATTTATGAGAATGATGATCCGGGACATTTTGTCCAAAAACGGATACGAGGTCGTTGGCGAAGCACAGGATGGATCACAAGCAATTGAAAAGTTTAAGGAGCTTCGTCCTGATCTGATCACAATGGATATTACCATGCCTGAGATGGATGGTATTGCAGCTTTGAAAGAAATTAAAAAAATTGATGCCAACGCAAAAGTGATTATGTGCTCTGCGATGGGTCAACAAGCGATGGTTATTGATGCAATCCAAGCTGGAGCTAAAGATTTCATCGTGAAGCCGTTCCAATCTGACCGGGTTATCGAAGCAATCAGCAAAACGCTGGGCGTTTAAGAGACATGATGATGGCTCAGGATAAGATTCCAGATGATGTGGGCGCGGGAGTCAATTATTATTTTCAGCTTGTATGGGTGATTGTTGTCCTGGCCGTCATTCTGGTTCTTATAGTCTATCTGATTCGTTTTCTAAACAAGCGGAATCAGCGATGGTTCCGGAACGGCACAATTCGTATCTTGGGTGGGGTCGGGCTGGGACCAAACAAGTCGCTGCAAATTATAGAGATTGGCGGTAGCGTTTATCTACTCGGTGTAGGTGATGACATACAGCTGGTGGATAAGGTTTCGGATCTTGAAGAGGCTCAGCGAATTATTGATTCATTTGAACGTGATGCTTCAGCACAACAGGGAAGCCTTTCGCCTCTCATTGCAAAACTGGCAGCCCGCTTACGCAAAGATGAACCGCCGCGAGAAATGGAACTCGAGGATACAACCTCTTTTCACGAACTGTTTGAATCTAAACTTCGGCAGATGCCTAACCGTAAAGAGAAGATGGAGAAGGTCCTGGAAGAAGACAATACTACAGATCGGTCGAGGGATTCATGAAGAAAAAGATTTGGTTAGCGTGTTTTTTCATAGGACTTATCAGTCTGGCCTCCGTTACTGCTGCCTTTGCTGAACCAATTCCGAATATTGACATTCAAATCGGAAACGGGGATGGAAGCACACCAAGCACAAGTTCACTGTCCATTATCTTGTTGATCACGGTACTTAGCATTGCACCAGCCTTGCTGGTACTGATGACCAGTTTTACTCGGATTGTTATTGTTCTCGGTTTTGTACGGACATCCTTGGGTACGCAACAGATGCCACCCAATCAGGTGCTGGTCGGTTTAGCTCTTTTTCTGACACTTTTCATCATGTCACCGACGTTGTCTTCCATTAATCAGGTAGCGCTTCAGCCTTATCTCAAGGGAGACATTACACAAACCGAAGCATTGGAAAAAGCGGCGGATCCCATGAAAAAGTTTATGTTCTCCCACACTAGGGAGAAAGACCTATTACTATTTATGAAATACAATCAAACCGAAAAGCCCAGCACATACCAGGACATTCCGATTACTGTGATGGTACCGGCATATGCAATCAGTGAGTTGAAGACTGCATTCCAGATGGGATTCATGATCTTTATTCCATTCTTGGTTATAGACATTGTAGTTGCGAGTACACTCATGGCTATGGGGATGATGATGCTCCCACCTGTCATGATCTCATTACCTTTTAAAATACTGCTGTTTGTGCTTGTGGATGGCTGGTATTTGGTCGTGAAGTCACTGTTGCTGAGTTTTAACACTTGAGCCGGAATATTAAAGGAGGACGGTCATGACTTCGGAGTTTATTATCGGTCTGGCCGGGAAAGCGGTCTATACTTCACTGCTGGCCAGCGCACCCATGCTTATTCTAGCTCTGGTTGTAGGACTCATTATCAGTGTGTTTCAGGCAACCACTCAAATTCAGGAGCAAACCCTGGCTTTTGTGCCCAAAATCATTGCTGTGCTTTTGGCAGTACTTTTGTTTGGTCCTTGGATATTGAATATACTGGTCGATTTCACGTATAACATTCTCGATAATTTATACAGATACATAGGGTAGGCTGTTGCAGATGGAGACATTGTTGCAAAGTTTTCCTGTCGCTCTGCTTATGTTTTGTCGAATAGCATCATTTTTTGTAACTGCGCCGGTCTTTTCGGCTCGGAATGTGCCGAATTCTCTTAAAATTGGTTTATCGGCATTTGTAACCTTGACTGTGTATATGGTATACGGAATAGACCAAGTTGTACCTACAGATCTGAGTTATATCCTGCTGGTTATCCGAGAGATATTGATTGGCTTACTCCTAGGCTTTGTTGCTTATCTGTTAATGACGGCTATACAGACAGCAGGAACCTTTATTGATCTTCAGATAGGTTTTGGTATGGCCAATGTATTTGATCCAATGACAGGCGCTTCTGCACCACTTACAGGTAACTTCAAATATGCTTTCGCGGTATTGCTCTTTCTGACAATGAACGGACATCATTATCTGCTCGATGCCATTGTATACAGTTATCGTTGGATTCCGTTGTCGAATGCATTCTTTCTACGATTGGCAGATGGAAGTATTGCTGAATTTTTGGTGCGTACATTAGGCCAATCATTTATGTTGGCTTTTCAGATGTCTGCGCCGATTGTAGTTGCTCTGTTTTTAACTGATGTAGGATTGGGATTCTTGGCGAAGACGGCTCCTCAATTTAACGTGTTTGCCGTCGGAATGCCGCTAAAGGTACTCGTTGGGCTTGCTATTTTGCTTTTGCTGGTTCCCAGTTTCGCCTTTGTGTTTAGTCAATTGTTCGAAGTGATGTTCAGATCTATGGAAGAATTGCTTGGGACCATTGGACAAAGGCCGGGCTGAGTGAAACGGAGGAAAAGATTCGAATGAAATATCAACTCGACCTCCAGATGTTCGCAGGGGAAAAAACAGAGAAGGCTACCCCGAAAAAGAGGCAGGATACGCGAAAAAAAGGACAGGTTGTCAAAAGTATGGAGCTGTCCGGCGCATCCATTCTCCTATTCACCTTTTTGATCATGATGATGTTCAGTAACTTTTACAAAGAACGTATGGTTCGATTGTTTACAGACATCTTCATTAATCGGCTGAGTATGGAGATTACCGGGGAGAACGTCGTAGCCTTAATGATGCGTTATGGCATCGAGGTGATGCTGTTGCTTGCTCCTGTTTTACTCGGTGCAGTACTTGTTGCGTTAATCGTCAATTACATGCAGGTAGGTTTTCTGCTTGTAGGAGAGGGGTTAAAGCCGAAACTGGAAAAGTTGAATCCGATTAAAGGATTCAAGAACATTTTTTCTCTTCGTTCTTTGGTGGAGTTTGCTAAATCCATTATGAAAATGTCGATTATCGGCTTCTTGGTTTACAGTACCATCACAGGCTATCAGTCAGATATTGCTTCATTGTCCCATTTTTCATTAGATGCGATTCTGCATTTCGCTGCTTCCATCACCTTAAACTTAGGAATCAAGATTGCAGTAGCCCTGTTAGTACTTGCTGTACTCGACTATATGTACCAGAAGTATGATTACGAGAAAAACATTAGGATGTCCAAGCAAGACATCAAGGACGAATACAAAAAAATGGAAGGTGACCCACTGATCAAGGGGAAAATCAGGGAGCGTCAGCGTCGTATGGCTGTTCAGCGCATGATGCAGGAAGTTCCCAAAGCGGACGTGATTATCACCAACCCGACTCACTTTGCCGTTGCGCTTAAGTATGAAGGTTCGGAGATGGAAGCGCCGCAGATTATAGCTAAAGGTCAGGATTACGTCGCCTTGCGCATTAAGGAAATAGCCAAAGAGCACGGTGTCATTACAATGGAAAACAAGCCGCTGGCACGGGCATTGTTCCAGAGAGCCGAGATTGGTGACGCCATACCGGCTGATTTGTTTCAAGCGGTAGCCGAAGTGCTGGCTTATGTATATAAATTAAAGGGCAGAACGAAATAACAGGGGATCGGAGGCCGTACATCCATTGAAAACAAAAGATATTGCTGTCCTTGCGGGTATCATCGGCATCGTGTTGATGATGATTCTCCCGATCCCAACCTGGTTGTTGGACATGTTGCTTGTCATCAATATCTCACTTGCACTGATGATACTTCTTGTCGCAATGAACAGCAAAGAAGCACTGCAATTTTCCATCTTTCCTGCATTGTTGCTGATCACGACATTGTTTCGATTAGCTCTCAACATATCGACAACGAAACTGATTCTGGGAGAAGGGGACGCAGGTTCGGTAGTCGCTACCTTTGGTAGCTGGATAGCTGGTGGACAGATTGCAATTGGATTCATTGTGTTTCTGATTCTCGTCGTTGTTCAATTTATCGTTATTACGAAGGGATCGGAGCGTGTAGCTGAAGTCGCAGCACGATTCACCCTCGATGCGATGCCTGGTAAACAGATGAGTATCGACGCAGATTTAAACGCCGGTCTGATCAACGAGCAGCAGGCACGGGAACGTCGTTCCAAAATTGAACGCGAAGCTGACTTCTACGGGGCCATGGATGGAGCAAGTAAATTTGTAAAAGGGGACGCTATTGCGAGTATCATTATTCTCCTGATTAATCTCATTGGTGGATTTATCATCGGAATGACGGTTCATGGTCTCGATTTTGCAGACTCGTTGTCTACCTACTCTGTCTTAACGATCGGGGATGGATTGGTAAGCCAGATTCCTGCACTCCTGATATCTACAGCAGCAGGTCTTATTGTAACTAGAGCATCATCGGAAGGGAATTTGGCCGATGACATTACGGGGCAATTGTTTACATACCCGACGCTCCTTTATATTGTAGCTTTTGTAATAGCAATGCTCGGTTTTTTCACACCGATCCACATTATTACAACATTGCCCCTTGCAGGTTTGCTGGCTTTTGCTGGATGGAGAATGCAGAACAATCTGAATCAGAAGCAAGAGGCAGAAGAGCAAATGGAAGAAGAGCAGCAGATTGAAGAAGTTAGAAGTCCGGAGAGTGTAATCAACCTGCTTCAGGTTGACCCTATCGAATTTGAATTTGGTTACGGTTTGATCCCTCTTGCTGACAACCAGCAGGGCGGGGACTTATTGGACCGGATCATTATGATTCGTAGGCAATGTGCTCTTGAACTGGGGTTAGTCGTTCCGGTTATCCGAATTCGGGATAATATCCAATTAAGACCGAATGAATATGTCATCAAAATTAAGGGTAATGTTGTTGGCGGCGGAGAATTGTTGCTGAATCATTATCTAGCCATGAGTCCGGGGTATGAAGAAGAATCTGTTACAGGGATTGAAACGACAGAGCCAGCTTTTGGACTTCCAGCGTTATGGATTGATGAAGTAACCAAAGACAGAGCTGAACTTGCGGGGTATACAGTTGTAGATCCTCCTTCGGTTGTAGCTACACATTTGACTGAATTGATTAAGAAGCATGCGCATGAGTTACTTGGTAGACAAGAAACGAAAGCACTTGTGGATAATCTCAGAGAGAATTATGCTGCACTGGTGGATGAACTGATCCCGTCTGTCCTGTCCATCGGTGATATTCAGAAAGTGCTTGCCAAGTTGCTGCGTGAGAAAGTTTCCATTCGTGATATGGTTACAATCTTCGAGACACTGGCGGATTACGGAACGTATACCAAAGATCCGGATGTATTGACGGAATATGTGAGACAATCCCTCTCTCGACAGATTACTCAGCAGTTCTCCCAAAAAGGAGAGACGCTTAGAGTAATCACTGTTGGACCTGGTCTGGAGAAGAAAATTGCCGAGAGTGTACAGCAATCCGATCAAGGCAGTTACCTTGCATTGGATCCGGCTTCAACCCAAAGTGTATATCAAAAGTTGACTGAACAAGTCAATCGATTGATCCAGTCGGGTCAGCAGCCAGTTGTATTAACTTCTCCTACCATTCGTATGTATCTGCGCCAGGTGATCGAACGTACCATGCAGGATATACCAGTGCTTTCCTATAGTGAGTTGGAGCCGAATGTTGAAATCCAAAGTGTCGGGGTGGTGAACTTATGAGAGTAAAACAATACGTCGTTGAGACCATGCCCGAAGCTATGCTTCAAATTCGCAAAGACCTGGGAAGTGATGCCGTCATTCTGTCCACCAAGGAAATCAAGGTGGGCGGTGTGATGGGGATGTTTCGCAAAAAAAGGATCGAAGTTGTAGCAGCAGTAGATAAGGAAGAAAAAAAACAAACAACAAATCAAGTGAAAAACCAATTCACACCCGTACCTCGCGCATTTGTACCTGAAGCGTATCGACAAACGGCTCGTTCGTTTGTCGCTGCTTCTGACGAATTGGCTGCAAATATCGCTGAAAAAAATGTGCAAGAGAAAACTACGGATGCCACAGCTGTGTCTGAATCCAGTAAGCTTGGATCAAATATGAGCAGCGGCATATCTTCTTTGAGTATCGAGCATAAACCGCGACCGCAAGGGGCGGATTTTTCGGGTTTAACATCTGCTAGTGGGCAGCAGGAGCAGTCAATCGATCCCCAGCAGCAGGACCAACTGATGTCTGAATTGCATGAACTCAAACTGATGATGACCAAATTGACTAAGCAAGGAGCTTCAGCAGATCCGTTACCAGAGGAGTTTCATGCTCTTCGAGAAAGGTTGATGGAGCAAGACATTTGGCCAGAAGTATGGGAATCTTGGTTTGAAGTTGCTCAGACGAAGATCTCTGAAAAAGGATTAGAAGAAGTAGAAGCTGTTCAAGCAGTTCAATTGGAAATATCACATTTTTTGGAGAAACGTATCGACGTGGGCATTTTGCCGACCACACGCATTGTATATGTAGCTGGGCCAACTGGCGTTGGAAAAACAACAACCATTGCCAAGCTGGCGGCTGAACAGATGTTCAACAAACAGCGAAAGGTAGGGTTCATTACATCGGATACCTATCGGATCTCAGCGGTAGAACAACTTAGAACGTACGCATCCATTTTAAATGTGCCGCTTGAGGTCGTACAATCCCCGGGTGATACACAACGTGCGATCTCCCGTCTTGAGGAATGTGATTTGATTTTCATGGATACAGCCGGAAGAAACTACAGAAATGAGCTGCTTGTTTCAGAATTGCAAAGCTTACTCGCGCCTGTGGAAAATAGTGAAACCTTTTTGGTTTTGAGCATGACTTCCAAAAGCGCTGATATGGTGCAAATTACGGAGCATTTCAGTAAATATGGGCTGGATAAGGTTATTTTTACGAAGATGGATGAGACCGGAAGCTGCGGTCCGATGTTTAACCTACTGCATCGTTTTCCGCTCAAACTTGCTTATGTGGCTAACGGACAAAATGTGCCGGATGATCTGCTCAAACCTGATGCGGATTCTCTGACCAAACAATTGTTAGGAGAGCTTGTACGATGAAGGACCAGGCAGCCTCACTCAGAAGTATGGTCGCCATGCCTAACGGAGTGGAGAGAAGAGGACGTGATTCACGCTCCTCCAAAATCATTACCGTTGCCAGTGGAAAGGGAGGAGTGGGTAAGTCCAACTTTACACTTAACTTTGCATTGAGCTTACAGGCAATGGGGCAAAAGGTATTGGTGTTTGATGCAGATATAGGGATGGCTAATATTGATGTCCTAATGGGAACCTCTTCTCCTTATAATCTGTACCATCTGTTATACCGACAGAAATCCATACAGGAAATCATACAGCTTGGTGCAAGCGGGTTGCCTTATATCGCCGGAGGTTCGGGGATGAAAGAATTGTTCTCATTGTCAGATCGAGATCTGGAGTTTTTTGCTGGACAAGTTGAAGAGATTGCATGGGAAATGGACTATGTTATTTTTGATACCGGGGCAGGACTTTCCAAAGAAAATATGAAATTTATCGGTGCAGCCGATGAATGCCTAATCATCACCACACCTGAACCGACTTCAATAACCGATGCTTATGCTTTAGTTAAAGTTATGCATGGCCAGGAAAATGCAACACCCTTTCGGATGATCGTTAACCGGGTTGATGACCAGCAAGAGGCGGAGCGGGTGGCGGATAAAATAGCTGGAGTGGCAAAAAGATTTTTACAGATCGATATCCCGCTGCTTGGATATATTTCCGAAGATGCCCAGGTTGTAAAGGCAGTGAAAAGGCAAGTGCCATACAGTCTGGCATATCCAAACGCAAAAGCTTCCAGGGATATCATGAAACTCGCACATCACTATTTGGCTGCACCTGCTGCTCCGGGATCCGAAACCTTGACAGGAATCAGAGGATTTATGAAAAAGTGGCTAAAGCGGACAACATGATTTCTGAATAAAGGAAACAGGGGTGGAAACAACATGGCGGTGTATCAAGTATTGGTTGTCGATGATTCCGCTTTTATGCGCAAAATAGTTTCAGATTTAATTGAAGCAGATTCGGAATTTAAGGTTGCGGCAACAGCATCAAATGGTAAGGAAGCTATTCAAAAAGCAATAGATTTGAAGCCAGATGTCATCACAATGGACGTCGAGATGCCTGAAATGAATGGGTTGGACGCATTAAAATCGATTATGAAGCAATCCTCCGTCCCTGTGATCATGCTTTCGGGTATCAATGAACAAGGCATGAAAGAGACCATCATGGCGCTCGAGGCCGGTGCGTTTGACTTTATTCGTAAGCCATCGATTGTGCATGATCAGGATATTGCCCAAGTCGGTAAAGCACTGGTTGAGCGGATGCGAGCAGCTATGGATGAAATCAAACGAAAAGCCGATCGTGAAGCATCTATGAAGAAACGGGAAGAAGCACAGAGCAAAGTGCTTCAACAGTCCCAGCAAGTTCAGGTGGACCCACCTTTAAAAGATCGCAAAGGTGCTTTGAAGAAAACGATAGAACCTATCCAGTCAGGAACACGACTTGGCAGCGGACAAACTGAATCCTTACGAGCAAAACCGAAGCAACCTACTATTCCACTGATGAAGCAGAATACGGAACGCCTGGATAAAAAGCTGGAGTCATTGCGAGATTCAAGTCGACCTTCGGATGCCAGCAATGACAAATTAGCCAAGCCAAACAAGTCAACGCAATCTCCTAAGGAAAAGCGTTTGTCCAATAATTCTCGATTGGCAGAACAGGAGACAGCTGCAGCTTCAGTTGAACCATCTAAGGATATTGCAAAGGTTATCCCGTCTCATAAGGGAGCAGGACCGGAAGGATCATTTAACAAACTTGTAGCAATTGGTTGTTCAACTGGTGGGCCGAGAGCCCTCAAGACTCTGCTGGAGCAACTGCCAGGTGATTTACCTGCTCCAGTCATTATCGTACAGCATATGCCACCCAACTTTACCCGATCCCTTGCCCAACGATTGAATACGTTCAGTGAACTGAATGTGGTTGAAGCTGAGGAAGGCATGGTTCTACGAAAAGGGACAGCCTATATTGCTCCAGGTGGCTTTCATGTCAAAGTCAACAAAACGGCAGATGGAAGGTTCACCATAAAGCTGACAGAGGAAGAACCAGTTAATGGACACAGGCCTTCAGTAGATACGATGTTTGAATCGCTTCTGCCGTACACGTCATTGCAACGGCATCTGGTTTTACTGACAGGGATGGGCAGTGATGGCGCTCGTATGATGAAAAAATTGTATGAAGCGGGCGTCACTTCAACCTTTGCAGAGAATGAAGAAACCTGTGTTGTGTATGGTATGCCGCGTTCTGCTGTAGAACTGCAATGCGTGCGTCATCTTCTGCCCTTGCAGGAGATTGCGCCTAAACTTGTTCAAGCTGTGAAATAAACGGAGTTAACTCATGGAGGAGGTGCCTCACAATGGACATGAATCAATATTTATCTATGTTTATTGATGAGTCTAATGATCATCTGCAGTCCCTTAACGAAAATATGCTTCAACTCGAAGGCAGTCCGGAGGATTTGGGAATTGTTCAGGTCATATTCCGTTCTGCTCATACGTTGAAGGGTATGGCTGCTACAATGGGTTTTGAGGATCTGGCATCATTGACCCACAAAATGGAAAATGTACTTGATTTGGTACGGAACGAAAAGTTGAAAATGCAGGATTTTATTTTCGATACTCTGTTCAAGAGTTTGGACGCTTTGGAAACAATGGTCCAAGATATTACTGAAGGTGGAGAGGGTAAAGCAGATGTCTCTTCCATCGTAGCTTCTCTCCAAGCAATAGAGAGCGGTGAATGGACGGGAGGTACTGCTCCAGTAGCTGCAGTAAACCAATCACCAAGTACAACAACACCAAGCGCGGTTGAACTGGACGAATTCCAGTACTCCGTATTGGACCAGTCCATAGCTGAAGGCCACCGTGTACTCTATATTGAAGTACTTGTCAGTGAGCAGAGCCAGCTGAAGGGCGTACGTGCATATATGGTGTTCGATTTGTTAGAACGTTCGGGTGAAGTTGTTAAATCGTTCCCAACAGTTCAGGACATCGAACAAGAGAAGTTTGAGCGCAGTTTTTCGTTGTATTACATAACGACCAAAGAGGCGCAGGAACTTGAAAAAGGCATCATGAGCATCTCTGAAATTGAGAGTGCCAAAGTCATTCAACTGGATCAAGAGACGCTTCAACAGATGACCAATCAAGTAGCGGCAACAGCTGAAGTGGAAGCTGCACCTGTTCCTGCTCCAGTAGTTGCATCCCCGGAACCGAGTTCTTCATCGCAAGAAGAATCAAAGAAACCGGCAGCGACCAAAGCAGCCGCACCTAAACAAGCAGCTGCACCTTCACGTACCATCCGTGTGGATATCGAACGTCTGGATGTACTGATGAACTTGTTCAGCGAGTTACTGATCGATCGTTCACGTCTGGAGCAGTTGGCCAGCGAGACCGGGAACAATGATTTATCGGATACGGTAGCTCATCTGAGCAGAGTTAGTACAGATTTGCAAAATATCGTACTGAAATTGCGGATGGTTCCTGTAGATACGGTATTCAACCGTTTTCCTCGTATGATTCGTGACCTGGCTAAAACACTCGACAAAAAGATCGATCTGGTCATCACGGGGGCCGAAACCGAACTTGATCGGACGGTAATCGATGAAATCGGCGATCCGCTGGTGCATTTGCTGCGTAACGCAGTTGACCATGGTGTTGAGTCGATTGCAGAGCGTGTGGCAGCAGGAAAACCGGAAATGGGAACAGTTAACCTTCGGGCCTTCCATAGCGGAAATCATGTGTTTATCGAAATCGAAGATGACGGTAAAGGCATTTACCGGGATAATCTTTTGAGAACCGCAGTCAAGCGCGGAGTTGTTACCGAAGAACAAGGTGCCAAGATGAGCGATGATGAAGTGAACCAGCTGTTGTTCGCACCAGGATTCAGTACCGCTGATAAAATCTCGGATATCTCAGGACGTGGAGTAGGTTTGGATGTTGTGAAATCTAAAATCACTTCCCTTGGGGGGAATGTAACCATTCATTCCACACCGGGGAAAGGGACCAACTTCTCTGTTCAGTTGCCATTGACCCTGTCCATTATTGCTGCGATGCTCGTTCGACTTGGATCCGAAAAATACGCTGTTCCTTTATCTTCCATTGTGGAGACAGCCATTGTACAGCGTGAACAGGTACGCAACATTCATGGTAATAAAATGATCACGTTCCGTGAATCTCTAATTCCGTACCTGTCATTGAGCGAAGTTTTTGGAGTGCCTGATTTCAATGATGCGGACGAACAAGAAACTGAAATCGTGGTCATCCGCAAAGGTGAACGTCTTGCAGCTGTAGCGGTTGAGGAATTTATTGGACAGAGTGAGATTGTTCTTAAATCAATGGGTACTTATCTTCCTGCCATTGAAGGAATCTCAGGTGCAACGATTCTGGGAGACGGACAAGTAGCTCTGATTCTTGACCCTAATGCTTTTATTAAATAAGCACATAAGATGAGTCTTACATTTAATAGGGAGGTTTTTTCCATGGAAGAAGAGTTGAAAGTCATTGTCTTTAAATTAGGTTCCGAAGAGTATGGTATTGAGGTAGATAAGGTTCAGACGATTGAGCGTATGATGCCGATTACGCGTGTTCCGAAGACCTTCTCTTTTGTAAAAGGAGTTATTAACTTACGTGGTGTCGTTATTCCCGTTATTGATTTGCGTGGTCGCTTTTCGTTGCCGGAAACAGAATACACTGATCAAACACGTATTGTCATCGTAGGTGTGGACGATATGCAAGTTGGCTTTATCGTTGATTCCGCCAATGATGTTATTGACATCAAGCGTGATGCTATTGATAGTCCGCCTGAAGTGGTTGGTGGGGTCAAAGCAAGATACCTGCGTGGTGTAGCCAAGCTGGAGGATGCGCGTTTGTTGATTATGCTTAACTTGAACGAAGTATTAAATAAAAGCGAGATTGTACAGCTGGAAAGTATTGAGGGCTAACACCGTGGTACTGTTCAACCGATTTGAGGGATTCCAAATGGATGTGCTCAAAGAGGTCGGTAACATTGGAGCAGGCAACGCCGCAACGGCGTTGTCTCAGCTTCTCAATAGACCGATTGACATGGGTGTACCTACAGTACAGATGCTTCCTTTTGAAGAAGTTGCTGAAAAAGTGGGCGGAGATGAACGTATTGTTGTTACAGTGTTTCTTCGTGTTGAAGGCGAAGCACCGGGCAATCTGTTCTTTATGATGGCGCCTGAGGCTGCTAAAATGCTGCTGAACCGGCTTGCCGGTTTTGATTTGAAGGAAGGCCTTGCATTCACGGAAATGGAACAATCCGCTCTATCCGAAATCGGGAATATTTTGGCGGGTTCCTACCTTTCTTCTTTGGCAGATTTCACGAAACTATCTATGTATCCGACCGTTCCAGGACTTGCTATTGATATGGCAGGTGCCATTTTGAGTTATGGTCTGTTACAGTTTGGTGAAATGGGCGACGATGCATTATTGATTGACACTTCTTTCTTTGAAGGTGAAGATCAGGTAGAGGGTCAATTCTTCCTGATTCCGGATCCGCCTTCATTTGCTAAGATATTTGAATCTCTAGGGGTGCCACTGAATCATGATTGAGGACAAAAGCGTCGTTAAAGTCGGTATGGCGGATTTGAACATTGCTCATTTACCTGGTGTAATCCGTACGACTGGGTTAGGCTCTTGTGTGGGATTAACGATGTATGATCCTCATTTGAAGCTTGCCGGAATGGCGCATGTTATGCTCCCCACTTCAGAGATTGCTCGTGAAGGAACTTTGAACAAAGCCAAATATGCAGATACGGCATTGCCGGAATTGTTACAAAGAATGATACAACTCGGTGCATCTCGTTCACGTATTGTGTCCAAAATGGCTGGAGGGTCTCAGATGTTTGCCTTCGCGGGGGCAGGGGATACGATGCGTATCGGACCAAGGAATGCGGATGCTTGTCGAGAATGGTTAGAAGAGCTTGGGATTCCACTTCTTGCCGAAGATACAGGTGGGAATTACGGACGAACGATTGAAATGGACTGTGAAACTGGACTTTTGACTATTCGAAGTGTCCAAATGGGTGTAAAGGAACTATAAGACATGATAGGAAACTACCGCATTAATCTTGGAGCAGGCATGGTCGGATTTATTCTGACTTTTTTTGTAGCATACAGCAGCAATGTGTTGATGACCAGTTTAATACGCGGGTTGATCGGCTTTGTAGCCTGGTTTGTCCTTGCTTATGGTTTACGCTGGGGACTGGGATTGCTGTTGAACCCTTCATCAGAGGGGAATGGGTATGATTATGATTCACCGGGCGCTGAAGAACTAAGAGGTTCACAGGTGGACATCAAACTCGAAGACGATGGACAAGAGCTGAATGAATTGCTCAAACATGGACAGAACGCCTCCTCTGGGGAGAACCTTCCACCATCTGAGACGAAAGCTCCAACGGGATTTGCCCCTTTGGATCCGCCTAAACTTGTCCGGACCAAGGATCCGGAGGAGTTGGCGCAGGCCGTTCGTCACCTGACAGACAAATAAGGAGGGTGAAAGCAATTGAACGAGCGTAAAGCTTCACATTTAAACCACGCGGACTTGTGGGAAAAGTGGAAAGAACAAGGTGACCTTGAAGCCAAGAAAAGTTTGATCGAAAAGTATCTTCATATTGTAAACTATGTATCCGGGCGTTTGGCTGTTGGTCTGCCCAAAAATGTCCCCAAAGATGATCTGGAGAGCAATGGAGTAATGGGACTGATTGATGCGTTGGAGAAGTTTGACTATGAACGAGGTCTGCAATTTGAAACGTACGCATCCTGGCGCGTGAGGGGTGCAATCCTTGATGGTTTGCGTCAGGGAGATTGGGTACCTCGTTCCGTACGGGAGAAAGCTAAGCGGATCGAAGATGCTTACCAGCAGCTAGAGCAGACATATTTACGCTCCGTTAGTGATGAAGAAATGAGTCAGTATCTCGACGTGTCTACGAAAGACTTTCAACATATGCTTCAGGAAGTGGCAGTTATGTCACTTTGCTCTCTGGAAGACCCGATCCGGGAAGAAGAGTCCGAGACTCGACTTTCATTAATGGTCGATGAAAAAGCCAAAAACCCGGATTATAAAGTAAATGAATTCTACTTAAAAGAAGCCTTAGTGCAAGGGCTTGACAAATTGACGGTTAAAGAGAGAACGGTTGTTTCACTTTTATATTATGAAGATCTGTCTCTTAGTGAAATTGCTGAGGTAATGTCTCTTTCTCCGTCACGTATCTCGCAGCTACACTCAAAGGCCATTTTAAGGTTACGTGGAACACTGGATAAACAGAAAGACTTGCTTATGCGTAAGGATTAATATATTAATATATAAATAGAGAGCTTTAACATAGGATTTTGGGGAGTGGACGTCTAAAAGGGGGAAGAAATGCATTGACACAGCAAACTGTTTTGGAACAGTGTTTGAGCATTGTTTTATCAGATGATAAAAGTACGGCCTACCTTGAATTTTCCAAACAGGAAGAAGGATTTGCCTGTACACCGGATGAGCTCGAAAAGTATTTAGCGAGTCAGGGGATTAAGTATGGTGTGCTGCGCGAAGCATTGCTTGTTTTTGTGAGTCATCCTGAAAGCTATTTGAAGGAACGGTACAAGATTGCCGAAGGTATTAAACCAGTACAGGGAACGGATGGATTCATCAAGGTACTGGTGGGCATGGACGATTCCAAAGAACGGCGACCTTTGGAGGCTGAGGATGGAAAAGTTGACTACAAAGAAGTGACTCGCTTAAACAATGTTCGAACAGGTCAAATCATTGCCGAACGAGTTCCTCCTGTGGACGGTACAGTGGGTATGGCTGTAACTGGTGAAGACATACCGTTTCGTCCAGGGAAAGAGGCACGCTTCAAAGTGGGGAAAAATGTCGTCGTTAACCCTGATGGAACTGCGATGTATGCCGCTCTGGATGGATTGGTTACCAAAACAGACGGCAACAAATTGAATGTGTTTCCGGTATACGAGATCAATGGCGATGTGGATTATAACACCGGTAACATCGATTTTGTGGGTACAGTTGTCATCCGCGGCAATGTACTTACCGGATTTAAAGTAAAAGCGGCGGGAGATATACGTGTCGTCGGAGGTGTCGAGGGAGCGGAACTGGAAGCAGGCGGCTCTGTCGAAATTACCGGCGGAATTATTGGTTATAACAAAGGACTTATCCAAGCCGGTCATAACGTGAAATGTACCTTTATTCAAGAAGGCAACGTCGACGCGGCTGAAAATGTCCTGGTATCCCAAAGTATTATGCATTCCACGATTCGTGCAGGTCATGCAGTAATCTGTGAAGGCACCAAAGGACTTATCGTTGGCGGGTCGATCCAGGCTGGTGAAAACGTCTCAGCACGCGTCGTCGGCAACAGCATGTCTACTGTGACTTCCATTGAAGTAGGGGTATTGCCTAAGCTTCGTAATGAGTTGAGCGACTTACGTAAGGAAGTCAGGGAGCAGATGGAAGCTTTGGATAAAACGAAAAAAGCTTTGACATTATTGGATCAGTTAGCTGCTGCAGGCCAACTAAGCCCGGATAAAATGTCCATGCGAATCAAACTGAGTGCTACACAAAAATCTGCCCTTCGACTTAGCGAGGAAACGAAGACACGTATCTTTGAAATTGAGAAGGTACTTGAAGATACAAGCAGAGCTCGCGTCGATATTCATAAGATGATTTATGGTGGCTCTAGAATAGTTATCGGCAGATACACCAAATTTATTAAAGATCCGATAAGTAGAATCTCTTTTTATTATCATGATGGGGATATAACAATGGTTCCATTCGTTTAAGTACAGCATTCTAGCACATGAAGAAATCCATTCGATACCGTGAGGTGAGCGTATGAGTTTCAAAGCGGTTGAGCTGCAGATTGCCGTACCTAGAACAAGTGAGGCGGGGCGTTATCAGAGTGAAGCTCAGCAGAGACCGGTCATTGATCAGAACCTGCTAGCGGAACAAACGGCCAAAGAAGCAAATGAAGCAAGGCAACGAAGCGAGGCGCTGGATGAAACAGCGCACACAGATGTACGCGATGGTCAATCTAGAAACAAAGAGCAGCACAGCGGCTCCAACGAACCTGAAGTTACTTCAGCGCTGGAAACTGTCAAACCTGCTGAGCATCCCTACAAAGGAAAACATATTGACCTGTCGTTGTAATGGATGACATGTGACTCACATGTAGTCTAAGCATCGATGGCTGCATTAAAAGGAGAGAACCCAAATTGTCACCATGGATCATTATTGTCATATTAGGAGCCTGCGCAATTGCATATGCGCTTATCATGCCCAAGAAAAACAAAGTGCAGGAGCCTGGGCATCACCTGGTGCAAGAGATGGAATCTACGCTTGAACATTATATGGCTGAGATAGAGAACGATAATGATGCTCTCATTCAGCGTGTTGCTGAAATGAAGGGTGAGGCGACGGCGGCAGATCAGCGTATGCAATCACAGCTTCAAGAATTACAGCGGAGGCTGGATCAACTGGAAGAAAGCAAAACGACACAACCAGACGCAACTTCCAATATAATTCCGGTACATAGCTCAAGCGGGTTACAAGCTCAGGCGCTTGTAGACAGAGCAGATTCGGCCCAACAGGTGCCAGAAGCAGAAGAGCAGGCCGCTGAACAATATTCTAAGCCTATACGGGAATCCATTAAGGACCGATATGCAGAGCTGTTTAATTTATATGCTGAAGGAAAGTCAGTGGATGCCATTGCTAAACAGACGGGCATACAACGTGGAGAAGTACAGCTGATTTTACAGCTGGCAGAACGGGAGGAGAGCTAACAGATGGATAAGCGCTCCTTATGGATTGGAATTGGAAGTGGCATGATTGTTGGCGCGGTATTGCTGCAGCTTGCGACGGTTGGACAAAATGCACTGTCTGAGAGTAATCTCGACCCTGAGCTGGCTTCAGCCAATCTGACAGTGGAACAGCTTGAAGCAGCCGCAAAGAGCATGGATATGAAGCTTGTAGCTTCTGATGATGAGCTGTATACAGAAGCTGAGTGGGTAGCGAAGAAGAAACAGGAAAGCAGTGAACTGCAGGGGAAAACGGCAACAGCACCTGAAGCGGCAGAATCGGCTGTGAAACCGGAGCAACCTGACGATCCAAAGCAACCTGTCACCAATGAAAGCGATAAACAGAACGAGATCGATCAGCCTAAGACGTCCGAACCGTCAACGCCTAACAGTCCCGAAGCCGCGGCTACTGTATCGTTTAAAGTACGTTCAGGCAACAGTCTGGCCATCGTGGCCGGGAATCTGGAGAAGGCCGGGATTGTCGATAGTGCACAAGCTTTCATAAAGGCTGGGAGAGCAGAGCGGATTAATACCAAAATACAAGTCGGCACCTATGACTTGGAAAAAGGCGAAAGCTTCAAATCTATTATCGCCAAGATTACCAAAGAACCGTCAAACTGAGTACACTCAGGCAGGACGGTTTTTTGTATAAATAATGACAAGTTTTGTGTCGCTATGATGGATCAATAAATTGCTATGAAAGACTGTTGCATCGGGCAATCAGTTATGATATATTAGATAACGGTGTTAAAACACACGCATGTGCTAATTTTGTTGAGGGTGCTTTCCTGATGGAGAGTCTTGGCGAAAAATGATGCCGGCGGAGGACACAATAAAAACCATATTAGGAGGTGTGTGAAGATGGCAGTAATCTCCATGAAGCAGCTTCTCGAAGCTGGGGTACACTTCGGTCACCAAACTCGTCGTTGGAACCCAAAAATGGATCGTTATATCTTCACTGAAAGAAACGGAATTTATATCATTGACTTGCAAAAGACAGTGAAAAAAGTCGAAGAGGCTTACAACTTCGTTAAAGGAATCGCAGGAGAGAATGGTACAATTCTTTTCGTGGGTACAAAGAAACAAGCTCAAGATTCCGTTAAAGAAGAAGCTGAACGCGCTGGTCAATTCTACATTAACCAACGTTGGCTCGGCGGTACCCTGACTAACTTCTCAACTATTCAAAAACGTATTGATCGTTTGAAACAGTTGGAAGCTTGGGAAGAAGACGGTACTTTCGCTGTATTGCCTAAAAAAGAAGTAATCTTGCTTCGCAAAGAGAAAGATCGTCTGGAGAAATTCCTCGGCGGTATTAAAAATATGAAAGGCCTGCCAAGCGCCCTGTTCATCATCGATCCACGCAAAGAGCGTATCGCTGTTGCGGAAGCTCGCAAATTGGGTATCCCAATTGTAGGTATCGTTGATACTAACTGCGATCCGGACGAGATCGATTATGTTATCCCGGGTAACGACGACGCAATCCGCGCCGTTAAGCTGTTGACAGGTAAAATGGCTGATGCCGTTATCGAAGCTAATCAAGGCGAAGAAACTTCCGCTTAATAGATTCGAACATATCTAATGAATTAAATGAAAAGGGTGGTTGGTAGGTGGATAACCTCTCACTGCCCTTTTTTTAGAGTGTACGTACAATTACTTATTTTTGGAGGGAATTAATAATGGCAGTTAATGCGAGTGCAGTAAAAGAACTCCGTGAAAAAACGGGCGCAGGTATGCTCGATTGTAAAAAAGCACTGGAAGAAGCAAACGGTGACATCACGAAAGCAGCTGAATTGCTTCGTGAAAAAGGTCTGTCAGCAGCAGCAAGCAAAGCTGGCCGTGCAGCAACTGAAGGCGTTGTAGAATCTTATATCCACGCTGGTGGCCGTATTGGTGTACTGGTAGAAGTTAACTGTGAAACTGACTTCGTTGGTAAAACAGACCAATTCAAAGAGTTCGTTAAGGATATCGCTATGCAAATCGCAGCAGCGAGCCCGAAATTTGTAACTCGTGAAGAAGTTTCCACAGAAGAGCTGGAAAAAGAGAAAGAAATCTTGAAAGCTCAAGCTCTGAACGAAGGCAAACCAGAAAAAATCGTTGAAAAAATGGTTGAAGGCCGTATCGGTAAATACTACGAAGAGTTCTGTCTGATGGAGCAACCTTTTGTTAAAGATCCAGACAAAACGATCTCCCAACTGTTGAACGAAAAAATTAGCCAAATCGGTGAAAATATCTCCATCCGTCGTTTCGTTCGTTACGAACTGGGTGAAGGTCTAGAGAAAAAGGTAGACAACTTCGTAGAAGAAGTTATGTCCCAAGTGAACAAATAAGACGGTTTTCTAACCGGCAAGCAGAAATGATTTTCGAAGATATAAGAATGATGAAACTTCGAAGCGCTACTCCCTTATATCCCAGGAAAACAATGCCCTACCGGTTGAACGTTTTTCCTAAAAGAGCGGAACACAACTGTGTTCCTTTCTTTTTAAGCAGGAGGCCATGCGCGAGAAGTTTTGTTGGTTGAACGCCGAGGGTGTTCAATTCAAAGTGGAGGGTGAATAATTGGAACAGCCAGTATTTAAACGTGTTGTCTTAAAGGTCAGCGGAGAGTCTCTTTCCGGTCAAAACGGCTATGGTATTGATGCAGAGACGATCTCGTCGATTGCCCAGCAAGTAAAAGAAGTAGTTGAACTAGGTGTACAGGTTGCTATCGTATGCGGCGGCGGAAACATCTGGCGCGGAATTGCCGGTAGCGAAAACGGCATCGACAGAGCAACTGCGGATTATATGGGGATGCTGGCGACGGTTATGAACTCGCTCGCCCTGCAAGATGCATTGGAACAGATAGAAGTGCCTACACGCGTACAGACATCGATTGCTATGCAACAAATTGCAGAGCCTTATATTCGTCGTAGAGCTATTCGTCATCTGGAGAAAGGCCGGGTCGTTATTTTTGCAGCAGGTACAGGTAACCCGTTCTTCTCCACCGATACAACAGCAGCACTGCGCGCAGCAGAGATCGAAGCAGAAGTCATCTTGATGGCCAAAAATAAAGTTGATGGTGTGTACTCAGCAGATCCGTTTAAAGACAGCACCGCTGTCAAGTTTGATCAGTTGACTTACATGGATATACTTAACAAAGATCTTGGTGTAATGGACTCAACGGCTTCCTCGCTTTGTAAGGACAACAACATACCGTTGATCGTATTTGCCATTACAGAACAAGGTAACATCAAACGTGTTGTTCTTGGTGAACGCATCGGGACAATCGTTAAAGGGAGTGTAGATTAATGCCACAAGCGGTTAAAAAACATGCCGAAGAACGTATGGATAAAGCGATTCAAGCGTTACGACGTGATCTTGCCACTTTGCGTGCAGGTCGTGCAACTCCGGCTCTTCTCGACCGGATTCAAGTAGAGTATTACGGTGCAATGACTCCGCTCAACCAATTGGCTAATATCAGTACACCGGATTCCCGGACACTGATGATCCAGCCGTGGGATAAATCCTCCATGGGGGATATTGAGCGGGCAATTATGAAATCTGATCTTGGCCTTACGCCAGCGAACGACGGAACTATGATTCGTCTGTCCATTCCGGCACTTACGGAAGAACGCAGACAAGAACTTGTGAAGTTGACGAAAAAGTTCGGTGAAGAAGGCAAAGTAGCCATTCGTAATATTCGCCGTGATGCAAATGATGATATTAAAAAAATGGAGAAGTCAGACATTTCCGAGGACGAGTCCCGGAGACATCAAGACGACATCCAAAAATCGACCGACAAGTTTATTGCTGAAGTCGATAAGGTACTCGCTGCCAAAGAAAAAGAAATTATGGAAGTGTAAGACAAGCGCAGCCCCTCCAATACGGTGGGGTTTTGTCTCTTTTTCAAAGCTTCAGGTGAAGAAACTTCAGGGATTTTGGAGGAACAGGAATGATCAAACGGGTTCGGTCGTGGTGGAATGGGGCTGACAAGCAGGAAACGCTGACTATATCCGAGGATAATATCCCGCAGCACGTCGCCATCATTATGGACGGCAATGGACGATGGGCGAAACGTTTGGGTCTCCCACGAATAGCTGGCCACCAGAATGGGATGAAGGCGGTCAAACGTGCGACCATCGCGGCGGATGAACTGGGCATCAAATATCTGACGATGTACGCTTTTTCGACAGAAAACTGGACGCGTCCAAAAGAAGAAGTGGATTTTCTGATGCGGCTTCCGCAAGAATTTTTGGCGATAGAGCTGGATGAACTTATAGAAAAAAATGTGCGCATCCGTATGATGGGCCAGGAGGAGCACTTGCCTTCCCATACCATTAATGCTTTGCGTGAAGCTATTCGTCTTACGGAACATAACACAGGCCTTGTTTTGAATTTTGCAATGAACTACGGAAGTCGTCGCGAAATGACGGACTGTGTCAAACAGATCGCTCTGCAGGTAAAGTCGGGGGAACTATCGGCAGACGACATTACGCCTGAACTCATTGACAGACATATGCTGACTGGGGATATGCCTGATCCGGATTTGCTGATCCGGACGAGCGGAGAGTTGAGATTAAGTAATTTTATGCTTTGGCAGCTTGCATATAGCGAATTATGGTTTACGGATATATACTGGCCCGAATTTGGCAAAAAGCATTTGCTTGAAGCAGTAGCCGAATATCAGCGCAGAACAAGGCGTTACGGCGGTTTGAAATAGATGGAGGATGAAGCCGTTGAAACAGCGATTAACGACAGGAATCATAGCAGGTGTGTTGTTTTTGGGTTTTTGCATGCTGGGCGGACCCTGGTACCATGGCTTGGTATTGCTTATGGCTCTCATCGGTTATTATGAATTTGTGAAAATGACCGGGGTACAGCCTTTTTCAGGTGTAGCCCTAATCGGTTATGCAGGTATATTTGCAATTGTATTTCCTTGGGAAATGGTTTGGGAAGCCAGGCCGCTAACGTTATTCCAGATCGGCTGGCTTGTGATGCTTGTATTAATGACGGCGTCTGTTGTAACTAAAAACAAGATTCCTGTGAATACAGTAGCCATGCTCTTTCTGGGAGTAATGTACATTGGGATTGGCTTTTATTACATCGCGGAATCCAGACATTTGCATCATGGATTGTTCTGGACGTTTCTCTTACTGGGTTCCATATGGGCAAGTGATGCTGGTGCCTATTTTGTAGGGAAACTTATCGGAAAGAACAAACTTTGGCCTTCGATCAGCCCTAACAAAACGGTGGAAGGTGCGCTGGGTGGTATTGTGATCGCTGTAGTCACTTCTGTTGTTTTTGCATTGGTGTCAGACGGTTTGTTGTCTTGGCAAAGAGCTGTATGGATTGGGATTGCATGCGCGGTTGTAGGTCAGATGGGAGATCTGATTCAATCTGCTTACAAACGTGTGTATAACATCAAAGATTCCGGTAATCTGCTCCCAGGGCATGGTGGTATTCTGGATCGGTGCGACAGCTGGATTGTTGTTTTTCCATTCGTACATATACTAATGCTTCTGCCCTATTAAAGATGAGCACAAGCCATATGACGAATTATTCGTCAGAGGCATTGGATAAATAAAGATGAGGTGCAGCATGAAAAAAATTGCGATTCTCGGGTCAACCGGTTCCATTGGAACACAGACACTGGATGTAGTCGATATGCATCCCGAACGCTTTCAAGTAGAGGGACTGGCTGCTGGGGGCAATATAGAACTGCTGATTGAGCAAGCAAAGCGTTATCGGCCCAAAAAGGTATCAGTTGGCTCAAAAGAGTTAGCAGAGACTGTGGCACCGCACTTGCCTGTCGAAACGCAGCTTTTTTATGGCAAAGAAGGACTGGTAGAAGTTGCTGCCGGTACGGATGCAGATGCGGTTGTTACTGCTGTAATGGGAAGTGTTGGACTTGAGTCGACCTTGGCAGCTATCGATGCAGGAAAACAGATCGGGCTGGCTAACAAAGAGACGCTAATTACAGCTGGACACATTGTTACTGCCAGAGCGGCTGCAAAGGGTGTGCCGATTCTACCTGTGGACAGTGAGCACTCAGCTATCTTCCAATGCTTGAATGGAGAACCTCGTGAACGTGTGACGGGAATTACGCTAACAGCCTCTGGGGGATCTTTCCGTGATTTGACTCGTGACCAGCTGAAGGAAGTCACCGTAGAAGATGCCCTCAAACATCCGAATTGGTCCATGGGCTCGAAAATCACGATAGACTCGGCGACGATGGTGAATAAAGGGCTGGAAGTTATTGAAGCGCATTGGCTGTTTGGACTAAGTTATGATCAGATTGATGTGTTGCTTCACCCGGAGAGCATCATTCATTCCTATGTGGAGTTCAATGATACGAGCATTATTGCGCAGCTTGGCAATCCGGACATGCGCGTTCCGATTCAGTACGCACTGACCTATCCAGACCGCTTGCCGTCACCTGCACAACGTCTATCCCTAGCACAAGCGGGCAAGCTGAATTTCCGTGAGATGGATATGGAACGGTTCCCTTGTTTAAGAATGGCCTATGAGTGTGGTAAAATGGGGGGGACCGCAACAACGGCGTTTAATGCAGCTAATGAGGTTGCCGTAGCACGTTTCTTGCGTAAAGAGATTTCGTTCCTTAAAATAGAGGATATTATTGCTTCTGTGCTGGAAGCACATCGCAATGTGGACGAGCCCGATCTGGAGGAAATCACGAGATGTGACCAGGAGAGCCGTCAACTTGCGTTCAGTCTGTAATCTCTTTTTCAAGACAAAATGGAAGAAGTGATTCTCTTGTGCGGCATCAGAGAATAATGATAATCTAGAGGGACAGACTGCGGTTCGTGCCGTGAAGGAGGATGGATAGGGATTGGAAACCATACAAGTGGTATTTCTAACGGTGCTCATGTTCTTTGTCATCGTGACGGTTCATGAATGGGGACATTATTATTTTGCCAAACGCGCCGGTATTCTTGTACGGGAATTTGCGATCGGTTTTGGTCCCAAATTGTTCTCATATAAAAGAAACGAGACCCAGTTCACACTGCGTTTGCTGCCTTTTGGCGGATATGCACGTATGGCAGGAGAAGACCCGGAACTGGTAGAGATTCAAGAAGGTCAGACCATTGCAGTAAGATCGGCTGATGACCAAGTCAAAATGATCTACCTCGATCAATTGGATAATCGAAAAAATGTCATTCGTGGTGAAGTCATTTCCATTGATATGGAGAATGCATTAAAATTGCAACTCGATGTGGATGGCGAAATGCAGCAGTACCGGATACATCCGCAAGCGATGCTCGTGAGCCGTGGAAAACAAACGCAGATTGCACCAAAAGATCGCCAATTTGGCAGTAAAACGGTAGGTCAGCGGGCAATGGCGATTTTTGCTGGACCACTTATGAACTTCATTCTGGCGTTTGTGCTTTTTGCAGTCTATGCACAAATGGCTGGCGTTCCAGTTGAAAATCCGAAAAATCTGGAAATTGGTGAAGTGCTTGAAGGTGGAGCTGCCTACCAAGCGAACCTGCAAAAGGGGGATATCATTGAGACTATCAATGGTACGGCCATCGGCACAGATTCGCAAAAAATGGTAAGCATGATTGCTGATTCCAAAGACAAGCCGATGGAGTGGACGCTGCGCCGGGGGAATGAAACGTTTAATATCACGATTACTCCTCGAGCGGTAGAAGGCCAGGAAGGCGGTAAAGTTGGTATTGTACCTATGCTGCCAACTCGTTCTGTTGGATTTGTGGAAACATTTAAAGTGTCCGGAGTAGCCATGGTTGATACAACTAGAGTGATTTTTGAAGGATTCAGACATCTCATTAATCAATTTAACATGGACGATATCGGTGGTCCGGTGCGTACGTTTGAGGTTACAGGCCAGATTGCAAAACAGGGTATTGAGCAATTAACCAGATGGGCTGCTATATTGAGCCTTTATCTTGGTATCTTCAACCTGCTACCGATCCCTGCGCTTGACGGAAGCCGTTTGGTTTTCCTGGGGATTGAGGCGCTTCGTGGCAGACCTGTTGACCCGAACCGAGAAGGTATGGTTCATTTTGTTGGCTTCGCCATGTTGTTTGTACTGATGCTAGCAGTAACATATAATGATATATTACGATTAATTAACGGATAATTATGGTTTGACTACGCTCTTACTATTCAGAGATAGTCGTTATGGGAGGACGCTGGAGTCTTATGTCAAAGGAAAATGATAAACAGTTCGTGACTGAAATTACACCTCAGGGCGAGGATTTCTCACGCTGGTACATTGATGTTATTAAAAAAGCTGATCTCATGGACTATTCACCCGTACGTGGTTGTATTGTTTTCAAACCAGACGGCTTCGAAATCTGGGAGCATATTAAGGATGAGATGGACCGTCGTTTCCGTGAAACCGGTCACCGTAATGCTTACTTCCCGATGTTTATTCCTGAGAGCTTTTTCCAAAAAGAAAAAGAACATGTTGAGGGCTTTAATCCTGAATTGCCTTGGGTAACGGAAGCAGGCGGAGAAAAGCTGGAAGAGCGTCTGGCGATTCGCCCAACCTCGGAAACGATTATTGGTCACATGTACTCCAAGTGGATTCAGTCGTATCGTGACTTGCCAGTACTGATCAACCAATGGGCTAACGTGGTTCGCTGGGAGAAGAGAACGCTACCTTTCCTTCGTACAAGTGAATTCCTGTGGCAAGAGGGCCATACGGCGCATGAGACGGAAGAAGAAGCACGTGAAGAGACGATGAAAATGCTTGAAATCTACCGCGAAGTTGTGGAAGAATATCTGGCGATTCCCGTCATTACAGGTCAGAAAACAAAATCCGAGAAATTTGCGGGTGCTGTAGACACCTTCTCCATCGAAGCAATGATGAAAGATGGCCGTGCGGTACAAGCCGGAACTTCTCATTATATGGGTACGAATTTCGCAAAAGCATTCGAGATCCAGTATCTTAGCCGCAACAACGTGCTAGAACTGGCTCACACGACTTCATGGGGAACAAGCACACGTCTGATCGGTGCGTTAATCATGGTTCACGGGGATGACCGTGGTCTGGTTCTTCCTCCTAAAGTGGCACCAACGCAAGTGGTTATGATTCCAATTGGACCGCCAAAAACACGTGATGCCGTTGTAGGTCGTGCGGACGAGTTGTTCGCTGAACTGAAACAAGCGGGAATTCGTGTGAAAATGGATGATCGCAGTGATGTTCGTCCGGGCTGGAAATTCAATGAATACGAGATGCGTGGTGTTCCAATTCGTCTCGAAATTGGTCCGCGTGATATGGAGAACGGTGTGTGTGTTCTCGTTTCCCGGATTACTGGAGAGAAGAAAGTCGTTGAACAAGCAAATTTGGTGGAAGAAATCCAGTCGATGCTGACTCAAGTGCAAGCCGATATGCTGCAGCGTGCTCGCACGTTTATGTCGGACAACTTCTACTCTGTAGATACGCTTGATGAGATGAAGGAATTGATGGAAAACAAACGTGGGTTTACACTGGCTGGATGGTGCGGTTCAGAAGCTTGCGAAGATAAAGTAAGAGAAGTAACAGGTGCAACAAGCCGGAACATTCCGTTTCAGCCTGCGGAAGAAAAGCATACGTGCCTGGCTTGTGGTGAAGAGGCAAAACACACGGTAGTGTTTGCAAGAGCGTATTAAGTCGGGAAGAATTGACTAACTGCACTTATTCACCGTAAGAGTAAGGAATGGAGAGCTTCTGTCGGATAAAATGAGTCGGTGCGGGTTCGGATCGGGGACATTTTTGAATGCAGAGGCTTTTCCTGTTTTAAGGGGGTACAAGGAGGAACACGATGAGTGGATTCGAGGAGAAGAGAAAACGGTTTGAGTTGTTGATGAAACAGACGGAGCTTCCGGCTGGCCTAATAGAGCCCTACTTTTTGGATGGATGGATTGAGCGGGTGGAGACAAGCCGTAGCAACCGCGATTGGACTATTGTGATTGCAAAGGATACCTTGGTACCTGCTCCAATCTATCGAACATTTTGCCTGCATATCCAGGAGAAAATGAATCATATTTCCAAAATAACGTTTGGTTTTAAATATAGTGAGCAGGTCGCGATTGGTGATATTGTCAGTGAGTATTGGAATCTATTCCTTGAATGGGTTACACGGGAGATTCCATCTGTTAATGGTTGGATGAATCGTACCAAGTTTGAATGTGAAGCGGATCTGCTTCAATTGACCATGAGTGATGCCATGTCGATGGAGCTTGCGAAAAAGAAGCAGATTGATCAGGCTATAACCACTTTTTATGATAAGTATTTTCAATTGCCCTTGCGGGTCAAATTGCTGGTTGGTGAAGTTGAAAGCAACAAAGAGGCGATGGAACAATTCCAGCTTAAAAAGCGGGAAGAAGAGCTTCAAGTTATTGAACAGATGATGAGTGAAGTGGACTCGGAACTGCCTGAAGAGGAAGAACAGGGCGATGTTCGTTTACAGATGGGATATGAGATCAAGGAACCACCTGTGCCTATGCAGGAAATTCAAGATGAAGAGAAAAAGGTTACGTTGCAGGGAACGGTCTTCGGTCTGGATCGCAAGGAATTGCGGAACGGGAATACATTGTTTACTTTTTATCTGACAGATTTCACGGATTCCATGCAAATGAAGATGTTTGCTAAAACAAAAGAGGATGTCAAAATCCTGAGCTTGCTGGCCAATGGGAAATGGGTAAAAGTCCGTGGACGTGTAGAATACGACCGGTTTATGCAAATTCCGGAACTTGCCATGATTCCTTCAGATTTGGTCGAAGTAAAGGCACCACCATCCCGTAAAGATAAAGCAGCTGAGAAACGGGTCGAGTTCCATCTGCACTCCACAATGAGTACAATGGATGCCGTAACTTCGATCGATAAATACGTAAAGACTGCCGCGGAATGGGGACATAAGGCAATCGCCGTAAGTGATCATGGCGGTGTGCAGGTGTATCCGGAGGCGTCCAAAGCGGCCAAGAAAAACGGAATTAAAATGATTTACGGCCTTGAGGCCAATGTGGTAAACGATTCGGTTGCTGTAGTTATGGCACCACAGCCGTTGGAACTCAAATCAGCGACTTATATCGTCTTTGATATTGAGACCACAGGTCTGTCTGTAACCCAGAACAAGATTATTGAGATTGCTGCGGTGAAGGTAGAGGACGGTAAAGAGATTGATCGCTTTGCTACGTTTGTAAATCCGCATGAGCGCATCCCATATAACATTCAGCAATTGACCAACATTAACGATGATATGGTGAAGGATGCACCTGAGTTAGAGCCGGTTATCCATGATTTTGTAAAGTTTGCTGGAGATGGTGTATTGGTTGCGCATAATGCGCGATTTGATATGGGCTTTATTCAGGCTTCACTGAAACAGCTTGGCTTGCCTGAGCTTCCGAACCCAGTCCTTGATACGTTGGAACTTGCAAGGTTGTTATATCCAAAAATGAAGAATCACCGTCTGAATACATTGGCGGATAAATATAAAGTAGCATTGGAAAGTCATCACCGTGCGATTGACGATACGATTGCGCTCGCAGGCATACTGAATGGATTGGTTAACGATGCTGCCCAAATGAAAGGCCTGACCATGCTTGATCGACTTAACGATTATGTCGGAGTTGACCTTTCGAATACGCGTCCATTCCATTGCGGAATCTATGCTTTGAACGATGTAGGCAAAAAGAATCTTTATAAACTGGTATCACTTTCCCATACGGAGCATTTCAAACGGGTGCCGTGTATTCCAAAATCGAAGTTAATTAATTTGCGTGAAGGCCTCATTATTTTATCCGGTTGTGAAAAAGGTGAGTTTTTCGAGGCAGTGCTAAATAAATCCATTGAAGAGGCGGAAGAGATAGCACATTTCTATGACATTTTGGAGATCCAGCCTCTGACGATGTACATGCATTTGGTGGACAAAGGGCTGGTGGCTACGCCTGAGGAATTGAAGCTCGCTGTTCGTAAAGTTGTTGACATTGGTCAAAAACTAGGAAAGCCGGTTATAGCCACAGGTAACGTGCATTACCTGGAGCCGCGCGACAAGCTATATCGGGATATCACCATTCATGGGATTACAGGTTTCAGTCCGCTCAAAGATCAACGTAAACCGGATGCTCACTTAAGAACGACCGATGAAATGCTGGAAGAGTTCCAGTACCTGGGCCAAGATAAAGCCTACGAAGTTGTCGTTACGAATACGGTTGAGTTAGCGGATCGATTCGAGGAAATCAAGCTGTTCCCGGACAAGCTCTTTACCCCGATTCTGGAAGGCGCGGACGATGAAATTCGTAATACCTGCTATAATACCGCCAAGTCCATTTATGGTGAGGAACTACCGGAAGTCATTGTGGCACGACTGGAGAAAGAATTGAATCCAATTATCAAATACGGTTTTTCTGCCAACTATCTGATCTCTGAACGTTTGGTTAAAAAATCGAATCAGGACGGCTACCTTGTTGGCTCACGGGGATCAGTTGGTTCGTCTGTAGTTGCTACTTTCCTGGGGATTTCCGAGGTTAATCCGTTGCCGGCACACTATATTTGTGTGAATCCGGAGTGTAAGCACAGTGAGTGGTTCCTTGACGGCAGTGTGCCGAGTGGATTTGATCTTCCTGAGAAAGAATGCCCGGATTGTGGAGGCCGTTTAAAAGGCGAAGGGCAGGATATTCCGTTTGAGACTTTCCTTGGTTTTAAAGGGGATAAGGTTCCCGATATTGACTTGAACTTCTCGGGTGATTATCAGCCGCATGCCCATAACTATACAAAGGTGCTTTTCAGTGAAAAGAGTGTGTTTCGTGCAGGGACCATCGGTACGGTAGCTGAGAAAACGGCATTTGGTTTTGCCAAGAAATATGAGGAAGAACATCATAAGAAATGGCGTGGTGCAGAGCTGAACCGTTTGGCTTCCGGTTGTACAGGGGTTAAACGTAGTACAGGACAGCATCCCGGTGGTATTGTTGTTGTACCGGACTATATTGAAGTGGAAGATGTAACACCTGTACAGTTTCCGGCCGATGACGTTAACGCGGAGTGGAAAACAACTCACTTTGACTATCACGCCTTTGAAGAGAACTTGCTAAAACTCGATATTCTGGGGCACGATGATCCAACCATGATGCGGATGCTGCAGGATTTAACAGGTATAGATCCAACGACCATTCCGATGAATGATCCTAAAGTCATGAGCATGTTCAACTCGACGGAGGCACTGGGTGTTACGCCAGAGCAGATTCGTTCACCAGTTGCCACTTTTGGTGTGCCGGAGATGGGGACGAAGTTTGTACGTCAGATGCTTGTCGAATCCCAGCCTTCCTCTTTTGCCGATCTACTCCAGATTTCCGGATTGTCTCATGGTACAGGGGTATGGCTCGGCAACGCACAAGATCTAATCAAAAATGGAACATGTAACATCAAAACGGTAATTGGTTGCCGGGATGATATCATGTTGTTCCTGATCTATAAAGCGGGCATGGACGCCAGTCTTGCCTTTAAAATTACGGAAAGTGTGCGTAAGGGACGTGGTTTGCCTCAAGAATGGATTGATGAGATGAAAAATTGCAAGGTGCCGCAATGGTACATTGATTCCTGTCTTAAAATCCAGTACATGTTTCCAAAGGCCCACGCGGCCGCTTATGTTATCTCGGCAGTGCGTACAGCTTTCTTTAAGCTGTATCATCCAATTGAATACTACGCGACATACTTTACAGTTCGTGCAGATGAGTTTGACATTGAACTGGTATGTCAGGGATATGAGCCTATCTATCGGAAGATCGTAGAAATCGAGCAATTAGGTTTTCAGGCACCGCCAAAAGAAAAAAATATGCTGCCTGTCCTTGAGATGGCATTGGAAATGGCAGCACGCGGATTCTCGCTCAAGCCGATTGATCTGTATCGTTCGGAAGCGACGAAGTTTATCGTTGACGGAAATTCACTTATTCCTCCGTTCTCGGCACTGGGAGGAATCGGGGATAATGCTGCACGCAATATCGCTGCGGCGAGAGAACATGGAGAATTCCTTTCAATTGAAGATTTCCAGCAAAAGTCCAAAGCAAGTAAAACAATTGTTGAATTGCTGACGGGCATGGGATGCTTCCGTGGTTTGCCAGAAAGCAATCAATTATCCTTGTTCTAAAGTGGGATTTTGAGTATCTATTTATGGTCTGTAATGTGATTGCGTAAATTTTTCTTCATTAGTGGTTAAAATGGCTGAGTGATCGCTTACTTGTCACTATTACCAGACTATGTTATAATTTTTGAAGTGAACGAGATAGTACGAATTTCTAAAGAGTGGGGAAACCCACTCTTTAGTCTTTGGTATACAAGAATCTTGGGTAATGAAGAAATTGCCAGTCATTATTTGCTGGTGTAACCTAAGTTGGAGGTTATCGGTTTTGAGCACAACGAACATTAAATCTACCGTGGAAGAAATGATCCAACCCTACTTGAACGAACAAGGCTTCGAGCTGGTTGACATCGAATACGTCAAAGAAGGCAGCAACTGGTTTTTACGGGTGTATGTCGACAAAGAGGGTGGCATCGACATCGATGATTGTGTCTTGATCAGCGAAAAGCTAAGCGCCAAGCTGGATGAGAACGATCCGATTCCGACCATCTATTTCCTTGAAGTGTCTTCTCCCGGTGCGGAGCGTCCACTAAAAAAACCAGAGGACGTTGCTAAATCCGTAGGAAAAAATGTATTTGTTACAACCTACGAGCCGGTAAATGGTATAAAGGAATTTGAAGGCAAGCTGCTTTCCTTTGATAACGGGGAACTTGTGATCGAAGCAGGCAAGAAACAGCATGCCATTCTTTATGACAAGGTTGCGAGTGCGCGCCTGGCCATTCTGTTTTAAGTGCCTTGTTCACTTATTAATGAAAAAAGACACATCTCACGATAACGGCAAGGTGCTCATGAGTTTAGAGCCTTTCGCCGTTTTACGTATGAGATGCCATGTTTGAAAGGGGGATCAACATTCATGAGTATGGATTTTATTGAAGCAATGAATGAATTGGAGCGGGAAAAAGGGATCAGCAAGGATGTGCTGTTTGAAGCGATTGAGGCAGCACTCATCTCCAGCTACAAGCGTAATTTTAACACCGCCCAGAATGTGCGTGTTGACATGAACCGTAATACGGGTGTTATCCGGGTGTATGCCCGCAAATTGATCGTAGAAGAAGTTCTGGATTCACGTACCGAAATTTCATTGCCTGCTGCACGAGAGATCAACCCACACTTCCAGCTGGAAGATATTGCGGAGATTGAAGTTACACCGCGTGATTTCGGACGTATCGCCGCACAAACTGCCAAACAGGTAGTGACCCAGCGGATTCGTGAAGCCGAACGCGGCCTGATCTACAACGCTTTCGTTGATAAGGAAGAAGATATCGTTACGGGAGTGGTGCAGCGTCAGGATTTGCGCAATATCTACATCGATCTGGGCAAAATCGAAGCGGCATTGCCGCTGACCGAATTGATGCCGAACGAGAAGTTTGTTCATGGTGACCGTATTAAAGCGTACATCACCAAGGTCGAGAATACGACCAAAGGGCCGCAAATCATTTTGTCCCGTACCCATCCGGGCTTGTTGAAACGTCTCTTTGAACTGGAAGTACCTGAAATTTTTGACGGTGTAGTCGAGATTCGCTCCGTCGCGCGTGAAGCGGGCTTCCGCTCCAAGATTGCTGTTCATTCCCGTAATGAGGAAGTTGATCCAGTTGGATCATGTGTAGGTCCTAAGGGAATGCGCGTGCAGACCATTGTGGGTGAGCTGCGCGGTGAAAAAATTGACATCGTTCGTTTCTCCGACCAGGTAGACGAATATGTGGCTAATGCACTTAGTCCTTCCAAAGTATTGGAAGTTCAAGTATTTGAGGAAGAAAAGATGGCTCGGGTTATTGTGCCTGACTATCAACTGTCCCTCGCCATTGGGATCAAAGGCCAAAATGCCCGATTGGCAGCCAAACTGACCGGCTGGAAAATCGACATTAAGAGCGAGAGCCAGGCGGAACAGGAATTCGGCAGAGAGAAAGATTCTTCTTCGGAAATGCATCAAGATTCCGTCTCCGTCGACTAAAGTAAAGCACGGGGGGCGCTAACGTATGAAAACTAAAAAAGTACCGCTGCGCAAATGTGTGGCGTGTCAGGAAATGATGCCCAAAAAGCAGCTGATCCGTATCGTTAAAACGCCAGAGGATGAAGTGCTGATCGATTTGACTGGCAAAAAATCCGGACGTGGTGCTTATTTATGCGGCAAAGAGTCCTGTTTTAAGCTTGCACTCAAAAACCGGTCTTTGGATCGGGCGCTAAAGGGCAAAGTTTCACCGGAAATTTACGAGCAATTAGCAGCTGATTTCGTTGCGGTAGAGGACGAATTCATAGCAGCACAGGAGCGTGAACATGATGAATGATAAAACTTTGTCTTATCTGGGACTCTCCATGCGTGCAGGCAAACTTGTAACAGGTGAAGAAATTGTACTTAAAGCGATCCGTTCTTCCGAAGCTAAAATGGTTATTGTTGCGGGTGACGCCTCGGCCAATACACAAAAGAAATTTCGCGACAAATGCGGGACATATAAAGTTCCACTGGTGATCGGATTTGACCGGGATAGTCTGGGTTCAAGTATCGGTAAAGAAACGCGGGTTGTTCTTGCAGTAACGGATCGAGGGTTTGCAAAGATGATCTCCAAGCAAGTCGGTATAATGTCGGAGGTGGAGTATATTGAGTAAACAGGAAAACAAGGATAAATTGCGAGTTTATGAATATGCGAAGTCCCTTAATATGAGTAGTAAAGAAATTATAACCATTCTTAAAAAGCTGGATATTCCCGTAAACAATCATATGAGTGTCATGGAGAATGGTTCAGTCGGTAAGGTGGAACAATTTTTTAAAGATATAAAATCCACTGCCGCTTCCAAACAGAGCAATGAAGCAAAATCCGTTGCTACTTCGTCAGTGCGCAGTGACAAAACAGTGGACAGCAACAAGCCGGCCGGCGGAGTGAACACGCCGAATAGCAGCAAACCATCCGGTAGTCCCGTACAAACAAAAATACAACAGGAAAAGCAGGTAGGTATGAACAATAGACCAAATTCCAACAATAACAATGGCTCCCAAAGACCTAGCGGCCAAGACAGCCGCAACAGAACGAATTCTTCCCAAGGCTCAAGCCAAGGAGGACAATCAAGTAATCGTCCAAGACCAGCACAAGGTGGACAAAGCAGTACAGCATCCCGTCCGCAAAGTACGGGTCAACGTCCATCGAACAGCGGTGGCGGTCAAACAAGAAGCGCTGGACCGAACAGTGGTGGCAACACGGGCACTGGCGGCAACCGTACTGGCGGCCAAGGACAGAGCTCAGGACAAGGCCAACGCAGAGGCGGCCAAGGTAATTCCGGCAACAACAATAGCGGCAACCGTTCAAACAGCGGTGGCGGTGGACGTCGTTATGACGACAACCGTGGCGGCAACTTCCGCGGTAATCGTGGTGGCAAGAACAATCGCAACAGAAATCAACAACAGTATCAACAACGTGAGAAAATTGATAACACACCTAAGAAAATCATCGTACGTGGTGACATGACTGTTGGTGAAACAGCGAAATTGCTCCATAAAGATGCTTCTGAAGTTATCAAAAAACTCATCGCAATGGGTGTAATGGCAACGATTAACCAAGAGCTTGATATCGAAACAATCCTGCTGCTTGCTGGAGAGTTCGGTGTTGAGGTTGAAGTGAAAATTGTCCTTGAAGATGACCGCTTCGAAACACTTGAAGAGAATGATGATCCTGCTGACTTGCAGTCTCGTCCTCCGGTTGTTACGATCATGGGTCACGTTGACCATGGTAAAACAACATTGCTTGATGCGATTCGTTCAACGAATGTAACGGGCGGAGAAGCAGGCGGTATCACGCAGCATATCGGTGCTTACCAAGTTGAAATTAACAACAAAAAAATCACGTTCCTGGATACACCAGGTCACGAAGCGTTTACTGCTATGCGTGCACGTGGAGCACAGGTTACGGATATTACAATTATCGTTGTAGCTGCTGATGACGGTGTTATGCCACAAACGGTTGAGGCGATTAACCATGCCAAAGCTGCTGGGCTGCCAATTATCGTAGCTGTCAACAAAATTGACAAGCCGGGTGCAGATGCGGATAAAGTAAAACAAGAATTGACCAACTATGAACTCGTTCCGGAAGAGTGGGGCGGCGACACCATCTTTGTTAACGTTTCGGCGAAACAAAGAATTGGTCTGGAAGGTCTGCTTGAAATGATCCTGCTCGTTGCAGAAGTGAACGAGTACAAAGCGAACCCGGACAAACGTGCCCGTGGTACAGTGATTGAAGCCGAGCTGGATAAAGGACGTGGCCCAGTTGCCCGTATTCTCGTACAGCACGGTACACTGAAAGTCGGAGATGCTTTTGTTGCAGGTAACTGCTTCGGTCGTGTACGTGCGATGGTGAATGACAAAGGTCGTCGTTTAAAAGAAGCTGGACCTTCAACACCTGTAGAAATTACCGGTTTGACTGAGGTTCCAGGTGCGGGAGATCCGTTCATGGTGTTTGAAGATGAGCGTAAAGCGCGTTCCATCGCTGACAAACGTGCCATCACACAACGTGAATCCGATCTGGGTACAAACACACGTGTGACTTTGGACGATCTGTTCCAGCACATCAAAGACGGTGAAATCAAAGATCTGAACGTAATCATTAAAGGTGACGTACAAGGTTCGGTTGAAGCATTGAAAGGTTCACTTGCAAAAATCGAAGTAGAAGGTGTACGCGTGAAAATCATTCACAGCGGCGCTGGTGCGATTACCGAATCCGACATCATTTTGGCTGCAGCATCCAATGCCATCGTGATTGGTTTCAACGTTCGTCCTGATAATCAGGCGAAAGCGACTGCAGATCAAGAGCAAGTAGACATTCGTCTGCATCGCGTTATCTACAGCGTTATCGAAGAAATTGAACAAGCAATGAAAGGCATGCTTGATCCGATTTACAAAGAAAAAGTAATCGGTCATGCTGAAGTTCGGAGCACGTTCTCCATCAGTAAAGTCGGCACCATTGCTGGATGTATGGTTACCTCGGGTAAAATTACGCGTTCCGCGGAAGCACGCCTGATTCGTGATGGCATCGTCCTTTACGAAGGCAAGCTGGATTCCCTGAAACGTTACAAAGATGATGCCAAAGAAGTAGCCCAAGGTTACGAGTGCGGTATCACGCTGGATAAATACAATGATCTCAAAGAAGGCGACGTTATCGAAGCCTTCATTATGGAGACAGTACAACGATAAGCAAGGAAGCATGAGGTGAACAACGATGGCTAAGATTCGTACAGGTAGAGTGGGCGAGCAGATCAAGAAAGAATTAAGTCTGCTCATCCAGTCTGAACTGAAAGATCCTCGTATCGGCTTTATTACCGTAACGGGAGTCGAAGTGACAGGCGACTTGTCGCAAGCCAAAGTTTATCTGAGTGTCTTTGGTGAACAGGAACAAAAGGATAACTCGCTTAAAGCGCTGGCAAAAGCAAATGGATTTTTGCGTTCAGAACTGGGCAAGCGTATCCGTTTTAGACACGTTCCCGAGTTGATATTCAAGATTGACGAATCTATTGCATATGGCAGCCGAATTGAGAAGCTGCTTGGTGATATCGGTACCGACAAGAACGAATCCGAGTAACAGAATAAAGGAGACGGCAATGCACACTTATGAACAGGCGCTTCAGGACGGAAAGCAATTTCTGCTGGAGCATGATGATTACCTGGTCGTGTCGCATGTACAGCCGGACGGTGACGCAGTCAGCTCGACGGTAACGGTGGGCTGGCTGCTGTCATGTCTGGGCAAGACATTCACGATGATTAATGAAGGTGAAATTCCACAACGCATGAATTTTCTGTGGGAAGCTGGCAAAATCGTGAACATGACCGAACAACCACCGGAGCGGAAATATAAAGCGATAATCTGTGTGGATTGTGCAGACTTTTCCAGAGTAGGCCTGACTCGTCATTATTTCGAAGAAGATGCTGTTATTTTAAATATTGATCATCATCCGACCAATGACGCGTACGGCACAGTAAACATCATTAAGCCAGACGCTGCAGCAACGGCTGAAATTCTGTTTGATTTCCTCAACCTTTTCCCAGTGAAGTGGAATAAGGATGTGGCTACAGCAGTCTATACGGGATTGCTAACAGACACAGGTGGATTCCGCTATGCCAATACGAGTCCTAATGTGATGACTACTGCTTCCAAATTGCTTGAACATGGCGTGGATGGACCTTATCTTGCACAGCTTTTGCTTGAACAGGTTACACTTCCCCAAGTCCGGATATTGAATCAGGCACTTTCAAGTCTGCAAATGACTGACGATGGCAAGATTGCTTGGGTAGTCATAACACCAGAAGATATGATCGCTTGTGGTGCGGCCAACGAAGATCTTGAAGGGGTAGTCAATTATCCGCGTAACATTCAGGGTGTGGAAGTGGGCATCTTTTTTAAAGTCATTAATGACAATGCGGTGAAAGTATCTCTTCGTTCAGCTGGCAAGGTAGATGTTGCCTCGCTTGCACAGAACTTTGGTGGAGGCGGACATGTACTCGCAGCTGGATGTCGCGTAGAGGGCAAGTTGGAAGATATCGTCGAACTAGTGCTGAAGCAGGTGAATGCTCAATGGTAAAACCATTTGAAGGTGTACTTCCGGTCTACAAACCAGCGGGATTTACTTCTCATGATGTTGTGGCTAAAATGCGTCGCATTCTCAAAATGAAACGTATTGGTCATACCGGTACATTGGACCCTCAAGTTACTGGCGTACTTCCGCTCTGCCTTGGACGGGCAACACGTGTGGTGGAGTACATGCAGGAGCTTCCCAAGGAATACCTGGCAACGCTACGTCTGGGTCTGTCTACTGACACGGAGGATATGACGGGTGAGGTTATTGAACGGTCGGAGACGGCTGTTGAGGTGACACAGGAGCAGGTTGAGCAGGTGCTGGAGCAATTCCTGGGCACCATCTCACAGGTTCCACCTATGTATTCCGCGGTCAAAGTCGATGGGAAACGTCTCTACGAGCTTGCTCGTGAAGGAAAAACGGTAGAGCGTAAGAGTCGTGAAGTTACGATCTATGAACTGGAATTGACAGGAATTGAGAATCAAGGCGACACTACGGATATATCGTTCCGTGCTTTATGTTCCAAAGGAACCTATATTCGAACGTTATGCGTGGATATCGGCAAAAAATTGGGATATCCGTCCACCATGTTACACCTGGAGCGTACGATATCGGCTGGGATTTCCGCTGATCATTGCCTACATTTTGAAGAAGTGGAACAACGTATGACTGATGGAACGTTAGCTGAGGTGTTGATTCCCGTTGATGAAGCCATTTCGTCCATTCCAGCACATACGGTGGGGGCGGATCAAGCCAAAGGAGCACTTCAGGGCCAGAAATTGTCAGCACGTTTGCTCGAACCGCCTGCAGAACAACCTGGTCTACTGCGGTTATATGATCAGGATGGGACGTTCCTGGGGATATTTGAGCGGGATGAATTGAAAGCAACGGTAAGAGCTGTTAAAGTATTTTTGCCGGAATAAAGAGGTTCCTGGTTTGAGTGGTGGTACTCAAGCCTGGCCTATCAAGTGAAATGCAGGTGAATGATTGTGAAAACCGTAATGCTAACCTATCCGCAGACGTTACATTCGGCTGTTCAGGGCACACATCCCCAAGTGCTCGCGATCGGTCAATTTGACGGGCTGCATCTCGGACATGCAAGTGTCATTTTATCAGCTGTCCGCATTGCACGCGAAACGGGCATGCAGGCAGCGGTGATGACCTTTCATCCTCATCCGAAGGAAGTTATGCGCAAAGGGGATTACGAGGGTTATCTAACTCCCTTGAGAGATAAAGAAGACATCCTTTCAGGAATGGGTGTAGACGTACTCTACGTGGTCGAATTCAATGAGGAATTCTCAAAATTGACGCCTCAGCAATTCGCACATGATCTGCTGCTTCCACTTCAGACTCGAACAGCGGTCGTTGGTTTTGACTTCCGCTTCGGTCACAAGGGAGCAGGGGATGAGCAGCTTCTTCGCACATTGGGAGAAGGGCAAATGACAGTGGAGACTGTCCCTCCATTCCTCTTGAATGGTGAGAAGGTGAGCAGTTCTCTCATTCGTGGCTTGTTGAAGCGTGGAGAATTGGACGAAGCGAGTCAATGGCTCGGACGACCTTACAGCATCAGGGGAACCGTAATTCATGGAGAGAAACGTGGACGGACCATTGGGTTTCCTACTGCTAATCTTGAACTTACGGATCATTATGTTACGCCAGCGAAAGGTGTTTACGCTGTTCGTGTGCAATATGGGGAGCAGGAACTGCGTGGCGTTATGAATCTTGGTGTGAAGCCGACCTTTCACGAAAACGGGATGAAACCTACGTTTGAGGTGCACTTGCTTGATTTTGATGGGCAGATATATGACCAGGAATTAAAGGTTGATCTCGTTCACTACATTCGTGCAGAGCGAAAATTTGACTCGATTGATGCCTTGATCAGTCAGATTCGTGAAGATGCATTAACCGCTGCCCGCCTGTTATCCTAAGGCTAAGGACAAATTACATGTTTACATTTACTTTGTCTGGGCAATTATGATATAATGTACTACGTTGTCGTTTGAGACAACACATAACCTTGGCTTGGTTACTTGCTCTCACCGGCGGTGACGAGGCTAATGGCGATTATAATGAAGGAGGTGAATAGGATGGCATTGACTCAAGAACGTAAACAACAACTGATCGACGAGCACAAAACTCATGAGTCCGATACTGGATCACCTGAGGTGCAAGTTGCTATCCTTACGGAAAACATCAGAAGTTTGACAGACCACTTGCGTACGCACAAGAAAGACCACCACTCACGTCGTGGACTTTTGAAAATGGTAGGTCAACGTCGTAAGCTTTTGGCTTACGTGAAAAACAAAGATGTTAAACGTTACAGCGCACTGATCGAAAAACTCGGATTGCGTCGTTAATTATCGTACATGTTTTCAAAATCAACCTGGCTGTTATCCGTCATTCCTTTGTCTAAAAGGACAAGCGGAGCTTACAGCCGGGTTGTTTTGTAGATGAACATGTTGCCATATATTTGTAGCTGATGGCTCCGCAAGGAGCTTTTGTTTTGCAAGTGAGCATGTTGCTGTGGAGTTAATGAATACAGGACAAGCAGGAAATACTGTGAAAATGCAGAATCCATTGTGTTAGGAACGAATAAAAGGAGGGATTTCATGGAACAGCGTGTTGAAATGCAGCTTGGTGGAAGAACGCTTACGCTTGAAACAGGGCGTTTGGCCAAGCAGGCTAATGCTGCCGTTAAGGTAACGTACGGGGATACCGTTGTATTGTGTACCGTAACAGCATCAAGTGAGCCTAAAGATCTGGACTTTTTCCCATTAACGGTTAACTATGAAGAAAGATTGTATGCCGTAGGTAAAATCCCAGGTGGATTTATTAAACGTGAAGGCAGACCAAGTGAGAAAGCGATTCTTTCGAGCCGTTTGACAGACCGTCCGATTCGTCCTTTGTTCCCGGAAGGTTTCCGGAATGATGTACAAGTTTTGAATATCGTTATGAGTGTGGACCAGGACTGCGAACCGCAAATTGCTGCCATGATCGGTACATCGGCTGCACTGAGCATTTCGGATGTTCCATTTAGCGGACCAATTGGTGGCGTAAAAGTTGGACGTATTAATGGTGAATTCATCATCAACCCAACAATTGCACAGCTTGAGGTAAGTGAAATTGAACTCGTTGTTGCAGGAACCAAAGATGCCATCATGATGGTTGAAGCGGAAGCGAACGAAGTTCCGGAAGAAGTAATGCTTGAAGCAATCATGTTCGGACATGACGAGATCAAGAACATTGTTGCAGTTATCGAACAACTCGTACAAGTGGCTGGTAAAGAAAAAATGGCAGTGAAATTGCATGCCGTTAATGCTGAAGTTAACAGCAGTGTACGTGAGTTCGCTAGTTCCCGTTTGGTTGAAGCGGTTAAAATTGCTGAAAAACATGCTCGTCAGGATGCAATCGATCTCGTGAATGACGAAACCGTTGCTCACTTCGAAGAGAAATATATTGAGACTCCAGAACTGCTCAAAGATGTGAAAGAAGTACTGCACGATATCGTTAAAGAAGAAGTGCGCCGCCTTATCACACATGATAAAGTTCGTCCGGATGGACGTGGACTCGCTGAGATCCGTCCAATTGAATGTGATACTTCCCTGCTGCCACGTACTCACGGTTCAGGTCTGTTCACTCGTGGTCAAACACAGGCACTCAGCATTTGTACACTTGGTGCACTGGGTGATGTTCAAATTTTGGACGGAATAAGTCTTGAAGAAACGAAACGTTTCATGCATCACTACAACTTCCCACCGTTTAGCGTAGGTGAAGCTCGTCCATTGCGTGCTCCAGGCCGTCGCGAAATCGGACATGGTGCTCTGGGTGAACGTGCTCTTTCCAAAGTAATTCCTTCCGAAACAGACTTCCCATACACGATTCGTCTGGTATCCGAAGTATTGGAATCGAACGGTTCAACTTCCCAGGCAAGTATCTGTGCCAGCACATTGGCTATGATGGATGCAGGTGTACCAATCAAAGCTCCAGTAGCAGGTGTAGCTATGGGTCTGATCAAAGACGGAGATCATGTATCCATCCTGAGTGATATTCAAGGTATGGAGGATCACCTCGGTGACATGGACTTTAAAGTAGCAGGAACACCTGATGGTGTAACAGCTATTCAAATGGACATCAAAATTGATGGAATTGATCGTCAAATTTTGTCTGAAGCATTGGCTCAAGCTAAAGAAGGTCGTATGCACATCTTGAGCAAAATGACCGAAGTGATGAAAACTCCACGTGAGCAGTTGTCACAATATGCCCCTAAAATTACAACCATGCATATCAATCCGGACAAAATCCGTGATGTTATCGGTGCAGGTGGTAAAATTATCAATAAAATCATCGAGGAAACCGGTGTTAAAATTGATATTGAACAGGATGGACGTGTCTTTATCGCCTCTTCTAACCAAGAGATGAATGATAAAGCTAAATCGATCATCGAAGGCATTGTACGTGAAGTACTGGTCGGCGAGATTTATGTGGGTAAAGTAAAACGTGTTGAGAAGTTTGGTGCATTCGTTGAAGTGCTGCCGAACAAAGAAGGTCTGGTACACATCTCACAATTGTCCACAGAGCGTGTCGCTAAAGTGGAAGATGTTGTTGCCATTGGTGATTCCATTACGGTAAAAGTAACGGAAATTGACCCTCAAGGCCGTATCAACTTGTCTCGCAAAGCCGTACTGACTGCCGAAGCTCCAGCTCAATCATAGGCTGCGTGCCAACGTTTTTATGAAAAGATAGATTGAATGAAGAGACAGAATGTGAATTTCTGGCTCTTTTTTTAACGTTTAAATACATTTATATAATGGATGGCTATTGATAATGCCATTAAATACAGCTTTGAAGATAGTTAACATGAACAGCTTGTTTTATTCATATTCTTGCCCTTGTCCTCATATGATGGGGACAAAGACGGCGGGAGGATGGAGCTGTGGGAAACCAATCCAAAAAGCTGGCGGCTGTTCTGGTAGGTATGGCAGCTGTCATACTGGTCGGACAAGTGGGCAGTGTACGTACATACATTACGGAAATCCGTGATGGACCAGGCACGCAAAATGCATTTGACATGTTCAAAGAGGCAACCGGAGAAGAGCAGCTGTTGTCGGCGATCCGGGATAAAGCGGCCGAAACGAAAATCGCTCCGGTCAATGCCAGAGTGGATCGGGTCTGGAAAGCAATACCCGGGTATAACGGACTAGAGATTGATGTGGAAGCTACGTATCGCAAAGCACTTGGTGGGACGTTGAACACCAAGATAGCGTATGTCTATCGGCAGACTGAACCTGAGATTCAACTTAAGGATTTGGGTGCGCACCCGATTTACCGGGGAAATGCCGAGAAACCAATGGTGTCTTTCATGATTAATGTAGCATGGGGCAATGAATTCATTATCCCGATGTTAGATACGCTTGATGCTGAAAAAGTCAAAGCTACTTTTTTTCTGGATGGAAGCTGGTTGAGCAAAAATGAGGAACTGGCCAAGGAAATCCAAAAGCGTGGTCATGAATTATCAAATCATGCTTACTCTCATCCAAACATGAGTCGGTTGAGTAAGGAGCGGGCCAAGCTGGAAATCAGTAAAACCCAGGATCTGCTCAAAGAAAAGCTGGGTGTGGAAAACCACTGGTTTGCTCCGCCCTCCGGTGATTTTAATCAACAGACGGTCGACATTGCTTCCGGCATGGGACTGCAAACGGTACTTTGGACATTGGACACCGTAGATTGGCGCAAACCAAGTTCTGCTTCTGTTGTAGCCAAGATCGGCAAAAATGTGGAAGCCGGCACATTAATTCTGATGCACCCCACTGCTGCATCTTCAGGAGCTCTAAAAGGGATGATTGATTCCATACGGGCCAAGGGTTTGACGCTTGGAACCGTTAGCGAAACGTTGTCATCCGAGCGCGTGAAGGGATCAGCGGTTGAGTGAATGATGTTTTTTTGTTACTATCAAACAGTTGGAACCAAATGTCGATTTCGACTTCACGTTGAAATCCAGGCAATTATAGAGATGTAGGAGGGCCAACCGTGAAAAAAATTCAGCTGGGCAATGGCCTCAGAGTTGTCATGGAACAGATTCCGACCTGTCGTTCCGTTTCATTTGGAATATGGGTTAAGACAGGTTCTCGCAATGAGCAGCCTGCAAGCAACGGAGTATCCCATTTTATTGAGCACATGCTGTTCAAAGGAACGGATCGTTATGATGCCAAGGCGATTGCGGAGCAATTCGATGCCATTGGTGGTAACGTGAATGCGTTCACTTCGAAAGAATACACTTGTTATTACGCTAAAGTATTGGATGAACATCTGCCAATAGCTGTCGATGTGCTGTCCGATATGTTCTTCCGTTCTAAAATGGATGATGGTGAACTGCTCAAGGAGAAAAACGTCATTCTGGAAGAAATATCAATGTATGAGGATACGCCGGATGACATGGTTCATGATCTTATGGCCTTGGCCGCCTATGGTGAGCATCCGCTCGCTTATCCGATTCTGGGTACCGAGGAGCGTCTCAAGGCGATGGACTCCAGCCATCTACGTGCATATATGAAGGAGCACTACACGATTGAGAATACCGTTATTAGTATTGCAGGTAACATTGATGACAGTGTGATCGATTTGATGGAAAAGCATTTTGGTGCTTTTGATGTCAACGGTGTAGCAGAACAGGTCACACTGCCTGCATTCCAGAGCGGACAACTCTTTCATAAAAAGAAAACAGAACAGAATCATATCTGTATCTCGTTCCCGGGATGTAAGATCGGAGATCCGCTCCAATTCGCCATGGTCGTGCTGAATAATGCGATTGGCGGAGGTATGAGCTCCAGACTCTTCCAGGAAATTCGGGAGAAACGCGGCCTCGCTTATTCCGTTTATTCGTATCATAGTTCCCATGCGGATAGTGGACTCTTCACCATCTATGCAGGTACAGCGCCGAAACAGACGAAGGAAGTTCTGGATTTGACCAAAGAGGTCCTACACGATCTGGCTGTAAATGGATTGTCTGAAGATGAACTTCGTAAAGGAAAAGAACAGCTGAAAGGAAGTCTGATCCTCAGTTTGGAAAGCACGGGCAGCCGGATGAACCGTCTGGGTAAAAACGAGCTGATGCTAGGTAGACACCACACGCTGGACGAAATGATTGCCAAAATTGAAGAGGTGACGATGGACGATGTCGATGCTGTGCTGGACCTGATGTTTGCTGAGCCATTTGCGCTCGCTATGGTCGGTGCTTCGGATCGCACCATCGCTGGATTAAGAAGGGATGATTTTGTTGCATTACGTTCAAATTCAAAAGTTACCGGGCAATGAAGATATTAAGTTGCCTCAAAAAATGTCAGAGCTGGCGTCCGGCTTTGATGTAGTTGCTGCATTACAGGAAGAGGTTGTATTGCAGCCGGGACAGCGTACGTTGATTCCTACGGGACTCGCGATGGCTATGCCTGCTGGATTGGAGGCACAGGTTCGCCCTCGCAGCGGTCTGGCTTTCAAACATGGCATTACGTGCTTGAACACACCTGGCACCATTGATGCCGATTATCGCGGTGAGGTTAAGGTACTTCTGATTAATCTGGGTCAGGAGCCATTCACCATTGTACGTGGGGAGCGAATTGCCCAAATCGTCTTTCAAACTGTTCCTTCAGTTGAATTAACCGAAGTCGCTGAACTGTCCGAAACTGTGCGTGGAGAAGGCGGATTCGGTCATACCGGAAAATAAATGCTCCGCAAACAATGTAAAAGGAGTTTCTTCTGTAATTAGAGCTTCACAGTTTGGTTTCCTTACTGAGTATGTTCTCCAAGAGTCGTCCCTAGGGGCGGCTCTTTTTTCTTTTTTGAACGATATAGACAATCTTTTCTTTGCATGCTCCAATTTTAATGTTTCACCCCCCTGTGGGCCACTGCATACGATAAGGCATACATGTGGTGAAAGGAGTGACGTCCCGATGCTGACCGGTGTCCGGATTATAGTCCTGGGCGGAGATGCGCGGCAGCTTGAAGTCATTCAAAAGTGCGCAGAGCTGGATGCTACGGTAAGTGTGGTTGGCTTCGACAAGCTGGAGCGTTCCATTCCGGGTATCGAACACCAGGAATTGGAGGACGACGTACTTGCTTCGGCAGATGTGCTGGTGCTTCCTGTAGTTGGGTGTGACGATGAAGGGAAAGTAAGCACTTCGTTCAGTGATACACCGCTTTTTCTGAAAAAGGAACATGTTGCGGCATTGCCGGAGCATTGTATTGTGTTCACAGGTATGGCGAAGCCTTTTTTACGTGATTTGTGCCGGGAAAATGGTCTGCGGCTTGTTGAAGTACTCGATCGTGATGATATCGCGCTCTACAACTCCATTCCGACAGCCGAAGGCGCCATTGCCATGGCGATTCGGGAGACGGACTTCACGATCCACGGCTCGGAATGTATTGTGCTTGGCTTGGGTCGAACAGGTTTCACAATGGCCAAAACGCTTCAGGGACTTGGGGCAAATGTACGGGTGGGAATCAGGCGCGAAGAGGATGCTGCTCGAGCAGCCATAATGGGCTGGAAGCCTTTCATGACAACGGATTTGGCCGCTCAAACCGGGGAAGTTGACTTGCTTTTTAATACGATACCGACTATGATAATCACAGCACAAATCCTGTCCAAAATGCCGCAAAAAGCAGTCATTATCGACCTCGCATCCGCTCCTGGCGGTTGTGATTTCCGGTATGCCGAAAAACGCGGTATCAAAGCGCTGCTTGCGCCTGGCCTCCCCGGCATTGTTGCTCCCAAAACGGCTGGCGGCATTATTGCCGACGTGTTAATCCGTTTGCTTTTGGAAGAACAAAACGCACGGGAGGTTGAACAATGAACTGGCAGGGAAAAACGGTAGGTTACGCAATTACAGGTTCTCATTGTACGTTTGAAGAGGTTATGCCGGTGATTAGCCGCTTCGTGGCCGAGGGTGCCAATGTTGTCCCGATTATATCCAATTCGGTTCTGACTACGGATACACGCTTCGGGACCGCGCAAAATTGGCAAAAACAGTTGAAAGATATAACGGGGAATGATATCATTTCTACAATTGTTGAAGCAGAACCGTTAGGGCCTTCAAAGCTGCTTGATGTGCTTGTAATTGCTCCATGCACAGGCAACACAACGAGTAAGCTCGCTAACGCGATGACGGACAGTCCGGTTCTGATGGCAGCCAAAGCCCAGATGCGAAATCAGCGTCCGCTGGTACTTGCCATTTCCACCAATGATGGTCTGGGGTTGAATGCTGCGAACATCGCCAAGCTGCTCGTGGCCAAGTATTTATATTTTGTGCCATTTGGGCAGGATGATCCGGTAAAAAAACCGAACTCGTTAGTGGCTAAAATGGAGCTGATTCCGGAAACGTGCTGGAGTGCGCTTGAAGGCAAACAGTTGCAGCCAATGATTGTGCAGCGTTCTGCACAGGCTTGATGTTTATTGGGTCCGCCGTAACACCTGTTTGTTTTCAGACAAGGTTCTGAACAGAGTTGTTACGAGGATAACGGTTATACGCTTGAAGAAATGAAGATGGTTCGAGAGACAAAGAAAATCATGGGGGACGTTAGGCTGTTACAAACAGCTGCCTGTGTCCACGGTCCTTTATTTAAAGGGGAATTCCTGCTTGCAACGATTAGGTCAGGCAAGCGGGATTAGTGCACGGGGAATGTGTGCGTCATGATCTCGATAACAACCGCGGCCTTCATCCGGGATTGTTTCAAACAATCTTTGATGAGGAGCGGCATGAAATGCCGTATAAATTGCTGAAATTATCGCATCGGAACGCTCCCTAGGGTGATCCATTTGTTGAATTGACCCGTGTCCAGTCTTCTTGCGTACACAAATGGAGGAATAAAGATGCGCATCATGGTACAGAAATTCGGAGGTACGTCTCTCTCTACCGTTCAGGCGAGAGAGCATGTGCTCCGTCATGTTAAACGTGAACTTGAAGCAGGATTGAGTCTGGTTATCGTTGTGTCAGCGATGGGACGCCGCGGCGAACCTTATGCTACGGATACGTTACTGGACTGGGCTGCACAGAACGGTAATGCACTATCTGCACGCGAAAAGGATTTACTGCTGTGCTGTGGTGAAATTATTTCTGCGACGACTTTGAGCAGTCTGCTCGAACATGAAGGCATTCCAACTACAGTGCTGACCGGTGCACAAGCAGGTTTTGTGACGGACGACAATTTCGGGAATGCCCGAATTTTGGATGTCCGTCCTGTTCGTGTGCTGGAGCAGCTACAGAGTGGGCGTGTTGTCATTGTTACAGGGTTCCAGGGGCAGACCGAAAATGGTGACTTTACGACCCTTGGTCGTGGAGGAAGTGATACGTCAGCTACAGCTCTTGGTGCAGCATTACATGCTGAGATGGTGGACATATACACCGATGTTAATGGGATACTGACAGCAGATCCACGTATCGTGGAGGACGCTCGTCCGTTGACTGTGGTGAGTTATGCAGAGATATGTAATATGGCCCATCAAGGAGCCAAAGTAATTCACCCGCGTGCAGTCGAGATTGCAATGCAATCCCAGATTCCAGTGCGTGTCCGGTCTACCTTTGCTGATAGTGAAGGGACGCTGGTTACGCATCCAGAAGGATTCCAGGATGTGCAGACAGGCATTGTCGACCGATATGTAACAGGGATTGCCTATGTAAGTAACGTTACGCAAATAACGGTGGAAGTGCCGGGCGGTGCAGATCGTTTGCAGCTGAAAGTGTTCAAAACGATGGCTGAAAATTCGATTAGCGTCGATTTTATTAATGTTACCCCCTTGGGAGTTGTCTATACCGTTTTTGATAGTGATTCCGAGAAAGCCATTCAGGTTCTGCAGGAGATTGGTCTTAAACCGCAAAGTCTTTCCGGTTGTGCCAAAGTCTCCGTCATCGGCGGAGGTATCAACGGAGTGCCAGGCATTATGGCACGAATCGTGGAATCCTTGACACTGGCGGATATTCAGATCCTGCAATCTGCAGATTCCAATACAACGATTTGGGTACTTGTGAAAAAAGAAGATATGGTTCAAGCTCTGAGGGCGCTTCACGCCTCATTCGAACTTCACTTGTAGGACTTTGAAGTCAGCGGAGCCGGGCCTGTTTTGAAGGAGGAATCGAATTGGACTTTGGAAGATTGATTACAGCAATGGTCACTCCGTTCAATGAACAAGGGGGGATCCATTGGGAGGAAACTGCACGTCTGATAGACTATTTGCTTGAAGATCAAAAGTCAGAGACGCTCGTTATTTCAGGAACAACTGGAGAATCTCCCACGCTTAGCGACAAAGAAAAAGTAGATCTATTCGAATTCGCAGTAAAACATGCGGCTGGACGGTGCAAAATTATTGCTGGAACGGGTAGCAATAACACCGCTCATTCAATCCATCTGACTCAGGACGCTGAACGTGCTGGTGTAGATGGCGTTTTGCTGGTTGTTCCTTATTACAACAAGCCAAGTCAAGAGGGAATGTTTAGACACTTTGAAGCGATTGCGAACGCGACGAAACTGCCGGTGATGTTGTATAACGTTCCTGGACGTACGGCAGCCAGTCTTTCGGCTGCAACAACGCTTCGTTTGGCACAAATCCCTAATATTGTAGCTACGAAGGAATGTGTATCGTTGGAGCAAGTCACGCAGATAGCTGCGGGTGCACCGGAGCATTTTAGGGTGTATTCCGGTGACGATGCTTCTGGCTTACCGGCCATCGCTGTAGGTGCTTACGGGATTGTAAGTGTTGCCAGCCATGTGGTAGGCGCAGATATGAAACAGATGATTGATGCCTACTTCGGTGGTGCGCCTGTACAGGCAGCTCAGATACATCAGAAGCTGTTTCCGGTGTTCAAAGGTCTGTTCGAGTGCCCGCAGCCTTTACCGAACCCTGTAGCTGTAAAATACGCTCTGACATTACGCGGTCTGGACGTAGGATCTGTACGCCTTCCGCTTATAGCTGCAACAGAGGATGAGCAAGGCTTTATTCGTGCCTTGTTTAATTAGCAATAGTACGTTATATTCAACGGATTTGTTAACTTTTATAACCTATAAAAATTGAAGAAGAACCGCTCCTCGTTTAAGGGGAGACGGTTCTTTTTTTTGACGAAGATTGTTAGGTTTCTTTTCACAACTGAAGGCAAACGTAGAGGTTAACGAGAGAGTGACTTGTTTTTTTTGTTTTTAATCATGTATAATGATGTCAAGTGACTGGGTGCGGTATTTTTTTGAAATTGAAAGCGACATCGTTTCTTGGTGTAGCTTTGTGGTGAAAAAGGAAGGAACGGCTAAGAAGGATCATTTCAAAATCCATCTTGTTGGTGAAGGGGAATAACTTCGAAGAACTTCTTCCAAATATCGTGAATAAAGGTGCTCTTTTGCATTTATCCCTATTTAAGGGCATGGGTGTGATGGACTGCTTTTCTTAACTTACAATAAAATAATAAGGTACGACGTCCAACTACCATAGGAGGTTTAGATTCATTTGTCTAAGAAAAATAACAACGATAAACTGATGATTTTTGCTTTGGGCGGCGTAGGCGAGATTGGTAAAAATATGTACGTCATCCAATACGCTAACGACATTGTAGTCGTAGATGCTGGTCTTAAATTCCCGGAAGAGGATATGCTTGGAATCGACATTGTCATTCCTGACATCTCTTATCTGACTGAAAACCGTGACAAAGTAAGAGGTATTATTTTGACTCACGGACATGAGGATCATATCGGTGGTCTGCCATATGTTCTGAAACACCTGAATGTTCCGGTATACGGAACAAAGCTTACTCTTGGACTTGTGGAGAACAAGCTGAAAGAAGCCAATTTGCTGGGTGAAACAAAGCGCATCCTGATTGATGCGGATTCCGAGATTCAACTCGGCTCTGTATTGAAAGCAACGTTCTTCGCTACTAACCATAGTATTCCGGATTCCGTCGGCGTATGTGTCGAAACACCGGAAGGCGCTGTTGTTCATACAGGTGACTTCAAATTTGACCACACTCCAGTCAATGGTCAATATGCAGATCTCCAGCGTATGGCACAGATCGGAACCAATGGCGTACTTGCCCTCTTGTCCGATAGTACCAACGCAGAGAAACCTGGATTTACACCTTCGGAGAAAAATGTGGGTATCGTTCTGGAAGATATCTTCCGCAAAGCTAGCCAACGTGTCGTTGTAGCAACATTTGCTTCCAACGTACACCGGATTCAACAAGTTATTAATGCAGCTGAAGTAACTGGACGTAAAGTCGCAGTTATTGGACGCAGTATGGTAAATGTGGTGGGTATTGCTTCTGAACTGGGTTACCTTGAGATTCCAGACGGCATGATCATTGAGCCGGAAGAAGTAGGTAAAATGGCTGCTGACCGTGTAGTAATTCTCTGCACAGGTAGCCAAGGCGAGCCGATGTCAGCATTGACACGTATGGCTCGTTCCACTCATCGCAAAGTAGATATTTTGCCTGGCGATACAGTAATTATTGCTGCAACTCCAGTTCCAGGTAATGAGAAATATGTAGGCCGTACGATTGACGAACTATTCCGTCTGGGTGCCAACGTGCATTACAGCGGTGCAAACAGTGGCGTTCACGTATCCGGTCACGGTAGCCAGGAAGAGCTGAAACTGATGCTTAACCTGATGAAACCGAAATATTTCCTGCCGATTCACGGTGAATTCCGTATGCAGCGCCGTCACGCGGTACTGGCTGAATCTGTAGGTATCGACCCGGACAACATTTTCATTACGGATATCGGTGAAGTGGTTGAAATCCAAGGTGGAGCAGCGCGTAAGGCAGGTAAAGTTACTGCGGGTAACGTGTTGATTGATGGTTTGGGTGTAGGTGATGTAGGTAATATCGTATTACGTGACCGTAAATTGCTGTCACAGGACGGAATTCTGGTTGTTGTGGTAACGCTGAGCAAACAGGATGGCAAAATTGTTTCCGGTCCGGACATCATCTCCCGCGGATTTGTCTATGTACGTGAATCGGAAGGACTGCTTGATGAGGCTAATCGTATCGTCAGCAGCACATTGCAAAAATTGATGAGTGAGAACGTCAACGAATGGGCTTCACTCAAAACGAATGTTAAAGATGCACTCGGACGCTTCTTGTATGAGCAAACTCGTCGTAGACCGATGATTTTGCCAATCATTATGGAAGTTTAAAATAAATTAAACAAAAACATAAATTCAGGCACACAGTCGCCCCTTCTCTACGAGTAATATTGGACGGTTCCTCGTAGAGAAGGGGCTTTTTTTGTTGTTTTCTGGCCCAACACCAGATTATGGAGAAATTGATGAGCAATCGGGTATAAGTCAGCTGGAACATTCCCCATACTAAGGAAATACATTACATGTTTCTGGAGAAGGGGATTAATCAAATGAGTGAATACATGAAAAGCAAGCAAACACCCAAGTCGGAACAACCGGGTACCGAAGCACCGGAAATACCTGAACAAGGGGAAAAAACCATGTCTCCTGTAACGGAGGCCATTCAGCAATTTGGACAAACGCAGTCACCCGCAGCAGAATCGAATATTTTCTGTATGACCATTATCGGTCAGGTGGAAGGGCATTTAATTTTACCACCGCAAAACAAAACAACAAAGTATGAACACATTATTCCGCAGCTAGTTGCAGCAGAGCAGAATCAGCGAATTGAAGGCATTTTGATCATTTTAAACACGGTAGGAGGAGATGTAGAGGCGGGCTTGGCTATTGCTGAAATGATTGCTTCACTTAGCAAACCTACGGTTACCGTTGTGATTGGAGGAGGGCACAGCATCGGGGTTCCGATCGCGGTTGCCTCAACCTATTCCCTGATTGCGGGTAGTGCAACAATGACTATTCATCCGATCCGTATGAACGGACTCGTGATAGGCGTGCCTCAGACATTCGAGTACATGGAGAAGATGCAGGAACGTGTCGTACGATTTGTTACATCGCACTCGAATATCTCGGAAGAAATGTTCAAGGAACTGATGTTTAAGACAGGTGAACTCAACCGGGATATTGGAACAGCTGTGGGTAGTGCAGATGCGGTCAAATACGGGCTAATGGATGCCGTAGGTGGGATCGGCCAGGCCATCGCTCAGTTGAATCAGCTCATAGGAGACAAAAGACAGACGCTGCAGGCAGGAGGTTATACCCAATGACACTTTACACAGTGATGCCACCTGAACTGTTATGGTCAGGGATGTGGAATGAGGGAGAAGACACCCGGGAGATCAAGATGAACGGATTATTGATGCAGGTCAGACCTGTTAATGAAAATGAGGCTGTCATTGTTCGTTTGCTGGAATGCCCCTTGGAAGCATATCTGGATCCCGCCAATATGCCCGGATCAATCGTTCCACTTTCGGGTAACCCGGGACCAACATAACGCGACGAATTAAGACAAATTGAGCAGAAAAAGAACATATGTACGGATTATATTTGTATGGTATAATATTCTTCTGGGGGTGACCTGATTTTGGCCAGAAGAAAAAAGAGGAAAAAAAAGGCCGCAGCATTTAGCGGCGTTTTAAAATATGAAATATACGGCATTGTGCTTATTACCCTTGCCGTCATTGCTTTGTCGGGTGAAGCAACGGTAGGACGCTCGTTATCCAAGATGTTTGGATTGATGCTTGGCAAGTTCTATTTTGCGATTCCACTTATAGGGATTTATTATGGCTTAATGGTAATGATTCATCGAAAGTGGCCCAGTGGCTGGACAACGCGCAAGACAGGGCTTGTATTGCTTGTGTTTGCTTTAACTTTGATGAGTACCGTCTCTGCCATGCATCAAAAACTTATACCGGTTGGAGCCCTTGAACCTGGTGCTGTACTTACACAGATACATAATGATATGCAAACCGAGCTGCTCACGCCTGCTGCGCCAGGCGAACGGGATTCAATGCTCAATAAGGACATTAGCGGCGGTTATATTGGAGCGGCGCAATTTGCCTTGTTCTTGTGGTTGTTTGGCAGCTTGGGGGCACGATTGATTATGATCGTGATGTTCATTATCAGCTTCATGCTGGTTACCAATCTTTCTTATGTTGATCTGATTCGCATATTCAGAACCAAGATATGGGATGCAGGAAGTGCGATGTACAAAAAGCTGGAGGCTAGACCAGCAGCACGCACCAATTCAAGGTCTGCGGGCAAGAAAAACGGGAATGTCCGCAAAGTGGTGCCTGTTCCAGTGGACGACGAGGAAGATGATGACGATTACGATGATATGCAGGATCAGCAGCTACCTAAACGAAAAGCACCGATTTTTTTCCAACTCTTTGGAAAATGGGGTTCTGATCGAGAACGGACGAAGACTGAGCGTGGATTGGACGAGGATGATTCTTTAGACAAGGAACAAGTCGTTTACCGAGCTGAGCAGGAAGCCCCTGCAAATTCATGGCATGACGAGCCAGTCATCGTTTCCGATGCAATATCTTCCGCAGCAGTTCCTGTGCAATCAAGGCCTAATTCGGCTCCAATTATTCGTGACTTCTTTGAACATGTCAGATCTGAGGATGCGGGTAAAGATGATGATCTGGATGATGCGTATCCTTTCCCAGATGATCTAACGGACAACATGCAGGGAGAAGAGCTTCCAATCAAGATTTCAGATGAACTTGTGGATAACATGGAGTGGACTGGAGCGGCAGATGCCGGAACAGATGGGATGGATGCTGTTGACGGTAGTTCAGACGTTGCATCTACGTTGAGCCATGCGGCTCAAGGATTGGATGCTTCGGATACGGATGGGCAGGAAGTGCAGCCTGTTAAACCACCTCCACCACCTCCGAAACCTTATAAACTTCCATCGTTCAGGCTTCTTTCGAAGCCCAACAACGGAGGTAAGGGCGGGGACCAGAAGGACTATATGCAGACTGCACGCAAGCTGGAAGCAACGCTGGAAAGCTTCGGCGTTCGCGCCAAAGTACTTGAAGTAGTCAGAGGGCCAGCTGTTACAAGATACGAGATTCAACCGGATATTGGTGTGAAAGTCAGCAGAATTGTAAGTCTGACAGACGATATTGCATTAGCCCTGGCGGCTAAGGATATCCGGATGGAAGCACCAATTCCCGGAAAATCTGCTATTGGTATAGAGGTGCCTAATGGAGAAGTATCTGTAGTAACAATGCGAGAAGTTATGGAGACTGCCACATTCCAGGAAGCTGAATCCAAAGTAACCATTGCGTTTGGACGAGATATCTCTGGACAGACGATCATTGGTAATTTGGCTCGTATGCCCCATTTGCTGGTGGCTGGTGCGACGGGTTCAGGTAAATCAGTATGTATCAATGGTATTATTACCAGCATCCTGTACAAAGCGAAGCCGGATGAAGTGAAGTTTCTGATGGTCGATCCCAAAATGGTCGAGCTGAACGTATATAATGGCATTCCGCATCTGATGGCACCGGTCGTAACGGACCCTAAAAGGGCTTCACTTGCTCTCAAAAAGATCGTTGTTGAGATGGAGAAAAGATATGAGTTGTTCTCCAAATCGGGTACACGTAACGTTGAAGGATACAACAATCTGATGAAAGACAACCCAGCCGCGGTTTTGCCTTATATCGTTGTTATCGTGGACGAGCTCGCTGACCTCATGATGGTTGCTGCAGGTGATGTTGAAGACGCGATTGCCCGTTTGGCTCAGATGGCGCGTGCAGCCGGTATTCATTTGATCATTGCCACACAGCGGCCTTCTGTAGATGTTATCACTGGTGTAATCAAAGCCAACATCCCATCCCGGATTGCCTTCGGTGTATCCTCTCAAGTGGATTCTCGAACTATTCTGGATATGGGTGGTGCCGAGAAGTTGCTGGGGCGGGGAGATATGCTGTTCATGCCAATGGGAGCTTCGAAGCCGGTTCGTGTACAAGGTGCTTTCATGAGTGATGAGGAAGTAGAAAATATCGTGAATTACGTGCGTGGTCAAGGCGAAGCGCAGTATGACGAATCCATTGTGCCTGAGGTGGATGATTCCGTGCAGGCAGCAGATGAAGTGCAGGATGAGTTATATGAACAAGCGGTGCAGATTATTTTGGAGGCGAAGCAAGCTTCCGTTTCCCTGCTGCAACGCCGAATGCGAGTGGGTTATACCCGCGCAGCACGTTTGATTGATTCCATGGAGGCCCGAGGTGTAATTGGTCCTTACGAGGGCAGTAAACCACGGGAAGTATTGATCTCACTGGAGCAGTATCAGCAAAATAAAATAAGCTCTTAATACACAGCATGTGTAAGCGATCCAGGCCCTTAACCTTATAGGTTAAGGGCTTTTTGCATGCCATTTGACTGAAGATTTGCCATGATGTCCAATGATCGGAGGATTTGGTGCATAGGAACGAAGTGTGCTTGTCATAATAACCTTAGCGATTCTGTTAATCCCACAAGAGAAAGGTAGAGCACATTCGATGCGAAAAATGAACATATGGCTTTTCACTGCTATTTTGCTGATGTCCGCATTGGGAATTCGTTATTTGCTTCCTGGGAATACAGCAACTGAAAGACCAAACCCAAGTAACCCTCAGGTCGAAGAGAAGTCCTTACCCACCTTTAGCACCAATACTGTGAAATATGGAAGTTACGGTCAGGATGTTTACGAGCTTCAAGGCCGGCTGAAGTATTTAGGATTTTACAATGGTAAAATTGACAGTAATTTCGGCAGCACTACACTGAAATCGGTAAAATGGTTCCAGTCGGAATTCGGCATGAAGGCAGATGGAGTGGTTGGAGCCAAAACCAAGCTGAAACTTTACAATGCTTCAAAACAATGGTCACCAACAGAAACACCGTTGCACAAGGATCAAACCTCTGGAAATAATGGCAACAATAACAATGCTGCGGATAAAGAGCAGGACAATATGGGCTCTGCCAATTCCATGGGGTTGTCGGAGAACGAAATCAAAATTATGGCTAATGCCGTATATGGTGAATCTCGCGGAGAGCCGTTTGAAGGCCAAGTGGCAGTAGCCGCTGTTATCTTGAATCGTGTGAAGTCGCCGAGTTTCCCGAACACACCGTCAGGAGTAATTTTCCAGCCAGGTGCGTTTACCGCCGTTGCAGACGGTCAGATTTATTTGGAACCGAATGCACAAGCTAAAAAAGCAGTTGAACAGGCGATGAATGGTTGGGACCCATCCGGTGGATGCCTCTATTATTTTAATCCGAAGACAGCTACATCCAAATGGATCTGGACACGTCCTCAGGTAAAAACAATCGGGCAGCATATATTCTGTATGTGATGATCTTGGAAGCAACCAGAAGGCGTGACTTCGGTTGCTTCTTGCCTTTTGAATGGGTTAAAATGGTTGTTACGTTTAAGCTTCACTTATTGGACGATAAATGACGCCGTAAAGGGGTTTTGACATTTGAATACATCAGGATTTGAACGAGGAAACCGTAAAGAATTCCGTATACATGTTCTTCCTACGAAACGTTTTAAGACATTTGCGATCTCACTTTACGCAGGGGTTCCCCTGCAGGAAGATACGGTTACCAAAGTAGCCTTAACACCTTTCGTGCTTCGGCGCGGGACCGAATCGTATCCGGAAACAACGCAATTTCGTGAACAATTGGAACATTTGTATGGAGCGGGTTTTGGCTTTGATGTCTATAAACGTGGCGATTACCAAATCGTACAGTTCCGTATGGACACCATTAATGATTCCTTTGTTGGCGGGGACGAGCAGCTGTTGGATCGTTCTTTTGCTTTTCTGGGAGAGGTGCTCACACGCCCTGCACAGGAGGATGGACATTTCCGAACTTCTTATGTGCATGCTGAGCGGGAGACTGTTCGCAAAATGCTGGAGTCCATCGTCAATGATAAAATGCGTTATGCTGCGGAGCGTAGTATTGAGGAGATGTGTAAAAACGAACCTTACCGGTTGCACCCGCTTGGTGAGCGCAAGGATTTGCCAAACATTGATCCAGATACTTTGACAGCTTCGTATCAGCAATGGTTGCAGCAGGCAAGTATGGACTTGTATGTGGTGGGCGACACCACGCTGGAAGAGGTAGAGAATCTGGTTCAGCGTTACTTCAATGTAGAACGAACGACTTCTTCTGACTATCACACACAGGAAGCTATTCGTGGTGATAAAGAAGTGGAAACCGTTGTAGAACGGCTTAATGTTAATCAGGGTAAACTCAATATGGGGCTTCGCACGTCCATCACTTATGGTGACCCGCAGTATGCTGCAGCATTGATGTATAACGGCATTCTCGGAGGATATCCTCATTCCAAGCTGTTTGTTAATGTTCGTGAAAAGGAAAGTCTGGCGTACTACGCCTCTTCGCGTTATGACGGACATAAGGGAATTGCAACGATCCAATCCGGGATAGAAATCCCCAATTACGAAAAAGCTGTCATGATTATCAAGCAGCAGCTGGATGAAATGAAGAATGGGAATATCACTGACCTGGAGATGTCCCAGACCAAGGCGATGATCCGTAATTTGCTCAAGGAAATGCAGGATTCTGCATTTGAGCTGATTGCTTATGATTTCAATCGGCAGCTATCCGGCAAAGAGCGAACAGCCGAGGAATTGCTTACCCAGGTAGAACAGATCAGCAAAGAAAATGTTCGTGAGGCGGCAGAGAAATTCCGTCTGGATACGATTTATTTCTTGCGTGATGAGAAGGGGGAATAGTCGGTGGAGAGCATAACATACGATCGTTTGCAGGAAACGCTGTATTACGAAGTGATGGATAACGGGCTGCATGTTTATATTTTGCCTAAACCGGGTTTCCAGAAAACATATGCCACATTTGCAACCAAATACGGTTCGGTCGATAATCATTTTAAGGTTGAAGGACAAGAGGAAGTGAAGGTTCCGGACGGAATTGCTCACTTTCTGGAACACAAAATGTTTGAAGAACCAACAGGTGATATTTTTGCCACATTTGCTTCTCATGGAGCTTCTGCCAATGCTTTTACCAGTTTCGATCAGACGGTTTATTTGTTTTCGGCGACGGAACATGTCAATGAAAATATACAAACATTAGTTGATTTTGTGCAAAATCCTTACTTCACCGATCAGAATGTGGAAAAGGAAAAAGGGATCATCGCACAGGAAATTAATATGTATGCGGATAATCCGGATTGGCGTGTTTATTTTGGTCTGATCGAGGCGATGTATCAGAAACATCCTGTGCATATTGATATCGCGGGAACCGTTGAATCCATTGGTACTATAACCAAAGAAACGTTGTACACATGTTACAATTCTTTTTATCACCCTAGCAACATGCTTCTGTTTGTCGTGGGTGGAGTAGACCCGCAGGAAGTGATCGATATGGTTCGTTCGAACCAGGCAAAGAAAAATTACAAACCGCAAGGGAAAATCGAACGGATTTTTGAACCGGAACCTACGCAAGTGGGCGAAGCCAGACGTGAATCCAAATTGGCCGTTTCCTTGCCTAAATGTCTGTTTGGTTTTAAGGAAACCGATGTGGGACTCACTGGAGAAGACCTGCTGCGGCGGGATATGACAACCAAACTAATGATGGATCTGTTATTTGGTTCCAGTACCCCTTTATTTCAAAAATTGTATGATGAAGACCTGATTTCGGACAGCTTTGGACATGAATATAACAGTTCGCCGCAATATGCTTTTTCTGCTATTGGCGGGGACACCAAAGACCCAGATCAACTGCTTGCCCGCATCCGTGAGGAAGTCGATGCTATTGTGGAAAAAGGATTTGATGCAACCGACTTTGAGCGCGCATGCAAAAAGAAAATAGGTGGATATTTGCGCATGCTCAATTCACCAGAAAACATTGCAAATGAATTCACGCGGCAGCAATTCCGTGGTGGGGATTTTTTCAACATGCTCCCGTTGTATGAATCGCTTACCCTGGAAGAGGTAAACCGCAGATTGAAAGAGCATATTCGTTGGGATCAACTGGCGATATCGCTTGTCGTGAGTCCTTAATATGGAGAGGGGAACAGGACAATTGAAGCCAATCGGAGAAATGACGGTACTTGTAACAGGCGCGAGCGGAGGCATTGGAGCAGCTATCGCAGAGCGTTTTGCCAAGGTGGGCATGAATGTAGTGATTCACTATATGAAATCGCATGAAGCAGCTAATGAAGCTGCGAGAAGGTGCATGGAGCAAGGCAGTGGCAAGGTTATGACGGTGTCTGCTGATCTACGCAGTCGGGAACAAATTGAACGTATGCGTGAGAAGTTGGAATCACACGGGCTTATGCCGGATATTCTGGTGAATAATGCAGGGATATCTCATTATGGAATGCTGTCTGATGTTACGGAAGAAATCTGGGATGAAGTGATGGCGATCAACCTGAAAGGCACGTTCATGTGTACACAGGAAATCATGCCTCACATGATCTCTCAAAGATATGGTCGAATTATTAACGTGTCGTCTATCTGGGGACTGTCGGGTGCCTCTTGTGAGGTGTTGTATTCTACAACCAAAGGCGGTATAAATGCATTCACCAAAGCTCTTGCCAAAGAGTTGGCTCCATCTGGCGTAACGGTGAATGCGGTAGCGCCGGGAGCGGTTCAAACTTCCATGTTGAACCATCTGGACCAGGATGAACTAAAAATGCTGGAAGAGGAAATTCCGGCAGGAAGACTTGCCCAGCCCGATGAAATCTCATCACTGGTCTACTTCCTTGCACTTCCCGAGTCTGGATACATTAATGGGCAGATTATAAGTCCAAATGGTGGCTGGCTCACGTAATTTATGGAGATTGCAAATTTAATTTGTTTTAATTTCGGGGTAGTTTCTTGATGGAAATTAATGATTCGTAGATAATCTTCGATTAATTCAAAATGCTCGTATATAAAATGTCCGGGAAGCACATATTACAACTGTTGATTTTAAATCTCATGCGTCAGCTAAGGAGGATTTATCATGTCAACAGAAAAAACAGTGCTCTCAAGTTTTGACACATGGAAGAAGTTTTTGGGTGACCGCGTGCTGCAAGCAGAGAAGATGGGGATGAGTGAAGATACCATCAACAAACTTGCATACGAAATCGGTGACTTCCTGGATGAGAAAGTCGATCCGGCGAACCATTCCAACCGGGCATTGAAAGAATTATGGGATGTCGGCGATGCAGATGAGCGTCGTACGATCGCGTGCCTGATGGTCAAATTGGCCAAACAAAACGCATAAGATTTTAGATGGAAAGCTCCCGCAAGGGGGCTTTTCTCTAATGATTACACATTGATTACAGACCTGTTCTTGTAATTCATTTTCATTTTATATATCATTAACGTGACCCATTTTTAGAAGATATCTCAGATTGTCGTCCAATGGACGCGTTCTGTTACTGTCGAATAATGTGGAATAATGCTTTACGGGGTGTTTAAATGGAATCTAAACAATGGTATATGGAGTATAAAATACATAAGAACAGACCCGGTCTGTTAGGGGATATTGCCTCTATGCTGGGGATGCTTGAAGTAAATATATTGACCATCAACGGTGTTGAAGGCAAAACCCGGGGGATGCTGTTGGAATCGGACGATGATGAGAAGATCCGTCTGCTGGGTGAAATGCTTGGCAAAGTGAACAGCATAACGGTGTCTGCTTTGCGTCAACCGAAACTGGTAGATATTCTGGCTGTGCGTCATGGTCGTTATATTGATCGTGATTCGGATGATCGTAAAACATTTCGTTTTACGCGGGACGAACTTGGGTTACTTGTGGACTTTTTGGGTGAAGTATTTAAGAGGGAAGGCAATCAAGTCATTGGTTTGCGTGGAATGCCGCGTGTGGGCAAAACGGAATCCATTATTGCAGGCAGCGTATGTGCAATGAAGCGCTGGACGTTTGTTTCCTCCACACTTCTTCGTCAAACCATAAGAAGCCAGATGTCCGAGGACGAATTGAATCCAAACAATGTGTTTATCATTGACGGAATTGTCAGTACAATTCGTTCAAGCGAACGGCATTATAATCTGTTACAGGACATCATGACGATGCCAAGTACCAAGGTTATTGAACATCCGGATATTTTTGTGCAGGAGTCGGAATATGATTTTAATGATTTTGACATTATTATTGAACTGCGCAACAATCCGAATGAAGAAATTATTTATGATACGTTTACGGCCAGCTACACCGACGAACTGTAACGCTCCGTACGGGATCATGAAATAGATAAGCAACAACCATAGAGATAAACATAAGGAGGAGATGGCATGTCTGAACTGGGTCAGCAGTTAAGAGAGGCCCGGCTGCAAAAAGGGATGAGTCTTGACGATGTACAGGAAATGACTAAAATTCGCAAGAGGTATCTGGAGGCAATAGAGGCAGGAGACTACAAAGTGCTGCCTGGTAGCTTCTATGTGCGTGCATTTATCAAAACCTATGCGGAAACGGTGGGACTAAATCCTGATGAGCTGCTGGAGGGACATAAGAAAGATGTACCTGCAGAAGAAACGGAAGCAACCATGGAGCCAGTTATTCAAAAGCGTTCAAGCCGCCCGGTAGAGCGCAGTAACCGCTGGATGTCTGTTGCGCTGATGTGGACTTTTCCGGTATTAATTCTTGTGCTGTTGTACGTGTATGTAGTGATGAACAAGGATGATTCGGATACACAAGGGCTGGATCAAACGAAGATCACAGACAGCCAGCAGCAACCTCAAGATAAACCGGATGAGCCTACAGATAATGGCCAAGCTTCTAATCCTCCAGCTAATGAACCAGGTAGCGGAGAAACGAATGAAGGCAAAGCAGGCGGAAACGGTGGCGGAACAGCAGAGGGGCAGACTGACGGACAAACTGATGGACAGACGGATGGGCAAACAACGGGTGAAAATGAAGAGAACCCAACGGATAATCAGCCAGCTTCTGTAACTGTTGCTGAAGACGGGAAATCAGGCAATATTACGAACTTCAAAGTGAACGGCAGTGCAGGGCAGCCTGTGACGGTTACAATTAAAGCAACGGGGCATAGTTGGCTGGAAGTATACAAGGGCGAGAACTCTAGTGGCGAGAAGTTGGAATACGGCAACACCGCTGAAGGAGACAGTTATACTTTTGAATTGGACAGTGCAGGAATGTACATTAAGTCCGGTTACGCTGCAGCGACCACAATTGAGGTTGCAGGGCAGGTTGTGACAGACGGGAAAGCGACAAACCGCATTCGGTTAAGACTTGGTGAGGATACGTCCTCCACGGGTACTGAAGGCACATCGACGAATGAAACAGGAAGCACTACCGAAGGGAACACTGGCACTAGCGGCGAATAACCAAAGTTTCTGTGGGAGACACTAACCTTGTCTTTAACTTGCAGTTAACTTTTGGTGAAGTGAGGTGGATGGCTGTGACAGTCAGCTGGATCGTAACAGGTTTGGGGATCATTGTCAGCCTCCTGGGTTATTACTTGACTCCAACTGCTTGGGGTTACGGAATTTTGGGTTTTGGACTTGCACATGTACTTCTGGGTGTGCTTGACATGTTCAGACAGCCTAATCGCAGCCGTTATTAGAAGGACAGTCGCACGAAAAGCATTTTTGGCAACCATCTTAAGTGGCAGCCAAAAATGCTTTTTTATTTTGAAAAACCTCATAAAATTAGACTTTTGCTTGGCGTATCCTCTATAATGTTACAGAACATACGATTAACTGAAAGGGTGACTGGTTTGAGTTCAGAAAATTCATTTGATATCGTGTCCAAAATGGACTTGCAGGAATTGACAAATGCCGTTACACAAACGGAAAAGGAAATTGGCACGCGTTATGACTTCAAGGGCAGCAAGAGCAGTCTGAAACTGGATAAGGATGCGTTAACGATCGTATCTGATGATGAGACCAAACTCAAGGCTGTTATCGATGTACTGCAATCCAAGATGGCTAAGCGGGGTTTACCTCTAAAAAACATTGATTATGCAAAAGTAGAACCAGCTTCTTCAGGTACAGTCCGCCAGCGTTTGAATTTCAAACAGGGGATTGATCAGGATATCGCTAAAAAAATTAATATTCTGATTCGTGACTCCAAGATGAAGGTGAAGAGTCAGATTCAGGGAGATCAGCTACGGGTAACAGGTAAAAGTAAGAACGATTTGCAGGCAGTTATGCAGTTGTTGAACGGTGCCAATCTACCTCTGGATCTGCAATATACAAACTTTAAGTAATATCTCCTCATTGTAGTAAGCTATGTTTTTTGACACTGCAATTGGCGTATATTATACTAAGTGTGCATTGCTGGCAGATAAGCATCAAAGCCCAGTCATCATCGTTTGCTGACTTTGTGAAAAGCAGTACATCTTCTAGAAGTCACCGGAACGTTTAAAACGGTTTTGCGTTTGAACGGTTGACTTTATTTTTTGCGTTTTTACATAGTGAGAGCACTATAGTGCTGATTTGACAGTGAAACTGTAAATTTCATGTTCCGGATGATGAATACGGGATTAAGATGAATGTTTGGAGTAATGGAGGATAAGAGGGAGGGCGTCTTGTGAATTTACCCAACCGGATTACGCTTGCACGAATTTGCTTAATCCCTTTTTTGATGGTGTTCCTGCTCGTAGATTTTCCGTTCTATCCAGAGCCGTTGCAATTGGGAAGCTTATCGCTTCCGTATAATCAAGTGATTGCTGCTGTCATTTTTATCATTGCAGCAAGCACAGATGGGATCGACGGCTATCTGGCGCGGAAAAATAATATGGTCACCAACCTGGGGAAATTGCTTGATCCGCTGGCTGACAAATTGTTGGTTACTGCGGTGCTGATTTCGCTTGTGGAAATGGGCAAGTTGGATTCCTGGATTGCTGTGGTCATTATTAGTCGTGAGTTTGCGGTTACCGGCTTGCGTCAGATTGCATTATTGGATGGTTCGGTTGTTGCGGCAAGTGCCTGGGGCAAACTGAAGACCGTCGTGCAAATTGTGGCGATTGTGTTGTTGCTGCTGAATAATTTCCCGTTTTCATTTACGGGTATTCACATGGACGTTATCGCCGTTTGGGCAGCAGCGATTATTACGATTTGGTCAGGCATTGATTACTTTATTAAAAACAAAAATTTGCTTCATTTATCAAAAGCGTAACGGTTTGAGTTTAGATGGGAAAGAATGAAGTAATCATTTGTACGAAGGGCAATAGGAAATTATCCTATTGCCCTTTGATCACTCACCACATGTACAGGAGGATGTTGAATGAAGGCAGAAATCATTGCAGTTGGCACAGAGTTGTTGCTTGGACAAATTGTAAATACCAATGCCCGATATCTATCCCGTGAGTTGGCTGCGATGGGGATTGATGTATATTTCCAAACGGTGGTTGGTGATAATCTTAATCGACTTAGTGACGCCATCCGCATCGCTCAGGGTCGTGCAGACGTCATTTTATTTTCCGGGGGCATCGGTCCTACACAGGATGACTTGACCAAGGATGCAATTGCGGCGGTCTTGAACCGCAAGCTGCATATAGATCGAATGGCTATGGATAAAATAGAGAGCTTCTTCCGAGATCGCAATGTGGACATGACCGAAAATAATCGGCGTCAGGCGATCGTTATAGAAGGCGGGACACCGCTAGCGAACGAAACAGGCCTCGCGGCAGGAAATGCAATTTCCGACAATGGCAAGCATTATGTAGTAATGCCTGGACCACCGAAAGAGCTGATTCCTATGTTTGAACAGGAAGTTAAGCCTTGGTTGTTTCAGCATGTACTGACAGAAGAAATGCCGATCTATTCGAAAATGCTCAAGTTTGCAGGCATTGGCGAATCGGCATTGGAAGACCGACTCCTGGATCTGATTGATACACAGACAGATCCTACTATTGCTCCTTATGCAAGTGAGGGTGAAGTTACGGTACGTGTATCCACAAAGGCTTCAAGTGAGAGTGAAGCAATGCTGAAGCTGGATGCAATGGAAGTTCAGATTCGGGAACGATTGCCAGAGCATCTCTACGCGAACGAGGATGTGCCTATAGAGTACACAATTGTAACGATGATGTCTGATATGGGTCTGACCCTTAGCGCGGCTGAGAGCTGCACAGGAGGGCTCGTCATGCAAAGTCTGACATCAGTCCCTGGCAGTGCATCGATGCTTAAAGGCGGAATTGTATGTTACTCCAATGAAATTAAGGAAAAGCTGCTTCATGTGCCTCATGCCTATTTGGAGGGAGAAGATGCACCGGGGGCAGTGAGTCCGGAAGTCGCCAAAGTGCTGGCAGAGCAGATTCGCATGATTGGGGATGCGGACTTCGGTCTGTCGGTTACAGGTGTTGCTGGACCTGGTTATTCTGAACGCAAACCGCCAGGACTCGTCTTCATCGCTCTTGCTCAACGTGGTAAAGAGACAGAAATTCACGAGCTGCGCATTAATGGCAATCGGGAAACGGTTCGGATTCGTTCAGCGAAAGCGATTCTTTACCGTTTGTGGCGCAAGCTTGTGGAGATGGACTAGTTCACCGTTCGGATTGCTTTTGCTAAGGCAAGCAAGTATAATAAAGAAAGACGGAAGAACCGTAGAATTGGGCTTTAGAGCCTTGTTTACGGTTCTTTTTTCTGTTTAATGGAAAGTTTCCCTGAGGAAGAGGCGCCTCGGCCTTCACAAAAAAAAAAACGAATGTATGTTCGAAAAAAAGCTTGGCAAACGTGTTAAAACAAGGTATCATTATCTTATAAACAGTAAAGGGTGTGAGCTTATTGTCAGACCGTCGTGCCGCGCTTGATATGGCGCTCCGTCAAATAGAGAAGCAATTTGGTAAAGGATCCATCATGAAACTGGGTGAGTCAACTCACATGCAAGTGGAAATCATACCCAGCGGTTCCTTGGCTCTGGATATTGCATTAGGAACAGGCGGCTTGCCTAAAGGCCGTATTGTTGAAATATATGGACCAGAATCCTCCGGTAAAACAACTGTAGCATTGCATGCGATTGCTGAAGTACAACGGGTTGGTGGACAAGCTGCATTTATCGATGCTGAGCATGCTCTTGACCCGCAATACGCAAGCAAACTGGGTGTTAACATTGATGAGTTGCTTCTGTCTCAGCCAGATACGGGTGAGCAAGGGCTTGAAATCGCAGAAGCGCTTGTACGTAGTGGCGCTGTTGATATTGTCGTTATTGACTCAGTTGCTGCCTTGGTACCAAAAGCGGAAATTGAAGGCGAAATGGGTGATTCCCATGTCGGTTTGCAAGCACGTCTGATGTCTCAGGCGCTGCGTAAACTGTCTGGTGCAATCAGCAAATCCAAAACCATCGCAATCTTTATCAACCAGCTTCGTGAAAAAGTCGGTGTTATGTTTGGTAACCCGGAGACAACACCTGGTGGTCGTGCCCTGAAATTCTATTCTACAGTACGTCTGGATGTACGTCGTATTGAGAGTATTAAATCAGGCAATGACATCATCGGTAACCGTACTCGTATCAAAGTTGTGAAAAATAAAGTGGCACCGCCGTTTAAACAAGCGGAAGTGGACATTATGTACGGTGAAGGTATTTCGAGAGAAGGCAGTATCATCGACATTGGTACAGAGCTGGACATCGTTAACAAAAGTGGTGCATGGTACTCTTACGAAGGTGAGCGTTTAGGTCAAGGACGTGAGAACGCGAAGCAGTTCATGAAAGAGCATGCAGATATTGCTCAAGTGATTGAGAAAAAAATTCGTGAAGCCAGCAACCTGACTACTGCAGTTCCTGCGCCTACGACTGAAGATCAACAAAAAGAAGCGGCAGAAGAACAAGAATTATTTGAAATTAACGAGTAATTCTCTGGATTCCGTACTTATCTGATTGAGCTTGGCTCGATCTAGCTAAGAAAGATCCGGTGTCTATTACTCGCGCTGTCCAACAGCCTCTGTCCGAATGGACAGAGGCTGTTGGCATGCTTACTGTTAGTGAGAGGCCGGACATTGTTTCCGGCCTTTTGCATTGAAAGGGGAGACCGAATTGGATCAACATGAAGATGAATTATATGAAGAAGCCGAGCTGGAGGGAATCTCCCAATTCCCGGATAACGAAGAACTTACCATTACAAGAGTGGAACGAACGAAGAGCAGGGAAGCTCGTTACCGAATTACTTTTGGTTTGCATTCGATCACGGTGCTTGAAGATGTAATGATTAAATATCGAATGACGCGTGGAAATACGTTTCTGAAAAAAGACTTGGAAGATATCATCGTAGCTGACGAGCGCCAGCGGACGTATGTGCAGTCTTTGCGATATCTGGAGCATAAACCCCGCACACGCCACGAATTAAGCCAGAAGCTTCGTCAGAAAGAGTTTGCTGCACCGTTGATTGAAGAGGCCCTGGATCGACTTGAGCGGGAGAATTTGGTCGATGATGAACTGTTTGCGAAGGAATGGACGCGTCAGCGTATGGAGGGCCAGCGGAAGGGAAAACTGTGGATAAGGCAAGAGCTGCGTCAGAAGGGCATTGCCAATGAACTGATTGCTGAAGCGCTGGAAACTGTAAGTGCTGATACTGAATTTGAGACAGCTCTAACCGCTGGACGCAAAAAATGGAATCAGGTCAAAGGAGACATCCAGGAGAAGAAACGTAAAACGCTTCCCTTCTTGATGCGACGAGGTTTTTCCATGGATATGGTGCGTCGGGTCGTGAATTGTTTAATTGAAGAAGACGAGGCTAAAGACCTCGAAGATGACGAAGCGTTGTTATGGGATTAGCAGACTGGACTCACTATACTGCATTCTCTTGACAATTTCTTTCGTCAAATACTAAAATGGACATGAGTCTGTAAGAAATGGACAACCCTTTTTCCTTCCAAAAAAGCGGTTTCTGTTTTTTAAGATTTATACCATTCATGATTATGGGTTCGCCAGAGACGGTGAATAGTACGTGGCAACATGTACACTTGAAATGAAAATCGGCGGGGGATCGCCGTGAGTATTCGTTATTCCCAAAAATATGTTAGGTTTGAAAACTGCAAATTGACCCAAGGAATGCCTTGGAGGAACCAACGAGGAGGTGAACAGTATGAATCCTGCAATCACGATCGCTCTCGTTGCAGCCGCGCTATTCATTGGGTTCGGAGTAGGATATTTTATTCGCAAATCTCTTGCAGAAGCTAAGATCTCCAGTGCGGAAGAAGCTGCCGTACAAATCGTGGAGAACGCGAAGAAAGAGGCAGAGGCACTGAAGAAAGAAACGGTGCTGGAAGCGAAGGACGAAATCCATCGCATTCGCGCCGAAGCTGAAAAAGACACTCGTGAACGTCGGAACGAAATTCAACGACAAGAAAGACGATTGTTGCAAAAAGAAGAGTCGCTGGATAAAAAATTGGAATCACTCGAACGTAAAGAAGAGCAAGTGGCTAACAAAGAGAAACGAATTGATGAGACACAGCAGCAGATCGAGATGATCTACAAAAACCAGGTGACGGAGCTGGAGCGCATATCCAACCTCACTATGGAAGACGCACGCAGTATCATACTGTCCAACGTAGAACAGGAAGTTCGTCATGAGACGGCTCAAATGATCAAGGACATTGAACAGCAAGCGAAGGAAGAAGCGGACAAAAAGTCCCGCGAGATTATTACACTCGCCATCCAACGCTGTGCGGCTGATCACGTGGCGGAGACAACGGTATCCGTTGTTACTTTGCCGAATGAAGAAATGAAAGGCCGGATTATCGGTCGTGAAGGACGTAACATCCGTGCGCTTGAAACCCTTACCGGGATTGATCTCATTATCGATGATACGCCAGAAGCTGTTATTCTGTCGGGCTTTGACCCGATTCGCCGTGAAATTGCCCGTACTGCCCTCGAAAAATTGGTGGCTGATGGACGTATTCACCCGGCACGGATTGAAGAGATGGTGGAGAAATCCCGCAAAGAAGTGGATGAGCGTATCCGTGAATACGGTGAGCAAGCTACCTTTGAAGTGGGCGTGCATGGTCTGCATCCGGACTTGATTAAAATTCTGGGACGGTTGAAGTTCCGTACAAGTTATGGTCAAAACGTCTTGAAACATTCGATGGAAGTCGCTTATCTGGCTGGGTTGATGGCTGGCGAACTCGGAGAAGACGTAACCCTAGCAAGACGTGCAGGTCTATTGCATGACATTGGTAAGGCGCTGGATCACGAAGTGGAAGGATCACACGTCGAAATCGGCGTGGAACTAGCGAAGAAATACAAAGAACATCCGGTTGTAATCAACAGTATCGCGTCCCATCACGGGGATTGCGAAGCGACTTCGGTTATTGCCATGTTGGTTGGCGCAGCAGATGCGCTCTCCGCAGCAAGACCAGGCGCACGCCGCGAAACGCTGGAAACGTATATCAAACGACTGGAGAAGCTGGAAGAGATTTCGGAATCGTTCGAAGGTGTCGAGAAATCGTATGCCATTCAGGCCGGACGCGAAGTTCGCGTTATGGTACAGCCTGAGAAAATCGACGATGCTGAAGCCTTCCGCCTCGCGCGTGACATCACGAAGATGATTGAGAACGAACTCGATTATCCGGGTCACATCAAAGTCACCGTCATCCGGGAAACCCGTGCGGTTGAATACGCAAAATAGAGCATTACGGAAAAGTGGCCGCAGTAGTGGGCCACTTTTCCTGTTGATTGCCTGTTAAAAGGCAGTTTTATAATAAATTTGATGAGCAATAGATAGAGGTCCTGCGAAGTTTCGGATGCTTTGAAGAAGGCTGCACTTGGTAGGGATTAAGGAGGCAGTAAAATGAAAGTTTTGTTTATTGGTGATATTGTGGGGAATGTGGGGCGAAAGGCACTGAAGGAAAACTTGCCCTACCTCAAAACGAAGTATAAGCCGCATGTGGTCATTGTAAATGGGGAAAATGCAGCTGCAGGCCGGGGAATTACGGGGGCAATTGCGAATGAATTTTTTAACTGGGGTGTGCATGGCATCACCCTTGGGAACCATACCTGGGACAATAAGGACATATTTGATTTTATAGATGATGAGCCTCGTATGATTCGTCCAGCGAACTTTCCTCCCGGAACGCCAGGCAGAGGGTACACGGTAGTCAAAGGGGAAGGTAAGGAACTGGCAATTGTCAATCTGCAAGGCCGGACGTTCCTGCCTGCTCTGGATTGCCCATTCCGCGTTGCCGATGAGATTGTGGATGAACTGCGTCAAGATCATAAATGCATACTGGTTGACATGCATGCTGAAGCAACGTCAGAGAAAATTGCTATGGGCTGGCATTTGGATGGACGTGCATCCCTGGTCGTAGGTACACATACACATGTGCAGAGTAATGATGATCGTATTTTGCCCGGAGGAACAGCTTATTTAACCGATGCCGGCATGGTAGGGCCGCGTGACGGCATATTGGGCATGGAGCGCGAAGCGGTGCTTCGCAAGTTCTACACCCAGCTTCCGGTACGATTTGTTGTTGATGATGGCAAATGGCATTTCCACGGTGTATTTGTGGAGATTGATGAAGCCACAGGCGCTGCAACACGCATTGAAAAAATTCGTCTGATGGAGGACGAGTGGCGCATGGAATAGGGGGATTGTCCCATTTTGCAGGGAAACCCGACTAAAAAGAAGGAATTTTTTTGCCTCCCGCGAATAACATCTAGTAAGTGGAAACAAACATTCAACATTCCCAGGGAGGTACTTACCATGGAAGTATTAAAAGTTTCAGCAAAGTCCAATCCCAATTCCGTAGCCGGCGCTCTTGCAGGTGTTCTTCGTGAACGTGGAAATGCTGAACTGCAGGCAATTGGAGCGGGAGCACTGAACCAAGCCATTAAAGCGGTAGCGATAGCCCGGGGATTTGTAGCACCAAGCGGAGTTGACTTGATTTGTATTCCAGCTTTTACAGACATTGTGATCGACGGCGAGGACCGAACGGCCATTAAGCTGATTGTGGAGCCCAGATAATACATGCGTTTATGCATTGAACCTGTTTACGAAGTAGACAGGTTTTTTTGCGTTTTATTCCATAACATCATCGTGTAAAAGGAGGAATTGTAAATGCACAACTGGCGAGTAGCCGATTTTCATTGTGATGCTTTGAGTAAAATGCTGATGAACCCTAGCCATTCATTTGAAAATGCTTCACAGCTGGATGTGAATCTGGAACGTATGAGGGAAGGTAGCATTGGTTTACAGGCCTTTGCAATCTATTTGCCCGAAGTGCTTGGCAGAGGCAAGTTTGAACATGTGATGGGCCAGTTGGACATCTACCGCAAGCGAGTGGAGATAACCAAAGAACGAACTGAAGGCACACATACATTATTATGGCGAGAACAGCTTACGCAGATCGGGCAGACGGATAGACCGTGGGGAATGCTTACACTTGAGGGTGTCGATGGATTGGAGAGCAACCTCTTTTATCTGGAGTTATGTTATCAAATGGGTGTACGGATCGTTGGGCTTACCTGGAACTATGCCAATTGGGCAGCTGATGGTGTACTAGAGAAGCGTGGAGCGGGACTTACGGAGAAGGGCAGGGAGCTGGTTCAACTGTGTAACCAAATCGGCATGCTGCTGGATGTTTCGCATCTGACCGAAAAAGGCTTTTGGGAACTTGCTGACCTTAGTGAACGTCCATTTATCGCTTCGCATTCCAACAGTTATGCCATCTGCCCGCATGTGCGTAATTTGAAGGATGATCAGATTCGAGCTATTATTGCCCGGGACGGGCGCATCGGACTGACGTTTGTGCCGTGGTTTGTGAAGCAGGAAGGAGAAGTATGTATTGAAGATCTATTACCTCATATTGAGCGGATATGTTCCTTGGGTGGGGAGCATCATCTGATGATGGGGTCTGATTTTGACGGAATTGCTACGTATATCCATGAGCTTGAACATAGCGGGCAGTATCCAAAGCTGATAAATACGCTGCTCAAGCACTACGACGAATCACTCGTTCGAGGTTGGATGTGGGGCAATGCGATGAGTTATTTAGGAGAAAACTTGCCGGAGAAAAATTTGAAGATGGAACATGGGAAATCATGATACTGTTGGCCATCTGAATAAAACGAGCTGAAAGCAAAAGTCGTACATGTTTAGACCGATTTACCAAATGTAGGGGATTAATGATTGCAAAATAAGTGTATTTCATGAATTTTCAGCAGTTCGTTTTCATTTCACTTCAAAAAGGGGTATAATACCATAGGATTGTTAAGAGCCTGGCTACAGGCCATAGATAAACAAGGAGTGAAATTCACAATGAGCAAAACAGTACCTGTGGGCGTATCTGCCCGTCACATTCATGTATCTCAAGAGCACGTTGAAATTTTGTTTGGTAAAGGCTACGAATTGACTGAGTTTAAACCTCTGTCCCAACCAGGACAATATGCTGCTAATGAAACAGTAGCGGTTATTGGTTCAAAAGGACAGTTTGATAAAGTGCGTATCCTTGGACCTGTTCGTCCGGAAACGCAACTGGAAATCTCGATGACAGACTCTTTTGCTATTGGTGTTAAGGCACCTGTACGTGAATCCGGAAGCATCGAAGGTACTCCGGGTATCACGATTAAAGGACCTGCTGGCGAAGTTACAATTGATAAAGGTGTAATCGTTGCTGCCCGTCACATCCACTTCCATACTTCTGATGCCGCTAAATGGGGTATTGAGGACAAACAATTGCTGAAAGTTCGTCTGGGTGGAGATCGTGGTCTGGTACTGGAAAATGTACTGGCTCGTGTATCGGATTCCTTTGCACTGGACATGCATATTGATACGGATGAAGCTAATGCAGCTGGCGCTCGTAACGGCGATACGGCTGAAATCATCGACTAAACACGGAACTATCTTCAGCCGTGATTCTGGCGGTTTGAATGAACGTATAAACCTGAGCTATCCACAGTGTCGCTACATTCGACCTGAGGATAGCTCAGGTTTTTGAGTTTTTATGGCCTGTTTAGCAGACCTGCGCAGATTTCGGGATAGGCGAAGGGGCAGCGGCTTTGGATGTGGAACTACAGCCCAATTCATGTTATAATTTGCTGTAATGCTCTTTTGATGTATAAAGCCTGCAAAACACGTGAAACAAGATGAAATAACGATTTTTTATTAATAGAGGCTGTAAGGAGTGACCGAAGGAAATGGCTAAAGACTCAAAAAAGGATTACTCCCAATATTTTGATTTCTCCGATGCCAAAGTAATTTCGCAAGATGAATTCAGCAAAAAGATAAGAATCCGGGGCCGGGAGATTAACATCAAGTCGGAACCCAATCATCGTCAGGAGAAACAACGGGGCAAGGAAGACGTCCAGGTGCTTTATGAAACGGCCGTACCCGATGAACTGAAAAACGTCGGTAAAGGCAAGCACTATATCGTATATACGTATGGATGCCAGATGAATGAGCATGATTCGGAGACCATCAAAGGGTTACTAGAATCGATGGGGTATCAGGCTACCGAGGATCGCAAAGAGGCAGATATCATTCTGTTAAACACATGTGCGATTCGGGAAAATGCGGAAGATAAAGTGTTCGGTGAGCTGGGCCATCTGAAAACCTTGAAAACCGAACGTCCAGGCTTATTGCTGGGTGTGTGTGGTTGTATGTCGCAGGAAGAAGGCGTCGTGAACCGGATCATGCAGAAGCATGGCTTTGTAGATATGATTTTTGGTACACACAACGTGCATCGGCTGCCACATCTGATTCAGGAAGCACTGTTCAGTAAAGAAATGGTTGTTGAGGTATGGTCCAAGGAAGGCGACATCATTGAGAACCTACCGAAAAAACGTGAGGGCATGCGCGGCTGGGTGAACATTATGTATGGTTGCGACAAGTTCTGTACATATTGCATCGTCCCGTTCACACGGGGAAAAGAGCGCAGTCGACGTCCAGAAGATGTCATTGCCGAAGTTCGTGAACTGGCAAGACAAGGCTTCAAGGAAATCACGCTCCTCGGCCAGAACGTCAATGCTTATGGCAAGGATTTTACGGATCTGAAATACAGTTTCGGTGACCTGATGGATGATATCCGCAAAATCGATATTCCACGGGTTCGGTTTACAACCAGTCATCCACGTGACTTCGATGATCATCTGATTGAGGTGCTTGCGAAGGGCGGGAACCTGGTGGAACATATCCATCTGCCTGTGCAGTCTGGCAGCACGGAAGTGCTGAAACGTATGAGCCGCAAGTACAGTCGGGAACACTACCTGAAGCTTGCTAACAAAATTAAAACTGCAATTCCAGATGTCGTGTTAACCACTGATATTATCGTTGGTTTTCCGGGGGAGACGGAAGAGCAGTTCGAAGATACGCTGTCACTCGTCAAGGAAGTTGGCTATGACTTTGCTTATACATTTATCTACTCTCCGCGCGAAGGTACACCTGCTGCAGTGATGGAGGATAATGTGCCTATGGACGTGAAGAAGGAACGTTTGAAACGTTTGAACGAGACGATCAACGCATACAGCCATAGCAGCAATGAAAAGCAGCGCGGCAAGGTTGTTGAAGTGCTGGTTGAAGGTGAAAGCAAACGGAATTCCAATGTTCTGGCAGGACGTACACGCAGCAACAAGCTGGTTCACTTTGAAGGACCTAAAGAATTGATCGGTACTTTTGTACATGTAGAAATCACCGATCCAATGACTTTCTATATTCGGGGTAACCTGCTCACAGAGCCAGTAGCCGCCAATCAGTAATACACAAACCTAATAAGATGAATGTCTTTTTACACTTGGCGGGTTACGGCCCAGCGTAGCGAAGGTGACGGATGTAGAAGCGAAGCGTTCGCCTTTGTCTCCAAATTTTATCCACAGACTATTACAATCAGAAAAATTTGGAGACAACAGCGATCGAAAGAACGATCCGTATCCGCAGCGGTCACTCGAGCAGTCAACTAAGCTTAGTGCAACATCGAGTAGTTCATCTTATATCATCTCATAGAATGGAGCGATTTCGAGTGGCGCAGGAAGAAGTGCAGTACAACCATTATGGAATGCCTACCTACGATACGCGCAATCTGGTCATACGCGACGACATTATGGGAAAAGCCAAAGAATTGGCTGATATGCTTGGAACGAGCGAAGAAGTTAAACAGTTCCAACAGGCTGAGTCCAAAATTCGTGATCATGAACGCATCCAGCAATTGATTGCAACGATTAAGAAGAAACAAAAGGAAATTGTTGCTTTTGAAAGCTTCAAAAATGCAGACATGGTCAGCAAAATTGAACAGGAAATTGAAGATCTGCAGGCAGAGTTGGACGGCATTCCACTCGTTACAGAATTCCAGCAAAGTCAAAGCGATATCAATTATTTGCTGCAGCTTGTGATTTCTGTAATCCGGGATACCGTCTCCGAGAAAGTGAATGTGGAGGCAGGTACGGATTCACCTCCGACTAGCTGCGGGTAAGTGAACGGAAGGGTGCGGACGCAGTCCGCGCCTTTTTTGATCATCTCAGACTCCACGTGGTGGGGTTATTTTGTGTGGCGGGCTTAATCAAGACAACTTCACTGGATAAGACCTGTTCCGTAAGAGCAGGCTTAATATAATAACCAAGCACTTTAGATCAACTACGAAAAGAATCAATGCTGGTAAAATCATCAACAACATACATCATGGGCTTTATACTTAAAGTGCACTAAAGGGGAAATCAATATGGGTATTTTGGACAAAATGGTTGCAGAAGGAAACGGAAGATTTTGGGGCTTCCTCGGTTGTCAGTTTATTAAAGGTGACGGAGAAGAAGTACAGATCGCGCTGACAGCGGGTGAACACCACACCAACTCCATGGGGATTATTCATGGTGGAGTGCTGACGTCTCTGATGGATCAGGCGATGGGCATGGTAGCTACAGCCGCAATGGCAGTAGACAGTTGTGTGACCACCAATCTGAATGTGCATTTCTTGGCTCCCATGAAACAAGGGGAATTAATCGTGACATCAACGATCCTGCATCAAGCGGGGCGCAGTGTGACGGCGCAATCCGAGGTCCGGGATGCATCTGGCACGTTGGGGTGTATGGCAACAGCTACATTCCGTATAGCGCGAGTAAAAGCGCAAAACACGGAATCCCAAGGTTGACAAAAGATATTATTATGTCATAATGAAAATATCAAAATGAGAATAGTCGGTGGTGCCCATGAGCGAAAACTACGAACAATTCAATGCTGAAAGCGATGAACAGGCAGCACGTGCCTATAGTTCCAAGAAATATCGTACACCCGATGGTGTTCCCGCGGATATCGTTATGTTCACCTTGACCAAGCGGGAGCGTAAGACGGTAACCAAGACACTTCCCATCCGGGAGTTGAAGGTCATGCTGATCAAACGCAAAGGATGGCCTTTTGCGGGAAGATGGGCGTTGCCAGGTGGATTTTGTCAGGAGAATGAATCCATTTATGGTGCTGCAAAGCGCGAGTTGATGGAAGAGACAGGAGTGGACGGCGGACATCTGGAGTATTTGAATGTATATAGTCAGCCTGGGCGTGATCCCAGAGGATGGATTATCTCACATGCGTTTTTTGCACTGGTAGAGGAATGGATGCTGGAACACCGTCAGGCGGCGGACGATGCAGAGGATGTTGGATTATTTACAATTCAGGAAGCTTTGCAAGAGCTCGAGCTTGCCTTTGATCATCGGACGATTATAGAAGATGCATACCGGCGTATTCAACAGCAAATGCTGGAAACGACAATTGCACGACAGTTCCTGCCTCGTGATTTTACACTAAGCGAGTTATACCAAGTGATTCAGAGTGTTGTACCTGACTTTGAAGAACCGAATTTCATCAGGAAGATCACTTCAACACGCAGCCGCAAAGGCATTGTGGAAGAGGTTCGGGATGATGAGGGCAACCTGCTGAGTTCCAATCAATACTCACAGCGTCCAGCGCAGCTATACCGTTTTACCGAGCTTGTACCTCGTCTTTCCATCTATACTTAATTCGCCAGCGAATCATGATGGATTGAATCAGGATCAACCTATTCTCAAAAAGGGAGTGTGGAAGATGAAAGCACTGATTGTAATTGATTTTACACGTGATTTTGTGACAGGTTCGTTGCCTGTAGGGCAGCCTGCTGTGGAGATTGAAGAGACGATTGCAGCGATAACGGAGGTTTATTGCAATAACAAACATGAGGTTGTTATGGCTGTGGACTTGCATGAAGAGAATGATCCTTACCACCCGGAAACGGCTCTTTTTCCGCCCCATAACATCAGGGGTACGGAGGGAAGACAACTTTATGGTCGTCTGGCCCAGGTTATGGAAGAACGGGAATCCCAGATTCGCTGGATGGATAAAACAAGATACAGCGCATTCTGTGGTACAGATCTGGAACTGCGGCTGCGTGAACGTGGAATAACAGACATTGCACTGATTGGTGTATGTACGGATATTTGCGTACTGCACACGGCAGTGGATGCTTATAATAAAGGTTTTCACATAACGGTATATGAAGACGCCGTAGCCAGCTTCAATCAAGCGGGACATGATTGGGCGCTTGGACATTTTCGTTCCAGCCTTGGGGCTCAGGTAGTCAAAGCGAGCGATACCGTTCTCGCAGGCTTGAACCTGTAAACGAATCTGTGATCATATCCATCATACCTTATTGAACCAGTGTTATGGTGCAGGGGAATATGGTGAATAGGAATAAACCGGAGACTTATGCAATGGTACAACCAAAATCATGAATCATGTGCGATAAGTCTCCACATGTTGACCCGTGTAAGCAGGGCAGAGCCTGCCGGCACAAGCGGAAGTCAGAGAGGATGAGACAAATGCAGACGACTAGCCTGGCTTTACATACGGATAAATATCAAATCAATATGATGTACGCCCATTGGGTGAATGGAACTCACAAACGGAAAGCGGTTTTTGAAGCCTATTTCCGCAAGCTTCCTTTTGGCAACGGATATGCCGTTTTTGCCGGATTGGAACGTATTGTGAATTATATCAGCCAGCTTCGTTTTACGATGGAGGACATCAAATATTTATCCAAACAAGAGGAAAATTACGATCCGGTCTTTCTGGAAGAGTTGCTCCAGTTTTCATTTCAGGGGACAATTCATTCCATGAAGGAAGGAGCGCTCGTTTTCCCTGATGAACCGCTCATTCGGGTAGAAGGCTCCATTATGGAGACACAACTGGTGGAGACGGCGATACTTAACTTCATGAATTATCAGACGTTAATTGCAACCAAGGCTTCCCGGATCAAACAGGTGGCAAGTCAGGACACTCTGCTCGAATTCGGAACACGGCGTGCACAGGAAGCGGATGCGGCCATTTGGGGGGCGCGTGCCTCTTATGTGGCAGGATTCCATGCAACGTCTAATATGCTGGCTGGAGAACGCTTTGGAATTCCGACAGCAGGGACACATGCCCATTCTTGGGTACAGAGTTTTATGAGTGAGCAGGAGGCGTTTGACGTCTATGCTAAGGTGCTGCCAGATCAAGTGACACTACTGGTGGATACCTTTGATACATTGAACAGTGGTGTTCCTCATGCAATCAAGACTGCCAAGAAGCTGGAGAGTCAAGGCAAAAAGATGAACGCCATTCGTCTGGATAGCGGGGACCTTGCGTATCTATCCATTCAAGCTCGGCAGATGCTGGACGACGCCGGATTGGATTACGTGAAGATTGTAGCTTCCAACGACCTAGATGAAAATACGATTTTCAACCTTAAGGCGCAAGGAGCTCGCATCGATACATGGGGAGTAGGTACACAGCTAATTACCGCTTCCGACCAGCCTTCTTTGGGTGGCGTGTACAAATTGGTGGAGCGCGAAGTGGATGGTGCCATGCTGCCTACGATCAAAATTTCAGCGAATCCCGAAAAAGTCTCCACACCAGGTAAAAAAGAAGTCTTCCGGATCATTGATCCGAAACATGGCAAGGCGATTGCAGATTATATCTGCTATCCAGGAGAAGAGCAGCCTCTACAGGGAGGGCCGCTCAAGCTGTTCAACCCGCTACACCCTTATCTGAAAAAGACGGTAACCCGCTACGAAGCAGTGAACATGCTGGAACCGATCTTTGTGAATGGGCGCAAAGTGTATGAACTGCCTACCCTGGATGAGATTCGCAGTTATCACCGTGAGCAGATGGATCTCTTCTGGCCGGAATATCTGCGTAAACTTAATCCTGAGATTTACCGCGTAAATATCAGCCCTGCGGCCTGGAATATGAAGCAGAAGCTCATTGCTGAGCATGTACAATCCACCGAAGAATAAATCAAATAAAGAGGCATAACCGGAAGGAAGTAGACCGGATTATGCCTTTTTGGTTTCCTTTTTACTGCTAATTATCCCGCATGACGAAAGACTGTGTGTGAAACATCATGGACGGACGGTCCATGAACTGCGGTATACTGTACCTTCAAAGGACACAGGTTCATAAGGGAAATAAACCAATTATTTCTCGGGAAAGCGCAGGAGACGGCAAATGCTGCATTTTTCCGAGCCTGCCTTTCGACAGGATCCGTTTCAGTGGCTGTTTCAATTGCACATTAGCCGGGGATGAATGAAAGAGGAGGTGCAACGCAACCATGAGATGGATTTTGGCATTGACCTGGCTGGCTTTCATTGCGTATGCCTGGATTTGGGCACCTGGGCTGCCTCTTGGGAGTGACTCTGTGTTTAAAGAGCTGATTACACTGCAAAGCAAGGAACCCTGGCTGCTAACCGTATTTTCGTGGCTTGGGATTTTCCCGGCTATTTTTGCTTGCCTGCTGTTAAGGAGGTCAGGGAAAGCGAGAGGATCTCGTGTACCTGCTTGGCCCTTTGTATTGCTGTCTTTTGGATTGGGAGCCTTTGCGCTGCTGCCTTATTTTGCGTGGTCCTCGCAAACACACAGAGGTTCGGGTTACGAACAACTGTCTTTTGCCAGGCAGCGTGAATCAGGTATCGGACGTGTGGCAGCTCATAAGCTGACCCATGTGATTCTTTTGCTGCTTACATTGGGTACAGGCTTCTATGCATTAACTCAAGGCCATCCTGATGTATACATGGGAGCGTTCAGAGAGTCTTCCTTTGTTCATATTATGACGATTGATTTCGTCATCCTGACTTTGCTTTCCATGATCGCATTGTTCAGGGATGCTTCGGACAATCGTCGTTCTCACGGATGGGCCGTTGCAGGATTGATCCCATTGATAGGCCCGCTCATTTATTTAATGACAAGCCGGAGAGATTGAGTTTGACGGATGCCGTCCTTATACTTGTTTAATCTGAAGGCGAACAATTCATGATATGAATAGAAAAATGTGTAAATCTATTAAGGAGAGGATAACCAATGAAAAATACTTTTCCTGCCTATGTCGTGCGTAAAGAAGAACAAGGTGGTGTGAAAGCTGCTATGGAGAAATTGACGAAAGAGGACTTGCCTAATGGTGACGTAACCCTTCAGGTTCAATACTCAAGCGTCAATTATAAAGATGGTCTCGCCACAACTGAAAAAGGCGGTGTAGTTCGCGAATATCCGATCGTACCTGGTATAGATCTTGCAGGCATTGTAGAGGAATCCGTGAGCGGCCGGTTTGCACCAGGGGATCGGGTGATCAGCACTGGTTTCGAGCCAGGTGTATCTCATTTTGGAGGGTATAGCCAATATGCGCGTCTGCGTAGCGAATGGCTTGTTCCTCTGCCGCATGGACTCAGTGAGAAGGAAGCGATGGCGATTGGAACGGCAGGGTTCACGGCAGCACTTTCCGTAGATGCTTTGTTGCGGGCTGGAGTGACTCCGGAGATGGGCAATATTCTGGTGACCGGAGCTACCGGAGGAGTAGGCAGTATGGCGGTGGCTATTTTGTCGAAACTGGGATTTGAAGTGACAGCAAGTACAGGCAAAAAAGATCAACAGGAGCAACTGCTTCGGAATCTGGGTGCCTCACATGTCATATCACGCGAAGAAGCGGATGCGCCAGCCAAAGGAGCGATGGGCAAACAGCTCTGGGCAGGTGTAATTGATCCGGCAGCAGGTCCGGCATTGGCCGAGCGTCTGAAACAGATTCAATACGGTGGCGCTGTCGCCGTATCAGGCTTAACCGGAGGGGCTGCGTTCGAGTCCACCGTATTTCCGTTTATTTTGCGGGGGATTCAATTGATTGGGATTGATTCAGTCTATTGCCCGATGGAACGGCGGGAACGGATATGGAAGCTGCTTGGTGGAGAATGGAAGCCGGATCGGGCGCTGGAGCTGGGGATTCAGGAAATCTCATGGGCACAACTGCCTCAGACACTGGAAACAATTCTCAAAGGCGGTGCTGTAGGTCGTACTGTAGTGAATACGATGTCGGATACGCCTGCCGAATAAGATTCTTTTCTCCTAGACATGCTAACTCTACCTGAGAGCGTCACCGTGCATGTGGCGGGAAAGGAAGGATGAGTATGCGTGTTAACGGAAAAGGATTGCATTATAGATCTGGACGTGTAAAGTCTGTGCTGGTCAGTATGGTCGTGGTGCTATGTACAATATCGGTAGTAGCGTGTTCAGCATCGAATGTTGAGCAGGAACGAAAAATATATACCCGACAAGCGACAGATGAGGGAATTGTTCGGGCAAAGAGTCAAGGTCACGGGTTAAATGGTCCATTAATTCAGGAGCTGGATGAAGCTTTTGCTGCAAAAGGCATAAAGTTGATGAATAATATGTCTGCGGATGATGGTGAGGACGGCATATCTTACATGTACTTGCTGAATGGAAGTGGCAGACATATTGTAAAAGTCCACATTTTCAGTGATGCCCCTACAAGAGTAGCCCGGATGAACGAAATGTACGGTAATGATGGCAATGAGGCTGTGATGGAAAATGTACTTGGCAAAACAACGATTCGCAGCAAAGACTACGTGTCACTGGTCTATACGGCTTCAGGTGGAGAAAAGGACGATTATGAAGAAGACGTGATGCAGGTATTCCAGCATGTGCTTGAGCAACTGAAGTAATTGACTCCACTAAAATAAATCCGAAAAACCCGTCTGATTATTCAGACGGGTTTATATATTTCACGCATGACATGCCTCAGTTCAGGCAAAATGAGTTTTTCCATTGCCAGTTTGACAGCTCCCTTGGAACCTGGCATGGAGAATACGGCTGTACGCCCAATCGTTCCGGCTACCGCTCGGCTTAGAATGGCAGCAGAACCGATATCCTCGGTATAGCTGAGGAAGCGGAAGATTTCTCCAAACCCCGGGAGCTCCTTATCGAGTAGTGAAGACACCGCCTCGTATGTTGTATCTCGGGGTGCAATTCCGGTCCCACCGCTGAGCAGCACGGCTTCGATATCGTCACGAACGGCGGCATCCTGCAGGATACTTCGAATGGTTTCAGTTTCATCCGGTGTAATGATATATTCGACGATCTGGTAGCCTGAATCAGTCAGCAGCTTATGCATAAGTTGTCCGCTTGTATCGGTGTCCTTCGTGCGAGTATCGGATACGGTAACAATCATACAGGATACCGTGTCAGGGGCCTCCTGACGATGTTGTTCAACTGAATTGGTCATAATATATCCTCCTCCAATCAACATGTTCTCATAGCATAGACCATTCAGTAGAATGAGGCAATGGACTTGCAAATAGAAGGCCAGCATTGCGCAAAGATTGCAGGATAGTGTACACTCGCTAGGATAGAGATAGACCAGTTCCATTGGACAAATAGAGAGGTGAACAACGATGAGTGAATTAAAAACAAATGAATCATCCATACCTGTATATATATTGTCAGGCTTCTTGGGCAGTGGTAAAACAACACTGCTTGTTCAACTGATTGAACATTGGCAGCAACAAGGTCTCCGGCCCGCCGTGGTCATGAATGAATTGGGTGAAGTCAACCTGGATGGTCAGATTGTGGATGCTTCCGTGCCCATGACGGAAATGTTGGGAGGATGCATTTGCTGTACCGTACGCGGCGACTTGGGGCTGCAGCTTGCTGATCTTGTGCAGGAGGAATCGCCTGATGTCATTATTATCGAAGCAACGGGAGCAGCAAACCCGATGGAGATTCTGGATGCAGTAACGGAAACATCCCTCTATATGCGACTGGAATTGAGAAGCCTGATTACTGTAGTAGATGCCGCGCATCTGTCAGGGCTGTACCAGGAGCAGAAGGGACAAACCTTCAAGCTGATGCAGGAGCAGATTCGCTGTGCGTCTGTTCTTCTCCTGAACAAAACGGACCGGGTGGACGAGCAGCAGTTGGCAGATCTGGGGGACCTGTTGGCACGCTGGAACGGTTTCGCTCCAGTACTGCCTACGGTGAAGTGTGAAGTCGATATGGATGTGCTGCTTCGTAGTGGAGACAATGTGCATGCCTATCAATCTGTTGAGGAAACGAGTAAACACGCGGAGAAGCAACATCACGTGCATTCCGAGGCTTGCGCAGAGCATGGATGCAGCCATGATCATGGACATGAACATCACGAGCATGTGGATCATGATCACGAAGAACATCAACATTCTCAGGGAAATGACCTTGAACATCCTCATGATCACAACCATAGTCATAATCATGCCCATCCCCATGCTTCGCATGAACATGTAATGGTATATACGCACTATTTCACCCAGCCGGTGAACAGTGAGGCCTTCGAGCGTTTGATAGCTGATTTACCACGCGATGTGTACCGGGCAAAAGGGATTTTATCCTTTAGCGATACGTCCAGCCGATTCTGGTTCCAATATGCTTACCGCGAATCGGATTATATGAAGATCACGCCTCAGGGGGATGTGCCTAACGTAGCTGTGTTTATAGGTGAACATTTCGATCAGTCGGTTATTCGCAACCAATTGCTGGAATTAGAGGCGGCAAATCAGGTTTAATGATTCAAGGTTCCTCCAGACGGGGTATTAAGAAGCATAGCAAACTTAGTCTGGGAGGTAACTTTAAATGACACAACAACAATATCAACAATGTATCGATGCTTGCCTGGAGTGTATGAATGCTTGCAATGTATGTTACATATCGAGTCTGAAAGAATATGATCTGGCAATGCTGCGTGATTGCATTCGTTTGGATCGGGAATGTGCAGAAATCTGCAGTTTTGCTGCTCAAGCCATGACACGCGGAAGTGATTTCATCGCTGAAATTTGCGCACTGTGTGTGAAAGCATGTGAAGCTTGTGCTGCTGAGTGTGGCAAACATCAACATGATCACTGCCAGGCTTGCGCAGAAGCTTGCCGCAAATGTGCAGAGGCTTGCCGTATGATGGCCGCAGTAGCATAAATATAACTCCATTGAATTATATTGAATTGAAAAATAAAAAGCCTGGGCAATCTGCAAAGATGCTAGGCTAATCCCCTCACAGAAGACAACGTAATAAGACATCCGATAAGATGTACTTCAACGTTTTCTGCTGGAGGGGATTTTTTATCGATATAGCATAGTAACATTCTTCTCAACCAGATGGCGAGAACCTCTATGGCCAGCAGGTTCTCCATTGGGAAATGCATGTAACAGGTTGCCAAAGCAGAGCTTGATCTGTATAATGATGGCAATGAATTGAAACGATGAATATCCGTGATCGGGAGAGTAGCCAGAATCCATGCATGACAGCGAGCCGGGGCAGGTGGAAGCCGGTATGACATGACCTGAGTGAAGCGCACCCGTGAGATGGTTGTCCGAAGGAATGTTTACATCCTTGAGAGGGTGTAGAGCAGGTCATTGAGGGCAATCCGGTAGGCGGCCGTTAATCGCACCGAGCGGAGCACGCTGTGAATGTACTAAGATGTACATTCACAGCGTGCTCACCTAGAGTGGTACCGCGGGAACTGTGAAGATCAGCTCTCGTCTCTGATATAGAGACGAGAGCTTTTTTGTTTTCTATAGTACGGCTAAATACGATAATGATTAGGAGTGTTCGACATGTTGATGAATCAGGCAGCAGCACAACTTGCTCCCTTAACGGGATTGAAGCAAGACGAGGTGTTGAGATTACTGGAGGTTCCACCACAGGCGGAGATGGGAGATGCGGCGTTTCCATGCTTTATTCTGGCCAAGTCGTTGAAAAAAGCACCCACGGTTATCGCCGCGGATATCGCTACCGAATTACAGACCGTTGGGCTGGACGCTTCAGCAGCAGGACCTTATGTGAATATACGCTTCAATCGGGAAGATCTGGCGCCTAAGCTGCTGCATGAACTGGGACTTAAAACATTTGGCAAGCTGCAGCTAGGGGCAGGTGCACGCGTGGTGATCGACATGTCATCGCCCAACATTGCCAAGCCATTCGGAATTGGTCATCTGCGCTCCACTGTAATTGGGGCAGCAATGTATCGTTTATATAATGAGGCAGGCTATACTTCGGTCAGTGTGAATCATCTGGGGGATTGGGGAACACAATTCGGCAAACAGATTGCAGCCTACAAACGTTGGGGTAATGATGAAGCGCTACAGGCTGAGCCGATTCGTACATCTTTGGAGCTGTATGTGCGTTTTCACGATGAGGCGGAGAGCGATCCATCTCTGGAGATCGAGGCACGAGATTGGTTCCGCAAGCTGGAGCAAGGGGATGAAGAGGCACAGCGGTTGTGGACCTTTTTTGTAGAAGTGAGCATGAAAGAATTTAACCGGATGTATGAGCGTCTGAATGTACAGTTTGACCATACGCTGGGTGAGAGCTTTTATAACGACAAGATGGGTGCAATAGTTGAAGAACTGAAAGCCAAAGGATTGCTCGAAGAGAGCGAAGGCGCATTGGTGGTACGTTTGGAGGAGGAGAATATGCCACCTTGCCTGATTATCAAAACCGATGGAACAACCATTTACCCAACACGGGATCTGGCAACAGCCGTTTATCGTCATGATGTGATGAAGGCGGATAAAATGCTGTATGTAGTCGGGGGGGAGCAGAAGCTTCATTTCCGCCAGGTATTTGCGGTATTATCCCGGATGGGGTATGCATGGTCTGAGATTTGTGAACATATTCCGTTTGGCTTGATGCGTTTCGAAGGACGGAAGATGTCAACCCGCCGGGGAAAAGTTGTCTTTTTGCAGGAGGTACTGGATGAGGCTGTCGCTCGGGCTTTACAGATTATTCAGGAGAAAAATCCCAATCTGCCGAATTCGCAGGAGGTTGCCGAAGCGGTTGGTGTAGGTGCGATTGTATTCGGAGATCTACGCAATAACCGGTTGAATGACGTCGATTTCTCGCTCGAAGATGCGGTGAGCTTTGAAGGCGAGACAGGACCCTATGTACAATACACACATGCCCGGATTAACAGTGTGCTTGCGAAGGCAGCAGAGGCAGAGCGCGTGGAAAATGAAAATCAATTGGACGTTGTTAGTAGCAGTAGAAGTAACAATGTTGCGGCAAACTCAGATAACCAGCCTGTCATGGTCGGTGACACTTCATGGGCATTGCTGAAACTGCTGGCGGATTATCCGCAGCATCTGGAAAAAGCAATTCATCGCAACGAGCCTTCGGTCATTGCCAAGTATGCGATAGATGTTGCCCAGGCGTTCAACCGCTTCTATCACGCAGAACGGATTGCGGATGCGCCGGCTGACGTCAAACCCTTCCGGGTGGCGTTAACAGAGCGTACGGCCGAGCGTCTTGCCTACAGCCTATATTTACTGGGCGTTCAGGCTCCTGAACGGATGTGATTCTATGGGATGGAGGACAAGTAGATTCTTCGATAAAGCAGGAAAAGCAGCAGCAGGCTCAAACGGACGAATCATATCGCTACAACAGGTGAGCAAACGACTTGGGGATATGCAGGTATTGAATGATATCAATCTGGAAGTAGGCCAGGGCGAGTGCATCGTTCTGGTGGGCAGGAATGGCTCAGGCAAAAGCACGTTGCTGCGTGTACTAGCGGGCATGTTACTGCCTGATTCAGGCTCGCTGCACAAGCCCGGGCATGGGCGGATTATGTATGCACTGGATGGACTTTCACGCCTGCCCTTCACATCAAGAGAGTACCTGTGGGAAATGGGACGTATTCGTGGCATGCGACCTGAGATATTGCGTCAACGGATAGGGGAATTAAGTGAGCTGTTATTCTTGGGCACGGCGCTGGATCAGAACCTACCTCAGTTATCCAAAGGTACTTTGCAGAAGGTGAACTTAATTCAGGCTTTGCTGCCTGGTCCTGATGGGTTATTGCTGCTTGATGAACCATTGTCCGGTCTGGACGTTCCGGCGCAGGAAGCAATTGTAGCTTTGCTCAGACAGTGGAAACAGGAAGGAAGCCGGATTGTTACAGCTTGCCATGAGCCATTGCTGATTGAACGTCTCGCGGATCAGGTCATCGTGTTACAGAAGGGAACGGTGCTGCGTCGCTGGAGCCAGGAAGATTTGCAGCAAGTTGCTGAGCCCACTGTGAGTATTCAAAGTATGACGGAAGGGCTGGAACAATCCGTTATCGATGCGCTGCTTGTTGAACAACCAGGAATTATTACATGCCATCGCAGCATGATTCATCAGAACTATGGTCGAGAAGTGTGGAATTGGAAGGTGTCACGCAGTTCGGCAGATCGGATTATTGGAATGATTCTGGCAGCTGGCGGTTCCATTGTGTCTGTACAGCCGGAAGAGAGCCGATTAAATATGGAAGGGTTGATGGAGGGGCGGCACCCAGGTGAGGCTATAAGCAGGGAAGTTGCTGAGAACCTTTCCTTTATATCTGCGGCAGGAGGCGACCTCCAATGATCTACTTGACTCGTTATTTGTTAAAACATTACATACGTTCACAGAAATATGTTGCGCCGGTGATCTTTTATATCATTACGATGCTGCTCATCTATTCCTACAAACCTAATCCGGTTGCGGACAGTTACAGCGTTACGGCCATGCTGCTCTTTTTTGGTGCGGCCTGGCTGGGCTTGACGGTAATGAATACGGAACCTGCTTCGCAGTATCATTTGCTTGTTCTGCATGCAGGAAGCAAACGCAAGGTTGTCAACGCACAATTAATTTGTGCGTTGATCATGCAGTTCGGCCTGACTGCAATTACCGTGTTATATCCGGTTGTTACGGGCATGTTTGGAAGGATACCGAGTACTGGGGAGTGGATCATGGCTTGGGCCGGACATTTGGCATTGTCGCTCCTGGGTCTGGGGCTCAGTGTGTTCTTCCAAAAATCATACATACCCATGCTGAGCCGCAGCATGCCGCCTTTCATTGTGGTGATGTTATTATCATTTGTCCAAGGTTCATTAAGCGGACGTTTGCCTGAATCCATACAGTGGGTTGTCAAGATTCTGCCTCCGGCCTTTTATCTGGTTCGTGAGATGATGTTATTTGAAGAATCGGAGTTGGGGGCTGTGGTTTTGACGACAGTGTGGGCTGTACTCTATGCCATAGTTCTACTTATCATTCATGTATGGTTATCGGGAAGAAGGGATATACGGAGTTAGAGGCTATTATTCCGCTTAACTTGAATGTTGGTCCATGTTTCGTTACCATAGAGGGACGTTGGAATGAAAGCATTGTACGGAGATAAAGGGGGCGCTCGCTTATGCAAAATTCAGACATGCAGCAGGGTGACATGCTGGACAGCGAACACTCCAGGGAATTGTTTGCGTATTACGGATTGGCTGTATATTATGGACAGGCGCTTGAACAGCAACTGGTCAATCTGATTTTATTAATGAAAATGTCTCAGGGCAAGGTTGTATCCGAAGAAGATCTGGAAGATCTGTACGAACGGAAGATGAGCAGTTCACTTGGGCAACTCATTCATGAGGTGCGCCATCACTTTACTTTTTCGGAGGAAGAGACTCGGCAGTTGAATGAACTATGGAAGCAGCGTAATAGCATTGTACATCACTATTTCAAGGAACGAATTCATGAGACATTCAGTCCTGAAGGACGAACACGTATGATCAAGGAGCTGGAAGATTTCAAAGACCGTGCACAGGAACTGGAGATTAGTCTTCAGCAGTACACAGGTGCCTGGATTGCAGAGCTGGGGTTGGATGCTGAATCCGCGGCGGCGTTGCAAACACTCGAACGTATGCATGCAGAGAGCATGCACGCCCGGGCACTGGAAGAGGATGAATCATTGTGATGGAAGGCAAGTCCCGGATACGTAAAATAAAAAGCAGACGCTGGCTTGTAATCTCCATTACATTGCTCGTGTTGCTTGGGGTTATATGGACGATAACTACGGCCTTGCTCATCTGGGCATACACCGATGAGGAATCATCCAGACAGAGTGATGCGGCTATTATCCTCGGAGCGGCTGTAACAGGGGATAACCCTTCACCCGTATTTCGCGAACGTATTGAGCACGCCATATTATTATACCGCCAGGGGACGATCAGCCATCTGCTCTTTACTGGTGGTTCTGGCAGTGCAGGAGAACGAGCCGAAGCCGAAGTAGGACGAGATTATGCTGTTGCACATGGTGTAGATCAAGCAGATATTCAAATGGAAACAGAGTCAAGAATTACGGAGGAGAATCTGGTGAACTCGCTTAGCGTTGGGGAACAGGCGGGGTTTCACACCTACACCATTGTAAGTGACCCGCTGCACATGAAACGGGCGATGAAACTCGCTAGCGGACTCGGCATGGATGCCGTCCCGTCCCCAACACGAACGACGGCTTACCAGTCCTGGCGCAGCCAATTTCCTTTTCTGGCCAGAGAAACGATATTATATATGGGATATACGGTCAAAGGATGGATAGATGGATAGACAATCCGCAGCAGCACGGAAAGTGACTGGACTGCGCGATTGTCTTTTTTTGTACATGGTGATGAGGCGTTTCTAAGTTCCGGGATAATTAATCGCTGCACTAACCAGTGCGGCTACCCCAAAACCGATGAACCACCAAGGCCAGCGCCGATGATTGCTTTTGCGTATACTGATGAACAAACTGATGATCCCCGCAAGTAATACCACGGTAGCCAAGCTGCTGCCAACGATCCAGCCAATGCTCATATGTTTACCTCCTCTATATGAAATGTTAAGAAGAGCTCCCTATGGAGAGCTTCCCACCTCTGACCTCTGCTTGAAATGGATAAATACCGTTACGATACGTATGTTGATTAAGATTGGATTGAAGCGGGAAATCACTGCTGAATCGGCCTCCGGCCTGTTTGAAGTCTAACTTGAATCCATCGTTATCTGCTGGGATTCGCACTTCAACGTTACAACCTGTGGAGCGACTATCCAGAGATTGAAGCATCGTTGAGGAGTGAACGGTGAGTGGGCTGCCTGTCACTTTGGATTGAATATGGGTGAACTGACCGGATAACTGAACAGGTGAAGAAGTGGCTTGCAGTTGCATATGTTCTGCATGGAGGTCTGTTGCTGTAACCCGACTGCCCACTGATCGTAGACGGATATGCTGGGCATGGCCAGTTAAAGTGAGTTTACCGGATGTACAGTCACAATCCCATTGTTCGGAAGAAACGTTATCTACAAGAAAGTGGGAACCAACTCCGTTGATCGATAGCCTTTTCAAGACAACAGGCGGCAGTATAATGTGGAGCGATGTGCGATGGAAGTTAATGCCCAGCGGAAAAGCTTGTTTTCGTCCATCGATCAGATGTAATAAACCTTGGCTGACGTTAGTTTCAAAACATCTAGTTCTTGGGAAACGAGCCGAGCCCCATTGAGTAACACGAATAACCGCTTCTGTACATTGGCTGATATGCACTTCGCCTTGCATCCATTCCAGAGAAAGGGCCAGAAGGGGTTCTTCAGACAACCATTCTTTGCAAATCATATGATTAGGTTTCAAAATGGTTATCCCTCATTTCTGTCATCGTCTTCATCCAGAATAGGATAAGCATCCATCGCAGCATGTTGGTCTAGAATACGTTCAATTAGTGATTCACTCACAATATCGGCACCAAGCATGTTCATCAACCGCTGTAAAAAATAAAGACGTTGCTTTGTTTCGCTTGAATTGCGGCCGAACAGTGTTGGATTAATCCATATATTGACCAGCATCATGAATACTTCTGCACAAGCTTCGGGATCTTCGGTATGAATAGATCCATCTGTAATGCCTTCACGCAAAATCGCTGCAATCACCGGGGCATCAATCCGCACCGCCTGTTGAATCCCTCGTACAATGAACACTGGATTTTTGATCTGGGTTCGAAGTACGTGATCCAGGGAATGGGCCTGTTGATCAGAGACGACATACTCCAATATCTGAACTAACTTCTCTCGTGCTGGTTTGGTCGTTGTATTTGTAACTAATTGATCCAGCATCTGAGCGGAATAATTGAACTGTTGTTCCATGACCGCGTCCAGTATTTCCTCTTTGGATCTAAAGTGATGGTACACAGCTCCCTTGGACATGCCTAGGGTAACAATGATGTCCTGAATACTCGTCTTTTCAAATCCTTTATCTGTGAACAACTGCGCAGCGACGTTCAGAATCTGTTGTACCGTCTGTTCAGGGTGCTTGTTTCTGGCCATAATAACCTCCTTATATTTTAGATACCGACCGTTGGTATGTATAATACAGAGAGATGTTTCCATTGTCAATAAGAGGAAATCAGAAGGAGTGATACACGTAGGAAGTTTAAATGGATCAAATCTGAGTTAATTGAGAAAAGGTAAGATCAAGAAAAAATAAATAAGAGTGGAGAAAAGTGAACTGGGACCAGAGTAAAGTAGATAGAGCAACCAACCTTGTTTCGGATTTTGGGTCATGGACAAAATAAAACCGATATGCCTTCAGACTAAGAGGTCCGCGGGCATATCGGTCGGTGTTAAAGTATATTTGCAATTATTCCTGTTTTACTTACACGCCGCCTCCAGCAAAAGAGGAAGTGGTGCGAATGGGCTCGCCCAGTGGGTTGTTTTCATTCGTATTCGGTGCTGCTTGGGCACCTTGCTGTAGCTGATACATCTGATAATAGCGACCTTTCAGTTCCATCAATTCATCATGTGCACCTTGTTCAACGATCCGTCCGCGATGCAGGACCAGAATCTGGTCTGCTGAACGAATGGTGGACAGACGGTGGGCGATGATGAAAGTGGTCCGTCCTTTTTTGAGGACTTCGAGCGCGTTTTGAATTAATGCTTCTGTTTCGGTATCAATATTCGCCGTAGCTTCATCGAGAATCAGGATGGCTGGATCGAATGCCAGTGCACGTGCAAAGGAGATCAATTGCCGTTGTCCGGCAGATAATGTGCTTCCTTTTTCGATAACCGGCTCGTCGAATCCTTGCGGTAGATGGGCGAGAATTCGCTCAGCACCTACATCGCGCAGCGCCTGTTCAATCTGTGCACGAGTAATCTGTTCATCTCCGAGACTGACATTGGAAGCCACGGTACCCGTGAACAGGTACGGGTCTTGCAGTACAATGCCCATATGTTCGCGAATCCACTGTTTAGGCAGATCCTTCACGTTCTGACCGTCAATCGTGATCTTGCCTTTCTGTGGATCATAGAACCGGAACAGCAAGTTGATGATCGAGCTTTTACCGGAACCGGTATGGCCCACCAGGGCGACCGTTTGACCTTGTGAGGCTTTGAACGAGATGTTGTTCAGCACATAATCTTTTTTATAGGCAAACGATACATCGTCAAACACGACATTTCCTTTGTACCTCGGCATCGAGCCATCGGTTACCGGTTCACCTTTCTCATCCATCAGTTCAAATACACGTCCTGCTGATACCATAGAAGAGTCCAGGTTCGCGAGTTGGTTCACCATACCTGTAATTGGCTGGAACAAACGTCCGAGAACGTCAACGAATGCATACAGTACACCCAGTGATATGATACTCGTGCCGTCCAGCACACTAGAGCCGAAGTACCACAGGACGACCGCAAAAGCCATATTCCGCAGGACGTTAACCAGATTGTGTGAGGTGAAAGCGTTCAGGTTGAGCATTTTGTTCTGGTGTTTCATATAATCATCATTCAGATCCTCGAATTCCTTCTTGGTCTGTTTCTGGTGACGGAATACCCGGATAATGGACATCCCCTGAATGGATTCGTTAATAATCGCATTAATCTCACTCAGACGTGAACGAATGATCGTGTTGTACCGAGTTGCGATTTTACGATAAAGCACAATCCACAGAACCAGCATCGGCACAACGAACAGCGAGATCAATCCGAGGCGGAAATCGAGCAGGAAGAGCGCAACGTACACTCCAGTGATCGTAATGATGCCTGAGAAAAAGTTCGACAGAACGGCAACGAACAGATCTTTGACGGCTTCGGTATCGTTGGTGACCCGGGAGACCACTTTACCTGCGGGCAGGTTGTCGAAAAAATGTACAGGCAATCGTTGGATGTGTGCATACACATCGTTACGAAGTCTTTGAATGACTTTGTTGGCAGATGATTGTAACCAGTATGTTTTACCAAACTCCATAATGACCGAGATGACAAGGAAGATCATGTAATACACAATCAGTTGATAGATGCTTGGCATTTCCGGTTTGTAAAAGGCAAAGAGTTCACCGGCAGATAAAGGCACCGCCGCATACTGACCCGTTACTTCGCCTGCGCGTGTAACCGTCAGTGTTCCGTCCGCATAGGTTCGATCCCCATCGGGGGCAGCAACAGGTTCATTCACAAAATAAAAACTTTTTCCGGCTTGCAGTATGCGTACCTCGGTACCTTTCGTTTCATCCGGTTCAAACCGGCCTTCACGTTTGTAGTTCTTGCCATTGTAGACCGCTGCTTCGCTAGAAGCAGTAGTCTCATAGAAAGGCTGCTCAATGGCGAGCAAATGATTGTCGATCATGGACTTGGCGATGAAAGGGCCGGCAAGCTCGGCGGCAACTCCAATCGTAAGCATAATTAAAGCGGCAATAAACGTGCCTTTGGCTTTTAGGGCATATTGAAGCAGCCGTTTGCCTGTATTAGACTTCAAAGCGTTAACCTCCTACGTGGACAAATTAGACTCCACCTGCTGCCGTTCATACTGTTCACGGTACCAGCCGTTCATAGCAAGCAGTTCCTGATGGGTTCCTTCTTCCGTTATTTTCCCGTGCTCGAGTACGATGATTCGGTCTGCGTGTTCAATAGCGGACAGGCGGTGAGTCGAGATCAGCGTAGTTTTGCCCGAGCGTTTGTTGCGTATATTTTCAATAATTTTGGCTTCAGTTCGTGCATCGACGGCGGATAAAGCATCATCCAAAATCAAAATGTCTGGATCGGCGATAAAGGCACGCGCCAGCGATACACGCTGTTTCTGTCCACCGGACAGCGCAATTCCTTTTTCACCAACGAGTGTGTCCAGACCATCAGATAAAGTGCCCAGATCTCCGTCAAAGGCTGCGGTGCGAATCGCTTCCATAATCACATTATCATCAGCACCAGGCTTACCGAATTGAATGTTCTGACGGACTGATTTGGAGAACAGCACCTGTTCCTGTGGAACATATCCAATCCAGCTGTGCAGGTCATCTTTGGCGATATTCTGAATCGGATGACCGGAGATGCTTAACTTACCCGATCCGGCCGGGTATTCATGAAGCAATTGTTTGAGCAGGGTGGACTTTCCGCTACCTGTACGTCCCACGATACCCAGTGTCTGTCCGCGTCGAAGTGAAAAGCTGACATGACTGAGATTGTCTACAGTAGAACTAGGATAACGGAAGGTAACATCCTGCATGGCGATTTCTTCAGGATTAGTAATATGAGCAGGCTGCTCAACATCTTTCACGGCAGGTTCTACAGATAGCGTCTCGTTAACACGATCGAGTGAGGCACTACCACGCTGCATCAGGTTAATCAATTCGCCAATCGCAAACATTGGCCAGATCATCATCCCCAGGTACATATTGAACGATACGAGATCTCCTAGGGTAATTTCATTATGAAAAACAAGATAAATGCCGTAGGCAAGTGCAATCACATAACTGAGTCCGACACATAACCGGATGGTAGGTTCGAACAGTGCATCCATCTTGGCAACGGCCAGATTTTTGCGATACACATCTTCAGTGACATCAGCGAACCTTTTCTCATCCAGACGTTCCTGAACATAGGCACGCACGACTCGAATGCCGGCAATAGACTCAAGCACCTGATCGTTCATATCCCCGAATGCATCCTGCGCCAGTGTGTATCGTTGATGGACAGCTTTACCATAGATCATCATGGCGATGGCGATAAAAGGCAGAGGCAGAATTGCGGCCAGGGTCAGTTTCCAGCTAACCAGAAAACCCATGGCGAATAATACGGTTGCCAGAAAAGCAGTGGAGTCGGTTAACGTCAGCATGCCGAAGCCTGCTGTGGTAGCAATGGAACGAAGATCATTCGTGGCACGTGCCATCAGATCGCCGGTTCTGTTTTTCTCAAAAAAGGGCGGGGTCATCCGCAGCAAATGGTCCATGAAGCGTGACCGCAGCAAACGTTCAACCAGATTGGCACCGCCAAACAGTTTGTGCATCCATATGTACGTTGTCAAATAGATAATGATGACCGATCCTAGAATAAGTAAAATGTAACGTGTGAGTGAGGCGCCGGTGATGGAACCGCGTACAATCTCGTCAATGGCATTGCCCAGAAGACGAGGTGGCAGCAGTTCAATGATGCCCACCATAATAAGCAAGGTGACACCAATGAGGTATCGTTTGCGTTCCAGCCGGAAAAACCAGGCCAGATTTTTAAGTACAGAGAACAAGTGGTATCCCTTCCTTTCAAGTTCGTGAAATGCATGTTCCGTTCATGTTTAGCCATTTGAGCCCACAAAAAAAGACATACCGCACGCAGGCGGTATGTCTTGGGTATCATTCATACGGCAGCATGGCTCCGAGAGCAGAGCCACCACCGTAGATAAAGTTCGATTGTGAGAGTACAAAACAGCAAACCTGAGTAGAGGCTTCTGTGATGCGGTCTTATGAACGGAATAACGATTTCATGGGTGCTCCGGTATTTAGTTGTATGCTGAATTGATGTAGATCGTCATTGTTAAACACCGTAACCACCCTTTCTTTTTTGGTAATAAATTGCATGTGGATCTCGTATGTTTGCATCTTAACACCGACTTTTACAATCTGTCAAACGTTTTTCCAAAACAGAAGATGCAACGCAATGTGATGGAAATATGACAAGTAAATGAACTTTTTTTGCGTATTTGGGGTGGTTGAGGTTTGTAATCAGGCCATTGTAGCGATATGATGGAACATATATATAGAGAAGGAGCTGACACCAAATGAGTACCATACATGTATCTGACCGCGCTGCTCGCTGGTATAAGGAAGAACTGAATTTGAACGAAGGAGACAGCATTCGATTCTTCGCCCGTTATAGCTCCGGCGGAGGTCTTCATCCTGGCTTCTCTCTCGGAATCGCCGTGGAGGAACCGAGACATCCTGCTGATCAAACGAAGGTATCGGGTATCCAATTTTTTATGGAAGATCATGATTACTGGTATCTGAAAGGTCATCAACTTCATGTAGATGTCGTTGAAGAAGGACAGGATATCGAATATCGCTACACCGAGATTTAACGTAATATCTCTGCGTATATAGAATGGCTCATCACCGGTCGCACCGATTTTCGAACAGGAGGAGATACGACATGAATCCGCCAGCCCGAGATTTGGCCCAGTATATCGCGAATCGCTCTCATATTGTTGTTAAGGCGGCGGTTCGGGCCGAGAATGAACAAGGTGAATTATTGCTGATCCAGCATGCTGAACACGGACATTGGCGTATTCCTGCGGGACAGATGCGCCCGGGAGAAGCCATTGAGGACACCGCGCACAGGGAATTGTGGGAAGAGACGGGGTGGACCACCAATCATATGATACTTGAAGGTTTGCATTCGGGTCCGAATCTGAGACATTTGCATGCCAGTGGGGATGAAGAATATTTTGTCATTGCCATGTTCAGGGCACAAATTGTTCAGGATTCGCTCGTAGAATCACGAGTAAATAGCGAGGCTGGGCTGAAGTTTTTTGATCCCAAATCATTACCCAGGCTGAATGATCTTAGCCGCTTGCTGCTGAGGTCTTCTGAAATAGAATAAACAGAACAAAGAAGAAGCCTTTCCTGCCGGGAAGGCTTCTTCTTGTGGGAATCATAATCTAAATGGACCAATGTCCATAAGTACGATAATCACTCTCGTGAACCAGTAGGCTCCTGTTATACCTAGACTTGATCAAGCGGTTCTTCATCATCCATCGCAAAATCAAAATCGTCAATATCGAAGACCTGCACGGGAGATGCCGATTCAATAATACGTGCGATCAATTCGACCTGATCGGTAAGTATGGGGGTATTCAGACGTTGTGAAGTGAGAAGCAGTTCAGTCTCAATGGGATCAAAATATTCACCATATTGTGCGGTATCAACCGCATTAATGATGGCGATGGAGACCTGATCACCAAACAGAATGGACGGACTTTTGGCCCAAGGAACCGCCAGGGCACGCTCTATTTTTTTCTTATTCAACGGTTCTTCAAAATAAGAAATCATTTCGTTAATTTTGGATTTCACATGCTGGTCATCTGCTGGATTATCCATCAAAGGGTCAGGGCTGGTCTGAAATTCATATAACTCCAGGATGGTGGTATAAGGAACAATATATTCAACAGGCGCCGGCGGCGCGAGTAATTGACCGTAAATTGCCACCATCACGGCTTCTGTAACAAACTGACGTGACATGGGTCCTGAATCCTCCTGCGGCCATTAATAGTTGCGAGGTGAATCAATTTTATATTGTATGAGGGATCATCAAATTGATTTCTCTGCTATGGACTTGGGTGCTTGAATTGCATGAATAGAAGTATATCATACAACGGTGGGAAAAACAGCCAGTCCGCAGAAGGATGTCAAGTCCCAACTTTGATCATGATTTTCCGAGCAGTAAGGATAAAATTCCTGCTGCAATCAGGGGACCAACCGGAACACCTTTGAACAAGGCAACCCCAAGCACCGTACCAATAAGCAGCCCGGCAACGACGGTAGGCTGTGTACTCATCAGCGTAGCTCCTCGTCCTCCCAGATGGGCGACAAGTAATCCTACACCAATGGCGAGCAGCGATTTCCAGTGCAGAAAAGACTCACCGATCGTCTGCAAACTAATCTTGCCGCTGGCGAGAGGTGCCATAACGCCAATGGTCAGAATGATAATACCGATCGTAAGTCCATACTTTTCCAGCCACGGAAAAGCCTGATTAAGGTTCAGCACCCGCAGCAACAACAGAAATACCATGGCTACGGTTACGGGTGTATTACTGCTGATAATACCTAGCGCCGCAAATACGAGCAACAGCAGTGAGGTCATATCCATCGATTTCATTCCCCTTCGGTCTGCCCGCGATGACGACCTACAATATGTTCTGCAATATATCTACCATGCCAGCGCCCGGATTCAATAAACACTTCATTGGCATTGCGGCCCGAAGCGATTACTCCACCAACGTATATACCTGGTACGCTACTCTCCATTGTCTGTGGGTCATATACGGGTTTATCCATATCTTCGGACATCTCCACACCTACGGAAGAAAGCAGCTTGCGGTCAGGACGGAATCCGGTCAAGGCCAGCACAAAGTCATTGTCGAGTTCACTTGTGGATCCATCAGAATGAAGCAAACGGATGGAATCGTCCAAAATTTCATTTACACATGAGCCAAGGTGAAGTGAGATCTTTCCTTTTTGCACCATGCTTTCGAACAATGGACGAACCCATGGTTTAATATGTTCTGAAACACCGCTCCCGCGATAAACCATATCAATGTGAGCACCGACACGAACCAATTCCATCGCAGCATCGACAGCTGAGTTACTGCCTCCAATAATGGCGACACGTGTGCGTGTGTAAGGATGAGCTTCACGGAAATAATGAGTGACTTTATCTTTGTCTTCTCCGGGAATGCCAAGATAGTTAGGGTGGTCAAAATAACCTGTAGCAACAACGACATTTCGTCCTTCATGAACGATTGTCTGCCCACGCCGATTGACCGTATGTACCTCGAACGTGCCATCGTCTTTGCGTTTGATTTCTTGGGCTTCTTCATAGTTATGAACACGCAGGCCGAAGTGTTCGGCTACCTTGCGATAATAGGCGAGTGCCTCGTAACGAAAAGGTTTGTCGTTCGGTGTGCTGAATGGAACATTCCCGATCTCAAGCAATTCCGCTGTACTGAAAAACTGCATATGGGTTGGATACAGATAAATAGATTGGACGATATTGTACTTCTCAACAATTACAGCGGACAGTCCCAGCCGCTCGCATTCAATGGCAGCAGATAGACCGCATGGGCCTCCGCCGATAATAATGACATCTTCCATGTTCTTAATCCTCCTTATTTCAAGCAATATAATCCTACCGTAAATATGGGTTCAATGCCAGTTCAAGAAGGATACGGACATGAAGAAATGGTCTTGATCCTAGAGAATTGACTTGGAAGAGAAAAAAGATTAGTATCAAATTAGATGATCATCTAACGAAAGTGAGTTGAACGAAATGCAACTGGAGAAGATTGTGGCTTACCATAAAGCCCTGGCTGATCCGACCCGACTTCGGATGCTGTTGCTGTTATCCCAGGGAGAACTGCATGGTCAAGCGCTTGCCGAGAAGCTTAACTTGTCTCAGCCAACCGTTACACATCATGCATCCAAGCTAAGAGAAGCAGCGCTAATCAAGGAACGCAGAGAGAAAAATACGGTGTTTTTCTCGCTCAATCCCTATTTTATCCGGGAGCACGCGCAAGCTTCAGTTGATTTTATTTTTAGACAAGAGGAGGTTGCCGATATGAGTGATGTGAATGAGACGCTGAAGGCATCTGTAATGCGAAATTTCTTCTCGAAGGATGGACGATTGCGTCAGATTCCTGCTCAATATAAGAAAAAGCTGATTGTACTGGGTCATTTGGTAGAGCAGCTGGAATTCGGACGGAAATATACGGAGAAAGAGATCAATGCATTCATTCAAAACTATCATGAGGATTTTGCCACTATTCGTCGGGAGTTTATCATGCACCAGTTCATGTACCGGGAAGATGGGATCTATGAACTGAATCCGAAGGAAATGTGGACAAGGTGGGATCAAGTGAAATAATTGAAAAATAATTAAACTTGACAAAAGCGGTTGCAGCTGTGTAACATGATGGATAATTCTACAAGGGAGGCGATGTTAAATGACAAATCTAATGGCAGTATACGTTAATTTGAATATGAACAGCGTCTCCGGAACGGATCAATGCATGTAAATTTTACGGCAGTTGGGCAGTATTGTTCGCAATATTGTCCATATGTACGTAACAGAGAATAACATGCACAGATGAAGCCACGGGTGACGTACCCGTGGCTTTTTGTATGCCGAAAATGGGTTGTTTCTGGATAACGAGTATCGGATTGGCGTAATGATGCGTCTGATATGAATGCCATAAAAACAATCTTTCGTTCGGCTAACTTCTTATTGCCGCGGGTGAAGTGCTGCTCGTGGCTTATTTGGTTTTGATGCCGGACCGGAGCGTTCATTGTTGATTGTTGTCAATGTCAATGAAGAATAACACACCAATTATCAGGAGGAATTTTTATTTTGAATAACACGATGGAGAAATACGGCTGGTCTGCAAAGTGGCAGGAGTTGTGGCAGCAGACGGGTATGGAAGAACAATTAAGAAAACCAGCAAGAATTATTGCGGATCACGGGCAATTGCTTCGCCTGATTACAGCTGAGGGAGAATGCTGGGGGCGGGTATCGGGACGGATGCGTCATGATCATGAGGAGACTGGCATTGTACCAGCCGTTGGGGATTGGGTGGCTGTTACAGGGCAAGCTGGAGAAGAAGTCATCATACACAGCATTATGCCGCGTCAGAGCAGGGTATCCAGACAAGCCGCTGGTCCAGTGACCAAAGAGCAATTGATTGCGGCGAATGTGGATACATTGCTGATTGTTGCCGCTCTTAATCATGATTTTAATCTGAGACGGCTCGAAAGATACATTATGATGGCCTGGAATGGTGGAGTAAGACCTGTCATCATTCTAAGCAAAAGTGATCTGAGCGAGAATGCGGAAGAACAAATTTCGCTGGTGGAAGGCATTGCTCCTGGAATTGAAGTGTTGGCCATATCGGCTGTTCAGGATCAGGGCAAATCTTTACTTGAAAAATTTCTGTCTCCAGGCACAACGGTAGCCTTGACGGGTTCATCCGGTAGTGGCAAGTCTACCCTGGTCAACTGGATGATGGGCGAAAGTGTACAGCTCACGCAGGCCGTTCGTGAGGACGACAGCCGCGGACGACATACGACCACTCATCGGGAAATATTTGTACTGCCGCAGGGAGCGGTATTGATTGACACACCGGGAATGCGTGAACTCAATCTGTGGGATGAAGGTCAGGATGGTTTGTCACATGCTTTTGGTGAAATTGAGCAGCTTGCAACGGAATGCAGGTTTCAGGATTGCACGCATACCCGGGAAGCCGGTTGCGCTGTCAAGGAGGCTATTCAGGAAGGTTCATTGGATGAAAAAAGGCTGGGCAACTACTTGAAAATGCAAAAGGAACTGAAATTTCAGCAGCGTAAGGAAGAGGCCGCATCCAAACGACGGACCGCTTCAAGCAAACCCGTTAGTTCCCGCAAACCGAAACATGTCCGCAGTACAAAAGACTGGGAAGAGGCCTGAGACCAGGTGGGCATCCCTCTATATCCTGCATAGGATAGATCAGGAGGGATGCCATCATGCCAGATTACAGCATCATCGTGGACCTGTCGGATCATATGTTATATCTTTTGGATGGCTCACAGGTGGTTAAGGGCTATCCTGTCGCTATAGGCAAGATGCTCACGCAGACGCCTAACGGCGTGTTTACGATTATTAACAAACAAGAGAACCCTGGAGGGCCATTTGGCGTTCTTTGGATGGGGTTGTCGGCGCCGCATTATGGGATTCATGGAACCAATGATCCTTCATCCATTGGCAAGTCCGTTTCCCATGGATGCATACGCATGTATAACTCGGATGTGCTGGACCTTTCTTCGAAAGTGTCAGTCGGCACACAAGTAACGATCCGGCCCTAGGGCCGGATTTATCTGATGAAGGGGATTGTAAAGTCACGGCTTGGCCGAGAGAAAGGGAGTAATAACATGCAAATCAGACCAGCGCGTGAAGGGGATGCGGAAGCCGTAGCCCATGTACATACAGAGAGTTGGAAGACAACATATCGAGGGATCGTGCCGGATGATTTTTTGGACAATCTGACTACAGAATCAAGGTTGTCGCAATGGGAACGAAATATCCGTTCTGGCGAAAAGGATCAGATTCTGGTGGTGGCTGAGCAGGAAGATGGGAAAATTGTCGGATTCGCCTGCGGTGGAAAGGAACGTGAAGGCAAATTGCCTTACGATGCTGAGTTGTATGCTATTTATTTACTGAAAGAAGTGCAACAAACGGGTATCGGCCAGAAGCTGGCGAAACACGTCGTTCGTTATCTCCATTCCCTGGACATGAGGAACTTGCTGATCTGGGCATTGGAGCAAAATTCAGCCTGTCGTTTCTATGAAAAAATGGGCGGAACTCCTGTCCAAACACAGCATATCCGGATCGGCGGTGAAGATCTGTTAGAGGTTGCTTATGGTTGGGAGGACTTGACTCTATTTGGAGAGAACGGTTCCCAGTAATTGAATGAATGCAAATTTAGATTAATCAATTAGGCTTTGAGAAGCATTTTCCCTTCTGAGGATAAAAGGATTCATCTGTTCTTCACGTTTGCGCAATCCTTAACAAGGTTAATGAACTACTACACCGTTTTGAGGTGAGACATTCAATCTTGATTGGGAGGCGTTATTCAGATGACTTTAATGGAGACAGAACATACAACATGGACGAAACAATTTATTAATGGCGAATGGGTAGAAGGCTCCGGCGAGAAGATAGTGGAAAATAAGAAACCGTACACGGGAGAGGTCATCGGAACGTGGCGATCTTCGAACAAGGAAGATATAGATCGAGCATATAAGGCGGCTCAAAAGAGTTCGGTGGAATGGAAGCAGTCTCTGCCCGCGGTAAAAGAAGGTGTACTTCGCAAAGTTTCGGCTCTAATGGTTGAGCGCAAAGAGGAAATTATAAAATTGCTGATTACGGAATCCGGGAGCACACGCATCAAGGCCGAGGCGGAGTTTGCTTCGGCGAAACGGATTGTGGATGAAGCAGCTTCGTTTCCTTATCGGATGAAGGGGGAGATTCTGCCTTCGAATACACCCGGGAAAGAGAATCGTGTTGTGCGGGAACCCAAGGGAGTTATCGGCGTGATCGGCCCTTGGAATTTTCCTTTGCACCTGTGTCTGCGTTCCGTAGCCCCGGCTATTGCTTTGGGTAATGGAGTCGTTATTAAGCCTGCGTCTGATACTCCGATTACGGCTGGTTGGCTTATTGCTGATCTATTTGAGCAGGCTGGATTGCCTGAAGGTGTACTGAATGTGGTAGCTGGGAGCGGGAGTGAGATTGGAGATTATTTTGTAGCGCATCCGGTACCCAAAGTCATTTCCTTTACAGGCTCCACAGAGGTGGGGCAGGGAATCGGCAAACTCGCGGGTGAGCATTTAAAAGAAACTGCGCTTGAACTTGGGGGGAACAATGCGATGATTGTCCTGAAAGATGCGGATATCGAACGTGCTGCAGAGTCTGCGGTGTTCGGTAAATTCCTGCATCAGGGGCAAATCTGTATGGCACTTAATCGTATTATTGTACATGCTGATATTTACGATAAGTTTGTGGAGTCCTTTGTCGCCAAAACGAAAAAAATTCAGGCTGGTGATCCTTCGGATGCCCAAACGCTGGTAGGTCCGCTCATTCGTGAGAAGGAAGTGGAGCGCCTGCTGGACTTGATTAAGGGAGCCCAGGCGGAAGGAGCAAGATTGCTCCTGGGTGGTTCTAGCAAAGGCAGTGTGCTGGAGCCGACCATACTCGCAGATGTGAAACCTGAGCAGCATATTGTGCAACAGGAACTGTTTGGACCTGTCGCGGTATTAATGAAAGCGCAGGATGAGCAGGAAGCCGTGCTTTTGGCGAATGATACACCTTATGGATTGAGCGGCTCCGTATTCACCGGAGATCTGGAAAGAGGGTATCAAGTTGCCCAGCAGATTGAATCAGGCATGGTGCATGTAAATGATCAATCCGTGAACGATGAGGCCCATGTGATGTTTGGTGGTGAGAAATCATCGGGTATTGGTCGTTTTGGTGGCGATTGGGCTATTGAGAAGTTCACACGGACTCGTTGGATCAGTATTCAGCATCAATATCGGGAATATCCGGGAGTGCAATAATTCGACAGTGAACATGGATTAGAAAACGTTCTCTTTTATAATCAGCTAGGGTTCGAGAAAGAGTGACAAAGATTGCGCAGAGTCCGCCACAAGCTTGATGGGGCGGCCTTTTGCATGTTTTTACACAATTGAAAAACAGGCGAGGAAATGGTGTGAATAAGCTGTTTGGTATACCTGTAATCTGGTTATTTATGGATACACGGGCAGAACAGATCCGTAAATCCAATAGGTAAAGGGGCCTGAACTTCATGTCCATTGACCGTTTCATTCTTAGAAAGCTGAATACTTGTCAGGAAGAAAATACGCGTGATAATCTGGTTCGGTTGTTTGTCATTCGAATCCAAAAGGCCGAGATGGAAGAAGAACATGAAAATACTTATATCGTCAGCCGATTGCATTAGAAATAGATATAAAAGAGATGTGGTACACAAAAAAAGGAAGCTTGTCCTTAGCGGCAAGCTTCCTTTTCCTTATGTTCGCGAATGAATGAATTCGCAGTTTCCATGTTGAATTAAACAACTGACTCATCTTAATAAAGCGATAAGGCGAGGGAGTCATTTTCGCTACGGCTGTGAAGAATGGCTTCACCACCGACAATCTCAATACTAATCAATGATTGCAGACATTTCTGTAAAGCGCGTTTACCATTGCTAATCTTGTTCTCAAGTGCACTGCTAAGCAATCGTAGTGTCTTTTGTACAGGTTGTTTGTTTTCTTGATTGAAATATACAGGGATTGATTTGTTTTGAAAAGTTATTAGTGTTCTCACTAGAAATCACCTCACGAGAGTTATTTCTTACTGGTTATATTAAATTCCAATGCTTAAAATTACCTTAAAATCAGCTTATGAAAACATAAAGGTGAGCAATGTTTGAAAAGTGTTCACAATTCAATTGTGGGCGAAGCATTAAAAAGTCCCGAAAAATCAATATAAAGCTTCCATTTATATGGAAGAAACACGCATAGTTTCGCATCCTTGCAATAATTAACGTGACTACTGCCTCGAAAGTTCTGAGTCGAATGGACGATATTTTAATATATACGTGGGTCATATGTAACAAAATTACAGGTTGCACATTGCAAACAGGGTGTTTATGTAAGAAAATAGGGATGGAATAGCGTTTCATCTGCATTATTTTGATTTAATTTGACACTAGGACAATTTACATATGAGACCATGGGAGGGATTATTTTGATTCTTACCGTGTATTCCGGTCGGGAGGAAGGCGAGTGGTTCGACATCGAGGTACCGGATGAATGTACTATTGAACATCTGAAGACATTGCTGGGAGTCCGTATTTTCGGTCAGGCACCGGGAGAGGGCATTCAGTACATCCTTGAAGCCAAATTTCCGGAAGGATTGTGGTTCTCTCCACAAAACTCACAACAGTTAATGGAAACAGGGCTGCGTCAAGGAAGTTGTGTACGGGTCCAGCGGGCGTTTTCCACCACTTCTGAAGAAGCGCCGGTGTATGGAAGACGTTCATTGTTTCAGCAGGACAGCAACGAATGAACAATCTGAACGTATATATTGTTTACGGCAATGAAATATAAGGAGGTCTTCTCTTCGTGAATGTGTTATATCAGCGTTCTCCAAGAATGACACCGGTTCTCAAGGAAGAAAGGCTGGAAATTCTGAGGCCTCCGGCAGAACCAAACAAACCTACATTTTCAATGATTTCTATTATTGTACCGATCATGATGACGATGGTCAGCATCGGTTTCTACGTATATATCAATATGAGCGGCAAAATGAGTAATCCCAATTATATGATGTTTCAGATGATGACGGTTATGATGATGCTAACTTCATACACGATTCCGTTTTTTGTATATCTGAGCAACAAGAAGTCCTATCGCAAAAAGTTGGAAGAGCGTACTACCATGTATCGTGCACAATTGGAAAAGCATCGAGAAGAGCTGAAGGAAGCTCAAGCGGAGCAAGTGAAGAGTCTGTATGAAATTCATGGGGATCCCAATGTATGTCTTCAGTTGGTGAAGAATCGCAACAGTTCGTTATGGGAACGTTCCCCGGAAGATGATGACTTCTTGCAGGTGCGAATCGGCACAGGCGAAATTCCGTTTCGAATCAAACTTCAGGTTCCTCGTGTGGATGGTTATGAAAAGGATGAGTTAATTGAAGCGGCTCATGAATTGGCAGCTGAGTTCGAGACGGTGCCCGAAGCATCGATTACACTGCCTTTATTTCAGTCGAAAGTGATGGGGTTGGTCGGCAATCGTGAGGAAGTACTCGCTTCATTGCGCGTAATTATTTCACAACTGACCGTCCGTCATTCACCGGATGAATTAAAGATTGCTGCCTTTTATGAAGAAAAGGAATCAAAGGAATGGGATTGGCTGCGCTGGTTGCCTCACATTTGGGATGAAGATCAGGGACAACGCTATATGGCCGACAGGCACAGCGGTGCGCATCAATTGGCGGACAGCTTGTTTTCCGTGTTGAACCGACGGCGCAATAATAAGGAAGATCGCTACAAGAAAACGGTGCAAACTCCATGTTATGTGGTAGTTCTCTCGGATACGCAATTAATAGAAGAAGAGCCACTGCTTCCCCTGCTGCTGGAATCAGCTCAGGAAATCGATGTATGTACCATCATATTGGCAAACCGTAAGGAATCGCTACCCATGCATTGTCAGTTAATTATGGAAGCTTCCAAGGGCAGAGGGGTTTATATCAAAAAAACCGAGGATGCCGACGTGATCAGGCAAACGTACACGCCAGATGTGATCTCCAGAGAGTCCGCAGAGGCCCTCTCGCGTTATATGTCACCGATTCGTCTGAAACGTTCATCCGCTTCGGATATACCTCAGGTGCTTCCGTTGTTCGACATGTTAAGTACATCTCGAGTAGAGGATTTGGATGTGGTCACACGCTGGAGCCAGACACGATACCCGGACACACTTCCCGTACCAATGGGCGTGCGCGCTGGCGGCAAGAAAATTGCGATTAACTTACATGATAAAATCGAACGGCAGGGGCACGGCCCGCATGGTCTGATTGCAGGGACAACGGGTTCAGGCAAAAGTGAAGTCATCCAGTCAATTGTGGCTTCTCTGGCTGCCGAGTTCCATCCACATGATCTGGCTTTTATGTTGATTGACTATAAGGGCGGAGGCATGTCGAATACATTTGTGGGCTTGCCTCACGTTGTCGGCACGATCACCAATTTGGATGGGAATTTGATTGAGCGAGCCAATATTTCACTTCGGGCCGAACTGGTCAGAAGGCAAAAAATATTAAATGATGCGGGAAATCTCCAGCACATTGATGAGTATTACAAAATTCTGCGTTCCAGACATGAACAGCCGTTGCCGCACTTAGTTATCATCATTGATGAGTTTGCGCAATTGAAGCGGGATCAGCCGGAGTTCATGGATGAATTAATCAGCATAGCGGCTATCGGTCGGACACTGGGTGTACATCTTATATTGGCAACTCAGAAGCCTGCAGGTGTGGTCGATGATAAAATCTGGAGCAATTCGCGTTTCCGTATCTGTCTTCGCGTTCAAAGCGAAGGGGATAGTCGGGATATGATCAAAATTCCGAATGCGGCCTGGATCACCAAGCCGGGTCGTGGATATTTCCAGGTAGGCAGTGATGAAGTATTTGAGGAAATGCAATTCGCCTGGAGCGGTGCGCCGTATAATCAGCAGGAAGATATAACGACGGTACTGCCTGTTATGGAAGTTCGTTTGAATGGGAAACGGGAACCACTATTGACTGGAGAGCGCAGGGCTGTGCTCAAAGGGGATGATGTGCCCAAGCAGCTTCAGGTATTTATTGATTATGTGGCAGAAGCGGCGGCAAAGGCGGGGATCACCCGATTACCGGGACCTTGGCTGCCACCCTTGCCTGAGACACTCGAATGGGAAAGCCTTAACGACTGGAAGGAAGAAGAGAACCGTGAGGCATTGCTTGACGGCGGTGCCAGTGGCCTGAAACCTGTGGTTGGCCTGCTGGATGATCTGCCTAATCAACGACAGCAGCCGCTCGCACTTCCGGTGGATCAGGGACATCTGGTGGTATACGGTATGCCTGGTCTGGGAAAAACGACGTTTGTTCAAACCTTGCTGATGTCACTGGCCCGTTCTAAACGGACTGAGCCTTGGAATGGCTATATTATTGATATGGGCCGGATGATGAAGGATTTCGCAGGTTTGCCTCAGATCGGTGCGGTAATGATGTCTGAAGAGGAAGATCGAATCAAGCGGTTATTCCGGTATATTCTAAAACTGTCTGCACAACGCAAAGACATGATCTCCGAAGCGGGAGTTAAGACGATATCAGCCTACCGTCGCACAGCCCATGCAGCCGTTCCGCAAATTGTAGTTGTTATCGATGGTTATCTTTCTTTCCGAAATGCGTATCCGGAGGAGAATGAACTTCTGGAAACGATCCTTCGTGAAGGCGGCAGTCTGGGAATCACATTTATTCTCACGGCCAACCGTGTTACGGATGTATTTGAGAAATTCAGAAGCAATATTCCCAATGCGGTTTCGTTTGAATTATCTGATCCAAGCGACTATTATTACGCAGTAGGTCGGCCGTCCAAGGCACCTAGCCAGCTTCCACCTGGAAGAGGACTGGTCAAAGGACAGGTTCCTCCATTGATGTTCCAGGCGGCTTTGCCGTCATCCGGCGCAGATGAAGGCAAGCGTTCTTCCGCTCTGCGCCACATGATTGCAGAGATCAGAGAAAGCTGGAACGGAGAAGAAGCGCCGCAGATTGCGCCGCTCCCGGAAGAGATTAAGCTCAAAGATGTGCTTATCCGTACAGGAACCTTCGGGCAAGTCGGAGACGTATCATCCTTAACAGTACCCGTAGGTTTGCTGACTGATGATCTGGAACCCTTCCAGCTGAATTTGCGTGAAGGGCCACATTTCATGGTTACGAGTCCGATGGAAGGTGGCAAAACGACATTTTTGCTGACCTGGATGTTATCACTTGCCTATCATGCGTCTCCTGAAGACGTGCAAATATACACGGTAGATATGCGGTATGGTTCCGGAGGACTGGGGGAAATCAGCAGTTTGCCCCATGTCCGTGGACATGTATCCCGTGAAGAACAGCTTGCACCTGTGATCCAACAGTTGTACGATGAAGTTCTAAAAAGAGGCGAGTTAACCGGTGGACCGGAGATCGTTCTCGTTATCGACGATGCGGATACATTATCCAAGCAATTAAATGATTTTAATGTGAAGGATCAATTGGGAATGATCGTTCGTCAAGGCAGGGATCGAGGCATACATGTGATTCTGTCAGGAGTTCCGGCAGACTTTCCAACCTTTGGTTCTGACTGGGTGAGCGATGTGAAGGCTTCCCAGAGCGGATTGTTGTTCGGGACTTTAGACCCTAATGATCTCTCGTTCTTCCGTATACCTTATTCGGAATCCGGTGGGAGTTCCAATGGGCTGAAGGTACTGCCTCCGGGTCAAGGTTATTATGTTAAACGTAAATATTCCAGGGTTAAAGGTGCAATTCCATGTGATGGCACCTGGAAAATGACTGATTGGATTTCTGAAATTCGTGACCGATGGCATGTTGTAGTTTGAGGGGAGGTGGCTCATAATGTTGACGGTTCATGATTCCAAGCAAAAGGTAGTCACTTTGCAAATAAAAGAGCTTTTTTTCCTGGCCGGGATTCTCGGTTCAGACCGATTGCTTGGCGTGGAAGATCCGTTCCGCGGATATATGGCGGAAGACATTGCTTTGGAGTGGGAACGTGTAAAAACATCCCTGCTTGACAAAGGATATCTGATTCAGGATCAGGACAGCAATGAGCTGATCATGACACCGACCGTTTTCTCCAGGGTAGCCATTGCGGGACTGTCCGACAGGGCTTGCTGGATTCGCTACACGCACAGCGGCAAGTCGTATGAAAGTTATGTGCACTGCACGGATGAACGGGTCGTTGAAGTATCCCGTGTTGCAGACGAACCGGATTCGTTCCGGCTGAGTGATTTGGGGAATGTTCGTGAAGCGATTGATTTTCTGATTCAACGGATGAATTGGAGTGGTCATTCTCCGGCGGAAAAGCCGGCTCTGATGTGCTCCAAGAAAAAATTCTATGATGTGATGAATGATCTGAAGAACAAAGAATTACAGGCAGTGGCTGATGAGTTGGTGCAAGAGACGAGCGATCCCGAGGGGTCACTTGCGCTTGCGCGCTGTCTGGTGAACAAGGAATCAGAAGGAGAACTGCGGTTGCTTGTATGGAACGGAGAAGGATGGAAATCACAGTCTGCGGCTTTTGCTGCAAGTACGGTATCCAACTGGCTGTTTCGCATGAGTACTGCGGCTTCGGATGATTGGCTTGTTGCAGCACTGACGACGAGAGAACAGTTTCACGAGATGCTGCTGGACTGGCTTAAACAGCCTGCAGGGGAAGAGGAAAGGTGATGGTAAATGCGCATTCGTGTGGAACCGGATGTGCTTCGGGCACTGAGCAGGCAGATTCAGTATGCGGCGGAGCAAATACAGCAAAAGATGACAGTATTGGATCAGGCCATTCATTCGCTGGAGTGGGATCTTGAAGCCCGCGCCGCGATTATGAATGAATGGAATCACAGCAAGCGACTCTGCGAAGCAGCAGTACATCGTTTTATGGACTTGAGCGTACAGCTGGGACGCAAGGCCTTGTTATTCCAGCAGGTGGACATGGAGTATCGTACAGTGTTGAGTCATGTGAACACAGCCTATGGCAATGCAGTCAATATGTTGAATGTTCTTCAGACGGAGCGTGCAGGAGAGATTATGCCTGCGCATTCGGCAACTGCTGCTGTTGTATCCGATCCATTTTCCGCGGTAGCGGCAGTGTACCGTGTACAGGATGCCGCACCGCCTGATGGCTCACCGGCGACCCTGATTCAGGCCATGCAGCCTGAACCTGTGGCGTGGAGATTCACAGATCCCTCCTTTCGTGGGAGAAGAGGAACCGAACCTGTGGTTTCCTAAGCTCACGGAGGACAAGGCTGAATAAGCAAGACAGCAGAAAGTGAATTTTTTTATAAATAGTCTGTTAGGCGAAGTTTCGAATGCCAAAAATGGGGTAAATAGGATTAGGTCCTTCGGCTTTTGTCCGATCGATCCTTGTATAGTACAATTTGAACAAGTGAATTTAATTGCACAAACCAAGGAGGAATTTACAAATGGCAGGACGTATTTTAGTTACCCCAGAACAGCTTGATCAGGTTTCCAACCAATTTAAACAAAGCGGTGAGCAAAGTCAGCAAATCGTTTCTACATTGACTCAATCCATCACAAGCATGGAAGGACAATGGGAAGGTATGACGAAGCAACGCTTCTTCCAGGAATTCCAGGAAGCTAGCAAACAAATGCAATCTTTCGTTCAGACGCTGAATAGCATCAGCGCGGAACTGACGGCTATCGCCAACAAATTCCGTACGGCTGACCAAGCTCGCTAATCTGCGATACATAGTTCGGGCAGGTTCCATTTCCGAATTTGCCCAGAATCATATGCAGGAAGCAAGCTGAGGATTTACAACTACAGCAAAAACCGGGCGTTTTCACAACTCCCGGTTTTTGTTGCACTATGACAGAATGACAGAGAGAGGGATGAGCATGTCTTTTCAACCAAATCCCGGGGATGAAGTGGTGATTAACGACATTGCCTATATCATTGGGCAGCATCCGGCTGCACCTGGTCTGGCTTACGCCCAAGCTGGAAGGCAGGGTATCGTCTATCAGTTGTTACCCCGTGACGGTTCCATAAGTGGGGCCAAAGCACTAAAAGTATTTTTTCCTAAATTCCGTATCCCGGCTATGGTGTATCAGTCTGAGCATATGGAGTCTTATAGTGAACTGCCAGGTTTGCAGGTATGCAAGCGTGATGTGCTCACTCCGGAAAGAAACGGAGCGCTTATTGGAGAACATCCTGATCTGTTGTATGCGGTATTAATGCCGTGGGTGCATGGTCTGACCTGGTTCGATGTAATTAGCGATCAGAAGCAGCTGACAGCTGAGGAAAGTCTCAAGCTGGCCAGAGCCCTGGCCGGGACCGGTTCGGCTATGGAACAGCGTGGACTGGCTCATTGTGATTTGTCCGCACCCAATGTGATGATTCCGTTTTTTTCCGAAGTGGAGGACCTTAGAGGGGGGTCAGCAGTTGAACTGGTAGATGTTGAGCAGATGTACGGTTCCAGAATGGATCGTCCGGATGCACTGCTTGCCGGTTCACCAGGTTATGCGGCCCATCGGACAGTGCACAGCGGTTTGTGGAGTGCGTATGCCGATCGTTTTGCAGGGGCAGTTATCATTGCTGAGATGTTAAGTTGGTCTGATGCAGCGATTGTGGAAAAAGCATGGGGAGAAAGTTATTTTGACCAGCACGAAATGCAGACGGTAAATGAACGTTATTATGCCATGAAAGAGTCGCTTCAGAAGCGCTGGGGCTCTAAGGTGTTGGATCTGTTTATTCGTGCCTGGGAGAGTCATGATCTCAGCAGCTGCCCTACGTTTGGGGAATGGTTTGTGGCGCTGGCTGCAGTGGATATCCATCTGGCAGACGCGGCATTAGTTGAAGAATCTGAAGTCAAGACTTCAGACCAGACAAATGTAGTAGAGACGAACCAGATTATAGGGACAGGAGCAGAAAGCGGTATATCGGATAAACTGGGAAATACGGATCAAAACGTGCCCGCCGCAGAACCCTCTCCTGGTCAGGAAGCGGTAGTCAATCGTCTCTTCCTTCAGGCGAGAGCATTAGAGGATGAAGGCAAACCGGCTGCGGCGCTCGAAGTGTATCGTTCACTACATCATTTCATTCCGGATAACAGTGCGATGCAGATTGAAGTTGAGGCTGCAATTCAAGAGCTGGACGCGAAGCTAAATCCCAAGCATGATGATGCAGCTCAGCCAGCCAAGATTCCTTTCTACAGATCCAAAAAGTTTATGATTTCTTCGGCGGTGCTGATTGTTCTGCTAGCTGGAACCGTACCAACGGTTAAAATATTGGCCGATCAGGCTGAGGTTAAACAGAAGGAGCAGGAGGCGGCTGCCAAGCAGGCCGAACTAAAGGCTGCGGAAGAGGCCGAAGCTGCTAGAGTGGCTGCTCTGAAGCAGCAGGAAGAAGAAAAGAAACAAAAAGCAGCAGATGCGGCGAAACTGGATGCAGAGGAAAAGAAAAAGCTGGCTGAAGCGGAGAAAAAGAAGGCAGAGGCCAAGAAGAAAGAAGAAGAGCGTAAAGCGCTCCAGGCCAAGTACGATAAGCAGGCGAAATATGAGGCTTATCTTGCCAAGCAAAAACAACAAAAGCTTGATGCAGCCAAGAAGGCTGAGCAGGAAAAGTACGACAAACAGGCGAAATATGAAGCTTATCTAGTCTGGAAAAAAGAAAATGATGCCAAAATTGCGAAGCAGGAAGCTGAGCGTAAGGCAGCAGCCGAAGCACAACGCAAACAGGAGGCAGCCCAAAAAGCTGCACTCAAGAAAAAACGTGCTCAGAATGTCGTCACACTGATTGCCCATTACAATAAAACATATAATGCGCAAAAAGGCAGGAAAATTGAGAATGCTGAATCGTATGCACGTGATTTTAAAAATCTGTACAACACCGATGCGACCTATTTCAAAGGTGTCGGTAAAGTGGCCGCACGAATGAATGCGATCAATAAATTCTTGAGCAATACCGATTATGCATTACCCAACTTGTAAAATAACGTGAACGACGGAGGTGACACATCCCAGATGAACTACACAATTCAAGCATCCCAGCGCACACCCGCACTGATTATCTATTTAATTGATATTAGCGCCTCCATGAATATGGTTCTGGACAACCGTCGACGGATTGATGTCGTCTATGATGCCTTATCTCTGGCTATTCGCCAAATGGTGTTTCGTTCGACCAAGGGGAACCGATTGACACCCCGTTACAGGATCGCGATTCTCGCATACAGCGATGATGTGTACGATCTGTTGAATGGAATTAAGGGCATTGACGAAATCGCTGCTGTGGGTTCCTTACCCGACTTAACACCGAAAAGATTCTCGGATTCAGCGAAAGCTTTCCTGCAGGCCGAGAAGATTCTACAGGCTGAAATTCCAAATATGCAGGATTGTCCTGCACCGCTTGTATGTCATATGACCGATGGGGTAGCTACTGGCGAAGATCCAGAGCCCATTGCCAAAAGAATCATGGGTATGAGCGTGCCTGACGGCAATGTACTTGTCGAGAATATTTTTATATCCGATCATCTGCTGGAAGGCCCCATTCCGGAACCACGAAGATGGAAGGGAATTTCCCAGGAGACGGTCCTTCAGGATGAACACGGGGAGAAGCTGCGCAATATGTCCTCGGTTCTGCCGGAAAGTTATCGTGAGATGCTGGTTGAAGCGGACTATTTGCTTTCACCTGGTGCACTGATGATGCTTCCTGGTACTTGTGCAGAACTGGTATCCATCGGGTTTCAGATGTCCGCTGCTACGCCTGTGAGATAGGAGGGGAATCATGAGAGCGATGCGTTTGGCAACATTGTCTGCTGGAGATAAGGGAAGCCGTGCTGAACACTATCAGGGAAGCTTCCGCTATGTGAGTGTCCAGACGGGGGAACAGCCGTTGACCCGTTATCAAGGTACATTCAAGTGCAGGTATGGTTATGGAAGAGCGGCGGAGACCGTTAATCAGGGAGACACTGGACAGGATTTTGCTGCTGTTCGCATGAATGGTAATGTGTGTACTTTCGTATTATGTGATGGGGTAGGCATGAGTTACCTTGGTGATTTTGCTGCACGCTTTCTGGGAAACGCCTTGCTGGATTGGCTGGAAACGACTCAGCATCCTTCTCTGGATGCTATGGAGCGTCTCCTTCATGACTTGACAAGTCCTGCATCCGAGCAGCTGGAGAAATTGCAGCCTTGGGAAAACTCACCTTTACTGCTGCGGGAAGTGCTTATGGAGAAGCGGAGCAGGGGAAGTCAGGCCATGTATGTGTGTGGACGTATCGAGCTCTCTGCGGGCAACCGGAAAAGCAAGGTGTGGCTTGCCTGGCAGGGGGACTCCCGCATTCGGCTTTGGCGTAACGGTCAGGAGGAATCGGCAGCATTTCAGGTGAACTGCCGTACGAATGAACGTTGGTCTACATTGGAGGGTCCGGTTGGTGGCAAACCGCATATCTATGAAGCTAAACTGTCTGCCAGTGAAGTAGTTCGTCTGCAAATGTACACGGATGGCCTGAATGACTTGGATGCGATTCAGGCTTATATACCGGATGAGCACATCCAGGTACTGCTGGATGCCAGACATACGGGTGGGCTTGAAGATGATGCCGCTTTCATTGAGCTGGAATGGTAAGGTCGGATGAAGCATTACGAGATGATCTGATCATGCTGCTAAAAATGGTGAAACTCAACTACGAAAAAACTTATCCATGTTGATTTAAAAGACACTCTTTTTGGGTAATCTTGTGAAGAATCTACTTACAGAGATTGCATGAACGTACATTCTTACATAATTACTGAGCGAGAAGGAGTGGAATGGATAATGACACAACATAACGGCAAACCAAGATTCGAAGGCAAAGTCGCCATTATTACAGGTGCTGGTTCGGGGATTGGCAAAGCGGCAGCACTCAAACTGGCGAGTGAGGGAGCACATGTTGCACTGCTCGATCTGGTTAATGATCGGATTTCGGAGACGGAGGCCGAAATTAATAAGCTGCGTGCAGGTGCGGCAAGAGCATTCGATGTAGATATCTCCGATCCTGCCCGGGTGGAAAAAGCAGTTCTGGAGACCATCGAATTGTTCGGCGGTCTGGATATCGTTTTTGCCAACGCTGGTATTAATGGTGTATCTGCACCGATTGAGGAAATTCAGGTTGAGGATTGGCAGCAGATTATTACAACCAATCTGAACGGAACTTTTTTTACGATTAAGTATGCACTGCCTCATATGAAGAAACGTGGTGGCGGCAGTATCATTATCACAAGTTCCATTAATGGTAATCAGCGCTTCTCCAGCTTTGGCATGTCGGCGTACAGTACATCTAAAGCGGGGCAGGTTGCTTTTGCCAAGATGGCTGCGCTGGAATTGGCCAAGTTCAAGATTCGTGTCAATGTCATCTGTCCTGGAGCGATTGCCACGAATATTGACCAAAGTACGGTCAAAACGGATGAGCTGCATCAAATCGTCATTCCGATGGAATTCCCGGAAGGCCAGCAACCGCTTGCGGACGGACCAGGTCAGCCAGAGCATGTCGCTGATCTGGTAGCTTTCCTGGCTTCTGCGGAGTCCAGACACATTACAGGTGCGGAAATTGTCATTGACGGTGCAGAGTCGTTGCTGAGCTAAATGAGCATTTTGTATCCATCCATAGAGCGACTTTCAATCAGCGTCGTGAGCAAGTTAAATGGAAGGATGTAAAATGTTGAAAATGGATGTATCTATGAAGTCGTTCCTCTGGAACGGCTTTTTTTGTTATAATGCTAACATTCGAATAGACACGTGGAACATCAATTAGGAGAGATGAGATGAAGACGGATTTACCGATACAACCAATTATTCCTGAGCTGAGGCAGTTATTTCAGGAGAAGGATACTGGTGTGTTAATTGCGGAGCCGGGTGCGGGTAAAACGACCGTGGTTCCGCTGGCACTGCTGGAGGAGCCATGGATTGCTGGACGGAAAATCATTATGCTGGAGCCTCGCAGACTCGCCGCTCGCTCGGCAGCTGCACGAATGGCAGCTTCACTAGGTGAAAAGGTGGGATTGACCGTAGGGTATCGGGTGCGGATGGATACGCGTGTAAGTCAGTCCACTCGCATTGAAGTGGTGACGGAGGGTGTATTGACCCGGATGCTTCAACAGGACCAGGGCCTGGAAGACACGGCGATGATCATCTTTGATGAATTTCATGAGCGGCATCTACATGGTGACTTTGGTTTAGCGCTTGCGCTTGAATCCCGGGCCATGCTGCGTCCGGATCTGAAACTGCTCGTGATGTCGGCCACGCTGGACCCTGTTCCTATCTGTGTACTGCTTGGTGAGGGGACGAGATGGATTGACTGTCCTGGACGTACGTTTCCGGTGGAAACTCGATACGTATCCAAACCGGCATCCGAGCAGATTGAGACTTTTACGGCTCAGGCAGTCGTTAAGGCACTGGCAGAACAGGAAGGGGATGTGCTGGTTTTCCTACCGGGTGCAAAAGAAATCCATCGAACAGAGCGAGAGCTGTCAAACCTCATGCTTCCTGCTTATGTTGAGGTACATGCTCTATATGGCAGCATGCCTGTAGAACGGCAGGATGAAGCCGTGCGACCCGCAGATGAAGGTAAACGGAAGGTTGTGCTGTCCACGTCCATTGCTGAATCCAGTCTTACCTTGGCTGGAGTCAAAGTCGTGGTGGATGCGGGATTGAGCCGTGCCTCGGTATTTTCTCCGCGGACGGGCATGAGTCGGCTCGTCACCCTGCCGGTGTCCAAGGCGTCAGCCGATCAGCGGCGGGGGCGCGCGGGGCGGATTGCACCGGGCGTGTGTTACCGGCTATGGAGCGAAGAGGCCCATGGCGCGCTGCCTGAGGCAGCAAAGCCGGAGATTGCCTCCGCGGACCTTGCGCCGCTGGCGCTGGAGCTTGCCGCCTGGGGTGTCCAGTCCCCTGCAGAGCTGCAGTGGCTGGACACCCCGCCTGCCGCAGCCTACGGCCAGGCACAGGCGCTGCTGCGCCAGCTGGGCGGCCTGGACGACGCAGGCCGCATCACGCCCTTCGGGCGGCGGATGAACACGCTTGGCGTGCATCCGCGACTGGCCAGCATGCTGCTCCGCGCGGCGGAGCTTGGGCTGGCCAGCTACGCCAGCATGCTGGCGGCACTGCTGCAGGAGCCTGCGGGCCTCCGCAGCAGTGGCAGTGCAGGCGCGGGCACTGATCTGCGCCCGCGCGTGGAAGCGCTGCTGACTGCGGACAGCAGCGGCATGCCGCAAGCGGCAGCGTCTGTCGCAGACGGTGCTGCCGTGCGGCGCATGCTCCAGGAGAGCCGCCAGCTGCGCTCGGCGCTCGGCCCGGCGGCCGATCCGGTACGGCCGGATGAGGACAGCTGCGGATGCCTGCTGTCCTTCGCTTATCCGGACCGCATCGGGCAGCGCCGGGAGGACGGCCGCTATTTGCTGAGCAGCGGCCGTGGGGTGCGGCTCGCAGCGACAGAATCGCTGAGCCGTTCAGCCTATCTGGTCGCAGCCGAAGCCGACGACCAGGGCGCGGATGCGTGCATCCTGCTGGCTGCGCCGGTGCAGGAGAAGAGATTGCTGGAGCTGGGGCCACACCTGCTTCATGAAGAAGTGCAAGTGGCCTGGGACCGAAACACGCGCAGTGTGCGGGCACATAAAAGGCTGCAAATTGGAGCCATAACATTGAAAGAAAGTAGCATTGCACAGCCACCCGAAGATCAGGTGCTCCAAGCATTACTCTCAGGAATACGTATCGAAGGGCTGGATTGCCTGCCCTGGACAAAATCATCGCGACAGCTGGCGGACAGGATGCGCTTTTTGCATCATCATTTGCCAGAATGGCCTGATCTCACCGAAGATCATCTGACCGAAGAACTGGCAGAACATCTCAGCCCTTTTCTGACAGGCATGCGATCTGCTGCGGATCTCAAGAGATTGTCGATGCAGGATGTGCTGCTCGGCGGACTGAGCTGGGAACAGCGACAGCAATTGGATCGTGAAGCCCCTACACATATACAGGTGCCTAGTGGTTCGCGCATTCCTGTGGACTATAGCCGACCAGAAGATCCTACGCTCGCGGTGAGACTGCAGGAGATGTTTGGGCAGCAGGAGACCCCGCGTATTGGTGGTGGCCGAGTACCACTGACCATACATTTGCTTTCCCCGGCGCAGCGGCCTGTTCAGGTCACACGAGATTTGGCGAACTTTTGGCGGGAGACTTATTTTGAGGTGAAGAAAGACTTGAAAGGTCGTTATCCCAAACATTATTGGCCGGATCACCCGCTGGAAGCGATAGCGACTAACCGGGCTAAACCACGAGTTTAGCTAGAATGTGTTTTCCAGCCTCGGTCTGAGAGTTGGGTCTGAACGTGCTCTGAGTGGGCGAGTATGCGATCGGTGGATTTGTGTCTTGAGTACTAACGAACCACGTGCAGGCCCTAGCGCGGTGACCCGCTGCATATCAATGGTCGATCATTCTCCTAGTCCTTTAAGGATATGATATTGCGGTGGAAGCGTTTGAAAGAAAACGAGGCGGGTAATAACATAGCGAACCACTCAATTAGATGAGGAGGGATTCACTATGCAGAAGAAAATCGTAGGTGTGTTTAATACAGAACGTGAGGCATCATCCGCAATCGAGGGACTGAAAGCGCAAGGATTCACTTCAGATGAAATCTCGGTAGTCACACAGGATCGGGATGAACTGAAGGCCATTCGCGAAGAGACGGGTACAAAAGCGCCCGAAGGTGTAGCTGCAGGTGCGGCAACAGGCGGAGTGCTAGGTGGAGTCGCTGGATTGCTCGCTGGCATTGGGGCATTGGCGATTCCGGGCATAGGTCCTATTCTGGCCGCTGGCCCAATTGCCGCAGCATTCACTGGTGCCGCTGTGGGGGCAGGAGCTGGCGGACTTGTAGGTGGACTTGTCGGTCTCGGCATTCCGGAAGAGGACGCCAGACAGTATGAGGAATACGTGCAAAGTGGTAAAATTCTGTTGCTCGTGGACTCTACGGATCGGGATACTGATGTGTATGACGTGTTCAGCAGTAACAGTTATGTGAACCGGGACCGTATCGATGTCCATCGAGAAGAGGTGCCTACTGAGCGTACGGATCTTGATATGGAAGAACGCAGACTGGAAGCTCGGGATAAGGCTGCTCGATTGGGCAACAATACTTTCTTATAAATTCGGATCATCAAAGACAGGATTCTTCAACTGGAATGATATATGTGAACCACCAGGTGGTCATTAGCCGGTTTCCTTAGAGGAAGCCGGCTTTTGTACCTGTGTATGATGCATCAATGAAAGTCTGAGGTTCAGGTGTTAAACCTGCCAGGCAGGGAATAACAATACATACAGTAATACGGCCAGGGCCAGTCCAATCACCAGCAGCATCAGCGTCAGGAACCGAATCAATTTCGTGGATGCCTGGAATGTCTGTGAATTAATCTGATTGCGTTTTCGGTGGTAAGCGGAGGCAGAGCACAGGATGATTAGAATGCCGCTGACCAAGGAAATTATACCAATGACGATTGCCGCGATATGGGCCATCCGATCATAGGCCGTTGAACTGAAGCCGAAGCCGGCTGCAAGAAAGCCGATCCCAACCATGGCAATGCCGGTACGAACCCAGGCCAAAAAGGTCCGTTCGTTAGCTAAATGCTGTTGTACATATTTGGAGTCAATGGTAGTTACGTCTTGGTCTGTATCTGAGATGTGAATCACCCCGTTCATCAATATATGGCTTCATTGTACGTCGTTTTCATGGCAAAACCAAGAAAGGAGGCTGTCTGTTATGCCTCGTAAAGAACGAATTACAGAAATCGAGAGTCTGAGGGGAATTGCTTTTGCGGCGGTCGTCCTTCAGCACTCCATAGCTCATTATTCCGTGGTCCCAGAAGCGGGACTGGAAGACGGCGTATTGCTCGCGATCCTGCTGATGCTATCCAAATTTGCAGTACCCTTGTTTATTTTCATCACAGGTATGGTGCTTTTCTATAATACAGGAGACAAGTTGCATTATGGACGTTTCATGCAAAAGCGTTTAACCGATGTCATCGTCCCCTATATGATCTGGTCACTGATCTACTTCACACTCGCGCCTCGCGGCTGGAACGGATTTGGTTGGCAGGATATCCCTGACCTTGGTTTAAAATTAATCACGGGTAAAACGACCTCGCATTTTTGGTACATTATTATGCTTATTCAGTTTTATCTGTTGTTTCCCCTGTTTTTGCGAGCAATCCGTTATGTCTATAACCGATATGAGGCGAAGGGGCGAACAATAGCTCTTCTGATTTCCGGTGTAGTGTACCTTGTGCTCGCTGATCAATTGCGAAATATCGCCAGGTTTATGGGATGGTTGAATGTCCCGGTGCTGACCGATGCCTTTACAACCTATGCCGATCGAAATTTTCTGTATTTCTTTTTTTATTTTGTACTTGGTGCGGCAGCCGGGCTATCGGTTCAACGCTGGAATGAGTGGATTCAACGTTTGCGCTGGGGATATTGGACCGTGTTTATAGTCCTTGGTCTTCGGTTTATATATAAGTTAATGCAAGAGTTCCAGAAGCCGGAGGGCATACAGATTACGTTCTATACCGTCAGTCTCATTCGACCGGATATGATCTTATTTCTCATTGCTTCCATCATGGTGATGTACCAGCTGGCTGGCAAGCTCCACAATATCAGAGTAACACGATTACTGGCGTGGATTGGCGGGGTGTCATACGGGGGCTACCTGATGCACATGCTGATGTTGCGCTACAGCTACATTCCGGATGAACAGTTTTATGTGGCATGGGGATTAAACCCCGTCGTGCGCATGATCATCACCTGGCTGCTTGCGCTTACGTTATCCTGCGTACTCACATGGCTCATCTCTCGCGCAAGCTGGGGCAAGTGGATTGTGGGAACCGTACCGAAGTCCAAACCTGATTAACAGGTGAATACATCATTATATGAAAAATTCAGAACAACAGTGAGTTGAAGGCCGATAAAATGAAGGCAACAACCTGAAAAAAAGTGACGCCAATACCATGACGAACACTTTTTAAAATAAATTTTAAAATTTCACTACATGAAAAATTCATAATAGAAAACCCAAATTCTTGCTCTTCCATACGCTCCTGCCTGTCCATCATTTTTCCTTCTTTCCTTCCAACGCCCCTGGATTAAAGGGAGAAAGACGGATAAAGATGGCAGAAGGGGAACATAAGTTTTATAATACTAGATATATAGAGCTGACAGGAGGGGAATGAACGTGGCTTTTATGATTGCGCAGCGGGCTTTTATTAAGCTGTATCTGATTACGATGGTCGAACAGCACAGGGGATACGGTTATGAGATGCTGGAGGCCATGAAGCAGGAATTCAAAGCCTACGGTTATGTACCACCCCAGAGCGAGATATACCGGGCGCTGCATGAATTGGTTCAACAGGGTGTCTTTTATCGTACGAAGAAGCTGAAGGGCAGTGATCCGAAAGTCGATTTTCAGGAAATCGTTTTATATCACTTCACGGATGATGGTGCGGAGAAAGCCGAATTATATAAAAAACAGGTCAAAGCCGATCTCGATCGTTGTCTCGGTATGTTACACAAGGCAGAAGAGGACAATTACGGAGTGAAAGGAAGATAAGCATGGACAGACAACTACAGTGGGGTGTACTTGGTACATCCACAATCGCGAAAAATGCAGTCATTCCGGCAATTCAACAATCCGAACGTGGTGAGGTCTTGGCGATAGCAAGCCGCAGCAAGGAGAAGGCTGAAGCACTTGCGAATGAACTCGACATTGCCAGAGCGTATGGCAGCTATGATGAACTCATTGCGGACCCGGATATTGAAGCTGTGTATATTCCTCTGCCGAACCATATGCACAAGGAGTGGACGATTAAGGCTGCTCAGGCTGGAAAACATGTATTATGTGAGAAACCGGCTGCTCTGAATTCAGATGAAGCGGCGGAAATGATTGAGGTATGTCAGCAGCACGGCGTTCTGTTTGCAGAAGCCATTATGTATCGATACCACCCCAAGCATAGACGTGTGCAGGAGATTATAGCCAGTGGGGAGATTGGTACGGTCAGAGCCCTCCATGGCAATTTCACTTGTAATACCGCTGATGATAAAGACAATGTAAGGTTCAAAAGGGAGATGGGCGGAGGATCATTATTTGATCTTGGCGTATATCCAATCTCGGCAGCCCGCATGTATCTGGGGCAGGAGCCGGAAGCTGTAACAGTACACGCTCTATTTTCGGAAGAGCATGATGGCGTCGATATGATGGCTTCAGGACTTGTGGAGTTTCCGAATTCAGTAGCGTTAACGTTTGACTGCGGCATGTGGGCCTCGGGAAGAGCTGAGATGGAAATTCTCGGTACCGATGGACGGATTGAATTACCCAAGGTGTTCGGTTGGGAGAACAGTGATATTCCACCACAGATTATCGTGCACACCGATTCCGTCAGCCGTGAGGAACGTGTATCGGTATCGAACTCTTATGTTTTGCAGGTGGAGACCTTTGCAGCCGCAGTGCTTGAAGGAGAAGAGCTGCCGTTCAGTCCGCAAAACACCATTCAGAATATGCGTGTTATTGATGCATGCCTGGAATCGGCAAGAACCCGTCAACGGGTGCAATTAGTGGATTAAAACAGGAGCTAACATGATAGCTTGATAGATGATAAAAGATGATCGAAATGGTAGACTCCATCCGCCGGGATGTGAGTCTTTTGTTATATTTAAATGTTACATTTATATATTTTTACAAAAATAGCAGTTTGATTTGATATGTCCTCCAAAATGATGTGATATAAATGGTAAATAGATGGCTTGTTCACTATAATCTAGCAGAACGTACATCCTGGCAGAATTCACATCTCATATCACTTACATAGTGGCAACGTTCATCCATTTTAGAGTCACTGGGAGGCTGGATTTATGAAAAAGTTTTTGTCTACAGCTTTGCTAGCGGTTATGTTAACAATTGTTTTCTTCACAGGTTCACAGATCGCTCCGGTTGGACAGCAGAAGGCTTCAGCTGCAACATGTACCATCATCAACACTTTTACTGGCGTGGCCGACTATCTCAGCGCCAATGGTAAACTGCCATGCAACTACATTACCAAAGCACAGGCAACGGCATTGGGCTGGGTATCGTCGCAAGGTAACCTCGCTACAGTTGCTCCGGGCAAAAGTATCGGTGGAGACGTGTTTAGCAACCGGGAAGGTTTGCTTCCAGCAGCGAGTGGCCGTACTTGGCGTGAAGCGGATATCAACTACACTTCCGGCTTCCGCAATTCTGACCGCATCCTGTACTCCAATGATGGCTTGATTTACAAAACGACAGACCACTATGCGTCATTTACTCGCTTGAAATAAGGAAGGACAGGACCGACATGAAGAGAGTAGTACTTAACGGTGAGGACTTTTCCAGCACGACAGAGCTGCATGAGCTATTGAAGCAAAAGCTTGAACTGCCAGACTTTTACGGTGCAAATCTGGACGCCTTGTGGGACTGCCTTACAGGCATGATTGAGCTGCCGCTTGAATTAACCTGGACGAACTACCAGATCAGCAAGGAACGGCTGGGTAGTGAGGCAGAGAAGGTGTACCAGTTGATGCTGGAGGCAGATGAAGAGAGTATTGGATTTCAATTCCAGACGGAGGACTAATACATGAAATACGAATCATAGCAGCAAATTTTAGTGCAAAGAGAACAGACCCTTAGGTCTGTTTTTTTTTTTGTTTTATAGGGAAATACACACCGTTAAAAATATTTTCACGAAAGGGTTGATTTTCGCATATCATACGTTAAAATAAAATTAACATTAAAAATATTTTCACGAAAGGGTTGATTTTCGCATATCATACGTTAAAATAAAATTAACATTAAAAATATTTTCACGTTGAGAGGCGGAGTAATCATGAGCGAAGGTACAGTCGCACACAAACAAGGGATCGGGGAATTGATTCAGATTAAACCGTATGTGCAATTTATGGTGAGCAAGGTAGTATCCAAATTTGGCGATTCGATTGATTCCATTGCCTATAGCTGGATGGTGTACATTCTGACAGGTTCAAAGCTGCTAATGGGAACACTGCTGGCTGTTAACTTTTTGCCGAGTATCTTTCTGGGGCTGTTTGTCGGCGCACTGGTTGATCGCATGTCGCCCAAAAAGGTGATTGTGCTCACGAATACTGGTCGAGGATTATTTGTTGGCATTACAGCACTATTGTTTGGTCTGGGTGAACTGCAAGTCTGGCATCTGTTCGTCATCACCATTTTGAATTCCCTTCTGGAATGTTTCGCGTCACCCGCAGAGGTATCCAGTGTACCGCGATTACTTCCCAAATCAATGCTGCTGTCTGGTAATGCCATGGCCTCATCTGCAACCCGGGTTGCAGAACTCGCAGGACTTGCAGTGGCGGGAACGTTAATTGCAACGGCAGGGATTACATGGACGATATTAATCGATGCGGGCTTGTTTGCTTTAAGTGCACTCCTGATGAGCCGTGTGGGGTACCCGAAAACTCAAACATCATCTAACAATGAAAATAAAATATTAGAATCATCTGATTCTCCTCCAGCAAGAAAAAGTATATTTTCCGAAATGACAGAAGCCTTTCATTTTATGCGTAAACATGTGTTGTTACTGATCGTTTCCATTCTGTTTGCCTTCGTTAACTTCTGTCTGATGCCATTTAATGTTCTTCGCACGCCATATGTCATTGAAACGTTGCACGCCGGAGCAGGAGGGTTAAGTCTACTCAGTGGGCTGATTGTGGCAGGCATGGTACTGAGTGGCTTGTGGCTGTCTCACCGAGGATCGAATTACCGTAAAAGTGTGCTGGTCATCGTCGGCATTGTCATGTTGGGGCTCAGTTACGCCATGACTGCAATCCCGGCTTACATGACGTCCTACCAGCTGCCTGTTGCTGCTGTCTTTTGTCTGATGATGGGCATGGGGATTCCACTCGCTACAACACCCCTTGCGTCCTATCTGATGGAAGTTACGCCTTCCGATATGCTTGGCAGAGTGTATGCCCTTCAAAGTATGCTCGTTGTGAGTGTTTCTCCATTAGGCAGCTTGGTTTCAGGAGCCCCTGCCGATTGGGTGGCATTGCCGATTCTGTTTATCGTGTTTGGTGTTATGCTTGCCCTGTCAGCCGCGCTGGTGCTTCTGAGCAAGACTTTCCGCACGGTTCTATAATAAGGCTTCCAGAAGCCTGTTATCTTCTGTCTGTTTTGACCGAAACCCTGTTCGGACGGTATAATATACACATGATGGGCAACAGGTACCCCGGAAATGAGGATACAGGTATGCAGCGCAAAGTACTTTCAACGATTGAAGAAATCAAGGTCTACTCCGATCCGTATCGGATACAGATCTTGAATATGTTTAATAAACAGGGTAGACCCTCTACGGTTAAAGAGATTGCAGACCAGATGGGCGAAGTGCCAGCCAAGGTACATTATCATGTGAAGAAACTGGAGAAAATTGGTCTGCTCACCATCGTATCCACTCGTGAAATTAATGGAATCATCGCCAAATATTATGAGCCCTTCAAGGGGGAAATTCAGCTCCGTAACGAAGATGAAGAGAATTCACCTTTGAAGGAGGTATTTCGTTCCGAAACCTTCAAATTGTTAAATGAAATGTATGATCAGAGCCGTCGGCGATTTATGAATCAGGCAGAAAACGGGGACCGTATGTTCATCTCGGATATGACGTTGTATGCTAGTCGGGAAGAAGTAGAGCAGTTGTACAACGACATTACAAAGATGTGTGAACCCTATTTAACGAAAGAAAGGCATAATGCAGACCATGAGGTCTTTCATCTATTTAGTTCCCTATCCAAAGATACGGTGAATAAGCCCTCTTCGGAAATCACTGGGAAATTGAAAAAAAAGGCTTCACCCGATAAGGGCAAGTCCGCTGCCAAAACGTCAAGACCTGCTAAAAAGCAGAAGGAATCCCCGTCTGGTGGTCAGGCGGAAGAGTAATCGAAGCATATTCATCGGCTTTATTGAAGTTCCGTCTGTGTAAAGATGATATGCTGGACCAAGAAAAAAAGCCGCCATTGGCGGCTTTTTCATGCGTAAATTTGGCATGATGGAAGACATGTATCCTTTTAGTGTAAACGACCTTAATTCGTTCATAAACTACATGTTTTCATCATAGTCTTTCACGTCACGTTTGGCTGCAGTTGCGGGGGAGTTCGATGTGCCATATTCCTCGACGGCTTCCCAGGCGTCAGCGTTATCGAACTTGCCAGCATTGCGCTGTCTGACTTCACCGGCACCGCTTGGCGGCATCGTCATGACTTCCTCCTCAACGGGCCGTTCGTTGCTTAACTCACGGTTAGGCGTATCATCGATACAGTAGGCTGTGTAAGGGATCGCTTCGAGTCGTTCAAAGGGAATATCCTTACCACAGGTCACACAGGAGCCATACGTTCCCTGTTCGATTCGCTCCAACGCTTCATTCACCTGGTTGAACTCGTCGGTTAACGTATCATCGATCGCCAAGTCACGGCTTCGCTCAAACGTCTCCGTACCAGCATCTGCTGGGTGATTATCGTATGATGACAGCTCGCCAGTTGAATCTTTCAGGGACTCGGCTGGAGCGCCGTCTTCCATGCTGGACTCAAAATGACGCTGTAGGTTTTCACGTTGTTCCAAAAGAGCGTTTTTCAGCTCTTGAAGTTGATCTTTGGTTAATGTACTCATAAGGACATGCTCCTTTCCCGCAATGGGGTTGTAGTCAGTCCTTACCCGAATTTCATAAAATGCAATCAGTTTTGTGTGTAAAGAGGGGCGTTCGATTTTATATCTGACGGATAATGTGTTATAAAAAATATAGAGAGAAAATGCGGCGGTATCGAACATCTTCTTGGGCTTACCGCGGCGCGTTTGATAATGGAGGGTTGTCAATATGGATGAGCATATGAAACGAAGATTGGACAAACAAAGACAATTGTTCAAGCAATTGGGCGTGCAGCTCGACGCTTTATCGATTCATGAAAAACAATTCAATTATAAACTTCGTGGTTATGATCCGGATGAGGTGGATGCTTATCTAGATTTGGTTATTAAAGATTACGAACGTTTCTATGCCAATATAGCGGATCTGATGGACAAGTGGCAAGAACAGCAGTTAACGATTCGGGATTTGAAGTCCTCGGCGAAGCCAGTGGAAGATCCAACGAAGATTGATCGCAAACAGCTGGATGATATTGTGAAACAACTGGAGTACAGCGTTCGGCAGTTAAAAATCCGGGCACGCCCTGAACAGGACCTGTTCTCCGAGTAAGTCTACACATCTGGGATGATATAAAATCAGCATTATAATGCTCAAATAAAAGGTGGTTAATCATGAGTACTCATTTTTCGGTCAGTGTGCATTGTTTGTTGTTGTTGTCTTTCAGCGCGCCTGAACGAATCACTTCGGCACTGATTGCAGGTAGCGTGAATACCAATCCTGTTGTGGTCAGACGTATTCTGGGCGGGTTGAAAAAGGCAGGACTTGTGGACTCCTCACCAGGAACGAGAGGATTTTACCTCGCCAAGCCCTCAAGCGAAATCACATTAGCCATGATCTATCAGGCTGCCAAGGATGAAGGCCCATTGTTTCCGATTCATGGTAACTGTAATCCGAATTGTGATGTTGGCCTTCGTATTGATAGCCTTCTGACCAATTTGTATCAGGTTGCCGAAGCAAAGGTGGAACAGTTTTTCGCATCCATTACCCTTGAAGATATGGAGCGTTCCTGTTCCCAGCTTGAAGTTCTTCCATCACATGCCGAATAAAGCGTAATGTAAGGGAAAGGGAAGGTGTGCTGTACTATGAAAATTATTGTCATCTCGGACACTCATTTATCTCGAAGAGCACGTAAATTACCCGATCCCTTGGTTGAGGCGCTATCAGATGCTGATCTGATTCTCCATGCGGGGGATTGGTCGGACTGGAGTGTACACAAGCTGCTCAGCGCTTATGCACCCGTTGAAGGTGTTGCCGGTAATACGGACCCGCCTGAAATAGGTCAAAAACTCGGGTTCTCCCGCATCGTTGAAGCGAACGGTTTACGTCTTGGTCTTGTACATGGTCATCTGGGATCGAAGTCTACAGAGCAGAATGCGATCCACACCTTTGCAGGACAGCAGGTGGATGCTGTGATTTTTGGACATTCGCACATTCCAGTGATGCATACTGTCAATGATGTGCTGATATTTAATCCGGGCTCTCCTACGGATCGGCGCTTTCAGCCCCAATATTCTTTTGGTATCATGACGACACATTTAGGGAAGTTGCAGGCGGAACATGTTTTTTATGATGTAAAATAGAAGTTGCAAACCAGGCATCTCGAATCAGAAGGATCTTCTGTTATTCGGGGTGCTTTTTGCTATGTATGCATTCAAAAGGGAACTTGCAAGTTATCTCTGAATGGGGAATATGGTCTGCTGTTTATCTGTCATTCATCTCTTCGCGTTGCCCCCTATGGAGGCATTCGTATGAATGATACAATGCGTTTACAACAATAAATTGAATACGTTTACATAAGGAGATGAATGTTGATGAAATTGTCTGTATTCACTGTTGCCACACCGGACTTGACCGCAGAAGAATTGGCTTCTGCTGCAGCCGCAGCAGGCATTGAAGGGATCGAATGGAGATATCGTGGAATACCGGCGGATGCTTTGTCCGAAGAACCTTCTTATTGGAGACATAATCGTTGCTCGATAGATCCGGATCAATGGGAGGAACAGGTACCTGCATTTCGTGAAGCGGCAAAAAAGCATGGCAGACAGTCGATTGCATTGGTGCCATATCTGAGCTGTGGAGATCTGCTTGCCACGGAGCAAGCATTTCAAACGGCACAAGCCTTAGGAGCATCCATGATGCGTGTTGGAGTTCCTGGTTATGATCGCAAAACCAGCTATCCTGAATTATACAAACAAGCTGTGCATTATCTGAATGAGGTTCAAGAGATGGCCCAACAGTATAAGGTAAAAGCTGTAGTAGAGACCCATCACCAAACGATTTCCCCCACTGCATCACTGGCTTATCGGCTCGTGCAATCGCTGGATTCACAGCATGTAGGAGTATTGTACGATCCAGGTAACATGGTCCATGAAGGATATGAGAACCATCGTATGGGACTGGAATTACTGGGACCTTATCTGGCACATGTGCATGTGAAGAATGCGGCCTGGTTCAAGGATGCATCTAACATGAATTCGAATTCCAGTGTGAATGAACAAAATACAGAAATCTCGCTAACATCAAACTGGTATTGTCAGTGGGCCCCCTTGACTGAAGGCGTGGTGAACTGGTTGCAAGTATTCCGTGACCTCAAATCCGTTGGATATGATGGATATTACGGGATTGAGGATTTTAGTGGAGTCTTGGAATCGAAGGTTATGTTACAGCATTTTGCAGATGTTTTTGCCGAAATTGAACGTCGTGTGGAAGAGGAGGTACAGGTATGAGTGTGGTTCGAGTAGCCGTCATTGGAATTGGGAATATGGGTGCAGCCCATGCCAGAACGTTGGTAGCAGGAGAAGTACCTGGTGCAGAACTGGTGGCTGTGTGTGATGTGAGACAAGAAATGGAGAGCTGGGTATCCAACAACCTTCCGGCTTCAGTCACTTATTGGCAGGATGCGGAGCAGATGATGTCATCAGGGACGATTGATGCGGTAATTATAGCAACTCCGCATTATGACCATCCCGAAAAGGCCATTCAGGCTTTTCAGTATGGCTTGCATGTCATGATCGAGAAACCTGCCGGTGTATACACCAAACAGGTACGCAAGATGAATGAAGCGGCGGCTGCCAGCGGCAAAGTGTTTTCCATGATGTATAACCAGCGAACTAACCCTTTATATATCAAACTAAAAGATCTGATTGCCTCGGGAGAACTGGGTGAGATACGTCGCACCAACTGGATTATTACGAACTGGTACCGCTCTCAGAGCTATTATGATTCAGGCGGCTGGCGGGCAACGTGGGCTGGTGAAGGGGGCGGTGTCCTGATCAACCAGGACCCTCATCAACTGGACTTGTGGCAATGGACCATCGGCATGATGCCGGTGCGTATGCGTGCCTTCTGTTCATTCGGTAAATACCGGAACATTGAAGTGGAAGATGATGTAACGGCATATGTCGAGTATGAAAATGGAGCAACAGGTGTATTCGTGACCACAACGGGTGAAGCACCAGGCACCAACCGATTCGAAGTCAATGGGGATCGCGGCAAAATTGTCATTGAAGATGGTCAGTTGACCTTCTGGCGTCTTCGTGAACCCGAGCCTGAATTCAATCAGAGATTTACCGGAGGATTTGGACAGCCGGAATGCTGGAAATGCGAGGTGCCAATTACGGGTGTGGAAACCGGACATCCTGGCCTGATTCGCAACTGGATCGATGCCATCCTGAACGGGACTCCGCTTATTGCTCCCGGTGAAGAGGGTATCCATGGTTTGACTTTGTCTAATGCTATGCTGCTGTCAACCTGGACGGATAACTGGGTGGATCTGCCGATCGATGAGGATTTGTTCTATGAGCATTTGCAGCAGCGAATTGCCAGTTCAAATACAAAGAAAGACAAGGTAGGCAGCAGCAGTCAGCCTGCTGATCTGTCACAGACGTTTAAGTAAATGGAACTTATACACCAAGCTGAACTCAAGGCATGTACAGGATAACGGAACCGATAAACGGAAAATTCATTGGAAAGGTGGAGAAGGTATGGCTAAAGACGGCATGTTTTATGCACCAAAGAGTGTAAAAAAAGAGGTTGTATGCGGTCCAGAGGAGTTTACCATTGCTGCTGTGGCGTTGGACCATGGACATATCTACGGTATGGTTGGCGGGCTGGTGGAGGCTGGGGCAACGCTCAAATGGGTATATGATCCTGACTCAGCTAAAGTCGAGGCTTTTCGGAAACAGTTCCCGCAGGCACAGATCGCGGCATCTGAAGCGGAGGTACTTGCTGACGATGAGGTGCAGCTCGTAGCCGGAGCAGCCATTACATCGGAACGTGCACCACTCGGCATGAGAGTTATGGCCGCAGGCAAAGATTATTTTACGGACAAAGCCCCCTTTACCACACTGGATCAACTGGCCCTTGCGCGTGAAGAGGTTAAACGCACTGGGAAGAAGTATATGGTCTATTACAGTGAGCGTCTGCACGTGGAAAGTGCGATCTATGCCGGACAACTGATCGAACAGGGAGCCATCGGCAAGGTTGTACAGGTTATGGGGACGGGGCCGCATCGATTGAATGCGGGTGGTCGGCCTGAATGGTTCTTCCAGCATGAAAAATATGGCGGCATCCTCTGTGACATTGGAAGTCATCAGATCGAGCAGTTTCTGACCTTTGCTTCATGTACGGATGCAGAAGTGGCGTTCAGTCGGGTGAACAACTTCAATCATCCACAATTTCCGGAACTGGAGGACTTTGGCGAAGCATCACTCATCGGCAACAACGGGGCTTCCGGTTACTTCCGCGTAGACTGGTTTACACCGGATGGTTTGGGTACCTGGGGCGATGGGCGAACGGTTATTTTGGGAACGGACGGATACATTGAACTGCGTAAGTATATCGACGTGGCGAGAGAGCCTGAAGGCGATCAGGTATACCTGGTTAACCATGATGGGGAATACCGTTATAGCGTCAAAGGACAGGTCGGTTATCCATTCTTCGGTGAACTGATCCGGGACTGTCTGGATCGAACAGAGAATGCGATGACACAAGAGCATGCGTTTAAGGCGGCAGAACTCTGCTTGATTGCGCAGCATAAGGCAATGAGTGAGAGAGTGGTATGGAGTAGTGGTGCGAAGTAAACGCATTTATTTAAGATAGTAATAGATTATGTAGGTGGAGAGCGGCCTGATGTATAGGCTGCTCTTTTGTTTGTTGTAGTACCTTCGCAAATGGAACAATATGGTTTATTATATATGTAGTTCGGAAACTGAGTTGAATGTGTGGTGTTTACGAAGTACATAAATTAGATGTTATCAGAAACATCCGAAGTGCGGAATACAAAAGTGGAGTACATTTCAATTACTGGAGGTTGTGTCTATGTTCTATAGAAGAAAGTTTTATATCGTCAACAATGACTTCGTTGATATTTTTAATAAGCATTTCATAGAAACCAATTTACCTAACCAATTGAAAAATGGAGCTCGCCTAGTGGGAAGATGGATGGTCCCAAATTCAGAGACAACAACTGAAATATTTGCTATTTGGGAATATGATAGTTATGAAAAATATGAAGAAATCGAACGGAATGTTAGAAGCAGTAGTGAACATCGGAAGAAAATTAATGATTGGTATGAACGTAATGGCGGCAGAGAACGCGTATATAAGGAATGTATCTTTCAGGTAAAAAACGAAGAATTAATTACAACAGTATAAGAAGACTGAGAAGGACAGTTCAGGATTAGATCCAAACGTTTACGTGTTTTTAACTATTAACTATCTGAGTAGTTCGAGAGGTCGGATGCATCCGATAACAACGTGTTCATGCTTCGGGCCATTCGGCCATCGGTCCGCCCGAGGCATTTCAGAGAAATGGAATCAGGCGGACACACCTGCGAGGCTAACTGCGCAAGCGCAGCCGGCCACTTCGTGGCCTTAAGCCTCTCGGCGTCGTGAACACAAGAACGTTATCGGAAAATTAACGTGAAGAATTAGTATAACTAAAGGAGTGTGTATTTGTTGAATCCAATACTATTAGATTTTCCTAGTCAAATAAATACTGATAGACTCTTAATAAGAATACCAATGCCAGGAGATGGGAAAGCAGTTTACGAAGGAATAATAAATTCTATTGATGAGTTGAAGAAGTGGTTACCATTTGCTCAGAAAGAGCAATCAGAAGAAAATACTGAAGTAAATATGAGAGAAGCTCACCTGAGATTTTTGAAGCGAGAGGATCTGAGACTTCTTATTTTCCTCAAAGACACCAATCAATTTATTGGTTCTTCAGGTCTACATAATCCCAATTGGGATGTTCCTAAGTTTGAAATTGGATATTGGATAGATGCGCGTTATAGTGGAAATGGATACATGACCGAAGCAGTACAAGGAATTTGCGAGTATGCTTTTCAGGAATTAAAGGCACGGAGATTAGAAATTCGATGTGACACATTAAACAATAAGAGTAAGGCGATTCCAGAAAGATTAGGTTTTTTATTAGAAGGAACTCTAAGATCCGAGGATATCTCCGTAGATGGCAAAGAACTAACAGATACTTATATATATGCAAAGACAAATTAATGATTTTGAACGCAATTCGAAGATGACGTTGACATCCGATAACATAACATTTCAGCGGCGTCGCTAGCGCTCCTTGGTCGCCAAGTGGGATATCGAAGAAGCTTATTCTAGCGACACATCCAAGCGGCTAAGTCTGACGACCCGTTCCCTTCGGTCACTTAAGCCGCTTGAACGTCTGAAATGCGCAACGTTATCGGAAATCTTCGTAAACATAAATCAAATAAACTCAAGGGGGATTGCGATGAAGAATCAAAAACCAGTAGCTATCGAAGAATACAATGAAGAATGGCCAAAAGCATTCAATATAATAGAATCAATTTTATCAAATAAACTTGGTGGTCTAGCATTACTAATCGAGCACGTTGGAAGTACATCGGTACCGAATCTTGCAGCCAAGCCAATAATTGATATTGATGTAGTAATTGAATCTATGAAGTACCTACCAGGGGTGATCAAGAAGCTAGACGAACTAGGATATGTACACGTGGGTGATTTAGGAATTAAGAACAGAGAGGCATTTGCAAGAAAGGACGTTTATGTACCTTACAGTAGTGAAGGCTACGTGAAGCATGAACATCATCTATACGTATGCAACAGAGAAAGTGACGAACTAAAAAGACATATAATGTTTCGAGCCATATTAAGAAAGTATCCCTTGTTGGTATCTGAGTACACAAATTTGAAGATCCAACTGTCAAGGGAATTCAGAAACAATCGCAAAGCCTATACTGAAGGAAAGACAGAATTTGTTACGAGGATAATGAATGAGTATAAAGATGTTTTGTAGAGTATTTCAGTAAGACGAAGACATCCGATAACAAAGTGTTCCAACTTCGCGACTGTCGTCGCTCGGTCTGCCTGAGGAATTTTCATTGATGCAGATTCAGGCAGACACATCGTTTTCCTAAGATAAGGGAAATCGACGTCAGGAACACAAAAACGTTAGATGAAATTACGATGCAAGTTCTTATCAAAATCAAAAACTATGAGGTGCATAATGCCAAGACTAATTACATTGGCTGATGGAAGATCAGTAGAAGTTGAATGTGTAAGCTGCGCATTGACAAGTGGTTTGATTTCTTCAACAGGTGGAGTAATTTTTGAATCATGCAACTTTCATGTCCATCAAGATATTGCTTACCCAATTAAAGGGTTAGTTATATTAGCTTCAAAGAGGCATTTTTACTGCATGGATGAATTAACAGATGAAGAGCGATTAGAATTTATTTCGTTAATCCATAAGCTCAGAAGTGAACAAAGAAAACGATTGGGAATTGATAAGGTCTATTATTTTTATAATGAAGATACAACACATCACTTTCATTAATGGATGGTTCCTAGATATGAATGGATGTACCAATTTGGAAATTCAGTAGAATCATTAAGACCGGCATTATTACATGCAAGGAATAATATGAATTACGATGAGAATATGAAGAGTGTAGAAGAAGGGGTTAGCATGCTAAGAGAGGGCATGAGGGATTTTGTGAGTAGCTCAAGGTAACCTCATCTAACACTGTTTTCACGCATCGGGCTGACGCCCTCGGTCTGGCAGAGGAGTAATCGGGGAAGTGGATGCAACCAGACAACCCTGCGAGGCTAAGTCTTCGACCCGGCTCCCGTTGGTCGCCTTAAGCCCCTCGGGTTCGTGAACACAAGAACGTTACATGAAATCAATGCTGTTTATTTTGGAGGATTATTCAATGAAGGTTTATTTAGAAGCATTATCAGAGCAAGATTTTACAACGATCATAGAATGGATAAATCAAAAAGATGAAGATTTCATCGTACAATGGGCAGGTTTAACTTATTCCTATCCATTAACCATAGAACAATTGAAAGCACATTACAGTAAAGGAATAAATACGATTGAATCGGATGTTTTTATATATAGGATCAAAGAGGCAAAGCAATTTGTTGGCACAATACAACTTTGCAGGTTTAATAAAGATCTTGAAGAAGCTGTAATTGGAAGATTTTTAATTGGTGAAACGCAAAATCGAGGAAGAGGAATTGGAAGCAAGGCATTAAAGGAAATTGTAAAGATTGGATTTGAAAAATTCAGATTAAAGGCTATAAATTTAAACGTATTTGATTTTAATATATCGGCAATTAGATGTTACGAGAATATTGGTTTTGAGAAGATGAATCGTAAGGAGAATGTATATCAAGATAAAGCAGGACGCACATGGAATAATATCGAAATGAAATTAATTAAAGATAATTTTGTGGGCTAATTCGAGAGGGCACTGACATCATGTAACATAATATTCACGCATCGGAGCCTGGTGGCTCCTCGGTCAGTGAGATGTGATCGGCAGAGGAGTAGATTCAGCGGACACATCCGCACCGACTAACCGCATCGCGGCCGCAGACCTTGGGGGGCCTTAAGTCGGTGGGACGTCGTGAATACAACAACGTTATGAGAAAGTGATGTAGACATTGTATGGAGGGAGATTACTCTAGATGATTCGAAATACAGTCAGAGCATTGATTATCCAGAATGACAATCTTCTATTAATAAAGAAAAGGAGAGCAAATATAGGTATTTATTATGTACTGCCTGGAGGAGCTCAAGAAGAGAATGAAACATTGGAACAGGCTTTAAGTCGCGAGTGTATGGAAGAACTGGGTATCGAAATATCGAGTAGTAGGTTAGTTTGTGTAAGAGAATACATATCGCGCAATCATGAATACTCTTTCATAATGAAGGAAGTTCATTCTATTGATTTTATTTATGAGTGCAGCACTCATTTCCTAAATAATGAATTAAGAAGCCTACAAGCTGATGTTGGACAGGTTGGGATTGAATGGTTACCCATTAATGAAATTAAAAGGATAGTGTATAGGCTAGAAGAATCTTTAGAACATTGTAAATTTCCTAGAACAACTAATGAATTCTTTAAAGAATATTTTTCGGAACAAGTAATAAAACCATATTCTAGCGTAATATTTTAAATTAATCCATAGAAGACAACATCATCTCATAACAACATTCAAAACTAACTAAAGGAGTGACCTGAATGATAAAGTCGCCTGGAGGTTCACTTTTTCCATATTATTATAAGGGTGGAGAAATCCATTGTCTTAAATATGGAAGTAAGTATAAAAAATACAAAGAACTTTTTGAATTAATGAGACTGGAAGAAGAATTTATTATTAAAGCGAATAACAAACTGAAGATATGGATTGATCTGTATGAAACATCTACAACAGAAATGGTTCTTCAAGAACTTGTGAACAATGTAAATAACTTGAATGGCTATGTAAAGAAAATCTCATTTGTTGGACTTTCAAGTATAAGTAAATGGAAGTTAAAGCGCAAAATAAAGAATTTAAAGCTAGAATACCCTGTTTCATATTTCTCAGATCCGGAGGAAGCAAAGACTTGGTTGATAAGTGAAAGATAGTGAATGTAGCTCAAGAAGGCGATGAATCTGATAACACATCATTCACGCATCGGGCATACGGCCCTTGGTGCGCAGAAGCAGCCGGACACTTCCGACTCCGTCGGACGTCGTGAATACAGGAACGTTATATGTAATAGCTGCAAAGAAATAATAAAAAAAATTAAATTACTTTGGAGGTAAGTAGAGATGGAGAGCAAAAAAATCGATAGTAATGAATTCCCGATATTGGAATTTGATGAATCGCGAGATGCAATAATAGAGGCAACTAATTTTATCAAGCCAAAAGAAGAATTTGAATACTGTGTCATAACATTTTTTCGAGATGTAATTGAAAAAATGAAAACGGAGGGAAAGTTGAAAGAAGTTGCATCTCTACATTGCGAGACTGTAGATTTGCCAATATATGAAACATATTATCAAGGAAAAAAAGTACATATTACTTTGGGGTATTTAGGAGCTGCAGGTTCAGCAGGATTCTTAGAAGAACTGATAGCCTATGGTTTTCAGAAATTTATAGTTTGTGGTGGTGCAGGTGTATTACAAAAAGACATTGCTGTTGGACATGTAATAGTACCAGTTTCGGCAGTGAGAGATGAAGGAGTATCATACCATTACATTAAGCCATCAAGAGAAATTGAATGTAATCTAGAGGTATTAAAATTCATAGAGGACGATTTTAATATACATAATATCAGGTATATTAAGGCCAAAACTTGGACAACAGATTCATTTTATAGAGAGACTAAAGAAAAGGTTGAGTTGCGGAAAGCAGAAGGGTGTATAACTGTAGAAATGGAAGCAGCAGCATTTATGGCTGTTTCACAATTTAGAAATGTAAAATTAGGTGTTATCTTGTATGGCGGTGATGATTTAAGTGGTGTCGAATGGGATAGTCGAAGTTGGAATAGCAGATCAGAAATAAGATTAAACCTTGTTCAAATATCATTGCGGATATGCAGTTCTTTATAAATGGAATAGCTGTAAACCATTGATTAATGCATTAATTAGAAGGCATTACCGGTAAATATTAAAGTTAACATTAAAGGAGATAATTTATGAAAGGTAAGATTCTCTTCTTATTTTTTATTACGATAATGTTTTCATCTTGTCAAAATATTAGTCAATCGACTACGTTGAATAGCGAAACTAAATCAATAATGAATTCTGAACTGCCTCCTGATGTAGAAAGTACAGGTAATGGAACAGAATCGAAAGAAATAACTAAAGGTCGATCAGAGGCTTCTAACAATGAAATGTTATCCACGAGCATTGGGAACTATGAATTGAAAGGAGATTTTTATGATGAAATGCTTCGAAATCCTATAGATCATGATTATGAAGGGGAATTTGATGAATTTCAAAATTCCAAAGAGATTATTACAACAATGGCATGGGGGGCGTTGGAAAGCAAATATACAGAGATTTGGGATAAAGAGTTGAATCAAATATATAAAAAACTTCTTTCTAAGTTGGATAGAGAACCAAGAGAAGCACTAATCGATTCGCAGAAAGAATGGTTACAGTATCACTTAAGGGAAACAACATTTGTAGAGAAGACATTTATTAATAATGGTTATCTTGGATCAAAAGGATCGGTAAGCCTAGGCACGGTTATACGGGAGAGGATTAGGGAAAGAACAATTCAATTATTTGAATATCGATATTTGCTAGATGGTGAAGTTGAGTTTTTATACCAAAGTAAAAAATAGAGTTGGAATCTTGATCAAAGGTTTTTAGGTGATGTTTCGAAGACAGTAACGGCGCTTAACAATGTATTCATGTTGTGGGGCTAGCACCCGTTGGTTGTCAGATGTATAATCATGGAAGAACACTCAGACAACAAACGAGCCAGTCTAAGATAATTGCTATCTAAGGCTGGCTCGTTTCGTGAATACGAGAATGTATATGAAACTGGCTAAACCCTAAAAAAACACAAAACCCAGGAGGGAAGTTTTTTGAATAACTTGATTGAGAATGTTGATCATGTTCAAATACCTGTTAAAGACGTTGATCAGGCAGTAGGATGGTACAGTGAAGTGTTAGGGTTAGAAACACTGACAGTTTATCCTCACGCAGCATGGATGAAATTCAATTCAGGCCCCATACTGATGCTTCACTTCAGTTCGAAAAATGATAAGACATTATGGTTGTCCAATGATGGTTTTCCTATGCCCTCATTTATGTTTCTAACAAAGGACATTGAACTATTACACACAACGTTACAAACACATGATGTAAAGATACGACTATATGAAGATCATGGATTTGGATGGGTACTTAAGTTTACAGACCCATTTGGAAATGAGTTAGGAGCATATCAACCAAAGAAATGACCGCAATATAAAGAGAATCTGTAAGATATTCAGATCAAAATCAGAAGGGAAGTCAAACATAATGATCAGAGTCGATGTAGCTTATTCCTTAATTACTGATCCAACCAATTCCAAAATATTAATGGTAAGGAATGTAGAAGAAGAAGCTAACATCTAATAACATAATATTCACGCGTGTGGGCTGAAATTCATAAAAGAAAGAGTGAAAAATCATGAGTTCCATAACAAAATTTGAAAAACTTCTTAATGAAATACCAAAGATTATAAATGACATTGAAGATAATGAGTTTCTTAATAAGGCTTCATCAACCAAGTGGTCAAAGCAAGAAATATTAGGACATTTGTGTGATTCTGCGATAAACAACCATTACCGATTTGTCAGAATAATTTTGACTGAGGAACCAATAAGTATTGATGGATATAAGCAGGATGAATGGGTCAGAGTTCATGATTATCAAAATAACTATAACAAATCAGATTTACTCGCATTATGGATTCAATTGAATAAACAAATACTGAATATCATAAGAAATGCTGGTGAACAGGATTTAAATAAACAATGTATCTTAAGCGATAAGAACAGGGTTACCCTAAGTTGGTTATTTGATGATTATTTAAATCATATGCTGCATCATATTAAACAAATTGAAAGCTAGTGTTTAATAGTTCGAAGAAATTAGCAACTGCGTATAACACAAATTAAGGCATCGGGCCATTCGGCCCTCGGTCCGCCGAGCATTTCGATGAAGCGAAATCGGCGGACAATCCTGCGAACCTAACCGTTCGAAGCCGCCCCCCTGGGGCTTATTTCGAGGAAGGCGTATCAGGTAGACAACTCCTACGAAACTAAATCTTCGACTCAGTCGTTGATGCTCCTTTAAATCTCTCGGATTCGTAAATTCAAGAAAGTTATACGCAATTTCGTGAAACCTTTATGAAATAACTAATTTCTCAAAATCTATTCTTAAACCATATTTGTAAAGAAAATCGACAACTAATATTGCATCGAAGCCATATGGTTCTTTGGTAAGTCCTAGTTGGATAGTGAAATCTTTAAGCACAATGCTATCAATAGAGAGATCTGAGATAATCTGCTGATAACATAATTCACTTGAACCCCCTACTCCATACATCCGTACCGATTTTCCGTTGATAAAGTCTATATCTATGCCAATCGGTTCTACAAGATCATTATCAAAAATAGTTGTGGAGCATCCGGTATCCAGAAGGACATTATTCAGAAGAGTTGATTTATTCTTGTAAGATAGAGGAAGAGTAACAATAGGCAAACCATTTACAAGATGGATCTTCATCGAAGGCCTCTAATCCCGGTAAAGGGTTGCTCGATGACTTCAATAAATTCATTTCCGGTGTAAAAGACATAGAGTTCTCTAGTTGGTTCTGACAAATGAAGTTTATTATAGGAGGCCCATGCACGCTTAGGGTCGTCAAAATCAGAAACAACTGACATTTCTTCAATCGTTCTTATATGGTTGTTTGATTGAGTGGCAAGAGCTTCAACTAAAACCCAACGATTAGGGTAGATTTCACGGATATGACTCCATTTCATACATGAACACCTCCAAAAAGACTTATATTTTCATTGTACAACCCCATTTTGAAACATCCAACATAGTAATTCCGAAGGAGAACGAACCAGCGTATACCTTTTTCCTGCTGCGTCGCGTTCGCTCCTAGATCTGGAGAGGATCTTACAGTAACGGCGCATAACAATGTATTCATGTTGCGGGCTACCGCCCCTTGGTTGCCAGATGTATAATCATGGAAGAACACTCAGTCAACAAATGCCCCAGCCTAAGATGAGAGCTATCTAAGGGAATTGGAACTCGCGAATACGAAACGTTATACGAAATTGGCATGAGGGGCGATGTTATGGTAGTACACAAAATTGAATTATCCCAAGAAACACTAATTGGTTCATTTACTAAAGAAGTAACTCCTATCCTTTCGGTGTCATCGGGTGATTCCATACGTTTTGAAACATTAGACGCAGGTTGGGGTACCGGGAAAAGTAATAGTGAAAGAAGGAAACCATTTTCAAGAAAAGAGAAAATGGATGGAGGTCACGCCATGGTGGGACCTATTTATATTGAAGGTGCTAAGAAAGGCATGACTTTAGAGGTTGAGTTTAATGATATTATACCTGGGCAATATGGTTTTACTGCTGCAGGTCAATATCCTAATTGGCAAAACCAGAAGTTACATTTGACCGAATATAAGGAAATTAGCCTTGATTGGAAACTCGATAATAAATCCATGGTGGGAGTATGTGAAATCAATGGTAATTCCTTCTCAGTTTCGTTACGACCGTTCATGGGCGTTATTGGAATGCCTCCAGATGACATAGGAATTCACTCTACTTGGCCACCACGATATTGTGGTGGAAATATGGATTGTAAAGAGCTTGTGAAAGGCAGCAAATTGTATCTTCCAATTTCTGTCGATGGGTGTTACCTTGCTATTGGAGATGGACATGCTTTGCAAGGGGATGGAGAAATCAGTTGCCAAGCTATTGAATGTCCGATGGAAGTTGTTGATATAACTGTAAATTTGATTGAAGGGATAGATCTGTTAAACCCCCGAGCTAACACTCCCGCAGGTTGGATTACTTTTGGGTTTCATGAAGATCTTAATGAAGCAACCGTTCAAGCTTTAGATGGAATGCTTACCTTGATGGGGGAGTTGTATGGTTTAAATCGTGTTGAAGCTATTGCTTTAGGGAGTTCAGTTGTTGATCTACGTATAACGCAAATTGTAAATGGGGTTAAAGGGGTACATGCCTGTCTACCACATGGAATTTTTGAAGTGATTTGAACGTAACTCGAAGTTTATAACACCTTATTCACGCTGCGTCGCCTCCGGCTCCTTGATCGGGACCGAAGCAATAAGAAGTGGCTTTAAAGAGCTGATTCGGTGGCAGGGAAGGTTCGAGAATACAAGAACGTTATATGCAGTACCTGAAATCAAGAAAACACATATGAATATCTTTCGTGATTCTAATGTTTAATGGTCTCAATTTATCATTAATGAGAACAGACCAAAAACTTACGATTAGTCATACGATTGTGCAATGAATAGGGATAAAAAAAAGGTGGGGGTTGGCTTGTATGCTGTAGAATTATTCTTCAACAAAGAATTCGATGAATACGTCAGAAAAGTATGGATGCATTTTGACAAAGAGGGAATCAGTCATTTTATGAATAGATTTGAGAACTTAAGTCCCCATATCACGCTTGCTGTTTATAAGGATATATCCGATTTGGAAGGATTTAAAGAAAAACTGCAAATCTATTTTGATAATGTTTCTCCTCTTCGTTTACGATTTGATATCGTAGCTACCTTTCCCACCTCGGGAACGATATTTTTAGCGCCAACCATAACGGACGAACTTAAACGTATACATAAGGACTATTATAAGAAATTAGACAAATATAATAATCAAGCGAGTATATATTATAGCCCAAATCAATGGAATCCACATTGTACCCTGGGAACACAATTAAGTAGAGAAGCGATCGCTAAGGGAATTCATGATGTAGTAAATGAATTTGAACCTATGGAAGGAATCATAGAAAGAATGAGTTTAGTGAGGATTGAACTGTCAGAAGAAGGGAACAGAAATATAACCATATTTGAACAATCATTTGTGAGTTAATTTAAAGAGATTAGGTACTTCATATAACATAATATTCACGCTGCAGGTATTCGCGCTGAATCCGACAATGAGTCGGACACCCTAGCATTCCTGGGTCATGAATACAGGGTGGAATGGACGTCGCGAATATATCAACTTTATGTGAAATCATAGTGTGATTTTTAATGAAAGCATCTAAAGGAGGCTTGTATGAAGACAATTATCTATATGGTTAGGCATGGAGAATCACCATACAACGAAGGAAATGAAAGAACAAGAGGGCTTACCCCAAAAGGAAAGATCGATATTGAAAAAGTAACGAAGTTACTTATAGGTGAAGGAATAGACATGATTATATCAAGTCCTTACACTCGAGCAATTCTGAGTGTTGAAGGATTGGCCAAGCACTTAAAGTTAGATATTAAAGCATTTGAAGATCTTAGAGAACGACATTTTGCATCTTATAATATTGAAAATGCAGAGTTAATGTCTAGTATCAGAGAGAGTTTTAATGATTTTGATTATACCTTGCCGGGTGGAGAGTCCAATGCTGATTGTCAAAAAAGAGCAATCTCAGTTCTAAAACCCTTACTAAAAGAGAATAGAGGGAAGAAAATAGCAATCGGGACTCATGGTCTTGTGATGACTTTGATGATGAATCATTTTGATTCAGCTTTTGGTTTGGAGTTTTTGAATCAATTAAAGAAACCAGATATTTATAAAATGCAATTCGAGGACTTAGAATTAGAAGAAGTAACAAGAATGTGGAATGATTAGATTTCCTAAGGTATACAAAGAAAACTGTGACATTACATGACAGAGTATTCACGCTATCTTGGTCTTGCTGGAAGCAATTCGGTGAAGTGAGAGCAGGAAGACAACACTGAGAGGCAAACTGAGAAAGCGCAGCCGGATTTTTAGGTTCTTAAACTTCTCGGCGTCGTGAATACAGGAACGTTATATGAAAACATCCAAAAACATCTAAAAAAGGATGAAAAGAAAAAATGATAAAATCTATTAGTATTGATGCATGGAATGGGTCCACATTTAAGGAAGAAATCGTTGTGAATCCTACAAGGACGGACACTTTAAGTTTTTTAAGAAAACTCGATGGAGATAAATTTACATTAGTATTTTTTGAGGTATCAGACACCGATTCAGCACTAGTTGGGGGCGGACCTGAATATTTCATTGTGTCTATTACAATTGATGATACTATATATACTCTTATGAACGATAAACAGGGTAACTGTGAAATTCCTCTGGTTGTTGGTGGTCAGTTAGGCAATTATTGTGATAACATTTGTATAGAATTAATTCCCATGCTTGAAGTCATAAAGTATTTTTATGAAACCGGAAAACTACTCGAAATACATAAATGGAAACAAGAATAAAATTACTCTGAATGTAACTCGAAAAAATGAGTGACATCATCTAATGGACAGCCGGGTTCGTGGTCAGGAAGAGCAGATTCACCGGACACTTTCAACCTGCTAATTGGAAAAGCCACCTGTCACTAAGTACCTTAAACCACTTGAACATTGTGACTTAAAAATAACTGCGAACGCTTACATAAAGGCTATGAAATTATGCGTTACTGCAGGGAGTGATGATGCTCCTAATAGCCTTGTTTTTAAAAGATGAGATCTCAATTTTAGAAAGAGTGGTGATTCTTGTGTCGAACAACAGACAACTTACAAGATCTCAGAACGCAGCGATTGAATATATAAGTAATGACGCAAGATCCCAAAAAAGAGAAGCTCAAGCATCACTCAAAGAAATTTTTCATTTTTCGAATATTCCTTGGAATACCTTTGAAGAAGCAGTTCATAAGATTAAATCCTATGCAAGGGTGGCTTTGCATTTTCATCCGGATCGTCCGGTTTTAGATATGAAAAGTGTTGCTCAATCTTTATTAGCGCAGGGAATCTATAAAAGTCAGTTCGAGACTTTCATATCCAATGGGAGCGTATCTGCATACGTAGGTGGTGCAAGAGATCTTTGGGAGGAAAAACTATTTGGCGGAGCATATCAGTTAGAAGGTGCAACCAACTTTGAACGGCCAAAGTATGGTGCTCTTCATTTGTTGTTACATCCGGATGGTCCGTCTCCACGATTCGGCTCTTGTTATTTTCTTTTAAAACCGAATGCTTCATATCGCTGTACGTTCACTTACGGTGGCTCTCAAGATGATCCAAAGGAAAAGGGGACATATGAAGAATTAGACGATATTTTATCTGCGCTTTTTACGGATGCTTTCTTTCGGGATTATGCTATTGGAGAAAAAGATCTTACTCCTAAAAAATTGATAGATCTGCTATTGTACAATCTGGAACGTCCGTTAGAGGATCCGTCAAAACTGGCCCCATATCGGAATCTTAACCATTTTATCGAAACTCAAATTCATGGAGATATATATCTTGAAGATGATGTGGAAACTTTAGTAGCTGATCCATCGTTCAAAGGAACGGAAATAGGGAATTATTTAGAGCAAATCTGCATCAAATATTCCATTGAACTATTTTGGCATATGGGATTCGCGATGCGTGCAGAGGAAGTGCCCTCTGATTTTAGGGGTCCAACCATGCCATCATTAGCGAAGCGAATTGCAAGCAACGGTAATATTGACGCAAGTGTGATCGGGAATGCTGTCAACGATTTGAAGCACAATCCTGATCTCTGGTCTGACAGAGGTAATTACGAAGAAGTGCTTCAGGAATTAAAATACATGTGGCATATACTTGTTCGATATGGTAAATCGATTGAAAAGCTGTATAAAGGATGATTCTAATGAAGTTATTAATAAAATAAACAAGTGCTGTATTATCAACGATTATTATGTCTTTTATGTGCGCAACGATATTCTTTCCTGATGAGTTTGGAAGTACATTTTTATTGGGGATAAAAATGTTCATGCTGTTATATGGTATTGGAGGCATTCCATTTTCAGTAATAGCATCAGCGATAATAAAAACCTCAAGAGTTTCTTATAAATTCAATTTAATTGAACAGTTCATAAAAAAAATGAAAATTAAAAGAGTACAGTTTTAGATATTTAGCAATTCGAAGAAGTCGTAGACACCACTCAAAGATAACCGATGCAGAGGAAGATGAGAAAATGGATAAAGGGAAAATTATTTTTCTGAATGGCGTAACCAGTTCAGGTAAAACTTCAATCGTAGAAGCGCTGCAAAATTACGATGAACCCTTTTTTTATGTTGTGGCCAATGATCTTTTTGAAAATACGATTGGTGATAAACATTTGCAAACAGACTACTGGAAGTATTTAAGTGAAGCGATCATGATAATGTATCATACAGCAAAATTATTTTCGGATCATGGAAAGAATGTTTTAATCGATGGGATACTTGTTGAAAGACCGGAATTAGAGCCGCATTATGATAAAGTCCAAGATATATTTGATGGATATCCTTTGGATATCATTGAGGTGTACTGCCCATTAGATCTTTGTCGTAAGCGAAATATAGAACGTGGTGACAGAAGAGAAGATCAATCGGATGAGCAAAATAAAATAATGTCGCAACTCATCCGTTATAGCTTTTCAGTCGATACGAGTTTGAATACGCCTGAAGAATGTGCAGAAATGATTATCACATCAGTATTCAAAAAATAGTTTAATGATTAATATAGCCAAGAACCAATGGAAAATGAAGGAGTAAACTATAATTCGCCGAATACTATTTAGGTATAAATAAGAAAAGGAGGATTATATTATGTGGTTTTGTTGTATGTATAAAAAACCGATAAGAATCCGTAATCACCCTCAATATTAAAAATTGAGGAGGGATAAAATGGAAATAAATAACAATTATCTAAAAGAACAATTAAAGCATGTGTATTGGTTGAATGGTGGTTGTTGCGCGGGAAAAACAACGATCACAAAGAAATTTGTTGCAGAGTTAGGATTCGAAACATTGGGCGATGATATCTTGAAGTATAGACCATTCACTAATCCAACTGAATATCCTGCTCTTCAATATCCTCATTCTGGTTTAAACTGGGAAGAGTGGTTTAATAGGGCCACTGATGTGTCTTTTCGATGGCTTTGTCAAATCGTTGAAGAAATGATGGAATTTTTCGTTATTGATTTATTGAAGATGCCAACGGATAAACCAATCATTATCGATTTAGGAATAATGCCTGAACGCATCCTACCCTTTATTCCTAAAGAAAGAATGATGTGTCTTTATACATCTGATGAAGAAATAGAAAGGCTATATTACTTTAGAGAAGATCATAAGATGATTTTGGACGTTATTAACCTTACATCAAATCCAGCGGAAACGATTAAACATGGCAACAAAACTATGGTGAAATTCTCCAATGAAATTAGAAATGCCTGCGTTAATAACAATATCAAAACACTTGAAAGAACACCTGACTTGGGTATAGAAGAACAATTCAGATTAGTTCGGGAGCATTATGAATTATGATATGAGCATCTTTTGTTAATTTTATATGTAATACGGGTCAGGCTACCAATATTAGGTAGCCTGTTTAAATAATGGGACATGATAGTTTGTTCATAGTGAAAAATCATGCACCTCCTGACGTCCTGTCTTTAGTCAAGGATATGAGCCAAAATCAGATAACAATATGTTTACGCAGCGGCTTCTTACGGAACCTTGGTCTGCAGAATGAATTTCAGGGAAGCTGGCTCAGTAAAACATTCTACTTCGTCGGACATCGTTAATACAGGAGCGTTATGTGAGATGCCGGATATATATACAAGGAGCGAAAAATGAAAAAATGTATAGTGTTTATATTATTCATTTCAACCTTATTAATGGGATGTAACAAGAACGAGCTAATATATAACGCCCCAACCAATGAACAAATCACTGATTATGTAAATAGTCATCGTTTAGATTTACAAGATAGTATATGGATTAAGGACTCAGCAATCATTTTGCTCGAAAACTCATTAATTACCCTTTATACAGATCAACATGGGAAGGTATATGACCAAAAATTATCATGGGGAATAAATTATTCAAATCCTGTGACGGTAGGAAAAGGTAGCCCATATATAGCAGTCATAATTAATAACAAGATGTTAAGCTCTGGAGCTGATCGTATTTTAATTACTTATACTGATGGTAAGTCCTATTCAAGAGGGATTACGGAAAAGAAGGGTTATTTGATTCCTAATACTCAAATTAATGAAGTAGAGAACTTAGTAATATTCGACAATGAGGGTAAAGAACTTTACAAAAAGTAAACGGAATAGCCCCAATATACCACTACTACTTTCAATAATGAAAATGGCGTTGGGATTGCAGTGAATGACAAAGATACTCACGCTCTAGATTTATTGCGCAGTAAGAAGTTTGTGGAGAATGATCTGTCTGAAAACATACGATGGTACAGTCAAAAAACGAATTATGTTTATGGTGAACCTGTATGTACAATTCCGGAGTATCAGCAGAAGGGGCTTGGAAAAGCAGTGGTATTAGAAGCCTTGAAAAGAGGTCGGTCCTTAGGTACTGAAAAAGCATATGTTATTTCGGATAGTTCTTTTTATAAATCATTAGGCTTTGAACAGCATTCTCAGTATACTTTCTATTGGCATGACATTTGATACTTTCTTAACCCTCTCGGGTTCGTGAATGTAGGAAACGCTATTTAAAAGGGGAAGAAATGTGAGAAAGGATGAACGCATGATTATTCAGGACCTCCCAATTGAAATAATAGAACAAATCGGAAAAGTTCAGAGAATTACTTTTCCCAGGCAAGGTCATACTTCTACTGTAGCTATTTTGGATACGCCCGATAAAAAGTACGTGATCAAAAAGACAGAAAACGATCTCTATAATGAGTGGTTGTCAGAAGAATACAAGGTGCTTCAATCTCTTTACCATACGGGATTACCAGTTCCGCGAGCACATTTATATCATGTCGAAAATAAATCGAGATGGCTTTTAATGGATTATATTGATGGAATAAGTTTGAGAGAATTTCTATCCAAAGAGCTCGATCTCAAAGATAAAGAAAAAGCTATTTTTAATTTTGGACTTTGTTTAAAGAAAATACATGAATGTCCTTGCCCTGTTGAATTATTGAAAAATGATAATCCTTGGTTAGATACAATGCTAAATAAAGCAGAATATAATCTGACTCACTTTGCAGTAGACGGAACAAAAGAACTACTTAAACGATTGAAAGAAGTAAGACCTAAACCAATAGATAACACTTTGATTCATGGCGATTTTACAATAGATAATGTATTAGTTAATGAATGCAATATAGTTGGAGTTATCGATTGGTCAGGAGCTACGTACGGGGATCCAAGATATGATGTAGCATTGGCAATTAGACCAAAATATAATGCTTTCGATAATGATAGAGATAAAGAAATATTTTTTAACGCATATGGTAAGTTAAGAATAACGGATGAAGAGTATAACTATTTTGAAGATGGGTTATATAGCTTCTTTTAGTATCCCTTCGCAACGTGTCCAGCAGATAACAACATGTTCAGGCATCGAACCATTTGGCCTTTAAGTTGGTGGAGTTTATGAATTCAGGAACACTGCATGATGAAAATAATGATCTCGTAAAAAGAGCGAAGATGTTTCCTGTAACCTTCGTTATCAAAGCAAGAAAACTTTGAAATTACTGAATAGATCCAAAAAAAATATTATCTATGGGGGTTACTCATGGTAACGTTAAAATTACATACAGAGAGACCGATTCTCCAATCTGAACTAATGGGTCTTTATCAAGATGCTGGTTGGTGGCCTAACCGAGATGAGAATGGAATATTACAGCTACTTGTTAGCGGTGTTGCAGTAGGAGCTTGGAAAGATGATATATTAGTCGGTTTCTGTAGGTCTATTTCAGACGGAATATATCGGGCTTATGTAGAAGATGTTGTTGTATTAAGTACGTACAGAAATAATGGAATAGGAGAACTAATGGTCAAAAGACTTTTAGATGAACTGAAAGATATTGACGTTATTAGTTTGTTTTGTACAGAGGATTTGGATGGTTTTTACGAATTTTCAGGATTTAAACGGACAAAGCAAATTGTAATGCATTATAAGAATCAAGGAAATTAAAAAAAAATCAAAGAAGATGGGTACTTACTTAGGAATAAGGGAGAATGTGACAATGTTTAAATACGAAATGGATGAATCTTCTTATTTATCGCTATTGGAAATTAAAGATGCAGAACAATTATATAATTTGATTAACAGTAATAGGGATCATATAGGTGAGTGGCTGAAGTTTCCTAGTATTACTGTAGAAGCGGATGATTCAAAAACCTTTATAGAAAGAACACGGATAAGATATGCCAAGGAAGAGGGTTACTGGTTAGGAATATGGAGTGATGATAAACTTGTGGGTTCTATAGGTTACTTATATCTAGATCAAGAGAACAAAAAAACTGAAATCGGATATTGGCTAGGTAAAGAATATGAGGGTAAGGGATTAATTACTAAATCTATTAAAGTACTAATAAATCATGCTTTTGACGAACTGAAATTAAATAAAATTGAAATAGGAGCAGCTACAAACAATATAAAGAGCCGTGCAATTCCTGAGAAATTAGGGTTTAAACGTGAAGGTGAACTAAGAGATTACGAGTATATCAATGGAAGGTTTCTAGATAGAATAATCTATGGATTGAAAGCTAATGAATGGATAACGGAATAGTATTTTTTATAGAAAGCATATGACATCATCTGAGATTAAATTTTTACGATTGGGCTTTTGCCCTTGTCGTTCAATGGACAATCAGGAATGTTGACTCTGACGACATGTGAGCCGGCCTTAGATAGTAGCTATCTAAATCTAATATAGTGACAGGAGGCAGAAGTTTGATTTCACATAAAAAGCTTAAACGGGTTGAACTTGTTCGTACTCTTGTTCTTGAAACGCTACATACTATAGAGAAAACCTCCAAGAAAGAGGGAGCATTGGTTAATCTTTTCGAGGTTTCTAGCTTTGCTTCTTTACTTGCCATACGAAGAGAACAAAGTTCGGAAATTGCTGCGATCGCAGGGTTGCTCCATGGTTTTTATTTCTATAAAACCGGCATAAAATACTTCCCTGGTCCTAACAGTGCAGATTCGGTAAGACCGATTTTGCGTAGCACCCAAATCTTTACCGACGAAGAGCTATCTGTCATTCTTCGATCGATCTTTTATCAAAACGATAAACATCAGGTCCATGGGCCATATGAAGAAATTATTAAAGATGCCATACTTATACAGATGTACGTTCAGAATCCGGAGGAGTTTTTTTCTGATATTGAGATAAATAGATTACAAAAAGGTCTTGTTGAATTAGGGATTCCAATAGAACACGTAGAGGCAAAGCACAAGATTAACAGAGAAACGATAATCAAAGGAACTGAAGATAGACGTCTTAAGTTGGCTGAAATTGCGGAAGCGCTTGCGATTCAAGAAGTTATGGGGAGTCCGGAGGATGAAGACTATCGGGAAATATGCAAGTACTGGCCGGACTCGGATATCTATAAAGTACTGGAAGCAAATTGGTGTGCCGCATTCGTCTATCATTGCTGCATGCAGGCTGGCATCATACTCCCTATTCGATACCCGAATCACAGTTATCGATTAGCTGGAGTTGGCGCGTGGTTGGATTGGGCTCAGCTACCTGAAACAAATTTTTTATATCAAGATAGATACCAGGGTTTTAAACCAAAGCGTGGTGATATTGTCATTTTTGAAAAGCTTCTATCCGATAATTCTCATGATCATATTGGAATTGTTTTGGCATGTGAGGGAAACCGATTATTGGTTGCAGAAGGTAACAAAGACAATAAAAACTTCTCCAGCGTTTTTTACAGGGATAGGGAACATTGTATTTACGGATATATACGTATAGACGAAAGCTATCAATTTCATTTTGACGGTGAATATATACCGATTGTTTCTAAATTGAGTAAGAAACTTTAAAACCGAAGGAGATGGTCACTATCCTCCTAGTATATTGGCGGTATTTTCTTTATGTTTTGGATCATAAATTAAACGTCCTTATCGAATGTTGGAAAGAAGGATTATATCTTCAAGGGATAATCCATGACATGTCTAAATTCTCTCCTCACGAATTTTTTCCTTATGCACGTAAATTCTATTCCAATCAGAAGGACGAGGATACCGAGCTGAGATGGAAGAATGCGTGGCTGCACCATCAAAATCATAATAAACACCACTGGGAGTATTGGATAGTAAATAAAAATACTAGAGAAGCCTTACCAATGCCAAAGAAATATTTGATAGAAATGGTATGTGACTGGCGGGCTTTCTCAAGAAAATGGGGGCGTAAAGTTAAAGAAACTAATTTACCAGAAAGAATGATGACATCTGAAAGTATAATATTACACCCAAAGACAAGGGAAGAACTTGAAAATTTCATGAAGAAAAAACAACAACAATAAACATAGTGAAGAAGGTGCATCTTTCATTGTTTAACCTGAAAATATCAAATAATAAAGCATTCATTGAACTGAATGATTATGTCTTACAGGTAAAGAATAAAATATCTGCTACCGCTGCTGCGACATATATTATTCATAATGATCGTATCGTAAATGAATGGTACTCAGGAGTACATGACAATTCTAAACATAGTCGATTAGTTGATGAGGAATCACAATTTAATGTTGCTTCAGTTCGAAAAACATTTTTAGGATATGCTATTAGTCTTGCATTACATGAAGGTAAGGTCAGAAGTATAGATGATCTTGTTGTGGACTACTTGAATGAGTTAGATAGGGAAGTACTAAGGCATATAACAATACGACATTTGTTAACCCACACTCATGGTTTAGGTGATCTGCATAATAGATTGTTTCTTCAAGGAACCGACTGGAAGTACAATAATACTGGTGTTAATCTGCTAATTGAGATTGTTCGGAAATTATATAAAATCCCTGTATCACAATTACTCGAAGAGCGTTTATTCTCACCTATGGGCTTTAACCAAACAGGATGGAGGAAGGAAAATAATGAAAAATTAGTATGGCTAAATGAACAATATAAGGATGATCAAGGTAACCAGGCCAACTTATTTATGAGCACAAAGGAACTGGCATATTGGGGTTATCTGCATTTGAATAAGGGAGCTATAAACGGGAATCAGATACTTCCTAAAGAAATATTTGAGCAAACAACCACTATTATTAGTCCTCCTGATCTGGAACAACAATTGCCGAGAAACGGTTTTTTTTGGTTTGTGCAAGATGAACCGCGGTCTTTTACAGAATTAGGTGATAAACTTCCACACGGTTCTTTTCAGTCTCTGGGCGCCACTGGATGTGCCTGTCTTGTCGTTCCTAAGTGTAAAACTGTAGCGGTAAGAATGTATAATCAGACTGGACAAAACCCGTTAGGGTACGACTATCTTGAGGATATCAAAACATTTGGAGATTTGGTCTGTAAGTACATAGAAGATCTATAAACCGTGAACTTGGCTTAAAAGATATCAGGCATTCCATTTAAATGATAATGATAAATTTTTACTCCATAAGAATATATGTTCTGATATAATTGAACTGAGAATAGCAAATATTTTCCTCTAAATTTGATTACAAATATAAACAGTGAGGTGAGTGAGATGGAACAAAGGAATGCGTCAGAGGTAAGAATTGAACTATGGGACGAAGGAGATTTAGGTTTGCTTCGCCAATTAAATTCGCCTGAGATGACAGTACACTTCGGAGGACCAGAGACTGAGGAGAAAATCCTAGCTCGCCATAAGCGCTATTATGAAATCGCCCAAAATGAAACAGGGAAAATGTTTAAGATTCTCTTGCTTCCGCATCTTGAAGTCGTGGGTAGTGTAGGATATTGGGATCAGACGTGGAAAGAAGAATCTATTTTCGAGATAGGTTGGAGTGTTTTATCGGAATATCAAGGTAGAGGAATAGCGACAGAAGCAACAGCAAAAGCCATAGCTTCTATCCGTTCTGAAAAGAAGAAACATAAATTGATTCACGCTTTTCCTAAAACCAAGAATCCCGCTTCAAATGCCATTTGTCGTAAACTGGGCTTTTCGTATATTGGCGAGTGTGATTTTGAATACCCTATTGGGACTACCATACGATGTAATGACTGGAGATTGGCAGTCGAGGAAAATTATGATCAAGAGCATGGAGGGGGATTTTAAATCAGCTGCATGGCTTTCTCCCATATTTCAGGGCAGATGAGAGACCATCTGCTTTTTTTTTGCTTGATTTACTTCATATATGTAATAATATGGTTAGCGCTTAGTGCATATAATTTCTTCATTAAAGGACATGAAAGATCCCAGTTTCTATAGATTTATTTTTATTTGAATCCTAGAGATGCTGAGTGAAACAACTTAAACCATTAAGGAGAACTAAAATGTCGCAGTTTCCCAAGTTAGAATCAAAAAGACTTGTATTAAGAGAGCTAACAAAGAATGATTCCAAAGAACTATTTCATTTTTTTTCATTGGATGAAGTTACGAAGTTTTATGATGTGGAGAGTTTCACAAACATTAAACAAGCAGAAGAATTAATTCAAAGGTGGAATGAAAGATTTGAATCAGGTCAAGCTATTCGTTGGGGAATCACTTTGAAGTCGGAAAACAAAGTCATCGGAACATGTGGCTTTCATGGCTGGATGAAAAATCATTATAAGGCTGTCATTGGATATGAACTATCACCAGAATATTGGCATCAAGGTTTTATGACCGAGGTGGTTGAAATGGTAATTGAATATGGATTTAATACGCTTGGTTTAAACCGAATTGAAGCATTTGTAGAACCGGAGAATGTGGGATCAAGAAAGGTTCTTGAGAAAATCGGCTTTAGAGAAGAAGGCATATTGAAGGGGAATTTTTATTGGAAGAATCGATTTGTTGATAATGCTATTTATGCATTTCTCAAGAGTGACTATAAAGTTCATTAATTAATAACGAAAGAAGGATAGCCAGATGATAACAATTAGGTTTGTCTCACATGAGGATATCCCACACATTCAATCCATAGCTCAAGAAACATGGAATTATACTTATCAAGGCATATACTCCGAAGGCTACATACAAGATTTTCTAAGTAGAGCATATTCAGATGAGAATTTAAGTCGATCTGTCGATAGAGATATTCAAAGTGCTAAACGGAGTTTTTTAATAGCAGAATTTAATGGCAGAGTCGGTGGATATGCTCAAACAAGACAAGTCAAAGAAGAAGAATATGAATTACTAAGAATCTATATACGACCTGAATATCACAAAATGGGAATAGGAAAAGAATTTATTCAGAGATTCACTCAAGATTTAAAGCCAATAAATAAACTGTTTGCCTGGGTAGGGAAAGAGAATTATATAGGAAGAGCATTTTATGAGAAAAGTGGATTTAAAGAAATAGAAGAAATGATCGAAACCATAGAAGGGCACAGCAAAACTCAAGTTAAATATGAATTGGAAATCTCCAAGGGAAAGGTGGTTTCATAGATGTTTTTTCTTCAAATGTCGGGATTTCCTGGTTCCGGTAAGTCAACTCTTTCAAGAAGGATCGCTAAAATTACGGGTGCCATAATTATTGATCATGATATCTCAAAGTCTTCCATATTAAAATCCATTGGGGATAGTAATTTAGAATTAAAAGTTTTAGGTATGACTTCATATAATATGGATTGGGCCCTGATAGAGTTTTATCTCTCCCAAAGCTATGACGTAATATTCGATAGTCCATGCTTTTATCCTGAGATGATTGAAAGAGGTTCGTCATTAAGTAAGAAGTATAATGCTAAATATAAGTACGTTGAATGTTACCTGAATGACTATCAGGAAATAAGTAAAAGATTACAAAATCGAGAACGGATGATAAGTCAGATTTCGGATACATCTGAAGAAGAGTTTAAAAATAATGTTAATGAAAGTAAGAGACCTAATGATATTCAATGTTTGCGTGTTGATTCGTCACAACCTATAGAGAAGTATTTAAATAACGTTTTAAATTATATTGATAAAGAATAAGGGATGTCTCGTGAAATCGAAGATCCAATGTGAAGAAATGCAAAAGCTTTAAAACATTTTCCGAAAGTCATGATTCTAAGAATAAAGAAAGAAGGCTGAATTTGATGTTGCATGACATCTTATTACATAAATTTCAATATAGTACACTGACTGAACTTACTGGAGGTTACACAAACAGCAGTATTTTACTTGAGGGATCAGATCCGCTAGTCGTAGCAAAGATTTTCAATGCTTATAATCGTGATGCGATAGCAGAAATTAATTGTTTAACCCTATTGAATAATTCAGGTGTGTCGCCAAAGATTCATGACTATTTTGAAGACAACGGTTCACAGTACATTATTATGGACTACGTGCACGGAATTAACAGCCAGAGATTTCTTGATGATGGAGACATTCATAGAGCTAAGGAAATCTACGAGTTGCTTGGAATTCATCTTGCAAAAGATATTCACTCATTAAAATGGAGAGATGGTGACCCTGACCTGCCAATCATAGAACTAATAAATATTAATATTGATGATCTTAACTATGTATCGAATAATCAAAAGGAAAAAGTAAAACAGATACTTAATGTATCAGTTATAGGGGAGAAAACCTTAATCCATGGCGATTATGGACCGCATAATGCAATTTTATCTAATAAATTAATATCTATTATTGATTGGGAGTGGGCAGGCTGGGGGAATCCACTGCAAGATGTCGCATGGGTAATATGGTTTGTACATTTACATTATCCAAACTTCTCTCGTGAGTTGTCTGAAATTTTTATTAATGCGTATAGTAAATTTTCAGATCTTAAGATTACAAATGAATTAGTGAAGGTATACTCAGTTTCAAGAGTAATTAATGTTTTAGATCGGATAAAGCACACAAATGAAGAAGTGAAAAATGAATGGCTACGAAGATTGGAATGGACATTGGAAACCAATTTAGTAGGATGATTTGTGGATGAGGCACCCCTTACATAACATTTTAAAACTAATACCCCCTGAGAGGACTAGATATATCTATGAATCCACCTAAGCATATCGTTTCAGCGGCAGCGATTGTAATGAATGAGAACAATGAAATTTTACTAGTCCGGGGACCTAGAAGAGGATGGGAAATGCCTGGAGGGCAAGTGGAAGAAGGAGAATCCTTACAGGATGCCGCAGTCAGGGAGACAAAAGAAGAATCAGGGATTGATATAGAGATTATTCGATTTTGTGGAATATTCCAGAATGTGAAGGGTTCAATCGTGAATACATTATTTTTAGCAAGACCGATTGGGGGAGAACCCATAGTAACTAGTGAAAGCCTAGAAACAGGATATTTTCCAATAGAAGAAGCATTAAATAAGGTGACTTGGAAGAACTTCAAACAACGAATTGAATATTGTTTAAGGCCAGATTTGCAACCATTTTATATTGAATTCTAAACCGTCTAACCCAAAAAAGGAGATGGTACCTATCTATTCTTATAGATCTCTAATGAATGAAGACTTGAAAAGTATAAGTTCTTTTCCTCAGTCAAAGGAAGAATTGTTTCATATTAGTCCTCGGTTTAATTATCCTTTAACACCAGACCAGATATCAAGGCTCTAGCATTTTATCACAAGCAAGGATTTGAACCCATCGATATGCGAATAACGAATTTAGATGAACAAAAAATAATAACTATACAAATGAAGTTGAAGATTTAGAATGCATTCAAGAAGAACGAAACCGCATATTATACGTGTATTGTTGGGAACTAACATAGAAGCAAAACACTAAATTAGCTTTAATAACGGAGGATGATATGAAATGGAAATCTCATTATCCAAAGCAGGTCTTAAAGAAGCTTTAATTATTCACGAAATGCAAATAAAAGCATTCATGCCTCTTTTAAATAAGTATAAAGACTATGAAACAAGCCCAGCAAATCAAACGGTAGAACAAATAGAAGATCGAATAAATCAAAGCTATACAGATTATTACCTAATAAGAGAAGCAAATATTCCTGTGGGGGCCATTAGAGTAGTAAAAAAGGAGAATAAAATCTATCGAGTAAGCCCTGTATTTATTTTGCCCGACTACCAAGGGAGAGGGATTGCACAAAAAGTATTTTCAATGATAGAAGATAGGTATAGCGATGCGAGAATATGGGAGTTGGCTACAATCTCAGAAGAGCAGAGGAATTGTTACCTTTATGAGAAATTAGGATATAGACAGAAGGGAGATACGAAACAAATTAACGACAAGATGACGATTGTGATTTATGAAAAATGCATGATTTAGGTAATCAAGAAAAAATCAAAGACTATATCGATGCGCGTGAAGGCTAACAAAATTGTATAACGTAATATTCAAGCTTTGGTCCTGACGGAAGTTTGATCTGAGGGATGGAGATTGGAGAAGCATCTCAATTGAGACCCCTTTTTAGGGTTCATAGATACAGAAACGTTATTGGAAATAACCAAAATCATAATAAAGGGAGTATGACCAGTGGAGAGTAAAGAGACGTTTAATTGTATTGCTAGTGAATATGAAAAATATAGACCCACCTATCCAGATGAAATGTTTGACGATATTTTTAATTATTCAAATGCAGGAAGAGAAGATAAAATCCTTGAAATCGGTTGCGGAACTGGACAAGCAACAAGTGGATTAGTTAATAGAGAATATAAAAATATTACATGTATTGAATTGGGGGACAAATTAGCCCAGCTCACTGCAGAAAAATTCAAATCCCATACATCTCTTAAAGTGATAAATACATCTTTCGAAGAGTGGGACGGTGAAGGTAGTCCTTTTAAATTAGCAGTTTCGGGTACTGCATTTCATTTTATTGATCCCCAGTTTGGTTATCGCAGGGTGAGGGAGTTACTTGAGGATTCAGGTGCAATTGGTTTCTTCTGGACCATTCATGTGCCAATGTACGATGAGATCCATAATGAAATACGATCTCACTATAAAGAGTTTGCACCACATTTGGACGATTCAACATTACAAACACCTGAAGAAACCATAAATGAAAGAAAAGCGATCACTGAAAGAACAGGTAATTTTAAAAGAATAGAAGTCAAAGAATATAGCCAAATCCTTTCATATACAAGCAGCGATTATATTTCTTTGCTTAATACCAATTCAAAGCATAGACAACTATCTGAACCGGACAGAAACAATTTGTTAAATAGAATCAAAAATTCTATTGATAGATCAGGTGGATATATTTTTAAAGACCATAGAGTTGCTTTGTTTTTAGGAAAGAAGATGAAGTAACTCAAAGTATTCATTTCGAATGTGACAACGATATAAACACTATAAAGAAAATTTGAAACTACTAAAGGACTGGTTGCATGTTCTATGTTAATTCAAGAGCTATCATTGAAAGATCTGGGAACGAAGCAACTGAGATTGTCATACAAAGAAGAACAAAGACAGACTCTACTTTTCAGTTTGAACTTCCTGGAGGTAGAATTGAACCGTTTGAATCGTTGATCCAAGCTCTGGTAAGAGAGGTTAAAGAGGAAACCGGATTAGATATTTATGAAATTGAAGGAACTGAAACAAGAATTGATACAACTGGAATTAATCCTGAATTTGAGGTGGAATGTCTTAGACCATTCGCAGCTTATCAAACCATTAAGGGACCAATTGATTCTGTTGGATATTATTTTAGATGTAAGGCAACTGGAGATTTGTTAGAAGCTGGTGACGAAACAGTAGATATTCAATGGATTGATATTAAGAAATTAAATAAATTATTTATGGAGAATCCATTAGATATTTCCGATGTTGATCGTGCTGGAATTAAGTATTACTTGAATTATCAAGGATTTTGAGAGGAGCTGGATTGATGGATTTTATATATGGAGAATATCTTATCAGTGATAACAAAGAACTTATGGACATCCATGCGGTTAAGGGTTTCTTATCTAGAAGCTATTGGGCCAATAAGAGATCCGATGAAAAAATTGAGAAGTCCATACATTCTTCAGTATGTTTTGGAATTTATAAGGAAGAAACTCAAGTTGGTTTTGCAAGGGTTGTCACAGATGATGCAACAATGTATTGGCTTTGTGATGTTTTTATTCATGAGGAATATAGGGGCCAAGGACTTGGTAAGAAACTAATTGAAGTGATAACACAATCGGATCGCTTTAAAGATTTAATGGGGTTACTCGGAACATTAGATGCACATGAATTATATGAACAATATCAATTTAATAGAAATAGTGAACGCTTCATGATAAGACTTCCTGATTATTTGAGGGCGTGATGGCATTGAAGAGAGCTGTTTATTTTCTTTCTTTAATCATTGGAATAGTTTTTACAGCCCTAGGAGTACTACCAGCTATTTTTGACCATCCCTACAATGATGAACCAAACTCCGGACCGGCAAACTTTTGGGAACTGATTCTAATCATTAGTTACGAACAATGGATATTGTTTCTGATTGTTGGTCTGATATTAAGTCTGTTTACCGTGTTACAACTACGAAAGAAATAAGGGGGATTTTATCAATGTACAAACTTAAAACAAAAGAAACAGACAACAGCGTCATTGAATTTATTGAAAGTGTTGATAGTCCCAAAAAACGTGAAGACGCGTATCAGCTATTAGATATTTTCACTGAAACAACAGGGTGTACAGCAAAGATGTGGGGACCGAGTATTATTGGATTCGGCTCTTATCATTATAAATATGAATCTGGTCATGAAGGAGATGCACCACTGGTGGGCTTTTCTCCTCGAAAAGCAAAAATCAGTTTGTATTTTGCGACAGGTGATGCCGAGCGAGAGAATCTATTAAAAGACTTTGGAAAACATACGACAGGAAAAGCATGTGTATACGTCAATAAAGTTGCAGATATCAATCTAGATGTATTACAAGCGTTGATCAACCAATCCATCAAGTTCTTGAAAGAAACCTATCCGGATCATTAATTTCTGTACACTGTTATTATTGGAGGTCACGTAATGAAAGAAGAGAACATTCATATACGTTGGGCGAACGAAAATGATGCAGAGGACCTTCTTAAGCTCAATGATGCTTTTAATGGCGTAGGTACATCCGTAGAAGAAGTAATAGATAGCCTTGCTTTATCTAATGAGTTGATTGCTCTAGCTGTGATTGACGATCAGGCAGTTGGATTCGCTTGTGCTCAATATTTTAAATCTTTTTGTTATCGTGCACTCCAGGGAGAAATCACAGAAATGTATATTGCCGAAGTTGCCCGGAGAAGAGGATTAGCTACGTTGCTCATTGCTTTTATAGAGGAGGAACTCAAAGCACGAGGTGTTACCAGTGTGAAAATTCTGACAGGCCAAAGTAATGAAAGGGCTATAAAGACATACGAAAAATCAAACTATGCGAGAACGAAAGAAGTATTGCTACAAAAGAAACTATAAGGAGCATAATCGAATGTCTGAATATTATTGGGATAATAAAATTGAATACCTAAGAAATACAAGATGGCTTTATTACAATGACGATTATCTGCAATTTTTAGTGCAATTTGTTTGGAAGATAGATAAACCTGTAAGCGTTATCGATTATGGATGCGGGTTTGGTTATTTGGGTCTTAAACTGCTGCCTTTGTTACCAAAAGGGTCAACCTATACTGGAGTAGATAAGGGTGAAATTTTAATCAATGAAGCTAAGACGATTTTCTCCCAACTTCCCTATGAAACAGAGTTTATTACTTGGGATATAGAAGACGTTGTTTTGGAGAGGAAGTATGACATTGCATTGAGTCATGCTTTTTTATTACATATGGATGACTCTGTGAAAATACTCCAAAAGATGATTGAAAGTGTACTGGAGGGTGGAAGAATCATCTGTTTTGAACCTCATTGGATTGGAAATATGGCGAACTATCATGTGGAGGGCGTTGAACAAAGTGAAATCATTAAACTAGGCGTTTTACAGAGATTATTTGAACAAGATCATATACGTACAGGTAAAGATGGAAATATTGGAATGCGGTTGCCCATATTAATGAGTCAATTGGGATTAACGAATGTGGAATGTAGAATAAGTGATAAGGTCAACTTTCTAGATCAAAACATGGAATCTACCAGAAAAAACATTCTCTATCACTCACTGAAAGAAGAAGGTATAGGACAGGACCCTGGTGATTCAGTAGAGGTAACCAAACGATTATCAACTCGGGGCTTAACCCAAAATGAAGCAAAGGTACAGTATGAAGCTGAATTAACACTCTCCAAGGTATTTGATGAGGAATCTTGGTTGACTTATGCAGCCAGCATGAAGATTTCATTTGGAACGGTCCGAAGGGAAGAGTGATAAGAACTGTGGGTTCACGGATTGCACTTTATTATTGCTAATTGAACTGCAGAGGACCTTTTGATTAAAGGGAGCTTGTTATTTTTACTTAGAAGTATTGAATCTAGAACATAAAAGGAGGGATTTAAGTGAAATTTATTGTGTCTGCAAGTGTGATTGTCCTTAATGAGAACGATGAAATCTTACTTATGAAGGGACGGAGAGGCTGGGAAATGCCTCAAGGCTGTGTGGAAGAAGGTGAGACCATCACACAAGCTGCTATTCGAGAGGTGAAAGAAGAGACTGGCATTGATATTGAACTTATTAAGTTTTGTGGCCTATATCAGAATACTACGCGGGGAGTATGTAACAATATATTCACTGGGAAACCGATTGGAGGAACTCTAACTACAAGTATTGAAAGTGATGAGGTTGGTTTCTTTACATTAGAACAAGCCAATGAAATGATAACCTGGGGGAATTTCAAGGAGAGAATTCACAAAGCATTAGATGAGAGCACTCATCCCATTTTAGTTGAGTTCTCTGAATAACATATGGGTGAAGGTATCTTGAAAAACAACATCGTTGTTGTGGTTAAGGGAGTCATTGAAAATAAAGGCAGGGTATTGATATTAAAACGTTCTGGTGCAGATGAAGTTGCCGCTGGGAGCTGGGAAACCGTTGGTGGAAAGATCGATTTTGGAGAAGAATTAGAAGAAGCTTTGGCTCGTGAAGTGAAAGAAGAAGCTGGGCTTAAAGTGAGTGTTGAGAAGTTACTATTTGCTACTACTTTTTTTACGGATCCGCATAGACAGATCGTATTACTGACATATTTGTGCAGAGCGACAGATGACCGAGTGATACTTTCAGAAGAACATAGCGAGTATATGTGGGCAACCCGATCAGATTTATATGACTATTTACCACAAACTATTTTAAATGATTTTAAAAAATATAACGTAATCGATACAGTTGAAATCATAGCTAAACAATAAGGACTCAAGTAACTCATTAATCTACTTCAACGAATATAATTCGGCAAACGAAAGGGATATTTGAATGAACCCAATTACTATAGAACCAATCGATAAAACGAATTGGGAAGAGGCGATCGCGATATCTTTACTTGAAACACCCTAGAAAAAGTAATGCACATGCAAGAGCCTTATATGAGAAGATAATAGGATTTATTGATCAGGAATTGGAAAATCAGGATGGTGAAGTGATATATAAAATGAAATTGAAATAAACAGAAATCGGTCATTTTGAAGGTGCAATGATCCATTTTCATGTAAAAGGCGGGGATAGTATGGTGTACAACGATCTCACTAAAACGATGACCACAGAAAGGCTGCTGTTAAGATTATTTACGAAAGCAGATGCTGATACCGTTACTAGATTATGTAATGACTACAACATTTATAAGAGCACACTCACATTACCCTACCCATATACATTAGATTGTGCAGTGTCTTGGATAGAGCAACATAACGAAAATTTTAATGCGGATAAATGTTATGAATTTGCTATTTGTAATAGGGAAACAGGTGATTTGTACGGGGCAATAGCATTATCTAATCAACAACGTTACGATAACGGTGAGTTATCTTATTGGGTAGGTCAGCCGTTTTGGGGAAAAGGTTATGCAACGGAAGCAGCTAAAGCCATGTTAGACTTCGCTTTTGATGTGAAAAAATATCATAAGGTATATGCGCGACACTTTGCTTCTAACCCGGCATCCGGACAAGTTATACAGAAGATTGGCATGATAAAAGAAGGAGTACTGGTGGATCATGTCAAGAAAGAAGACTGGTATGAGGATCTGATTTACTACGGAGTAGTGAGAAATAAAGTGGAAATATAAAATTCAAACCCAACGTGGAGGATACATATTGATAATTAAACCGGGTAAAAAAGTTTTACTTTCGTGGATGGATTGTTATGTACCGGAAAAAGATTTGTTTTTCCTATCAAAAGAACATCTTGATTATGAATTTGACTTTACCGATGTACTATTAATGCCAAAAGAGGAGTTCTATAACCACAGCACTTATAGGCAAGTGAATTATGTGAATGGTTATGAGTACTGGAATATTAAGAACGTTGATTATGTAATCATTGCGAATAAAGAATGGATAGAAACCATTCCTGAAGATAAGAAACGATTTTTATTAAATGCACAAGTGCAAAGTGGAAGAGGGCTTGTTTTCCCAGTTTCATTTGTACATGATATGGCGGAAATACCTGCAAGCTATGTGATTGATGGGGACGTTATCCTTCAGCGCTACATGTGGGAAAAGCTGAACAAATCATGCAAAGAACAGATACTTACGACATTGGTTTACGAATGGTGGGATAAAGGGGAATGTGAGAAGCCACCTGAGTCGCTACCTGATTTTCTAAAACCATATGCCAATTCGTTTGCAAGTTCCCAAGGTGCGAATTGCCTCGCAGCAGTTTTGTTTGCAATCTCCAAAGGGAAACAGGATTGGTTTATCTATAAATGGGTACATCAAAAAACGTTTCTAGAGAAATTAAAACAGTATGATTACGAGGAGTTATTAACTGACGAACTACATCATGGGGACGTTGTCCTATGGACAGAGGAGAATGGGGTCATTCAACATGCAGCATATCATCTGGGAGAAGAACTATATTTTAATAAAGATGGGCAAACGATATTCAACCCATGGAAGATACTCTCTAAAGAGCAGCTGTATAAGGAGTGGGAGCATCTAACCATTGTAAAGTATAGGCCATGTAATGAATTATTTTGATGGGCATTAAAATGGAGTTCCCGTACTTTTATTTGGAGGTAAAGACATGAATCGACTGATTCCATCCATAGATTTAATTAAAGAAATTGAACTCTCTGAGATCGATTATATGACAGATCGGATGCTTGCTATTCAGAGTCGGGACAACAATCCGGAAGGAATTGAGTTTCAGCAATTTGGAAATGCCATCTGTTTCTACAGTAAGACCATGCCATGGCCCACGTTCAATACAGTGAAGGGCTTAACGAAAAATGATCTGGAACATCTGGATGCTATCATTGATTTTTATAGACAGCGCGATCGGAAGGTTCAGTTCGAAGTTATTCCATCTGTGGTGGATCAGAACTTCTTGAAACGTTTAACCGACTTAGGCATGTATGCATCGGGATTTCATTCATCTCTGATCATCAAACCAGAAGAAAAAAAGAATCACTCAGATCATATCCAAATTCAGGAACTTGAAGAGGATCAATTCGAGCTATACGCGACCATTCATTGCAGGGGGACCGGTTTGTCGGATGACGGTATCCCTTATGTCGCCCAGAATAATAAGGTTCTTTATCACCGTCCAGGTTGGAAATTTTACATCGCATATGTCAATGACATTCCTGCAGCGGTAAGTGTTCTGTTTATTGAAAATCAAAAGGCATCCTTAACCTTTGCAGCAACATTACCTGAGTTTAGAAATCAGGGTGTACATCAGCAGCTTTTGAATAGAAGAATAACGGAAGCCTTGAATAAGGAATGTAATCTGGTGGTAGGGCAATGTTCTTTTTTATCTCAAAGCCATCGAAATATGGAGCATGTGGGCATGAAGTTGGGATATATCCGAACAGCATGGACGGAAAGATAAAAACTGGATTTAATTAGGAGGTAGCTCATGAACAATACAAATAAAATCCTGGGTGCGGTTCTCATGATTAGCAGTATTTTTATTTCAACCTTAGATAGAATTTCCGTGAGAATATCTACAGCCATAGTGGAAGCGGGATACGCTTCAGATGGGAAAACACGCGAGATAATCCCAGCGAGCGATAATGGTTTCACGGGTTTTCTCGTATACTTCTTATTTTTCGTCGGATTTGTGTTATTGGTTGCTGGATTCCCGGGGAATTCCAGAAAGCATAAAACAAATAGGTACACACAAAACCGATCTTAGGAGGGATTCATTTTGCCTGAGTACGAAGAAGCCCTAAACGGAGGCAATATGAATAAGGTTGTAAAAGTAGGTAGCACAGTTCGGCGTGACGCTATACCGAATCCGTATGTATATGAATTGCTTAAGCACCTTGAAACAGTGGGCTATGCGCATTCCCCTAAATATTTGGGAGTAGATGAGCATGGCAGAGAAATCCTTTCATACCTGGATGGAGTGGTTTCGGGAAATGACTATCCTGAGATTGAAAGTTATATGTGGTCTGATGAGACCTTAGACAAAATAGCGAAACTTATAAAAAGCTATCATGATGCTACAGTGGATTTTGTTACATCTACGGTTTCTTTAAATAATTGCCCATTGATATCTTCAAAGGAAGAAGTAGTCTGCCATAATGATTTTGCATTGTATAACGTTGTATTTAAAGATCGGCTGCCTGTAGGAATCATCGATTTTGACATGGCAGGGCCTGGTCCGCGTCTATGGGATATCGTTTACAGCTTGTATACCTCTGTCCCATTAGCAGGTTTTTCACCGCGTAAAGATGAAAGAGAAGTCGTTCCATATAATAAACAGGATCATGCATCTGAGCGGAAAAGACGTATAGCGTTATTTTTTAACGCTTATGGTATGGATGTGCCGACAGATCTGAAGGAATGGGTGATTTCTCGAATTCATTTCATGTGTACCACACTATCTGATCGGGCGGCGTTTGGAGAAACAGCTTTTATCAAAATGATTCAAGAGGGTCATTTGGCTCATTATGAGAACGAAATAAGGTTCCTTGAGAAACATTTCGGTGACTGGAGTTAATTCAACGTTTTATGCTAAGAAGTAATTATGGGGAAGATGATTCAGCTTGCATCAAGCTGTGGTCGGTCAGAGGTGAAGTAGTATGAAAAATCGTTATTTAATACTTGGTTTAAGTATTACTATTGTTGTTTGCATTGTTTCTTTAACTGTATTAAGAGAGAAGAGCACTATATCAATAAAGCCTGACGAAGTTGTTAATGCTGAAATATATAATTTTGTTTTACCTTCTAACGAAGGTGATCTCCAAATGATTAATGTAACTGAGACAAAAGATATCGCCTACGTATTAACCAACTTAAGTGAAATAAAGTCGAAGGGCAAAGGATTATCTTTGGATGGAGATTATTCTATTGTATTCAATAAGAATGATGGCTCCAGACTTGTATATATGTATGAGAGCGGGACTCTTACAACTTCGACCGGATTCAAAGGTAGAATAACCAGTGACAACATCATTAACAGGCTGTGGGCCGGCCTTGAGTATCCTGTTCAAAATGTAACTGGAAATGAACTTCCATTGGATATGAAAACGAAATGAAACGAAACGAGTGATATATTGTGATCAGATTAATACCTACTACTAGAGAGAATTGGAAAGATGCATTAAATTTACAAGTTCAAGCCAATCAAAATCATTATGTTCCATCAGTAGCCGTGTCCCTAGCGAAGGTGCACATTCGTCCAGATGGGGATGAGTACAAGTATCTACCATTTTGCATATATAACACGGAGGATAGCTTAGTGGGTTTTGTTATGATCACAGTCGATGAAACAACAGATTGGTCCTATTGGTTAAATGGTTTTATGATCGATGTAAGCTACCAAGGTAAAGGATATGGAAGAGCAACGATAGATGCAGTAATTAGCTATATAAAAGAGAACTATGTCCATAGCAAGTGTCTGAATTTAACGGTATGTGCAGAGAATGAAATTGCCAGAAAGCTTTATAAAAAAATAGGTTTTTCAGAGACCGGTGACGTATATGATGATGAAATTGTATATCGATTCGTTTTTTAAAAGCATTTTAACTTACTCCTACTTCTGTTTAACCAGTACAACACCGATGATGATGACCACAAGCCCAATCCACGTTTTCCAAGAAGGAACTTCCTTCATGAACCAGTATCCCAACCATATGGAGATGAGCACTTCTATGCATTTGGCAATGACCAGGACATAGCCCAGTTGGCTGACAGCTTTCATTCCAAACTTGACGCCGTATCCTACGCTCAGATTAGCGGCGAGAAATAAAGGCAGCATCCAAAGATGGAATTTAAATGTGGACCAGAACTGAGTGTCAATATGCTTGCTTTGATATGAAAAAATAATGTTGATACAGGCTAAGCCAGCAAACATGAGCATAAAGCTGATAAGGTACAGCATAACATCACTCCCAGGGATAAGTAGTATGATTAATGTTTCCTCGAGCCAAAAATTTTATCCATGGGCATGAAATGCTGTTAGCGAAGATGAGGGTTCCAGCTAAACCGATGATAGTGAGGATGTTTCGGCGGGTCAATGATTGATTCTGAAAATCAGACTGTAAATAGGCAATATTCGTTATGTTCAGTCAAGTAATCAGGAAAACATTTCTATGATGAATTTTACATAAAAGCAATGTAGAATTCATTAAATTCCACACGTCCTTTTATATACTTAGTTTGTTTGACTCAGCGAACTAAAAGGACTAGGTGGTCGTTTAAATGTTAAAAAAACGAGACTTGCACGAATGCCACTCACTGCATGATTTAATGGTCGACCCCGCTGTTTTTCCATACGTTCGTCATAAGTGCCGATCTTATGAGGAATATTTATTTGCAACCAAACAGGTGATTGATGAAGAAGAGCAAAACACATGTATTTCCAGAACGATCCTTAATGAGCAGGGACATCCCATCGGAACCATTGATTTATATCACATGGAACATAATACAGGTTTTCTTGCAACATGGATTGGAGCCCCTTATTTCGGAAAAGGTTACAATCAACGAGCAAAGGAAGCCTTCTTCGCTGAGTTGTTTCTTCAACATGAAATTGAAACAGTCTTTCTTAAAATTCGAAAACAAAACATTCGATCCAAGAAAGCGGTTGGAAAATTGCCTTATGTCAAATTAGTCATTGATATTCACCACGAAGTGTATAAGTTGATAAATAATACGGAACCAATTTATGATTTGTATTACGTGAGTCGTTCTGACTTTATGGCAAGTGAAGAGATGAACCATGTGGTTGCTACGTAACAACTAAAAACGTCTTTCGATAGCTATTCAAACGAAATCCCGCCAGGTTATCCTGTCGGGATTATTATTATTTCTTTGACAGTGCATGATGTAGTAGATAGGAAACAATAAGTAAGGATGCAGGAATATGGAAATTAAGGTCGAAAGAAGAGGTATAAGCAAGAATGAAACAACGTTATAAGCAAATCGTAAAGTATTTTAATTCTGAGGTGATGTAATGGAGATCAAAAAAATAGAGAAACTATCCAATGAAGATTGGCTTCAACTTGGAAGCTTTGGATATAAATCAACTCAAAAATATGAGCTTACCAGAAAAGAGACACAAGATTCCTTTAGTATGCATTTAACGTTGATAAATTTGGATGACATCTACGAAAAAGAAGAATTGAACAGTACAGATGATTTGGAACGATATGAAGAAATCATACAACTGGGATTTTCTTATGGAATATATATAGATGGGAAAATCATAGCGCTCGCCATTTCTGAACCACAAACTTGGAATAATACGCTGATGATATGGCATCTTCAGGTGAATGAAAAATACATAAGAAAAGGATATGGGAGACTGTTGATCAATAAAGTGAATGAGATTGCCCAGGAACAAGGTTTCAGAGCGATCACGTTAGAAACTCAGAATACGAATGTTTCTGCCATTCATTTTTACAAGCAATGTGGTTATCAAATTGAAGGAATTGATGCATCACTATATTCAAATAATCATAGTCAAAACGAAGAAATAGCTTTGTATATGAGAAAGAAGATCTAATAAGAAAGAATCACTGGCATTATCTTGAAATCAATTAAATCTATTATGGTAGGGCTTCCAGTAAATCGACAAGTCTTGGAGGTATTTTCGGTGACGAAAAAGCGGAAAATAGTAGTTGTTTTATTATCCATTGTATCTGGGATCATTGGTGTATATTTAATATTGAATCAATATATAGTGCTTGATCGAACGAGTCAAGAATTGGGCATTTATGAAATCGTTTCATCCCAAGCTGATGTGGAGGTTGTAGTTGAAGGAACAGGTAAACAAAATATACTAGGAGACAGAGTCTCTACCAAGATAAAAATTATAAACATTTTATTTAATAATACCTCCAATAATCTTGTTGAAGGAAATGAAATTGAAGCTAATGAGTATTTAGTAGTGCATCATAATAGACAAGTGAGTGGACTGCAATGGACCCCAGGAAGAAGTATCTTCAGTATGGGCACAAGCTACAAACGCTTGAAGAAAGGTGAACAAAAAACAATTCACTTAAAACGTAATAAAGAAACAAATCAATTTTGGATAATGCCTGAAGAGTTAATTATAAAATGAATTTAAGGCTAATCAATGAAGTTATGGAATCATACATTCAAGTCAATCTACAAATATTATAAGGGTGAATGCAATGACTGTTGGAAAAAAGGTTTTTGTTTTAAAGGATGAATCACGTATTGATCCGATAAGTAAGGAAACCAGAGAAGTGCTCATTAGTATATACTATCCTTCCAATCCAGTGGAGCATGAGTCGAAGTATATTTCGTTATTTGAACCTAATATCTCTTCCGCTGTTGATATGCTCTCTAGTATGGGAGTGGATAAGGATTATATATGTAATCTGGATACAAAAATACATAATGATGAGAGTGTTGATATTACGGCTAAAAACTGTCCCATTATTTTTATAGCTCCGGCTTTTGGTGTCGTTAGAGATATGTATTCCTTTTGTGTAGAGCATTTAGTGGAGTGCGGATTTGTTGTCATTACTATAGGAGCCACTCATGAATCTATATTTTCCATTTTTCCTGACGGTCGCTTTGTCCAGCAATCCAAAGAGATATCCGAAATAGAAAGTTTAGATTTTCATTCTTGGAAACAATTAGTGAAGCTTAGAGTTGAAGATATCAGTTGGGTTTTGAAAAATGTAGATAAAGTCTTGGATTCAGATAATGATCTTAAGGCCATAGTGGATGTGAATGAAATGGGGATCATTGGTCATTCATTAGGTGGGGCTGCTGCTTATGAATTGATTAAAAGAGAAAAGAGAATTAAGGCTAGCATTCTATTAGATCCTAGTTTCCATTTAATGACGACGAGTAAGGAAGAGGGAGTATCTGTTCCGTTATTGGTAGCTCGGCAAGAGAAATGCTCGTTTGAAGAACTGGAAAATGAAATCTCTCCAGACCTATTGCCTTTGTTACTAAGTGGGTATGAGTCTTTGTTTAACTCGAGTGATCTGAATAGTTCATTTATTAAATTAAACGGTACTCATCATATGAATTTTAGCGATATTCCGATACATTACAAGGAAGATGGGGTAGAACACAAGCATTCCACTATTAATAAGTTTATCTCTGCTTTCCTTGAGGAGCATTTAAAGAAGGAAGAAAATAAATTTCATGAGCTGCTGAAAAATAAGATTAATGACGGAATTGATCAAGTAAATAGTAAAGGACATGTTATTTAAGGGGATTCAAGATAATATTGAAATCGTTCACAACAATTATGATTAATTGGGGGCATTTTAATGAATGTTCAACAATTCAAATCGCAAATCGAAGAATTATTTGGTCCATTACTTTTAGAGTTTAAAGAAGATGAAGAGTATGGCTTCTGTAATTTTACATTAAATAATTACGAGAGAATTGGTTTTGCAACAAACATTACTCCTGAGATTGTTATGCAGGCTGCTGAGATGAATGTAGATTTAATAGTGACCCATCATGATGCATGGGATTTTGTTTATGGGATGAAGGAACGTTGCATAGAGCTATTAGAAGAATATAATATTGCACATTTCTATATTCATTTACCTTTAGATTATGTTAATTTCGGTACGTGTATTTCTTTGCTTAATCTACTAGGAATTAGTAATATTGTTCAGCAACCTTATCAGTTAGATAGTAAAACTGTAATAGGTATTGGGGAGTTTGCATCTCCAATAACAATGAAACAACTAGTCGGGGATATGAACAGATTATTGGGTGAAAGAGTATATTTTCAAAATAATAATAATAAAGAAATTAAAAGAATAGGCATGATTACAGGAGCTGGAAATGGGACTGACCAGTTGAGAGATGCTATGAATAGTAATTGCGACGTTTACATTACTGGCGAAAAAACATTATATACAGTGCAATATGCTAAGTTCATAAAAATGAATATCATTGTGGGAAGTCACACCTATACTGAAATTTTCGGAGTAAAGTCTTTAGCTCAAAAACTTCAGGAGAAATTTAAAGGTATAGAAATATTGCAATTATATGAAGAACATTTTGAAGTAATGGAGTAGTTAACAGTCACAGGGTAGAAATTAAATGGGTTAGTTTGAACGAGGAGGAATGACGCATGGAATTAAATAATTGGTCCGAGGAACTTTATTCTTATGATTTATCAAATGAATATTCCATTCAAAAGGCTGAGCCCGAAGAATGGGGGCTGTATTGTTCTGTCTATTATAATATGGCCTATATTGGTTTCTTCAGAGAAGAAGGCTTCAATGTTTCGCGGAATAACTCTTTTTGGATTTATAAAGGAGAATCAAAAATCGGTGGGGTAAGGATGGCACCTAATTCGTTATATCATCTATTCTTTATTCCCCCATTCAATGATTCATTTGAGGTACTGAAGCTTCTTAAAAGAATACTCATAAAGTGGTCTGATGCAACTCAACGTATCAAGATATATGAGATTCTCCCCGATCAAGTACATTTATTTACGAGGGCTGGATTCTGGCCAGATGAGTTCAGATGTCGCTGGATGCAGCGCCCGACAGATCATTTCAATGTGCATTGGGATCATGATTTTATAGTTAAGAGCCCCGAAATTATCGAGAATGAAACGGGTGCTAAGCAATACATTAATGAAGATGAAATTGCTCAGTGTGACTTTGAAAGCTTTGTAGGCGGTTTCGAAGCCTTACGTAGAAAGCAGTCTTCCCTGGAAGACTTTATTCCGAATCAAGAAATCCATTATACCAACGAGGACCTAACTCAAGCTTCTACACTTGTATATGATAAGGTTACTGGACAGCTCGTAGCCAACTGTCGCCTTTGTTTGCAGGATAATCAAGCAGCAGTATATAGCATCGGAGTCAACCCCGCTTACAGAGGAAAAGGACTTGCTACACGAATGCTGCAAAGAGCACTGACTTCTCTTAAAGACAAGTATCCAGTTCTAAGGTTATATGTCATGGAAGGCAATGATGCCGAATCAGTTTATTTTAATCTTGGATTTGTTCCTGGCGTTCAAGAGATACAAACGATGTATGTTCCTGTACATGAGTAGTCACGGTTAAATTATTTAACTATTAACCCGAGTGGATCTTTTTGAATGGGTCAGCATCGCTGTTTCTAATCTCTCGGATTTCTGTTGCTTGAGGAAAGGGTGGTTATTATTGGGACTATATTAATGTTGGTAGTGTCTTTGTTTTTTGGTATTTTTGTTGTGAAAATCGGAATGGATAATTCCAAGAGTAATCAGTACACCAAAGAAATATTGCAAGAATTAAGAGAAATCAAGGAGATTCTAAGGGAAGAACGATGAAGACAACCTCAAGGAGGCGTTAGGATGCTTTATGATTTAAAAGGCGAAGCCAATATGTCACCTGTTGTTGGGTTGTTATTTGCTGCGGTTATAGAAAACAGCCAACGATTCCAACGAATTACAGACGGTATGTTGCAGGAAGAACTAGATTATAAAGGACCTAATAACAACTTCAATAGTACCGCTCAATTAATAAAACATATCACCTACGTCGATCTGAATTGGGCTTATCGAATAAAGGGACAACCACTTCCTCAAAACTTAAGAGAGCAACATGGTCCTATGATTGATGAAAATGGCAGAATTCCGATGGTTCAGGAAATATCTTTGAGTACACTTATGTCGACATATGTAGGTGTCATAACCATGTTAAAGGACGCGTGTACACAATTAACGGATGATGATCTAGCGAGGATTGTTACTTTTGGACATGAAAATGAGAAGCAAGCGACCATACGCTGGGGTATATGGCATATCGCTGATCACAGTCGTTATCATCAAGCCCACATTAATCAACTTCGAAGATGGTATCATGAGGCTCACTAAAGAACGTTGAAAAAGTGGTATTCGTATTGCATTTGCTTTTGAACAGCTAACAGCTCATAGAAAAAAGCCGAACTTATAACATTGGAAGAGCGTCTAATATATAGCATCGTTTAAATTTCGGTTATTAGGAGCTATTCAAATAATGAAGAAAATAGGAACCTATATTATAGTTTTATTAACATTGAGCTTAATCATTCTGGGTTTTAAATTTGTTGAATCTCAAAATCAAAGAAAAGAGCTTCAGAGTTCTATTGATAATTCATTCAGATATGAAATAAGTAATGTCCTGCAAAGCTTTAGTATGGTTGTTAATGATTATACGTATAGATCAATGATATCAAGTGTGTCTAATGCAGCTGCGATATCGGAATTAACTTCTTTTGAGAAACTGAATGATGATTTGGATATTAGTTTGAACCAATTATATATCTCGCTTAGAGAGGAAAGATCCAAAGACAAAGTCTTATCACGAATAGAAGAACTTAGAGAAATATTTAGTATGTTGGTCAGGGATCCGATAAGCCATGAGGCAACAGACAGAATAATTCAGATCAACAATGATACATTTTTTAATACAAAAGAAGAATGAGCACCTGGTGAGATATGGAACATTCAGTTCATGTGAAAAACAAAGGAGGTGATTCCATTGGTAAACAAATAAAATGAGAAAATCTAAATGTTGATTTAAAAAAGCATGCAGATTTTCTCTCTTATGGATCAAGAATTTATTATAGAGGAGAATGAACATGCTAAATCAATTAAGTGAAACGATCTATTATCTATCTAACCAAAATGATAAAGAAAGACCGACATTGGGGTTAGTTTGCGGTGATAAATACAGCCTCGTCGTTGACGCTGGAAATTCGGTTCAACATGCAAGGGATTTCTTACATGAGATAGAGAAGTTAAACGTTCCGCCCGTTAAATATGTGGTCATTACTCATGCCCATTGGGATCATTTTTTAGGAATGAATGAATACGGAGCTTCGATTATTATGAATAGTCTAACTAACCAAAAGATGAATGATTGGCGGAACTATTCTTATGATGATCACTCTCTACAGGAGTATGTGGATTCCAAGAAGATGAACACACTGTGCATGGAAACGATACAACATGAAATACCGGACAGAGACACATTTCAATTAAGCCACCCCGATATCATTTTTGAAGAATCACTTCATGTGGATTTAGGAAATAAAGTGTGTATTCTGGAAACCATTCGCAGCACCCATACCGATGATTCAACCATTGTATATATTCCGGATGAAAAGGTCATTTTTCTGGGCGACAGTGCTTACAACACAACTACAAATTCGTTATATCATATCAAGCAAGACAAGTTAATGTCTATGATTGAGGACATTCAGCAATATGATGCCGTTCATTTCTTGCTTGGCCATGAGTCGATCTGTGACGTGGAGGAGATGGATACGTATTGGAGAGAGCTCATCTCGGCCAATAATGCTGTAAAATCCACATCTTTAGAGGAAGCGATTGAGCGATTTGAGGCAGCCAATGATCGGAAAGCAAATGACAATGAGCTTTTCTTCTTACAAGGATTTGTGAATGATCAGATAATACAATCAAAAACAACGGCATAAAAGAACATCCATGAAAACTCATTTCAATTGATCCATGTGAAGTTCTCTGATATACTTTTCGCATGATATTTGATTGGGGGTTACTCAGATGGCAATGCTGAATTGCTCGTTAGCTAGAAATAACTCATGCAAAGCCTGATCGGGGGCGATACTTTGCGTGGGGCGCGATAGCTTAGATTCTTTCGCCCATACTTAATATTATCGTTTCTAATAACAGGCTTTGCCCTTATTGTTTTTTTTCTACAAAAAATAAGGAGCTGAAAGCTATGAGTACACCATTTATTAGAAACCACCAATATAATTTGATTAAAAGACAAGCGGAATTTGTTCGCAAAACCGTGCAATCCGCCGCGGATCGCAGGGTTCTGGAGACTGTAAGATACAGTGCTACAACAAACATCATTGATGCATTTACGGATCTGACAGAGGATCAGCAGCAGATGCTGGAGCAAATCTCGTCGCTGGAGACAACAGACGATTTTCAACGGTATATGAAAGCATTAGAACCATACCTGGAGTTGTATCCACCGATTACGTTGAAACAAATTCAGAAGTTATTTCCGAAGAACAAAAAGATGAAATTGCCTGATCTACAATCCGTTGATTTTCGATATATAACGTATCTGAGCTGGGTAGATATTGCAACGAACAAATTATTCATTGTATATCCGTTCGAAGGACAGTTTATCGGTATTGAGGGAAGAATAACGCCGACACACAAGAAGGGGTACTGCCTATTCTGTAATCGGCATCAAGAGCTTGCATTCTTCACGGTCAAGACCAAGAACGCTTTACCGGATAATTATTCTGCGATTGGTCAATACGTATGCATGGAGAACCAAGGATGTAATCACAGCATTACCAATACAGAACCGCTGGAGAAGTTCATTCTCTCCGTTCGTAAATAAGGTTATATCAAGTAAAGGGCTGCCTGCAAAGGCGGCCTTTTTTGCTTAAGTTTTCATTTTTCAAGGGTATTCAGAAATCATTGGAAAAAGAGGTTGAACATTGTTAACATGTAATCATAGACAAATACTATGAAATTGTGAGGACGTTAAAAATGAATAGCCCTGCTGTTAACGACGAATTGAAAATTGTATTTGAAGATCATGAGGAGGATTACCATGCTGTCTGTAGCAATCTGTATCAATACAATCTAAGAGAAACAAATGGCCTGTTAAAGAAACCTGGCAAAAGCATCAATTTGTTTCTAAGGGATAAGACAGGCAAAGCAGTAGGTGGGATCTTCTGTGCTACGTACTGTTATACTTTATATATTGATAACTTTTGGATTGATGAAGAATACAGGGAAAATGGGTATGGGAAATCATTAATCATGCAAGCAGAGAGTATTGCTGTTAGTGAGGGCTGCAAACTTTCACATACAAGTACATTTTCTTATCAGTCTCCTGAATTTTACAAGAAGATGGGTTACGACGTGTTTGGAATGATAGATGAATACCCGGAAGGAATTATTCAGTACTTCTTGAAGAAAAGATTATAGACTTACATAGGAATCTCAGCAACATTATATAACATCTACAAAGGAGAAATGATATGACGGTCGTTGGAATCTTAGGGACAATTCATAATCAAGAATTAAGAGAAAAATATAATAGTTCACTTACCCTGTATGAGGATCTGATTACAGAATTCAACCCGGATATGATCTGCGGTGAAGTGCATCCCCAGAGTTGGAAGAAGTATATCAAGGATAAACAGGATAAGGGATATTGGGGGGAGCCAGCTAGTGAGTATTGGGAGCTTATCTTTCCATTATGTGAAGAACGGAATATAGAGTTTGTGCCTATTGACTGGTTTGAGTTAGATGTCTGGAATGATTTTGATCCATTTAACGGCTTCTCAGAAGAGCAGCGTAAAGCGTTGGAGAAGATCGATGATGAATGGTTTGCTAAACAAATGAATACACATGACGTTGGGTCGATTCCTTTTAACTCGGATGCGTTTGATACTATGACCAAACAAAAATATGAATGGTTGGATCAGATTAATCCAAAAGCTAATAACTTTAGATGGATCGTACGAAATCAGATCATGATTCAACGTGTGAAGAACACGTATCATTCGAATCCGGGCAAGAAAATTCTATGTGTTGTGGGAGCAGATCATAATTATATTTTCAAAGAGGAATTGATTAATGAACCTATTGAATTGGTATATCCATTACGATAATTCAATTGATAGATTATAACCTTCAGGAGGTTTATGCCATGATCAGATTGTGCAACAGTATGGACGCAGATGCAATGGTTGAGATCATTAATGATGCAGCAAAGGCATACCAGGGTGTAATTCCTGAGGATCGCTATCATGAACCCTATATGCCATTGCAAGAATTGAATCAGGAAATCCGAGATGGCGTCGTATTCTGGGGCTTTGAAGAAAATAATAGATTATGGGGCGTTATGGGAATTCAGGATAAAGGTGATGTTGCTTTAATCAGGCACGCATATGTAAGAACTCACCAACGCGGTAGCGGAATAGGCACAAAGCTGTTGGCTCATCTGGTGACATCCACCGATAAACCGATATTAATAGGAACCTGGGATTCCGCAGAATGGGCTATAAAATTCTATCTGAAAAATGGCTTTAGCCTAGTTTCGTCCGATGAGAAGAAGCAGTTATTAACTCGATACTGGAACGTTCCCGAAAGACAAATCGAGACCTCTGTCGTTTTATGTGACGAGAAGTGGAGTAGTGTTGGAATGTAAGAGCATTTTACCCGAGGCTTAAGAATCACTAAATGATGTGAGGTGCTTGAATGCTTTATCATTTTAGCGAGGTTTCAGATATCCAAGTTTTTATTCCAAGAGAGAAACAAAACAGAGCTGAATTTCCAGCAGTGGTGTGGGCCATTGATGAAGAACATGAATATTCATATTACTTTCCAAGAGATTGCCCAAGAATCATCTGTAAAAAGACAGACACTTTAAGTGATGAGAATAACGAGAAGTTTTTCAAACATTCTAATGCGGATATCATCATTACGGTTGAAAGTTCATGGTATCCGAGGATTATGAATCAGATCATATACAGGTACCATTTCGATGACACCAATTTTGAACTCTTTGATCCAACGGCGGGCTACTATATTTCTTATCAGGTTACAAAGCCTCTACATATAGACCGCAAGGAGGGTTTAATAGAGAGATTATTTGAAAAAGGAATCGAACTCAGATTTACTCCAAATCTGTATCCACTGAGAGAGGCGATACTGACATCGGATTTCAAAGATTTTGGAATACATAGATTCAATAACGCAACGAAAGTTTAGAGCGCGATTACTTTTCGGTATGATGTGATGGTACGAAATTATAAGGCGCTTACGACATGTTGCAAAAGGATGGGGATTATATATGGAAGCTAAAGTTGTAAATTTGCCTGCTTTTCAGGTGGTAGGTTATAAAATTGAAGCCACGGTTGAAGCATTTGAATCGGGTCTAGGCAAGATTCATCATGAACAACTGCTCAAAAGAAAAGAGGAGATTCAGCATCGGAAAAATGACAATGTCATATTGATGCAGATTTATCCTATGGACGCAGATTTTAATCCCAAGGTGGATGTGTTTACACATTTGATTGGTTATGAGGCACTCGCAGACAGCGTTGTCCCACCTGACATGATTCTTCACACAGTCAAGGAAAGCCATTATGTGACTTGCACTCACAAAGGGCTTGAATCGGAGCTTGATGCTACATATGATTATTTATATGGCCAATGGATTGGTGAAACGGGATACGAACTGATGAACTATGATTTTGAAATTTGGGATGAACGATATCAACCTGAACATCCCGATAATGAGATTGATTTGTTCGTAGCGTTGCAGTAGTTATAGGCTTTTTTTACGATACAGAATATTCTATTTCGTATATAATAGAAATTCATATGAGTCTATATAACTACATAACATCGCGAGGTGCACCAATTTTATGCCAACCATCTATGACTTTAGCGTAACCAAAACGAGTGGAGAACGTTTCCCACTCTATCAATACGAAGGAAAACCTGTATTGATTGTGAATACAGCGAGCAAGTGCAAGTACACACATCAGTTCGACGATATGCAGAAGCTTTATGATCGGTATAAAGAGCAAGGGCTTCAGATCATTGGTTTCCCGTGTAATCAGTTTGCGGAGCAAGAACCGGGAAGTAGTGAAGAGGCGGAGTCCCTTTTGTCAGATTAACTATGGTGTGAAATTCCCCATGTTCTCCAAGTTGGATGTCAATGGAGAAGCGGCGCATCCGTTGTATGACTTTTTGAAAAAGTCGGGACCTTTTGCAGGTTTTGATGAGTCAGATGTGCAAGCGAAACTGCTAAAGCTGATGGTGGCGGACAAAGCGCCGGAATGGTTGCATGGTGATGCGATCAAGTGGAACTTCACGAAGTTTCTGATTGATGCCGAAGGGCATGTGGTTAAACGTTTTGAACCTGTTGACTCGATTGACGAGATCCAGGCGAGTATTGAACTGCTACTGTAAGTTATCTTTCACAATCCTAAAGGGCCATGACACGTACCGTGCAAACAAACGGATATGTGCATGGCCTTCTATATTTCAAAAGTCTGTCCAGTACTATCCGACATGATGTGAAACGGGTAAAATGGTAAGAAACCTCTCCAGAACAGGAGGTACTTGAACGTGCCAAGTGTAATGCAATTTAGTGGTCCATTGGAATATAGCTATCGCTCCACCAGCACGTACGACCCTGGAGCAGCGGACGGATTTCATTCGCATCCGCAATATGAGGTGTACTATTTTCATGATGGCGAATGCACCTATCTGATTGGAGATCGAGTGTACAACCTTGAACCGGGTGATCTGGTCCTGATGCATGGCATGACCCTTCATCGGCCACATCCCATGCCAGGCAAACCATATGTGCGAACGACGCTACACTTCGATCCCTCGGCCATCCGCAGCAGTCTGCACCCGGACCGGGTGAGCGAAGTGTTGAAGCCGTTCGAAGAACTGAGAAACTGCAGAATCAATCTGACAGGCAATATTCGCTCCGAATTCGAAGCCTTGCTGTTGAGTCTGCATCAGCTTACGGTGAATCCGGGGGATTTCAAAGAGGAACGCATGAACGTTCGCTTATGTGACCTGCTGTATGTTATAGCTGGAATCTGCCGAGGCAGGGTCGAGGACCACCTTCCCTCTTCCGATAAGGAGCGGCATGTACAGCATATCATTGGTTATGTCGAAACTCATTATATGGAGGACATTGGGCTGGATGATCTGGCAAGTGAGCTTCATCTGTCAAAGCCTTATCTGGCCGGATTATTTAAAGAAATGACAGGCAGTACCATATTTAAATATGTGTATGACCGCCGCATTAATCAGGCCAAGCTGTTATTCCAATACCAGCCGGATATCAGTGTGACAGAGGCTAGCCGGTTGGCCGGGTTCAAACGTTTATCCCATTTCAGTCGCATGTTCAAACAAAGTGTAGGGTGTGCACCTGATCAGTACCGCAGTCGATTACATCGATCGTTTGATTAATGTAGTGTTACGGATCAGAAATTATTGCTGCACAGCCTGAGGAGGTTACTGAATGCAATCAGAACAACCATTCAAGCTTGATTACCGAATTGGATCAGCCGATGCCGATTACAGATCACAATGTCGTGCATCTGCTTTACTGGAACATATGCAGTTGGCAGCAGACCGCGATTTAGCAGGCATGGGAGTTACCGTATCGGAGATGCTCGATCAGGGATTGGGCTGGATGCTATTAACGACAGATGTCACGATCATACGCCCAGCCCGATTGGAAGAAGAAGTATCCTTGCAGACGTGGCATAAAGAAAATAAAGGTGTGACATGGTTAAGGGATTACATCCTCACAGATCGAGAGGGCACACATCTGGCTGAAGCTCGCACAGCTTGGGCATTGGTCAACTTAAAGAGACGCAGAGTCGTCAGACCATCAGCTTTACCTTTTGAAGTGAAATCGCATCCTGATTTATCTTTAGGTGAAGCCCCTGCTAAGGTGACGCTTCCTTCTGAACTCAGCTTGCAGGAACAATATCGTTTAACTGTACAATACAGCAGCACAGACAGTAATGGTCATATGAACAACGCCCGGTATGCAGACGTATGTTGTGATGCATTAACACTGGATGAACTGGCTTCAGGTATGATCCGCCTGCAAATTTCATATCATCGTGAGATTCGTATGCAGGAGCAAATGATTGTTGAGCGTTCAGAAGTTACAGAGGGAGCTGTGTGGGTCCGAGGAAGATTGGTTGAGGAGAATGAGAGTATTATTTTTGAAGCCAAATTGACTCTCGGAGATTTCATTGCTTCGCCCAGTAATCAATAAAATGGAACTGAATACAAGTAGATGAAGTCGACCAGTCCGTTCTGGTTGGCTTTTTTCTATTTTCACCTCCTGATGCAGAGATAGATGTCCCTGTCACGTTCTTCTCATGTTTGCTCCGTGTTTAGAAGCCCGACAGAAAAGGTAAAAGAAGGGTAAATGAAAACTGAGGAGGAATCACGAATGAAAGAGCGCACACCGGATCAAAATAACAAGGATACACATAAGGATCGTTCCCATGATAATCCCGAGCAGTATCCGACAGAGCAGGAGAGTTTGCTTGACCGGTATGAAGAAGAGCAGACCGTGGACCCCATTCCAATGGAGGATCTGAATATGGAGAAGCAGGAAGAGAAGAATAAGGATCAGACCAAGAGCAATTCGTCATCGGAAGAGAAATATCGAGCAGATTATCGTGAGTCGCAGTGATCAGATTCATTTAATAGCTGTTTAAAATGAATATTTCACTACTCCTATTCAAAAGGGAATGAATAAATGTACATTTAGTGAAAATAAAATAGTATGTTGACTAATGTATGTTACTATATTATAGTTACTATGTTGGCAACATAGGAAATACCATTTTGGGAGGCGAATATTTATGTCTACATCTTTCTTTGAAGCGTTGAAAAACAGAAGATCTTATTATGGAATCAGCAAGGAATCCACAATCTCGGATGCTAAAATCCAGGAAATCGTGGAAGAAGCGGTAAAATACACTCCGACTTCATTCAACTCACAAACATCTCGTGCCGTAGTGTTGCTCGGTGAACAACACGACAAACTGTGGAATCACACCGAAGAAATTTTGCGTGAAGTGGTTGGCAATGAAGAGGCATTTAAATCTACAGCTGAAAAAATGGCTGGATTCCGCAGCGGATACGGTACAGTACTCTTTTTCGAAGACAACAATGTGATTGCGCAGCTTCAACAAAATTTTGCAGCTTATGCGGATAACTTCCCGATCTGGGCGAACCAATCCAACGGTATGTTGCAACTGGTGATCTGGACTGCTTTGGAACAAGAAGGTCTGGGCGCTTCTCTGCAGCACTATAATCCGCTGATTGACGAGAAGGTCAAACAGGAATGGAACATTCCGGAGAACTGGAGACTGATCGCTCAAATGCCATTCGGCAAACCAACAGCAACACCAGGCGAGAAAGAATTCCAACCGATTGAACAACGTGTAAAAGTACACAAGTAAGACTTTCGCCTGAAGCCGAATGTGACCTCGATTCACAAAAAAATGGAGGAGCACTCGCTCAGCGAATTTCCCAATATTTAACCACATACGGCCTCGCTTCAATTTGATACGATGATGTAGATCGTACTCCAATGAAGCGAGGCTTTTTGATGTGAATAATAGAATATATAAACGTACCCGGCGCAATCTATGGAATGCTATTTTGTGCGGTGTACTGGTGATAGGATCAATCTCCATCGGTGAATCCACAGCTCAGGCAGCAGCAACACAACAGGTGTTCAAGGATACAAGCTCCAGTTATGCCAAGGATGCCATTGCACATCTGGTTAAGGCGGGAATTGCTGCGGGAACCACTGAGAATACATTTGAACCCAAAAAGGCAGTCACTCGTGCTGAATTTTCAACATTTGCTGTGAGACTACTGGGTCTGAAACCTGTTAAAAATAATATTAATCCTTATAACGATGTTAGCATGAGCGCTTGGTACTACGGAAACGTTGCAGCCATGACCAATCTTTTCATACTTGAAGGCAAAAGTCAGGGCGTGTTCCAGCCCAACGCCTCCATTACGCGGGAAGAAGCGGCTGCATTGCTGGTGAGAATGCTGAAACAATCCTCCAAATCAACGAATCTTCTGTCATCCACGTATGACGATGCAGCTGAGATATCCGACTGGGCGCGTCCTTATGTGCAGACCGTATATCAACTTGGCTTGATGCGCGGCAGTGATGGCAAGTTTCGACCTCATGACCAAGTGACCAGAGAAGAGGCAGCAGTGATGCTGGATGCCATTTTGCAAAAGAAAACCTGGTCAGATCAGCTGAAAAGCGAGGATCAGCTCGGTATTCAGCTAGGATGGCAATATAATGCCTCTACAGCTGAGTTCAAGAAACAGATCGAACAATCGGAAGCAAACACACTGGTTCCGCGTTGGTTCTTCCTGAATAGCAGCATGAAAGTAACAGATCTCACGGACACGTCGTTAGTATCATGGGCATCTGCTACAGACCGACAGCTATGGCCGTTGCTTGGCAATCGTTCGAACCCGGACCTTACCCACCAGATGTTATCGAGCTCAGCCAACCGGGCGTCGGTGATCTCACAGGTCACCTCTTTGGTGAAAACATATAAACTGGATGGCATTAACGTGGATTTCGAGAACGTACTGCCAGCTGATCGTGAAGGAATGACTGCATTTATTACTTCACTGACAACGGCTCTGCATGCGCTGGGCGCTGTTGTGTCTGTAGATGTATCACCCGATCTGGGGACAGACTGGACCGATGCATTTGATTATGCGCAATTGGGCGCCGTATCGGATTACATGGTACTAATGGGATATGAGGAACATTGGAACGGCGATCCGCAAGCAGGGTCTGTGGCCTCTCTTCCTTGGGTTGAAAGGGCTCTGGATACGATGCTCGCTGAGGTCGTTCGCGCCAAAACAATTCTGGCTCTACCTTTATATACACGGGATTGGTCTTCCGTTAATCCGGCAGCCAGTTCATGGGACATCACATTGGCAGAACAGGGAACTCGTGCACGAGCTTCAGGTTCCGTGAGACGATGGGATGCAGATCTGGTCCAATACGTCATCGGCTACAACAGTAATGGGACACCGAGATATATATGGGCAGAGGACAGTCGTTCATTATCCGCGAAAGTAATGATGAGTGGAGAACGTAACATTGCCGGATTGGCCTACTGGTATATGGGCGGAGAGACGGCAGATGTATGGAATGCCATTTCAAATGCTTCACGATTTGAATCATACATTTTCTAAATTCCGGTATTATAATCCTTCTAAAATCGACCCAAACGCACCGTTATTCAGACGGATGGTTTGGGTTGTTTTATTTTGGTAAAAGCTAAGTTGTAATGGATCACGTTTGATTTTGGTTGAATGGTGTAAATGGATAGAAGGATAGTGAACTGTCCAATAACATATAAGAGATAGAAGCATAGGAGGGAGATGGAGCATGCGAGAGTATGATTGCATCATAGTAGGTGGAGGTCTCGCAGGACTTCAGGCAGCCATTCAGATGGGGCGTTACGCTTGCCATCGGGTGTTGGTAGTGGACGCAGGAGAAGGCAGATCAACGTTATGCCGAACCTATCATAATATTCTTGGTTTTCCTGATGGAGTATCCGGTGAAGAGCTGCGCTCCAGAGGCAGAATGCAGGCAGAACGGACTGGAGTGTCTTTTGAGAAAGACCGTATCATTAAGGCAGAACGCCGGGGAGAACAGATTCAATTGTTCGGCTCTTCCGGCTCTGAATATATGGCAAAAACAGTCTTACTGGCAACTGGACTAACGGACAGGATACCGGCCATTCCGGGTTTAAGGCCTACGTTGGGACGAACAGTATATGTGTGCCCGGATTGCGATGGATATGAGATTCAGGATCAGCGCACGATTTTGCTGGGGGCAGGCGAAGCCGGTGCAAACATGGCTATGATTTTGATTCAACGTACCAATGAGTTGTTGTACATCAATCATGAGCAGTCGCCAATCTCCGCTGAGCTTCATCGAAGCATGAAAGAGGCAGGAGTTCGTTACCTTGAGGCGGCCGTCCAAGAAGTGCAACAGATGGAAGATGGCCATATTACGGGTGTATTGACGGAAGATGGACAGATTTATGAATCGGAGCGTGGATTTGTCGCGTTTGGAGGCAATCGTGTGCATTATGAACTGGCAGAGCAGCTTGGAGCCGTCATCGCGGATAATAAACACGTGGAAGCCAACCCGCGCAGTATGCTGGCCGCGCCTAATGTATGGATTGCCGGGGATCTGGGCTTACACGCGGAACAAGCTACGGTTGCCATGGGCGAAGGTTCGATTGCCGCGATCTGGATTCACAAGGCATTGCAACAGATGAAAAAGGAAAACAAGGTGAATCAGATTTAAACGCAAATTAAAAGGCAGATGGTGAACAGCCAGATTCATAGAGAAAACAATTTAAAAGTCCCCCGACCGTTATGACTAAGGTTGGAGGACTTTTTGCGTTGCACGTAAACCGCTTCCATAAGGATGGTCTGGATTATTTATTTGCTGTTTGTATCACGGGTGTCGGCCGTTTTTCCTTTGTGAGGATGGGTAATATTGTCAACGATTTCTCCTACGGCCTCTTCAATCATGTCGGTTGGGCCGGGATTGTCCGGATCTGGGTGCAGAATTGTATTAACACCAGGCTCAAGATCTTTGTTTTTTCGCTCTTTTTTATATTCATTCATGGAAAATCCCTCCTTATTCAGGTATGTTTAAGGTGTTCCTTAACATATCCAATCCTTGTAATCTATATGTAAACGATTAACCAATTGAATTAAATTGAAACGCTAAGTGTTAGGGGAGGAGGAGTCCATCTGTTCAAAAAAACGAGCATGCTCCTGTTACTTCTGATTTTATGTATGTGGACATATTGGAGAACAGATAGCGATGATCAGAATCCGTATCTGATTACTGACTACAGCCGCCTACATCCGGTTAAGGTTGAACGTGTAGTGGAAGGTCATGAAGAGCAGCAGCTCGTTGAATTGCTTCAGGACGCCCGAGAGCGAAATCTGACGATATCGATTGCCGGGCAGCGCCATAGTCAGGGAGGACACACCTACTATAAAGATGGTATTGTCATAGACATGACCTCGTATAACAAAGTGCTGGAAGTTAATACCGATGCCAAAAAGGTACGTGTGCAGGCTGGGGCAACCTGGGCTGACGTACAGCGAGCCATTAATCCATATGGACTGGCGGTCAAAAATATGCAGTCCCAAAATATTTTCACCGTAGGCGGATCTATCAGTGTAAATGCACACGGTCGAGAACTTCAGCAGGGTTCCTTGATTGAAAGTGTCGATTCCTTTCATCTCTTGACAGCAGATGGTCAGATTAG